>Ga0209148_1000033_pt1 | contig 555508 bp, 512 predicted proteins | sample AraplaCol_mMF_r2_2_FD_184288 | JGI IMG/M metagenome (GOLD analysis project Ga0209148, IMG submission 184288) | Arabidopsis root microbial communities from North Carolina, USA - plate scrape CL_Col_mMF_r2 (SPAdes) (version 2) | ecosystem: Host-associated > Plants > Roots > Endosphere | place... | reverse complement strand
AGGCTCTTACAGCCCCAAAAACCCCCGCTCAAACTGAGCGGGGGTTTTTGCTTTTACGGGCAGCAAAAAAAGAAAAAGAACAGGCGCATCACCGGTTGCGCACAACCTCCGCGTCCACTTCGGCACCTCCCGCAGCTACCAACTCCTCCAACATATCTCGGGCTAGCTGACCCAATTCGGATCCTCTGAAAAAACGACTCCGGATCAACTCAAGGTACGGCGTCGAAGCCAGCCACGTCTTCCAAGCCGTCAGCGAAATCGACTGCACTTCCAGCAGCTTGAACTTCATCAAGACTTTGATGGCATGCCGAGCATGCTTGACCGGATCTCTGCTCAACCCATCAAGCCGACGACGTGCAATGTGCAAGGCCCTTGCCACGTCGTCGAATACGGCCCCATGCCCCGGAATCACCCGCCGCGGCGCGAGCCCCGCGATCAGATCCAAGGTCGCGCCTATTTCTCCGAACGACGGCTCCCCCGCCAATTCGGGAAACGCGATGCCGAATCCGTTCTCCCAGAGCGCATCCGCTGAGATCAAAGTCCGAGACGTTTCCTCGAACAGAATGACCGAGTGAGGGTCGTGACCCGGCGCCGCATGCACCTGCCACGGCCTGTCACCGAGGACGCATTCGGAACCTGGAAGCAGCAGTGCCGTGAATCGAAATCGTGGACAGATCTGCCCCGTGGCCAGGAAGCTGAGCTTCTGCTCGTCCCAGCTCTCGACCAGCGCCGCCTCGCCTGGCGGAATCTCGGTGCTAACGGACGGATAGCGTCCTTGCAGCGCAGCATTTCCTCCGCAGTGGTCACTATGCAGATGCGTGTTCAGGATGCGGTCGAGCGGCCGCTCGTGCAGCACTGACTCGACCAGCGCCAAGGTCTGCTCGGCGTGCGTCGCATAGCCTGTATCGACAAGCGCCGTCTCTGTGCTGCCCACGAACAACACATTGTTCGAGGACAGCCATCCCCGCTCGAAGACGACGACGCCCGCCGGCAGCCCCGCACTCGCGGATGAATGGCTCATCTTCGCCGCTCAGGCGTCCGCACTCGTGCGGAGTTCGCGGCGCAGGATCTTCCCCACATTCGTCTTCGGCAGCGACTCCCGGAATTCGATGTGTTTCGGCCGCTTGTAGCCCGTGAGCTGCGAATGGCAATACTGCAGCACGGCCTCCTCGGTCAGCGTCGGATCTCTGCGGACCACGAACACCTTGATGGCCTCGCCCTGTTTCTCGTCGGGCACGCCCACCGCCGCGCACTCCACGACGCCGGGGCACAGCGAGATCACGTTCTCCAGTTCGTTCGGGAACACGTTGAAGCCGCTCACAAGGATCATGTCCTTCTTGCGGTCGACGATGCGGCTGTAGCCGTCTTCCTGCATCACCGCGATATCGCCGGTGCGCATGAAACCGTCGGCGGTGAAGGCCGCGGCAGTCTCGGCCGGCTGGTTGTAGTAGCCCTTCATCACGTTCGGACCCTTGATGCAGAGCTCCCCCGCTTCGCCGAGGGGCAACGAGTTTCCATCGTCATCCTTGATGGCGATCTCGATGCTGGGCAGCGGCAACCCGATCGTGCCGGTGAACTCGGTGTTCGACACCGGGTTGTTGGTGCCGATCGCGCATGTCTCGCTCATGCCCCAGCCTTCGATCATCGGACAGCCGGTGGCCTCGAACCACTTGCGCGCCGTGCCTTCCGAGGCGGCCATGCCGCCCGCCTGCGAGACGAAGAGCGTCGAGAAGTCGACCGACTTGAACTCCGGATGCATCAGCAGCGCATTGAACAGGGTGTTCACCGCGGGCAGCATGTGGAAGGGCCGCTTCTTCAGCACCGCGATGAACTTGTCGAAGTCGCGCGGGTTCGGAATCAGCGTCATGTGCGAGCCCTGGCGGATCACCAGCAGGCACAGTGTCAGCGCGAAGATGTGATAGAGCGGCAGCGCCGCGATGCTGTTGACCTTCGCGAGGTCGCCCGCCCGCGACAGCGCCGGCGTGAACCAGGCCTCGGCCTGCAGCGTGGCCGCGACGATGTTGCGATGGGTCAGCACCGCGCCCTTCGACAAACCGGTCGTGCCGCCGGTGTACTGCAGGAAGGCGATCGAATCGAGCGTGCTCCGGTCCGGGCCCAGCGCGCGGCCGCGACCCTCGGCAATCGCCTGGCTGAAAGGGGTGACGCTGCGGCCGTCGCTCAGCGGCAGCTTGTAGGCCGGCACCAGCTTCGCGAGATGGCGCACGGCCATCGTGATCCAGGCACCGTACAAGCCTCCGAGCAGGTCGCCCATGGATGTCATGACCACATGCTTGACCGGCGTGCGCTCGATCACCTTCTCCAGCGTGGAGGCGAAGTTCTCGAGGATGACGATGGCCGTCGCTCCCGAATCCTTCAGCTGGTGCTCCAGCTCGCGCGCGGTGTACAGCGGATTGACGTTGACGCAGGTGTATCCCGCGCGCAGCACGCCGCACATCGTGACCGCGAACTGCGGAATGTTCGGCAGCATGATCGCAACCCGCGCCCCGGGCTCCAGCCCGCGCGACTGTAGCCAGGCGCCCAGCGCTTTCGACAGCGCGTCGAGCTCGCCGTACGACATCCAGCGCTCCATGCAGACCGAGAAGGGGCGGTCGGCATAACGGGCGAAGGCCTCGTCGAACATCTGGGGCAGTGAACGGTACTGCTCCGGATCGATCTCGTGCGGCACGCCGGCCGGGTAGTTCTGTCGCGCGGATGATGTCGTCTGCATGCAAGCTCCTTTGGCGCGGATTGTGGAAGCCACTCTGCTTCCGCGACCAGCGGGCTTGTCCTAGGACAAGGGCGCGCGCTGTCGCGCGCGCGATAGCTGCGCACGACGACAGCTGCAAACAACCCTTCGGGATTTCAGGCCTTGCAGGACTCGCCCGGCAGCAGCACCCCGGCCTCGATGTCCGGGGCCACCTTCAACGACTCGTAAAGCGGCGTGAAATCGGGTTCGGTGAGGTCGAACAGCTGCTTGAAGCTGTCGATCACGAAGTAGTTGGCCTGGTAGGTGTCGATCTTGTAGCGCGTGCGCATGGTGCGCAGCAGGTCCAGCGGCAAGCGGCGCGGCTCGTCGCTGAGCACCGCGTGCCTGAGCTCGCCCACCGAGCTGAGGATGCCGGCACCGTACGCGCGCAGGCCATCCGGCTGGCGGATCAGGCCGAACTCCACCGTGTACCAGTAGAGGCGCGCGAGCTTTTCTCCGGCTCCGAGCTCGTGTGCCTTGATGCCGCCCTGGCCGTAGCGCTGCACGTAGTCGGCGAAGGTCGGGTCGAACAGCATCGGCACGTGGCCGAACAGGTCGTGGAACACGTCGGGCTCGACGATGTAGTCGAACTCCTCGGGCTTGCGGATCCAGTCGGTGACCGGAAACTTGCGGTTCGCGAGCAGCGTGAAGAAAGGCAGCTCCGGAATCAGCCCCGGCACGGCGACGATCTCCCAGCCCGTGGCGCGGTGCAGCCGCTCGTTGAGCTCGTCGAAGCGCGGGATGCGGTCCTTCACGCCCAGCGAAGGCAGCGCCTCGATGAAGGCGTCGCAGGCCAGCCCCGGCAGCTGCGCCACCTGCCGCTCGTAGAGGCGGCGGTAGGTGTCGTGGTCCGCCGGCGTGTAGCTGGCCCAGTCCTGCGGGCAGGTGTAGTCGGCCAGCACCGCGCCGCCGCGCGAGTAGTCGCCGCGGGGCGGGCGGTCGGAGGCGCCGTACACGGCTGGGGTGACGGCGGGAGTGACAACGGCGGCGGCTGCGGAGGAGTCCATGAAGAAGAGACCGGTCGTGAGTTGCTTGCTTACTTGAGCCAGCGGTCCATCGTCCGCTGGAAGTCGCCGCCGGCCTGCTGCAGGTGCAGCCACTGGTCGACGTACGACTTGAAGGCCACGTCGTCGCGCGGCAGCATCCAGGCCATTTCGCCGTATTGAAGCGGCTTGTCGGGGTTGACCGCGCACAGGCCCGGCTTGAGCTTCTGCTGCGTGATGGCCTCGGCCGCCTCGGTGACGAACACGTCGGCACGGTTGGCGAGAATCTCGTCGAAGATCGTCACGTTCTCGCCGTGCAGCGTGAGCTTGGCCTTCTTGAAGTTGGCACGGGCGAAGCGCTCGTTGCTGCCGCCCGGATTGAAGATGACGCGCACCGACGGCTGGTCGATGGCCGCCACGCTCTGGTACTTGGCCACGTCGGCGCAGCGCGCGATCGGCGTCTTGCCGTTGACCATGTAGGGCGCGCTGAAGAAGGCGCGCTTCTGCCGGTCGGTGGTGACCGACACGCCGCCCACGGCGATGTCGCACTTGCCGGCGGCCAGGTCGGGCAGCAGGTTGGCCCAGGTGGTCTTGATCCACTCGGGCTTCGCGCCGAGGCTGGCGCTGAAGCCGGCCATCAGGTCGACGTCGATGCCCTCGAAGGCGCCGTCGGGCTTCTGGAAGCTGAAGGGCTTGTAGTCGCCCGGCGTGCAGATGCGCAGCACCGCGGCCTTCTGCACGCTATCGAGGTGCGAGGCGCCGGCCGCCGGCGCGGCCGCGGGCGCCATCGCGCAACCCGAAAGAAGGGCGGCCGCCGCCGCGATGAAAGTCAGACCGATCGAAGGCGTACAGCTGCGCATGCGTGCTCCAGAAGCAGGTAGATAAGGGAAGGGCCCTTATTTTGCGGCGCTAAGCACGCCGCGGCGCATCTGGTCGAGCTCGATGCTCTCGAACAGCGCCTTGAAGTTGCCGTTGCCGAAGCCGTCGTCACCCTTGCGCTGGATGAACTCGAAGAAGATCGGGCCGAGCTGGTTCTCGCTGAAGATCTGCAGCAGCAGAGCGTCCTTCTTGCCGTCGATCAGGATCTTGCGCTTGTGCAGCTCCTCGACGCTTTCGCCGTGGCCGGGAATGCGCTTGTCGACCAGCTCGTAGTAGGTGTCGATGGTGTCCAGCAGCTTCACGCCATTGGCGCGCAGCGCGTCGACCGTCTGGTACAGGTCGTCCGAGCCCATCGCGATGTGCTGGATGCCTTCGCCGTTGTACATGTCCAGGTACTCCTGGATCTGGCCGGCCTGCTCCTTGCCCTCTTCGTTGATCGGGATGCGGATCTTGCCGCAGGGGCTGGTCATGGCCTTGCTCTTCACGCCGGTGACCTGGCCTTCGATGTCGAAGTACTTCACCTCGCGGAAGTTGAACAGGCGCTCGTAGAACTCGGCCCATTCGTTCATGCGGCCACGGTGCACGTTGTGCGTGAGGTGGTCGATGTAGGTCAGGCCGTTGCCCACGGGGGCCAGTGCCTCTTCGGCGGACAGGCCCGGCAGCGCCTCGAAGTCCACGTCGAAGAAGCCGATGTTGCCGATGTCGCCCGGCTTCGCGCCGTTCTTGCCGCGCCAGCGGTCGACCAGGTAGATCAGGCTGTCGCCGATGCCCTTGATGGCCGGGATGTTCAGCTCGCCCGGGCCGGCCTTGTCGGCGAAGCCCCAGGCGCCCAGCGAGATGGCGCGTTCGTAGGCGAACTTGGCGTCCTGCACGCGGAACGCGATGGCGCACACGCTGGGGCCGTGCAGGCGCGCGAAGCGCTGCGCGAACGAATCGGGCTCGGCGTTGATGATGAAGTTGATCGTGCCCTGGCGATAGAGCAACACGTTCTTGTGGCGGTGCTTGGCCACGGCCTTGAAGCCCATGCGCTCGAACACCTTGCCCATGGCGACCGGATCGGGTGCCGCGTATTCGATGAATTCGAAGCCATCGGTGCCCATGGGGTTCTCCCAGGGCGTGAAGGCGGGTGCGTCGGCAAGGCTCATGTGCGGTCTCCGGTGTGGGGATGGAATGAATGAATGAAGGGGGCGCGAAATCGGCCGGTCATGCAATGTAGGGCGGATGCCTCTCAGGTTTACTGCGTTTCCGCGCGCCCCTGGTGGCCGTCACGCAGTAAAACTGCAAGAATGACGAAATGGAAGCACTGGACAAGATCGATAGACTCATTCTGCGCACGCTTCAAGCAGACGGCCGCGCTACCTACGACCAGATCGCCGAGCAGGTGAGCCTGTCTCCCAGCGCCGTGCTGCGCAGGGTCAAGCGGCTGGAAGAACACCGCGTGATCGACCGCTACGTGGCGCTGGTTCAGCCTGAAGCCGTCGGCCTGGGGCTGACCGCCTATCTCAACGTGCGTCTCGAAAAGCACACCGAGACCCACAAGCGCAACCCCATGGACCTGTTCCGCGCCAGCGTGCAGACATGGCCGGAGGTGGTCGAGTGCGCCGCCCTCACCGGCGACATGGACTACCTGCTGCGCGTGGTGGTGGCCGACATGGCCCACTACAGCCGCTTCATCATGGACACCCTGCTCAAGCACCCCAGCGTGGAAGACTGCAAGACCAGCTTCGTGCTGGACCGTGTCAAAGCCACCACAGCTGTGCCCGTTTAGCCACATTCCGGTTGCTCGGGCGCTACATCGGTTGGCTGCAGCCAGGCACTGGGTCACAAATGTGTCGGGAGATTGACCTTGCAGACTTGTTGTTTAAGGGAAAACCCTTAAAGTTGAGCCATGCTTACCGCCAGGAACCTGCTCAAAGCGTCTCTCGGCATTGGCTCTTTCCTGAGGGCGCCGATGGTCGAGGCGCAACCACGCGCAGTCAGCGCCCCGCAACCGGTGATGGTGCCGATCCGCTCGATCGGCCCACGCGAACGCGAGCGCATCGCGCGCCACCTGCTCGACCTCACCCCGCACGACCGCTACCTGCGTTTCGGCTACGCAGCGGCCGACGAGCAGGTCCAGCGCTACATCGACAGCCTCGATTTCGAGCGCGACGAGCTTTTCGGCATCTACAACCGCCGCCTCGACCTGATCGCGATGGCCCACCTGGCATTCGCCCCCGGCGACCAGCACAGCGACTGCGCCGAGTTCGGCGTGTCGGTCTCGGCCCATGCCCGCGGCCGTGGCTACGGCGCCCGCCTGTTCGAGCGCGCGGTGGTCGTGGCCCGCAACGAGGGCGTGGGCATGCTCTTCATCCATGCGTTGAGCGAGAACGCCGCCATGCTGAAGATTGCCCGTAACGCCGGGGCCACCGTGGTGCGCAGCGGCGCCGAAGCCGAGGCCCATCTCGAGCTGCCCAGCGCCACCTTCGACAGCCGCATGAGCGAAATCGCCCTGGAGCACTACGCGGCCGTCGACTTCGCCCTCAAGAGCCGCGCCAAGCAGTTCTGGACCTTCCTGGCCAGCTTGCAGGAAGTGCGCAGCGGCATGCGCGACGCCCGCAAGAAGTCGGCGCCCTGAGCCCTGCGGCCCATGGCGGCCGCCCGGGCCCGGCCCCTTGAAAGGGGCCGGTAGAGCGTGTCACACGCAATCCGGTATCCTTGTCCCTCCTCAACTCCGCCCTCCCGCAGTGGCCGAACCTCACCCTGAACGCGCTCCCGTCGAACGGGAAGACAAGCGCAGCTTTCTCCAGAAACTCGCCGAATTCATCCATCCCGGCCCTGATTCGCGCGACGAGCTGATCGAAACCCTGGCAGACGCCGAGGACAACGAGGTGATCGGCGCGGAGTCGCGCGTGATGCTCGAAGGCGTGCTGCGCATGGCCGACATGACCGCCGGCGACGTGATGGTCGCCGCGCCGCGCATGGACCTGGTGAACATCGACGCACCGTTCGACGCGCTTCTGCATCTGGTCATCGACACCGCGCACTCGCGCTTTCCGGTGTACGAGGGCGAGAAGGAGAACATCATCGGCATCCTGCTCGCGAAGGACCTGCTCAAGCTGCAGCGCGCGCCGGACCTGAACATCCGTGCGCTGCTGCGCCCGGCGACCTTCGTTCCCGAGAGCAAGGGCCTGAACGACCTGTTGCGCGAATTCCGCGGCAACCGCAACCACCTGGCCATCGTCATCGACGAATTCGGCCGCGTGGCCGGCCTCATCACCATCGAGGACGTGCTCGAGCAGATCGTCGGCGAGATCGAGGACGAGTTCGATATCGCCGAGGACGAGGGCGACATCTTCGGCCTGGCCGACCACACCTACCGCGTCTCGGGCGATACGCCCATCGAGCGCGTCGCAGAGGCCTTCGGCATCGTGTTCGACGAAGAGCAGCTCAGCGAAGACTTCGACACCATCGGCGGGCTCATCGCGCACGAGATGGGCCACGTGCCCAAGCGCGGCGAGCACCATGCGATCGGCGGTTTCGATTTCGTGGTGCTGCACACCAAGGGCGGCGCGGTGCGCTGGTTCAAGGTGTCCCCGGCACGCGGCGGCGACGCGGCCGACTGATGGTTCGCGCGCCGGCTTCCTCCTTCGCCTCCTTACTCCGTCCGCTCGGCTTCGTCGCCGCCGGGCTCGCGCAGGCGCTCTCGATGGCCTCGCCGGTCGGCGGCAAGCCGCTGTGGTGGCTGCAGCTGCTGTCGCTGGGTGCCCTGGTGTGGCTGCTCGACGGGCTGCGTTCGCAGGGCGCGGGCTGGCGCCGCGCGGGGTTGCACGGCTGGTTGTTCTCCACCGCCTGGCTCACCGGCAGCTTCTGGTGGCTTTTCATCTCGATGCACACCTACGGCGGCCTGCCGGCGCCGCTGGCGGCCATCGCCGTGCTCGCGCTGGCTGCCGCGCTGGGCCTGTACTACGCGGTCGCGGCTGCATGGTTCGTGGTGAAGGGGCCGCAGGGGCGGGTGGCGGGCGCACTGGTCTTCGCGGCGCTCTGGACGCTGGCCGAGCTGGTGCGAGGCAGCTGGTTCACCGGCTTCCCGTGGGGCGCGGGCGGCTACGCGCACGTGGAAGGCCCGCTCGCCGCGCTTGCGCCATGGGTGGGCGTGTACGGCATCGGCGCCGCGGCGGCGCTGGCCGTTGCGCTGGTCGCGCTGCATCGTCCGCTGCGCATGGCGCAGGCCGCGCAAGGCATCGTGCTGATCGCGCTCGTGTTCGCCGTGCCGAACCTCGTGCCGGCGCTTGGCGACGACGTGCGGGGCGACAAGGGCGCTGCGGGCAGTCTGAGCATCGCGCTCCTGCAGGGCAATATCCCGCAGGACGAGAAGTTCATTCCCGGCGGCGGCATCGAGACCGCGCTGAGCTGGTACGGCGAGCAGCTGCGCGATGCGAAGGCTTCGCTCGTCGTCACGCCCGAGACCGCGCTGCCGCTGTTGCCCGTGCAGCTGCCGCCCGGCTATCTCGAAGCGATCCAGGCGCGCTACAGCCAGGGCACGCAGGCAGCCATCGTCGGCCTGCCCATGGGCGGACAGGGCACCTACAGCAACTCGGTGCTCGGCTTCCGTCCCGGCGAAGCGCGGCCGTACATTTACAGCAAGCACCACCTGGTGCCTTTCGGCGAATTCATTCCGCCGGGTTTTGGCTGGTTCATCCAGATGATGAACATCCCGCTGGGCGACTTCGCGCGCGGCGGGCTCGCCCAGGCGCCCTTCGTCTGGCAGGGCCAGCGCATCGCGCCGAACATCTGCTACGAGGACTTGTTCGGCGACGAGATCGGTGCGAACTTCCGCGACGAGGCCACGGCGCCCACCGTCCTGCTCAACGTGAGCAACATCGCCTGGTTCGGCGACACGGTGGCCATCGACGAGCACCTGTCGATCTCGCGCATGCGCGCGCTCGAGTTCGCGCGGCCAATGGTGCGTTCCACCAACACCGGCGCGACCGTGGTGATCGACGCCCAGGGCCGCGTGACGCACGAGCTGCCGCGCCTCACGCGCGGCGTGCTCGAGGCGAACGTGGAAGGCCGTCGCGGCCTCACGCCCTTCGCGCGCTGGGTGGCGCCCTTCGGCCTCTGGCCGCTGTGGCTGCTGGCCATGGCCATCGTTGCCGCGGCCTGGGTGCAGGGCCGCCGCAGGAACTGAAACCGGTCAGGCTGCCGCAGCAGCCGCCTTCACAGGCCAGTCGCGCAGCTTGCCCGGGTTCAGCAGCCCCAGCGGGTCGAAGCGCTTCTTCACCTCGATGACTTCCGGCGGCAGCGGCCCGCCGGCCTTGCCGTCTTCCACGATGTTCACGTGCGGGTTGTTGATGTGCACGTCGTGCTCGCGGTGGATGCGCATGATCTCCTGCAGCCGCTCCTCGGTGCTGAAGCGCACCAGCTGCAGCCCGCTGCAGGTCATGAGGCCGGCCACGTTGCGCAGGAACTCGATGTGCATCATCACCTCGCCCTGCTCGCCGCCCAGCAGCTTCTCCATCTCGATGACCTGCTCGACGTGCCTGCCCGGGACGAAGCCGCTCTGCAGGTAGGTCAGGTTGGGATCGATCTTCAGCGCGTGCAGCGTCGTGTGGTTCCAGGTGAATTCCATCAGCGTGCGGTTGCTCTTCTGCACCTCGGCGGCGGTCTTGCGGTAGCTGACCGTGCCGCCGTGCGCTTCTACCAGCTGCAGCATCGCGGGCTCACACGATTCGGCCACCAGCGACAGCACCGTGTGGCAGCCCTTGGGCAGGTGCGCGGCGAGCTGCGCGAGATGGTCGGAGATCGGCGCCGCGAAGAAGGTGACGCCGCGCTTCACGATGCCCGGCGCGTGCGCGAGCTTGTCGGCGAAGTGCAGCGCGCTTTCGAAGTCGCCGAAGGTCACCAGCGTCTCGAGCCAGGGATGCGCGGGCGCCAGGGCGATCTCCAGCTCCAGCACGAGGCCGTTGGTGCCCCACAGGTGGTGCATGCGCATCGCGTCGGCGCCGCGCAGCTCGACGACCTGCGGCTCGGCCTCGATGGTCATCGCGCGGATGCCGATCACGTTGCCAGGCGCGCCCAGCGGCCCGTAGTTGATGGAGCCCACGCCGCCGAAGCCGCCGCCGAAGAGGCCGCCCAGCGTCGCGCTGCGGTAGGTGGACGGAACACAGCGCAGCTCCTGCCCCGTGGGCTTGGTCTGCTTCTCGAGTTCACCCAGGCGGATGCCGGCCTGCGCGCGCGCCACGCCGGGGCGCACCCACAGGCAGCCGTTGTAGCCCGTCATGTCGAGCACCACGCCGCCGGCCAGCGGCGTGGTCTGGCCGTAGTTGCCGGTGCCGCTGCCGCGGATGGTGATGGGCACGCAGCGGCGCGCGCAGGCGCCGACCACGGCGCGGATCTCTTCCTCGGTGCGCGGCCGCACGACTGCGTCGGCGCGCTTGTCCTTGAGCTGGCGCACCAGCACGGGGCTGAACCAGGAGAAGTCGGAGGACAGCCGCGTGACGCGGCTCTCGTCGGTGATCCAGTCGAGGTCGGGCAGTTCGAGCAGCAGCTGCTCGATGGCGGAAACAGGGGCGTTCATGGTCAAGGTTCAATCCTGGGAAAGTTCGCTCGCATGCCACGAGCCCAGCGCCAGCTTGGTGAGCCAGGCCATCAGCACGAAGAGCGCGACACCGGTGAGGGAAATGAGCAGCAGCGCCGCGAACATGCGCGGAATGTTCAGCTGGAAGCCCGCCTGCAGGATCTGGTAGGCCAGGCCCGCGCCCGAGCCGCCGGTGCCCGCGACGAACTCCGCCACCACCGCGCCGATCAGCGCGAGGCCGCTGGAGATGCGCAGGCCGCCGAAGAAGTACGGCAGCGCGCTCGGGATGCGCAGCCGCACCAGCTGCTGCCAGCGCGTCGCGCGGTTGAGCTTGAAGTAGCTCTGCAGGTCGGGGTCGATGCTGCGCAGGCCCAGCGTGGTGTTGCTGATGATCGGGAACAGCGCCACCAGCGCGGCGCACACCGTCATCGCCGCAACCGGGTTCTTCACCCAGATGATGATGAGCGGCGCCACCGCGACGATGGGCGTGACCTGCAGCAGCACCGCGTACGGGAAGAGCGCGGTCTCGATGCGCTTGCTCTGCACGAACAGGAACGAGATCAGCACGCCCGCCACCGTGGCCAGCAGAAACGACAGCACCGTGATCTTCAGCGTGACCAGCAGCGCGTTGCCCAGCGGCGCCCAGTCGGTCACCAGCGTCTGCATCATCAGGTAGGGCGAAGGCACCAGGTAGGGCGGCAGCTCCATCGCCACCACCAGCCACTGCCACAGGGCGATCAGCACCACGCCGATCAGCACCGGGTAGAGCACGCGCTGCACGCGCGGCTGGCCCAGCAGGGGAACGGTCTTCGCAGTCATCGCGCGGCCTCCTCGTCAGTGCTGCTGGCGCGCAGCAGGCTGTCCTGCAGCTGCTTGGCGTAGCGCGCGAATTCGGGCGTGACCATGAAGTCGGCGCTGCGCGGATAGGGCTCGTCGATGCGGAACTCCTCCACCACGCGGCCGGGCCGCGCGGCCATCATCACCACGCGGCTCGACAGGAACACCGCCTCGTGGATCGAATGCGTCACGAAGATCACCGTGAGCTTCTTCTTGCGCCACAGCTCCAGCAGGTCGGCGTCGAGCTTGTGGCGCGTGATCTCGTCGAGCGCGCCGAAGGGCTCGTCCATCAGCAGCAGGTCGGGCTGCGTGACGAGGCCGCGCGCGATCGACACGCGCATCTGCATGCCGCCCGAAAGCGCACGCGGCAGCGCGTCGGCGAACTTCTGCAGGCCCACGAGCTCGAGCGATTCCATCACCCGCGCATCGGCCTCCTTGCGCGGCACGCCCGCCAGGTCCAGCGGCAGCCGCACGTTGGTGCGCACGCTGGCCCACGGCATCAGCGTGGGCGACTGGAACACGAACGACATCTTGTGCGAGCTCTCGTGCAGCTGCGCCACCGGCCGGCGCCACACCAGCAGGCGGCCGTCGCTGGGCTCGAGCATGCCCGCCACCATCTTCAGCAGCGTGCTCTTGCCGCAGCCCGAGGGGCCGAGCAGGGTGACGAACTCGCCTTCGGCGATGGACAGGTCCACGGGCAGCAGCGCCTGCGTGCCGTTGGGATACGTCTTCTCGGCCGAGAGCACTTCCACCGCCGGGACGGCAGGTGCGAAATCGGGCGGGGGCGCCAGCGTGTGGGGGTCGATGCGATTCATTCGTGAGGCCTTTCGAGAACGGCCGCGCTGCGCGGCCGCCTGGTTTCAGGGCAGTGCCCGAGCGTCAGGGAATGACCTTGGCGTCCTTGACGAACTCGGTCGTGTAGGTCTTGGCCAGCTCGACCTTGGCGGGGTCGAGCAGCTTCGCGCTCACCAGGAAGTCGTAGCTCGCCTTGGCGCGTGCATCCGTCATCACGCCGATGCCGAGCTTGGCCGCGTCGCCGCCGGTGACCATGCCCATCTCCTTGAGCTTGGCGACGCTGTAGGCCAGCTGGTCGTCGGTCATGTTGGGGTTGTCCTTCTTGATGAGGGCGTTGGCGGGCGCGGGGTCGGCGAGGTAGCTCTTCCAGCCTTCGGCCGAGGCCTTCACGAAGGCGGCGACCTGCTTGCTGCGGTCCTTCACCGTCTTTTCCATGCACGACACGGTGGTCGCGTAGGCCGGGAAGCCGTGGTCGCTGAACATCAGCACGGTGCTCTTCACGCCGGCCTTCTGGATGGCGTAGGGCTCCGAGGTCAGGTAGCCCTGCTGCGCGGCGTTCTTGTCGGCCACGAAGGGCTGGATGTTGAAGGTGTAGGGGCGGGTCTGCTCGTCGGTGAAGCCGAACTTGGCCTTCAGCCACGGCCAGTAGCCGCGCTGGGCCTGCGCGCCGATCAGCAGCGTCTTGCCCTTGAGGTCCTCGAACTTCTTCACGTCGTCGTGCGCGATCAGTACCTGCGGGTCCTTCTGGAAGAAGGCCGCCACGTTGACCACCGGCACGCCGCCTTCGCGCACCTGCATCATCTGGATGTCGCTCGAGCCCATGATGCAGTCGGCCTGGCCGGCGGCCATCATCTGCGTGATGTTGACCTGCGGGCCGCCCATCTTGATGGTGACGTCGAGGCCGTACTTCTTGTAGATGCCCTGCGCCACGGCCTGGTAGAAGCCGCCGTGCTCGGCCTGCGCATACCAGTTGGTCATGTAGGTGAACTTGTCCTCGGCCTGGGCGGGCGCGGCGGCGAGGAAGGCGATGGCGGCGGCGCCGGCGATGGACAGTGCGAAGGAGCGCATGGGAGTGGACCTCTCGTAGGCTGGGGAGTTGAAGAAGAAAGAAGAAAAAGGTGAAGCGGCCGTTGCAAGAAGCGGGCTCAAACCCCTGTCAGGCCGGCTGGAAGCTCTGCTGGATGAAGCCCTGCTGGTGCCCGCGCTCCCAGGTGGCCTCTTCGCGCACCACCCAGCGCAGCGCGTGCAGCTCGGTCAGCGCCTGCACCCAGCTGTCGGAGAGGGTGTCGAGGATGGCTTCGCCCTGCTCGCGCGTGGCGGTGGTCGGGTCGCCGATCACGCCGCTCGGGCCGAAGTCGCGCGAGGTCCATGCGCAGGCCGGGCGGCCGTCGGCCGACAGCAGCTTGATCGGGAAGGGCGGCGGAAAGTTGGCGACCGCGTGCTCCATGTGCACCGTCTCGGGCGCGAGCGCGAGCATCAGCGCGGTCTCGGAGTGGCCCGCGTGCATCGCGAGCTTCTTCTCCTGCTCGCTGACCTGCTTGCTGGCCGCGCTCGGCAGGCGCGACACGCCGTGCGGCACCACCACGAAGTCGCCGTGGCGCAGGCGCAGCTCGCGCCCCGCCATCTCCAGCACCTGCGGCTGGCCGCCGTGGCCGTTGGCGAACAGCAGCTTGCGAAAGCCCGAGCGGTAGACCGACTCGCCGATCTCGATCACGGTCGACAGCAGCGTGGTGCCGGTCAGCGTCATCGTGCCGGGGAAGTGCAGGTGCTCTTCCGACTTGCCATACGTGATGGTCGGCAGCGCGAAGGCGCGCACCTCGGCGGGGAGCTTCTCGAGCGCCTTGCCCATCACGCCCGAACAGATCACGCTGTCGACCGAGCAGGGCAGGTGCGGGCCGTGCTGCTCGATCGCGCCGCAGGGCAGCACGATGACGGTGTTCTCGCGATCGGGCAGCGCCGCGATCTCGGTCCAGCTCAGGTAGGGCAGGAAGCGGTGGGGCGGGATGTAGCCGTGGAGCATGGGAGGGTCTTTCTGGAGGAGTCGTTATCGGGGGAGGAACGGCGCAGGGTCGCCCAGCGTGATGCGGCCTTCCCGCAGCACCACGCGGCCTGCGGTGCGCGAGGGCCAGCCGTGGCGGTCGGCCTGTGTGAACAGCACCAGGTCGGCGCCCTGACCCACCAGCGTGGGTTCGGCGGCCGGGGCTTCGGGCCGCAGCCAGTCGCTGCGGCACAGCGCCTGCGACCAGTCGTCGAAAGGCTCGTCGAGCTGCGCCACCAGCGCGGCCGTGCCCAGCGCCTCGACCGGGTCGAAGCTGCCGACGCGGCAGAAAGGGTCCTGCACGTTGTCGCTCGCGAACAGCAGCGGAATGCCGCGCTCGCGTGCTTCCTTCACCAGCGTGATGCCGCGCAGGCGCGGCGTGCGGCCGGTGACGGCGTCCTGCAGCAGCAGGTTGGTGGCGGGCAGCGACACCACGGTGATCGGCGCACGCGCCACCGCGTCGAGCGTGGCGAGGGCCTGCGCCTCGGGCTGGGCCGCGAGCGCGCAGATGTGGCCGCAGACCACGCGGCCTTCGTAGCCGATCTCGGCCAGGATGCGCGCGGTTGTCTGCAGGCCGACGGCAGAGGCGTTGAGCTCCTCGTCGACATGCAGGTCGATGTCGAGATCGCAGGCCTGCGCCGACACCAGCAGGTTGCGCAGCGCGTTCTCGCTCCAGTTGGTGGAGTGCACGAAGCCGCCGAGCAGCGCGTGCGGCCCCGTGGCCTTCACCTGCTTGGCAAGGCGCATGGCCTGCGCGGCGTCTTCGAAGAGCGGCAGCTTGATGAGGCTCACCTGCTCCAGCCGAACCCGGCCGGCCCACTCCTGCGCCAGCTCGGCCATCACCGGCCAGGCCATGGGCACCGATTCGGGCTCCCACCAGTCGACGTGCGTGCGCAGGTGCGCGGTGCCGCATTCCCAGGCCCACTGCAGGCCGCGCGAGGCGCGCTCGCGCACGTCGGCGGGTGTCCAGTGCACGCGGTCGGCGAGCATCGCGTCGATGGCGCCGAGCAGGCCGGGCTGCACCTGTTTCATGCGCGGCAGGGTGAAGGCCTTGTCCAGGTGCGTATGGGCGTCCACGAAGCAGGGCAGGGCCAGGGCACCGGCGAGGTCCCAGGCCTCGGGCGGCAGCGGCACGGCGGCGACGGCCGGCTCGACCGATCGCACGCGGCCCGCCTCGATCGCGATGCGCGCGAGCTCCGGCACGCCGTCGCGCTGCGGCCAGTCGGCAGGCAGCAGCCAGCGCGGCAGCCGCACGTTGGAAAGGATCGACGGCGCGCTCATGCGAAACGCGCCATCGCCTGGCCCACGCGTGCCAGGAAGCGCTTGAGCTGGGGCTCGGTCGCGACGTTCATGTGGTAGTGGGCGTGGTAGTCCACCCTGGCGCGCTGGCCGGTCAGCCGCTTCATGTAGCGCGTGACGATCTTGCGCGGCGGGTCGCCCATGTACATGGCCATCCAGCGCGGCCGCCCGTAGGTGACGACGGCGCTGATGCGCTTGATGTGCGTGAGCATCGGCTTGACGTTGGCCGGGTCGCTGATGTCGAAGGCCACGCCCGGCATGAAGAGCCGGTCGAAATAGCCCTTGAGCATCGCCGGCAGGCCGAAGCACCAGGTCGGAAAGCAGAACACGATCCCCTCGGCCCACTGCAGCCGCTCCACGTAGGGCTTCAGCGGCAGCTGGTTGGAAGGCACGTCGTGGTAGCCCAGGCGCTCCTCGCGCGAGAGCACGGGGTTGAAGCCTTCGGCGTAGAGGTCGCAGTCGTCCACCTCGTGCCCGGCCGCGCGCAGGTTCTTCAGAACCTCCTGGTGCAGGGCGGCGTGGAAGCTGGTTTCGACCGGATGGCAGTAGACGACGAGCACGCGCATGGTGTGTTTGACCGCTTAATCAGAGCAAGTGGTCAGGTTATGCAAGCGACGTGCCAGTGCCGCCGCACCGGCTTGGGGCGGCGTGGTGAGGGCGCGACGGAAGTGTCGAGAAGGTGCGGGGAGGGTGGCCGAATTCCGTAACAAAAGTCACGCAAGGCCGGAAAACGAGTGGGCAGACGGCCGGATTTCGGTCGCCTAGTAACAACAATTCACTCTTTCTTCCAATTGTTAACTAAAATTCACAGTCCAAATCTGTGAACTTTGGGCCTCATTTCTCTCTTCATCAACCGTTCGATACCCGAGAGTCCGTCCTCATGAAAAAACCTTCCCTCATCGTTGCTGCTGTTCTTGCAGCCACCACCAGCGCAGTTTTGGCAGCCACGAGCCCGGCCACTGCCACGTTCCAGGTTCTGATCACCGTTGCCAAGGCTTGCTCGGTGACGGCGGGTTCGGGCTCCAACATCAACTTCAACACGGTCGATTCCTCCGCCACCAACCTGAGCGCCAGCAGCAACATCAGCGTGACCTGCTCCAAGTCGACGCCCTACAACATCGGCCTGCTGCCCTCGAACAACAGCTCCACCGGCGCCGGCGCTATGGGCAATACGGGCACTGACACCATCCCCTACCAGCTGCGCTCGGTGAGCGCCACCGGTGCGATCTGGGGCAGCACGGCCACGTCCACCTCGGTTGGCAACGGCGTGGCCGGCACCGGCACTGGTTCGGCCCAGTCGATCCCGGTGTGGGCCACGGTCGCGAGCGTCAACGTGACGCCTGGCTCCTACTCCGACACCGTGACCGTCCAGGTCAACTACTGATCGATCGCCTGACCGTGCCCCGCCTGCTGCGCCACACCCTCGCCCTCGCGTTCGCCCTGCTGGCGCACGCGGCTGCTTCGGCCAGCGGGCTGCAGGTCTCGCCGGTCACGCTGACGCTGCAGGCCACGCAGAATGCCGATGGCCTGTGGCTCAGCAACACCGGCGACGACGTGGTGCACGCGCAGGTGCGGGTCTATCAGTGGTCGCAGGAAGACGGCAACGAGAAGCTGACCCCCTCGCGCGAGCTCCTCGTGAGTCCGCCGATGGTGCAGCTGGCGCCTTCCTCGCGGCAGCTGATCCGCGTCATCCGCACGGGCGTTCCGCCCGGCGCGATCGAGAATTCCTACCGGGTCATCATCGACGAGCTGCCCGTCGAGGTGAAGGAGAAGAAGGGCCTGCAGCTGGTGCTGCGCTACTCGATTCCCATCTTCATCGCGGCTGCCGGGGCGCAACCGCCCGCGCCCCAGCTCAACTGGTCGCTGCGCCGCGAAGGCAGCCAGGCGATGCTCGAAGTCGCCAACGGCGGCGGCATGCACGCCCAGCTTGCCGATCTGGATTTTGTCGATGCCGCCGGCAAGCGCACTCCGGTGCACGGCGGCCTGATGGGCTACGTGCTGCCGGGCGCGAGCATGCGTTGGCCCCTGAAGACACCCGCGGAAGCCTTTGCCTCCGGCGGCGTCCTGGAAACGAAGATCAATGGCAACGCGACGCAGGAAAAGATCCCGCCACTTCCACGCGTCCGCTGAGCGTCTGCTTCCACTGCTGCTTCTGTCGGGTCTGGCGTCATTCGGCGCTCAGGCCGAGAAGGCTGCAGCCGAACAGGGGCCCTGGCTGGTCGCATCTGCGGCCGAAGGCGACATCTCAGGCCCTGGCGGCAGCGACCTCTACCTGGAACTGAGCCTCAACGGCAACCCGCAGGGGCTGGTGCATTTCGGCCTGCGCGGCCGCGAACTCTGGGCCAGCGCCTCCACGCTGCGGCAGCTGGGTTTCGTCCTGCCGCCGGGCGTGTCCGACCCGGTGAGGCTCGACGGCCTTCCCGGCGTGAAGATCGCCTTCGACGCCGCGCGCCAGAGCCTGGCCATCAACGCTTCCGCCGAGGCGCTGCGCCTGCCCACGACAGTGGTCGACACCTCGACCATCGCCACGCCCAAGGCCAGCGCCTCGCCCGGCCTGCTGCTGAACTACGACCTCTACGGCACGCAGGGCCGGGGCAACAGCACCAGCCTCAACGCGATCGCCGAAGTGCGCGCCTTCAGCGGCAGCAGCGTGTTCACCAGCACGATGATGTCGCGCGCCTACCGCTCCGACAACGAGGACTGGAAGCACGACTCGGTGCGCCTGGACACCACCTGGAGCCAGTCCTTCCCCGACGACATGCTCACGCTGCGCGTGGGCGACACCACCACCGCGTCGCTGCCGTGGTCGCGCTCCACGCGCATCGGCGGCATCCAGCTCTCGCGCAACTTCTCGCTGCAGCCCTATCGCACGACGACGCCGCTGCCGGCGTTCCTGGGGGCGGCCGCGCTGCCGTCGCAGGTGGAGCTCTACATCAACGGCCTGCGCCAGTACACCGGCCAGGTCCCGGCCGGGCCCTTCCAGCTGAACACCGTGCCGAGCATCAACGGCGCAGGCAACGCGCAGGTGGTGCTTACCGACGCCTTCGGCCGCGCCACCACGCTCGACTTCTCGCTGTACGACACCCAGCGCCTGCTGCAGGAGGGCCTGTCCGACTGGTCCGTCGACCTCGGCATGGTGCGCAGGAGCTACGGCCTGCGCTCGAACGACTACGGCAGCGACCCCGCCGCCACCGGCACCTGGCGCTACGGCGTGAGCAACAGCTTCACGCTGGAGGCCCATGGCGAGACCACCAAGGGGCTGGTCAAGGGCGGCGTCGGCGGTGCGTGGCTCTTAGGGCAGAGCGGCGTGTTCACCGGCGCCGTGGCGCACAGCAGCTATCGCGGCGAGCAGGGCTCGCTGCTCAACCTGGGCTACAGCTGGCGCGACAACCAGTTCAACTTCGCGGTCGAGGGCACGCGCACGCGCGGCGAATACCGCGACGTCGCGTCCCTGTATGGCAGCGCGCCGCCGCGCGGCTCGGGCCGCGCGTCGATCGGCTACAGCACCAAGGACTTCGGCAGCTTCGGCCTGAGCTATCTCTACCTGCGCTATCCGGCGCAGGAGGCGACGCGCCTGGCCAGCGTCTACTGGTTCCGCGCCATCGGGAAGAGCGCCTCGATGAACGTGAGCCTCAACCAGAACCTGGACAACCGCCGCGAGCGCAGCCTCTTCGTCGGATTCACCTGGGCGCTGGATGGCAACATCACGGCCAGCGTCGGCGTCCAGCGCGACCGCGACCAGACCGTCTACACCGCCGACGCGCAGAGCTCGGCACCGGGCGACGGCGGCATCGGCTGGCGCGCGGGCCTGCGCCAGGGCGGCGGCCAGAACGGCGGGCAGGCCGAGATCGACTACCTCGGCCGCTACGGCCGCGCCATGGCCGGCATCAGCGTGCTCGGCGAAAGCCGCTTCGCCTACGCCGGCGCCACCGGCTCGATCGCGTTCATGGGCGGCCAGCCCTTCGCGTCCCGGCGCATCGACGACGGCTTCGCGGTGGTCTCCACCGACGGCATCGCCGGCGTGCCCGTGAAGCTGGAGAACCGCGACATCGGCACCACCGACGACAGGGGCATGCTGCTGGTGGCGCCGCTGCGCTCCTACCAGAACAACCAGCTGTCCATCGACCCGATGCAGCTGCCGCCCGACGTGAGGATCGAGCGCGTGCGGACCCTGGCGACGCCGAGCGACCGCGCCGGCACGCTGGTGCGCTTCGGCATCACGCCGATCAGCGCCGCCGCGCTGCTGCTGGTGGACGAGGCGGGCAAGCCGCTGCCGCTGGGCAGCCGCGTGCGCGCCAACGGCCAGGGCGGCGAGCCGGCGCTGGTCGGTTTCGACGGCGCCGTGTACCTGGAATCGCTGCAGCCCCACAACACGCTCGACGTGCAGACGCCAGGCGGCGCCTGCCGCAGCAGCTTCGACTATCGCAAGGAAGGCGCGGCGATCCCGCAGATCGGGCCGCTGCGCTGCGCCAGGGAGGCCAAGACACCATGACCACCATGACGAGTCATCCGGACCGCATCCTTCGGGCCCTGCGCCTGCCCTTGCTCTGCGCGCTCCTGTGGCTGCTCTCGGCCGGCAGCGCCCATGCATCGATCAACTGCACCGCGTCGATGACGGGTGTGGCCTTCGGCACGGTCGACCTGGTGGCCGGCACCGCCACGCCCGCCAACGCCACGCTGACCTACACCTGCACCAAGACCGGCAACAACAACACCACGGAGTACGCCAGGGTCTGCTTCAACATCGGCGACGGCAACGAGGGCCTGACGAACTTCAACCCGCGCGTGATGAAGAACGGCGCCGGAGACAGCCTGAAGTTCCAGCTCTACCAGGGGACGAGCAACACGATCTGGGGCTCGAACGGCAACGCGGCGGTGCCCAACCCGTACACCATCAACATCAGCATCCCCGCCCGGTCCACCACCGTCTCGGGGTCCGCCACCATGCGCGGGGAACTGCTCGCGGGCCAGTCCACGGCGCCTCCGGGCTCTTACCAGGACAACTTCTCCGGCATCCATACCTCGATCACGCTGACCTCGAGCACCAACGCGCCGCCGACCAACTGCGGCGGCTCGACGCTGTCGGACCAGTTCGCCTTCATCGTGAGCGCGACCATCTCGAAGAGCTGCATCGTCACGGCCGATCCGCTGAACTTCGGCACCGTCTCGGGCCTGCCCGGCGGGGGCAACGTCGACCAGGTCGGCACCATCTACGTCACCTGCACGACGCCCACCGGCTACACGGTGGCGCTCACGCCGTCGAACAACGTGTCCAACGGGGCCGGGGCGATGACGCCGACGGGGGGCGTGCCCGGCAACACCGACACCGTGCCCTACCAGCTCTACCGCAACTCCAACCGCACGCTCGTCTGGGGCAGCGTCACGGGCACCAACACCTTCGCGGGCACGGGCAGCGGCCTGGTCCAGGCGCTGCCGCTCTACGGCCGCGTCCTCGGCGCCAGCACCAATGTGCGGCCGGACAGCTACATGGACGTGGTCACGGTCGCCGTGACCTACTGAGCCCGGGCCGCGCCCTGCGGCCGAACGCGACGCGACGACGAGATGGGACGGGACGCCCTCTGACAAAGAAATGCGGACGGTGCGTGAAGAATGACCCGGACAGGCTTCATTTTTCCGCAACTTTGCCGATAAGCCTGGCTGGGCATCGACCCGATGCCTCCCCAGGTTGCGACGAGAGGAGTTCCCATGCCCGGAAACTGGCGAACTGCGAGGGCGGCCGCGCTGCGGTCGCCGCGAACGGCATCCCCGCGGGGGGCCGCGAGCACGCTGCTGCTCCTGCTGTTGCCCTTGCAGCTGGAGCTCAGTTCCGCCGAGCCCGTGCGCGACGCCCAGAGAGCCACGGGCCGCTTCGACATCTCCATCAGCGTCCTTCCGACCTTCGAGGTGCGCGAGATCAGGCCGGTCCAAGGCGGGCACGAGTACCGCGTCTGGACCAACATGGCGTCGGTGACCATCAAGGGCCGCGAATACCGGTTCGACAAGGTCGGAGAGGCGACCATCATGGTGCCAGGTGCAGGAGCCGACGGCCGCGAGAGCCTCAGTGCCGGCTGGCAGCGCGCGGTCGGCGCGATGGCGCCGGCCCCGGGGGGCACGTCGCCGCAGGCATCGAGCACACCTGCCGGCGACGGCAGCAACGCGACGCGGGTCACGGTCACCTACTAGGACCGGTCGGGCTCCGATTGGGCGAGGCGCCGGCCCCGCCCCTGCTCCCCAACCCTGAATTTCCTGCCGTTCCCGCCGATATCCGGAGACCGGGCGCCGATTGCGCGCCCCATCTCACGTCCCTGCGACGGACAACGGAAAAGGCTTCATGAAGGGACATCGGCTTCGACCGGCGCGCGCCGCCATGGCCGCGGCGATGGTGCTCGCGCCGCTGGCGTGTGCGGCGGAAAGCAGCGCCGGCACGAGCGCCGCGACGGCACGGGTGCGCCTCGTGGTGGTCGTGCCGCCGGTGTTCCAGGTGCTGCGGGCCACGCAGACCGCTGGGGGGATCGACTACCTGGTCTGGACCAACATGAGGTCCATCACCATCGGCGGCCGCGAGCACCGCTTCGCCCGGCCTGGCGAGAACACCGTGCACGTACCCGCGGTGCCCGCGGGTGCTTGGGTGGTGCACGGTCTCTAGGCGGCGCGCATCGCTTGCCCGCGCCGCCGCGGCGCACGGGTCAGTTGCAGTACTGCGCGTTGCCGCTGGTCTCGATCGGCGCCGGAGGATCGGCCAGGAACTGCTGGACCGGAACCACGGACGCGTTGCAGGCTTCGTCGGTGCGGATGTCGAAGACATGCCAGAAGTCCGTGCTGCCGCTTTCGCCTGCGGGCGGCGAGAAGACCGTCTGTGCGCCGCGGTTGCTCACCTCGACCCGGGCGGGCGAACCGGTCTGCCCCGGATCGAAGGTGCCCGAGTAGTTGCGGACATAGAAGCGGTAGGTGCGGTTCTTGGCCAGCTTGGCAAAGGTCGTGACTTCGGGGCCGAAGCTGTCCACGTCGTCCACGTCGAGCGCGATGAACGGCGCCGCAGCGAGGCTGCCCTTGCTGCTGTAGTAGACGTGCTCGTCAGCGTTTGCGCCCAGCGTGTGCGAATCGAGGTCGCGCGGGCGCTCGCCCCAGGTCAGCTTGATCGACAGCGCCGAGCGCGTGAGCTGGAGACAGTCGCCCAGCGAGATGTCCTGGTCCCCGGCTTCGACCGTCGGGGAATTGGAGATCTCGCTCGCGGTGGTGGCGACCACGAAGGCCGAGCTCGAACGCTTCACGGCGACCGAGAACTCGCCGTTTGCATTCGTCAGCGTCGATGCCAGGCCGGTGTACGACTTGCCTTCGGACGCCACCAGCGCACCTGCGACCCGTGCGCCCGCCGCGTCCTGCACGCAGCCGTTGATGCGCACGGTGTTGTAGATCTGGTCGGCGTTCCAGGTGGTGAAGTGCGTCACCGTGCCTTCGTAGTACTGGTCGGGCGCCGTGCCCTGCAGCGTGGCGGAGCCCTCCTGCACCCACAGGCCCGTGGTCGTGTTGTAGAAGAACAGCGGCACCGACGCAGGCAGCGTGCCGCTGCGTGAGGAGGGTGCGATGCGCACCGTCGCGCTGGTGCCCGCGCCCAGGTTCAGCGGTGTGCCGTCGGCGTCCGTGAAGCTGGCGTCGAGCGCGCCGAAGCTCTCCATCGGCGCGCTGCCGCCCTCCGCCGCGGCCAGATAGTTGCCGGGCATCACATTGACGTCGTTGGCCGGTGCGATGGGCGTCACACGCGCGGTCACCAGTCCACCGGGCGCGCTGCCATCGGGGCGGCGAAGCGAGTTGGCGCTCAGGCGAACCATCGCGGTCGAGCCCGGAACGACCACGTCGTGCGCCGATTGCCCGTCGAAGGTCTCCGTCACTGCCACGGGAAGCATCGGCACGTTGATCACCGTCGATGAACCCGATCCGGCGAGCGCGGCCGTGGCCCGGCTCTGCGGCACCATGCCGCTCTTCGAGAAGCTCAGCAGCACCGACGCATTCGGCGGAATTTCGGTCAGCGAGTAGCCGCCATCGGCGTCCGTCACGGCGGAAACGCCCGCGGCAGTGACCGTGACCTGCGCGACCCCCCGGCCGTCGAGGGCATTCGTCACGCGGCCGCTGACCTTCGCGTTGCTCTGCTGCGGCGGTGGCGGCGGGGGAGGAGGCGGTGGCGGCGGCTCGTTCTGCTGGGGCGGGGGCAGGGCGACGAAGCCTGGGCCTCCGTCACCTCCGCCGCAAGCTGCCAGGGCCGCAACGGTCGTGATCGCGGCAAGGAAAAATCTGATCTTCATGGTCCCTCTTCTCCTGTGTATTCGTGATTCGCCGTCATGAGACAACCTGGACAGCGAAGCGTGCGAAGGTAGGCGCGCGGGCTCGCCGAACACAGTGCACAAAGTCACTGCGTGGCAGGAGGCCGCAGGAAGACCCGCAGAGGGTTAAGAAGAAAGGATTGGCTGCGCGCGCAGCCGGCGCTCAGGCCTCGATGCCGCAGCCGTGCAGCACGAAGGCCACCAGCTCGCGCCCTATGGGCTCGCGGTCGAAGGGCGCGTCGGGCGGCAGGCCGAGCATCACGCGGGTCTGGATCGCGTAGTCGGCGTAGCTCTGCGTCATGGCCCAGATGTGCATCAGCAGGAAGCGCGCGTCGAGCGGGCGCATCTGGCCGCGCGCGATCCAGCCGTTGATGACGTCGATCTTCTTCTGCGTCCAGGCCCTGGCGTTGGGCCAGTAGCGGTCGAGGTTGCGCCCGCCGTCGAGGATCTCGCGGGTGAAGATGCGCGAGATCTCGGGGCTGTCGATGGCGTGGTCGAGCTTCTTGCGGATGTAGTCGCCCAGCACCGTGGCCGGGTCGCTCGCGTCCTCGAAGGAGAACACAACCTTCCAGGCATGCAGCACCTGCATCAGCAGCTCCTCGTAGAGCTCTTCCTTGCCGGCGATGTAGTAGTGCAGCTGGGGCTTGGTGAGGCCGGCGCGCGCCGCGATGGCCTGGGTCGAGGTGCCCTTGAGGCCGTGCAGGCTGAACTCGGTGACGGCCGCGGTGCGGATCGCGGCCATGATGCGTTCGCGCCCGGGCCTGGCGCGCGACAGGGGCCCGTCGGGCGCGGGCATTTCCTGGGCGGTCGAGACGGGGAGGGCGGCGGGGTCGGCGTTCATGGTGGCGGGTGGGGCACGGCCTGGTGCGTTCGTGCGCGCGGTCGATGGTAATACCACTGGTGCCCCGCGCATGACCGCATGCCATGCCGGCATGATCGGGCAGGGCATGCGGGCACGGTTCCTGTATCTTCCTCGCCCCAGGGTGAATCGACATTCAAACGCGGCCCCGTTCGAGTGTCGATTCACCCTGGAAAGATTCACCTCAACACAGGAGTTCTCCATGTACCTTTCTCCCCGTTTCCGTGCCTTCGCGGCCGGGGCTGCTCTGCTGGCCGCCAGCGTGATCGCGCAGGCCCAGCAGGCGCTGCCCAACGTGGTGATCCTCGCCACCGGCGGCACCATCGCCGGGGCCGGCGCCTCGGCCGTCAACAGCGCCACCTACGCGGCCGCCAAGGTCGGCGTCGAGAAGCTGATCGCCGGGCTGCCCGAGCTCTCCAAGGTCGCCAACGTGCGCGGCGAGCAGGTGTTCCAGGTCGCATCGGAAAGCCTGACCAACGACAACCTGCTGACGCTGGCCAAGCGCGTGTCGGCGCTGTCGAAGCAGTCGGACGTGGACGGCATCGTCATCACCCACGGCACCGACACGCTGGAAGAAACCGCCTACTTCCTCACGCTGACCGTGCACACCAACAAGCCGATCGTGGTGGTCGGCTCGATGCGCCCGGGCACCGCGCTGTCGGCCGACGGCGCGCTCAACCTGTACAACGCCGTGAACGTGGCCGGCAGCAAGGACGCGATGGGCAAGGGCGTGCTCGTGACGATGAACGACAACATCGACACCGGCCGCGACGTGAGCAAGAACGTCAACATCAAGACCAACGCCTTCTCCAGCCAGTGGGGCCCGCTGGGCATGATCGTCGAGGGCCGCAACTACTGGTTCCGCGCGCCGGTGAAGCGCCACACCATGAACTCGGAGTTCGACATCGACAGCATCACCGCGCTGCCGCCGGTGGAGATCGCGATGGGCTACGAAGGCGTGAGCTCGGTGGCCATCGACGCCATCGCCAAGAGCGGCGCCAAGGCGCTGATCCACGGCGGCACCGGCAACGGCTCGGTGGCTGACCGCATCGTTCCGAACCTGCAGAAGGCCCGCGCCGACGGCGTGATCGTGATCCGCAGCGCCCGCGTGCCCGACGGCTTCGTGATCCGCAACGCCGAGCAGCCCGACGACAAGTACGACTGGGTGGTGGCGCACGACCTGCGCCCGCAGAAGGCGCGCATCCTCGCGATGGTCGCCCTGACCAAGACGAACAACACCAAGGAACTGCAGCGCATCTTCTGGGAGTACTGATCTCCCCGGCCTGCTCGCCTCGCGGTGTTCAGGCCAGCGCGCGCCGCAGCCGGCGGTGGCGCGCGTATTCCAGGCCGCCCACGCACACGAGCAGCCAGGCCAGGCCGGTGAGCAGCCCGGCCACCACGTCGCTTGCGAAGTGCACCTGCAGGAAGATCCGGCTGCAGGCGATGGTGACGATGGCGCCCGCGGCCGCCATCGCACCCGGCACATGCCAGCGCACCGGCAGGGTGCGCAGCAGCAGGTACAGCAGCATCCCGTAGCTCACGATCGCGCCCGCGCTGTGGCCGCTCGGGAAGCTGTAGCTCGTCTCCAGCGCCAGGCCGTGGTCGTGGATCGGGCGGGCCCGCGCGAAGATCTGCTTGAGCGCCGGGTTCAGCAACACGATGCCGACCAGCGCGAGCACCCAGCCCAGCGCCAGTCCGCGATGCCGGTGCCGCCACAGCACGGCGGCCACCAGCACGCACACCGGCCCGAGGAAGGCCGCGTCTCCCAGGTGCGTGACCCAGCTGAACACCACCAGCGCGGCCCGCGGCAGGTTCGCGGCGATGGCGTCGGTCAGGGCGTGGTCAGCCTGGCCGAGCGCATGGCCGTCGGCAATGTTCGAGGCGATCCACGCGAACAGGCTCGACGCCAGCAGGATCAGCACGAAGCCCGAGGCGAAGGCGAGCGCGATGCGCGGCTCGCTGGGCTCTTCGGCATCCTGCAGCCTGAAGTGGCGCTTCTGCAGCAGGTGGCAGGCCAGGCCTGCACCGAGCACCGAGGCCGCGAGCAGCGAGAGGAACCAGGGCAGCGCATGCGCACCGAGATTTCCGGCGAAAACGACAAGAGGTGCGAGGGAAGGGACGGAAGAAAGGGAGGCTTCGAGCGGCATGCGGCGCACCCTAAGGCCGCGCTGCCCGGCTGGCAAGGGAAAGACCGAATACTTCGGCGCAGCCGAAGGCCTTGTCGCGCGCCACATAGTCCCACCGTTCCACGCGGCAGGCGCGGGGGCCTTCGGCGATGTCCGAGCGCACCACGTTGATCGAGTTGGGGTGTCCCGCGCGCACCCGCCGCGACACGGCAGTACCCGCCTGAATCGCCCACGCCGTGCGCGCGCAGCCCGCGAAGGCGTCGTGCAGCGGCCGCACGAAGGGCAGGTGGATGTGGCCGCCCAGGATCATGTCGGCCCCCGCCGCGCACCAGCGCGCCACGGCTTCCTCGCGCCCGTGCAGGCGGTTGCCCAGGTCGCGCGTGCGCGTGACCATCACCGGCTGGTGCGTCACCACCACCCGCAGCTGCGTGGGCGAGGCCGCCTCGAGCAGCCGCGCCACGCGCTCGACCTGCGCGGGCGAGACCGCGCCGTCTTCGTGCCGGTACCAGCGCGTGGTGTTGACCGCGGCCACCAGCCATCGGGGCGAGTCGAACACCGGCTCGAGATCGTCGCCGAAGGCCCGGCGGTAGCGCGCATACGGCGCGAACACGCGCGCCGCCAGCTGGAACAGCGGAATGTCGTGGTTGCCCGGAATGGCCAGCACAGGTGCGCCCAGCCGGTCGGCGAAGGCCCGCGCCGCCGCGAACTGCGCCACGGTGGCGCGCTGGGTGATGTCGCCCGAGAGCACCACCAGCTCGGGCGCCAGCGCATGCGCCAGCCGCTCGAGCGCCTGCAGCACCTCGGGCTGCTCGGTGCCGAAGTGGGGGTCGGAGATCTGCAGCAGGCAGCTCATTCGCGCGCTGCCTCGAGTTCGGGCGCCGTCTCCTCCGGCCGCACCAGCCACAGCCGCTCGGGCGACACGCGGAACAGCAGCGGCATGTCGACCCAGCCGATTTCGCCATCGGTCGCCACCTTCACGCGGCGCGGGCCGCGCTGCGCGAATGTCCGGCTCGCCTTGACGGTCAGCGACTCGAACGGAAAGGTCAGCACCTCGTCGGCGTCGCCCAGCCGCCCGAGCGCGCCGCGCACCAGCAGGCCCGGCATCGCCAGCGGTCCCACCGGCTTGAGCACGATGGCCGCCAGCTGTCCCTGCTCGGGCGCGTCGGCCTCCGGAATGCCAACCTGGTGCAGCTGCAACGGGTTGTTGCCGACGAACAGCGTCGGCGTGCGGATGTCGCGCTCCTTGCCGCGCCAGGCCATGCGCAGGTTCCAGTGCCGGTGGCCGCGCAGCACCGTCAGCAGTCCGGCGCCGAAGGCGATCCAGCGGCTGCGGCCGAAGCGCGACTTGTAGGTCTCGCGCTCCTCCAGCAAGTCGGCGTACAGGCCCATGCTGGCATTGACCAGGAACACGCGGTCGTTCACCAGCCCCACCTGTACCGGCCGCGGCCGCTCGGTCAGCAGGATCTGCAGCGCCTGCGCGGTGTCGCGCGGGATGCCGTGGGTGCGGCTGAAGTAGTTGAAGGTGCCCTGCGGCAGCACGCCGAAGGCGCAGCCGCTGCCCAGCGCGGCCTGCGCCACCGCGTTGATGGTGCCGTCGCCGCCCGCGGCCACCACCACGCCGCCGGCCGCGCGCGCCCGCTCGACCGCCTCGCGCGCCAGCGCCTGCAGCCGGCCGGGTTCGTCGACCACGAAGATGCGCAGCCGCCGGCCGGCCGCGGCGCAGCCTTCCTCGATGACCCGGCGGGCCTCGGCCGCGTCCTCGCTGCCGGAGCCGGCGTTGAGCACGACGAAAAGGGGCGCGTCGGAAGAGGTCTCGGGCGTCTCGGGCACGGGCATGTCCAGGGATCTCGGGAAAGCGGGTCGAAGGAAGGGGAGGATGGGTGCGCTCGGGCGGCTGTGCCGCCGCGCTCGGCGGGTGGGCAGTTGTCGCACCTCCCGCCCCGCGCCGCCAGCAGGCAACTTCCCGCCCCGCTGTGGGAGAGTTGCCCTCCGAACGTAAAATCGCCCGCTTTCGCGGCACGTCGCCGCGCTACCGTCCAATGTCCGGCCCCCTGCCGGCCAGCTTCATGTTGACCTTCCAGCAAATCATTCTCAAATTGCAGTCGTACTGGGCCGACAAGGGCTGCGCGCTGCTGCAACCGTACGACATGGAGGTCGGCGCGGGCACTTCCCATACCGCCACCTTCCTGCGCGCACTGGGCCCCGAGCCCTGGAAAGCGGCCTACGTGCAGCCCAGCCGCCGCCCCAAGGACGGCCGCTACGGCGAGAACCCCAACCGCCTGCAGCACTACTACCAGTACCAGGTCGTGCTGAAGCCGGCGCCCTCGAACATCCTCGAGCTCTACCTCGGCAGCCTCGAGGCCCTGGGCTTCGACCTCAAGAAGAACGACATCCGCTTCGTCGAAGACGACTGGGAGAACCCCACGCTCGGCGCCTGGGGCCTGGGCTGGGAGGTGTGGCTCAACGGCATGGAGGTGACGCAGTTCACCTACTTCCAGCAGGTCGGCGGCATCGACTGCAAGCCCATCACAGGCGAAATCACCTACGGCCTGGAGCGCCTGGCCATGTACCTGCAGGGCGTGGACAACGTCTACAACCTCACTTGGACCGACGGCCTGAGCTACGGCGATGTCTACAAGCAGAACGAGGTCGAGCAGTCGACCTACAACTTCGAGCACAGCGACGCCGAGTTCCTGTTCACCGCCTTCAACGCGCACGAGAAGCAGGCCAAGCACCTCATGGACGCCCAGCTCGCGCTGCCTGCCTACGAGCAGGTGCTGAAGGCCGCGCACAGCTTCAACCTGCTGGACGCGCGCGGCGCGATCAGCGTGACCGAGCGCGCCGCCTACATCGGCCGCATCCGCAACCTCGCGCGCAGCGTCGCGCAGAGCTACTACGACAGCCGCGAGCGCCTGGGCTTCCCGATGGCGCCGCGCGAGTGGGTCGCGCAGATCCCCCCGAAGAAGGCCGCCTGAGCGATGACGACCCCCATGAACAAGAACTCCCTCCTGGTCGAACTATTTGTCGAAGAGCTGCCGCCGAAGGCATTGAAGAAGCTCGGCGACGCCTTTGCGGGCGTGCTGCGCGACCAGCTCGTGGCCCAGGGCCTGGCCGAGGCCGGCTCGGTGCTGACCTCCTACGCCTCGCCGCGCCGCCTCGCAGCGCACATCACACACGTGGCCGACCGTGCCGCCGACAAGGCTGTGTCGCAGAAGCTCATGCCCGTGGCCGTGGGCCTCGACGCCTCGGGCCAGCCCACGCCCGCGCTGCTCAAGCGCCTGGGCGCGCTCGGCGCCGACGCCTCCGCCGTGCCCGGCCTCAAGCGCGCCATGGACGGCAAGGCCGAAGCCCTGTTCTACGAGAGCACCGCCAAGGGCGCCACGCTGGCCGAGGGCCTGCAGAAGGCGCTGGCCGAGGCGATCGCCAAGCTGCCCATTCCGAAGGTCATGAGCTACCAGCTCGAAACCGGCTGCGAGCTGCCGGGCTGGACCAGCGTGAGCTTCGTGCGCCCCGCGCACGGCCTCGTGGCGCTGCACGGCGACGCCGTGGTGCCGGTCGAGGCGCTTGGCCTGAAGGCCGGCCGCGAAACGCACGGCCACCGCTTCGAGGCGGCGGTCGACCCGGTCGTGCTGCGCGACGCCAACAGCTACGCGCTGCAGATGCAGGAGGACGGCGCCGTCATCGCCAGCTTCGAGGCGCGCCGCGCGGAGATCGCGCGCCAGCTCGCAGCGGCCGCGGTGACGGTCGGCGGCGGCTCGGTCCCGATCCAGGACGAAGCCCTGCTCGACGAAGTGACCGCGCTGGTCGAGCGCCCGAACGTGCTGGTCTGCAGCTTCGAGCGCGAGTTCCTCGAAGTGCCGCAGGAGTGCCTCATCCTCACGATGAAGGCCAACCAGAAGTACTTCCCGCTGCTCGACGCCTCGGGCAGGCTCACCAACAGGTTCCTCGTCGTCAGCAACATCAGCCCCGACGATGCGAGCGCGGTCATCGGCGGCAACGAGCGCGTGGTGCGCCCGCGCCTGGCCGACGCCAAGTTCTTCTTCGACCAGGACCGCAAGAAGTCGCTGGCCTCGCGCGTCGAGTCGCTGGGCAAGGTGGTCTATCACAACAAGCTGGGCACGCAGGGCGAGCGCGTGGAGCGCGTGATGCGCATCGCCCGCGGCATTGCGGACAAGCTCGGCGGTGCGAGCCTCGCGGCGCACGCCACGCAGGCCGCCCAGCTGGCCAAGGCCGACCTCGTGACCGACATGGTCGGCGAGTTCCCCGAGCTGCAGGGCATCATGGGCCGCTACTACGCCCAGCACGACGGCCTCGACGCTTCGGTGGCCGACGCCATCGAGGACCACTACAAGCCGCGCTTCGCCGGCGACGAACTGCCGCGCAACAGCGTGGGCCTCGTGGTGGCGCTGGCCGACAAGCTCGAGACGCTGGTCGGCATGTTCGGCATCGGCAACCTGCCCACCGGCGACCGTGACCCGTTCGCGCTGCGCCGCCATGCGCTGGGCGTGATCCGCATGCTGATCGAGAAAGACCTTCCGCTGGGGCTCGACGCGCTGCTGCAGGAAACCGCCGCGCAGTTCGGCGGCATCGCCGGCTTCGAGAGCAGCCGCGCCACCGGCGAGCTGCAGGATTTCATCCTCGACCGCCTTGCCGCCAGCCTGCGCGAGCAGGGCGCCAGCGCGCAGGAAGTCGAGGCCGTGCTGGCCCCGCGCCCGCAACGCCTGGGCGAGGTGCCCAAGCTGCTGGCCGCCGTGCGCGCCTTCGCCGCCCTGCCGGCCGCAGCCGCACTGGCCGCCGCCAACAAGCGCATCGGCAACATCCTCAAGAAGGCCCCCGAGGCCGACGCGCACGTCAGCGAACTGCTGCTGCAGGAGCCCGCCGAGAAGGCGCTGCACGCGGCCATGGCACAGGTCGTGCCCGCCGCCAATGCGCAGTTCGAAGCCGGCGACTACACCGCCTCGCTGCAGACGCTGGCCGCGCTGCGCGAGCCGGTCGACGCCTTCTTCGACGGGGTGATGGTCAACGCCGAGCAGGCCGACCTGCGCCTGAACCGCCTGGGCCTGCTGATGTCGCTGCACGCCGCGATGAACCGCGTGGCGCAGCTCGAGCGGCTGGCCGTCTGAGCATTCTTCGTCCGGCAACACCACCATGGGCGGCACCGCCATGAAACTCGTCATCCTCGACCGCAACGGCACGATCAACGTGCACCGCGAAGACTTCGTGAAGAGCGACATCGAGTGGACGCCGCTGCCTGGTGCGCTGGAGGCCGTCGCGCGGCTCAACCATGCGGGGTGGCACGTGGTGATCGCGTCGAACCAGTCGGGCCTGGGCCGCGGGCTGTTCGACATGGCCTCGCTCAATGCGATGCACGCCAAGATGCACAAGATGCTCGCGGCCGTGGGCGGCAAGGTCGATGCGGTTTTCTACTGCCCGCACAGTCCCGACGAGAACTGCGACTGCCGCAAGCCCAAGCCGGGCCTGTTCCTGCAGATCGGCGACCGCTACGGCATCGATCTCCAGGGCGTGCCCACGTGCGGCGACAGCCTGCGCGACCTGCAGGCCGGCGCGGCCGCCGGCTGCGAGCCGCACCTGCTGCTCACGGGCATGGGCGCGGCCTGCCGCGGCGTCGATCCGCTTCCTCCCGAATACCCGGCGAACACGATGGTCCACGACGACCTCGCCGCCTTTGTCGATTTTCTGCTCGCGCGCGAAGCGCGGGATGCAATGCAGGTGGCTGTCTGATGGCGTTGTTCCGTTCCGTTCTCCACGCACTGTGGATGCTCGTCACCGTGGTGCCCTGGGGCATCATCATGTGCGTCAGCTCGCTCTGGAAGCGCGGCGTGCCGCTCTACTGGATGGCCGTGCGCTGGCTCGGCTGGGCCATCGGCGGCGCGCGCGTGCTGCTGGGCATCAGGACGCGCGTGAGCGGCATGGAGAACCTGCCGACCGACAAGCTCGCCGGCGCGGTCCTGCTGGTGAAGCACCAGTCCACGCTCGAGACCTTCCTGATGCCCACGCTGATGCCGCATCCGCTGGCCTACGTGTTCAAGAAGGAGCTGCTCTACATCCCCTTCTTCGGCTGGGCGATGGCGCGGCTGGACATGATCCACATCGACCGCAGCCAGCGCGCGCAGGCCTTCAACAAGGTGGTGAACCAGGGCCGCAAGCTGCTCGCGCAGGGCATCTGGATCATCATGTTCCCCGAGGGCACGCGCATCCCGCGCGGGCAGAAGGGCACCTACAAGAGCGGCGGCACGCGGCTGGCCTGCGAGACCGGCGTGCCGGTGATTCCCATCGCCGTGACCTCGGCCAAGGTGTGGCCGCGCAAGGCCTTCATCAAGCGTCCGGGCGTGGTCGACGTGTCCATCGGGCCGGCCATTTCCAGCGTGGGCCGCAAGCCCGACGAGCTGATGCGCGAGGTCGAGGAATGGATCGAGGCCGAGATGCGCCGCCTCGACCCCGAGGCCTACGTGAACAGCCCGCCCCAGCCCGCGCGGCAGGAAGCGGTGAGCTGAGCCCGGGCCGCCGCAAGAGAAGCACAGACGCCAGGAAGCCCGCCATGGGGGGACTGCTCCGGTTCACGATGGACCTGTTCGAGGGGCTGGGGAGCGAGTTCGCGCCCCCGGCGCCTGCGCCGGCACGTCCGCGCCGGACCAGGAAGCCCAAACCGGCGGCTCCGCCCTCGGTGCTGCCCGACGCGGCCGTCCTGCCCCCCGAGCCCGTCGACCCGAATGCGCCGCCCGCTGTGCCCCTGGCCGACACGCTGACGCTCGCGACCTTCGCGCATCCCCAGGCCACGCGTGAAGTGGTGCTGGGCTCGGCTCGCGTGGCCTACGAGTTCAAGCGCGGCAAGCGCAAGACCATCGGCTTCCTGGTGGGCGCGGAGGGGCTGTCGGTGCGCGCGCCGCGCTGGGTGGCGCTGCGCGACGTCGATGCGGCCATCCACGAGAAGTCGGACTGGATCCTGCGCAAGCTCAACGAGACGCGCCAGCGCCTCGCGCGGGTGGAAGCCACGCGCATCGAATGGAAGGACGGCGCGGCCTTTCCGTTCCTGGGCGAGCCGGTGGTGATGCGGCTCGATCCCAAGCACGGCTTCGCGAGCGTGGGCGGCACGCTGGATGCGGCCACCGATGAAGGCGCGCCGCGCGTCCTGCGGCTGGCCGTCTCGCAGAACGCCGAGCCCTCGCAGATACGCGACGCTGCGCAGGCCTGGCTGATGCGCCAGGCGCGCAAGCTCTTCATCGAGCGGCTGGACCATTTCGCGCCTCTGCTGGGCGTGCAGTGGCAGAAGCTGTCGCTCTCCAATGCCGCCACGCGCTGGGGCAGCGCCAGCGCCGACGGGTCGATCCGGCTCAACTGGCGGCTGATCCACTTCCGGCTGCCGGTGATCGACTACGTCGTCGCGCACGAGCTGGCTCACCTGCGGGTGATGGACCACTCGCACCGCTTCTGGGAAACGGTGGAGAGCGTGCTGCCCGACTACGACGCGCTGCGCAAGCAGCTCAAGGACGAGGCGGTTCCGCGCTGGAACTGAGGCCGAGGCCGGGGCTCCCCGGCCCCGGATCAAGGCTTCAGGGCACGGCCTTGATGGGGATGTACATCTCGCCCCCGCCGGCCATGAACTCCTTCGACTTCTCCTCCATGCCCTCGCTCATGGCCTGATCCTCGGCCACGCCCTTCTTCGCGGCGTACTCGCGCACCTCCTGCGTGATCTTCATCGAGCAGAACTTGGGACCGCACATCGAGCAGAAGTGCGCCACCTTGCTCGAATCCTTCGGCAGCGTCTCGTCGTGGAATTCGCGCGCGGTGTCGGGGTCCAGGCCCAGGTTGAACTGGTCCTGCCAGCGGAACTCGAAGCGCGCCTTGCTCAGCGCGTCGTCGCGCGAGCGAGCACCCGGATGGCCCTTGGCCACGTCCGCCGCGTGCGCGGCGATCTTGTACGCGATGATCCCCTGCTTCACGTCGTCGCGGTCGGGCAGGCCCAGGTGCTCCTTCGGCGTCACGTAGCAGAGCATCGCGGTGCCGGCCCAGCCGATCATGGCCGCGCCGATGGCGCTGGCGATGTGGTCGTAGCCCGGCGCGATGTCGATGGTCAGCGGGCCCAGCGTGTAGAACGGCGCCTCGTGGCAGTGCTTCAACTGCTCGTCCATGTTCGACTGGATCATGTGCATCGGCACGTGGCCGGGCCCTTCGATCATGGTCTGCACGTCGTGCTTCCACGCGACCTGCGTGAGCTCGCCCAGCGTGCGCAGCTCGGCGAACTGCGCCTCGTCGTTGGCGTCGGCGCCCGAGCCCGGGCGCAGGCCGTCGCCGAGCGAGAAGCTCACGTCGTAGGCCTTCATGATGTCGCAGATGTCCTCGAAGTGCGTGTAGAGGAAGCTCTCCTTGTGGTGCGCGATGCACCACTTGGCCATGATCGAGCCGCCGCGCGACACGATGCCCGTCATGCGGTTGGCCGTCAGGTGGATGAAGGGCAGGCGCAGGCCGGCGTGGATGGTGAAGTAGTCGACGCCCTGTTCCGCCTGCTCGATGAGCGTGTCGCGGTAGATTTCCCAGGTGAGGTCCTCGGCCACGCCGCCCACCTTCTCGAGCGCCTGGTAGATGGGCACGGTGCCGATCGGCACCGGGCTGTTGCGCACGATCCAGTCGCGCGTGGTGTGGATGTTCTTGCCGGTGGAAAGGTCCATCACGTTGTCCGCGCCCCAGCGGATAGCCCACACCAGCTTCTCCACTTCCTCCTCGATGCTCGAGGTGACGGCCGAGTTGCCGATGTTGGCGTTGATCTTCACCTTGAAGTTGCGGCCGATGGCCATCGGCTCGACTTCGGGGTGGTTGATGTTGGCCGGGATGATCGCGCGGCCGCGCGCCACCTCGTCGCGCACGAACTCGGGGGTGATGATGCGCGGGATGCTCGCGCCCATCGGGTTGCCCGCCACGCGCTTCGCGCGTTCCTCGTTGGCGAGGTATTCGGCCATCCACTCGCGCTTGCCGTTCTCGCGCAGGGCCACGTATTCCATCTCGGGCGTGACGATGCCGCGGCGCGCGTAGTGCATCTGCGTGACGTTGGAGCCCGACTTCGCGCGGCGCGGCGTGCGCTGCAGCGCCGAGGCGCCGGCGCGCAGTTCGGCCAGGCGCTGGGCGTCGCGGTCCTCGTTCTTCGCGCCATCGTCCAGCGCGTGGTGCACGCGGCCTTCGTAGCTCTCGGTGTCGCCTCGTTCGGCGATCCACGGTCCGCGCACGTCGGGCAGGCCGCGGCGCACGTCGATCTCGACCTTCGGGTCGGTGTAGGGGCCGGAGGTGTCGTAGAGCGAGACGGTCTCGCCGTTGGTCAGCTGCACGTCGCGCACGGGCACGAACAGGTCGGGCCGGCTGCCCGGGATCACGCACTTGTGCGACGCGGGAAAGGGCTCGCGCGTGAGCGTGAGCAGCGAGGTGAACTTGTCGGGGGCATTCATCGGAGGCACTCCTTGTGGACAGAAAGGGTGCTCCGCAATCGCTCGGTGGCCTTCGGCAGAAGCCCGTCACGGAAGGTGGACGGACCGAAGTCAGGGAGTGCAGCTCTTCTTACGCCGGTATGACCCGGATCAAGTTCGCGGGTCGGCAGCTTTGCCATCTCAGCACGCCACATGCGTGCACCCCGGAGCGGGGCCGATTGTGCGAGCCTCGGCCGGGCGCGTCAACCCGCGGGTTGTTACCGCAGGTCGCCGTCGACGTAGTACCAGCGCCCGTCCTCGCGCACGAAGCGGCTGCGCTCGTGCAGGCGCGTGGCGGTGCCCGAGGGGCCGCGCTGGCGCGCGACGAACTCGACCTCGGCGTGGTCCGCGTCGAGCACCGAGCGCGCGCGGACGTCCAGTCCCAGCCACTTGACGCCCGGCTCGAACTCGATGGAAGCGGGGCGTTTCGATTCGTGCCAGGTGGCGAGCAGGTATTCGCCTCTCTCCAGCACGAAGGCCGAATAGCGCGAGCGCATCAGCGATTCGGCATCGGGCGCGGGCGTGCGGTCGAAGTCGTCGAGATAGCGGCCGCAGCAAAGGGAAAAGGCGATGGGCTTGTCGCGGCGGTCGGTCCGGCCGCAAGGGCAGGGCCTGGATTGGGGATCGGGTGCACTCATGAAGACCTGCATTGGAACACCTTGCGGCCCTTGTGCCGAGAGGGCAAGCCCGCGGATGGGCCATGGAGGCCCGCTCGCGGCGATGGCCTCGAAGACGCCGCCATGCCGCAGCGCCTCGCAGCGGATGGCGGCACCCCTACCGGAACATCACCCACTCGGGCCGCATGTTGAAGCGCACCGGCAGGATGCTGACGCCCAGCCCGCTCGTGACGTACATGCGCCTGTACTTGTGCGTGATCCATCCGTAGGCCCACTCGCGAGGGGCCGCGCCCGGCACGATCAGCGCCCCGTAGCCCGGCACGCTCACCTGTCCGCCGTGCGTGTGCGCGGCCACCACCAGCCCGTGCGTGCGCGGCATGGTCGCGAAGCTGAAGGGGTCGTGCATCATGACCAGCGTCGCTGCATCGGCCGGCACGCCGGCCAGCGCGCGCATCGGCTCCGAATGGCCGGTCGAATGGTCACCGATGCCGACCACCCAGATGTCGTGGCCGGGCAGGCGCGCCGATGCGTTCTCCAGCACGCGGATGCCCTGGGCTTCAAGCGCGTTCGCGATGCGCTGTCCGCCGTGCCACCAGTCGTGGTTGCCCAGCACCGCGTACACGCCCTGCGGCGCCTTAAGCCTGCCGAGCACGGCTGCCATGTCCTCGACCGGCAGGGGCTCGTCGTCCTCGCCCGTGCCCGCGAGGAAGTCGCCCGGCAGCAGCACCACGTCGGGCTGCGCGGCGTTGATCTCGTCGACGATGCGTGCGGCGCGCTCCACGCCGGTGACGCGCCATGCCGAACGCGATGTGAGATGCCAGTCGCTCGCCACCGCGACCTTCAGGCCGGCGGGAGTCGGCCATTGCTCGGAGCTCAGCGGCTCGACGCGCGCAGCCACCCAGCGCGGTTCGATGACGAAGCCCCAGACGGCCAGCGCCGCGAGCACGATGGCCGCGGCGTACAGCCAAGCCGGGCGCCGCCCGCGACCTTCGCTCACGTCACGCCAGCGCGCGCTGGATCAGCAGCTTCTGGATGTCCGACGTGCCTTCGTAGATCTGGCAAACCCGCACGTCGCGGTAGATGCGCTCCAGCGGAAAGTCGTTCACGTAGCCGTAGCCGCCCAGCGTCTGGATGGCCGCGCTGCACACGCGCTCGGCCATCTCGCTCGCGAAGAGCTTGGCCATGGCGGCCTCCTTCAGGCAGGGCAGGCCGGCGTCGCGCAGGCTCGCGGCGTGCCAGATCAGCTGGCGCGCGGCCTCGATCTGCGTCGCGCATTCGGCGAGGCGGAAGCCCACGGCCTGCTGATCGAAGATGGAGCCGCCGAAGGCCTGGCGCTCCTTGGCGTAGGCCAGCGCGGCATCGAAGGCGCTGCGCGCCATGCCCACGCTCTGCGCGGCGATGCCGATGCGCCCGCCTTCCAGCGCGCCGAGCGCGATCTTGTAGCCCTCGCCCTCCGCGCCGATGAGGTTCTCGTGCGGAATGCGGCAGCCGTCGAAGTTGATCTGCGCGGTGTCGCTGCTGTGCTGGCCGAGCTTGTCCTCCAGCCGCGCGACGTTGTAGCCGGGCGTGTCGGTGGGCACGATGAACGCGCTCATGCCGCGCTTGCCGGCGCCCTTGTCGGTCACCGCGATGACGATGGCCACCTGGCCGTTCTTGCCGCTGGTGATGAACTGCTTCACGCCGTCGATCACGTAGCCGTCGCCGTCCTTGCGCGCCGTGGTGCGCAGGCTCGATGCATCGCTGCCGGCCTGCGGCTCGGTCAGGCAGAAGGCGCCGAGCATCCGGCCCTGCGCCAGCGGCTCGAGCCACTGCTTCTTCTGCTGCGCGTTGCCGTAGCGCATGAGGATGGCGTTGACGGGGCAGTTGGTCACGCTGATGGCGGTGCTGGTGCCGCCGTCGCCGGCCGCGATTTCCTCCAGCACCAGCGCGAGCGTGAGGTAGTCGAGGCCGGCGCCGCCATGCTCCTCGGGCACGCAGATGCCGTAGGCACCCAGCGCCGCGAGGCCCTGGTGGGCCTCCTTGGGGAAGCTGTGCTCGCGGTCCCACTTCGCGGCGTTGGGCCAGAGTTCGGCTTGCGAGAAGTCGCGCACCGCGTCGCGGATGGCTTCCTGGTCGTGCGTCAACAACATTTCAATCCTTCATGGCCTAGCAACACAGGCCCTTTTACTTTGAATACTCCGCGATGAACGCCTTCGATGTGCATGCAGGCGCGAACGTCCAGCTGCCTTTTTTAAGCGTTACCAGCGCTTCCGCAAAATGTGCACTCATAAATTCAACAGCCTTCTTGTCGAGCGAAGGCATGTTGTAGCGAAGCGTCGACAGAATGGAGGCGCGCTTGTAGTAACCATCCATGTGCTCATTGACTTCGATCTTTCGAAGGCCCGCGCTTAAGCCCGAACCAGACATGAAGCCCTTTTCCAGCTGATCCAGGAAGCCGCCGCAAGCGATCACCTGCTCACGAAATACAAAGATCATGTCGTTGTCTATCTGAGCGCGCTCCCCAGCGTTCATCCCATCTGGCCACACCATCAGATGCCGCGACTTGTCGTAGAGCAGTTCTCCGAGAACTTCAGCTGTCAATCCGCCGATGCGGATGGTTTCGCCATGAGCCAGATTGCACGCCAACGAAATGCCTACCACCAGGCTGCCAAGTGCTGCACGGGATGGTCTTAGGCATATGGAACGACGCTGGTTTATGAACTTCATTTCCCTTGGCCGAGATCCATGATCAGGCGCGCAGCCATGTACAGGCGGCGCGGAATCGCGCTGATGTCCACGTACTCGGCCTTGTCGCTGTGGTAGCCGAAGCCGGGCAGGCCCAGGCTTTCGATCACTGGCTTGCCTGAGAGCGCGGCGTAGGCCGCGTCGGTGCCGCCGCCGGTGCGCTCTTCCACGCCCAGGGTGCCGCCGGCTTCCTTGTAGTAGGCCACCGCCTTGTCGACCAGCTTCTTGCCGCCTTCGCCGGCATTGAAGGCCGGGCGGCCGCGCGTGACGATCACCTTCACGTCGGCCTCGGGCAGCTTCTTCTGCTGCGCGCGCTCTTCCAGTGTCTTCATGGCGGCGTCGAAGTCCTCGTTGCGCGCGTAGCGCACGTCGGCGTTCAGCGTGGCGCTGGCGGGGATGATGTTCGAGACGTTGCCGGCCTTGGCGATGGTCCAGTTGAAGCGCAGGTTCTTCGCCTTGTCGTCGATGTTCATCGTGCGCAGCACGAGGTCGGAAGCCTCGACCAGCGCGTTCACGCCCAGCTCGGGCGCGGCGCCGGCATGCGAGGCCTTGCCGGTGATGTTGACCTGCACGTAGGCGATGCCCGAGGTGCCCAGCGAAAGTTTTTCGTCGCCTGCGCTGGTGGGCTCGAAGGAGAGCACGTAGTCGGCCAGCTTGGCTTCTTCCTGGATCAGGTCGCGCGAGCCGAAGGAACCCTTTTCCTCGTCGGTGTTGAACAGCACGGTGATGGTGCCGTAGTCGCGCACGCCGTATTCCTTCAGCAGCTTGAGCGTGTGCAGGATGACCGCGTTGCCGCCCTTGTCGTCGGCGATGCCGGGGCCGTAGGCCTTGTCGCCTTCGACGCGGAACGGGGCCTTCGCGAGGATGCCCTTGAGGTAGACGGTGTCCATGTGCGACATCAGCAGCAGGTTCTTGCCGCCGCGGCCCTTGATCTTGCCCACGATGTTGTCGCCCACCACCAGGCCGGCCGACTTGCTTCGCGTGACCGTGAAGCCGAGGTTCTTGAGCTCGGCCTCGAGGAAGTTGCCCGCAGCGGCGATGCCCTCGGCGTCACCGGTGCCGGTCTCGATGTTGACCAGCTTCTCCAGCGTCTTGATCACGGCCGGCTGCTCGTCGGTGGCGGCCTGGAACAGCACGTTGTCGCGCTTCTGGGCCAGGGCGGTGCCCGCCACGAAGGCGGTGGCCAGCACGGCGGCAATGGCTGTGCGGTGGATGGATGGGCGCATGGAATCTCCTGCTCTACGCATTGTTCGTTCGGGTTGTCGGAATGAAAAAAGCTGGTGGACGCCTGTTGTCGGGCGTCCCCAGCCATGGTTCTTATAGCAATTCGAGTGCCACTGCGGTGCCTTCGCCCCCGCCGATGCACAGCGTCGCCACGCCGCGCGTCTTGCCGCGCGCCTTCAGTGCGTGGATCAGCGTGACCATGATGCGCGCGCCGCTGGCGCCGATCGGGTGGCCCAGTGCGCAGGCGCCGCCGTGGATGTTGACGATGTCGTGCGACACGTCGAGTTCGTGCATCAGCGCCATCGGCACCACGGCGAAGGCCTCGTTCACTTCCCAGAGGTCGACGTCGCGCGCCTTCCAGCCGGTCTTGGCGAAGAGCTTCTGCACGGCGCCGACGGGCGCGGTCGAGAACCACTCGGGCTGCTGTGCGTGCGTGGCATGGCCGACGATGCGCGCGATGGGCTTCGCGCCGATCTTCTTCGCGTGCGACTCGGTCATCATCACCAGCGCGGCCGCGCCGTCGTTGATCGACGAGCTGGATGCGGCGGTGATGGTGCCGCCGTCCTTCTTGAACGCGGGCTTGAGCGTGGGGATCTTGTCGAGCTTTACCTTGCCCGGGCCCTCGTCGACCGAGATCACGGTTTCGCCGCTGCGGCCCTTGACGGCGACGGGCGCGATCTCGTCCTTGAAGAGGCCGGTGTCGGTGGCCTTCTTGGCGCGCTCGACGCTGGCGATGGCGAAGGCGTCCTGCTGCTCGCGCGTGAACTTGTACTTGGCGGCGCAGTCCTCGCCGAAGGTGCCCATGCTGCGGCCCGGCTGGTAGGCGTCTTCGAGGCCGTCGAGCATCATGTGGTCGAAGATGCGGTCGTGGCCCATGCGGTAGCCGCCGCGGCCCTTGAGCATGAGATAGGGAGCGTTGGTCATGCTTTCCATGCCGCCGGCCACCATCACCTCGTGCGTGCCCGCCAGCAGCAGGTCGTGCGCGAGCATCGCGGCCTTCATGGCCGAGCCGCACATCTTGCTGAGCGTGACCGCGCCCGCGCTGTCGGGCAGGCCGCCCTTGTAGGCCGCCTGGCGCGCCGGGGCCTGGCCCTGGCCGGCCATCAGGCAGTTGCCGAACAGCACCTCGCCCACGGTGTCGGGCGCGATGCCCGCGCGCTCGACGGCGGCCTTGATGGCCACGCCGCCGAGGTCGTGCGCGGAGAGGGAGGCGAAGTCGCCCTGGAAGCCGCCCATGGGGGTGCGGGCGGCGCCGACGATGACGATGGATTCGGACATTGCGGGTCTCCTTTGGATATGTTGAAAAAATCGGGTGTCTGGATGCAGAGGGCACCGAGGTTTCGCGAAGGTCGCGGAAGAAGACCACTCAAGGATCTGCCGTTTCCTTTTGCGCTACTTGCGCGATCTTCACGTCGTCTGCGTCCGGCTGTCGGTTTCTAGAAGTGTGTCGCGTGCCCCTCGTGTCTGAAGCGCTGCGACTCTTCGTACGGGAACACGTCCAGCATCTGCCCGGCCTGGATGCGTTCCTTGTGGTGCTGCCAGAAGGCGGCGTCGAGCAGGTCGGCGTGGTGTGCCATGAAGGCCTCGCGCACGTCCTTGTTGCCCAGCAGGAAGGGCTCGAAGGTCTCGGGAAAGACGTCCTTCGGGCCCACCGAGTACCAGACCTCGCCGCTCATCTCGTCCTCCTCGTTGCGCGGCGCGGGCACCTTGCGGAACTGGCAGTCGGTGACGTATTCGATCTCGTCGTAGTCGTAGAACACGACCTTGCCGCCGCGCGTGAGGCCGAAGTTCTTCCAGAGCATGTCGCCGGGGAAGATGTTGGCGGCCACCATGTCCTTGATCGCATTGCCGTATTCGACCACCGCATGCGCGAGCTGCTCCTTCGCGCGCTTCGCATGCGCCGGGCTCTCGGGGTTGGCCAGCGCGTCGAAGGCCTCCTGCAGGTAGATGTTCAGCGGGATCATGCGCCGTTCGATGTAGACGTGCTTCACCACGAGCTCCATCTCGCCGTTGCCGTCGCGGTCGCCGATCTCCAGCTGGCTGGGTGCGAACCTGCGGATCTCCTCGATCAGCTCGGGCTCGAAGCGGTCCAGCGGAAAGCCCACGTCGCTGTACTCCAGCGTGTCGGCCATGCGGCCCACGCGGTCGTGATGCTTCACGAGCATGTACTTGCCCTTGATCTGCTCGCGCGTGGTGTCCTTCTGCGGCGGGTAGAAGTCCTTGATGACCTTGAACACGAACGGGAACGAAGGCAGGTCGAACACCAGCATCACCATGCCCTTGATGCCGGGCGCGATGCGGAAGCGGTCGCTCGAGTAGTTCAGGTGCGAGAGGAAGTCGCGGTAGAAGAGCGTCTTGCCCTGCTTCGCGAGGCCCAGCGCGTTGTAGATCTCGGCGCGCGGCTTGCGCGGCATCAGCGAACGCAGGAACTGCACCCAGGCAGAGGGCACTTCCATGTCGACCATGAAGTAGGCCCGCGCGAAGCTGAAGAGCATCTGCAGGTCGTCTTCACCGAAGAGGGCCGCGTCGATGTAGAACCGGCCGCGGCTGTCGTGCAGTATGGGCAGCGAGAACGGCAGCTCGGTGAAGCCGTTCATGATCTTGCCGACCACGTACGCGCCCTTGTTGCGGAAGAACAGCCCCGACAGCACCTGCAGCTGGAAGTTGGCGCGCAGCTTGACCTGGTGGAAGCGGCCCAGGATGGCGCTCGCCACGCGTTCCGCGTCGCGCCGCTTGTCGGCGAAGCTGCCGATCAGCGCGAAGTCGTCGAGCATCTGCTCGATGGTGTCGGCCAGCGTCTCGGGCCGGGGATAGTAGGGGCGGTAGGTCGGTGCGCCGCGCGGCTCGATGTACTCGGTGCTGATGGCCGGTCGAACGAAGATGAAGTCGTTCTGGAAGTAGGCCCGGTGCAGGATCTTGGTGGTCACCGAGTTGAAGAAGGTCTCGGCCAGCTCGGGCTGGTGATGGTCCACCAGCAGGCCGATGTAGTGCAGCTTGGTCTGGTGCCACACGTCCATCGGCTGCTCGCCCGCCTTGAACTCCTTCTCGAGCCGGGCCACGGCCTCGCTCACGCGCAGGTCGTAGAACTCGATGCGCTCGCGCTGCGCGCGCTGCTGGCCGTGCCAGTCGGCGGTCTCGAAGCGGTGCTTGGCACGCGCCGACTCGGCCCTGAACAACCGGTAGTGCCGGTTGAAGCCGTCCATCATCGCCTTCGCGATGTCGTAGGCCAGCGGCGAATCGAGGCGCTGCGGGAACATGACGGGCGAAGCAGAGGCTGGAAGGCGGCGGGCCGCTCGGCGTCAGGACTGGCCGGAGCTCTCGGCCTTGGGCTGCGCGCTCTGCGCTCCCACCGATCTCACCAACTCGCCGGGCTTGCTCCACTTGTGGCGGATGCGCTGCACGGTGGCCTTGTAGGCGGCATCCATCGGCTGGGTGCCGTCCACGCTCAGGCCCAGGTCCTGCAGCAGGCCGTCGTGCACGCCGAAGGTCCAGCCGTGGATCGTGACCTTCTGGCCGCGCGCCCAGGCATCGACCATCACGGTGCTCACCGCCACGTTCACCACCTGCTCGGCCACGTTGAGCTCGCACAGCGCATCGACGCGCGCTTCCTCGTCGGGCAGGCTGTCCAGCATCACGTGATGGCGGTCGCGCACGTCCTGGATGTGGCGGATCCAGTTGTCGGCCAGGCCGATCCGCGCGCCGCTGAGCGCGGCCTTCACGCCAGCGCAGCCGTAGTGGCCCACCACCATGATGTGCTCGACCTTCAGGTGCTCCACCGCGAACTGGATCGCCGAGAGCGCGTTGAGGTCGGAGTGCACCACGATGTTGGCGACGTTGCGGTGCACGAACACCTCGCCCGGTTCCAGGCCGGTGATCTGGTTGGCGGGTACGCGGCTGTCGGAGCAGCCGATCCACATGTAGCGCGGCGTCTGCTGCTTCACCAGGCTGGTGAAGAAGCCGGGCCGGTCGCGTTCCATCTGGGCGGACCAGGCACGGTTGTGAGCGAAGAGATCGTCGAGGGTCTGGGATTTGTCTGGCATGGTCGATATTGTCGGTGAGACGTGCTTCAGGCCTTGGCTTCGGCCTGTCCGTTGGCCTTGCCGGCCTTCTGTGCCTTGCTTTTCTGCGCCTTGGCGAGCGTTGCCCGCCCCTTCTTCTCGTGCTCCTTCACTTCCGCGAGGTTGGCCTGCAGCTCGGCGAGCTGCGCTTCCAGCTGGGCGCGGTGGGCGCCCAGCACGCCGAGGAAGCGCTCCAGCTGCGGCACGGTGTCGCGCGGGCTGTCGTACATGTCGAGGATGTCCTTGGCCTCCGTCAGGCTCAGGCCGAGGCGCTTGGCGCGCAGGGTGAGCGTGAGCCGCGCCCGGTCGCGCGCGCTGTAGATGCGCTGCAGGCCGGCGCGCTCGGGCGAGAGCAGGCCCATGTCCTCGTAGAAGCGGATCGCCCGCGTGGTGAGGTCGAATTCCTTCGCGAGCTGGCTGATGGTGAAGGTCTGCGCGGGCATGAAGACAGTGGCGGAAGGAGGGCCTTGTTGGGGGCGTTACGGGCGCGACAGCAGGTTTGCGCCGCGATCCCTACAATGGTGCCCTTGACTCATGACGTTTACGTAAACGTCAATCTTACATGAACCTCCTCGAACGCGAACTCCACTACCCCCTCGGCGACACGCTGCCCGAACCCGGCCAGGCCCTGGAGGTGGCTCCCGGCGTGCGCTGGATCCGCATGCGGCTGCCCTTCGCGCTCGACCACATCAACCTCTGGCTGCTGCGCGACAGCATCGACGGCGTCGAGGGCTGGACGGTGGTGGACTGCTGCATCGCCCGCGACGAGGCGCGCGCGCAGTGGGAGCAGGTGTTCGAGACACAGCTGCAGGGCATGCCGATCCTGCGCGTCATCGTCACCCACATGCACCCCGACCACATCGGCCTGGCCGACTGGCTGTGCAAGCGCTGGAACGTGCCGCTGTGGATCAGCTCCACCGACTACCACGTGGCCCGCGTGCTCAGCACCGCCGGCGACACCCTCGCCGGCGGCGAGCAGGCGGCGCGCTTCTTCGCCTCGCACGGCCTGACCGACCCCGAGGCGGTCGCCAAGATCCGCGCGCGCACCAACTACTACGCGAACATGGTGCCCTCGGTGCCCGACAGCTTCGTGCGCATGCTCGACGGCGACGTCGTCGACATCGGCGGCCACGCCTGGCGCTGCATCAGCGGCTACGGCCATGCGCCCGAGCACATCTCCCTGTACTGCGACGAGCTCAAGCTGCTGCTGGGCGGCGACATGATGCTGCCGCGCATCTCGACCAACGTGAGCGTGCACGCGGGCGAGCCCGAGGCGAACTCGCTGCGCCTCTTTCTCGACAGCATCGAGAAGTTCAAGGCGCTGCCGGCCGACACGCTGGGCCTGCCCGCGCACGGCAAGCCGTTCCGGGGCATCCATCGCCGCGTCGAGCAGCTGCAGGAGCACCACCGCGATCGGCTGGCCGAGCTGCTCGAAGCCTGCACGTCGCGCGGGCTCACGGCCGCGGAGGGCCTGCCGATCCTGTTCAAGCGCGAACTCGACCTGCACCAGATGACTTTCGCGATGGGCGAGACCGTCGCGCACCTGCACCTGCTGTGGTTCGCGGGCCAGGTGCGGCGCGAGCTGGGCAAGGACGGCGTCTACCGCTTCGGTCCCAAGGCCGCGGCGGCTTAGACTCGCCGGATGGACGACATGCTGGCTCAGCTGCGCGCGGGCCGGCTGGCAGGCGCGACACGAATCGATCTCTCCTGCGGGCTCACCGAGTTTCCGCGGGAGGTGTTCGATCTCGCCGATTCGCTGGAGGTGCTGAACCTCTCGGGCAATGCGCTCGACACCCTGCCCGACGACCTGCACCGCCTTCACAGGCTGCGCGTTCTGTTCTGCTCCGACAACCGTTTCACCGCGCTGCCCGAATCCATCGGCCGCTGCCGGAGCCTCGACATCGTGGGCTTCAAGGCCAACCGCATCCGCAGCGTGCCGGCCGGCGCGCTGCCTGCGTCGCTGCGATGGCTGATCCTCACCGACAACGAGATCGAGGCGCTGCCCGATTCGCTGGGCGACTGCGCCCGGATGCAGAAGCTGATGCTCGCGGGCAACCGGCTGCGCACGCTGCCCGACTCGATGGCGAAGCTAGAGCGGCTCGAGCTGCTGCGCATCTCGGCCAACCGCTTCGAGGCGCTGCCCGGGTGGCTGTCGGCGCTGCCGCGCCTTTCGTGGCTCGCCTGCGCTGGCAACCCCTTCGACACGCAGGCCGAAGACGCCGCCATCGCCGCCCGATCGGTGCCGCACGTCGATTGGCGCGAGATCGTACTCGGCGAGAAGCTCGGCGAAGGCGCGTCGGGCGTGATCCATCGCGCGACCCTGGGTGCCGATTCCCAACTGGTGGCCGTCAAGCTCTTCAAGGGTGCGGTCACCAGCGACGGCTGGCCGCACAGCGAGATGGCCGCCAGCATCGCGGCCGGCGCGCATCCCACGCTGATCGCCGCGCGCAGCCGCATCGACGGGCATCCCGAAGGCACCGAAGGTCTCGTGATGGCGCTGGTCGATCCGGCATTCGCGACCCTCGCGGGGCCGCCCAGCCTCGCTTCGTGCACGCGCGACCTCTATGCCGAGGAAGCGAAGTGGAGCACCGCCGTGGCGCTGCGCATCGCCTGCGACATCGCCTCGGCCGCGCAGCATCTGCATGCGCGGGGGATCGTCCATGGCGATCTCTACGCGCACAACATCCTGTGGCATGCCCAAGGGGGCGGCCGGCTCGGCGACTTCGGCGCCGCGTGGCTCACCGGTGCGCTCGATGCGAAGCAGGCGCGGGCATTCCAGGCCCTGGAGGTGCGCGCCTTCGGCTGCCTGCTGGAAGAGCTTCTGCAGCGCTGCACCGACACGCCGCCGCAGGAGACGGTCGCTCTGAAGGAGCGCTGCCTCGACGCCGACGCGGCGGCACGCCCCACCTTCGCCGAAGTCCTGTCCGTGCTGCAGAGGCACGCGCCTCGCCCATGACCCGCCGCCGGCCGCCACGGATGCCGCTGCCCACGCGCGAGGGCGTGGGCCCGAGCTGCATCGGCCTGCCGCACGGCACATGGCCGACCATCGCCGAGTTCCTGATCGAGCGCTTTCCCGTCATCACGCCCCAAGCCTGGATGGAGCGCATCGAAGCGGGAGAGGTCGTCGACGAGCACTGCGTGCCCGTGACCGCCACGCGTCGCTACCAGTCGCCGCTGCGCGTGTACTACTACCGCACGCTCGACGGCGAGGCGAGCATTCCCTTCGAGGAGGAGGTCGTCTTCCAGGACGACCAGCTGCTGGTCGTCGACAAGCCGCCCTTCGTGCCCGTGACGCCCAAGGGCAAGTACCTCAAGGAAAGCCTGCTGGTGCGCCTCAAGCGCAAACTGGGGCTCGACGACCTCGTGCCGCTGCACCGCATCGACCGCAGTACCTCGGGGCTGGTGCTGTTCTCGGTGAAGCCCGCCACGCGCGGCGCCTACCAGTCGCTGTTTCCCGAGCGCCGCATCGCCAAGCACTACGAGGCCGTGGTGCCGTGGCATGAAGGCGTGTCGTCGGTGCCGGAGGTCTACCGCAGCCGCCTCGTGGACGACGACCACTTCATGCGCGTGCGCGAGGAACCCGGAGAGCCCAACTCCGAGACCCGCATCGAAGTGCTGAACGTGCAGGATGGCCTTGCGCTGCTGCGGCTGTCGCCCATCACCGGCCGCAGGCACCAGCTGCGCGTGCACTGCCTGGCGCTGGGCATGCCGATCGTGAACGACCCGATCTACCCCGTGCTGCTGCCCGAGGGCGCCGACGACTTCGCCCGGCCCATGCAGCTGCTCGCGCGTTCGCTTTCGTTCGCCGACCCCGTGACGGGGGCGCAGCGCAGCTTCGCCAGCCGCCGCAGCCTGCTGCTGACACCGAAGTGACGCGCGCGCGGCGCCGCGCGCAATAAGCTCGGTTTCCTGAACCCGATCACTCATTCAGGAGACATCCGCACCATGGACACCACCCAACTCTTCTCGCTGAAGGGCCGCACCGCGCTCATCACCGGCGGCTCGCGCGGCATCGGCCGCATGATCGCCGAGGGCTTCCTCGCGCAGGGCGCGCGCGTCTACATCTCGGCGCGCAAGGCCGCGGCCTGCGACCAGACGGCGAAGGAGCTTTCGGCATTCGGGCACTGCGTTTCGCTGCCGGCCGACGTGTCGACGCTCGAGGGTGCGCAGGCGCTGGTCGATGCCTATGCGAAGCACGAAGGCTCGCTGGACATCCTGGTGAACAACGCCGGCGCTGCCTGGGGCGCGCCATACGAGGAGTTCCCCGAAAGCGGCTGGGACAAGGTGGTCGACCTGAACCTGAAGACGCCGTTCTTCCTGACCAAGGCCCTCACCCCGATGCTCAAGAAGGCCGCGACGGACCACCTGGCGAAGGTGATCAACATCGCCTCGATCGACGGGATCTCGATCAATCCGCAGGAGACGTACTCCTATGCGGCCAGCAAGGCGGGCTTGATCCAGCTGACTCGCCGGATGGCGCTGCGGCTGGCGCAGGACCGCATCGTGGTCAGCGCGATTGCGCCCGGGGCGTTTGCTTCGGACATGAACAAGGTGGCTCGTGACCACGGGGATGAGATCAAGGGGCGGATTCCTGCGGGGCGGATCGGGGTGCCGGAGGACATGGCGGGGGCTGCGATCTACCTGGCCTCCAGGGCTGGGGACTATGTGATGGGGTCTACGTTGGTGGTGGATGGGGGGGTTACTCACGCTCGGTGAGTTGGTTGTTGTTGCTGGCTGCTTGCTTCCCGGGGCCGGGACTCGCCCCGGCGGGCGACCTACTTTCTTTTGCTTCGCCAAAAGAAAGTAGGCAAAGAAAAGGCGACCCCACTGTCTGCGACCCCTTCGCTGCGCTACGGGGCAACCTGCGGTGCTCGCGTTTCGCGGGGTCTCGCCCAAACTCGCTTCGCTCAGACAAGGGCGAGCCCTGATCCGCGAAACGCTGCGCTCCTCGGCGCAGCCAGAGGGGATTGCAGACCTGCGGGCCATCGCTGCGCTCGGCCTCCAAGGCACAGCAGGCGCTTCGCGCATGCTGTGCTTGGAATGAATTGAGGGATCGCCGCGGGTCTTTTCGAGGGGCGCTCGCTGGCGGTACCCAGCGGTGCCGGGAACCCAGAGTCGTCTCGTGCACCGCGACTGCATCAGCATCTCACCCAAGACAACGAGCCAGAACACAGGCTCGAAATCAATCCGCGGCCCAAATCCCTGGCCGAGCAAAGCGAAGGCCAGTCCAGGCTGCTCAAGAAGCCGAGCGAAGCGATGGCACGGGGCGCTCCCTTCTGGCTGCGCCGAGGAGCGCAGACGTAGGAGGGACAAGGGCCGCAGCTGTCTGAGCGCAACGCAGTGGAGCGAGTTCTGCGGACCCCCTCCTACGTCGAGCACCGCAGGTTGCCCGTAGCGAAGCGAAGGGACGCAGACAGCAGGGTCGCCTTTCTTTTGCCTACGTTTCTTTGGCGAAGCAAAGAAAAGTAGGTCGGCCGCCGGGCCGAGACCCGGCCCCGGGAAGCAAACACTCAAAAGCTTGTCGTCAAGGCAAAAGCCTGCCGGGGCCCCCCGAGAGGCAACCACCCCACAGCGTCTAATCAAGCCAAACGCTAGCGCAATGAGTTAGCAAAAGGCCAAGACCCGACCTCGGCAGAAGAAGCCAGCCCAACAGCCGATTGCTACCATCAAGGCCAGTCCCCAAGTCAGGCCCCAAAAAGCAATGCCCTCCTTCCCCTTCTCAGCAGTCCTCTTCGACTGCGACGGCGTCCTCGTCGACTCCGAGCCCATCACCAACCGCGTCCTCGCCGAAATGCTCGGCGAGCTGGGCTGGCAAATCACCACCGAAGAATCGATGAACACCTTCACGGGCAAGGCCGTGAAGGACGAAGCCGCACTGATCGAGCAGAAGACAGGCTTCAGGATCACCGACGATTGGCTCAAGACCTTTCGCGCCCGGCGCAACGAGGCTTTGGAGCGCGACCTCGTCGCGATTCCGCGCGCCCCCGAAGCCATCCGCGAGATCCACGCCAGGCTCGACGGCCGCATCGCCTGCGCCTCGGGCGCCGACCGCCACAAGGTGGAACTGCAGCTCGCCAAGGTCGGGCTGCTGGAGTACTTCGAAGGGCGCATCTTCAGCGGCCACGAGATGCCGCGCTCCAAGCCGTACCCCGACGTGTACCTCGCGGCAGCCAAGGCGCTGGAGGTGGAGCCCGGGCGCTGCGCCATCGTCGAGGACACGGTCACCGGGGCGATGGCCGGGGTGGCGGCGGGTGCGACGGTGTTCGGCTACAGCACGGGCGAATCGGGCCACAGCGGACCGGGGCCGCTGCTGAGCGTGGGGGCGGTGAGGGTGTTCAGCGACATGTCCGAATTGCCTGCGCTGCTTTCTGGGTACGGACTGCAGGCCGCCTGAGTTTCTGTTGGAATGCAGGGAGACTGGCCAGCTTCCGAACACACGAGACGGAAGGCCGGCCCGCAGGAAGCAAGGAACCAAGCACCCATGACCTCCGAATACAAAACCGAGCAGCCCGACCGCAGCGAGATCGACGCGCTCCCCGGCCCCGCCGTGGTCGAGTTCGGCACCAACTGGTGCGGCATCTGCAAGGCGGCCCAGCCGAACATCGCCGAAGCGTTCGCCAAATACCCGAACGTGCGCCGCATCAAGGTGGAGGACGGCAGCGGCCGGCCGCTGGGCCGCTCGTTCAACGTGCGGCTGTGGCCCACGCTGGTGTTCATGCGCGACGGCAAGGAGGTCGCGAAGCTGGTCCGTCCGGAAGACAGCAAGTCGATCGCCGATGCGCTGGCGCTGATCGATCAGCCGGCCTGAAGCTTCACGCGATCCATCCGCGCGACGCGGCAGCAGTCTCATGAACACCGAACTGCATCGGCTCGCGAAGACGGCCGATCTCGACGCGCAGTCGCACACGCAACTGCGGCTGCGCTTCGGCCATGCATGCGCACAGCGCGTGCGGCACCTGCTGGAGTCGCCCGAGGCCGTGGGAGGGCTGGACGTGCTGGGCGCATTCCTCGAGGGCAAGGCCGATTCCGCCGCCCTGGCATCGGCCGAACAGCGGATGGCCGTGGTAGCCGGCAGCCATCCGGGTTCCCGCTCCATCGACGGAACGGCGCACGCAGCGGTCTCCGCGACCTATGCCGTTTACCAGGCCGTCGCCGGCCGCGCGCTGCAGGCCGCCGAATACGCGGCCTATGCGACCGTCTACGCATACGGCGCCTACGCGATCACCGATCCCGACGCCTTCGCCGAGGAGTTCGCGTGGCAGGTCTCGACGTTCGATCGGCTCCTGCGCGAAGAGCAACCCCTGTCGATGCGAGCCGGCTGAAATCGCAACCAGTCAGCAACCGAGAGAACCTGCGCGAAATCTGCAGAAGAAGCCAAGACCGTCTTTCGGTTTTGCCTTTCGCGTCCTTCGCGAAACCTTCGCGCCCTCTGCGTACGGCGGTCCGATCCCGACCCCGACGCAGCTCCCTACTTGTCCCGTAGCCTGAAGTCCCGCGGCGCCTGCCCCGTCCACTGCTGGAAGGCACGCGAGAAGCTCTTCTCGTTGCGGAAGCCCACTGCCAGCGCCACCTGCTTGATCGGCCGCGTGGTGCGGCGCAACTGCTCGATGGCCATCTCGTGGCGCACTTCGTTCTTCAGCGCCTGCAGCGAGGTGCCTTCCTCGTGCAGCTGGCGGTGGAGTGTGCGGCCCGACACGTTGAGCAGCGCGGCCAGCGCCTCCGCGGTGGTGGCTTCGCCAGCGCGCGAGCGCAGCAGCTCGCGCACGCGCTGGCCCAGCAGGCGGTCGCGGCGGTATTGCAGGATGGTGAGCGGCAGCGCGCGCTTGAGCATGGTGCGCAGCGCGCGTTCGTCGCGCTGCAGCGGCAGGGCGAGGTAGCGCTCGTCGAAGGCGATGCCGGCCTGCGGCGCGCCGAAGCGCACGTCGGGCGTGAACATCAGCGGATAGGCGTCGCTGTGCGGCGGCGCAGCGAACGGAAAGCTCGCGTGGCGCAGCGAGATGCGCGAATCGATGGCCCAGCACATGTAGCCGTGCACGAAGCGCAGGATGGTCACCAGGCAGAACTCGCGGAAGGCGGGATCGAGTGCGCGGTGCTCCGCGATGCGAAGCGTGGCCAGGCCGCCGGCCACGTCGAGCGACAGGCCGATGTCGTCGGTCAGCAGCCGGTGGTGGCGGCACCAGCGCTTGAGGGCCACGCCCAGGTTGGGCGAGCTCAGCGAGGCGCGGCACAGCAAGCCGTAGCTGCCCCAGGGCAGGCGCCGCGTGAACCAGCCGAGCGTCTCGTCGTCGAGTTCCTGCATGGCGTGGCTCGACAGCGCCTCGAACTGCGCGGCAGTGACCCGCGCGCCCGGCCGGGCCAGTTCGCGCGGCGTGATCTGTGCCGCCTTCAGGGCCTCGGCGGGGTCCTTGCCGTACCCCTCGTAGGCCTGCACGATGGCTCTCACGAACGCCATCGGCGTGACGGCGCGGGTGGGGCGGAGGAACGACGGATGGGACATGACTCGGCGGGCGACTCGTGGCGCAATTTGCAACCATTGTGGCGCCAATTGAGGCACGGCGAAGCGTAAGCTGCGATCTTTCAAGCAAGCGCCATTCCGCGCGGGTAGCTCTGCGCGCCGACCTCAGAGGAGACAAGACCCATGCACGATCCCGGACTGAACTTCGACCTGGGCGAGACTATCGACTCGCTGCGCAGCGCGATCCAGGACTTCGCCGCCAACGAGATCGCACCCCGCGCCGCCGACATCGACCGCGAGAACCTGTTCCCGCACGACCTCTGGAAGAAGCTCGGCGACCTCGGCCTGCACGGCATGACGGTGAAGGAGGAGTACGGCGGCACCGAGCTGGGCTACCTGGCCCACATCGTGGCCATGGAGGAGGTCTCGCGCGCGTCGGCCTCGGTGGGCCTGTCGTACGGCGCGCACTCCAACCTGTGCGTGAACCAGATCCACCGCAACGGCAGCGAGGCGCAGAAGAAGAAGTACCTGCCCAAGCTGGTGAGCGGCGAGCACGTGGGCGCGCTGGCCATGAGCGAGCCCAACGCCGGCTCCGACGTGGTGAGCATGAAGCTCAAGGCCGAGAAGAAGAACGGCTACTACGTGCTCAACGGCGGCAAGATGTGGATCACCAACGGCGGCGATGCCGACACGCTGGTGATCTACGCCAAGACCGAGCCCGAGATGGGCGCACGCGGCATGACGGCCTTCATCGTCGAGAAGAGCTTCAAGGGCTTCTCGGCCGGCACCAAGCTCGACAAGCTGGGCATGCGCGGCTCCAACACCTTCCCGCTGTTCTTCGACAACTGCGAGGTGCCCGAAGAGAACGTGCTCGGCGGCGAAGGCATGGGCGCCAAGGTGCTGATGAGCGGCCTCGACTACGAGCGCGCCGTCCTCTCGGGCGGCCCGCTGGGCATCATGGCCGCGTGCATGGACGCCGTGATCCCCTACATCCACGAGCGCAAGCAGTTCGGCCAGAGCATCGGCGAATTCCAGCTGATGCAGGGCAAGATCGCAGACATGTACTCGACCTGGCAGGCCACGCGCGCCTACGTCTACGCCGTGGGCAAGGCCTGCGACCGCAACGACCATGCGCGCACCTTCCGCAAGGACGCGGCAGGCGCCATCCTCTACTCGGCCGAGAAGGCGACGTGGATGGCCGGCGAGGCGATCCAGGCGCTGGGCGGCGTGGGCTACACCAAGGAGTTTCCGGTCGAGCGGCTGTGGCGCGACGCGAAGCTGTACGAGATCGGCGCGGGCACGAGCGAGATCCGGCGCATGCTGATCGGCCGCGAGCTTTTTGCAGAGACGGCCTAGGATGTTTTTCTCCCTCCCCCTCTGGGGGAGGGCTGGGGCGGGGGCAAGCAGCGTCGAATGAGGCATTGCGCCGAACCAGCGCCGCCTGCCCCCATCCCCACCTGCCCCCAGAGGGGGAAGGAGCCAGACAAGGAGACAAGGAAGGAAATGAGCATGACCGCTGCATTGACCGAGAGCTATGGCAAGGGCGCCACCGACGTCCCCCTCATCGAACAGACCATCGGCGACTTCTTCGACGACATGGTCGCGAAGCAGCCCGATCGAGAGGCGCTCGTCAGCCGCCATGAAGGCAGGCGCTACACCTACCGCGAACTGCAGGCCGAGTCGAACCGCCTCGCCAGCGCGCTGCTGAAGCTGGGCCTCGTGCCCGGCGACCGCGTCGGCATCTGGTCGCACAACAACGTGCCATGGGTGCTGATGCAGATCGCCACCGCGAAGGCCGGCCTGATCCTCGTCAACATCAACCCGGCCTACCGCACCTCCGAGCTCGAATACGCGCTCAACAAGGTCGGCTGCAAGGCGCTGGTGACGATGGCGCAGTTCAAGACCAGCGACTACCTCGGCATGCTGCGCGAACTGGGCCCCGCGAAGCTGCCGCAGCTGGCCCACACCTTCTGGATCGATGCAAAGCCCGGCGAGGGCGAGGAGCAGCCCGGCATGCAGCGGTTTTCGCAGCTGCTCGCGAGCGGCGACGCCAGCGACCCGCGCGTCGCGCAGGTGCAGAAGACGCTGAAGGCCACCGATCCGATCAACATCCAGTTCACCAGCGGCACCACCGGCTTCCCGAAGGGCGCGACGCTCACGCACCGCAACATCCTGAACAACGGCTTCTTCATCGGCGAGTGCATGAAGCTCTCGCCAGCCGACAGGCTGTGCATCCCGGTGCCGCTGTACCACTGCTTCGGCATGGTGCTGGGCAACCTGGCCTGCCTCACGCACGGCTCGGCCATCGTGTACCCGAACGACGGCTTCGACCCGCTGACGGTGCTGGAGACGGTGCAGGCCGAGAAGTGCACCGCGCTGCATGGCGTGCCGACGATGTTCATCGCCGAACTCGACCATCCGCGCTTCAAGGAGTTCGACCTCTCGACGCTGCGCACCGGCATCATGGCGGGCTCGCCGTGCCCCATCGAGGTGATGAAGCGCGTGGTCAGCGAGATGCACCTTGGCGAGATCACCATCGCCTACGGCATGACCGAGACCAGCCCCGTGAGCTGCCAGAGCAGCACCGACACGCCGCTGGACCGCCGCGTGTCGACCGTGGGCACGGTGCAGCCTCACCTGGAGGTGAAGATCGTCGACCCCGAGACCGGCGCGATCATGCCGCCGGGCAAGTCGGGCGAGCTGTGCACGCGCGGCTATTCGGTGATGCACGGCTACTGGGACGACGAGGCGAAGACCCGCGAGGCCATCGACGCCGAGCACTGGATGCACACCGGCGACCTCGCCACCATGGACGCAGAGGGCTACGTCAACATCGTCGGCCGCATCAAGGACATGGTGATCCGCGGCGGCGAGAACATCTACCCGCGCGAGATCGAGGAGTTCCTCTACCGCCATCCGAAGGTGCAGGACGTGCAGGTGGTCGGCCTGCCCGACCCCAGGTACGGCGAGGAGCTGTGCGCGTGGATCATCGTCAAGCCCGGCCAGAGCGCCACCGAAGACGACATCCGCGAGTTCTGCAAGGGCCAGATCGCACACTACAAGGTGCCGAAGTACATCCGCTTCGTCGCCGAGTTCCCGATGACCGTGACCGGCAAGATCCAGAAGTTCAAGATCCGCGACGAGATGAAGGCGCAGCTGGGGCTGGACGAGGCTCGTACTGCATGAAGACGGATGCCGGACGCGCAGGGCGCGAAGGTTTCGCGAAAGACGCGAAAGGACGACCGGACCGTTCGACTGAATTCTTCGCGTCCTCTGCCTCCTGCCCCCGAATTTGATTCCAACATGACCCAACTCGAAACCAAACTCAACGCCCGCTCGGCGGACTTCCAGGCCAACGCCTCTGCCATGCGCGCACTGGTCGACGACCTGCGCGCACAGTTCGCGAAAGTGGAGCAGGGCGGCGGCGAGGCCGCGCGCGCCAAGCACACGGCACGCGGCAAGCTGCTGCCGCGCGACCGCGTGGCCGAGCTGCTCGACCCGGGCACGCCCTTCCTGGAGATCGCGCCACTGGCCGCGCATGCGATGTACCTCGACGGCAAGGGCGTGGAGTCCGCGCCGGGCGCCGGCATCATCGCGGGCATCGGCCGCGTGAACGGCGTGGACTGCATGATCGTGTGCAACGACGCGACGGTGAAGGGCGGCACCTACTACCCGATGACGGTGAAGAAGCACCTGCGCGCGCAGGAGATCGCCGAGCAGAACCGCCTGCCGTGCATCTACCTCGTCGACTCGGGCGGCGCCAACCTGCCGAACCAGGACGAGGTGTTCCCCGACCGCGAGCACTTCGGCCGCATCTTCTACAACCAGGCCAACATGAGCGCCCAGGGCATCCCGCAGATCGCGGTGGTGATGGGCTCGTGCACGGCCGGCGGCGCCTACGTGCCGGCGATGAGCGACGAATCGATCATCGTGAAGAACCAGGGCACCATCTTCCTGGGCGGCCCGCCGCTGGTGAAGGCTGCCACAGGCGAAGTGGTGACGGCCGAGGACCTGGGCGGCGGCGACGTGCACACGCGCCTGTCGGGCGTGGCCGACCACCTCGCGCAGAATGACCTGCATGCGCTGGCGCTCGCGCGCGCGGCGGTGGCGAACCTCAACGCCAAGGCCGCACCAGCCCCGGCGAAGGCCGAGGTGCGCGAGCCCGCCTACCCGCGCGAGGAGCTCTATGGCGTGATCCCCACCGACACGCGCAAGCCCTTCGACGTGCGCGAGATCATCGCGCGCATCGTCGACGGCAGCGAGTTCCACGAGTTCAAGGCGCGCTTCGGCGCCACGCTGGTCTGCGGCTTCGCCGAGATCGAGGGCATGCCGGTGGGCATCGTCGCCAACAACGGCATCCTGTTCTCCGAATCGGCGCAGAAGGGCGCGCACTTCATCGAGCTGTGCTGCCAGCGCAGGATTCCGTTGGTGTTCCTGCAGAACATCACCGGCTTCATGGTGGGCCGCAAGTACGAGAACGAGGGCATCGCGCGCCACGGCGCCAAGATGGTGACCGCCGTGGCCACCGCCAACGTGCCCAAGTTCACCATCATCATCGGCGGCAGCTTCGGTGCCGGCAACTACGGCATGTGCGGCCGCGCGTACAGCCCGCGCTTCCTCTGGATGTGGCCCAACGCGCGCATCAGCGTGATGGGCGGCGAGCAGGCCGCGAGCGTGCTCGCCACCGTGAAGCGCGACGGCATCGAGGGCAAGGGCGGCAGCTGGAGCAAGGAAGAGGAAGAAGCCTTCAAGGCGCCGATCCGCCAGCAGTACGAAGACCAGGGCCACCCCTACTACGCCACTGCGCGGCTTTGGGACGACGGCATCATCGATCCGGCCGACACGCGCCGCGTGCTGGCGCTGGGCCTGGCCGCTTCGCGCAACGCGCCGGTGCCGGAGCCGAAGTTCGGCATCTTCCGGATGTGAGGCGATGACGCTCGCGCCCATGATCGGCTCAAGGATTCGGCGGATGGCGGCCCTGCTCGGGCTTGCCGCTGCCGCGCTGGCATGCACGCAGGCGCTGGGCGCGGCTGCGCTGCCGGAATCGGTGGTGATGGTGCCGAAGAAGTCCGGCCTGTTCACGACCGAGCTGGAGACCACGATCTACCGGCCCGATGGCGCCGGGCCGTTTCCGATCGCCGTGATCAACCACGGCAAGGCTGGGGGCGATCCGCGCTTCCAGGGCCGCTACAGGCCGCTGGGTGCGGTCCGCTTCTTCCTGGCTCGAGGCTACGCCGTGGTGGTGCCGATGCGGCAGGGCTTCTCCAAATCTTCCGGCAGCTACATCGGCGGCGGCTGCAACGTGGAGAGCAATGGCCGCGAGCAGGCCGGCGATGTTGTCGCCGTGCTCGACTACGTGACGGCGCAACCCTGGGCCGACAAGACGCGCATCGTGGTGGCAGGCCAGTCGCACGGCGGCTGGACCACGCTGGCCTTCGGCACGCTGGACTATCCGGGCGTGAAGGGGCTGGTCGACTTCGCCGGTGGGCTCAAGCAGGAGCAATGCGTCGGCTGGCAGCAGGGCCTGATCGGCGCGGCCGGCAGCTACGGCAAGCAGACCGGCGTGCCTTCGCTCTGGTTCTACGGCGACAACGACAGCTACTTCCCGCCCTTCGCATGGAAGGGCATGCACGAGAGCTACACGGCTGCGGGCGGCAAGGCGAGGCTGATCGCCTTCGGCACCTTCGGAGGCGACTCGCATTCGATGTTCGGTGCTGCTGAGGGCGCACGCATCTGGCAGCCTGAGGTAGCCAGGTTCCTGCGCGAGATCGGCCTGCCCGACGAACCGCGCGCGGAGTTCGCGCGCTACGAAGCGGAACCGCCGATGCCGGCCAGCGGCTATGCGGCGCTCGATGCGATGGAACGCCTGCCGGACCAGAGCGCGGCCGCGCTCGATGGCTACCGCGTCTTCCTGGGCAAGTCGTCTCCCCGCGCCTTCGCCGCCAGCGCGCAGGGCGGCTGGGGCTCCGCCTGGGGCGGAGAGGATCCGCGCGGCCGCGCCATGGAAAGCTGCGCGCGCAAGGCGCGGTCCGGCGGATGCCAGCTCTATGCCGTCGACGGCAACGTCGTCTGGAAATCGACACCATGAACGAATACACCAAGCTCCAACTGAACTTCGAAGGCGCCATCGCCCGCGTCTGGCTCGACCAGCCCGATGCGCGCAACGCCTTCGACGACGTCGTCATCGCCGAACTCACGCGTGCCTTCACCGAAGCCGGTGCCGCGCCGCAGGTCAAGGCCGTCGTGCTGGGCGCGAACGGCCCGGCCTTCTGTGCGGGCGCGAACCTCAACTGGATGCGCCGCATGGCCGACTACACGCGCGACGAGAACATCGCCGACGCGGGCAAGCTGGCCGCGATGCTGCGCACCATCGCCGAGTGCCCCAAGCCCACCATCGCGCGCGTGCAGGGCGATGTGTACGCGGGCGGCATGGGCCTCGTTGCCGCATGCGACATGGCGGTGAGCGTCGATACCGCCTGGTACTGCCTGAGCGAGGTGAAGATCGGCCTCGTGCCCGCGACCATCAGCCCGTACGTGCTGCGCGCGATGGGCACGCGCGCCTCGCAGCGCTACTTCCTCACGGCCGAGCGCTTCACCGCGGCGGAGGCGCATCGGATCGGCTTCGCGCACGAAGTGGCGAGCGCGGACGCGCTCGATGCGAAGGTCGACGAGCTCGTGAAAGCACTGACCGGTGCGAGCCCTGCCGCGGTACGCGCTTGCAAGCAGCTGATCGCCGACGTGGCCGGCCGCGAGATCGACGATGCGCTGATCGCGAAGACGGTCGAGGGCATCGCCGACATCCGCGCGAGCGACGAAGGCCGCGAAGGCGTGCAGGCCTTCCTGCAGAAGCGCAAGCCCTCGTGGCTCGAAGCGAACAAGTCCTGAAGACCCATCCTCCGGAGGTCGCGCCATGAACACCAGCCTCGACATGCCGCAGCTGCTCGCACTGGCCGCCGCCATCGGCTGGGCCAGCGGCGTGCGGCTCTACCTGGTCGTGCTGCTGACGGGCCTGGCCGGCTACTTCGGCTGGGTGCCGCTGCCGGGCGGGCTGCAGCTGCTGGCGCATCCGGTGGTGATCGCAGCCAGCGGCTTTATGGTGTTCATCGAGTTCTTCGCCGACAAGATCCCCGGCCTCGATTCGCTGTGGGACGTCGTGCACACGGCGATCCGCATCCCGGCGGGCGCGGCGCTCGCGGCCAGCGTGTTCGGTGTGGACCACGGCGTGATGGCGATCGTCGCGGCGCTGCTGGGCGGCAGCTTCGCGGCCACGGCGCATGCGGCCAAGGCCACGACGCGCGCGGCCATCAACACTTCGCCCGAGCCGTTCTCGAACGTCGGCGCCTCTCTGGCGGAAGACACGATGGTGCCCGCGGGGCTGTGGCTCGCGGTGGCGCACCCCTTCGTCTTCCTCGTGCTGTTCGTGCTGGTGCTTGTGGCGAGCGTGTGGCTCATCCGCAAGAGCTGGCGCTTCCTCAAGGCGCTGTTCGCCCGCGTGGCCCGCATCTTCAGCGGCCGGCCCGATCCGGGCGTGGTGCCCGCGTTTCAACTGAAAAAGAATCCTCCGGGAGACACTCCGAATGTTTAAGAAGATCCTCATTGCGAACCGTGGCGACCAGCCGCGAAGCGGCGCAGCGGCGAAGCCAGATTGCCTGGCACGCGCAGCGTGCGCAGGCGATTCCACCGCGAAAGTCCATCATGTTTAAAAAAATCCTTATCGCCAATCGCGGTGAAATCGCCTGCCGAGTTGCCGCGACTGCCCGCCGCATGGCGATCCGCACGGTCGCCGTGTATTCCGATGCCGACGCGCACGCCAACCACGTGCGCGCCTGCGACGAGTCGGTGCACATTGGAGGCAGTGCGCCGAAGGACAGCTACCTGCGCTGGGAAAAGATCCTCGAGGCCGCCAGGGCCACGGGCGCAGAGGCTGTGCACCCGGGCTACGGCTTCCTGAGCGAGAACGAGGAGTTCGCGCAGGCCTGCGCCGACGCCGGGCTGGTCTTCATCGGCCCGCCGCCCTCGGCCATCAAGGCGATGGGCCTGAAGGCCGAGTCGAAGCAGCTGATGGAGAAGGCCGGCGTGCCGCTGGTGCCCGGCTACCACGGCCACGACCAGAACCCGCAGCTGCTGCAGCGCGAGGCGGACCGCATCGGCTACCCGGTGCTCATCAAGGCCAGCGCGGGCGGCGGCGGCAAGGGCATGCGCGCGGTCGACAAGGCCGAAGACTTCACAGCCGCGCTCGCCTCGTGCCAGCGCGAGGCCATCAACAGCTTCGGCGACGACGCGGTGCTGATCGAGAAGTACGTGCAGCGCCCGAGGCACATCGAGATCCAGGTGTTCGGCGACACGCACGGCAACTACGTCTACCTGTTCGAGCGCGACTGCTCGGTGCAGCGGCGCCACCAGAAGGTGCTCGAAGAGGCGCCCGCGCCCGGCATGACGGAGGCGATGCGCAAGCAGATGGGCGAGGCGGCAGTGGCGGCAGCGCGTGCCGTGAACTACGTGGGCGCGGGCACTGTGGAGTTCATCGTCGAGCAGCGCGAGGGCGGCGAGATGAACTTCTTCTTCATGGAGATGAATACGCGGCTGCAGGTGGAGCATCCGGTGACCGAGGCCATCACGGGCCAGGATCTCGTCGAATGGCAACTGCGCGTGGCCTCCGGCGAGGCGCTGCCCGCGAAGCAGTCGGAACTGCAGATCCACGGCCACGCCATCGAGGCGCGCATCTGCGCCGAGAACCCCGACAACAACTTCCTGCCGGCCACAGGCACGCTGCGCGTCTACCGCAAGCCGCAGGCCACCGCCTTCCAGCGCAGCCGCGTGCGCATCGACGACGGCGTGCGCGAGGGCGGCGAGATCTCGCCCTTCTACGACTCGATGATCGCCAAGCTGATCGTGCACGGAAGCACGCGCGAGGAAGCGCTGGCCCGGCTCGATGCGGCGCTGGCACAGGTGCAGATCGTGGGCGTGGCGACCAACGTGCAGTTCCTGCGCGGCATCCTGGCGACGCAGTCGTTCTCGAAGGCCGACCTCGACACCGCGCTGATCGAGCGCGAGCGGGCGGTGCTGTTCGACCGCGAGCCGCTGGGGCTGCCGCTGGCCGCGGCCGCCGCGATCACGCGCACGCTGATCGCCGAATGGCCCGGCAAGTTGCCCGAGCCCTTCGCGCGGCGCGACGGATGGCGCTCGCTGGGCGAGTACCGGCGGCACTTCGACTTCGAGTTCCGCGGCGCCGAACAGACCGCCGTGCTGACCTACAGGCGCGACGGCAGCCTTTGGCTCGAAGCCGGCGGTGCCGAAGGTCCGCTGGCCATCGGCCAGTTCCCGACCGGCGAGTTCGAGGTGGAGTTCGCCGGAAGCCGCCAGACGCTCGACGTGCACCTCGATGGCTCCGTGGCCCACGTCTTCGCCTCGAAGGGCGCGACGAAGATCACCGCCATCGACCGGCTGGCCCACGCGGGCGACACGCAGGCCGAAGGCGGCCGGCTCACCGCGCCGATGCCGGGCAAGGTGGTGTCCTTCGCGGTCAAGGCCGGCGACAAGGTCAGCCGCGGCCAGCCGCTGGCGGTGATGGAGGCCATGAAGATGGAGCACACCATCGCCGCGCCGGCCGACGGCACGGTGGAGGAGCTGATGTTCGCGCCGGGCGAGCAGGTGGCCGAGGGCGACGAGCTGCTGCGCATGAGCGCGGCGGCGGTGGCGGCTGCCTGAAAAAAATTTAACCCCGTTGCGGGCGCCCGCCCGTATCAGCTGCGGTAGTCAACATTCAAGGGAACACCTTCCATGACTTATCGCATGCCCACTTTCTCCGTCCGCCGCCATGCGGGCATCGCCCTGCTGGCCCTTTTGGCCCTGTCGGCCGCACTGTCGCTGGCGGGATGCAACCGCAACGGCGGCGAAACCGGCGTGGTCGCCGAATCGGCTCCGCCGCCGGCGCCCATGCAGGCCGCGGCCGGCTATGCCGGCGGCATGGCCATGAAGGACCAGCGCATGCGCTCGGTCGAGCCTGCCGCCGAGCCTTCGGCCTCCGAAGCACAGCAGGACGGCACGCCCCTGCAGCGCTTCCTGGCCGTGCGCCAGGATCTGAGCGTCGAGGTGCCGGCCGAGCAACTGGCCGATGCCTGGGGCAAGGTGCGTGACCTGTGCGGTACGCTGAAGTGCGAGCTGCTGTCGTCGTCGCTGCTGCGCGAGACGCCGCAGCAGCCCGGCAATGCCATGCTGGAGATGCGCGTGGAGCCCGCCGACGTCGACAGGCTGCTCGGCGGCCTCGCCGGCGTGGCCAGCGTGGTCTCGCACACCACCACCAGCGAGGACAAGACCGCCGAGGTGATCGACGTCGAGGCCCGCATCAAGAACCGCACCGAGTTCCGCGACAGCCTGCGCACGATGCTGCGCGACACCGTCACCAAGCGCACCATGACCGACCTGCTGGCCATCCAGCGCACGCTGTCGGACACCCAGGCCGAGCTCGACGCCATCGCCACGCAGCGCAAGGTGCTGGCGCAGCAGACCAGCAAGCAGCACATCCAGATCCAGTTCACGGCCAAGCGGGCGCTGGTGAGCAGCGGCGACGGCTACAGCCCGATGCGCAATGCGCTGCGCAACGCGGGCTCGGTGCTGTCTGAAAGCGTGGGCTCGCTCATCACCTTCATCGCGGCGGTGCTGCCCTGGCTGCTGCTGGTGGTGCTGCCGCTGGGCTGGCTGGCGCGGGTGCTGTGGCGCCGCCGCCGCGCCAGCTAAGAATCAGTCAGTAAGATCGCGCACCTACCGCTTCAAGGCCTTTTGTTTTAAAGGCACCCATTCGCGCAGGAGCCTTCTTCCCGATGCCGGACCCGCTACGCCTCTATGTGGACGCCCAGTTCGTCAGCCCCTATGCCATGTCCGTGTACGTGGCGCTGCACGAGAAGCAACTGGACTTCCACATCTCCGCCGTCGACCTGGGGGCGCTGGAGCACCGGGCGGCCGGCTTCTCGCAGCTGTCGCTGACCCAGCGCGTGCCGACGCTGTTGCACGGCGATTTCGCGCTCTCCGAATCGTCCGCCATCACCGAGTACATCGACGAGACCTTCGCCGGCATCGCGCTGTATCCGCGCGACCCCCGGGCGCGCGCCCGTGCGCGGCAGCTGCAGGCCTGGCTTCGCAGCGACCTGATGCCGGTGCGCCAGGAGCGCTCCACGGAGGTGATCTTCTACGGCCCGGCCGGCGTGCCGCTGTCCGCAGCCGCCCACCATGCGGCCAAGACGCTCTTCCAGGTCGCGCAGGCGCTGCTGCCCGAAGGTGCCGAGAACCTGTTCGGCGACTGGTCGATCGCCGACGTCGACCTGGCGCTGATGCTCAACCGCCTGGTCATGAACGGCGATGCCGTGCCGAAGCGGCTGGCGTCCTACGCCGACCGCCAGTGGCAGCGGCCCTCGGTGCAGCGCTGGGTGGCGCTGGAGCGGCCGCCGCGCTGAGCCTGCGGCGGCGACGAATCCGTCAGCCCACCACCACTTCGCTGACCTGCGACACCGGCGCGATGTCGGTGTAGTTCTTCACGTCGCCCAGGATCTCCTTCGCGTGCGGGCCGAAGGACTTCTGGAAGGATTCGACCGATTCGGCGAAGACGTGGCACATGGCGACGTAGGCGGGCGCGGAGCCCGGCGCGCCGCCGGCGAGGCCCTTGTCGATGGTGTACGAGAGGCAGGCGTCGCCCATGCGGGCCTTGAGCAGGGGCATGTGCTTGTCGCGGTAGTAGTCGTGATCGAACCGTGCGCCGGGGGTGTGGGGGTACATCACGCTGAACTTGATCATTGCAGGAGTCTCCGGAGGTGGGCGTTCGAGGATAGGAGATGGCCCATGCCCGCACAACCCGGTGGCGATGCGGGGGCGACGCGGGCGCGACCCGGCGCGAGCGTGGGCAGGCCCTAAGATGCGCGCCCATGCGAATCACCGTCTACCTCACCGACAACCGCCCCGAACCCTGGGTCGAAGGCCTGAAGGCCGAACTCCCCGATGCCGTCATCGAAGCCTGGAAGCCCGGCGCGCCGCAGGCCGACCATGCCGTGGTGTGGGCGCCGCCGCAGGAGTTCCTCGACGAGCAGCCGAAGCTGCGCGGCATCTTCAACATCGGCGCGGGCGTCGATGCGCTGCTCAAGTTGAAGGTGCCGGCGCACACGCGCATCGTGCGGCTCGACGACGCGGGCATGTCGGTGCAGATGGCCGAGTACGTCTGCCACACGCTGATCCGCCACTTCCGCGAGTTCGACGTCTACGAGGCCGATGCACGCGAGGGCAAGTGGAGCTACCGCAAGCCGAAGATGCGGCGCGACTTCCCGGTGGGCATCATGGGGCTGGGCGTGCTCGGCGAGCGCGTGGCGAAGGCCGTGGGCCAGTTCGAGTTCCCGGTGCTGGGCTGGAGCCGCTCGCCGAAGCAGATCGAGGGCGTGCGCGTGTTCAGCGGGGAGGCGCAGTTCGACGAGTTCCTGTCGTCCACGCGCGTGCTGGTCAACCTGCTGCCGCTGACCGATGCGACGCGCGGCATCCTCAACCGCGACACGCTGGGCAAGCTGAAGCCCGAGGGCTATCTCATCAGCATCGCGCGCGGCGGCCACCTGGTGGAGGACGACCTGATCCCGCTGCTTGACGCCGGCCGGCTCGCGGGCGCGACGCTCGACGTGTTCCAGGTCGAGCCGCTGCCTTCCGACCACGCCTTCTGGCGCCATCCGAAGATCACCGTGACGCCGCACGGCTCGGCGCGCACGCTGCGCGAGGAGTCCATCGCGCAGATCGCCGGGAAGATCCGCGCGATGGAGCAGGGGCTGCCGATCTCTGGCGTGGTCGATCCGGCGCGCGGCTACTGACGACGGGGGCACGGCCTCCCTCCGGGGCCGCCGGAGTGCATCGCGGGCAGGGGAAACCCTGAAACATTGATTTTTCACAAATATGAAAATCTTTTCATGACTGTGAAAACTGCGTTTCGGGTGATCGAGATCGTCGAGCTCTTCGCCCGGGAGAAGCAGCCGCTGGCTCTTTCCGAGATGGCGCGGCTGCTCGACATGCCGGTGTCGAGCTGCCTGGGCCTGATCCGCACGCTCGAGGAGCAGGGCTACATGTACGAGACCGGCCGCCGCCAGGGCTACTACCCGACCGGCCGGCTGCTGGCGATGGCGCAGGTCATCGCCGCCCACGACCCGGTGCTCGACCGGGTGAAGGCCACGCTCGAGGAACTGCGCGACGCCGCGCGCGAGACGGTGGTCTTCGGCAAGTTCCGCGACGCGGGCCAGGTTGTGTACCTGGAGGTGCTGAGCGCGCCGCAGAGCATCCGCTACACGGCAGAGTCGGGCGAGACGCGCCCGGCCTACGCCAACTCCATCGGCCGCGCGCTGCTGTCCACGATGGACCCCGATGAGCGCCGCCGGCTGCTCGAAGGCGCGACGCTCGCGCCGCTGACCGACGCCACGCTCACCACTGCCGAGGCCATCGAGGCCGAGCTGCAGCGCTCCGCCGTCCGCGGCTGGTACGGCAACGTCGGCGAGAGCATTCCCGACCTGATCGGCCTGGCCTGGCCGCTGCGCATCGGCGGCGAGGCCTATGCCATTTCCGTGGCCGGCCCGCGCTACCGCATGGAGGCACGCATCGAGGAGATCGCCGCGATGCTGCGCTCCGCCTGCCTCGCCATCGAACCCAAGAACGAAAGCCCCCGATGACAGCAACGACCGCCGCAACCCCCCGCTATTTCGTCCGCGAAGCCGAGATCGCCGGCTACCACCCCGCCAACCACACCGGCACGCTGAACAAGCGCCTCATCGGCCCCGAGACCGTGGGCGCAAAGCAGCTCGAGGTGCTGGTGGGCCACATCCAGAAGGGCAAGGGCGCGCTGCCGCACGCGCACCCGGGCATCGAGCAGGTCTGCTACATGCTCGAAGGCCGCGCGGTCGCCGAGGTGGGCGGCCAGCGGCAGGAACTGCACCCGGGCGACAGCTGCTTCTTTCCCGCCGACGCGATGCACACCTTCACCGTGGTGAGCGACGAGCCGGTGCGCGTGCTGGTGATCTACAGCCCGCCCTACGAGGAATCGCCGGAGCGGGTGATCCGGCCCTGAGAACCGACAGCACAACAACCGGAGACAAAGCATGCAGACAACGAAGAACGCGACCGGGCAACCGGCCGCGATGGCGAACCGTCGCCGTTTCATTTCCATCGGCGCCGCCGCGGGCCTCGCGGGCGCCATGCCCTGGGCCTTCGCGCAGGACGGCTACCCCAGGCAGCCGATACGCATCGTCGTGCCCTTCGCCGCCGGCAGCGGCACCGACGCGGTGGCGCGCATCGCGGGGCAGATGCTCGGCGATGCGCTGAAGGGCTCGGTCATCATCGACAACAGGGCGGGCGCCAACGGCGTGATCGCGGCCGAGTACGTCGCCAAGGCGGCGCCCGACGGCTACACGCTGTTCATGACGACCAACACCACGCACTCGGCCAACCCGAGCCTGATGAAGTCGCTGCCCTACGACCCGGTGAAGGACTTCGCGCCGGTCAGCCGCATGGGCAACCTGCCCTTCATGCTGGTGGTGAACAACGACCTGCCCGTGAAGAGCGTGGCCGAGCTGCTGGCCTGGGGCCGCGCGCACCCGGGCAAGCTCACCTACGCGAGCGGCAACAGCACCGGCATCGTCAGCGGCGCCACGCTCTCGCGCATGAGCGGCGTGCCGATGCTGCACGTGCCCTACAAGAGCACGCCGCCCGCCATCGCCGACCTGATCGGCGGGCAGGTGTCGATGATGGTGGTCGACCTCGCCGCGGGCCTGGCCACGGTGAAGGCCGGCAAGATGCGCGCGATCGCCGTCACCACGCAGGAGCGCACCAAGCTCTTCCCCGAGCTGCCGCCGCTGGCCGACACGCCCGAGCTCAAGGGCTTCGACATCACCTCGTGGAACGGCGTGTTCGCGCCGGCCGGCACACCGCGCGACATCGTGCTGAAGCTCAACAAGGTGCTGGCCGAGATGGCGAACGGCCCGGTGTTCCGCGAGCGCGTGGCGAAGCTGGGCTTCGACGCCTTCGGCAGCACGCCGGAAGAGCTGGGCGCGTTCACGGTTGCCGAACTGGCGAAGTGGAAGAAGCTGATCCAGGCCGCGGGAATCCAGCCCGAATGAGCGAGCCGAATTTCTCCCTCCCCCGCTGGGGGAGGGCAGGGGTAGGGGCAAGCGGCGTACCCGATGGGCGCTCTGCCTGCCCCCATCCCAGCCTTCCCCCAGAGGGGGAAGGAGCCAAGACCAAGACATGAATACCTCCGGACCTCTTCAAGGCATCCGCATCCTCGACCTCACAGCCGTGGTGATGGGCCCCTACGCCACGCAGACGCTGGGCGACCTCGGCGCCGACATCGTGAAGGTCGAGCCGCCCGGCGGCGACAACCTGCGCGCCGTCGGGCCGATGCGCAACCCGGGCATGGGGGCGATGGCGATGCACCTCAACCGCAACAAGCGCTCCATCGTGCTCGACCTCAAGCAGCCCGAGGGCCGCGAGGCCTGCCTGCGGCTCGCAGCGGGCTGCGACGCGCTGATCTACAACACGCGGCCGCAGGCGATGGCACGGCTCGGGCTCGGCTACGAGGCGGTGTCGGCAGTGAACCCGAAGATCGTCTACCTCGGCGCCTTCGGCTATGGCGAGCAGGGGCCCTATGCAGGCAAGCCGGCCTACGACGACCTGATCCAGGGGGCGGCCGGCGTCGCCTCTCTCTTCGCGCAGCAAAGCGGTAGCGCGCCGCGCTATGCGCCCGTCACGCTGGCCGACCGCGCGGTGGGGCTGCAGGCGGCCATCGCGCTGCTCGCGGCCGTGCTGCACGCGCAGCGCACCGGCAAGGGCCAGGCGGTGGAGGTGCCGATGTTCGAGGCGCTGTCGCAGTTCGTGATGGGCGATCACCTCGGCGGCCACAGCTTCGAGCCGCCGCTGGGCCCCACCGGCTACGCGCGCCTGCTCGCGCCGCACCGCAAGCCCTACGCCACGGCCGACGGCTACCTCAGCGTGCTGATCTACAACGACAAGCACTGGCAGGCCTTCTTCGACGTGATCGGCCGGCCCGAGCTGCGCGACTCGCCGATGTTCGGCACGCACACGGCGCGCGCCGCGAACATCGGCGCGGTGTATGCCTTCGTGGCCGAGGTGATGGCCACGCGCACCAGCGACGAATGGTTCGCCGCGCTGGCCGGCGCCGACATCCCGGTCGCGCGCCTGCACAGCACCGAGAGCCTGCTCGACGACCCGCACCTGCGCGCCGTCGGCTTCTATCCCGAGCTCGACCATCCGAGCGAAGGCCGCATCCGCACGCTCGCGCCGGTCGGCCGCTACAGCGCCACGCCGGCCGCCATCCGCCGGCCGGCGCCGCGCATCGGCGAGCAGAGCGTGGAGCTGCTGCGCGAGGCGGGCTATGGCGACGAGGCCATCGAACGCATGCTCGAGCGCGGCGTCACGCTGCAACCGGAACCCACGAAAGACAGCGAAGAATGAATTTCTCCCTCAACGAAGACCAGCGCTCGCTGGTCGCCGCCATCGAACGCCTCTGCGAGGACTTCCCCATCGACTACTGGCGCGACCACGACGACCGCGCCGTGTTCCCGCACGAGTTCCATCGCGCAGTGGCCGAGAGCGGCTGGCTCGGCATCGCCATGCCCGAGGCGCAGGGCGGCGCGGGGCTCGGCATCACCGAGGCGGCGCTGATGATGCGCGCCATCAGCGCATCGGGCGCGGGCATGTCGGGCGCGTCGTCGGTGCACATGAACATCTTCGGACTCAACCCGGTGGTGGTGTTCGGCAGCGAAGCGCAGCGCCAGCGCTTCCTGCCGCCGCTGATCGCGGGCACCGAGAAGGCCTGCTTCGCGGTGACCGAGCCCGATGCGGGGCTCGACACCACCCGCCTCAAGACGCAGGCCGTGCGCCAGCCCGGCGGCGGCTATCTGCTGCACGGCCGCAAGATCTGGATCTCGACCGCGCAGGTGGCCGACCGCATGCTGATCCTCACGCGCACCACGCCGCTCGACCAGGTGAAGAAGCCCACGCAGGGCCTCACGCTCTTCTACACGCCGCTGGACCGCAGCAAGGTCGAGGTGCGAGAGATCCACAAGCTCGGCCGCGCGGCGGTGGACTCCAACATGCTCTTCATCGACGGGCTCGAGGTGCCGGAGGAGGACCGCATCGGCGAGGAGGGCCGGGGCTTCGAGTACATCCTGCACGGCCTCAACCCCGAGCGCATATTGATCGCGGCGGAAGCCATCGGCATCGGCCGCGCCGCGCTGCGCATCGCCTCGCAGTACGCGCAGGAGCGCATCGTGTTCGGCCGCCCCATCGGCCAGAACCAGGGCGTTGCGCATCCGCTGGCGCGCGCCTGGGCCAACCTGGAGGCGGCCGACCTGATGATGCTCAAGGCCGCCACGCTCTACGACGCGGGCGAGCCCTGCGGCACCGAGGCCAACGCCGCCAAGTACCTCGCTGCAGAGGCGGCGCACGACGCCTGCCAGAACGCGGTGCTCACGCTCGGCGGCATGGGCTACGCGAAGGAATACCATGTGGAGCGTCTGCTGCGCGAGAGCTACATCCCGCGCATCGCCCCCGTCAGCCCGCAGATGATCCTGAACTTCATCGCCGAGAAGGCGCTGGGGCTGCCCAAGTCGTACTGATCTCTTCTCTCGAGCCATGAACACCGTCACCCGCCATCTCTTGATCCGCGGCCTCGTGCAGGGCGTGGGCTACCGCTGGTCGATGGTGCAGGCGGCCAGGCGGATCGGGCTGCGCGGCTGGGTTCGCAACCGGCGCGACGGCAGCGTGGAGGCGCTGGCGGCCGGCGAGGCTTCCGCGGTGGAGGAACTGATCCGATGGGCGCGTCGCGGACCGCAGGGCGCGCGCGTCGATGCGCTCGACGCGGGCGAACCAGCCGGCGCCATCGCGGCCCAGGCGCTGCCCGACGGCTTCGAGCAGAGGGAGACGGCCTAGCAACAGCTGCCTGGCGCCATTTGCAACCTCGCAGGCGCGCATTGCTACCTTCCCCGACTGCCGCCGCGGACAGGGGATTTCCATGTGGCCGACAATCCAGGGCGGTCTTCCATCCTCCAGCGATACAAGAGACATCCCCATGAAACTCCCCACCAAAGTCCAGCTCGTCGACGTCGGCCCGCGCGACGGCCTGCAGAACGAGAAGCAGCCCGTGTCCGCCGAAGTGAAGATCGGCCTCGTGCACCGCCTGCAGGACGCGGGCCTGAAGGAGATCGAGGTCACCAGCTTCGTGAGCCCGAAGTGGGTGCCGCAGATGGCCGACAACGCCGAGGTGATGCACGGCATCGAACGCAGGCCCGGCGTGCGCTATTCGGTGCTCACGCCCAACATGAAGGGCTTCGAGGCGGCCATCGCCGCACCGCGCGAGGAGTGGCCCGACGAGATCGTGGTGTTCGGCGCGGCGAGCGAGGCCTTCAGCCAGAAGAACATCAACTGCTCCATCGCCGAGAGCATCGAGCGCTTCGCACCGGTGGTGGCCGCGGCGCTCGAAAAGGGCATCCAGGTGCGCGGCGCGATGTCGTGCACGGTCGGCTGCCCCTACGAGGGCGAGATCGCGCCGGCCAAGGTCGGCTACCTCGCCCAGCTGATGAAGGGCATCGGCGTGCAGCGCGTGGACGTGGCCGACACCATCGGCGTGGGAACGCCGCGCAAGGTGCAGGCAGCGATGGAGGCCACGCTGGCGCACTTCGATGTCGACGCCATCTCCGGCCACTTCCACGACACCTACGGCCAGGCGCTCGCCAACACGCTGGCGGCGCTCGAGCTGGGCGTGTGGAACTTCCAGTCGTCCTCGGCCGGCCTGGGCGGCTGCCCTTACGCGAAGGGCGCGACGGGCAACGTGGCGACGGAGGACGTGGTCTACATGCTGCACGGCATGGGCATCGAGACCGGCATCGATCTCGACCGGCTGATCGACGCGGGCGTCTACATCAGCGAGGCACTCGGCCGCGAGCCGAACTCGCGCGCGTCGAAGGCCATCCGCACGAAGCGGGCCGGCTGAATTTCCTTGTCGATTGCTGTATTGAATGAACGGGAGTAGGTAGTGGATCTGCATGTCTGGCTTGCATTCCTGGTGGCCAGTTGCGTCATCGCGGTGTCGCCCGGTTCGGGCGCTGTGCTCAGCATGAGCCACGGGCTCAGCTACGGTGTGCGGCGCACCACGGCGACCATCGTCGGGCTGCAGCTGGGGCTCGCGGTGATCCTGCTGGTGGCCGGGCTCGGCGTGGGCGCGGTGCTCACCGCCTCGGCCAGCGCCTTCCTGGTCGTCAAGGTGGTCGGTGCGTGCTATCTGCTGTGGCTGGGCTGGCGCCAGTGGCGCGCCCCCGTCGCGAAGATCGAGGGCGACGCGGCGGAGGTGGCCGAGCCCGAACTCAGCGCATCGCAGCGCGTGCTGCGCGGCTTCCTGACCAACGTGACCAACCCCAAGGGCATCGTCTTCATGGCGGCCGTGCTGCCGCAGTTCATCCAGCCGACCCGGCCCCTGTGGCTGCAGCTGCTGGTGCTGCTGGCCACGACGGTGATGGTCGACGTGACCGTGATGCACGGCTATGCCTGGCTGGCCGCGCGGCTGCAGGGCATGCTGCGCAGCGTGCGTGCGCGCAGGGCGCAGAACCGCGTCTTCGGCGGCGTGCTGATGGCCATGGGCGCGATGCTGTTCATGTTCAAGCGCAGCGCCTGAGGGCGCCCCTTCTCAGCCTGATAGATTCGAAGCCATCATGTGCGGATCCGAACTCCATAAGCTCCCCGAAGGCGTCCAGCGCGTTTCCCGCGCCCTGCAGGATGCCGGCCACCCCCATTCCCCACGCATGCTCGACGACGCCTGCCGCACTGCGCAGCAGGCGGCCGACGCGCTCGGCATCTCGGTCGGGCAGATCGCCAAGAGCATCATCTTCCGGCGCAAGAGCGACGAGTCGGCGGTGCTGGTCATCACCTCGGGCGACAAGCGCGTGGACGAGAAGAAGGTCGATGCGCTGGTCGGCAAGACCGGCCGTGCCGACGCCGACTTCGTGAAGTCGCGCACCGGCTTCACCATCGGCGGCGTGTCGCCCGTGGGCCACCTAACGCCGCCCGTGGTGCTGATCGACCGCGAGCTCTTCCGCTTCGAGGAGATCTGGGCGGCAGCCGGCCATCCGCACGCGGTGTTCCAGCTGCGCCCGCACGACCTCGAGAAGCTCACCGGCGCGCCGGTGGCCGACGTGGTGTGAACTTCGCGGAAGCCGAGACGCTGGCCGAACGAGCCGTGGCGGTGCAGGCCGCGGCGGGCGACGTGCCTTCGCCGTGCTGCTCGGTCTGCCGCATGGATCGCCTGAGCGGCTTCTGCGAAGGCTGCCTGCGCACCATCCCCGAGATCGCGGGCTGGAGCAAGATGGAAGACGAGACCCGGCGCCACGTGTGGCGGGCGATCGAGCTGCGGGCCAAGGCCGGCATTTGGCGCGTGCCCGCGGCGAATCCAGGAGACAGCAGCCCATGAAGCACATCGACTTCCATCTCGACTTCATCTCTCCGTATGCGCATCTCGCCTTCGAGCACCTGCCGCAGGCGCTCGAGGGGCTGAGCTACAGCGTCGCCTACAAGCCGGTGCTGCTGGGCGCGCTGCTCAAGCAGCACGGCCAGCTCGGGCCGGCGGAGATTCCGTCGAAGCGCAGCTGGACCTATCGCCACGTGCTCTGGCTCGGCCGCACCCACGGCATCGAGATCCGCATGCCGGCCTCGCATCCCTACAACCCGCTGGCGCACCTGCGGCTGGCGGTCGCCACGAGCGACGACGGCACCATCAGCCGCCTCGTGGCCGAGACCATCTTCCGCCACGTCTGGCGCGGCGGCGAGGAAGCCGCGGACCCGGCGCGCCTTGCCGCGCTCACCGGGCAGCTCAAGCCCAAGCGCGACGCGAACAGCGACGAGAGCAAGGCCCTGCTCAAGCGCAACACCGACGAGGCCCTGCAGCAGGGCGTCTTCGGCACGCCGACCTACGTGGTCGACGGACGCCTGTTCTGGGGCTTCGACGGCCTGCAGATGCTGCGCGCCTACCTCGCGGGCGACGCGTGGTTCGACGGCCCGGACTGGGCTTCGGCCGACCAGCGCCCGGCCTTGCTGCGCAGCAGCAAGCCCGCCTGAGGACAAACCCGCGGTACGCGGGAAAGCGCCCCGATTTCCTACAGGCTGAAACGAGCCGCGCGGGTTTCACCCTAGAACGTAAGCGCCGGTTCAGTTTCGCGAAAGGATCGGGTCAGTCGCGTCTCCAAGAATGCCTTCACGGTCCCGGATGCCGGGCGCCGCAATGAACGCAAACACAGGAGACGACCAATGGCAGCCACACTAGATTCGAGGGGAGTGCCGCACCCGGCCCCCCGGCCCATGTCCTCGGAGGAGAAGAAAGTCATCTTTGCCTCCTCGCTCGGCACCGTGTTCGAGTGGTACGACTTCTACCTCTACGGCTCGCTGGCCGCGATCATCGCGAAGCAGTTCTTCAGCGGCCTCGATGCGGGCGCTGCCTTCATCTTCGCGCTGCTGGCCTTCGCGGCGGGCTTCCTGGTGCGTCCGTTCGGCGCGATCGTGTTCGGCCGGCTGGGCGACATGATCGGTCGCAAGTACACCTTCCTGGTGACCATCCTGATCATGGGCCTGTCGACCTTCATCGTCGGCCTGCTGCCGAGCTACGCGACCATCGGCGTCGCGGCGCCGGTGATCCTGATCGCGCTGCGCATGCTACAGGGCCTCGCGCTCGGCGGCGAGTACGGCGGTGCCGCCACCTACGTGGCCGAGCATGCGCCGCACGGCAAGCGCGGCGCCTACACCTCGTGGATCCAGACCACCGCCACGCTCGGCCTGTTCCTGAGCCTGCTGGTGATCCTGGGCGTGCGCGAGTTCATGGGCGAGGCCGCGTTCAACGACTGGGGCTGGCGCGTGCCGTTCCTGGTGTCGATCCTGCTGCTGGGTATCTCGGTGTGGATCCGCCTGACGCTGTCGGAGTCGCCCGCCTTCCAGAAGATGAAGGCCGAGGGCAAGACCTCGAAGGCGCCGCTGGCCGAATCCTTCGGGCAGTGGAAGAACCTGAAGATCGTGATCCTGGCGCTGGTGGGCCTGACGGCCGGCCAGGCGGTGGTCTGGTATTCGGGCCAGTTCTACGCGCTCTTCTTCCTGACCGCGCAGCTGAAGGTCGACGCGACCACGGCCAACCTGATGATCGCCGCCGCGCTGCTGCTGGGCACGCCCTTCTTCGTGGTGTTCGGCACGCTGTCGGACAAGATCGGCCGCAAGCCGATCATCATGGCCGGCTGCCTGCTGGCCGTGGTCACCTACTTCCCGGTCTTCAAGATGCTGACCGAAGCCGCCAACCCCGACCTGGCCCGCGCCCAGGCCACCGCCGGCGTGACGGTGACGGCCGACCCCGCGACCTGCTCCTTCCAGGGCAACCCGGTGGCACGCGAGATCGACTTCAAGAGCTCCTGCGACATCGCCAAGCGCTACCTGGTGCAGAACTCGGTGAGCTATGAGAACGTGGCCGGCGCGCCGGGCTCGAAGGCCATCGTGAAGATCGGCGACAAGTCGATCGAGGCGCCCATCGGCAACGTCGTCAATTCCAAGTTCGACGAGAACTCGACCAAGGAGATCGCCGCCTTCAAGAAGGGCGTGGCCGAGGACCTGAAGGTCGCCGGCTACCCCGCCAAGGCCGACCCCGCGAAGATGAACAAGGTGCTGACGGTGGTGCTGCTGTTCTGGCTGGTGCTGCTGGTGACCATGGTCTACGGTCCGATCGCCGCGATGCTGGTCGAGCTCTTCCCCACGCGCATCCGCTACACCTCGATGAGCCTGCCGTACCACATCGGCAACGGCTGGTTCGGCGGCCTGCTGCCTACCACCGCCTTCGCCATCGTGGCCTCGACCGGCAACATGTTCAACGGCCTGTGGTATCCGATCATCATCGCCGGCATCACGCTGGTGGTGGGCACGCTGTTCATCCGCGAAACCAAGGACGTGGACATCTACGCCAACGATTGATTGACCCCCAGGCTTCGCGCACTTCGTGTGCTTCGCCAACCCCCTCTCCGAGGGGGCGATACCAGCGGCCCGGCAAAGCCGGTTCCGCGGTGTTCCTTGCGAAATACCGAGACCGCCTTTTCTGCCTGTTCAACAAAGAGGCTTCATGCCGACCGCATGAGGCCTTATTCTTGAACCATCCAGGAGACAAAACCCATGTGGAAACTCGTCGTCGGCTTCGTCATCTTCGCCGCCATTGCCCTGTACGTGATCTCGAAGGCCGGTGACAAGGTCGACATGTCGGGCGAGAAGCATGGTGGCGACACCACCACGCACGAGCCCGCGCCCGCCGCTGCGCCGAAGTAGGCCCGAGGATTCTTCAGGCCGGAACACCGCGGAACCGGCTTTGCCGTGCCGCAGGTGTTGCCCCCGGTGGGGGGTGGAGAAGCGACACGAAGTGCGCGAAGCCTGGGGGCGAGCCTATCGCTTGAATCGGCCGTCGCTCACGATCGAGAGGTCGACGTAGTCGATCCCCGTGTGGTCGGTCGGCGAGTAGCTGATGTCGAGCCCGCCGCCCACGTCGTACTGGAAGCTGTTGAGCGTGGCGATCAGCTTCGCGCGCGTGGGCTTCGGGCCCGTGCGGCGCAGCGCCTCCACCATCACCTTCGTGGCGACGAAGCCTTCGAGCAGTGCAGGCGAGAGCTCGTTCTGGCCCTTGGCCTTGGCCAGCGCCAGCGCTTCCTTGATGAGCGGATGGCCGAAGGCGCGCTCGTAGGGCAGCACCTGCGTGACGATCACGCCCGCACTGGCCGAGCCCAGTTCCTTGATGAAGCCGGAGGCCGCGTTGTTCGACAGCGTGATGATCTGCGCCGCCGAGCCCGCCGCGCGCAGCGCCTTGATGCCGTCGGTCACGGCGGTGCCGGAGCCGATCCACAGCACCGCCTGCGCGTTGGCCTTGGTGAGCTGCGGCACGATGGCCGCGTAGTCGGGCTTGCTGCGGTCGGCCAGCGCCACCACGGCCGGCTTCAGGTTGGCCTTCTCGAAGCCCTTGCTCGCGCCTTCCATCGCGTCCTTGCCGAAGGAGTCGTCGGCCTGCACGACGGCGATGCGCTGGATGCCGGTCGTCTGCAGGTGCTGCACCGCCTTCTCGGCCTCGCGCTGGTAGGTCGAGCGCACGTTGAAGATGTTCTTCTGCACCGGCTTGTGCAGCGCCATCGCGCCGGTGGAGGGGCCGACCAGCGGCACGCCGTGCTTGTCGAGCAGCGGGATCACCGCGAGCGTGTTCGGCGTGCCGCGGTTCAGCAGCAGCGCGAGCACCTTCCTGTCCTCGATGAGCACGCGCGTGTTCTCCAGCGAACGCTTCGCGTCGAGGCCGTCGTCCATGCGGATCACCTCGATCTGCTCGCCGTTGATGCCGCCCTGCGCGTTGACCTGGTCGATGACCAGTTGCGAGCCCAGGATGGTTTCCTTCACGCTGGCGGCCACCGGGCCCGAGAGGTCGGCCGACTGGCCGATCAGTATCTGGGCCGCCGCGCCCGGCGCCGCCAGGGCGAACAACAGCGCAGCGGCGCAGGACGTGAGCGTCTTCTTCATCGAGCGAAGCCTTTCCGGGGCGGGTGCCTGTGTCAGAAACTGTGTAATGTGTTGCTGAACGTCACTTGTCGCCAGTTGACGCAAACCCTGTCAAACCAAGGTTTCCAGCGCCCGGAAAAAAAGCGGCCCGCCGGTGCGCCGGCGGGCCGTTCAAACTCGCCCCTTCCGGGGCGGGGACTCAACGCTTGAAGCGACCGTCGCTGATGATCGACAGGTCCGCGAAATCGATGCCGCTGTGGTCGGTGGGCGAGTAGCTCACTTCGAGCCCGCCGCCGAGGTCGTAGCCGCGCAGGCCGTCGAGGGCGGCCACCATCCTGGCCCGCGTGGGCTTGGGCCCGGCGCGGCGCAGCGCCTCCACCAGCACCTTGGCCGATGCGAAGCCTTCGAGCGCGGCCGGCGACAGCTCCGACTGGCCCTTGGCCTGTGCGAGCGCCAGGGCTTCCTTCACCATCGGATGGCCCAGCGAGCGCTCGTTGGGAAACACCTGCGTCACGATGACGCCCTTGCTCGCGTCGCCCAGCTGCTTGATGAAGCCCGACGAGGCGTTGTTCGACAGCGTGACCACCTGCGCGGCCGAACCCGCGGCGCGCAGCGCCTTGATGCCGTCCACCACCGCTACGCCGGAGCCGATCCACACCACCGCCTGCGCGTCTGCGCCCTTGATGGCGGGCACGATGGTCTTGTAGTCGGGCTTGTCGCGGTCGGCCGGAATGGTCACGGTGGGTTTCGCCTTGCCCTTGGCGAAGCCGGTCATCGCGCCTTCGAGCGCGTCGGCGCCGAAGGAGTCGGTCACGTGCACGACCGCGATGCGCGTGAGGCCGATGGTCAGCAGGTGCTGCACCGCCTTCTCGGCCTCGCGCTGGTAGGTGGCGCGCACGTTGAAGACGTGCTTCTGCAGCGGCTTGTGCAGCACCATCGCGCCGGTGGAGGGGCCGATGAGCGCCACGTCGTACTTGTCGAGCCAGGGAATGATCGCCTGCGAGTGCGGCGTGCCGCGGCTCATGAAGAGCGCCAGCACCTTCCTGTCCTCGATCAGCACGCGCGCGTTCTCGCTGGCGCGCTTCACGTCGAAGCCGTCGTCCATGCGCAGCACCTCGATCTTCTCGCCGTGGATGCCGCCCTGCGCGTTGGCCGCGTCGATCACGAGCTGCGCGCCGCCGATGGTCTCGTTCACGCTCGCGGCCACCGAGCCGGTCATGCCGGCGGTCTGGCCGATCAGGATCTGGGCCGACGCGCCGAGCGCGCTGAAGGCCAGCAGGGCTGCGGCGCAGAGCGTGCGTGTTCTCTTCATGGAGTCCTTTCGAGGCAATGCAGTCGCGCTGTCGGGCAACGATGCAAACAAATGTGGTATTTGTTTCTGAAAGTGTCCTGAATGCCATCAGGACAAACCCCTGCGCGGCCATCGCCCTTGTGACCTAGTGCGCAAACCCGTCACGGACCACTCCCTAGAATGTTTGCCCCACCCCCCAAGGCACTCATGACACAGGGCTCCATCCGGATTCGCGGCGCGCGCCAGCACAACCTCCAGAACCTCGATCTCGACATTCGCACCGGCGAAATGACGGTGGTCACCGGGCCCAGCGGCTCGGGCAAGTCGAGCCTCGTCTTCGACACCCTCTATGCCGAAGGCCAGCGGCGCTACGTGGAGACCTTCTCCGCCTACGCGCGCCAGTTCCTGGACCGCATGGACAAGCCGGCCGTCGACAAGGTCGAAGGCGTGCCGCCCGCCATCGCCATCGACCAGACCAACCCGGTGCGCTCCTCGCGCTCCACGGTCGGCACGATGACCGAGCTGAACGACCACCTGAAGCTGCTCTTCGCGCGCGCAACCAACCTGTTCGACCGCGAGACTGCGCTGCCGGTGCGCCACGATTCGCCCGACAGCATCTACGCGCAGATCGTCGAGCGAGCGGCTGCGGCAGGCGATCCGCGGCTGGTCGTCACCTTCCCGGTCGAGCTGCCCGCGAGCACCACGGCCGACGAGGTGCAGCAGTGGCTTTCGGCCAGCGGCTTCACGCGCGTGCAGGCCGAGCGCGAAGTCGCCACGCCCACGGGCCCGCGCAAGGTGCTCGACGTGGTGGCAGACCGCTTCCGCGCATCGAGCGCCGAGCGCTCGCGCGTGGTGGAGGCCATCGAGGTCGCGCTCAGGCGCGGCAGCGGGCGCGTCACGGTGCATGCCACGGGGGCCGAGGAAAACGCGCCGACCGATGTCTGGAAGTTCTCCACCGGCCTGCACTGCCCCGAGAGCGACATCCGCTACGCAGACCCGATCCCGTCGATGTTCTCGTTCAACTCGGCCGTGGGCGCCTGCGACACCTGTCGCGGCTTCGGCCGCGTGATCGGCGTCGACCTGGGCCTGGTCATTCCGAACGACAAGCTCACGCTGCGCGCCGGCGCCATCAAGACCATCCAGACGCCCGCCTGGAAGGAAGCGCAGGACGACCTCATGCGCCATGCCGAAACGGCTGGCATTCCGCGCGACACGCCCTGGAACAAGCTCACCGACGAGCAGAAGCACTGGGTGATCGAGGGCACGCCCAACTACAAGGAAGGCAACTGGAACAAGCAGTGGTACGGCGTGCGCCGCTTCTTCGCCTACCTGGAGAGCAAGGCCTACAAGATGCACATCCGCGTGCTCTTGTCCAAGTACCGCAGCTACACGCCGTGTCCCACCTGCAGCGGCGCGCGCCTGAAGCTCGAGAGCCTGCTGTGGCGCATCGGCAGCAAGGAAGACGCCGACGCGGTGCTGCCGCCCGAGAAACGCTTCATGCCGACCGGCGCGAAGTGGACCCGCGCGCAGCTGGAGGCACTGCCGGGGCTGTGCCTGCATGACCTGATGCTGCTGCCCATCGAGAGGCTGCGGCAGTTTTTCGACCGCATGGGCCAGGGAATGGCTCCGTCCCCCTCCGGGGGAGGGCAGGCGGCCTCCGCAAAAGCCGTGGCCGTGGTGGAGGCCGAGAGCCCCCATCCCAACCTTCCCCCAGCGGGGGAAGGAGCAAGACAGGGCGAGGCGCAGGCGCTGAAGCTGCTGTTCGAGGAAATCACCACCCGCCTGCGCTACCTCCACGACGTCGGCATCGGCTACCTCACGCTGGACCGCCAGAGCCGCACGCTCAGCGGCGGCGAGGTGCAGCGCATCAACCTCACCACCGCGCTCGGCACCTCGCTGGTCAACACGCTGTTCGTGCTCGACGAGCCCAGCATCGGCCTGCATCCGCGCGACATGAACCGCATCACCGAGGCCATGCTGCGCCTGCGCGACGCGGGCAACACGCTGGTGGTGGTCGAGCACGACCCGGCCGTGATGCTGGCCGCCGACCGCGTGATCGACATGGGCCCGGGCCCCGGCGCACGTGGCGGGCAGGTGGTGTTCGACGGCACCACCGACCAGCTGCGCGATGCCGACACGCTCACCGGCCAGTACCTGGGCGGGCGCAAGAAGATCGGCATGGGCTTCAAGCGGCTGGTGAGCGAGAACACGCACCGGCTCATCCTCGAGGGCGTGCGCGAGCACAACCTGAAGAACGTGACGGTCGAGTTCCCGCTGGCGCGCCTGGTGTGCGTCACCGGCGTGAGCGGCTCGGGCAAGTCCACGCTGATCCAGGACGTGCTGGCTCCGGCGCTCATGCGCCACTTCGGCAAGGCCACCGAAAGCCCGGGCGCGCACGACCGCCTGCTCGGCGCAGACCACCTGGGCGACGTGGTGTTCGTCGACCAGTCGCCCATCGGCAAGACCGCGCGCTCCAACCCCGCGAGCTACGTGGGCGCCTGGGACGCCATCCGCGAGATCTTCGCCACGGCGACGCTGTCGCGCCAGCGCGGCTACACCGCGAGCAAGTTCAGCTTCAACTCCGGCGACGGCCGCTGCCCGACCTGCGGCGGTTCGGGCTTCGAGCATGTCGAGATGCAGTTCCTGTCCGACGTGTACCTGCGCTGCCCCGACTGCGATGGCAAGCGCTACCGCCCCGAGATCCTCGAAGTGCGCGTGGAGCGCAAGGGCAAGAGCTACAACGTCGCCGACGTGCTCGAACTCACCGTGGCCGAGGCCGCGGCCGTGTTCGAGGCCGACCGCGACGTGCTGCGCGTGCTGCAGCCGATCTCCGACGTGGGCCTGGACTACGTCAAGCTCGGCCAGCCCGTGCCCACGCTCTCCGGCGGCGAGGCGCAGCGCCTGAAGCTCGCCGGCTTCCTGGCCGAGGCTGCGAAGAACGCCACCGCCAGCAAGCAGTCGGTGGCGCGCAAGGGCACGCTCTTCCTGTTCGACGAGCCCACCACCGGCCTGCACTTCGACGACATCGCGCGGCTCATGCGCGCGCTGCGCAAGCTGCTCGATGCCGGGCACTCGCTGATCGTGATCGAGCACAACCTCGACGTGATCCGCGCGAGCGACTGGCTGATCGACCTCGGCCCCGAGGGCGGCGAGGGCGGCGGCCAGGTGGTGGCCGAGGGCACGCCCGAGCAGCTGCGCGAGAACCGCGCCTCGCTCACCGGCGCCGCGCTGGCCGACTACGAACTCGCCATCGGCCCCGAGGCCTACAAGGTGGCCGAGCGCGCAGCGCGCCGCTACGTCGCCAACGCCAAGACGGCGCCGGGCGCCGATGCGGTGCAGATCGTCAACGCGCGCGAGCACAACCTGAAGAACCTGAGCGTGGACATCCCGCGCGGCAAGTTCAGCGTGGTGACGGGCGTGAGCGGATCGGGCAAGTCGACGCTGGCCTTCGACATCCTCTTCAACGAGGGGCAGCGCCGCTACCTCGAATCGCTCAACGCCTATGCGCGCAGCATCGTGCAGCCGGCGGGCCGGCCCGAGGTGGACGCGGTGTACGGCATTCCGCCGACGGTGGCCATCGAGCAGCGCCTGTCGCGCGGCGGCCGCAAGAGCACGGTGGGCACCACCACCGAGGTGTGGCACTTCCTGCGCCTGCTGTACGTGAAGCTGGGCATCCAGCACTGCATCCACGACGGCGCGGCCGTGCAGCCGCAGACGCCCGACAGCATCGCCGCACAGCTGATGCGCAACTTCAAGGGCCAGCACATCGGACTGCTCGCGCCGCTGGTGACCAACCGCAAGGGCGTCTACACCGAGCTGGCCGACTGGGCGCGGCCGCGCGGCTTCACTCATCTGCGCGTGGACGGCGAGTTCCTGCCGACCACCGGCTTCCCGCGCATCGACCGCTTCAAGGAGCACAGCATCGAGCTGCCGGTGGCCAGCCTCGACGTGCTGCCTTCGAACGAGAACGAGCTGCGCGCGGCGCTGGCCAAGGCGCTGGAGCACGGCAAGGGCGTGGTGCACGTGCTCAGCGATCTCGACGGACTGCGCGCCGCGATGATGGCCGGCGTGTCCACCGCAGGCATCGGCCGCGTGAACGTGTTCTCCACGCTGCGTGCCTGCCCGGTGTGCAGCACCAGCTACGCCGAGCTCGATCCGCGCCTTTTCAGCTACAACAGCAAGCACGGCTGGTGCCCCGACTGCGTGGGCACCGGCGTCAAGCTCAGCAAGGACCAGCGCAAGGTGTTCGACGACTCCGTGCTGGCCGGCGACGACAAGGGCCGCGAGCAGACCTTCGCCGAGCCCGAGGTGGAAGACCTGGCCGACGTGGCCTGCCCGACCTGCGAGGGCACGCGCCTGAACGCCACCGCGCGCGCCGTGAGCTTCGGCACCGCGGCCGACGGCACGGGCGGCATCGGCATCACCGAGCTCGCGCGCATGAGCGTGACCGAGGTGCGCCAGTGGTTCGAGGGCCTCGCGCTCACCGGCCGCGAAGCCGAGATCGCGCGCGACCTGGTGCCGGAAATCAGGAGCCGTCTCGAGTTCCTGGAAGAAGTGGGCCTGGGCTACCTCACGCTGGACCGCGGCGCGCCCACGCTCTCGGGCGGCGAGGCGCAGCGCATCCGCCTGGCGGCGCAGCTCGGCAGCAACCTGCAGGGCGTGTGCTACGTGCTCGACGAGCCGACCATCGGCCTGCACGCGCGCGACAACCAGATCCTGCTCGACGCGCTGCACAAGCTCGGCGACAAGGGCAACACGCTGGTGGTGGTGGAGCACGACGAAGACACCATCCGCCGCGCCGACCACATCATCGACATCGGCCCGAGCGCCGGCAAGCGCGGCGGCCGCCTGGTGGCCGAGGGCACGGTCGCCGACATCCAGAAGGCCGACGACTCGCAGACCGGCCGCTACCTGCGCGACGCCATCCGGCACCCGCTGCAGGCGCGCCGGCTGATCCCGTCGCCCGACCCGAAGGCCGAGGAAAGCGGCGAGTGGCTCACGGTGCACGGCGCCGACCTGCACAACCTGCAGGACGTGACGGCCACGCTGCCGCTGCGCCGCCTGGTGGTGGTCACCGGCGTCAGCGGCTCGGGCAAGTCGACGCTCGCGCGCGACGTGCTGCTGGCCAACGTGCAGGCCATCGTGACGCAGCGCTCGACCAAGGCGGGTCGCGACGCCGACGCCGCCGGCAAGCGCCCCGCGTGGGCGGGCTGCCGCAAGGTCGAGGGCTACGAAACCGTCGACCGCGTGCTCGAGGTCGACCAGACGCCCATCGGCAAGACGCCGCGCAGCTGCCCGGCCACCTACATCGGCTTCTGGGACACCATCCGCAAGCTCTTCGCCGACACGCTGGAGGCCAAGGCGCGCGGCTACGGCCCGGCGCGCTTCAGCTTCAACACCGGCGAAGGCCGCTGCCCGGGCTGCGAGGGCGCGGGCGTGCGCACCATCGAGATGAGCTTCCTGCCCGACGTGAAGGTGCCCTGCGAGGTGTGCCACGGCGCACGCTTCAACCCAGAGACGCTGGCCGTGAGCTGGCGCGGCAAGAGCATTGGCGACGTGCTGAAGATGGAAGTCGACGAGGCCGTCGAGTTCTTCGCGAGCATGCCCAACATCAGCCACCCGCTGCAGCTGCTGAAGGACGTGGGCCTGGGCTACCTCACGCTGGGGCAGCCCTCGCCCACGCTCTCGGGCGGCGAGGCGCAGCGCATCAAGCTGGTCACCGAGCTGAGCAAGGTGCGCGACGACATCACCCGCCGCGGCCAGAAGGCACCGCACACGCTGTACGTGCTCGACGAGCCGACCGTGGGGCTGCACATGGCCGACGTCGAGAAGCTGATCCACGTGCTGCACCGGCTGGTGAACGGCGGCCACAGCGTGGTGGTGATCGAGCACGACCTCGACCTGATCGCCGAGGCCGACTGGATCCTCGACCTCGGCCCCGAGGGCGGCAGCGCCGGCGGGCGCATCGTCGCGGCAGCGCCGCCGGAAGAGGTGGTGCGGCTGGGCACGCACACCGGCGTGGCGCTGAAGCCGGTGCTGGCGCGCTGAGCGCCGGGCCGGCCGCTAGGGCAGGTCGCGCGGATCAGGCGGTCCAGGCGGCTGTTTCCGCGCGCGCTGCCTCGCGCAGCGCCGCCACGCAGGCGGCGACGGCCGGGCTGTCGTTCTCGGGGCTCTGCAGCACGCCGAGGCTGTCCAGTTCGGCGTCGAAGTCGTAGGGCACGCGCGCGACCAGCCCCCACTCCACGAAGGGGGCGATGATGCTGCGCGGCACCAGCGCGATCACGCGATGGCTGTGCAGCAGCTCGAGCACCAGCGGCAGCGAGGTGGTCGAGATCGGATGAAGCTCGGGCTTCGGTGCATCGGGCTGATCGAACATCGCATCCAGGACGCGGCGCACGCCGATGCCCTGCGGCGGCGCCATCCAGCGTGCGGCGCGCAGGTCGGCCAGCGTGGGCTGGGACTGGCGCACGAGCGGATGGCGGCGGCCCGCTGCGATCCATGGAACGTCGGGCGCGAGCCGCTCGAAGGTGCAGGGCGCGGGCAGTTCGCGCGGCCGGCGGCACAGCGCCATGTCCACCCGGCCGGACATCACGTCGGCCAGGAGCTGGTCGCCGGGCGCCTCCAGTACCTCGATGCGCAGCGCCGGGTGGCGCTCCGCGAACGACGGCAGCACCTGGCACAGCAGCCCGGAGACGCTGGCCGGGAGCGCCCCCACGCGCAGCACGCCGCTCGCGCCGGCCTGCAGCGCGTGCACCGTGTCGGTCGATGCGCGCAAGGCGCTCAGCGTATTGCGCGCCATCGGGACCATCGCGCGGCCCGCGGCCGTGAGCCGCATGCCGCGCACATGGCGCTCGAACAACGGTGTGCCCAGCAGGCCCTCGATGTCCGCCAGGGCCTGTGTCGCGGCGGGCTGGCTCATGCCGATCTGCTCGGCCGCGCGCCGCACGCTGCCCGAATCGGCAACGGCCACCAGCAGCTGCAGGTGCCGCAGGCGCGCCTTCGCGACCAGCCGGGCATGGAGGACGGAGGAGGCTGGCGTCGCGCTGGACATGGCGGCTCGGGGTATCGGGTTTGCTTATCGCGGAGGCCGCGAATCTATTGGAGGCCTCTCGACCGCGTCAACATAATTCGGCACTTTCGTCTTACACGGGTGCCCAACTCCATGCAATTTCCACGCCGTCGGCTCGCTGCCATATCGGTCGCCCTGCTGGGCTTGCTCGCGCTTCCGGCCTTCGCCCAGGAAGGCTATCCGCAGCGCCCCGTCAAGCTGATCGTGCCCTTCGCGCCCGGCGGCTCGACCGACCTCGTGGCCCGCCTGGTGGCCGAGAAGATGCAGGCCACGCTCGGCCAGCCGGTGACCGTGGACAACCGCACGGGCAGCGGCGGCATGATCGGCTCCGAGGCCGTGGCCCGGGCCGAAGCGGACGGCTACACCGTGGGCATCGGCACCGTGAGCACGCTGACGGTGAACCCGATCCTGTTGAAGGCCAACCGGGTCGATCCGCTGAAAGACCTGGCGCCCATCACCCTGCTGGCGAGAGTGCCGTCGGTGTTCATGGTGCACCCCTCGTTTCCGGGACGCGATTTCGCGCAGGTGGTGGCCGAGGTGCGCGCCAGGCCGGACGTCTACAACATCGGTTCGTCGGGCTCCGGCTCCATCAGCCACCTGCTGATCGAGGCGATGAATACCGATCTCAGGTTCAAGCTGCGTCACGTACCGTATCGTGGCATGGGGCCGGCCCTGGCGGCGGCGCTGTCGGGCGAGACCGAGGTGTCGATCGACCAATACCCCTCATCGGCCGCGCATATCAGGAGTGGCAAGCTGCTGCCCTTCGCCGTGGGCGCCTCGAGGCGGCTGGAGGCACTGCCTTCGGTGCCCACGCTCAAGGAGCTCGGCCAGCCGGATCTCAACGAGCTCGCCATGACCTGGTTCGGCCTGGTCGCACCGGCGAAGACGCCGCCCGCCATCCAGAAGAAGCTGCACGACGCGGCCGTCGCCGCGCTGCGCGACCCGTCGCTGGTCGTGCGCCTGAAGGAAATGGGTGCGGATGCCGCAGGCGGTTCCGGCGAGACCTTCCGCTCGCAGATCGAGAGCGGGCTGGCGCGCAACCGGCGCATCGTGCAGGCCGCAGGCATCAGCCCCGAATGAGCCATGGCGCCATGAAGGTATTCAGCACGCGCGCCTCGCTCGCCGACATTGCACAGACCATCGATGTGCAGTCGCAGCGCCAGCATGCCGAGGTGGTCGCATGGCGGCGCCACATGCACCACCATCCGGAGCTGTCGTTCAGGGAGGTGGATACCGCCAGATTCCTCGAGCGCGAGCTCGCTGCCATCAAGGGGCTGGAAGTGAGCCGGCCCACGCCGACCAGCCTGCTGGCGCGGCTGGCCGGCGGAAGAAAGGGGCGCACGCTGGCGATGCGCGCCGACATCGACGCCCTGGCCTTGCAGGACCAGAAGCGCTGCGACTACGCCTCGGGCAGGCCCAACGTCATGCACGCCTGCGGGCACGACGGCCATGCGGCGATGCTGCTGGGCGCGGCGCGTCTGCTCGCCGGGCTGCGCACGCAGGTGCCGGGCGAAGTGCGGTTCTTCTTCCAGCATGCCGAGGAGCAGCATCCGGGCGGCGCCCAGCAGATGGTGGACGCGGGCGTGATGAAGGGCGTGGACCGGGTGATCTCGGCGCACGTGATGGCCACGCTGGACACCGGCAGCATCGCCATACTCGATGGCCCGGCGCTGGCCAGCTCAGACCGCTTCGTGCTGCGCGTGCGCGGCCGCGGCGGCCATGCGGCCAACCCCGACCGCTGCATCGACCCGATCATGATCGGCGCTCAGATCGTCGGCAACCTGCAGGCGGTGGTGTCTCGCAATGCCGATCCGCACGAGGCGGTGATCCTTTCGGTCACCCGCTTCGACGGCGGCACCGCATTCAACGTGATTCCCGACACGGTCGAGCTGTGGGGCTCGGTACGCTGCTTCAGCGAGCATGTGCGCGAGCTGGTGCCGGCGCTGGTGGAGCGCATCGCCAACGGCGTGGCCGGTGCGCATGGGGCGAGCTGCGAGCTCGAATACATCCGGGGCTACAGCCCGGTGGTCAACGACGCGGCGGTGGCGGCCCGGATGCGCGCGGTGGTGGAGCAGGGCATCGCGACCGCGGTGCTGCAGTCCATCAAGCCGCTGCCGAACAGCGAGGACTTCAGCGCCTACCTGAAGCACGCCCCGGGCGCCTACGTGTTCATCGGGGCGCGCAACGTCGCCAAGGGCATCGTGCACCCGCATCACCACCCGCACTTCGACTTCGACGAGGACGCGCTGCTGCATGGCGTGCAGCTGTTCGCGAACGCACCTTTCCACCTCAGCGCATAGGCGATTCACCCTAGGGCAGGGTATCGCCAAGGTCATGCAAAGCGGCGCACAATGGCTTCCAACCCTTGGCGCAGGCGCATCCTGAATCAGCCATGGTGGAGTGAGCATGCGAGGGATGAAGCGCCGCGGCGGGGCTACGCAAGGAGCCATGTCATGACCCGCTTCATCGATGTTCACAGCCTGGTCCGCCTGGTCGACGAGACCGGTGTCCCGCAGTTCCTGACCGCGCTGGCCGACGCGCTGCGCGACGACTTCATGCGGTGGCGGGAGTTCGACAAGAAGGCGCGCGTGGCCAGCCATTCGCACCTCGGCGTGATCGAGCTGATGCCGGTGGCCGACGACGGCGCGTACGCCTTCAAGTACGTCAACGGACATCCGCACAACACCGCGGTCGGGCTGCCGACCGTCATGGCCTTCGGCGTGCTGGCCGAGGTCGACACGGGCTACCCCGTGCTGCTTTCCGAACTCACGCTCACCACCGCGCTGCGCACGGCCGCCACCTCGGCGATGGCCGCGAAGGCGCTGGCGCGGCCCGATTCGCGCAGCCTCGCGCTGATCGGCAACGGCTCGCAGAGCGAGTTCCAGGCGCTGGCCTTCCATGCGCTGCTGGGCATCGAGGAAGTGCGCGTGTACGACATCGATCCGCACGCCACCGACAAGCTGGTGCGCCACCTGTCGGCCTGCACGCCGCTGGAGATCGTGCGCGCCCGCTCGGTGGCCGAGGCGGTGCGCGGCGCGGACATCGTCACCACCGTCACCGCCTACCAGGGGCATGCGACGGTGCTCACACCCGACATGATCGAGCCGGGCATGCACATCAACGCGGTGGGCGGCGATTCGCCCGGCAAGACCGAGCTGCATCCCGGCGTGCTCGGCAAGGCCCGCGTGTTCGTCGAGTACGAGCCGCAGACCCGCGTCGAGGGCGAGATCCAGCAGGTGGCCGCCGACTTCCCGGTGAGCGAACTCTGGCGCGTGCTGCTGGGCGAAGTGCCCGGGCGAGAGAGCCCCGCGCAGGTCACGCTGTTCGACTCGGTGGGCTTCGCGCTGGAGGACTACACGGCGCTGCGCTACATCCAGCGCATCGCCACGGAGCGCGGCATCGGCCGGCAGATCGCGCTGGTGCCCGAGCTCGACGACCCGAAGGACCTGTTCGGGCTCACGGCCTCCGGAAGGCGCCGGGCGGTGCTGCGGCGTGCGGCATGATGGGCGGCTTCGCCACTGCCGCCTTCCGTCTTCATGCTCACCATCTACAACGACCAGCACGCTCTCCACCAGGGCAAAGTCGAGATGTTTCGCGGCGAGCTCGTGCCGTGCTTCGAGGTGCCTGCCCGCGTCGACCATGTGAGGCATGAGCTGGAGCGCAGGCGCATCGGCGCGCTGCAGGCGCCCGATGCCTTCGACGAAGCGCTGCTCGCGAAGGTGCATGCGCCGCGCTACCTGGATTTCATCGCCCATGCGTGGGACGAGTGGGTGGCGCTGGACCCGTCCAACGCGACGCGCGATGCGCTGCCCTCGTACTGGCCCACGCGCGGCATGCGCAGCGACGTGCTGCCGAAGAGCTTTCCCGCGCGCCTGGGGCTCTTCTCCTTCGATGCGGGCACGCCGCTGATGGCCGGCAGCTGGGCGGCGGCGCGACACGGCGCGGCCTGCGCCTGGACCGCGGCCCAGCGCGTCGTCGGCGGCGAGCGCGCTTCCTTCGCGCTGACGCGCCCGCCAGGCCACCATGCGGGCGCCGATTTCTTCGGCGGCTACTGCTTCCTCAACAACGCTGCCGTGGCGGCGCAGGCGCTGCGCGACGCGGGTGTCGAACGCGTCGCGGTGCTCGACGTCGACTACCACCACGGCAACGGCACCCAGGCCATCTTCTACGCGCGCGACGACGTGCATTTCGCAAGCCTGCACGGCGATCCGCTGACCGACTACCCCTACTACCTCGGCCATGCCGACGAGCGCGGCGCCGGACGCGGCGAGGGCTTCAACCACAACCTGCCGCTGCCCCGCGGCACCGACTTCACCGCATGGCGAGCCGCACTGAAGACCGCGCTGGCCCGCATTGCCGAAGTGAAGGCCGGTGCGCTGGTGGTCTCGCTGGGCGTCGACACCTTCGAGGGCGACCCGATCTCCGGCTTCAGGCTCAGGAGCGACGACTACCTGCGCATGGGTGAAGACCTTGCGCGGGCCGGATTGCCGACGGTGTTCGTCTTCGAGGGCGGCTATGCAGTGGCGGAGGTGGGCGTCAATTCGGTGAACGTGATCGAAGGGTTCGCGCAGGCCGGCAGCTGACGCACAGGCGACTCGGACGCCGGAATTCGCCCTGTTTTCCCACGGAAATCAGGGCAGCCCCGATTGCCTTCGCCGATGCGGCGGGGCCCAATCGGCGCTTTTCTCTCGTCAGGATCCAGTCAGCCATGCTCCGCCGCTCCACCTTTCTCCGTACCGCCGCCGCCATCGCCGCAGCCGGCGGCCTCGCCCTTCCGATGGCAGCGCTCGCGCAGGCCTTTCCCGCCAAGCCCGTCAAGCTGGTGATCGCCTTCCCGGCGGGCGGCCCGACCGACATCACCATGCGCCAGCTCGCGGAGAACGCGAGCAAGATCCTCGGCCAGCCGGTCATCATCGACAACAAGCCCGGCGCCGGCGGCACGCTGCCCGCGCAGGCGCTGCAGACCGCGCAGCCCGACGGCTACACCGTCGCGCAGATCCCGCTGGGTGTGTTCCGCCTGGGCTACACGACCAAGATCAACTGGGATCCGCTCAAGGACATCACCTACGTCATCAACGTCACCGGCTACGCCTTCGGCATCGTCGTGCCGGCCGACAGCCCGTTCAAGACCTGGGCCGACTTCGTCGCCTACGCCAAGGCCAACCCCGGCAAGCTGACCTACGGCTCCACGGGCACGCTGACCAGCCCTCACCTGACCACGGAGATCGTCGCGCAGAAGGCCGGCATCCAGCTGCAGCACGTGCCCTACAAGGGCAGCGCCGACCTGATGCTCGCGGTGGTCAGCGGCCAGCTGATGGCCGCGGCCGACAGCACCGGCTTCGCACCGCAGGTCGAGGCCGGCAAGCTGCGCGTGCTCAACACCTGGGGCGAGAAGCGCCTGGCCAAGTTCCCCGACGCCCCCACGCTGAAGGAACTGGGCTACGACGTGGTGCAGAACTCGCCCTTCGGCATCGGCGCACCCAAGGGCACGCCGCCCGAGGTGGTGAAGAAGCTGCACGACGCCTTCAAGCAGGCGATGGAAGAACCCAGCTACGTAGCCGCGCTGGGCCGCTACGACATGCTGCCGAACTACATGAGCTCGGCCACCTACACCAAGTTCGCGCAGGACACGGTGGTGAAGGAGAAGGCGATCATCGAGAAGCTGGGGTTGGCGAAGGAAAAGTGAGCCGACCTTAGGTGTCACCCCCTCAGGATGGATGCGAGCGCGATGTTGATGTAGTAGTTGCTCCGTCCCATCCTGTGTTTCTGGACGAAGCCGCCTTCGACCAGTGCCTCGAGATACTTGGTTGCGGTGAGGCGCGAGACCTGCAGGTCCTGCTGCACGAATTCGATTTTCGTGTAAGGGTGCATGAAGAGGTTGTTGATCAGGTCCTGGCTGTAGAACTTGTACTTCTCGCGAATGCGGTGCTTGTAGTCGAACAACGCCGACTTGATCGCATTGATCGTCTCGATGGTCTGGCTGGCGGTCTGCTCCACCGCCTCGAGCAGGTACAGCACCCACTCTTCCCATGCGTCCTGGTCCCGCACCGCCTGCAGTAGTCGGTAATAGTCGGCTTTCGTCCGCACTATGTGACTGCTCAGGTAGCGCACCGGAATATCGAGCAGCCGTTCCTTCACCAGGTAGAGCACATTGAGAATTCGACCGGTACGGCCGTTGCCGTCGTAGAACGGGTGAATGCTCTCGAATTGATGATGGATCAGCGCCATCTTGATCAAGGGATCGGTGGGGAACGAATCTGTCTCGTTGACGAAGCGCTCCAATGCGCGCATCAGCGCCTCGATCTCGCCCGGATCCTGCGGCGGCGTGTAGACGATGCGGCCAGCCGCGTCCTTCAGGGCGGTCCCTGGCAGCTTGCGAAAGCCCGCGTTGTTGCGTTCGAGCTCGGACTGGATCCGGATGATGTGGTTCGACGTGATCAATCCGCTCTCGCGGACTTGCTCGAAGCCCACACGCAAGGCCTGCCGGTAGCGCAGCACTTCCTTGGCTGAGGGATTCGCGAAGGCCTCCGGCAAGACATCGTCCTTGAACAACTCGTCGTGTGTCGTGACGATGTTCTCGATTTCCGAGCTGTCCTTGGCTTCCTGCAGGGCCAGCGTGTTGATCAATATTCCCTGATTGGGTATTGCGGCAGCAATTCCCTTGAGTTCAGCCAACCTGCGGCTGGCGCTGGCGAGCTTCTTCAGTATTGCGGGGGTGTCGAACCGCGTGGGGTTCAGTTGGTCGAGCGACGCAAGGATATGCATGGAAATCAAGGGTTTCCATACATGTTAGGCCCGACATGTATAGAAATCCCAAATTTCTATACATGAAGGCAGACTCAAGTCCGCAAAAACCAGAAAACTGCACAGATCATCGATGCGGATGGATTGCAAACAGCTCGTCCACCAGCCGGCCCGCCAGCTCCGGCTGCACCCCGTCCCCGCCGAACACCAGCCGGAACACGATCGGCGCGATCAGGTGGTCGATCACCTGCTGCGGTTCGGGCGCGAGCTCGCCGCGGGCGTGGGCCTGTTCGACCAGGGTGAGCGCTTCCCTGCGGCGGTTGCGCAGGCAGTCGGTGTCGGAGTTGCCGTTGGCCAGCGCTGCCGCGGCTTTCAGCAGCGAGGTGTTGCACGGCCTGGACAGGTGCTCGATGAGTTCGCGCGCCCAGGCTTCGAGGTCGGCGCGCAGGGTGCCGGTGTCCGGCAGCGGGCGGTTGGGATCGAGCCGGTGGGTGGCGGTTTCGGCCAGCAGGCCCTGCAGGTCGCCCCAGCGGCGGTAGATGCTCGATGCGCTGACGCCCGCCCGCTCGGCCACGGCCGGCACCGTGACGCGCTCCCGTCCCTGTTCGGCCACGAGTTCCTCGAGGGCGGTGCGCACGAGCGCCTGCACCTGGGCGCTGCGGCCGCCGGGGCGCTTGTTGGGGAGGGCGGTGTCGGTCATGGCGATGGACTTTAACGCAAAGATATTTGCTTTAGTGGATTCACAGTTCTAGAATCGCAAAAGCAAAAAAAGTTGCGTTAAGGATTCGTCATGCCGTCCTCCTGCCCCGAACTCGCCTCCGCCACCGCCGAGATCGCTGCCCGCTCCAGGCCCTGGCGCCTGCCGCAGCGCGCCGCCTTCGCGCTGCTGGCGACGGTGCTGTTCGCCTTCTTCTTCGCGGCGGCGGCGCCTTCGCCTCTCTTCGTGGTGTTCCAGCATGCCTGGCGCTTCTCGTCCTCGCTGCTCACGGTGGCTTTCGCGGTCTACGCGATCGCGCTGCTGGTCTCGCTGCTGGTGGCGGGGTCGCTGTCGGACCACATCGGGCGGCGACCGGTGGTGCTGGCGGCGCTGGTGCTGCAGGCGGTGGCGATGGGGCTCTTCCTGCTCGCGAACGGCATTGGCGGGCTGATCGTCGCGCGCGTGGTGCAGGGCATCGCCACGGGCGTGGCGAGTGGCGCGCTGAGCGCGGCGGTGGTCGAGGCCGCGCCGGCCTCGCGCAAGCGGCTGGGGGCGATGATCACGAGCGTGTCGCCGCTTGCCGGCCTTGCCGCCGGTGCGTTGCTCACGGGCGTGGCGGTGAAGTTCTCGGTGCAGCCGGTGATGCTGGTGTTCGGCGTGCTGGCCGCCGTGTTCGCACTCGGGGCGGCAGTGGTGCTGTGGATGCCAGAGACGGTCACGCCGCGCGCCGGCGCGCTGGCCTCGCTGGTGCCGCGCGTGTCCATTCCCGCCAAGGCGCGCGCCGAGTTCGCGCGCGGGCTGCCGGTGTTCGTCGTGGTTTGGGCACTCGGCGGGCTGTACCTGTCGCTGGCGCCTTCGCTGATGCTGCACGTGTTCGGCATCGACAACGGCGTGGTCAACGGCCTGACCGTGGCAGTGCTCTCGGGCACGGGAGCGATCGCGCCGACGCTGCTGGGCCGCCTCGCGGCACCGCGCCCGGCCATCGCCGGCATGGCCAGCATCGCGCTCGGGCTGCTGCTGCTGCTGGCTTCGCTCGCCACGCGCTCGCTCGCGCTCTTCTTCGTCGGCACGGCGGTGGCGGGCGTCGGCTTCGGCGGGGCCTTCTCGGCGCTGGTGCAGACGCTGGCGCCCATGGCGCAATCGCACGAGCGCGGCGAGCTGTTCGCGGCGATCTTCGTGGTGAGCTACCTCGCGTTCAGCCTGCCTGCGATGCTTGCGGGCTTCCTGGTCGCGCCGCTGGGCTTGCTGAACACCACCGAAGGCTATGCAGCGGTGCTGCTGCTGATCGCGGCCTTCGGCACCTGGAGCCAATGGGCCTTGCTGCGCCGGATGCGGCGCGAGCTGCCCTTGCGCGGGTGAGCGAAGGGAGTTGCTCGGGTCAGGCCTTCCACGCCCTGGTTCCAGCCGCCTCGGCTCCCGCGGCGTGACGGATATCGGCAGCTACCTGTGGGCCGGCTTCCGACTCGAAGCGCTAATCACCCACGACGAGGGCGCCACCGGCATCTCCAGCCTCAGTTGACGCCCTACCGCGAGCCCGGCCTCAGCGTGCCGACAGAACCGCGCGCGCCGCCTCGGCGAAGCCGGTCCCGCGTTCGCCCTGCGTCACGTAGCGCGGCAGATGCTCGAGCTGCGGCACGAAGCGCGCGACGTTCGCCACGCCGATGCTGTGCGCGAAGGTACGGAACATCAGCTGGTCGTTGGTGGAGTCGCCCACGTAGGCCCAGCGGTCCATCTCGTCGTCGAGCCGGCGGCCCCACAGCTCGCGCACGATCCAGCGCGCGCCCTCGAGCTTGTCGTTGTCGCCGTACCAGCCGTTGACGTGGATGCTGCTGACGGTGGCGTGCATGCCCTCGCCGCGCATCAGCGCAACCACCTGCGCGATGGTGGCTTCGCTCAATTGCACGAACTCGCTGTGGTCGATGGCGATGTCGGTCTCGCGCCCCGGCGAGTCGGTGGCGCGGCCCACGCCCGGCAGCTCGCGCTCGATGCGCTCCAGCACCGACTGCATGCGCGCGAAGTTGGCCGCGCGCGTGGGCTCGTCCTGCTGGTAGCGTTTCTCGACCTTGCCATCGGCGGAGGGCAGCAGCGCCACTGCGCCGTTCTCGGCCACGATGGCATCGACAGGCCAGGCGTTGACGAAAGGAAGGCTCCAGCCCACCGGCCGGCCCGTGATCGCCACCACCGAGAGGCCCGCCGCCTTGAGATCGCCCAGCGCCTGCAATGCATCTGGCGTGATCGCGCCCTCGTGCGTGAGCGTGTCGTCGATGTCGGTGAACACGCCGATGAGCCCGGCGCGCGCAGTCTCGGGCCAGTCGGCCAGCGGCAGCAGATGATGGGGCGGGGAGGGCAGGGAAGGCGGCTGCGAAGGCATGGCGGAAAGAATGCGAAAAGGAGCGGCGATCGTACCGGCGCTTTCGTGTAGCATCCCGCCCCCGCCGTGCCATGGAGGCCGGTGCGGCGCCCTCCATGCCCCACATCCTCGTCGACGACCTCCGCAAGACCTACCGCATCTCCGAACGCGACCCTGGCGTGATCGGTGCGCTGCGCGGCCTCGTGCAGCGCCGCCATCGCACGGTGGAGGCGCTGTCGGGCGTGTCGTTCGCGCTGGAGCGCGGCGAGCTGCTGGGCTTCATCGGGCCGAATGGCGCGGGCAAGTCGACCACCATCAAGATCCTCTCGGGCATCCTGCGGCCCGACGGCGGGCGCGTGGAGATCGACGGGCGCGACCCCTTCGTCGACCGCGAGCGTCACGTGGCGCGCATCGGCGTGGTCTTCGGCCAGCGCACGCAGCTGTGGTGGGACCTGCCCGTGGGCGACGGCTTCGACCTGCTGCGCGACATCTACCGCGTGGAGCCCGCGCGCTACCGCCGCACGCGCGACGAACTGGTGGCGCTGCTGAACCTGGAGCGCGTGCTCGCGCAGCCGGTGCGGCAGCTCTCGCTGGGCCAGCGCATGCGCGCGGAGATCGCGGCGGCGCTGCTGCACGAGCCCGACATCCTCTTTCTCGACGAGCCCACCATCGGCCTCGACGCACCCTCGAAACTCGCAGTGCGCGACTTCGTGCGCCGCGCCAACCGCGAGCGCGGCACCACCGTGCTGCTGACCACGCACGACATGCACGACATCGAGGCGCTGGCCCGGCGCGTGATCATCATCGGCCACGGCCGCGTGCTGGCCGACAGTCCGGTCGAGGCGCTGCGCGCGCAGGTGATGGCCGAGCGCCGCCTCGTCGTCGATTTCGCGCAGGGTGCCGAACTGCCTGTGGAAGTGGCCGGCGCCAGGGTGCCTTCGCGCGACGGCCAGACGCTGGTGCTCGACTTCGATCCATCGCAGACTCCGGCGCCAGCGCTCATAGCGCGCATCGCCGCCGCGCACCCGGTGGAGGACATCCGCCTCGAAGGGCTGGCGATCGAAGCCGTCATCGCGCGCTTCTACGCCATGCACGGGGCGGCAGAGGCATGACGGCGGCCAGCCCGCGCGATCTTGCGCGCCCGTACCTCGCGGCCTTCGCATCGCGCTTCCTGCAGATGCTGCAGTACCGCACCGCCGCGCTCGCCGGCTTCGCGACGCAGTGCTGGTGGGGCGGCATCAAGGTGATGGTGTTCGCGGCCTTCTACGGTCATGCGGCAGTCACGGGTGCGAGCAGCTCGATGTCGCTCGCCCAGGCCATCACCTACACCTGGCTCGCCCAGGGGCTGCTCGTGCTGCTGCCCTGGCTGGGCGATCCGGAAGTGGCGCAGGCCGTTCGCACCGGCGCAGTCGCCTACGATCGGCTGCGGCCCGTCGACGCCTACGCGCTGTGGTTCGCGCGCAGCGCCGGCTGGATCGCCGCGCGTGTGCTGCCGCGCGTGGCGCTGATGGCGGCCTTCGCGATGGTCGCGCTGCCGCTGCTCGGCCTGGGCGAGTGGGCCTGGCAGCTCCCGGCGGGCGTGGCGGCGGGGCTCGCGTTCGTGCTGTCGGCCGTGCTGGCGCTGCTGCTGTCGACGTCGATGGTGATGTTGCTGAACGTGGCGGCCACCGCCGCGCTCAACGAACGCGGCATCAGTGCGGTCGCCACGCCGGTGGTCATCGTGTTCTCGGGCAACCTGCTGCCGCTCGCGATGCTGCCCGACGGCTGGCAGACCGCGCTGCTGCTGCAGCCCCTGGCCGGGCTGATGGACATTCCGGCGCGGCTGTACTTCGGGCAGTTGCAAGGCTGGCAGGCCGTGGGCGGACTGGGCCTCCAGGCTTTCTGGATCGCGGTGCTCGTGGCGCTGGGACACATGGCGATGAGCCGTACCATGCGCGGCCTGCAGGTGCAGGGCGGATGAAGGTGGTGAGGGCGATGGGATCGATTCCGCTCTTCTTCCGGCTGGTGGGCGCTTCCCTCGGCGGCCAGGCGCGCTACCCCGCCTCGGCGCTGATGCTGACCGTCGGCCAGTTCCTCGGCACTGGTATCGAGGTGATCGCCGTGTGGGCGCTGTTCCACCGCTTCGGCGACGTGCAGGGCTGGCGCATCGGCGAGGTGGCCCTGTTCTACGGCCTGGTGAACTGCATGTTTGCGCTGGCCGATGCGCTGGGCCGCGGTTTCGACGTGCTCGGCACCGAGTTTTTGCGCACCGGCGCCTTCGACCGCCTGCTGCTGCGCCCGCGTCCGCTCGCGCTGCAGCTGATGGGCAACGACTTCCGCATCAGCCGACTGGGCCGGCTGCTGCAGGGGCTGGCGATGGTGGCTTTCGCGACGCAGCAGACGGGCATCGCGTGGACGCCGGGCGCCATCGCCATCGCGCTGCTTGCCATCGCGGGCGGCGTGGCGCTGTTCCTCGGCATCCTGGTGCTGCAGGGCACCCTGGCCTTCTGGACCGTCGAGAGCCTCGAGATCGCGAACGTGCTGACCTACGGGGGCGTGCAGGCCGCGCAGTACCCGCTGGCGCTCTATGCGCGCTGGTTCCGGCGCGTGCTGACCTTCATCGTGCCGCTGGCCTGCGTGGCGTACTACCCCGTGCTGGCGATCCTGGGGAAGACCGATCCGCTGGGGGCGCCGGCGTGGGTGGGGCTGGCGTCGCCGCTCGCGGGGTTCGTGTTCCTGGCGGCGGCGTTCGGGGTGTGGCGCTTCGGGTTGCGCCGCTATGCGTCGACGGGGAGCTGAGGAGCTTCAGCCGATCAGGAAGCGCACGCGGTAGCGCAGGGTGCGGGTCCGCTTTGCTCCGGCCAGTTCCTCGAAGTCGCTTTCTGGGCTGCCGGAAGCCGACGCCGCAGCGCCTCCGGCGTACGCCCATGTGTGGTCGCCATAGGCACCCGAGTTGTCCGCCTGCGAACCGAGTTCTTCCACCTGTGCGACTGCACCCAGCGTGACGCCCGCTTCCTTCGCAAGGATCAGCGCCTTGCCGCGCGCATGCCGGATGGCGGCCATCCGTGCCTCGGCTTCCGCGCCTTCCTGTGCTTCGAAGCGGGGCTGCTGCATGTCGACGCCCATGGTGTAGCGGGAGTTCGTGAACAGCGGTTCGAGCGCGTCGAGTGCCTGATAGAGCCGACGCGTCTCCTTGCAGGCGATCAGCACGCGGTGCGCCACTTCCTGGCCCACGCTGCGCTTGAGATACCAAGGTTGCCAGGCGTCGCGCCCGCCTTCCGTGATCTCGTCGGACGTGAGGCCCGCCTCTTTCAGCGTCCGGATCGTGTCATTGCGAAGGCTCGTCGCTTCGGCCAACGCCACCTCGGTCTTCGAGGCCTTGACTGTGATCGTCAATGTGGCTCGCTGCTCGGTGACCCGTTCGATCAAATCACCGAGCCCTGCGACCTGGATAAAGGTTTCCATGACGGCTCTCTAGCCCGCGCTCTGCAGCGCCAGCCCCGCATGCTCGCGCAGCGGATGGAAGTGGATCTTCGGAAACCTCTCCTGCGCCAGCCGCACGTCGTAGGGCGATGTGCACAGGAAGGCCAGCGTGTCTGCCGCGTCCTTGGCCATGCGCTGCGGGTAGGCATTGACGAACTCGCGCAGCTCGGCCGGCGTATCGGCCGTGATCCAGCGCGCGCCGGTGTACTGGCAGCCTTCGAGCCGCACGTCGGCGTCGTACTCGGCCTTCAGGCGGTGCTGCACCACTTCGAACTGCAGCTGGCCGACCGCGCCCAGCAGCATCGGGCCGCCGATCTCGGGGCGGAACACCTGGATCGCGCCTTCCTCGCCGAGCTGGGCCAGGCCCTGCTGCAGCTGCTTGGTACGCAGCGGGTTCTTCAGGATCACGGTCATGAAGAGCTCGGGCGCGAAGAAGGGCAAGCCGGTGAACTGCAGGCTGGCGCCGTCGGTGATGGTGTCGCCCAGCTGCACGCCGCCGTGGGTGGTGAAGCCCACGATGTCGCCCGCGTAGGCCTCTTCCACAGCCTCGCGGCGCTGGCTCATGAAGGTCACCACGCTGGTGGGGCGCAGTTCCTTGGCGGTGCGCTGCACCTTCAGCTTCATGCCCGGCGTGTACTTGCCCGAGGCCATGCGCACGAAGGCGATGCGGTCGCGGTGGTTGGCGTCCATGTTGGCCTGCACCTTGAAGACCACGCCCGCGAAGTCCTTGTCCTCGGGCTGGATCTCCTTGGTCACCGGCTGGCGGTTGACCAGCGTGGTGCTGATGCGCGAGCGCGGCGAGGGCGCCAGGTCGACCAGCGCGTCGAGCACCTCCATCACGCCGAAGTTGTTCACGCCGGAGCCGAAGAACACGGGGGTCTGCTTGCCGGCCAGGAAGGCCTCGCGGTCCCAGGCGGGCGATGCGCCGGTGGCGAGCTCCATGCTCTCCATGGCGGTCTCGAAGTCGGCGCCGAAGCGCTTGACCAGCGTGTCGCGCTCGGCAAGCGGGATGGTCTCGAAGTCCTGCGGCAGGCGCTCGCTGCCCGACTCGAACACCGTCATCGCCTGCGTGCGCAGGTTCATGATCCCGCGGAAGCTCTTGCCCTGGCCCACGGGCCAGGTCATGGGCACGCACGGCATGCCCAGCTCGCGCTCCACCTCGTCGAGGATGTCCAGCGGCTCGCGCACTTCGCGGTCCATCTTGTTGACGAAGGTGATGATGGGCGTGTCGCGCTGGCGGCAGACCTCGATCAGCCGCCGCGTCTGTGCTTCCACGCCGTTGGCCGCGTCGATCACCATCAGCGCCGAGTCGACGGCGGTGAGCACGCGGTAGGTGTCTTCCGAGAAGTCCTTGTGGCCGGGCGTGTCGAGCAGGTTGATGACGTGGTCGCGGTAGACCATCTGCATCACCGACGAGGCCACGGAAATGCCGCGCTGCTTCTCGATCTCCATCCAGTCGGAGGTGGCATGGCGCGAGGCCTTGCGCGCCTTCACCGAGCCGGCGATCTGGATCGCGCCGGAGAAAAGCAGCAGCTTTTCGGTCAGCGTGGTCTTGCCTGCGTCAGGGTGGGAAATGATCGCGAAGGTGCGGCGGCGGCGGGTTTCGGCTACGAAGGGCGATGACACGGGGGAACTCCAAGGAACCCGCGATTTTCGCAGACTGGGCCGAGCCGGCCGGTCGGGTCAGTCGGCCAGGCCTATGTGCAGGTTGTCGAAGGGCCATGGCGCCTGCATGAGCGCGATGACACCGTTCTGGGCCAACTGGTATCTCGTCCCGGTGCTGTCGATGCCCTCTCGCACCTGCGCGTTGCCCGAGATGCCCTGCATTTCGAGCGCCAACGAGCCGGAAGTGCCGTCTGGCCGCGAATAGCTGGTCGCGTAGCGGGTCCCATCGAGGGATGCGGTTCCGAATGTGCCTCCCGTCGAGGCGATATGCATGCGCATCGCAGGCCAGTACACGGGGTTTGCAGCACCCGTCGGCCGCGGAAAGCCGGTCTTGAGTGTCCAGATCGGGTATGGGTAAAGCGGGGAGCTTGGCGCGATGTACGGTGAATAGGACTCCGAGGCCTCCAACATGACGTTCCGGCCATCGATGCGGGCAACTCGTCCGGTGAAAGACGTCTTTTCGTCCCGGGTAAACACCCAGATGCCAGGCGACGCGCCCGGGGAGATGGCGTAGTCGCCCAGGCTCGCCTCAGGGAGACAGGCTATGGTCGCGGGGAGGCATTGCCTTGCGACCGTTCCCGCCGCATCGATGTAGAGCTGCCAGTAGGCACCTGGATGCGTGAGGTTGTTGCCGCCTCCTGCCGTAACGATCACATCGTAGGTGCCGGCCAGTCCGCTCCTTTGAGTCACGAAGGAGCGTACGGCAATGAAGGGCTGGACCGCGTAGGCGACGGGATTCGACTTGAAGAGAGCGAATGGAAATCCTCCGACGATGGCGTCGATCTTGGTCCTGAAGCGCGCGGTGTTGGATGCGGCCGTGATGCGCCCGTTCGCGAAGATGTAGGTCCCGGGGTCGTTCGGGTCTTCGTTGAAGGTGCCTGTGGTTGCGTCGCCACCGGGGGCTGTCATCGTGTAGAGCTTCTTGTCGAAGTCGATGTCCAGCGTCTGCTCGGTGCCGTTGGTCGTGAACACCGTGTAGTGCCCGTTTCGGGCGTTCCAGCTGTCCTTGAAAAGGCTGACTTCCATATAGCCGCGCGCATTTTCGAGGGGTAGTCCGACGACGACTGAAAGGACGTCGTTGAATATCGCGTAGTACCTCTTGGTGCCTGGGGAGTTCAGGAGCCGGACGCCTTGCGGCCTTCCGATCGATGACAGCGGGAGGCTGAATTCGTCGACGGTTCCTTCTGGTGTGACCGCTGTGCGGATCGAGTCCCAGTTGCCGAAGACATTGGCTCCCCAACTGCCGCCGGTCGCCGCGCCGATGTACCTGGTCTGGATCCAACCGGAGACAGGGGCATCCGCCAGGCCGACCTGGAAGATCCGGGTGTCGGGGGCTGCGTCGGTGTACCCGCCCGAGAGCAGGATGTTCTGTCCGCCGATTCGGGCCATGCGGAACTGGAGGACGTCGACGGGCGAACTGCTGGTTCCCGTCCACGTGAAATCCGGCGAGGCCGTGATGGCGTACGTCCGCTTCAGGATGGTGGGGCAGGAATCGAGGCTGTGGAGGTCCTGGTAGCCGAAGCACGTCTCCAGCGTTGTGCCGTGCCCCGTGATGCGCATCGTGAGAGCCTGCGAGTCCGACGTTCCATCGCTCTTACGGATGATGCCGAAGCTGTTGTAATTGCCGTCGAGTTGCGCCGGGTCCGTGACGAAGGCGCGTGCCGCGACGAACGGCATCACCTGATAGGCCGCGGGGTTCGACCAAGGCTTCTCGAAAGGAAAGGCGCCGACGACCGCATCTGGAGCGAGACGGAAGCGTGCCGTGTTGGCGGCGCTCGTGATGCGGCTGTTTGCGAAGACGTAGGTGCCCGGCTCCGCGGGGTCTTCGCTGAAGGTGCCGGAGGTGGCCTGGCCGCGGTCGTCTGTCAGCGTGTAGCTTCGGGTGTCGAAATTGATGCCGAGCTTCTGTCGTGTGCCGTTGGTGCCATCGGCGGCATAGAGGTAGTAGACGCCGCTGCGTGGGTCGTGGCTGTTCGAGAGTGCGGTGGCGGCTCGGCGATCAAAAGCCGCAGCGCTCGATTGCTGGGCCTCGACGAGGTATGCCGCTTCGTCGGACCGCATGGCCTCTTTCGCCGACTCGACTTCGTTGGCGCGCTTGACCGTGCCGACGCTCGTTGCCATCGGCGCGCTTGCGCCGTCACCGCCGTTTTCGCCACCTCCACATCCCTGCACGCCAAGGCATGCGAATGCCGCGCACAGCAGCGCTCGGCAGGACTGGATCTTGTATTTCATTTTTTCTCTCCCTCGCGCGATTGCGGGCCCGCCGCCCCAGAGTCAAGGCTGCGCTCGCTTGCGATGCAGCGAAAGCCGCTTTCTGCAGCGCCTCGGCGCCCCTGCAGGATGGTCCGGCTGTATTGACTGTTGGCAGCCCGTCATCAATCTACGAGGCCAATGTGCAACTGACTCCCGTCGCCGTTCGACGGCATCGCGAAAACGAAACGGCCATCGTTGATCGCCAAGTACGGTGTTCCGGCCGTGTCGGTACCGATCTTGACCCGCTCATTGTTCGTGACCGGTCCAAGCGTCAGCGCGAACGGCCCTGTCGTTCCATCTGCTTTCCTGTAAGTCCCGCCATAGCTTGTGGGACTGGTCAGCAACGACCCCAGTTCGCCAGTGCCCGAATAACTGTGGACGCTGTTGCCGAGCCATGTGCTCGAACTCGTGGCAGGCTGACGTATGCCGAGCATGAGGTAGGAGCCTATCTCACTGTCGCTTCCGCCCCCGTAGCGTTTCAAGTCAAACGCCAGTAGGACCTTGCGGTTTCCCACGTTCGCTATGTGGAAGGGAGTGAGCATGGAGCCGCCGCCGGAGAACAGATACCAGGAGTTGGATGACCCCGACACGATGAAGGCGCCCGGTGTAGCTTCGTCGATGCAGGTCGTGACGGGAGCGAGCTTGCAGACTTGTGCCTGATTGCCATCTGCTCCGATAACAAGGCGCGCCGTGCCAGATGAGAAGTAGGGCGGTGCGACGGCGGTCGGCATCCCGGCCACCATCAAGTCATAGCTGCCAGGCAGATCAGCCCGGCTTGTGACTAGGTTGCGCACCGCTATGAAAGGCTGTACCTGATACTTGGGCGTGGCAAGGGCGCCCGCATAGAAAGGAAAAGCGCCCACGATGGCATCGTCGGTGACACGGAACCGCGCAGTGTTCAGAACCGTTCCGATCCGTGGGCTGGAGAAGATATAGGTGCTGGGATCGGCCGGATCGGCGCTGAACGTGCCACTGCTGGTATTTGGCGTGGCTTCGTTCATCTGATACGTGCCCGCATCAAAGTCGAGTGTCAACTTGACGGCGTTTCGTTGGACCGAGAAAGCCTGGTAGTAGCCACTGCGCGGATCGACTCCACCGTTGTCCTTGAACAAACCGATCTGGATGTAGCCCTGCGTACCTGGATTGCGGGCGCCGACGACCACGGAGAGCACTCCGTTCTGTGTTGCGAAGTACCTATCGGTGCCGCCGTTGTTGATTGGATGAATGCCCTGCGGGCCGCTGGAGCCTGGGTCGTTCACTGGCAGAGAGAGGGTGGTGGAGCCTCCTGCCGAGTCGAAACTGGTGCGCGTTGTGCTGGCTGGGCCGATGAGGTTCGTGCCCCAGCGGCCATCGGAAGATCCACCGACATACCGCGCTGTCGGCCAAGTGGTTGCGTCGCGCAACGCGATGCGGAACGGGCGCACGTCGGGTGCCGTGGCACTGCTGCCCCCGAGGAGCGCCACATTCTGTCCGCCGATCCGAGCCATCCGGAACTGCAACACGTCGCTGGGCGAGGCGACGTTGGTGCCGGTCCATGCGAAATCGGCAGCGGGTGTGATCGTGAAAATACGCCGCGACTCGACAGGGCACGCTGGTGAGCGATAGATGACATTGTCCAGGCACAACTGCATCTGTGTGCCTCCGTTCGAGATGCTCATTACCAGGATCTGGGAGTCGGTGGTACCGTTCCTATTGAGGCTGATGCCCAAGCGGTTGTACTCGCCATCCAGTTGAACAGGATCCGTGACGAAGGCCCGCGCCGCGATGAAGGGTGCGACCTGGTAGGTGACCGGATCCGACCATGGCTTCTCGAACGGAAACGCCCCCACGATCGCATCGGTCGTGATGCGGAAGCGCGCCGTGTTCACCGCGCTGGTGATGCGACTGTTTGCAAAGACATAGGTGCCCGGTTCCGCCGGGTCTTCGCTGAAGGTGCCGGACGTGGCGCTTCCCTTGCTGTCGACCAGCGAATAGCTCTTCGTATCGAAGTTGATCCCGAGCTTCTGCCTTGTACCGTTGCTGCCGTCGGCGGAATAGACGTAGTACACGCCGTTGCGCGGGTCGCCTGCATTCAGGCGCGGTATGGCGGAGGATGGATCGAGTGCAGCGCTCGTTGCCTGTTGCGCAGTCAATCCGGAGTCGTCCTCGATGCCTGATGCCTGAAGAGCGGCTGAGGTGGTCTGTACGCCGGCGTCGCTCTTCATCGCCGCAGACACGCCTCCGGAGCTGGCGCTCGCACTCCCGCTCCCTCCACCGCCACCACATCCGGCGAGGCCCAATACCAACGCGAGGAATGCGCCGCGCGCCCACGTATCGACACTCTCGAACTTCATGTTCATTGATCTGCTCCCTCAATCAAAAATATTCCGAAGTCGGTGCCAAGGCCGAAACCGTGCGACATGACCACCAGCCCCTTGCTCTGCATGGCGGTGTGGATTGGGCCGATGCCCGGATCAAGGCCAATGCCACGTATGCCCTGAGGTTTGTTTGTGTCGGCGGGTGCGACGGCGAGATGCTCTGTAGCCTGCGCGCCATCGGCATGCGTCACCGTGCGGTCGAACCAGGAGGCATCCAGCCCGATGCCATTCCAGGAACTGTTGGAGGGGTTGAAGGTCACGCGTCTGGTGGAAGCACCACGGGCCACGACCGGCAGCCAGGCTCCGCTATCTTCAAGGCCGATGGTGAACATCTTGGTGCCCCAGATGCTGTACTGCACGCCTACATAGGTCTTCTGCCCGGCCACTTCCATGATGCTGAAGCTGTACTTCCTCGCGAAGTAGGGGGAACTGGGCGGCAGGCCGGGGATCTCGGCTGTCCAATCGCCCCTCGCTGTGCCGGGCGATACGGTAAAGACCGCTTTCAGTTCGGCCGGACAGTTGTCGACGGTGTAGTTCGCGTGTGCACCATAGTCGGGCTCATCGCAGATTTGCAAAGTCCTGCCGCTGTTGCCGATCCGTATTTGTCGAGCGAGCCGACCGTAAGCCGAGACGTTGTCCGAATTCAGCGTGAACAAGTTGTAAGTGCCGTCGATTGCCGATTGCGCGGCTGTAAGGGCGTTCGATCCGATGAATGGTTGGATCTGGAAAAGATCCCCGAGTGGCCGGATCGGGTAGGGAAACGCGCCTACCACCGTATTTTTCCCAACACGGAGCCGCGCCGTATTGACGATGGCATCGATGCGGATGTTGTTGATGATGTAGCTGCCCGGCTCGGCGGAATCCTCTACGAGTGTTCCGCTCGTCGAAACGCCGGCTTCATCCGCCGTGCCGTAGCTCTTCGCCTCGAGATCGATGGTCAGCGTGTGCCGCGAGCCGAGCGATGCGAAGACCGTATAGGTGCCGCTGTTCGGCCCCCGGGCGACGGGGCTGTCGATCAGCCCGATCTGCAGGTAGCCGCGCGTGTCTAGGTTGGCGGGCGTGCCCACCAGCGCGATCAGCTTGGAGCTCCGGATGGCGAAGAACCTGGCGTTTCCTGCGCCGTTGATCTGCTGCACTCCCTGCGTGCCCGTCACGACTTTCGCGTCGTAAGCGAATCCGCTGGTCGTCGCGTCGGGCCGGCGCGTGTTAGCGCCGTACGTGGGCGCGTCGGTCACGGCGATGCCGTAGCTGCCATCCGATGCGTATACCCGCGCCTTAAGTGTTTCCTGTGCGCTCGGAATGTCAGGAAAGCCGATGCTCAGCCGCTGGTAGTTCTCGGGTGGGTAGCCGGGAGTCGAGAACGGATTGGCAGCCAGGAATACGTTCTGGCCCCCAATGCGCGCCATCCGGAATCTGAACTTGTTGCCCGGGAAGCCAACGTTCGCGGCGAGCCATGCGCCGGAGGCGTCCTTGCTGATCGTGTAGTTCTCCACCCCGGCGCCGGCGCATCCGCCGCTGGAGAAGACGAGATCGTTCATGCAGAACTTCAATCGTGCACCGTTGCCTTCAATGCTGATCTGCTGGATTTGCGAGCTGGAATAGCCTTTGGTCGGCCCGACCGCGACACCGACGACGTTGTAGATGCCGTCGAATTGCTTCGGATCGTCCACGAAGGAGCGGAACGCCAGGAAAGGCTGCACCGCGTACGTGGGCGAGGCCGAATCGCCTTGCCTGAACGGGAAGCCGCCCAGAATGACTCCGTCTGTTGTCTGGAAGCGTGCCGTGTTGACCTGTGTGGTGATTCGCGGACTGTTGAAGATGCCGACATCGGCTTCCACGGAATCGCGGCTCAAGGTTCCGGCCGTCACCTGCAAGGACGCGTCGGTCATCGCGTACGTGCCGGTATCGAAGTTGATCGACAGCACCTGTTCCGTCCCGTTGGCTGCGTAGACCGTGTAGACCCCGTTGCGGCTGTCGTCGCCGGCAGGATTGCGGGCCAGGCCGGCGGGCCGGGTCTGGTCCCGGTCTGCATCCACGACTTGCGCCAGGATCGCTTCGCCGCCGTCTTGCTTGCCGGCAGCCTGCAGGCTGTATGCGACTGCCTCGTCACTCTTACCTGCGCCTTGGGCAGAAGTGCCGGTTCCCGGCGATGCCGCTCCTGCTGCTCCTCCGCTTCCGCCTCCACACGAGGCCAGGCCCAGGCACAACACGACCGTGCCTGCGAGCGCGGCGAATGCTCTTTTCATTGCTTGTTTCTCCGGATCGGCTCTTTGATGCGGTGGCATCGGCCTTGTGCTCCCTCCGAGCACTCTTGGTGGAATCGTATCTACGATTGTTGATTTTGGATACTTTGTATAACAAAAAACCTGCGAAAAAGTTGCTCGAAAACCGGTCTAAGGGCGGTTTGCCTTGTTTCTTCTAGATCGCCTCGGTCATCCCATACGCCCGCATCTGTGCCTCGAACCGCGCCACGTCCTGGCTCAGCACCACGAGGTCGTGCGCCAGCCCCTGGCGATCCTTCACGTGCTTGTTCAGGAGCGCCTCGGGCTTGAAGCCCAGGGCCTGGAAGACGGCGATGGCACCGCGCTGGTCGACGGTCATGCGGGCGACGAGCTTTTCGGCCCCGCGCTCGATGGCCAGCGCGCAGGCTTCGCGCGCGAGCTTGTGGCCCAGGCCGCTGCCGCGCAGCTCGGGTGCGGCGAGCACGCGCAGCTCGGCGACGTGGCTCGACCAGGAGTGCGGATCGCGGATCACCGCCGCGCAGCCGAGCACGGCCTTCTCGCGTACCGCGAGCACGCTGTCGATGTCGCCGCGCTCGATGGCGCGCACCCAGGCGTTCATCACCTTGGGCTGGGTGATGTCGCGCGGCAGAAAGAGCAGGTCGTGCGCCGGCAACGCCTGTGCGAAGGCGAGCACGGCATCGGCGTCTTCGGCGGCCATCAGGCGCAGGACGATGCTGCCCTCGCTGCTGGTCACGGTGCGCGGGTAGGTCCGCGAGAAGGAGTCGGTAACGGTGGTGATGCTCATGTCGATCGCACTCCAAGCCATTCGTCGAGTCTGGGCCACAGCCGGCGCACCGCGTTGGGCCCGGCGGCGAGGCTGACGTGGCCGCCCTTGAGCACCACTTCTTCCTTGTCGGTGGAGCCGATGCCGGCCACCAGCGGCTGCCCGGCCTCGTACGGAACGATGTGGTCGTGCTGCGCGAGCGCATGCAGCACCGGCACCCGGATGTTCTTCAGCCGCACCTTCTGCCCGCCGATCACCAGCTCGCCCTTGTGCAGCTTGTTGCCCCACATGAGTTCCTTGACGGTCTGGCGGAAGTACTCGCCGGCCAGCGGCAGCATCTCGTTGCCCCAGCGGTCGAACATGCGGTACGACTTGACGAATTCGTCGTTGTCCATGTTGTCCCACAGCTGCACCATGCCCGCGCTTCGGCCGGCGGGGCGCAGCATGTCGAAGGAAGTGAAGAGCATCTCGGGCGGCACGTTGCCCACGGTGTCGACGAGGCGGTCGACGTCGAAGTAGCGGCGGTCCGACCACGCATGGAACAGCTTCATGCGGCTGAAGTCGACGGGCGTGGTGAAGAGCGCGAGGTTCTTCATCGGCCCGCCGGGGTGTAGCGCGGCATAGAGCGTGGAGAGCACGCCGCCCATGCAGTAGCCCACGAGCGTGACGTCTGCCTCGCCCGAGCGCTCCTGCACGCGGCGGATCGAGTCGGGGATGAAGTCGAGCACGTAGTCCTCGATGCGCAGGTACTTCTCCTGCGGGCGCGGCGCGTTCCAGTCCATCATGTAGACGTCGTAGCCGCGCAGGAGCAGGTGCTCGACCATGCTCTGGCCCGGCGCGAGGTCGAGGATGTAGCCGCGGTTGGTGGTCGCCATCACGATCAGCAGCGGCACGCGGTAGATCTCGTCGGCCATCGGCCGGTAGTGGTACAGGCTCAGCGTGCCGCGACGGTGGATCTCGTCCTTGGGCGTCTGCCCCACGGTGGGCGCGGCGGTGGTGAGGAAATCCAGGCCCTTGATGTTGCGCTGAATCGTGCGCTCGATCTCGGCGGCCATGTCGACCGCGATGTCGGGCAGGGCGAAGGTGTTGTCTGCCCCGGCGGTCATGGCGAGCGCTTTCCTGCGGGCTTGCGTGTGCGGGCCGGCGCCTTCGGCACTGGCGGCGATGTCGGGGTCATGGAGGCCGCAGGCGGCTGCCGGGTACGGCGCGGTCCCGGCGCCGCCTTGGCGGATGCAGCGGCCGCAGAGGTGCCGCCTTCCATCGCACGGGCGATGCGCGCCAGGTGGTCGTCGATGCGCTGCAGCTGCTCGCCCAGCACCTGCAGGTCGGCGCGCGTGGGCAGGTTCAGCATGGCGAGGTAGCGCGCCATCAGGTCGCCCAGTGCCTTCTGCGCGGTGAGCGAGGCGTTCATGCCGCCGTGCATGCCCTGTCGGAACGGGTCCGAGGCCATGGTCTCGTTGGCGAACTCGTTGGTGCTCTTCTCCCACTGGGCGGTGAGCTCGCGCCACATGGCCATCGGGTCGAGGGGGGAGAACTTGTTCGTCATGGCGGATGCTCCCTTCTTGTCTGTCGCCTCGTCGCTCGTGTCCCAGCCGTTTCAGGTGCGGGCGTGTCTCGCCGTGTGCGCCGCGATGGCGTCGATGATCTGCGGCCACATCGGGATCGGCAGGGCGTGCCCCATGCCCGGAATGCGCAGCAGCTGCGCGCCTGCGATCGCATCGGCCACGTCGATGCCGCAGGCCACCGGAACCAGCGGGTCGTCGTCGCCGTGGACCACCAGCGTGGGCACGCGCACCTCGCGCAGCGCGGGCTTGCGGTTGCCGGAGGCGAGGATGGCCGCGAGCTGCCGCGCCACGCCGGCCGGGTTGAGCCCGCGCAGGAAGACGAGCTGCGCCTTCTCGGCGTCGCGCGCTTCGTCGAGCGGGAAGCTCCCGGGCCCGCGCAGCACGCGCCACACCTTCGCGTAGTGCGCCTGGTAGGCGGCGAAGGTGGTCGGCGCGGGCGAGAACAGCACCGCCATCGCCTCGGGCGTGGGCGGCGGCAGGCCCGGCGCGCCGGTGCTCGACATGATGCTGGTGAACGACAGCATCCGCTGCGGATGGTGGATGCACAGTTCCTGCCCGATGGCGCCGCCCATCGAGGCGCCCACGACGTGGGCCCGCTCTATGCCCAGCGCATCGAGCAGCCCGACGCAGTCGGCCGCCATGTCGCGCAGGTCGTAAGGCGTCCGCAGCGGAAGCCCGGCCACCGCCTGCGCCATCAGCGCCTGGATGTCGGGCACGCCCAGCAGCGTGAGGTGCGTCGAATGGCCGATGTCGCGGTTGTCGAAGCGGACCACGCGGTGCCTGCCGGCCTCGGCGAGCCGGGCGCAGAAGGCGTCGTCCCAGGCCACCATCTGCGCGCCGAGGCCCATCACCAGCAGCAGCGGCTCGGCGGCCGGGTCGCCGAAGCTGTCCCAGGCCAGCTCGATGCCGTTGGCGCGCGTGCGGTGCTCGATGCGCGGTGGAACTGCAGTCATGGCTGCGCGCGGAGGCCGTCCGTCGGAGCTGTCTCTTGCCGGCTCACTTGCGTTGCAGCATCTTCGTCACTTCGTCGACGTTCGCCTGGATGCGCTGGCGCACCACGTCGAAGGCATCGGCCTGCGACTTGGCCGCCAGGTTGGCCAGCTCCTTAATGTCGTCGATGGCGCGCTGGAACGACTGGCGGCCCAGTTCGTCGAGCTTGGCGAGGTTCTCCTTCGGGTCCTTGCCCGGCATCTCCTTGGCGGCGGCCTGCCACTCGGAGATGGCGCTCTTGATCATCTCGGTCTGGCGCTGCACGACGGTCTGCAGGCCCTGGTAGGACTTCTCGTTGGCCTCCATCAGCGCCGCGAGGTCCTTGCGTCCCGCTTCCAGCAGCTTGCCGGCGCCGCCGGTCAGGTTCAGGCCCTGCAGCCGGTCGGCCATGCCCTTCAGCGGATTGAGCATGTCCGCGACGTCGGGCGCCGCCTTCTTCGCGCTGGCGGTGCTGCTGCTGGCAGTGGTCTTCTTGGCGGCGGCTTTCTTGGCAGTGGCCATGGTGCGGAATCTCCTGTGACGGGTGGACGTTGGTAGGGAGGGACCGGCCCGGCGGCCGGAAACCCTCGCCACGATACGCCGCGCCGGCGCGCCGGAGCTCACCGCGGCCGCAAAAATGCCTGCGGGATTTCCCTTGGGTGCGTGCCGCCTTCGCTGCCCGCCTTCGCTCCTACATCGGCGGCGCGAAGCCGTTGCGCCCGGCTGTCACGCGCAGCGCGGTGGGCGTGCCGTTCTTCTCCTGCGCATTCACAAGCACCCGTGCGCCCGGCACCAGCAGTGCGTCGGTACCGGGCCGGAAGGTGACGACCGGCACGTCGGGCGGCACCACGACGGTCTTCTCGCCGCCCTTGTAGGTCAGGTGCAGCTGCTGGCCGCCGCGCACCGACTTCGGCGCCGCGGCCAGGTCTGCGACCGTGGCGTTGGTCATGGTGCTTTCGGGCAGCAGGTCCCAGGGACGATGGCCCTCGCCCGTGCCGCGCGCAGCCTCGGGGAACACGACGACTTCGAGCGCCTTCTGCGTGCCGTCGGGCTGCGGCATGGCGGCGGTGCCGATGAAGCTGCCGCGCTTGATGTCCGAGAGCTTGATCGGGTAGACCTCCGACACGGGCAGGCCGGCGGGCCGGGCGAGCGAGACGACCTCGCCGCTGCGGTCCTGCACGACCAGGGTGTTCGCATCGACGCGCACGAGGGTGCCGCGGATGCGGACGGTGTCGGCGTTCTGGGCGGACGCGAGGAGCGGCAGGCCGAATGCACCGGAAAGCAGAGTTGTGGTGAGCAGGACAGAACTAAGCCTCTTGGACATGAGCAGGAACTCCGTGGTTGGGTCGACAACCAATTTACGCCTCCATTGCGGTGTTTGCTTTCCGTGATATGGGATATCCCGCGATTGGCGTCGCCTTTGCTCGCGACTACAATCCGCCTCCTTCCGAGGAGCGTTGCAGCGCCGTCAGGCGTGAGGCTCGGACCACATATCGCAACGACGCTCACCCGCTGTTCTTGCGGTGAGCCCATTTCCCGTATCCGGCGGCATCTTTCAAACCAGTTTTGTTGGAGTTCCCATGAGCGCTGTTCTCAAGCCCACCCCCGTTTCGACCGCCGACCAGGCGATCGCCGACCTGTCCCTGGCCGCCTGGGGCCGCAAGGAAATCCGCATCGCGGAAACCGAGATGCCCGGCCTGATGGCCATCCGCGAGGAGTTCGCGAAGTCGCAGCCGCTGAAGGGCGCGCGCATCACCGGCTCGCTGCACATGACGATCCAGACGGCCGTGCTGATCGAGACGCTGCAGGCGCTCGGCGCACAGGTGCGCTGGGCCTCGTGCAACATCTTCTCGACGCAGGACCACGCCGCCGCCGCCATCGCCGAGAAGGGCACGCCGGTGTTCGCGATCAAGGGCGAGTCGCTGAAGGACTACTGGGACTACACCCACGCCATCTTCGACTTCGGCCCCAAGGGCTCGAAGGGCGAAGGCCCGAACATGATCCTGGACGACGGCGGCGACGCCACGCTGCTGATGCACCTGGGCCAGCGCGCCGAGAAGGACCAGAGCGTGCTCGCCAACCCGACCAGCGAGGAAGAGCGCATCCTCTACGCCGCCATCAAGGCCAAGCTGGCCGTCGACGGCACCTGGTACACCCGCAAGTCGGCCGAGATCATCGGCGTGACGGAAGAAACCACCACCGGCGTGCACCGCCTGAACGAGATGTCCGCCAAGGGCACGCTGCTGTTCCGCGCGATCAACGTGAACGACTCCGTCACCAAGAGCAAGTTCGACAACCTGTACGGCTGCCGCGAGTCGCTGGTGGACGGCATCAAGCGCGCCACCGACGTGATGATCGCCGGCAAGGTCGCCTGCGTGGCCGGCTACGGCGACGTGGGCAAGGGCTCGGCCCAGGCGCTGCGCGCGCTGTCGGCGCAGGTGTGGGTGACCGAGATCGACCCGATCAACGCCCTGCAGGCCGCCATGGAAGGCTACAAGGTCGTGACGATGGAATACGCCGCCGACAAGGCCGACATCTTCGTGACCACCACCGGCAACCGCGACGTGATCCGCCACGAGCACATGGCCGCCATGAAGGACCAGGCCATCGTCTGCAACATCGGCCACTTCGACAACGAGATCGACGTCGCTTCGATCGAGAAGTACGAGTGGGAAGAGATCAAGCCGCAGGTCGACCACATCAAGTTCCCCGACGGCAAGAAGATCATCCTGCTGGCCAAGGGCCGTCTCGTGAACCTGGGCTGCGGCACGGGCCACCCGAGCTTCGTGATGTCGTCGTCGTTCGCGAACCAGACCATCGCGCAGATCGAGCTGTTCACCAAGCCCGACGCCTACCAGGCCGGCAAGGTCTACGTGCTGCCGAAGCACCTCGACGAGAAGGTCGCGCGCCTGCACCTGAAGAAGGTCGGTGCCATGCTGACCGAGCTGACCGACGTGCAGGCCGCCTACATCGGCGTCGACAAGAACGGCCCCTACAAGCCGGACACCTACCGCTACTGAGCGGGGGTGGCAGCGACAGCCGCAGCAGCGCATGCGCGCCGATCAGTTGCTGGTGGAGCGCGGCCTGGCCGCGTCGCGTTCGCAGGCCGTGCGGCTCATCGCCGGCGGCTTGCGCTGGCGTGACGCGGGCTCGGGCGACGCCTGGCGCAATGTCGTCAAGAACAAGGACGACGTGCCGGAGTCCGCCGAGCTCGAACTGGTCGATGCGGCGGAAGCGCGCTATGTTTCGCGCGGCGGGCTCAAGCTCGAGGGCGCGCTGGCGGCGAGCGGCATCGACCCGGCCGGCTGGCTGTGCCTCGACGTGGGCCAGTCGACCGGCGGCTTCACCGACTGCCTGCTGCAGCGCGGCGCCGCCCGTGTGGTGGGCGTCGACGTGGGCCACGGACAGCTGCATGCGCGGCTGCGCGAGGACGAGCGCGTGGTGGCCATCGAGGGCGTCAATGCGCGTGCGCTGTCGGCCGACGATCTCGGCGAAGAAGGCGATGAAGGTGGGCCACGCTTCGACCTGATCGTGGGCGACCTGTCGTTCATCTCGCTCACGCTGGTGCTGCCGGCGGTCGTAGGATTCATGGCCGATGAAGGGCGCCTGCTGATGCTGGTCAAGCCCCAGTTCGAGCTGCAGCCGGGCCAGATCGGCAAGGGCGGCATCGTGCGCGACGACGCGCTGTACGCGGTGGTCGAGAAGCGCCTGCGCGATGCCTGCGAGGCGCTCGGCCTGCGGGTGCTGCAGTGGTTCGACAGCCCGATCGCCGGGGGCGACGGCAACCGCGAGTTTTTCATTCACGCCGTTCGCGCTGTTCAGGCGAACGGTTCCTAAGGAGACGCAGGTGCGCCTTCCGTTGAGTTTCGAATTCTTCCCGACCAAGACGCCCGAAGGCGCGGTCAAGCTGCGCGCGGTGCGCCAGCAGCTGTATGCGCGCAAGCCGCAGTTCTGCTCGGTCACCTATGGCGCGGGCGGTTCCACGCACCAGGGCACCTTCGGTGCGGTGCAGGAGATCCTGTCCGAAGGCGTGGACGCCGCGAGCCACTTCTCGTGCATCGGCGCCACGCGCGCCACCGTGCGCGAGCAGCTCGCCGAGTTGAAGGCCATGGGCGTCAAGCGCCTGGTGGCGCTGCGCGGCGACCTGCCCAGCGGCTACGGCATCGGCGGCGAGTTCCAGTATGCGAGCGACCTCGTGGGCTTCATCCGCGAGGAGACCGGCCGCGACTTCCACATCGAGGTGGCCTGCTACCCCGAGATCCACCCGCAGGCCCGCTCGCCCGAGGCCGATCTGCAGGCCTTCGCCGCCAAGGTGAAGGCGGGCGCCGACTCGGCGATCACGCAGTACTTCTTCAGCCCCGAGGCGTATTTCCGCTTCGTCGACGACGTGCGCAAGCTGGGGCTCGACACGCCGATCGTGCCGGGCATCATGCCGATCACGAGCTCGACGCAGCTCATGCGCTTCTCGGACGCCTGCGGCGCAGAGATCCCGCGCTGGATCCGCCTGCGGCTGCAGAGCTTCGGCGACGACACGGCGTCGATCAAGGCCTTCGGCCTCGATGTGGTCACCGACCTGTGCGCGCGCCTGCAGGAAGGCGGCGCGCCCGCGCTGCACTTCTACACGATGAACCAGTCGGCGGCCACGCTGGCGGTGCTGGAGCGCCTCGATTGAGGGGGCGCGCGGGGTTCCGGGCGGCGCTTGTCGCGGCGACCTGCGTTCTTGCGGGATGCGCCATGCCGCCTGCCACCGACGCCGAAGGCGGCGGTGACGGGACGAAGCTGCTGCCCCTGCCCCGCGCCATCGCGGTACCTCCGGGCGCTGCCGCGCGCTCCAGCGTACCCGCGGTGCGCTATGACCTCGCCGTCTCCGGCATGGGCGAGCAGGCCCCGGACGACGGTATTCCCGACGACGGGCCGCGCGAAATTTTCGAGCGCGGCGGCGCATCGTGGTACGGCATCCAGTTCCACCAGCGCAAGACCGCCAGCGGCGAACGCTTCGACATGAGCGCCATGACGGCGGCCCACAAGACGCTTCCATTCAACACGCGCGTGTGCGTGCGCAGCCTCGTCAACGGCAGCGAGGTGCTGGTGCGCATCAACGACCGCGGCCCCTATTCGGCGGGACGCGTCATCGACCTGAGCCGCGCGGCGGCCGACCGGATCGGCCTGACGGGGCTGGGCATCAAGCAGGTGGCGCTGACGGTGATCGACCGCGACGGCATGCGCTGCGGCGGCCTGCCGGTCGAGGCCGGCGATGCGGCGGCGCCCGTCGCTTCGAGCGAACCGCAGCAGCGGGCGCGCGCGCAGGCTCCGGCGCGGCGCAAGGCCGTGGTGCCGCCCCGCCGCCGCAGGTAGGCCGGCAGATGGGAAAAAGGCGGCTTGCTCAGCCGTCCGAATCGAGAGAGAAGGCGGCGTTGCGGTCCTGGCCCAGGCGCTGCACCAGCTGCGGCAGCGCGGCCGCCAGCAGCGGCTTCAGCGTGTAGGGTGGGTTGATCAGGAACATGCCGCTGGCCGGCAGGCCCGGCCGGTGCGTCGCGCCCGATGCGGCGTCTTTCGTGATCTTGCTGGACTTGACCGTCAGCGTGGCGTGGAGCCACGACTTGCCGGCCTTGGTCGCCATCGTCTTGAGCCGGCGCGGCAGGTCGTGCGCCTCGGGCCGCGGAATGATCGGATACCAGACCGCGTAGGTGCCCGTGGCGAATCGCTTGAGCGCCTCTGCCATGAAGTCGAGCACGCGGCCGTAGTCGGTCTTCATCTCGTAGCTGGGGTCCATGAGCACCAGCGCGCGGCGCGACGGCGGCGGCAGGAACTTGGTGGCACTGCCGAAACCGTCCTCGCGCAGCACCGCGATCTGGCGGCCGGCCTCGAGCTGGGCGATGTTGGCGTCAAGCGTGCGCGCGTCGGTGGGGTGCAGCTCGAAGAGCTTGAGCTTGTCGTGGTCGCGCAGCAGGTGCTGCACGATGAAGGGCGAGCCGGGGTAGACGCGCGCGCCGCCCTTGGGGTTGAAGTCGCCGATCACGCCCAGGTAGCGGGCGATGGCGTCGGCCAAGGGGGCATCGGCCTCGGCAGCTGCTTTTTTGATAGCAGGCTTCGCCGGGGCGGCGGGGCTGTCGGACGTTTTGCTGTCGGAAAGGAGGCGCAGCACGCCGTCGGCAGCCTCACCGCTAGTGCCAGCGTAGTCGCCGTCCAAACGGTAGAGGCCGGCGCCGGCATGGGTGTCGACGACCGTCAGAGCTGCCTCTTTTTCGAGCAGGTGGTCGAGCGTGGCAATCAGCACCGTGTGCTTGAGCACGTCGGCGTGGTTGCCGGCATGGAAGGCGTGGCGGTAGCTGAACATAGGGGGAGGATGGTAACGGTGTTGGGGCCGCCAAGGCACGAATTTGCCTGCGCGGGGCCATTCTTCGTATAATCGTGGGCTTCGCAGCGTTTTTGTGGCCCCGCGGCGAAGACTTCGAAACCCACCTAAGAGATTCCCGTCAGAGGAACGCCGACCGTGGAAAAGGGCCCGCCAAACCTTCTTGCAAGAGAAAACTCATGACCAAAACGTTCAGCGCCAAGCCCGCTGACGTGACGCACGAGTGGTTTGTGATTGACGCGACCGACAAGGTCCTCGGACGAGTAGCCAGCGAAGTTGCTCTCCGTCTGCGCGGCAAACACAAGGCCATTTATACGCCTCACGTCGACACCGGTGACTTCATCGTCATCATCAACGCATCGCAACTGCGCGTCACCGGCGCCAAGTCGATCGACAAGGTGTACTACCGTCACTCGGGCTACCCGGGCGGTATCACGGCGACCAACTTCCGCGACATGCAATCGAAGCATCCGGGCCGCGCCCTGGAAAAGGCCGTCAAGGGCATGCTGCCCAAGGGTCCGCTCGGTTACGCAATGATCAAGAAACTCAAGGTGTACGGTGGTGCTGAGCACCCGCACGCCGCCCAGCAGCCCAAGACGCTGGAAATCTAAGGAGCCTTGAGAATGATTGGTGAATGGAACAACGGCACCGGCCGTCGCAAATCGAGCGTCGCCCGCGTGTTTCTGAAAAAGGGCTCGGGCAAGATCACGGTCAACGGCAAGGACATCCAGGATTTCTTCGGCCGTGAAACCTCGATCATGATCGCGAAGCAACCCCTCGCGCTGACCAACAACCTCGAAACCTTCGACGTGATGGTCAACGTGCACGGCGGCGGCGAATCTGGCCAGGCCGGCGCGACCCGCCACGGCATCACCCGCGCGCTGATCGACTACGACGCAGGTCTGAAGTCGGTACTGAGCCAGGCTGGCTACGTGACCCGCGACGCTCGTGAAGTCGAGCGTAAGAAGGTCGGTCTGCACTCCGCCCGTCGCCGCAAGCAGTTCAGCAAGCGCTGATCCGCTTCCTGCAAGCGAACAAGAAGCCGCCTTCGGGCGGCTTTTTCATTGGAGGCCCCTGGTGCCAGGTTGCTCCGACCCCACTTGCAATGGGGTGCGAGCCGGCCATGGTCTGCCGAGATCGCCTCATTGCAGTAGGATTCGTCCCATTGGCCGCACATCCGGCCCCCTCCCAAGGAGTTATCAGTCCATGAGCGCCGTAGCCGAAAACATCCAGACCCAGATGCCCGAGCCGATCATCTTCACCGACAGCGCGGCAGCCAAGGTGGCCGACCTGATCGCCGAAGAAGGCAACCCCGACCTCAAGCTGCGCGTGTTCGTGCAGGGCGGCGGCTGCTCCGGCTTCCAGTACGGCTTCACCTTCGATGAGATCACCAACGAAGACGACACCACCATGACCAAGAACGGTGTGTCGCTGTTGATCGACGCGATGAGCTACCAGTACCTGGTCGGCGCCGAGATCGACTACAAGGAAGACCTGCAGGGCGCCCAGTTCGTGATCAAGAACCCGAACGCCACCAGCACCTGCGGCTGCGGCTCGAGCTTCTCGGCCTGATCCGCCGGATGCCGTTGAACCCCCAGCCCGCCTGAAGAAGAAAGCCGCCTCCGGGCGGCTTTTTCGTTCCCGTCCTTCTTTCCGCCCAGCCTGCCCCCCCATGACTTCCGAGGCCGAAGCCACCGAACATCCCGTCCGCAAGAGCCTGCTGTGGCTCGTCGCCGTCGGCTTCTTCATGCAGACGCTCGACGCCACCATCATCAACACGGCGCTGCCGGCGATGGCCGCGAGCCTCGGCGAAAGCCCGCTGCGCATGCAGTCGGTGGTGGTGGCCTATGCGCTCACCATGGCGATGCTGATTCCCGCCTCGGGCTGGATCGCCGACCGCTTCGGCACGCGGCGGGTGTTCTTCTCGGCCATCGTGCTGTTCGCGCTGGGTTCGGTGCTGTGCGCGCTGTCGCACAGCCTGGGCCAGCTGGTGGCGGCGCGCGTGCTGCAGGGCCTGGGCGGGGCGCTGCTGCTGCCGGTGGGCCGGCTGTCGCTGCTGCGGACGGTGCCGCGAGGGGAATTCCTCCAGGCGATGAGCTTCGTGGCCATCCCGGGGCTCATCGGGCCGCTGCTGGGGCCGACGCTGGGCGGGTGGCTGGTGCAGTACGCCTCCTGGCACTGGATCTTCCTGATCAACGTGCCCGTGGGCCTGCTCGGGTGCATCGCCACCCTCAAATACATGCCCGATCTGCGCGGCGTGACGCTCAAGCGCTTCGACAGCGTGGGCTATGCGATGCTGGCCTTCGGCATGGTGGCGATCTCGCTCGCGCTGGATGGCGTGGGCCTGCGCCAGGGCGGCGTGCTGGTCGTGCTGATCTTCGGCTTCGCGAGCATTGCCGGCTACTGGCTGCGGGCCTCGCGCACGCCCGAGCCGCTCTTCGCGCCCTCGCTCTTCCGCGTGCCCACGCTCAGCATCGGGCTGATCGGCAATCTGTTCTCGCGGCTGGGCAGCAGCTGCATGCCCTTCCTGGTGCCGCTGCTGCTGCAGGTGTCGATGGGCTACTCGCCCGTGCACGCCGGGCTGATGATGCTGCCGATCGCCCTGGCCGGCATGGCCATGAAGCGCGTCGCCACTCCGCTGATCAGACGCAACGGCTACCGCAAGGTGCTGGTGATCAACACCATCCTCGTGGGCTGCACCATGGCCAGCTTCGGGCTCACGGCGCCGGGCCAGCCGATGGCGCTGCACGTGCTGCAGCTGCTGGCATTCGGGGCGGTCAATTCGCTGCAGTTCACGGCCATGAACACCATCACGCTGAAGGACATGGACGGCAGCATGGCCAGCAGCGGCAACAGCCTGCTGTCGATGGTGCAGATGCTGGCGATGAGCATGGGCGTGGCAGCCGCCGGTGCTGTGCTGGCGGGCTACAACGGCGTCTTCGGCACCGACACGCCGGCCCACACGCTGGACGCCTTCCAGGCGACCTTTGCGACCATGGGGCTCATCACGATCGCTTCTGCCTTGATCTTCTGGCATCTGCCGTCGGAAGTGCGCGCGCCGCACCCGGCACAGCCGGAGGTTTCCGGCCAGGGCTGACCGGGCCTCAGGCCGGGTAGATCGCGCCCAGCACCCGCGCGCCGCGCGCGCCGGTCACGCTGGCGAGATTGCCGGGCTCGCGACGCACGGTGGCGCGGGCAAGCCAGGCGAAGGCGGCGGCCTCGACCTGCAGCGGCGGCAGGCCGTGGTCGGTGGAGGCCTCGACCGCAACGCCCGGCAGCAGGGCGCGCAGCCGGTCGAGCAGGTGGCCGTTCAGTGCGCCGCCGCCGCAGACGATCAGCAGCCTGCTATCTTTTCCGTAGCTCCTGAGGTCCGCTGCGCAGGCGTGTGCGGTCAGCTCGGCCAGGGTCGCCTGGATGTCTTCCGGGGCCATGGCGGTGGTTCCGAGCTGCGCCGCCAGCCACGCGGGGTTGAACAGGTCGCGGCCGGTGCTCTTGGGGGGCGTCCGGGCGAAATACGGATCCGCCAGAAGCTGCGCGAGCAGCTCGGGCAGCACCTTTCCGCTGGCCGCCCACCGGCCGCCGCTGTCGAAAGGCTGCCCTTGATGAGCCTGGCACCAGTGGTCCATCAGCGCGTTGCCGGGGCCGCAGTCGAAGCCCAGGACGCTGACCGCACCCTCCGGCCTGTTGGTGGCCGGCAGCAGGCTCAGGTTGGAGATGCCGCCGATGTTCAGTACCGCGACCGTCTCGTCGGGCCTGGCGAACAGCGCGCGGTGGAAGGCCGGCACCAGCGGCGCGCCCTGGCCGCCGGCCGCGAGGTCGCGGCTGCGGAAGTCGGCCACCACGTCGATGCCGGTCAGCTCGGCCAGCAGCGAGGGGTTGTTGATCTGGAGCGTGTAGCCGACCTCGTCGAACTCGAGCGGCCGGTGCCGCACGGTCTGGCCGTGCGCGCCGATTGCGGTGACTGCGCCGGCGCCGGTGCCGCTGTCGGCCAGCAACTGGGCGACGACACCCGCGTAGGCGCGGGCCAGCCCGTTTCCGGCCAGTGCGGCGCGGTGGAGTTCGTTGTCGCCCGGTGTGTTCAGCGCCAGCAGCTCGGCGCGCAGTGCCACCGGAAACGGGGCGGTCGCGTAGGACCGCACCGCGATGCGCCCGCCTGAAAAGTCGGCGATCACGCCATCGACGCCGTCGAGCGAGGTGCCCGACATGAGGCCGATGAAAAGCTCGGCCGCCATCGCCGCGGAATCAGTCGGCGCTGGCCTGGATGACGGAGAAGGCCGCAGCCAGTTCGGTGCGCGCGCCGGAAGCGACGCGCTCGAAGGCCGGACGCATGGCGGCGGTGATCGGCGCGCCGCCTTCCTGTGCGATGGAGGTCGGGTCCTGGTAGACGCCGCCCACGCGGAATTCGAAGTGCAGGTGCGGGCCGGTCGCCCAGCCGGTGGAACCCACCGCGCCGATGGCCTGGCCCTGGCTCACCGCCTGGCCGGCCTTGACGTCGATGCGGCTCAGGTGCGCATACGCCGTCTGCTGGTTGTTGCGGTGGTTGATGATGACGATGTTGCCGTAGCCGTTCTGCGTGCCGGCGAAATCGACCGTGCCGTCGCCGACGGTGCGCACCGAGGTGCCGGTGGGCGCTGCGTAGTCGATGCCGTTGTGCTGGCGCCAGCTGTTCAGGATCGGGTGCATGCGCATCGCGAAGCCGCTGGACACGCGCGAGAACTCGACCGGCGTCGCCAGGTAGGCCTTGCGCAGGCTGTCGCCGTTCGGGCGGTAGTAGCTGCCCTTCTGGCCCGCGCCCGGGGGCTGGAACCAGACGGCCTGGTGGATCTTGCCGTTGTTCTCGAACTCGGCCGACAGCACGCGGCCGCTGCGCAGCGCCTGCCCATCGGCCTCGAAGGTCTCGTACACCACGGCGAAGCGGTCGCCCTTGCGCAGGTTGCGCACGTCGACGTCGCCCGCGAAGATGTCCGCGAGCTGGCTGGCCACGGCGTCGGGAATGCGCGAGTCGTCGGTGGCGGCGAACAGCGAAGTGCGGATGGTGCCGCTGGCCAGGCGCGTGCCCGGGGTCAGCGAGTCGCGCTCGGTCACGCCGGAGAAGCCGGTGGGCGTGCGCTCGATGACGAAGCGCTTGAAGCCGCCGTCGCCGTCGGGAATCCAGCGGGCGCTGAGCTTCTTGAGCTGGTTCTCCTGCGTGGCCTCGGCCGTCACGGTGCGGCCGGCGCGCGAGAAGAGCGCGTTGCGGGCCTCGACGCTGCCGCGCACGAAGGCGGTGGCGGCCGGGTCGGAGATGCCCAGGCGCTTCAGGAGCGCATCGGCGGTGTCGCTGGAGCGGGTGACGTCGGTGCGAAAGAGGGTGAAGCTGAAGTTCTCGAGCGATTCGCTCTGGTCGGCGAACGAGACCGGCGCCGTGGCTTCGAGGATCTGGTGGACGGGGAGGTCGGATGCGTCCGGACCGAGCGATGCCACCGCGAGGGTGCCGGCGCTCAGCAGCACGGTGGCGATGGCCGCGGTGATCTGCCTTGGGTACGTCCGGAATGTATAGGCCACGCGAGAAGCGAGAAGCTCCTCGGCGGCAAGAATGCCGTTGATCAAACTATGAATTCCAGCTCAGGTTCTGCAGGTCCGTGCTGCAAGGCCCAGTCACGTTCAGGGCGGCAGGAGACGGTGCGGAAAGAAGCGCCGCTTAGAATTCGGCGCTTGAAAAGTCGGGCTGAGTATAGCTTCGGCCCCCCGAAAATCAGCAAAAAAAGCCCGTAAAGGCCGATTCTGTTACATCCATGAGCCTCTCGAATAGTGTAGGACGCGCGCTCGAAATCTCCCTCCGGGGCGCCGACGAGCTGCTGCCGCAGGACGAATGGGTGCGCAAGCTCCAGCGGTCCGAAGCCACCGGAACCCCGCTGCGCATCAAGCTGGGCCTGGACCCGACCGCGCCGGACATCCACATCGGCCATACCGTGGTGCTCAACAAGATGCGCCAGCTGCAGGACCTGGGCCACCGGGTGATCTTCCTGATCGGCGACTTCACCACCACCATCGGCGACCCCTCCGGCCGCAACAGCACCCGCCCGCCGCTCACCCGCGAGCAGATCGAGGCGAACGCCCAGACCTATTACAAGCAGGCCAGCCTGGTGCTCGATCCCGAGAAGACCGAGATCCGCTACAACTCCGAATGGAGCGACCCCCTGGGCGCCCGCGGCATGATCCAGCTGGCCGCCAAGTACACGGTGGCGCGGATGATGGAGCGCGACGACTTCAACAAGCGCTTCAAGGCCGGCCAGTCGATCTCGGTGCACGAATTCCTCTACCCGCTGATGCAGGGCTACGACTCGGTCGCCCTCAAGAGCGACCTGGAACTGGGCGGCACCGACCAGAAGTTCAACCTGCTCGTCGGCCGCCATCTCCAGCAGGAATACGGCCAGGAACCGCAGTGCATCCTCACCATGCCGCTGCTGGAAGGGCTCGACGGCGTCGAGAAGATGTCCAAGAGCAAGAACAACTACATCGGCATCAGCGAAGACGCCAACACCATGTTCGCCAAGGTGCTGTCGATCTCCGACGACCTGATGTGGCGCTGGTACACGCTGCTGAGCTTCCAGTCGCTCGAGCAGATCGCGGCGCTGAAGGCCGAGGTGGAGGGCGGGCGCAACCCGAAGGACGCCAAGGTCGCGCTGGCCAAGGAAATCACCACCCGCTTCCACAGCGCAGCGGCGGCCGATGCGGCCGAGCAGGACTTCATCAACCGCAGCAAGGGCGGCGTGCCGGACGAGATTCCGGAGGTGTCGCTGTCGGGGGCGCCGCTGGGCATTGCCCAGGTGCTCAAGCAGGCGAACCTGGCGGCTTCGGCTGGAGAAGGCAACCGCCTGATCGACGGCGGCGGTGTGCGGATCGATTCCGCCGTGGTCAGCGACAAGGCGCTGAAGCTGCCCGCGGGCAGCTACGTTGTGCAGGTCGGCAAGCGCAAGTTCGCGCGCGTGACGCTGAGCTGAACCGGAACGGGCCCCCGCGGGGCCTGCTCCGCATCCTTATTTATCTACCGGACCTCGATGGTCACGCGCCGGTTGCGCGGCTCGTCCACCTCGTCGGCGGTCTGGACGGCCAGGTCGCGTTCGCCGCGGCCCACGGCCTCGATGCGGTTGGCCGGGAACTGGCGCTCGACGAAGAGCTGGGCCACTTCCTGCGCCCGGCGGCGCGAGAGCTCGTCGTTCTGCGGACCGCTTCCCTTGGTGTCGGTGTGGCCGGTGACCACGATGTCGCCGCCGCTGCGCGCCAGCGCTGCCGCCAGCGCCTCGCTCATGATCTGCTGCGACGCCGGCGTCAGCGTGGTTCCGCCGAGCTCGAAGTAGACCGTGTAGCGCTGCGGCGGAGGCGGGCGCATGTCGAACAGCGGCTTGTTCTCCGCCTGCACCTTGGCCGGATCGACGTTGTCGACCACCGGGGCGCCCTTGGCGCCGACCGCGGCCGTGGCGCGCTGGTAGGGCGTGGAGAGCACTTCCTCGCCGTCCTTGGCGCGGACCACTACCGCCGAGGGCTTGCCGTCGGCCTGCGGCAGCAGCACCACCCGCGTGCCGGGCGTGGAGCAAGCGGCCAGCAGGGCGGCGGCCAAAGTGGCTGCGAGAAGGGAGGGGAAACGGGAGGATGGGAGTTTCTTCGGCATCTTGATCATGGCTGGCCGTCGGCTTGCACGATGAAGTCGGTGCCGCGGATGCCGATGGTGGCAGTCTGCGTCTCGACCCGCACCGCGTCGGGGTTGGTCTTGCCGATGAGGCCGGTGATCATGCGCATGGAGCCGCGCAGCAGCGAGAGCAGGATGCCGCCGTCGCGTGTGGTGCCGTCGAAATGGAATTCCTTGAGATCAAGGCGCGTGGAGGGTCCGACCACCAGCGTCGTGTCGTCGCGCAGCACCAGGGATGCCGAGGAGTCGGGGCCGGTCACGATGCGGTCCACCGCGCCCACCGCGTCGCCTGCGCTGGCCGTGCGGGCTGCGCCGGCGCCGTTGAGCAGCTGGACGCTGCCACGCACCGACTTCACGAAGCCGGCCTGGAGATCGGGCTTGGCGGCAGGCACTGGCGCGGGAGCCGCTTCCGCAGCTGCCGGCGCGGGTGCTGGAGCGGTCGCAGGAGCGGCCGGCTGCGTCTGGGCCTGCGCCAGCGCGGCGTATCCCGCGATGGCGATGCCGCCGAGGACGGTCACGAGGTTTTTCATCATCTGGCTCTCTGTGCTAAGAGTTGCGCAACGTTAGTCAAACATTATTAATGCGAAGGCGTTACATATGGACACGAGGCCGATAATTCAGGCTGTTTCTGCGCCCTTTTACCGCTTTTCGCCCTGCTTCCTGCACTGTTCACGGTGGTTTTCGAATGATGTTTACCCCTAAGGCGCTGCTTCGCGCGTCGGTTGCCGTGGCTTTGATCACGATCGTGCTCAAGGGTCTGGCCGGCTACATGACGAATTCCATGGGCCTGATCTCGGACGCCATGGAGTCCTTCGTGAATCTCGCGAGCGCCGTCTTCGCGCTTGCGATGGTGACCATCGCCGAGCGGCCGGCCGACGACGACCACCCCTACGGCCACCACAAGGCCGAGTACTTCTCATCGGGTTTCGAGGGCATCCTGATCGTCGGGGCGGCCATCGCCATCCTCTGGGTCTCGGTGCAGCGGCTGCTGTCGCCCCAGCCGCTGGAGCAGCTGGGCTGGGGCCTGGCGCTGTCGGTGATCAGCTCGGGCTTCAACGCGGGGCTGGCCCTGCTGCTGTTCCGCGCGGCGCGCGCCCACCGCTCGATCGCGCTGGAGGCCGACGGCCGCCACCTGATGGCCGACGTCTGGACGTCCGCCGCCGTGCTGATCGGCATCGTCGGCGTGATGGTCACCGGCTGGCTCTGGCTCGATCCGATCCTGGCCATCGGCGTCGCGCTGAACATCGCGCGCGAGGGCGTCAAGCTGGTGTGGCGCTCCTCGCAGGGGCTGATGGACGAGGCGGTCGACTCCGAAACCCTCGGCACCGTGCGCGCCACCATCGATGCCTTCGCCGCCCGCGTGCCCGAAGGCCGGCGGCTGCGCTTCGACGACATGGTCACGCGCAGCGCCGGCCAGCGCCGCTTCGCCGACCTGCACATGCACGTGCCCGGCGACTGGACGCTGCAGCACGCCGCCGGCATGCGCGACGAGCTCGAGCAGGCGCTCATGGACGCCGTGCCCGGCCTGCGCGTCACCATCCAGCTGTTGCCCTTGACCATGGAAGCCCGCGCCACCCAGGCCGGCGAACATCACCCCCTATGAAAGCCGTTCTCCAGCGCGTCGCGAATGCCCGCGTCGACATTTCCGGCCGCACCGTCGGCGCCATCGATGCAGGCCTGCTCGTGCTGCTGTGCGCCGAGCGCGGCGACGTCGACGCGCTCGCCGACCGCATGCTCGCCAAGATCCTCAAGCTGCGCATCTTTGCCGACGAGGCCGGCAAGATGAACCGCAGCGTGCAGGACATCGGCGGCGGCCTGCTCGTGGTGAGCCAGTTCACGCTGGCGGCCGATGCGAGCGCAGGCAACCGCCCCAGCTTCACACAGGCCGCGCCGCCCGACGAAGGACGGCGCCTCTACGAATACTTCGTGGCGCAGGCCCGCGCCGCGCATCCGGTGGTGGCCACCGGCGAGTTCGGCGCCGACATGCAGGTGCACCTGCTCAACGACGGGCCGGTCACGATCCCGCTGCAGATGACGGCGTAGCGGCGGCCGGCCACCCGGCTATTTGCCGTAGGGGTTGCGCACACCCAGCCCCGCGAGGATCTCGATCTCGTACGCCTCCATCTCGTCGGCGTCGGCCTCGCTGGTCTCGTGGTCCCAGCCCTGGGCGTGCAGCGTGCCGTGCACCAGCAGGTGCGCGTAGTGGTCGGCCAGCGTCTTGCGGTTTTCCTTCGCCTCGCGCGCGACCACCGGCGCGCACAGCACCAGGTCGGCCATCACGACGGGGCCCTGGGCATAGTCGAAGGTGAGCACGTTGGTCGCGTAGTCCTTGCCGCGGAACTCGCGGTTCAGGCGCTGGCCTTCGTCGGCATCGACGATGCGCACCGTGATCTCGCCGTCGATGTCGAGCGCATGGCGTATCCAGCGCGTCACGCTGTGGCGCGGCAGCGCGGCGCGGTGGCGCTCCACGCCCTTGAAGCGGCCGAACTGCAGCGACAGCGAAAGCGCCGGGAGCTTCGATGCCGCCATCTCAGTGGCTCCCCGCGCGCTTGCGCTGGCCGTCGTAGGCATCGACGATCTTCGCCACCAGCGGGTGGCGCACCACGTCCGCGCTCGTGAAGTGCGTCATGGCGATGCCGTTCACGCGCTTGAGCACGCGCTCGGCGTCGATCAGGCCGCTCAGCTGGTTCTTGGGCAGGTCGATCTGGCTCACGTCGCCCGTCACCACCGCGCGCGCGCCGAAGCCGATGCGCGTGAGGAACATCTTCATCTGCTCCGGCGTGGTGTTCTGCGCCTCGTCGAGGATCACGAAGGCGTTGTTCAGCGTGCGCCCGCGCATGAAGGCCAGCGGCGCGATCTCCAGCGCGTTGCGCTCGAAGGCCTTCTGCACCTTCTCGAAGCCCATCAGATCGTAGAGCGCGTCGTACAGCGGGCGCAGGTACGGGTCGACCTTCTGCGTCAGGTCGCCCGGCAGGAAGCCCAGACGCTCGCCCGCTTCCACCGCCGGGCGCGTCAGCACGATGCGCTGCACCGCGGCGCGCTCCAGCGCGTCTACCGCGCAGGCCACTGCCAGATACGTCTTGCCGGTGCCGGCCGGGCCGATGCCGAAGGTGATGTCGTGCTTCGCGATGTTGTCGAGGTAGATCGCCTGCGTGGGCGTGCGCGGCCGCAGGTCGCCGCGGCGGGTGACGAGCATCGCCGCATCGTCGTCGCCGTCGAGCATCCCGCCGTCGCCGGCCAGCGTGAGCTGCACCACGGCCGCGTCGATCGGACGCTGCGCGATCTCGTAGAGCGCCTGCAGAACGTCCATGGCGCGCTGCGCGGGGGCCTTGTGGCCCTCGACCTTGAACTGCTCGTGGCGGTGCGCGATCTTCACGTCCAGCGCCTCCTCGATGCGGCGCAGGTGGGCGTCCAGCGGGCCGCACAGGTGGCTCAGGCGCGAGTTGTTCAGTGGGGTGAAGGTGTGTCGCAGAATCACGCGGTATCCATTTCCATCTAATCGGCAGCCCATGCAAGACCAGCCACGCTCGAAAAAACGCAATCCAGGGCGGGAAACACCGCGGAACCGGCTTTGCCGGGCCGCCGGTGTTGCCCTCTTGAGGGGGAAAGCGGCTACACGGAGTGAGCAAGCAACGGGGGGAAGCCAATGATAGGCAAACTGACCGGCACCCTGGCCGAGCGCAATCCGCCGCAGGTCGTTGTCGACTGCAACGGCGTCGGCTACGAGGTCGACGTGCCGATGAGCACGTTCTACAACCTGCCGAACGTCGGTACCAAGGTGTCGCTGCTCACGCACTTCGTCGTGCGCGAGGACGCGCAGATTCTCTACGGCTTCGGCACTGCCGAGGAGCGTGCGGCCTTCCGCCAGCTCATCAAGATCACCGGCGTGGGTCCGCGCACCGCGCTGGGCCTGCTTTCGGGCATGAGCGTGGGCGAGCTCTCGCAGGCGATCACCACGCAGGAGCTGGGCCGGCTGGTGAAGATCCCCGGCATCGGCAAGAAGACGGCCGAGCGGCTGCTGCTGGAGCTCAAGGGCAAGCTCGGCGCCGACATCGGCCTGCCGGCGCACGCCGCCTCCGACGCACAGGCCGACATCCTGCAGGCGCTGGTCGCCCTGGGCTACAGCGACAAGGAAGCCGCGCTCGCGCTCAAGGCGCTGCCCAAGGACGTGGCGGTGAGCGAAGGCATCAAGCTGGCGCTGAAGTCGCTGGCCAAGTGAGGCCGGCGGCGCCGGCGCTTCTCTTCACTCCAGCGTCAGTCCGATGTCCTTCACCAGCACGTTCCAGTCGTGCAGGTCCTTCTGGATGGTGGCGGCGAACTGCTCGGGCGTGTTCTGCGGCAAATCGGTGAAGTTGAGTTCGCGCAGGCGCTGCACCACCGCCGGGTCCTTCAGCAGCTGGTTCACGGCGAGGTTGAGCTTCTTGACGATGGCCGGCGGCGTCTTCGCGGGCGCCAGCAGGCCGTACCACGAATAGTTCGCGAAGGGGTAGCCGGCCTCCGTCATCGTCGGCACGTCGGGCAGCATCGGGATGCGCGAGGGTCCGCTGTTGGCCAGCGCCTTCAGCCGGCCCGCGCGCACCAGCTCCACCGTGGACGACATGTCGGCGAAGGCCGCATCCACCTGCCCGCCCATCAGGTCCTGCACGCAGGGACCGCTGCCTTTGTAGGGCACGTGCGTCATCGCAAGGCCGGCCTGCTTCCTGAGGCTTTCCATCGCGAGGTGGCCGCCCGAGCCGTTGCCCCACGAGCAGTAGTTGAGCTTGCCCGGGCGCGCCTTGGCATAGGCGACGAATTCCTTGAGCGTCTTCACCGGCAGGTCCGGCCGCACCAGAAGCAGGTTGCCGCCGCGCCCGATCTGCGCCACGGGCGCGAAGTCCTTCACCGGGTCGTAGGGCAGCTTCCTGTAGAGGCTGGGGTTCACCACCATCGCCGCGGCGTAGGTGAACAGCAGCTTGTAGCCGTCGGGCACGGCGCGCGCCGCGAGCTCGGTGCCGAGGATGCCGTTGGCGCCCGGGCGGTTGTCGATGATGAAGGGCTGCTTCATCGACTTGGAGAGCGCGTCGGCGATCAGCCGCGAGATGGTGTCGGTGCCGCCCGCCGCCGCCGTGGGAACGATCAGCGTCACCGGCTTGTCGGGGTAGGCATCGGCATTGCCCTGTGCATGGACGGCCATCGCCGCCCAGGCCGCGAGCGCGCCCACGGCCAGCGAGCGCAGGCGGTGCCGGAGGAGTGTGGTTGTCATGTGTTGTCTCCTGTCGTCTGTTTTTCAGTGGATGCCGAAGCGCGCCTGCGTTCCCTGCTCGATCATGTCCGCGCCCACGCGATACAGGTTGCGCGAGACGTAACTCGGCACCTGACGTGCGCGCTCGCGCAGCCATTCGGCCTTCAGCGAGCGCGCCTCCACGATCTCGGGCGCGTCGCCCTCGGCGATGGCCAGCAGGTCGATGACGTGCAGCGCGAGCTGCCAGCGGCCTTCCTTCGCGAGACCGCATGCACGCGCGATCACGCCGCGCTTGTCGGTGATGGCCTCGGCCACGGCCCGGCCGACGGTCTCGGGCGCCTCGGGGTGCAGCGAGGTCGGGTTGCGGTCCCACCAGCCGTTCTCCGAGCGGTAGATGTCGCGCACGATGTAGCCGGGGTCGCCGTAAGTCGGCTTCATCCACTCGACGCCGAACAGCTCGTCGGGAAAGCGGATGCGCGCGAGCACGCCGCGCTCGTTGTGCCCCTCGTTCATCAGCCGCACGACCTCGGCGCGTAGCCAGCGCAGCGCACGCGCGGTGTGGGTGAGCACGTGCCGCACCTGCTCCTCGCCTTCGAGCGTGGCGCCGAACTCGCGCACCGCCTTGCGCGCGCCGAGCGCCGCGAGCGCTTCGAGCGTGTCTGCCCAGCGCACCGTGTCGCGCATCGTGCGAAAGGGCGTGCCGATGTTGGGAATCGAATCGATCAGCGCAGCGCCGCCGTAAAGCACGCGCTGCGACGGGCTCCACAGCGCGATCGCGTCGTCGGTTTCCGATGGCGCCCAGCGCAGCTCGACATGGCTGTCGCCCTGGCCGATCTGCAGCCGGTCGTCGAAGGTCTCCGTGGGCGCGTGCATGGTGAGCCGGCGGTCGAAGAAGCCCGCCGGCCGGTTGAACTGGATCTCCGCCATGCGGTGCTGCAGCGCCTCGGTCTCGCGGTAGCGGGCCTGGCGCCGCAGCACGTTGCGGTGCGCGATGACGCGCGGCGGCGCATCACCGCGCTGTTCGGCATGCGCGAGCCACATCGGCACGCCGGAGTTGTAGCCCACGTGCCCGTGGCTGTAGCAGAGCGCATGCAGCGGCGCGTTGCTGAGCTTGCGCACCGCGTCGATCATTCCCTGCGTCACCGGGCCGCCAGGCCCGGCATCGATCACCACGAGGCCGGCGTCCGTCTCGGCCACGAAGGACTGCCCCTGGCCGCGCAGGATGTGCAGGCCCGGCGCCACCGTCTCGGTGCCGGTGCCGACGATGAGGAAAGGCTTCTCCTGTCCGGCGCCGTTCGTGTTGTTCGTGTCGTTCGTGTTCATGCGGCCTCCCCGGTACGCACCAGCGCCGGCAGCGCATAGCGGCCGTCCAGCATTTCCTCGCGCGGCACGTAGGCGCGCAGGCACAGATAGAACTCGCCCGCGGGCGCCGGCAGCCAGTTCGCCTGCGCGGCTTCGTCGTCCGGGCGCGCATGCTGGATGTGCAGCGTGAGCCCGCCGTCCAAGTCGCGTCGCAGCCCGGGCGTGCGGTCGCCGATGGCGTAGCGGTCGATGGGGTTGTCCACCAGCATGTAGTCGCGGCTGTCGTACATCGTGAGCGACCAGAAGGCATCGACCGGCGGCAGCGCGCCGGGCGCGAAGCGCAGCGTGTAGCGGCCGCTGCCGTCGAGCTTGCGCCCGGATGCGTCGTGCCACGCCAGCGGGTAGGTCGCCTCGCGGCTCTCGAGCATGCCGATGTACTTGAGCGCCACCAGCGCGCGCGCCAGGTGGTCGTCGCCGAAGCTGCCTTCGACCAGTGGCATCTGCACCCAGCCGGTGGAAGAGGTGGCGCCCGACTGCGCATGGCGCAGGCGCGGCAGCACGGCATCGAGCGCTTTCTGCAGAACGGCGAGCTGCGCCTCGTCGGGTTCGCCGGTACCGAGGCCCAGCCCGAGCCGCGTGAAGCGTGCCAGCAGCCCGGCATCGCGCGCCGGCGGCGGGTTCTCGCGCAGTGCGCGGTTCACCTGCGCCGCGAAGTGTTCGGCGCTCAGCGGCGCCTTCGGATCGCAGGCCGGGTCGAAGTGCTTCGGCATCGACGAGGCCTTGCCGGCCTGCCAGTCGCCGAGCGTGCGCACGACGAAGCCGTCCTGCAGCGCATTCACGGCCGGCACGTCGCCGGGTCCGTCGACCAGGATGCGGCCGATCACCCAAAGCCAGCGCGTCGGCGCCTCGATGTGCGAGCCGGGCTGCGCGAATGCGGCCGGCACTTCCCCGCGCCAGCCCGGCGGCGTGACGAGGAAGGATCGCGCCGCCGTTCCGGTGAGCCGCTGGCCGATGTGCGCGAAGGGGTTCGTGTAGAAGTCCAGCAGGCCCAGCACGTAGTAGCGCCCGGCCGTGTCGGGCACGTCGATCACCAGCGGGCCTTCGCCCAGGTCGAGCCAGGCGTTGGTGTAGAGCGTGTCGTTGTTCGGCGTCACCACGCGGCTCTTGCCTGCGCCCAGCAGCTGGCGCGCGTGGGTGAACACGTTGCACCAGCGATGCGGCCTGGGTGCTTCTCCCGCGGTGTCGGTGCGCTGCGGCGAGGTGGCCGCGCGCATGCGGCTCATCTCGTAGAGCGGGAAGGCGTAGACGACGGCCTCCTCGGCCAGCGAGCGCAGTCCGTCGTCGATGGTCGTGGTCTGCATCCTCAGGCCTCCCGTGCCCGCAGGGCGGGAATGCGCCAGCTCTGCACGCCCTCGCGCGGGTAGTACATGCGAAGGATCAGATAGAAGCGGCCGGCCGGCGCGGGCAGCCAGTTGGACGCGTCGGCCGGGCGCACATGGCCGAACTCGATCTCCAGGCTGCCGTCGGCTGCGCGCTTCAGGCCGGGCGTGCGGTCGCCGATGGCGTGGCGCCTGATCTCGTTGGGGTAGAGGAAGCGGTCGGCGTCGTAGAGCGTCACCGACCAGAAGGCGTCCGCGGGCGGCATGTCGTCGGCCTCGAAGCGCATCGTGTAGCTGCGCTGGCCGTCCAGCGGCTCCTGCCTCTCGTCGTAGTGCGCGGCGGCGTACACCGCCTCGCTGGTGGCCAGCGCGCCCAGCCCCAGGTAGGCGGTGCGGGCACGGCCGAGGAACTCGTTGCCGTAGCGGCCGGTGGAAGGCGTCATCGACCATGGCTTGGGCCGGCGGTTGCGGCCCACGGCGCCGACCAGCTGCACGCCTTCGGCGAAGCCCTCGATCAGGCCTTCGCGGGTGGGCTCGTCCAGCGTGTCCCATGAGAACGCGGCGTCCGGCCGCAGCCCGGCCTGGCCGGACCACGCGACCAGCGCGCGGTCTTCCACGCGGCCCGGCGCCTCGGCGAGCTCCCGGCACATGTTGGTGAAGAAGCGCGGCGCCACCTGCGCGGCCGGCTCGCCGTTCTCGAAGGCCGCGGCCATCGCGTCGACCGCAGGGCCGTCCCAGTGCTCGACGGCGGACGGCCGACCCTGCAGCACAGTGCCGGGCGCGGGCGCCAGCCCGATCTCGGACTGCAGCGTGCGTGCGGCGGGCCAGTCGCTTTCGTCGCCCACGAGGATGCGGCCGATCAGCCAGACGAGATCGGTCGGGCAACGCACCACGCGGTGGCCCGCGAGCGATTCCGGCACAGTGCCGCCCGGCCCGACGAGCACCACCGTCTCGCCCTCGGGGTTGCAGTTGCGCGGCCCCAGGTTCTCGAAGTTCTCGGTGTAGGCGTCGTACAGCGGCAGCACGAAGTAGCGGCCCGGATGGCGCGACGATGCGGGCACCGTCAGCAGCATCGGCCCGTGGGCCAGGTGCACCCACGCGATGGTGTAGAGCAGGTCGTTGGCCGGCGTCACCACGTCGCGGTCTTCATGGGTGGAGGGGCGCGGCGCGTGATGCAGCGTGTTCAGCGGCGCACGCACGTCCGAGCCGTGCGAGGCGCCGGCGCGGCGCTCGGCCTGGGGCGCGGTCTGCATGGCGCAGGTGCGGTAGGTCTCGGTGAGCGGGTAGCCGTAGACGAAGGCGGCCAGGCCGATGGAGCGGGCCAGCGCCTTGCGCGCGAGGACAACGGCGAGATTGGGATCGGGAGCGTTCATGTCGGATGTCTCTTTGCTGGAGTTCATGGATCGGTTCAATCGAGCTTCACGCCCGTGGCCTGCGTCAGGCGCAGCGTCACGGGGAGGAATGCCTTGTAGGCAGCGGTGGCCTCGGCCGGCAGGTTGCCCACCGGTTCGGCGCCCAGCTCCTCGATGCGGCGGCTGACCTCGGGCTGGCGGATCACCGCGCTGACTTCGCGTCCCAGCCGTTCGACGATCGCATCGGGCGTCTTCGCGGGCGCCATCAGCGAGGTCGGGCCGGTGAGCGCATAGACCTCGTCGGCGTAGCCCTGCTCGGCGAAGGTCGGCACGTCGGGCAGCGCCTTGGCGCGGCGCGGTCCGGCAACGGCCAGTGCGCGCAGCTTGCCGGCCGCGATGTACGGCTGCAGCGTGGTGACCGAGCCCACGGTCATGTTGATGACGCCGCTGATCAGGTCCACCGCCATCGGGCTCTCGCCCTTGTAGGGCACGTGCAGCGTCTGCAGGCCGTAGGTCTTGTCCATGTAGACCTGGATCTGGTGCGGCTGCGTGCCCGGGCCCCACGAGCCCATCGTGTACTTGCCGGGCGCGGCCTTCACCGCGGTGATCAGGCTCTTGAAGTCCTTCGCCGGCACCGAGGGGTGCACGGCCAGCACGGTGCGCGTGGTGGCGATGTCCGAGACCATGCGCAGGTCGGTGCGCGGGTCGTAGGGCAGCTTGCTGTAGAGCACCATGTTCGCGGTGACGGGGCCCGGCACCGTCAGCAGCAGCGTGTAGCCGTCGGGCGCGCTCTTGGCGACGTAGTCGGTGCCGATGATCCCGCCCGCACCGCTGCGGTTCTCGACCACCACCGGCTGGCCCAGCCGCTTCGACAGCCCCTCTGCCACGATGCGCGCGAGGATGTCGGTGGAGCCGCCCGCCTGGTACTGCACCACGATGCGCAGCGGCTTCGACGGAAAGGGCGCCTCGGCCTGCGCACCGCCGGCCGCGAGCGCGATGGCTGCGCCGAGCATGGCAAGTTGTCTCTTCGATGTCGTCATGCGGTGTGTCTCCGGTTGTTGTTCATGCGACGCGCCCGACCACCAGCGCATCGACCGCCACGCAGCCGCCATCGGCCCGCGGCCGCGCGATCAGCGGGTTGATCTCGGCGCTGTCGAGCGAGTCGCCGGCGCGCAGCGCGAAGCCGGCCAGCGCGCACAGCGCATCGGCGATCGAATCGAGATCCACCGGCGCACGGCCGCGCGCGCCGTCGAGGATCGCGAAGGCGCGCAGCTCGCGCACCATGGCCAGCGCGTCGTCTCGCGTGATCGGCAGCGCGCGCAGCGACACGTCGCGCAGCGTCTCGACGTGGATGCCGCCCAGGCCGAACATCAGCACCGGGCCGAACACCGGGTCGCGGTGCACGCCCGCGATGCATTCGACGCCGCCTGCCAGCATGCGCGCCACCAGTGCGCCGTCGAGCCGTGCGTCGGGCCGTGCGGTGAGTGCCCGATCGCGCGTGCGCTCGAAGGCCGCCTTTGCCTGCGCCGCGCCGCGCAGCCCGAGCGCCACGCCGCCGACGTCCGACTTGTGCGGGATGTCCGCGCTCACGATCTTCACCACCACCGCGTCGCCGATGGCCTCGGCGGCGGCTGCCGCCTCGTCGGCGCTGCGCACCACGTGGTGCTCGACGACAGGCACGCCGGCTTCGGCGAGCAGCGCCAGCGCGTCGGGCTCGGACATGGTGCCGGGGGACAGCTTCAGCGGATTCGAGGCGAGAGCCGGGACCGCCGAAGGCGGCGCACCGGTCTTCAATCCGGCCAGCGCGGCGATCGTGCGGATGCCGTCCGACGGATCGGCGAACACCAGGCAGCGCATCGCTTCCAGCTCGGCGCGGCGCTCCGGCGCCAGCAGCGTGCTGATGGCGAGCAGCGTGTCGGGATAGGCCGCGCGCAGCGAGCCCACCAGTTCGCGCAGCACGGGCCAGAACGCGTCCGACGCGCCGGCAGCAGCAAGGAAGCCCATCCACGACGCGAAGCCGCGGTCGTCGAGCATCACGCGTGCGCTGCGCTCCAGCAGGCTCATGTCGTTCGTGACCTGGCCTGTGATGTCGACCGGATTGCGCGGCGCCGCGAAAGGCACCCAGCTGCGCAGGGTGTCCTGCGCGGCATCGCTCAGCGGCTGCACGTCCAGGCCCTGCGCCGAGGCCTCGTCGGCCATCAGCGCGCCCACGCCGCCCGAGAGCGTGAACAGGCCGATCGAGCGGTCGCGCGGGCGGCCGGCCACGGCCGCGCTGTGGGCCAGGTCGAAGAACTCGGTGAGGTTGCGCGCCCGCAGCACGCCGTACTGCCGGAACACCGCGTCGTACACCGCGTCGTCGCCGGCCAGTGCCGCGGTGTGCGAGGCCGCGGCCTGCGCGCCCAGCGCAGTGCTGCCGACCTTGACCATCACCACCGGCTTGCCGTTCGCCTGCGCGAGGGCCAGCGCGGCGCGCAGCCGCGGACCGTCGCGGCAGCCTTCCATGTAGCCCATGATCACGTCGGTGGCCGGGTCCTGCGCGAGCCAGGCCAGGCAGTCGGCGAACTGCACGTCGGCCTCGTTGCCGGTGGTGGCCCACAGCGACAGGCCCACGCCGCGCGCCCGCGCCATCGAGTAGGCGTACGCGCCGAACGCGCCCGACTGGCTCACCAGCCCGATGCGCCCCGCGCTCACGCGGCCCACGCCGGGCGCCGGCGAGAAGGTCGCGTAGACATTGCGCGCGATGTTCATGAAGCCCAGGCAGTTCGGGCCGACGAGCCGCACGCCGGCCGCGCGCGCCTTGTCGCCGAGCCGGGCCTGCGCGGCCATGCCATCGGCGCCGGTCTCGGCGAAGCCAGAAGAGAACAGCACCACGCCCTTCACCTTCGCGGCGATGGCATCGTCGAGCGCGCCGTCGACCAGCGCGGCCGGCACGGCGAGGATGGCCAGGTCCACCGGTCGGCCGATGGCGCTCAGGGTGGGCCAGGCCTGCAGGTCCTGGATGCGGTCGGCCTTGGGGTTGACCGGATAGAGCGCGCCGTCGAAGCCGAAGCGGCGCTGGTAGTCGACCGGTATGCCGCCGATCTTCTGCGGGCTGGAAGAGGCGCCGACCACCGCGATGGAGCGCGGCGCGAACAGGGCCGAGAGCGATTCGGCCTGGGAGCTGAAGAAATCCATGGGTCGATGCGGGAAGAGCGGGTTCAGAAGTTGTGGCGGATGCCGGCGGCGAGCACGCGCACGCCGTTGCCGCTGTCGGGCGCGACGGTGATGGTCGCGAGCGAGGCCGAGGCGCCGTTGCGGTTGAGCAGGCGCAGCCAGCGCGCGTAGAGCACGGTGCGCTTGCTCAGGTAGTAGTCGTAGCCCAGCGTCCAGGCCAGCTGCGAGCGGCTGGAGTCGTCCACCTTGCGCTGCATGGCCTCGAACATCAGGTTCGAGGCGGGCGTCACGTTGTAGGTGACGCCCAGGCTCGCGAGCTTCGCCGTGGGTACGCGCGGCAGGTTCGAGCTGTTGCGCACGTAGTTGGCGTAGAACTGCAGCCCGATGTCCGGCAGCTCGTAGGCGCCGCTCAGCGCCTGGTAGGTGGTGGCGGCCGGCTGGGCCACGGGCGCGGCGGCCGAGCCGGAGCGCGCGCGCTGGAACGTATAGGCGATGTAGTAGGGCTTGCGCGACCAGCCGAGGCTGCCGCCGTAGAAGTTGCCGCTCTGGTGGCTGGGCGCGCTCGATTCCCCGGGTGCGTAGGCGATGTCGGCGAAGAAGTCGCTGCTGGCCGGCGTGCGGTAGCGCACCATGTTGCTCGCGCGGGCCGCGAAGGGCGTGAGGCCCGGCTGCGCGTCGGTGGCGGCCACCAGGTTGATCGGCGAGAACACCGAGTTCACGCCGTACGGGTCGGCCTTGAACAGCGTGTAGAACATCGGCGTGTACATGCGGCCCGCGTCGATCTGCCCCCACGGCCCCGACAGGCCGACGAAGGACTGCCGGCTGAACGACATGGCCGGCCCCGGCAGCGTGCCGTTGCCGGTGTCGGGCGCGAAGCCGCTTTCGAGCGTGAAGTGCGCGCTGAGTCCGCCGCCGAGGTCTTCGGTGCCGCGAAAGCCCAGGCGCGAGGCGGTCTGGCCGCCGTCTTCGAGCCGCTTCGACGAGGTGATGCCCGACTTGGCGAAGGCCATGTAGAGGTCGACCGTGCCGTAGATGGTCACGCTGCTCTGCGCCGGCGTGAGCGAGGAATAGGCCGCCAGCGCGAGGCCGGCGGCTGCTGTCTTCTTCATGTGCTGCTTGTCTCCGGTAGGGCTTGCCGCATGCGGGTGCATGGCGGTGCCGCTTGTGTGCTTGTGGATGTCCGGTGCTTACGATAGAAATGACGCCCTCCCGAATCTGTCAACGCTTTGACAGATTCATGAACATCACGGCAGGGAGAACCCGCTGACCCGATCGCCTCGCTCGACCCCCAGGAACGCCGAAGAGAGCGCCGCGCTCATCGAGCGCGCGCTGCGCTGGAACGAGCTGTTCTCGCGCTGGCCCGACGCGCGCCGCGCCGAGCTCATGAAGTCCGCGCGCATGGAGCGCTACAGCCGCCGCACGCAGGTGCTCGCGCACGACCGCCATCGGCGCGAGCTGCTGGTGGTTGTGTCGGGCTGCCTCGAGATCAGCAGCATGAGCACCCACGGGCGCAAGTACGTCAATGCGCTGCTGGGACCGGGCCAGGTGGCGCCGCTGGTGCGCCTGCTCGAGGACGTGCCGCTGCCCTACGACTACCACGCGCACGAGGACTCGGTGATCATCCACCTGCCCAGCGATGCCGTGATCGCGGTGCTCGACGCCGAACCGGTGCTGTGGCGCGACGTGGCCAAGCTCGGCCTGCAGCGCCAGCGGCTGAGCATCGTGCTGCTGCAGAACCAGATGCTCAACTCCATCCACGGGCGCGTGGCCGCGACGCTGATGAGCCTGGTCCACTTCTACAACGGGCAGGGACCTGGAACGGGCGAGAGCGACGGCGGCCCGCTGGTGCGCCTGTCGCAGAACGACCTGGCGGCCATGCTCGGCCTCTCGCGCCAGACCATCAACAAGGAACTGGGGCGCCTGGTGGAAGAGGGCGCCATCGACATGCGCTACAAGCGCATCCGCATCGTCGATGCCGAACGGCTGGCGCGCATCGCGGCCGGCACCTGAGCGGAAAACTCAGCAGGGGCTCAGGGGTAGATCTTCTCGCCCCTGGCCAGCATCTCCACGAACTGTGCGATGCGGCGTGCGCGGGTCTCGGGCTTCTTGGCGCCCTGCGTGCGGAACAGGATCGCGAAGCGGTTGCGCGAGTCGAGTGTGGCGAAGAACTTCGCGGCCTTCCTGTCGGCATCGAGCGCGGCCTGCAGGTCGGGCGGCACGGTGGCCTTGGCGACCCCCTCGTAGGCCGCGTCCCAGCGGCCGTCGGCCTTCGCGCGTTCGATCTCGGCATGGCCGGCCGGCTGCATGCGGCCTTCGTCGATGAGCTTCATCACCTTGTCGCGGTTGACCTGCGACCAGATGCTGCGCCGGGTGCGCGGCGTGAAGCGCTGCATGAAGTAGTGCTCGTCCTGGCTCTTGCGCTGGCCGTCGATCCAGCCCCAGCACAGGGCTTCCTCCACCGCGGCGGGATAGTCGATGGAGGCGATGCCGCTGTCTTTCTTTGCGATGCGAAGCCACACGCCGGCGGCGCTGGCATGGTGGCGCTTGAGCCAGCGCGCCCACGAGGCCGCGTTGGTGCACTCCACCGGTGTGTCGTGCACGATGCGCTCTTCCGTCTTGCTCAAGGCACCCACCAGTAGCGCAGCGCGTGGAAGTAGATCGGCGCCGCGAAGATCACCGAATCGAGCCGGTCGAGCATGCCGCCATGGCCCTCGATCATCGAACCCCAGTCCTTCACGCCGCGGTCACGCTTGATGGCCGACATCACCAGCCCGCCGAAGAAGCCCATGAGGCAGATGGTGAGCGACATCAGCGCCGCCTGCCACGGGTTGAAGGGCGTGGCCCAGTAGAGCGCGGCACCCAGCGCGGTGGCACTCGCGACGCCGCCGACCAGGCCTTCCCAGGTCTTGGAGGGCGAGAGTTCGGGCGCCACCTTGCGCTTGCCGAAGAGCTTGCCCCACACGTACTGCAGCACGTCGCTGCCCTGCACCACGATCACCAGGAAGGCGATCAGCAGCAGGTTGCGGCCCTCAAAGCCCGGGATCTGCAGCGTGAGCAGCGCGGGCACGTGGCTGATGCAGAACACGCACACCATCAGGCCCCACTGGATCTTCGAGGTGCGCTCCAGGAAGCGCCGCGTGTCGCCGCTCACCGCCGCCAGAATGGGCAGCAGCAGGAAGGCATACACCGGGATGTAGATGGCGTAGAGCCCGTACCAGTCGATCCAGATCAGGAAGTACTGTCCCGGCAGCGCGAGGTAGAAGGCCAGTGCGATCGGTGCATGGTCGCCACGGCGCGTGTAGGCGAGGCTGATGAACTCGCGCAGCGCGTAGAACGAGATCAGGTAGAACAGCACGATCACGCCGCCCTTGCCGAAGGCGAAGGCGATGCCGATCACCGCCACCATCACCCACCACGCGTTGACGCGCGAGTTGAGGTTGTCGATCACCGAGTGCGGCTGGCCGTGCGCCACCTTCCACTTGAGCAGCGCGCCGATGGCCGACGCCAGCACCAGCACGCCGGCCACGCCGCCGAAGAGCTTGAGCGTGGTCCACGCGAAGGGAGAGAGCTCGATCATGCTGCGGCTCCTCCGTTGCCGCTCTGGCTGCCGGCCGTGCCGTTCTCCTCGATGCGGTCGTACTCGGGCCGCAGGTCCAGCATCGCCGTGCGGGCCCGGGCGATGAAGCTGTTCTTGTCCTCGCCCTCGGCCAGCGAGATCGGCGCGCCGAAGCGCACAGTGCAGGCCAGCGGGATCGGCACCAGCGTGCCCTTGGGCAGCACGCGCTTGAGGTTCTCGATCCATACGGGCACCAGCCGCACGTTGGGGCAGGCGCGCGCCAGGTGGAAGAGGCCGCTCTTGAGCGGCAGCAGGATCTCGTCGCCGGTGTTGCGCGTGCCTTCCGGGAACATGATGAGCGAGTCGCCGGCGTCCAGCGCCTGCTTCATCTGCTCGACCGGGTTCTCGCCCTGGCCCGAGCCGTCACGGCGGATCATCAGCGCGTTGAACACGTCGATGCCGATGAACTGCCGCAGCTTCGAGGCCATCCAGTAGTCCTGTCCGGCCACCGGCCGCGTGAGCGCGCGCAGGTCGGGCGGCAGCGTGGCCCACAGCAGCACGAAGTCGCCGTGGCTCGTGTGGTTGGCGAAGTACAGCGTCTGCTCGGCCTTGGGCGTGGAGCCCGACCAGATGGCGCGCACGCCGGTCAGCAGCCCGGCCGCGCCGATGATGAGCTTGCCCGCCACGATGGCGAGGCCGCGCCGCAGCACGGTGCTTTCGGGCTTGTCCGTGCTGTCGCTCAAAGCGTCGCCTCCGGGGTGAACGGCTGGTTTGGTGCGCACCGCGGAACCGGCTTTGCCGGGCCGCCGGTGCGGCCCCCGGCGAGGGGGGAGGAGGCCACACGCAGTGGGCAAGCCTGGGGGAGAGTCATGACAAGTCCTGTGTCATCAAGGCTAGTAGGAACATGGCGCTCTGGCAGGCCACCACGATGGCGTGGCGCTGCATGAGCTGGCGGGTGCCCTGCACGCGGTCGTCGAGCGGGCGGGGCGCATGCTGCGAAGCCGGCGGCTCGCGCAGCCCGAGGGAGGCGAGCGCGCGGTCGAGCGCGTCGAGCGAGGCGACGGTGTTGCGAGCGAGGCCATCGAACAGCGCCTCGTCGAAGCGCAGCCGGAACGCGAAGTAGCGCTCCAGCGCGCCGAGGATGACGACCGCGCCGAAGCCCATGGTGGCGGTTGTGGAGAGCGAGCGCAGCGTCAGCGCGAGCACCAGCGCCGAGATGCAGGTGAGCGCGAAGCCCCAGAGGGCCAGAAGCGCCACGGCGCGCAGCAGCGCCGCGAGCGCGGCGCAGGTGGTTCTGTCGTTGTCATCGGTCATGGGGCGGCACCTCCTGCAAGGGCTCGAACGGCTCCAGGGAGACCCGCCACGCATCCCGCAGCACGATCTGCGGTCGTGCCCGGCGCACCGCGTCCTCGGCCTGGGCGACGCCGCCGGCCGCCCCGTAGCGGCCCAGCCAGGCGATCACCGCCGCCGCGCTGCGCGAGAAGCCGAGCGCGCAGCAGACCCACACTGTGGCACCGTCCGCGCTCCTGCGCTGGCCTTCGATGACGACGGCCGCGCGCTGCAGGCGCACGGTGGGCGGCACCGTCAGGTCGAGCACCGGCACGCAGCGCGCGTGCGGCACGCCGGCGGGCATCTGCAGCTCGGCGCACAGGCTCACCAGCCGGGGCCGGCCGGCGGCCAGCCACTCGGCATGCGTCGGCCGCCGGCCCAGCCGCAGGCCCGGCACCACCTCGACCGAGGCTGGCAGGCTGCGCGTCCAGAGCCAGGCATTGACGGCGGCGCCGAGCCGGTAGGGCGCCAGCATCCAGCGCGCCGCCCAGCCCATGCGGCCGCGGCCATCCATCTGGAAGCCGCGCGCGCCGAAGCCCGCGTAGTTCAGCGCCACCAGAGCCAGCGAGGCAGCCGGCCACGCGAGCCACAGCGCAATGCCGCCGCCGTAGAGCGCCGCCGCCAGGAACAGTACCGCACCCACCGCGTAGAAGCCGGCCAGCTTCCAGCGCTGCGGGTCGCGCGTGGTGCGCCATGCGCGCGGCATCGACACCACGCGCTCCAGCGGCCACAGCCACACGCAGAACAGGCCCAGCAGTGCGCCGGTCGGGATGTCGATGAAATGGTGCTGCCAGGTCGTGAGCACCGAGGCGCAGATGGCGAAGGCCCACAGGTGCAGCACCAGCCGCGCCCACAGCGGCCGGATGAACTGCCGGTACCAGTCCCACAGGATCACCGCCAGCGCGATGTGCAGCGAGGGCGCCTGGTTGAAGGGCTGGTCGAAGCCCCGCAGCGCGTTGAACAGGAAGGCCGGCGCGCCGTCGACCGGCGGCTGTCCGAAGCTGAAGTGCAGCGGCCACAGCACGAAGCAGGTGCAGGCGACGAGCGTCGCCGTCAGCAGCCGCAGCGCATGCCGGTCGAGCGCGTGCCTGCTGCGCGCGAGGAAGAGCGACAGCGCGTAGAAGGCGTTGATCGTCCAGTACGGGAAGATGGTCCACGGCCAGAACGGCACGTGCCGCTCCCACTCGAAGGCCATCGACGGCACATTGGCGCGCGTGGTGGCCCACCAGTTCGCGAAGCCGTAGGTAGCGTAGAACAGCGGTCCCAGCAGCACCAGCCAGGCGGCGGCGCGCTTCCAGGGCCGTGGGGTGCTCGTCATTGCGTGACGCGCACCGCCAGCGACACCGTGAAGATGCCCCACTCGTCCACCCGCTGGTCGATCTTGCGGAAGCCGGCTTCCTCCACCAGCTGGTCCATCTCGTACTGGGTGCGGCGGCGCATCACCCAGGCCTCGCCCTGGCGGTGGCTGGTGAGGGCGCGCGCGATCATCTCGAGCTGCGGGTGCCAGGGCTGGCCGGTGTAGACCAGGTAGCCGCGGTCTTCCACCGCGTCGCCCACGCCCGCGAGCGAGCGGCGCACCATCTCGTTGTCGGGGAAGAGCTCGTACAGGCCCGACACCACGGCCAGCGTGGGCCGCGGCGTGACGCTGGCCAGGCTCATGCGGTCGAAGGCGTCGGCCTGCACGAACTGGGCGACGTCTTCCAGGCCCTTCTCGGCGATGAGCGCGCGGCCGTCGCGCACGTTGATGTCGCTGTAGTCGCGCAGCAGGATCGAGCTCGCCTTGACGGGGCTCGCCAGCACCGCGTCGAGCACGTAGCGGCCGTGGCCAGCAGCGATGTCCATCACGCGCACCTCGCGGTGCATCTCGGCCAGCCGCTCCATCGCGATGCGCAGCAGCTCCTCGACGTGGATCTTGCGCTGGCGGATGCCGCGCCAGCCGATCGACTCCAGGTAGGTCTTGTCGATGGAGCGGCCGATGAACGAGCTGCCCTGCGGATGGTTGCGGTAGACGTAGTCGAGCGTGCTGCCGGAGTCGAAGCCGGTTTCGTGGCCGAGCTTGATGCCTTCCGACATGGTGCCGCCCAGCTTCAGCCCGGCGCGGGTGATGGCCCAGTAGGCGCCGCGCGGCGACAGGGGCGAGAGCGGCTCGGCCAGCGCGCGCGACTCCTCGGCCGTCTCGCCGCTGAGGTGCGCCTCGCGGCGGTCGACCGGCACGGCGGGCTCGTCGAAGCGCTGCAGGATGAATTCGCGGATCTGCGCCACGGCCGGCGCCCGGTCCTTCTCGCCCAGCGTGTCGTGGAAGAAGCCGGGCAGCTCGACCTTGGTCTTGACCGCACTGCCCAGTCGCTCGAAGAACTGGTGCTGCGGCTTGTGGTGCACCACCCAGTCGGCGCCCGAGACGAGCAGCTGCACCGGCAGCGTGATCGCGTTGGCGTCGGCCACCACGCGCTCGGCCGCCTCGTACAGGCCCAGCAGGATGTTGACCGCGATCGGCCGGCTGATGAGCGGATCGCTCTCGTAGCTGGCGATGCGCTCGGGGTCGTGCGTGAGGAACTTCGCCTTCACGTAGCTGTTGACGAAGAAGAGCCCGCGCAGCTTGTGCATCAGCGCCAGGCCCGGCCGCGCGAAGGGCACGTAGAGCTTGACCTTGAAGGCCGGCGAGGCGAGCGTGAGGCCGCGCACCTTGGGCGCGTAGTCGTGCGCCCAGGTGGCGATCAGCACTGCGCCCACGCTCTGCGCGACCACGTGGATGTCGTGCTCGGGCACGCCGTGCACGGCGCCGATGTGCTGCACGAAGGTCTGCACGTCGCGCACCGAGGTGCCGAAGCTGGGGCTGTAGCCGCGCTGGCCGGGCGAGCGGCCGTGGCCGCGGGCGTCCCAGGCGTAGAAGTCGAAGTCGGGCAGGTCGAGCTCGTCGACCAGGTGCGCCATGCGCGCGCCGTGCTCGTGGCCGCGGTGGAACAGCAGCACGGCGCCGCGCCGCGCGGCACCGGTGGCGGGCCAGCGGCGGTAGAAGAGCGATTCGCCGTCGTGCGTCTGGAAGTGGAGTTCTTCGGCGATGCGAGGAGTCGTGTTTGTCATTGAGTCCCTGTTGAATTCTTGTCGTCTGCCTCCGCCAGTGCCCGGCGGATGCGGTTGATGGTGGTCCAGGCCACGAGCGCGGCCAGCAGCGGCATCAGCCAGGCCGTCCAGCCCGGCAGCGGCCCGCCCAGCGCCACGTACAGGCCGAGCGCGCCGAACACGAAGGCCCGGTCGCTCTTGCCCAGCGGGCCGTCGTAGCGGCGCGAGGCGCCGACCGTGGGGCCCAGCGCGCCGGCGAATTCGCTCAGCCCGGCCAGCACGATCACGGTGCCGACCCAGAAGCCGCCGAAGGGCTGCACCAGCGCAAAGGGCAGGTACAGCGCCGCGTCGGAGACCACGTCGGTCAGTTCGTTGAGGAAGGCGCCGAGCCTGCTTTGCTGGTTGTGCTCGCGCGCCAGCATGCCGTCGATGGCGTTGAAGGCCATGCGCAGGAACATCCACAGCGGGATGAGCCCGAAGGCCGCCAGCGAGGGCGCCGCGAAGAAGAGCCAGAGTCCGAGCGCCACCGATACCGCGCATGCCGCCAGCGTCACCTGGTTGGCGGTGACGCCCATCGCATGCAGGCGGACCACCAGCGGCCGCAGCAGTGCCTGGAAACGCGGCTTCAGTTCGTAGATCGACACGTGCTGGCTTCCCCTCGTTCGTTATATGGCCGAAGCATTCTGCCAGTGAAGGACGGGCCCCCACGCTCGGCACTGCGTGTCCTCGCTGCCCCCCTAGGGGGCGCTCGCTTGCTTGGGGCGGCCAGGCGCGGCGCTCGGGACTAAACTCGTCGGCGCACACTTCCAGCAAATGACCATCCAGACAGACGACTTCGCGCCCGCCCCCCAACGCGTGGTGTCCGCGGCCCCCGCATCGCCCAACGAGGAGGCGATCGAACGGGCCCTGCGCCCCAAGCTGCTCGACGAGTACGTCGGCCAGGCCAAGGTGCGCGAGCAGCTCGAGATCTTCATCGGCGCCGCGCGCAAGCGGAAGGAAGCCCTCGACCACGTGCTGCTTTTCGGCCCGCCGGGCCTGGGCAAGACCACGCTGTCGCACATCGTCGCGGCCGAACTCGGCGTCAACCTGCGCCAGACCTCCGGCCCCGTGCTCGAGAAGCCCAAGGACCTGGCGGCGCTGCTGACCAACCTGGAGCCGAACGACGTGCTCTTCATCGACGAGATCCACCGGTTGAGCCCGGTCGTCGAGGAAATCCTGTATCCGGCGCTGGAGGACTACCAGATCGACATCATGATCGGCGAGGGCCCCGCGGCGCGCAGCATCAAGCTCGACCTGCAGCCCTTCACGCTGGTGGGCGCCACCACCCGCGCCGGCATGCTGACCAACCCGCTGCGCGACCGCTTCGGCATCGTCGCGCGGCTGGAGTTCTACACGCCCGAGGAGCTCGCGCTGATCGTGCACCGCAGCGCCGGCCTGCTGAAGGTGGAGGCCGATGCGGCCGGCGGCTTCGAGATCGCCCGCCGCTCGCGCGGCACGCCCCGCATCGCCAACCGCCTGCTGCGCCGCGTGCGCGACTACGCCGAGGTCAAGGGAAACGGCCGCATCACCGAAGACATCGCGCATCGCGCGCTGGCCATGCTCGACGTCGACCCGCAGGGCTTCGACCTGATGGACCGCAAGCTGCTGGAGGCCGTCATCCACCGCTTCGACGGCGGCCCGGTCGGCCTGGACAACGTGGCCGCCAGCATCGGCGAGGAGCGCGACACCATCGAGGACGTGATCGAGCCCTACCTGATCCAGCAGGGCTACCTGCAGCGCACGCCGCGCGGACGCATCGCCACGCTGGCCGCCTACCGCCACCTGGGCGTGGCCCCGCCCTCCGGCCGTGCCGACGGCCCCGATCTCTTTGGAGCCTGATTCCCATGCACACCCATGACCTGAGCGCCTGGCAGCACGACCACCATTTCGGCGCCGACACCTCTTCCGCCGAGCGCAGCACGCGCCTGGTGATGTGGATCACCTTCGCGATGATGGTCGTCGAGATCGGCGCCGGATGGTGGTTCAACTCGATGGCGCTGCTGGCCGACGGCTGGCACATGAGCTCGCACGCGCTGGCCATCGGCCTGAGCGCCTTCGCCTATGCCGCCGCGCGCCGCTATGCGCGCGACCCGCGCTTCGCCTTCGGCACCTGGAAGATCGAGGTGCTGGGCGGCTTCGCGAGCGCGCTGGCGCTGCTGGGCGTGGCGGCGCTGATGGTGGTGGGCTCGCTGGAGCGGCTGTGGTCGCCCTCGGCCATCCATTACCCCGAGGCCATCGCCGTGGCGGTGCTGGGGCTGGTGGTCAACCTGGTCTGTGCGCGGCTGCTGGGTGGGGCGCATCACCATCACGGGCACGACCATGGACATGCACACGACCACCATCACCATGGGCACGGCCATCAAGATCACCACGGCCATGGCCACGACCTGAACCTGCGCTCGGCCTACCTGCACGTCGTGGCCGACGCCGCCACTTCGGTGCTCGCCATCGCGGCGCTGCTGGGCGGCTGGTTCTACGGCTGGGCCTGGCTCGACCCGGCGATGGGTATCGTCGGCGCGGTGCTGGTGGCGGCCTGGGCCAAGGGGCTGCTGAAGGAGACCGGCAAGGTGCTGCTCGACCGCGAGATGGACCATCCCGTCACCGCGGAGATCAAGGAAGGCGTCGAGACCCTGCTGGCCGATTCCGAGACCCGCGTGGCCGACCTGCACGTGTGGCGCGTGGGCCGCGACGCCTACGCCTGCGCGCTCACCGTGGTGACTCACTCGCCGACACTCACCGCCGACCAGGTGCGGGCCTGCTTCTCGATGCACGAGGAGATCCGCCACTCGACGGTGGAAATCCAGCGCTGCGTGGACTAGGTTCTTCCTCCTTCCCCCGCTGGGGGAGGGCCGGGATGGGGGCGCGACGGCGCGACCATTCCAACGCCGCCTGCCCCCACCCCAACCCTCCCCCAGCGGGGGAGGGAGCGAGCCGAAGTCAATCGACCTGGGCGCCGTGTTCTTTCTCCTTCCCCCTCTGGGGGAAGGTTGGGATGGGGGCACGACGGCGTGTCCATTCCGACACCGCCTGCCCCACCCCGGCCCTCCCCCGGAAGGGGACGGAGCAAGTCAAATCGAGGCCCTGCGCCTCGCGTGCCGCACGATCAACACCTGCGCCGCGTAGTACGTTGCCAGCACCCACAGCTGCGCCAGCGGCAGCGGCATCACGAACCGGTTGATCGCCAGCAGCGAGTCGCTCAGCATGAAGAAGCAGGCACCCACCGCCACCCATGGGGCCGACGGGTCGCTCCGGCGCAGCACCGCCGCGCGCCCGATGGCCTGCGCCGCCATGCAGGCGATCACCACCACATAGGCGCCGACCGGCATCCGCAGCGCCGCGGGCAGCCCGCCATGCCAGAGGAAGGCGTACATCGCCGCGCCGACCAGCAGCGTGGCCGCCAGCGCCCCGGGACTCGGGAACAGCCCCACGCCGATGCGGAACAGCGCGATGTAGGCGAGGTGGGCCAGCAGGAAGCACACGAGGCCGGGCACGAACATCCCGGCCGGCCCCATCAGCAGCACGTCGCCTGCCAGCGAAGCGACCAGGCCCGCCACCAGCAGGCCGTCGAAGCCGGTGACCGGGCCGGCCGCGAGCGCCCGCCGGGCCGCGAGGAAGATCGCGATCGACAGGGCCAGCGGCTTGAAGACGTGGTGCAGCCAGCCGATGCCCAGTGCCGCGCTGGCCGTGGCCAGGGCTGCGGCCTCGATCAGCAGCACCTCGGTGACCGTCAGCCGCCCCTGCAGCACGCCGCCGATCGCCCACAGCATGGCCGTCAGCGTGGCCAGCCAGACGGCGGCGTGCGACAGCGGCATGAGGTCGGAGAACCACAGGAAGACCACAGCGCACCCGACCAGCAGCAGGAACTGGATGCCCGCGAACCACTGCACGCCCGCGCTCACCGCCGGTTCGTAGCGCGTCACCTTCGCGATGTCGAAGGCCGGCTTGGGAAAGCGCGCCGCCACGTCCGCCGGCCGCCAGCCCGGCGGATTCAGCCACACGCGCAGCTTGTCGGCCCAGCTGCGCGCGTGCCATGAATCCTTCGCGAGCGCCCAGTAGACCTCGGCGTTGGCCCACAGCGGGTCCCAGCTGCGCAGCCCGCCGCGCGTGCCGTAGACGCAGTGCTCGTCCTCCTCGCGGAAGGTGCCGAAGATGCGGTCCCACACGATCAGGACGCCGCCGTAGTTGCGGTCGAGGTACTTGTCGTTCACCGCGTGGTGCACGCGGTGGTTCGAGGGCGAGCAGAACCAGCGGTCGAACCAGCCCAGCCTGCCCACCTGCTCGGTGTGCACCCAGAACTGGTAGAGCAGGTCGACGAGCGCCACCACGCCGAACACCAGCGGCGGCACGCCGGCCACCGCCATCGGCAGGTAGAAGATCCAGCCCAGCAGCGCGCCGCTGGAGGTCTGGCGCAGCGCGGTCGAGAGGTTGTAGTGCTGGCTCTGGTGGTGCACCACGTGCGCCGCCCACAGCACGGCCGACTCGTGGCCCATGCGGTGCAGCCAGTAGTAGCAGAAGTCGTAGAACACGAGCGCCAGCAGCCAGCCGTACCAGGTGGTCCAGAACTGCCGGGCCGCTTCCTGCGGAAAGAGCGAGATCGCCGAGTACACGGCCGTGTAGATGCCGACGCGCAGCAGGCCGGTGAGCACCGCGCTGACCTGGCTGAGCATGCCCAGCCCGACGCTGTTGATGGCGTCGGCGAGGCGGTAGGTGTCCTGCCCGGTGCCACGGCGGGCCCGGGCACGGCCGATCGCGAACTCGATCCCCATCAGCAGGAAGAAGACGGGTGTCGCAAGAACGATGATCTGGCCAGGTCGCATCGCGCGATTGTGGCGTTGCTGCACTGCCACAAGTCACCGGGATGTCACGGGGTCGCCATCGTACGGTCACCCGGCGGTGGGAGCCTACCGGGCCATGCAACGCGACGACGCTTTCCTTCGCGCATGGCGCGACACCGCGGCCCGGGCACTCGACCCGGAGGACGACGATCGCGGGCGTCCGCCGCTGCACTTCCGCACCCTCTGGATCTCCGACCTGCACCTGGGCACCCCCGGCTGCCAGGCCCGGGCCCTGCTCGATTTCCTCAAGCACACAGAGTGCGAGACGCTGTTCCTGGTCGGCGACATCATCGACGGCTGGCAGCTCAAGCGGCACTGGTACTGGCCGCAGGCGCACAACGACGTCATCCAGAAGCTGCTGCGCAAGGCGCGCAAGGGCACGCGCGTGATCTTCATCCCGGGCAACCACGACGAGTTCGCCCGCAAGTACCTGCACCACAACTTCGGCGGCATCGACGTGGCCGACGAGTGGATCCACGAGACGGCCGACGGCCGCAAGCTCTGGATCATCCACGGCGACCTGTTCGACGGCGTGATCCAGTGCGCCAAGTGGCTGGCCTACGTGGGCGACTCGCTCTACGAGTTCACGCTCAAGCTCAACCGCCACCTCAACTCGCTGCGCGCGCGCATGGGGCTGCCTTACTGGTCGCTTTCCAAGTACCTCAAGGGCAAGGTGAAGCGCGCCGTGAGCTACGTGGGCGACTTCGAAGTGGCCGTGGCGCGCGAGGCCAGCAAGCGCGGCGCGCAGGGCGTGGTCTGCGGCCACATCCACCATGCCGAGATGCGCGACATCGACGGCATCCTCTACTGCAACGACGGCGACTGGGTCGAGAGCCTCACGGCGCTGGCCGAGCATGCCGATGGCACGCTAGAAATCATCGACTGGGCCAGGCACATGCCCGTGCCGTCGAAGGCGACGCCGCAGCGCGAGGCCGTCGCCGCCTGAAGCGCGAAAAAAAGAGGCAGGGCTGCCGCGCTCAGCCTCTGCGGTCGCGCCCGGTCGTGCTCGTCGCCCGGTCGAGCTGCTCGCGCCAGGCGTCGTAGTGCTTCAGCATGCTCCTGCCCAGCTCGTCCATCCACAGCCACCAGGCCAGCGCGAGGTTCTCGGGGCCGTCGGAATCGGGTGGGTCGAGGGCAGGCGTGGCGCCGGGCTGTTCCGGCAGCTCGTAGTCGCACAGGCGCTCGACGCTGCTGTGCGGAAAGCCGGGAATGACAGTGCTCACTGCAGTGCTCCTTCGAGGGCGGCGCTTTCTTCTCTGCCGCACGGAACAGCTCCCCGCGAACGATTGAAGCAGCAACCGATGCCCCGCCGTATCGGACTATCCCGCATGCAAACCAGGTTCCACGGAAATCCGTGAGCCTCCGCAGTGCATGCATGGGTCGCGCCGCCACGTTCGTCCGATCCGACGATGCCGGCCGGCCCGGACGGCATCACACTCGGGCAGGGCATTCCCGAAGGAGACGACGAACACCATGGCCTGGGCACTCACGACCGCGGAGGCCGCGTTCCGCGACGAGGTCAGAGACTTCCTTGCGCGCGAGCTGACGCTCGAGCTTCGCGCCGCCGGCCGGCGCAGCTCCGGCATCTTCAGCGACCATGAATACGGCAACCGCTGGCACCGCATCCTCGCCGGGCGCGGCTGGAGCGTGCCGCACTGGCCGGTGGAGCACGGCGGCACCGGCTGGACGCCGATGCAGCACTACATCTTCTCGGCCGAGCTGGCGGCCGCCGACGCCCCGCCGCGCGCCCCGATGGGCCCGGGCATGGTCGCGCCGGTGATCATCGCCTTCGGCACCGAGGCGCAGAAGAAGGCCTGGCTGCCCGGCATCCGCTCGGGCGAGGACTACTGGTGCCAGGGCTACTCCGAGCCGCAGTCGGGCTCCGACCTGGCCTCGCTTCAGTGCAAGGCCGTGCGCGATGGAGACCACTACGTCATCAACGGCACCAAGATCTGGACCACCCACGCCCAGTACGCCAACCGCATGTTCTGCCTGGTGCGCACCGCCTCGGGCGGCAAGCCGCAGCAGGGCATCAGCTTCCTGTGCTTCGACATCCCGGCGCCGGGCATCACCATCCGGCCGATCATCAGCATCTCGGGCGACCACGAGCTCAACCAGGTGTTCTTCGACGACGTGCGCGTGCCGGCCGAAGGGCTGATCGGCGAGGAGAACCAGGGCTGGGCCATCGCCAAGTACCTGCTGCAGCACGAGCGCGGCGGTGCGTGGGCGCCGATGCTGCGCGCGCGCCTGCGCCGCCTGCAGCAAGCCGCCGACGCAGCCTTCGCGGCAGCGGGCGACGCGCAGGAGGCCGACGACATGGCCCTGCGCCTGGCCGAAGCCGAATGCGCCATCGACGCGCTCGAGGCCACCGAGCTGCAATCGCTGCGCGCCCAGGCCCGCGGCGAGCCGCACGGCATCCGCCCGTCGATGGGCAAGGTGCTGGGCTCCGAACTGCGCCAGCGGCTGACCGAGCTCGGCGTCGAAATCGCCGCCCACTACGCAGCCGCCGACCTTCCGCTGGACGACCAGCTGCAGGGAGGCGAACTGCCCGTTCCGGAGGACGCCGTGTTCTCGATGTCGGCCTATCTCAACGACCGCGCGGCGTCGATCTACGCGGGGTCCAACGAGGTGCAGCGCAACATCGTCGCGGCCCATTTGCTGGCGAACTGAGGGCTGTGCCATGAGCGCCACCACCGAACGCGACGACACCCTGGCGATGCTGCGCGACAGCCTCGCGCGCTACCTCGACGACAACCACGGCTTCGAGCAGCGCCTGTATGCGCTGCGCAAGGCCGACGACGCGCCGCCGCCCTTCTGGCAGGGCCTTGCCGGCGAACTCGGCCTGCTGGGCGCTGCGCTGCCCGAATCGCAGGGCGGCCTCGGCGGCGGCATGCCCGCGCATCTCGCCGTGATGGAAACGCTGGGCGGCGCACTCGCCGCCGAGCCCTACCTGTCGACCATGGTCATCGGCGCCGGGCTGCTGCAGCGCAACCCGGGCGTGCAGGCCGATGCGCTGCTCGCTCGCACGGTCGCGGGCGAGGCCGTGCTCGCATTCGCCCATGGCGAGCCGCAGAGCCGGCACGACCGCGCCGATGTGCGGACCGAAGCCGTGCGCGATGCCGACGGCTCCTTCCGCCTGAACGGACGCAAGGCCGTGGTACACGCCGCGCCATGGGCCAGCCACCTGCTCGTGAGCGCGCGAGGCGGCGCCGGTCTCTCGCTCTTCGTCGTTCCGAAGAACACGCCCGGCCTGCGCCTGCGTGCCTACCCGACGCGCGACGGCGCCCGTGCGGCGGAGATCGCATTCGACGACCTGCGCCTGCCGGCCGACGCATTGCTGGGCGAGGAGGGCGGCGCGCGGCCGCAGATCGAACGGGCGCTCGACGAGGCCACGCTCGCCGTGTGCGCCGAATCGGTCGGCGTCATGCGCCGCCTGATGCGCGACACGCTCGACTACGTGCGGCAGCGCAAGCAGTTCGGCGTGCCGATCGCGAGCTTCCAGGTGCTTCAGCACCGGTTGGCCGACATGCACATGGCGCTGGAACAGGCCGCGGCGCTCACGGCCAGCGTCGGCGAAGCCATCGACGGCGCCTCGCCCGGCGAACGCGCACGCGCCGTCTCGTCCGCCAAGGTGGCCGCCGCCAGGGCCTGCAGGGCGGTCGGGCAGGGGGCGGTGCAGCTGCATGGCGGCATGGGCATGACCGAAGAGCTGGCAGTGGGCCACTACGTGCGCCGCGCCACGCTCATCGAGGGCCAGTTCGGACCGCCTTCGTGGCACCTGCGCCGCGTCGCGAAGCTGCGCGCCGCGGCGGCGCTGGCATAGCGCTTTCGTCGCTTTCGACGATGCGGCGCCAGGGGGGCGGCGCCAAGATGCCTCCACACACAGGAGACAGACCATGGCAGGTCCACTGCAAGGCCTTCGGGTGATCGAGATGGCGGGCATCGGCCCCGGCCCGTTCTGCGCGATGCTGTTCGCCGACATGGGCGCGGAGGTGATCCGCATCGAGCGCCCCGGCACGCGCACCGCGCCGCACGACATCCTCGCGCGCGGGCGCAGCACGCTGCAGGTCGACCTGCGCGCGGAAGGCGCCGCGCAATCGGTGCTCGACGCCATCGCCAGGGCCGACGTGCTCATCGAGGGCTTCCGCCCCGGCGTGATGGAGCGCCTGGGCCTCGGCCCCGCCGAATGCCACGCGCGCAACCCGCGGCTGGTTTACGGCCGCATGACCGGCTGGGGCCAGCACGGGCCGCTTGCGCATGCGGCGGGGCACGACATCAACTACATCGCTATCAGCGGCGCGCTGCACGCCATCGGCCGCGCGGGCGAGCCGCCGGTGCCGCCGCTGAACTACGTGGGCGACTTCGGCGGCGGCGCGATGCTGCTGGCATTCGGCATCCTCGCCGCGCTGCACGAGGCCAAGGGCTCGGGCCAGGGCCAGGTGGTCGATGCCGCCATGACCGACGGCGCGGCGCTGCTGTCGGCCATGATGTACGGCTTCAGGTCGGCCGGACAGTGGAGCAGCCAGCGCGGCGAGAACATGCTCGACGGCGGCGCGCACTTCTACGACACCTACGCCTGCGCCGACGGCAAGTACGTGGCCGTGGGCGCCATCGAGCCGCAGTTCTACGCGCTGCTGCGCGAGCGCTGCGGCATCGCCGACGACACCGCCTTCGACGCGCAGATGGACGCCGACCGCTGGCCGATGCTCAAGCTGCGCATGGCCGACGTGTTCCGCACCCGCACGCGCGACGAGTGGTGCGTGCTGCTCGAGGGCAGCGACGCCTGCTTCGCGCCCGTGCTCGACTGGGACGAGGCCCCGGAGCACCCGCACAACGTGGCGCGCGGCACCTTCGCCAACGTGGGCGGCGTGGTGCAGCCCGCGCCCGCGCCGCGATTCAGTCGCACCGCGCCGATGGTGCCGCAGGCCACTGCCGGCGAAGACGGCTCCGCCGTGCTGCGCCGCTGGGGCGTGGCGGCGGAAGCCATCGCGCCGCTGTGCGGGGCTTGAACAGAGAAAACAAGAACGGAGACAGCCACCCATGTTCCTCACCCAACCCCTGCACAAGGGCCGGCGCGAGAAGCCGAAGGGCACCGCCATCGTCTGCGGCGCCACGCGGCAGGACTTCGCCACCCTCGCCGATCGCGTCGCGCGCCTGGGCGCGGTGCTGAAGCGACTGGGCATGGCGAGCGGCGACCGCGTCGGCATGATGAGCCTCAACTCGCACCGCTTCGTCGAATACTTCTTCGGCACCTGGTGGGGCGGCGGCGTGATCAATCCGGTCAACATCCGCTGGAACCCGAAGGAGGTCGCCTATTCGCTGGACGACTGCGACACCCGCATCCTGCTGGTGGACGACCTGTTCGTGCCGATGGTGCCGGCGCTGCGGCAGCTCTCGGCCTCGCTGCGCACCGTGGTCTATTGCGGCGACGGCGCGGTGCCCGAGGGCATGGTGGGCTACGAGGCGCTGCTGGGCGAGGCGCAGCCCATCGAAGATGCGCCGCACGCGCCCGACGAACTCGCCGCCATCATGTACACCGGCGGCACCACCGGGCAGCCCAAGGGCGTGATGCTCACGCACGGCAACCTGTGCATCAACGCGCTGAGCACCGTGGCGGCGCTGCCGCGCGATGCACAGAACGCGGTGGCCCTCGTCGCCGCGCCCATGTTCCACGTGGCCGGCTGCGGCGCCACCATCCAGAACATGCTGCGGCTCACGCCCACGCACGTGCTGCCGATGTTCGACGAGCTGGCCGTGCTGCAGGCGGTGCAGTCCGCGCGCATCACCGAGATGTTCATGGTGCCGACCATGATCAAGCGCGTGATCGAGCATCCGCGCTTCGCGGAGTTCGACCTGTCTAGCCTGCGGCTGCTGTTCTACGGCGCGGCGCCCATCGACGCCGCGCTGCTCGACCAGGCGATGCGCGCCGTTCCGGGCGCCGCCTTCGCGCAGGTCTACGGCATGACGGAGCTGTCGCCCGTGGTCACGGCGCTGTCGCCCCATTGCCACCTGCCCGGTCCCGATCGCGACCGGCTGCTGCGCTCCGCCGGCACGCCGGTGCCCATCGCCGAAGTACGCATCGTCGACGGCGAAGACAACGAGCTGCCGGCCGGCCAGGTCGGCGAGATCGTCGCGCGCGGCCCCATGGTCATGAAGGGCTACTGGAACAAGCCCGAGCAGACCGAGGCCGCGCTGCGCGGCGGATGGATGCACACCGGCGATGGCGGCTACATGGATGACGAAGGCTTCGTCTACGTGGTCGACCGCATGAAGGACATGATCGTCAGCGGCGGCGAGAACGTGTATTCGGCCGAGGTCGAGAACGCCATCGCGAAGATGCCGCAGGTGCTGATGTCCGCGGTGATCGGCGTGCCGGACGACCAGTGGGGCGAGCGCGTGCACGCGGTGATCGTGCGGCGCGAGGGCATGGCGCTGGAGGCCGAGGCCGTCATCGCCCACTGCCGCGAGCACATCGCGAACTACAAGTGCCCGCGCAGCGTGGAGTTCCGCGACGCGCTGCCGCTGTCGGCGGCCGGCAAGCTGCAGAAGTTCCAGCTGCGCGAGCCCTTCTGGGCCGGCAGGCAACGGCGTGTGGGCTGAGCCGCGGGATCCGGCAGAAACAAGGAAAGCAAAGGAAGACAACATGGCCATCGATTTCCGCCGCTCCTGGAGCGACGAAGACCTGGAGCTGTACCGCGACAACGTGGTGCGATTCATCGAGACCGAAGTGCTGCCGCACGACGAGGAGGCCCGCAAGCGCGGCCACGTGGGCCACGAGGTGTGGCGCAAGGCCGGTGCGCTCGGCCTGCTGTGCGCCGACATTCCCGAGGAGTACGGCGGCGCCGGCGGCGACTTCCGCCACGAGGCCGTGTTCTACGAGGAGATGTCGCGCCGCGCGCTGACCGGCATGGCGACCTCGGTGCACAGCATCGTGGCGCACTACTTCCTCAACCACGGCACCGAGGCGCAGAAGCGCCATTACCTGCCGCGCATGGCGCGCGGCGAGCTGGTCGGCGCCATCGCCATGACCGAGCCGGGCGCGGGCTCCGACCTGCAGGGCGTGCGCACCCGCGCCGACAAGAAGGAAGGCGGCTACGTCGTCAACGGCTCCAAGACCTTCATCACCAACGGCTTCCTGGCCGGCGTGGTGCTGGTGGTGTGCAAGACCGACCCGACCCAGGGTGCCAAGGGCACCTCGATCCTCATCGTGGAGACCGAGGGCTGCAAGGGCTTCCGCGTGGGCCGCGTGCTCGACAAGATCGGCATGAAGGCGCAGGACACCTCCGAGCTCTTCTTCGACGACGTGCGCGTGGGCGCCGACGCGCTGCTCGGCGGCGCGGAGGGGCGGGGCTTCTTCCAGCTCATGAGCGACCTGCCCTATGAGCGCACCATCATCGGCCTGAGCGCGCTGGCCACCATGGAGGGCGCCTACCAGGCCACGCTCGACTACGTACGCGACCGCAAGGCCTTCGGCAAGCCCGTCGCCGAGTTCCAGAACACGAAGTTCAAGCTCGCCGAGATCGCCACGCAGATCAAGGTGGGCCGCGCCTTCATCGACCGCTGCATCGAGGACCTGGTGGCCGGCAGGCTCGACACCGCCACCGCCTCCATGGCCAAGCTCTGGGGCTCGGAGGCGCAGGGCCGCGTGATCGACGAGTGCCTGCAGCTCTTCGGCGGCTACGGCTTCATGAACGAATACATGGTGGCGCGCATGTACGCCGATGCCCGGGTGCAGCGCATCTACGGCGGCACCAACGAGATCATGAAGGAGGTGATCGCCCGGGCCCTGTGAGACCCGGCTCTCCGGGCACGCTCAGGACAGCCGCCTGATCTGCGCCCGAGCGATCTCGCGGTGGGGGTAGGAGGGCGACAGCCCGATGAACTGCGTGTACTTCTCGCGCGTGGCCTCGGGGTTGCCCGCGTCCTCCAGCTCCAGCGCCTCCATCGTGTACTGGGTGAAGAGCAGGTTGGCATCGCTCTCGCGCGAGTCGGCCGCCAGCGACCTGGGCTGCAGCTCGGGCTGCGCGGCGTAGAGCTGCCGCTGCACCTCGATCACCTCGATCAGCGCGCGGCCGATGCGCTGGATGTTCTCGTCCACGGGGCCGAGATCGGTGCTGCGCACTTCCGCCGCGGCCTGGTCCATCAGGTGCGACGCGACGCGCAGCAGCTGGTGCAGGTGCTTGTGATTCATGGGCGGGCCGCTTCGCGCGGACGGCCGTCCCCTGGCCTCGCGGCGCGCGCGAGGTCTCTTCCTTGCAATGGACTCATCCGTTGTTCCGCCTCGTGCCGGTCGTCGCGCGGACGCCGGCCTCGGCTTTTCCTCTCTGATGTCGTTCTTCTTCCCCGGCCGCAAGCTGCTTCAGGGCGAGCTGGTTCGCGCGTTCGGCGATGGCCATGTTCTTCGCCGCCTCGGCGCCGTACGTCTTCACCGAGAAGGCCTTGCTCACGCTGCCCTTGCCGGCGGTGTAGGTGATGGCGAGCCAGTAGCCAGGGTGGCTGGGGTTGGGCGCCTTGAAATGCACGCCGCTCACGCCGCTGGTGTTGTTGCGCCGGGTGATCTCCGACTTCGAGCGCTTGGGTTCGCGCGGCCCGGCAGGGTGGGCCGACAGCCCCATGCGGATCGCCTCCTCGGCCGGGTGGATGCGCGCCAGCCCGGTCATGCGCTTGAGCTGCTGTGCGCGCTCCTGGATCGCGAGCGCCTGCGCGTCGTCGCCCAGCTCGGCGACGGAGAAATCGGTGCGCAGTATCTCGTCGGGCGCGATGTAGGTCTTGGCCATCCAGGCGCGCACCCGGCCGCTGGGCGCGAGGTGGTGGAACACGCCGGTCACGCCGGTGCTGTTGTTGGCGCGGGGCTTCTCGGCCCGCGCGCTGCGCGGCAGCGGCGGCACGCTGCGCACGATGTGGTCGCGCCAGTCCTGCGCGTGAAGCAGCGCCTGTTCCGCGCCGCCGTAGCTGGCCTTGCCGAACAGCCTGTGATGGCGGACGCCGTTGCGGACGATGGAGACTTCGAAACCCCAGGACCTGGCGTAGATGCCATACATGGCTGCCGGGTTCGGTACACCTTTGGGCATTCTCGATGTGATGCTGCTGCTTGCGTACTCAGCATCGCCGATGCTGATTCCGATGGGCTCCCCGGCTCGCGCGTCGCCGTCGCCATTGCGGTGGCTATCGGGCGCGCATTTTTCGCAGCTATTCTGGCCGAAGCGCCGCCATGAATCCGTCCGGGCGTCGGAGGCGGTCGGAAAAATATCCCCGGCGGCCCGCGCCGGGCACGGATATCCGCCGGCCGCCGCGCGAACGGCGCCGGGCGCGGACATCCACGGAATCACTGCGCCGGCCTCGCCTCGGCGGCGGCCATGCCGTGCAGCAGGGAGGAAGCCCGGGAGGGCTGGTCGGGCAGGAAGGGGATGGAGATCGCCGGCACCTTTGCCGCGGCGCTGCTTTCCTGCTGCATGAACGCGTGCTTCTGCTCCAGCTGGCGCTGGCGTTCCTCGATGGCCAGCTGCTTCGCCTTCTCGGCGCCGTGCTCCTTGATGGAGAAGGCCTTGCTCACGCTGCCCCGGCCGGCCGTGTAGGTGATGGCGAGCCAGTAGCCCGGATGGCCCGGGTTCGGCGCCTTGAAATGCACGCCGCTCACACCGCTCGAATTGGTGCTGCGCTTGATCTCGGACTTGGAGCGCTTGGGCACCAGCGTCTCGGCCGGAGAGGCCGGCGGGCTCGTCCGGATGGACTCCTCGGCCGGATGCAGCCTGGCCAGGCCGTCCATGCGTTCGAGCTGCCGCGCCCGCTCCTCGATGGCCAGCGCCTGCGCCGCCTCGCCCACCGTGTTCACGGGAAAGTCGGTGCGCAGGATCTCGTCCTGCCCGATGTAGGTCTTGGCGACCCAGGCCCGCACCTTGCCGCCCGGCGCGACCTGGCAGAACACGCCCGACACGCCGGTGGTGTTGTTGACGCGCAGCTTCTCGGCGCGCGTGCGCCGAGGCACCGGCGGCACGCTGCGCACCACGCCGTCGCGCCATTCCTGCGCCTGGCGCAGCGCCTGGGCGTCGCCGCCGTAGCTGGCGCGGCCGAACTGCTGGAAATAGCGCTTTCCGTTTCGCACGATCGACACCTCGTAGCCCCAGCTGCGGGGGTAGATGCCGTACATGGCTGCGGAGTTGGGGATTCCTTTGGGCATGGTGCTTCGGCTCGAGTCCGCTCTCTTGGGCTTTCGATGGCTCCCTGCACGGGGAGCGTGGCTTCCTGTTCGGCCGCGCTGCTTGCGCTATCGCGGCAGTTGGAAGACTCGGGGAAATGCTAGGGACGCAGGCGCTGATGGGGTATCACCGAAATCCGTAGTAATGGTGAGCGCTTGTCATCCCCTGAACATGCGTTTTCCGCCGTCGCCATCGTCGTCATGCTGTTCGGGCAACAACGAGGAGGACATAAGCATGGCTACTTCGAGCAACTTCATCATTTGCACCCGCGACGTGGACAGCCGCGGGCGCTTCGTGGCGGAGCCGGGCCCCACAAGGTATCTGCGGGTGCCTACTGGTACACGAAAGTACGACACATCGTTCGAGGTCAAGAGCCGCGACAAGTGGCGGCTGGCTGTCCGAGCGGCGTCCGATGGCCAGGAGGACGAGATCACCGGCACCACCGGCGACGTCCTTGTCTTCGTGCACGGCTACAACAACGACATGGAAGCAGTCACTTGGCGCACCGAGACTTTGCAGGCGACGTTGCGCGCACAGGGCTGGCGGGGCATGGTGCTTGCTTTCGACTGGCCCAGCGACAACGCTACGCTGAACTACATCGAAGACCGCTCGGATGCCTCGGCGGTGGCTGAGCGCATGGTGGGCGATGCGATCGAGCTGCTTGTCGCGGCGCAGAGCGACGATAAGAATCCCTGCAAGGTGAACGTGCACCTGCTAGGGCATTCGACCGGTGCCTATGTGATCATGGAAGCCTTCAACCAAGCCCAAAAGAAGGGGGCGCTCTACCGCTCCGACTGGAAAGTCGCGCAGGTGGCACTCATTGGGGGCGACGTCTCCTCGAGTTCTCTTGGCGCCGGCAGCGAATGGGCCCGGGCGATGTTCGACCGCAGCGTTAGGCTTACCAACTACTCGAACCGCAACGACAAGGTGCTCGGTGTCTCGAACGCCAAGCGCCTGGGTACCTCGCCTCGCGCGGGCCGGGTGGGATTACCCGTCAATCCCGATCCGAAAGCTGTCAACGTCGATTGCTCTCCGTATTTCCTCACCAAGAATCCCGCGCAGTCGGTGTTCAACGGTACCTTCAACCATTCGTGGCACATCGGCGATCCAGTCTTCGCGCTCGACCTTGCGCTCACGCTCGAGGGAGAAATCGACCGCCATGCCCTGCCGACGCGCCAGACGGGTCCGGACGGCCTGGTGCTGAAACCTGGGCAGCGCCCAGCATTCCAGCAGGCTTGGGATGCAGACTCGCCTGCCAAGGCGCGCCGGGCGATCGTGCCCGGTGAATAGCTAGTCCGCGCACTCGAGCGCGTGCACGCTGCCACGGCCTTGCCTCTAGTTCGACGTGAAGATCAGGGAGACCCTGGCGCTCAAATCCGTCCGTAGAACTGGGCGACAAGGTCGTCAAGCTGCAGTTTTCCTCCAGCAAAGTCGTTCAATGTGTCGTCGTCATCCGTCGTGAACGTCACACCTCGTTGAATCAATTCGGCACGAAGCGCGGCAACAGCCTTGGCTCGCTGCTCATGATCCCAGGCTTCAACCTGCGCGTCGATTTTCCTGATCTCTTCCCGCAGTCGATCGTTTTCGTTCATGTTTCCTCCAAAGAAGCTCCCATGGTTTCTAAGACGAGGCGGGGAAGGATCGGGTCGCCCGCTGACGATTGGCCTATGGCGTCGTACCGCGCTGCCCCAATTCCAAATACTGCTGCGCCAACTCATGGTCAGGCACTACGCCGAGTTGGCCGAAGGAGTAGACAAGGGCCAATCGATTGGATGCGAGCAGACTCCCCTGGCGTGCGGCTGCGATATACCAGCGCATGGCGGTTGAGTTGTCTTGCTGGATTCCGTCGCCCATTTCATGCCAGCTTCCCGGGAGATAGCCATGCGAATGGATCACCCGGCTCAAAAGCGAGACTTGCATCGTGAACCGCTTGCTTTGGATCGCGCGGCCAGACTTCGCCTGAGTGATGATGAATTGCAAGGTGAAGGGCTGCCATCGAGTAGCCATCATCTGCTGCTTGCCTCAGGCATGCCATTGTGAGATGAAGATTCCTTTCAACTCCGGTTCCAGTCTCTTGGCAAAGCCCCAGCTGAAACAGACCCGGCGGGTAGCCCGCATCGGCTGCTCGTCTTGCCCACGCAAGAGCTTGTGCAGGCTCGATCACAGTACCCCAACCTGCGCGATAGAGACTGGCGCAAGTGCTCATCGCAAACAAGCTGCCCCGACAGGCTGCGTTACGAAAGATCTCTAGCGTATTCCTTGCCGCCCGGGAATCCGCCGGGATGACGCTCAGGTCGATGGATTCGAGTTCCAACAGCGCTCCGTTTTGTCGAAGTGCGAACTCTTTCATTGCGTCGAAGGGAGGGGGCGAAATGGCGGCTGGATCGCTTCGAAGATGGGTTGTGAGTTAGCGCCGCCAACGTGTTTTACGGGTTCCAGACTTTCCTGAGCAGCGTGCCGTCACTCACCTGATAACTCCCAGCCTGCGCGCGATCGCCACCGCCTGCGTCCGGCTCTTCGCGTCCAGCTTCATGTTGATGTTGCGCAGGTGCGTGCGCACCGTGCTGTCGGAAACGAAGAGCTTCTCGGCCATCGCGCTGTTCGAGTAGCCCTCGGCCAGCAGCTGGAGCACGCGGATCTCCTTGCGCGTGAGCGGCTCCTTCATCGCCTCGCCGCCGGAGGGGGCCTCCGACTCGGCCGGCGCCGGCATCGGCCCCACGGCCTGCAGCAGCCGCTGCAGGTGGTCCGCCAGGATCGGGTCGCCGGCGCCGCCTTCCTGCATCGCGGCGGCGCTGCGGTGCACCAGCGTGCCCACGGCCGGGCCCTCGTCGAGGATCAGCCGCATGAAGCCCTCCTGGCTCGCGGACTGCAGCACGCCGGCGAACTCCTCGGTGGCGGCGGCCGGGTCGCCGGCGCGCTGCAGGGCCAGCGCACGCAGCACCCTGAGCTTGAGCGCGCGCCGGTTGCGGGCCGCGGCGAGCGCGGCGTGCAGTTCGGCGTCGAGCACGGACAGCGCCGCGCGCGCGTCGCCGAAGGCGATCTCCCAGCGCGCCTTGGCCAGCGCCAGGTAGTCGAGGTCGTGGGCCGGCAGGCGCTGGCGGCGCTCGCGGTCCCACAGGGCGGGGTCGTCGGCGCGCAGCAGCTCGTCGTGCGAGGCGGGGCCGTTGCCCTGCAGCAGCAGCATGCGCGAGCGCTCCAGCTTGGCGCCGGCCACCACGCGCGGCAGCTGGCGCTGGTGGCCCAGGTACTCGAGCTCGGTGAGCGCCTGGAAGGCCGCGTCGATGTCGCCCGCGTGGAAGGCCAGCCGCGAGCGCATCGCGTGGCTCAGGATCATGTGGTCGGGCAGGCCCACGTCGCGCGCCAGCGGCAGGTACACGTTCAGCAGGCGCTCGGCCTGCACGAGCTGGTTGGTCTCGTACACGGCGCCCGCGTAGAGCACGCCGGCCCATGCGTTGCCGTGGCTGTGGTTGTACGACACCGCATGCGTGGAATCGACCGCCATGCGCAGCCGCGCGGTGGCCTGCCGCAGCCGGCCTTCGTGCAGGTCGAACAGGCCCGCCAGCGACTCGGTGTACATGCGGTTGAAGGCGCTGTTGCCCTGCTCGCGCCGGGCCGCGTCGAGCAGCCGCTGCGCCTCGTGCTGGTCGCCGCGCACCGCGAGGATGTGCGCCATCGCGTTGAGCAGCACGCTGTCGGCGAAGGCCAGGCCGGTGGGCAGGCGCGCCAGGCTCTGGCGGCCGGCCTCGTAGGCCTCGTCGTGGCGGTCCTGCATGGCCAGCAGCAGCGGCACCAGGGTGTGGGCGCTCGCGCGCACCTCGGCGATGGGGCTGTCGAGGCAGCCCGATTCGTCGAGCTGTCGCATCGCGTCCCACGGGCCGTGGGTGAAGCAGGTGGCCCACAGCGAGATCGGCTGCAGGAACGGATGCCCGCGCAGCTGGTGCTCGGGAATGGCCGAGAACCAGCGCGCCAGCATGCGCATGCGGCCCTCTTCGAGGAACTGCGCGGCGTGATGGTCGAGCAGGTTCAGCGCATGCGGATGGTCTCCGCCCTCGATCGCATGGTCGATGGCCGGCACCGGGCGGCCGTGCGATTCGTACCAGCCCGAGGCCGCAAGGTGCAGCCGCGCGGGCTCGCCGGGCATCTCGCGCGCGAGCTGCGCGCGCAGGAAGTCGGCGAAGAGGCTGTGGTAGCGCCACGCATCGCCATCGCCGCTCACCGGCGTGAGGAACAGGTTCGACGCGGCCAGCTGCTCGAGGATGACCGCGCAGTCCACGCGCGGGCACAGCGCCTGGCACACCGATGCGTCGAGCTGCCTCAGGATGCTGGTGCGCAGCAGGAAGTCGCGGATCTCCTTCGGCTGGTGCGCGAGCACGTCCTCGGCGAGGTACTCGGCCACCGCGCGGTCGGAGCCCGAGAAGCGCTCGACAAAAGCAGTGGCGGTGGCGCCCGCCGAGCCCGCGCCGTGGCGCTCCAGCGCCATCGATGCGAGCCAGATCGCCGCCACCCAGCCCTCGGTCTTGCGGTGCAGTAGCGAGAGCATCTCGGCCGGCAGCGACTGGCGCAGGCCGAAGAAGGCGCCGGTCTCCTCCAGGCTGAAGCGCAACCGGTCGGTGTCGATCTCGGTGAGCTGCCCGCGCGCGCGCAGCCGGCCCAGGCCCAGGTCGGGCAGGCTGCGCGAGCCGATCACGATCTGCCCGCGGCGCGGCAGGTGTTCGACGATCTCGCGCACCAGCCCCAGCACGGCCGGCTCCTGCACCCGCTCGAAGTCGTCGAGGAAGAGCGTGAAGGGCGACTCGTGCGCCGCCAGCGCGGCCACCGCATCGAAGGGGTTGTTGCCGCCGTTGCCGCGCGGGTCTTCCACGCCCAGGCGCTGCACGGCCTCGGCCAGGCAGTCGAGGAAGCGCGAGACGTCGTTGTCGGCGCGGTCCAGCGTAAGCCATGCGGTGGCGATGCCCCGGGCCTCCATGCGCTCGCGGATCTGCGCCATGGCGGTGGTCTTGCCGAAGCCGGCCGGCGCGCGCACGAGCACCAGCTTCACGGCCGCCGAGGCGACCTCTTCCCCGATCGCGGTGCGCGGCACCTGCGTGGCGACGAAGGCCGGGGGATTGAGCTTTGTTTCGAGGATCCGGGGGGTGGACGGCTGCATGCGGCGCTGAAATCCCGTCGTTTCCGACGATGTGTGCGGCCGATTCTGCTTCCTAAACTGGACGGGGACAAACCGTTCAAGACACCTCAAGGACACCAGCAGATGCAACTCGATTCCAGCATTGCCGCCGTGGTCACCGGCGGCGCCTCGGGCCTGGGCGCCGCCACCGCGCGCCGGCTCGCGGGCCACGGCGTGAAAGTCGCGCTCTTCGACCTCAACGCCGAGCAAGGCGAGGCGCTGGCCAAGGAACTCGGCGGCATCTTCTGCAAGGTCGACGTCACGTCGGAGGAACAGGTGGACGCCGCCTTCGCCAAGGCCCGCGCGGCGCACGGCCAGGAGCGCGTGCTCGTCAACTGCGCCGGCACCGGCAACGCGGTGAAGACCGCGAGCCGCGACAAGGCCACCGGCGAGATCAAGCACTTTCCGCTCGCGAATTTCGACCGCATCATCCAGATCAACCTGGTGGGCACCTTCCGCTGCATCGCCAAGTCGGCCGCCGGCATGCTCGCGCTCGACATGCTGGAAGACGGCGAGCGAGGCGCCATCGTCAACACCGCCTCGGTGGCCGCGCAGGACGGGCAGATGGGCCAGGCGGCCTACACGGCCTCGAAGGCCGGCATCGTCGGCATGACGCTGCCCATCGCGCGCGACCTCATGAGCGAGGGCATCCGCGTCAACACCATCCTGCCGGGCATCTTCGACACGCCGCTGCTGCAGGGCGCGCCCGACAACGTGAAGGCCGCGCTGGCGGCCTCGGTGCCGTTCCCCAAGCGGCTGGGCAACCCGGCGGAATACGCGACGCTGGCCGAACTGATGATCACCAACGGCTACTTCAATGGCGAAAGCGTGCGGCTCGACGGGGCCATCCGCATGGCGCCGCGCTGACACGCCACCCGAACCCGCACAGATAGATAGAAACACAGGAGAACTCCTCATGCCCGAAGCATTCATCGTCGCCGCCGCCCGCACCGCCGGCGGCCGCCGCAACGGCCGCCTCGCCGGCTGGCACCCGGCCGATCTCGCAGCACAGGTGCTGAACGCGCTGGTGGACCGCACTGGCGCCGACCCGGCGCTGGTCGAAGACGTCATCATGGGCTGCGTCGACCAGGCCGGCGAGCAGTCTTCCAACATCGCACGCAACGCGGTACTGGCCTCGAGGCTGCCCGAGTCGGTGCCGGCCACCTCGGTCGACCGGCAGTGCGGCTCGTCGCAACAGGCGCTGCACTTCGCGGCGCAGGCCGTGATGTCGGGCACCATGGACATCGTCATCGCCGCCGGCGTGGAGAGCATGACGCGCGTGCCCATGGGCATGCCCGTCACGCTGCCGCTGAAGAACGGGCTGGGCTTCTACGTGAGCCCGCTCATGGCCAAGCGCTACCCCGACGTGCAGTTCAGCCAGTTCACCGGCGCCGAGATGATCGCGAGGAACTACGGCATCGAGAAGGACGAGCTCGACCGCTATGCGCTGGAAAGCCACCGGCGCGCCATCGCCGCCACCAGGGCCGGCCATTTCGAGCAGGAGATCGTGCCCGTGTCGGTGCGCATGGCCGACGGCACCGAGCCCGGCGAGCAGCACACCGTGGACGAAGGCATCCGCTTCGACGCCACGCTGGAGAGCATCGCGGCCGTGAAGCTCATCGCCGAGGGCGGGCGCTGCACCGCGGCCACCGCCAGCCAGATCTGCGACGGCGCCAGCGGCCTGATGGTGGTGAACGAGCGCGGCCTGAAGACGCTGGGCGTGGAGCCGCTCGCGCGCATCCACCACATGAGCGTGATGGGGCACGACCCGGTGATCATGCTGGAGGCGCCGCTGCCGGCCACGCAGCGCGCGCTGAAGAAGGCGGGCATGAAGATCTCCGACATCGACCTGTACGAGGTCAACGAAGCCTTCGCGCCGGTGCCGCTGGCCTGGCTGCAGACGCTGGACGCCGACCCGGCGCGGCTCAACGTGAACGGCGGCGCGATCGCGCTGGGCCATCCGCTGGGCGCGTCGGGCACCAAGCTCATGACCACGCTCGTGCACGCGCTCGGCCAGCGCGGCAAGCGCTACGGCCTGCAGACCATGTGCGAGGGCGGCGGCATGGCCAACGTGACCATCGTCGAGCGGCTCTGACGCGTCGGCAGGCCAGGCGCGGGAGGCCGCCTGCGGGGCGGGGAATGCCGATGCCAACATAATCGGGGTCCATGGGCGCCTCGCCATCCATCCTCGATCCCCGTTCCATCATCCTGCTTGCGGGAGTGATGGGTGTCATGATGGCCCTCGTGGTCTTCTTCATGCAGCGCAGCTATCCGCGCAGCATCCAAGGGCTGGGCGACTGGGCGAAGGCCCCGCTGGTCGCGTTCGTGAGCACCATGCTCTTCGCGGCGCGCGGGTACTTTCCCGACTTCCTCACGATCGTGGTCGCCAACTTCGTGCTGTACCAGGCCTGCATCCTGTACTACGCCGGCAGCCAGAAATTCCTGTTCGGCCGCAGCGACACCCGCAGCTGGACGGTGCTGAACTGCGTCCTGACGGCGGCGCTGTTCTGGTTCGGCATCGTGAAGCCCGACTTCGAGATGCGCCTGCTGTTCGTCACCCTGGCGGTGGCGGCGCTGTTCTTCCGGCACGCGCAGCTCTACATGCGGCATGCGGGCGAAGTGTTCGGCAAGCGGCTGATGACCGGGCTGCTGCTGGCGCAGGCGCTGGTGGCGGCGCTTCGCTTCGTGTCGGTGGTGGCCGGGATGGCGGGCAACGGGCTCATGGAGGGCTCGTGGATCCAGTCGATCTACATCAGCATGTACTCGTTCACCGTGCTGCTGCTGTCCATCGCCGTCATCCTGATGGCCACAGACCGCGTGCACACCGAGTTCGAATACCTCGCCACGCGCGACCCACTGACCGGCGCGCTCAACCGCCGCGCCGTGCTCGAGGCCAGCGAGCGCGCCTTCTCCTCGGGCGAGCGTGGCGGCGCGCTGCTGATGGTGGACCTGGACCACTTCAAGGACATCAACGACCGCTTCGGCCACCAGATGGGCGACGCCGTGCTTCGCGAGGCGGTGCGCCGCATGCAGCGCGCCATCGGCGACAAGGGCGTTCTCGGCCGCTACGGCGGCGAGGAGTTCGTCGTGCTGCTGCCCGAGGCCGGCCAGTCCGAGGCGATGGCGATCGCGGCGCGCCTGAGGCACGCCATCGGCGAGCCCTTCCCGGCAGACTCGAGCATGGCCGTCGTCGGCTCGATGGCCGTGAGCATCGGCGTGGCGGCCGGCGCGAGCAGCGCAGGCGGCTCCAGTATCGACGACATGCTGGCGCTGGCGGATGCGGCGCTCTACCGCGCGAAGGCGATGGGGCGGGATCGGGTGATTGCTGCGGCCTGAGCGATGCGCTCAGCGTTGCTATTGCACAGTAGCGGGCTGCAGGCTTGCATGGCGGCGTGCCGCACACGTTGCACGGCGGACTTGAAGCTCGGGCAGTGATGCAGGGCCGCGCTCAGATCCCCACGAACTCCGCCACCTCCGACAGCGCCGCACGCTCGGTCACCAGCCCATCGAGCGGCCGGCTGCGGTCGGCGTAGCCGATGGCCATGCCGGTGAAGAGCATGCGCTCGGGCGGCAGGCCGATGAAGCTGCCGATGGTCTGCGGGTAGATCGCCCAGCATTCCTGCGGGCAGCTGTCCAGGCCCTCGGCGCGCAGCAGCAGCATCACGTTCTGCAGCAGCATGCCCAGGTCGGACCATTGCGGCGGGCCCATGCGGCGGTCGACGCTGCAGAAGAGCGCGAGCGGCGCGCCGAAGAACTGGTAGTTGCGCGCGAACCATTCGCGGCGCGCGGCCTTGTCCTCGCGCGGAATGCCCAGGCGCGCGTACATCGCCTCGCCGACGGCGAAGCGGCGGTCGCGGTAGGGCGCGACCAGTTCGCGCGGGTAGATGTCGTACTCGCTGCCTTCGCCGGCGGGCGCCTCCTGCACGCGCGTGCGCATGATGGCCTTGAGCTCGGCGAGCTTCTCGCCGCCGACCACGTGCAGGTGCCAGGGCTGCAGGTTGCCGCCCGAAGGTGCGCGCAGCGCCTGTTCGATCACACGGCGGATGACGTCGCCGGAGACGGGCGTGTCGAGAAACTCGCGCACCGAGCGGCGGGTGGCGATGGCGTCCTGAACGTTCATTCCAAAGTCCTCTTGGGGGATGCTAGGGGCAACCCTCGGATGCGCTCAATCGTCCGTTTCGACGATGCCGCGCGGCGTGGCCCCTGCCTAGCATCCGCCCAGCGTACAGGAGACAAGACATGTTCGGATTGATGCAAGACCGCCCGCTGCTGATCTCGTCGCTCATCGACTATGCGGCCACCTTCCATCCGCACGCGGAGATCGTGGGCCGCACCGTCGAGGGGCCGGTGCATCGCACCGACTATGCGCAGATACAGCGCAGCGCCAAGCAGGTGGCCAATGCCTTGAAGACGCTGGGCATCGAGCCCGGCGACCGCGTGGGCACGCTCGCGTGGAACACATGGCGGCACCTCGCGCTGTACTTCGGCGTGTCGGGCTCGGGCGCGGTGCTGCACACGGTGAACCCGCGGCTCTTTCCGGAGCAGATCGACTACATCGTCAACCACGCGGAAGACAAGGTGCTGTTCTTCGACACCACCTTCGCGCCGCTGGTGGAGAAGCTCGCGCCTGCACTGAAGTCGGTGCGCGCCTTCATCGCGATGACCGACCGCGCGCACATGCCGCCCGTCGACGTGCCCAACCTGCTGTGCTTCGACGAGCTCGTCGGTTCGCAAAGCGAGAAGTACGAGTGGCCCGAGTTCGATGAGCGCACCGCGTCGTCGCTCTGCTACACCTCGGGCACCACGGGCAACCCGAAGGGCGTGCTGTATTCGCATCGCTCGACCGTGCTGCACTCGCTGATGGAGTGCGCGCCCGACACCTTCGGCGTCAACTCGCAGATGACGCTGCTGCTCGCGGTGCCGATGTTCCACGCCAACGCATGGGGCATGCCGTACGCGGCGGCGATGACCGGCATGAAGCTGGTCATGCCCGGTCCGCACATGGACGGCCAGAGCCTCTACGAGCTGATGCGCGACGAGAAGGTCGGCTTCTCGCAGGCCGTGCCGACCATCTGGCTGATGCTGTTCCAGTACTTCGATGCGCACCCCGAGATCGACACGCGCGCCATCGGCCTCAAGCGCATCGGCGTGGGAGGCGCGGCCACGCCGCGCAGCATGATCGAGCGCTTCGAGCGCGATTTCGGCGCCGACTTCGTGCAGGGCTGGGGCATGACCGAGACCAGCCCCATCGGCGTGATCGGCAACCTGCTGCCCAAGCACCTGTCGATGCCGAAGGAAGAACAGCTGCGCGTGAAGATGCGCCAGGGCCGCGGCGTGTGGGGCGTGGAGCTGAAGATCGTCGGTGACGACGGCCAGCGCCTGCCGCACGACGGCAAGGCCTTCGGCCACCTGCACGTGCGCGGTCCGTGGATCGCGAGCGGTTACTTCAAGGGCGAGGGCGGATCGGTGCTCGATGCCGAGGGTTTCTTTCCGACGGGCGACGTGGCCAACATCGACGAGGACGGCTACGTGCAGCTCGTCGATCGCGCGAAGGACGTCATCAAGTCGGGCGGCGAGTGGATCTCGTCCATAGACCTCGAGAACTCCGCGAGCCTGCACCCCGCGGTGGCCGAAGCGGCGGTGATCGGCATCGCGCATCCGAAGTGGCAGGAGCGTCCGCTGCTCATCGTGGTCAAGCGTGCGGGGATGGAAGCCACGCGCGAGGAACTGCTCACATTCCTCGCGGAGCGCGTCGCGAAATGGTGGCTACCGGAAGACGTGGTCTTCGTCGACAGCCTGCCGCATACAGCCACCGGAAAACTGCTGAAGACGAAGCTGCGCGAACAGTTCAAAGGTTACGTGGCGACGACATCTGTTTGACAGTTCGGTGACTTGTTCGATTTTTCTGTGGACAACTCTGTGAGTTGTGGGTGGAGGCGGGACAGCGGAGCGAGAACTGGCGTGGCTTCCCGCCACGTTGCCTGTTGAATAGGCAGCGGTGCCGGCCCGGTGCAAGTTCATACGAGTCGCTCGGGATGCGGGGGCTTCGGCGTCGATTGACGGGGGTAGGGCTGGCGGCTACATTCCAGACCGCTTCGCGACCAGCGAAGCCAGGTTTGACAGCCTGAAAGAACCGCGGTGAAAGCCGCACACCGCAATTGGTTTGCGGCTTTTGCCATTCCGGCTTCCTTTTGGCGGCTCGGATGGGAGGGCTCGCGCCCTGCCGGTTTCGCCTAGCGGTTCCCGGTCTGTCAACCTGTTCGAGCCGCCGCCTTCGTTTGACAGCGGGCGCGACGGTTGCAGCAAAGCCGAACCGACAGGGAGGGCCGACATGGCCGATTCATCAAGTACCGCGCAAAGCACAAGCGCGGAGTTCAAGCCGTTCGCATGGAACCCCGTTGACGGGCTCGACCACGAGGAGCGACGGCGGGCCTCGTTCCTCAACGATGCGCGCGACGTGATCGACGGCGCGCACACGCTGATGCAGCTGCTCGCGTGGGACGAAGGGCGGCGCGACGCAGCGCAGCCCCTGCTCGACGAAACCCATCGCTCGTCGATACAGCGCCTGCTGATCGCATCGCTGGGCATGCTGCACGCGGGCATCGAAGGCCAGTGCGAAGCGCTCGAAACGGCGCGGATGTAGGCGAAAGAAGCGCCGCCGGCCACGTCGCGAAGCCGGCCTGTCGAAATTCCGAAAGCCGCGAAATCACCTGGTGGCGCCGCGCGCGAGCTGCGCGCGTCCGAAGGGCGTGATGCGCTTGATGACCGCCAGCTCCTGCGGCTCGCCGCCGGCATCCTTCCATGCCAGGGCTGGGCTGATGACGGCATCGACGAAGCCGGCCTGCTTCAGCGCCTCGACGCAACCGATCTCCTGGCGGTCTTCCACGCGAAGGGGGAAGGCCGAACGTTCTATGGCGCGCAGGTAGTCGAGCGGTTCGAGCTTCGACTTCGATGCCTTCTTCGGCGATGCGCCGCTGCCCTCGCGGCCGCGCAGCCTCTCGATCTCGGCATGTCCCTCGTCGGTGATGCAGACCACCAGCGCGGCCTGCGCGAGCCTGTAGCTGCCCTGCGCGGTGTCGTAGGCCGGATCGATGGCGGCCTCGATGAGGCCGGTCGCCTTCAGGACCGAAACCCGACGCACGTCCCGCGCGTCGGTCACGTGCATGGGCAGGCGAGCATTCTCCAGATGGAGGAGGTAACTGAGCGGCACGGAACAACCCCTGTGTACACCTCCCTCGGCCGTCGATGCCGCCCGGAGTCACCCAGCCGGAGCAGGATCGGCGCGAACGCCCTCCTGCTCCCCGGACAACCTCACGAGCCCCCGCGCGATCCGTTCCACGAAAGGGCCGGCCGGGGAGGGGATGAATTGTGAATATTTGTCAACATTCTTCTGTGTCCCAGGGGTAGGCGCCATCACCGAAACAGGGTAGTCCCTCCGGCCAGTCTCCGTGGTGCAGGGGTGGCCGGTTCGCGCCGCTCAGTGCTTGTGGCTGCCGTGCCCGGCAGGCTGCGCCGACGCATTCAGCGCCCGCACCGGCGCCTTCACCTCGACCGATTCGCGCTGGCCGTCCTTGCCTTCGAACACCAGCGTGAGCGGCACGGTGTCGCCTTCCTTCACCTGCTGCTTGAGGTCGAGCAGCATCACGTGATAGCCGCCGGGCTTGAGCTCGACGGTCTTGCCGGCGGGCAGATCGAGCGCGGGGATCTGGCGCATGCGCATCACGTTGTCCTGCATGGCCATCTCGTGCACCTCCACCACGGGTGTGACGGGCGAACTGGCCGAGACCAGCTTCGTGTCTTTCGCGGCGCTGATCTGCATGAACGCGCCGGTGGCCTTCTGCTGCGGCACGGTGGCGCGCACCCATGCGTCCTTCACGGTGACCTGCGCGTTCGCGGCATGCGCGGTGAGCAGCGCGGCGCTTGTGATGGCGAGGATGTGTGCAATGCGGTTCTTCATGGTCATGGTCTTTATCTCCTTGGATTCGAATGATGGAAGTCAGGCCCGCAGGAGCCTGCGCAGGTCGTCGGCGCATTCCTGCGCGCTCTGCTCGTGGCGCAGCACGATGCGGATCTTGCCCTTGGGGTCGAACACATAGCTGAAGGCCGAATGGTCCATGGTGTACGAGGAGCCGGTGGGCACCTTCCTGTAGAACACCTTGAAGTCCTTCGCCGTCTGGCTGGTGCGCTGCATGTCGCCGTACAGGCCGATGAAGCTCGGGTCGAAGGCCTGGGTGTAGGCCTTGAGCACGGCGGGCGAATCGCGCTCGGGGTCGACGGTGACGAAGATCACCTGCAGGCGTTCGCCGTCGGCGCCGAGCAGCTTCCTGATCTCTGCCGCGCGCACGAGGGCGGTGGGGCAGACGTCGGGGCACTGGGTGAAGCCGAAGAACATCATCACGGCCTTGCCCTTGAAGTCGGCCAGCGTGCGCTCGCGGCCGTCGGCGTCGGTCAGGCGGAAGTCCTGCGCGTAGTTGGCGCCGGTGATGTCGACGCCGTTGAAGCGCTCGGGCAGCAGCCTGTCGCAGCCCGCAAGGCTCGCGACGGCTGCTAGGCCGCCCGCGCAGAGCAGCAGGCGCCGCCGCGTCGGAGGGTGGGATTCGTTTCTGGTCATTGGATGGACTCGCTCCGGCGCCTGCAGGAGGCGCCGATGGATTCGTTGCAGGAACGCGCGCGGCGTATGAGAGACGGGCCTCGTAGGGAGGCCGGCATCACGCGCGCGAAGACTGGGGAAGAAGCCTCAGACGAGCGAGGGAGGCCCGCGGGCCGGCAGCGGCGCGGTGGCGGCCGCCGCGATGTGCGCCGACGGAACCGGCCGCACCACACGGGCCAGCGGCGCGAACGCCGGCAGCTCGACGGTGGGCGTGGTCGCGGGCGGGGCACCGCTGAGCACGCACAGCGGGCAGTCCATGTGGCCCGCGCCCATCTCCTGCACGCCGTCGTCTCCATGGATGATGGCCTTGACCGACCCGGCGTTGGAGCAGACCAGCTCCACCGTCTGCGGATGCACGAGCGGTGAGGCCATGGCCACGCCCAGCGAGAGCGCGAACCAAAGCAGCGCCAGGCGGACCAGCCCCACACCCGGCCGCGGCAATGCCAAGCCGGGGCGGCTGGGCAGGGAGCGGAAAGGCGTCGCAGGCATCTCCGGGGATTATCGGCGAGTGCCGCGCCGCAAAGAAAAAAGCCTTGCAAGTCGTTGACCTGCAAGGCTTTTTCGGTTGTTTTGGTGGCTCTTCACGGACTCGAACCGCGGACCTGTGGATTATGATTCCATCGCTCTAACCGACTGAGCTAAAGAGCCTTTCAGTGAGTTGCTCACCGAGCCTGCGATTATAGCCCAGACTTTTGCGGCCGCTCAACCACCCGAAGGCAACCGGCCCAATTCTTCCGCTAGATCCTCCGCGCAAGGCTTTCGGTCCGCCGCCTGTGGTGCAGGTGGCCGACGATGCTGCTCGTCGTGTTTTTCCCGCCCCGAACCCCGATGCGCCTCTTGGCCCGTACAAGCTCGGGTGAAAATCCTCCGATGTCCGCGCTCCCCCGCGCCCCTTCAGCCAAGAACGCCCCCGAGCGAGACGCCATGCCCGACGATCAGTTGATGCTGGCCTACGCGCAGGGCGACGCCGCCGCGTTCGACGTGCTCTACGCACGCCACGAGGGCGGGCTGTTCCGCTTCGTCAAGCGTCTGCTCGGCGCGCGGCTCGCGGCGCAGGCCGACGAGGTGTTCCAGGACACCTGGGTGCGGATCATCTCCGCGCGCGAGAGTTTCTCGCCACAGGGCGCGGCATGGCGCACCTGGGCCTTCACCATCGCGCACAACCTGGCGATGGACCGCCTGCGCGTGAGCGGGCGCGAAGTGGCGCTCGAATCGCACGCGGACGACGACGACAGCCCCGTGCCCACGCTCGAGCACGGCGTGCGCGGCGCAGCGGCCGATGGGGCGTCGCATCCTTCGGCCGAGGAACTCGCGTTCTGGCGCGCCGCGGGCCGCCGCCTGCTCGCCTGCCTGGACGAACTCCCGGCCGAGCAGCGCGCCGCCTTCCTGCTGCACCATGAAGACGGCCTCACCGTCGAGGCGCTGGCCACGAGCCTGGAGATCGGCTTCGAGACCGTGCGCAGCAGGCTGCGCTACGGACTGCAGAAACTTCGCGGCTGCATGGAGCGCTACCTGTCGGTGCTGGAGAAGCGGGCATGAGCGGCGGCAACGACAACTCCAACTTCGACGACCTGCACGACCCGGCGCTGCGCCGCGCGCTCGACCACGCGCCGGACAGCGAGGCCACGCCGCATCCGCGCACGCGCGAGGCGATCCTGAAGATGGCGCACAACCTGGCCGCTGCGCCCGTCGATGCAGGCGCGGCAGCCAACAACGCCAGTGCCGCGCCTTGGTGGCGCCGCCTCTTCGGCGGCGGCGAACCGCATGCGCGCATGCCGTGGAACGCCGCCTTCGCCACCGTGCTGGTTGCGGCTTTCGTGACGGTGCTCTGGCACAAGGAGCCCGTGCCGGACGCGCAGCTCGATGGCGAGGCGCGCGTGGGGGGAGCGACTGCGCCGGCACAAGCACCTGCAGCGCTGCCAGCACCAGCAGCACCAGCAGCACCAGCAGCACCAGCAGCACCGAAGCCGGCCCAGCCCCCAGCAGAGGCTGCCGCTGCGCAGGCAGAGACACAGGCAGCGCCCGCCGCAGCGGCGCCGGCTCCTGCAAGAGCGCCCGCAGCGCGTACGCCCGAATCGGAACAGCGCGCCAGGATTGTGCGCGAGTCGGCAGACTCGTCCGCCAAAAGGGCGCCCAAGGAGGCCGCCAATACGGCGAACGCGGATGCCGCACGCAAAGCCGAGCCGGCGCCTCCACTGCTGCAAGCGACGCCTGCTGCGCCCAGCGCTCCGGTTGTTCCGCCTGCTCCGGCACCTGTCGCGCCACCCGCTCCGTTCGCATCGATCGCACCGGCTCCGCCGCCTCCGGCCGTGGCCGAGCGGGCTGAACCGGCACCGCTGCCCGCGCCGCTCGCGCGCGATGAGCGTCGCGAAGCGCAGGTGGAAGGCGAACAGCGACGCCGTGCCTACGCGGCGGGTGCGCCTGCGGCAGCCGCCCCGGCATTGCCGCCGGCGGCCGTCGCTCCTGCGCCCGCACCTGGCGCGGCGCAGGCGTATCGCGAACCGCTCCAGGATTCCGCGCCCGCGCTCGCCCGTCAGGACCACGCCGACGCAACTGCCTCCGGCGCGGTGCGCCCATCTGCACCGGCACCGTCGGCAGCCAAGGCCATTGCGCCCAGAAGCGCTGCGCCTTTCTCGGCGCTGGATCGATGGACTTCCCTGGGCTTTACGCGCAACGGCGAGAGCGTGCGCCGCGAGCGCGGCGACGTCGAAGGCTTGGCGGCGCTGGTCGGCACCGTCGCGCGTTCGGCCACCGCGCCCGACGAGCCGCTGGCCGCACCGGTGGAGGCGCGGCTCGAGCTCTATCGGGGCAAGGCGCTGGTCGCGGTGCTGGAGATCGCCGGCGACCAGGTGCGCTGGACGCCGCAGCCCGGCGGCGCCGCGCTGGTCGGCACGCCGCCGGCCCAGGCGCTCGACGCGCTGCGTTCGCTGCTGTCGACGCGCTGACCGGATCGGCCGGCGTCAGGCGTTCTTGAAGTCGGGCTGGCGCTTGGTCAGGAAGGCGTCCATGCCTTCCTTCTGGTCCTGCGTGGCGAACAGCGCGTGGAACAGGCGGCGCTCGAACATCACGCCGTCGCTCAGGCCGCTCTCGAAGGCGCGGTTGACCGACTCCTTGGCCGCGATCACCGAGATCTGCGAGAAGCCGCAGATCACCAGCGCCGCGCCCAGCGCCTCGTCGGCGAGTTTCTCGAAGGGCACCACGCGGCTGACGAGGCCGGCGCGCTCGGCTTCGGCGGCGTCCATCATGCGTGCCGTGAGCACCATGTCCATGGCCTTGCTCTTGCCCACCGCGCGCGGCAGGCGCTGCGTGCCGCCGGCGCCGGGGATCACGCCGATCTTGATCTCTGGCTGGCCGAACTTGGCGTTGTCGGCCGCGATGATGAAGTCGCACATCATCGCCAGCTCGCAGCCGCCGCCCAGCGCGAAGCCGGCCACCGCGCCGATCACGGGCTTGCGGATCGAGCGGATGGTTTCCCAGTTGCGCGTGATGTAGTCGCCCTTGTAGGTGTCGATGAAGCTGTACTTGGCCATCGCCGCGATGTCGGCGCCGGCCGCGAAGGCGCGCTCGCTGCCCGTAAGGATGATGCAGCCGATGGCGTCGTCGGCATCGAAGGCCTTCAGGGCCTGGCCCAGCTCGGTCATGAGCGCGTCGTTCAGCGCGTTCAGGGCCTTGGGGCGGTTGAGGGTGATGATGCCGACCTTGCCTGCTTCGGTCCGCACTTCGATGTTTTCGTAGCTCATGGTGTCTCCGGGGGAACGGGAAAGAGGAGGGAAAAACGCGCTTCACTATACCCAGCATGGCCGGCGGGGGCGCGGGGCATTGCCGGTTCCCATAGAGTGGCCGCCATGAACTCCAACTACGCCTTCCTGTTCGTCGCCATCGTGGCCGAGGTGGTCGCCACCAGTTTCCTCAAGGGCTCCGAGGGCTTCACGCGGCTGTGGCCCGCGCTGGCTTCGGTGGCGGGCTACGCGGTCGCGTTCTACTTCCTCTCGCTGACGCTGCGCACCGTGCCCACGGGCATCGCCTACGCGATCTGGTCCGGCGTGGGCATCGTGCTGATCTCGCTGGTGAGCTGGCTGTGGTTCGGCCAGAAGCTCGACGCGCCTGCGATCGCCGGGCTCGGGCTGATCATCGCGGGCGTGGTGGTGGTGAATGTGTTCTCGAAGTCGGTTGCCCATTGAGAGGCAAGGGTCGAGTGCTCCAATTGAGAATTGCTCTCATCTAGAATGCCCGCCATGGAGTTCCCGATGCAAGAACATGCCGTGTTGCTGCGGGCCTATGCCCGGGTGCAGGAGCGCTGCTCGCGCCTGCTGGTCGAGCAAGCCGCCCTCATCGAAAGGCTCGAAGCGCAGATCGTGCGGCTGCGCGGTGCCCTGGTGGCGCGGGATTCGGCGGTCGCCATCGTGCGCGAGGAACTCGCGGCGCGCGCCCTGGCCGGCAGCGCGCTGCCGAAGCGGCTGCACGCGCTGCTGGCGCCTGGCGGCAGGCGGCACCTGAAGCCCTCCGGCACGCCTGCGCCGGCCGACCTGCGCGAGAAGGCGGTGCTGTGCGTGGGTCAAGAGCAGGAGGCGCCTTCGTCGCTCGCGCGCCAACTGGTGGAAATCGCCGGCGGCCGCTACCTGCATCACGACGGCGCCGACGATGCCGACGACGCCGCGCTCGAAGCCAGCCTGCGCGCGGCCGATCTCGTGATCTGCCAGACCGGCTGCGTGAGCCACGGCGCCTACTGGCGCGTGCAGGACCACTGCCGGCGCACCGGCAAGCCCTGCGTGCTGGTGGGGGAGCCCCAGCCGATGATGTTCGTGCGCCACCCGAAGGCGGCGGAAAGCGCCTAGCTGCCGGCTAGCCGGCCAGCCAGCCCGTCACCTTGGCGGCATCGTGCGAGAACAGCCGCCAGGTGGTCGCGCCGGTGGGCAGCACGAGCGGCAGCCTGATGAGCTTGCGGTCGCGCGCCACGATGGCGGTGCACTTCGTCGCATCGCCCAGGTAGAGCGCCAGGTCGTCGAGCTTGGCGATGCGCCAGGCCTGGGCCGGCCGCTGCTGGCTCTTCCTGCCGGAGGCGGGCAGTTCGATGCCGATCCACTCGTCGTTCGCGGAGAAGCCGGCCTTCTCGGCAGCACCGCCGCGCAGCACCACCTTCACCTGCACGCCGCCGTTGGCCTCGGCCACGCGCAGGCCCAGCGCCTGTGCCGGCTGCGAGGGGTCTTCCAGTGTGGCGACGCCATGCGAGCGCAGCAGCAGTGCCAGCGGAAGCTCCTCGGTCGAGTGCACCCAGCGCGCCAGCTCGGCCTTGTACGAGCGGTCGCCCACGGCTTCGAGCGCCGCCGCGATGTCCTGCTCGCTGATCGGCCCGCCCTCGCTGTGCTTCCACAGGTGGCGCATCACGTCGTCGAGCGTGCCCTTGCCTTCGTGGCGCAGCGTGAGGTCGAGGCACAGCGCCACCAGCGCACCCTTGGTGTAGTAGCTCACCGTGCTGTTGGGCGTCTGCTCGTCCTGCCGGTAGTACTTGACCCAGGCATCGAAGCTCGCGTCGGCCACCGGCTGCACGAGCCTGCCGGGCGTCTGCACGACCTGGTTGATGGTCTTGTTGAGCAGGCGCAGGTAGGCCGCGTCGTCGATGCGACCGGCGCGCCGCAGCAGCAGGTCGTCGTAGTAGCTGGTGAAGCCCTCGAAGAACCACAGCAGCTGCGTGTAGTTCTCCTGGCTGTAGTCGTAGCGCGCGAACTCGGCCGGCCGCATGCGCTTGACGTTCCAGGTGTGGAAATACTCGTGGCTGATGAGGCCCAGCAGCGTGGTGTAGCCCTCGGGCTGCCTCTTCTTGTCGCCGCGCTGCGGCAGGTCGCGGCGGTTGCAGATCAGCGCGGTGGAATGCCGGTGCTCGAGGCCGCCGTAGCCGTCGTCGACCACGTTGAGCATGAACACGTAGCGGTCGATCGGCGGCTTCGGGCCGCCGCGCTTGCCGACCTTGTCGCCGTGCCAGAAGCGCATCTCGGCCTCGCAGATGGCCTTGGTGTCGGCGATGAGCCGGTCGCCGTCGAACGACGCCGCCGCGCCGGCCACCACGAAGCGGTGCGGCACGCCGCAGGCCTCGAAGTCGGCGCTCCAGAAGGCGCCCATCTCCACGGGGCTGTCGGCCAGCTCGTCATAGCCCGACGCGATGTAGCTGCCGAAGCCGTGCCTGTCGGCCTTCAGCGGCACGAGCGCGGTGGCGCACGACCAGCGCGCACCGTCGTCGCCGACGTGCGCGGGCGCGACGATCTCCATCGCATGCGGCGATTCGGTCTGCCCTTCGACGCGCAGGCACACGCTGGTGCCGTTGAAGAAGCCGCGTTCTGCGTCCAGCCAGGCGGTGCGCACCGAGTTGTCGTAGGCGCAGACCTGGTAGTTCAGCACCAGGGGCTGGCCGGGCGTGCATTCGACGAGCCAGCTGCACTTGTCGAGCTGCGTCAGCGCCGGCTTGCGGCGGCCCTGCGTGGCACGCAGGCCCTGCAGGTTCTTGGCGAACTCGCGAATCAGGTAGCTGCCCGGAATCCACACCGGCAGCGACACGCGCTGCTGCGCGGCGGGCGCGTCGATGGTGAGGGTGACGCCGAACAGATGCGCGTGCGGGTCGGCGCATTCGACGCGGTAGTGCACGCCTGCCGCGTGCTGCGCTGGGGCCTTCGTCGCCATCAGCTGGACGACGCGGCGAGTTGCTTCTCGACCTGCTCCGCGGGAATGGCACCCGGCGTGCGCGTGCCGTCGCTGAAGATCAGCGTGGGCGTGCCGGTGATGTTGTACTTGCGGCCGAAGTCGACGTTGCGCTGCAGCGCGGTCACGTCGCAGCTCGCGGGCGCGGTGGCCGGGCGGGTGCTCGACTCCATCCAGTCGCTCCAGGCCTTGCCCTTGTCCTTGCTGCACCAGATGTCGCGCGACTTGACGTTCGAATCGGGGCCCAGCACCGGGTAGAGGAACAGGTACACGGTGACGTTGTCGACCGTCTTCATGTCCTTCTCGAAGCGCTTGCAGTAGCCGCAGTTCGGGTCCTCGAACACCGCGAGCTTGCGCTTGCCATTGCCGCGCACGATCTTGATCGAGTCCTTCAGCGGCAGCTGGTCGAAGGCGACGGCGCTGAGCTTCTCGACGCGCTCCTCGGTGAGGTTCTTGCGCGCCTTCACGTCGATCAGGTTGCCCTGGAAGAGGTAGTTGCCCTGCTCGTCGGTGTAGAAGATCTGCGAGCCGTTCACGCGCACTTCGTACACGCCCGGGATCGGCGACTTCGACACCTCGTCGATGGCCGGGAACTGCGGAATGCGCGCCGGCAGGTTCTTGCGGATCTCGGCCTCGCCTGCGGTGGCGGCCACGACCGCGCCGAGCGTGCAGGCGGCGAGGAGAAGGTTGCGTACGAATGTCATCGGGTGTCCGTTGGTTCGGTCGGAGTTCGGTCGGATGTCGTCTGAGGAGATGGGCCTCAGGCCTTCAGGCCCATGGCCTGCGCGGTGATCCAGTGCTTGACGAGGCGCGTGCGGTCGAAGCCGCGCATGCCCCAGTTGCGCAGCGCCTGCAGCGGGCCCAGGTTGTGCGCGAAGAGCTGCTGCAGCCCGTCGGTCGCCAGGCTCATCTGCAGCACGTCGGCGCGGCGGGCGCGTTCGTAGCGGCGCAGCAGGCGCGCGTCGCCCACGCTGCGCCAGTAGTCGCGGTTCTTGATCACGTCGGCCAGTTCGGCCGCGTCGGCCAGGCCCAGGTTCAGGCCCTGGCCGGCCAGCGGATGCACCGTGTGGGCCGCGTCGCCCGCCAGCGCCCAGGAGCGGCCGGGCTGCCCGGGCATGGTGCCGGTCCAGCGGTCGGCGATGGCGCGGGCCAGCGGCCAGGCGGCGCGCTCGCTGGTGAGCCGGAGCGCGCCGAGCGCGTTGTGGCTGGCTTCGGTGACCGCGGCGGCGAACTCCTCGTCGCCCTGCGCAAGCAGGCCCGGTGCGCGCAGCTGGTCGGCCGACCACACCAGCGCGACCGTCTTGCCGTGCGTGCCGTCCAGCGGCAGCAGTGCGAGCACTTCGCCCTTGTCGTTGAACCACTGGCGCGCGATGCCGTCGTGCGACTGGGCGGCTTCCAGCCGCGCCGCGATCGCGTGCTGCGGATAGCGCGTGACCTCGTAGCTCACGCCGAGGGCCTCGCGCGTGGTGCTGGACTTGCCTTCGCACACCACGGTCAGCGGCGCGGCCACGGGCTCGTTCACCACTTCGATCTGGGGCTGGAAGCGCACCGCGTCGGCCAGCTGCTTTTCGAGCGCGGGCACGTCGACGATCCAGGCCAGCGCCTCGACCTTCTGGCGCGCGGCGCTGAACTGCACCCGGCCGCCTTCGTCGCCATGCACCAGCATTTCGCGCACGGCCGTGGCGTGGGCCGCGTCGGGCCAGGCGCGCAGCGACTCGAGCAGCGCGCGGGAGGCGGAATTGAGCGCGTAGGCGCGGATGTCTTCCTTGCCCTGCGCGGCCGGCGGCACCACCAGCGCGACGCGGACCCGCTCGCGGGCGAGCAGCAGGGCCAGCGTACGGCCGACGATGCCGGCGCCGCGAATGCAAACTTCTGGAGGGAGGGCCATCGAGGGATTGTATGGATTACGCCAAGGATCAGGCCCGCCCCCAGGCTTCGCGCACTTCGTGTCGCTTCGCCAACCCCCTCGCGGGGGCGATACCGGCGGCCCGGCAGAGCCGGTTCCGCGGTATCCCTGGAAGGGATCTGGGTACTGTCCAAAGCTGCGGGACAATCGCGGCCGAATTTCAAGGAAACCCCACCGTGTCCCAGCCCGCCTTCGATCTCCAGGCCACCATCTCGCGCCTGTTCGTCTACCCAGTGAAATCCTGCGCCGGCGTCGAGCTTCCCGAGATGCTGCTGACCGAGACGGGGCTGGAGTTCGACCGCGCCTGGATGGTGGTCGATGCGCAGGGCGAGTTCGTCACCCAGCGGCAGCTGCCGCGCATGGCGCTGATCAAGCCGCAGATGAAGCACACCGAGGTGCTGCTGCGCGCGCCGGGCATGCTGGCGCTGCACCTGGCCTTCGACCGGGTCGAGAAGCCGGTGCGGGTGCGCGTGTGGAAGGACGAGGTGGCTGCCTACGACATGGGCGACATCGCCGCGCAGTGGTTCAGCGACTTCCTCTCCGAGCCCGGCAAGCCGCAGACCCTGCGCCTGGTGCGCTTCGACCCCGAGCACAGGCGCCTGTCGAGCATGAAGTGGACCGACGGCGTCGAGGCGCAGACGCAGTTCGCCGACGGCTACGCGCTGCTGGTGGCGAGCGAAGGCTCGCTGGCCGAGCTCAACGACCGCCTCGCGGCGCAGGGCCATGGGCCCGTGGGCATCGAGCGCTTCCGCCCGAACATCGTGCTCGCGGGCATCGAGTCGCATGACGAGGACCGCGTGGAGGCGCTGCACATCACCACCGGCGAGGGCGAGGCCGAGCTGCGCCCCGTCAAGCCCTGCACGCGCTGCCCGATCCCCGACATCGACCCGGCCACCGCGCTGAGCAGCCCCGAAGTCGGCAACACGCTGCGCACCTACCGCGCCGACGCGCGCGTGGACGGCGGCATCACCTTCGGCATGAACTGCATCGTGATCCAGGGCGTGGAGCACACGCTCAAGGTGGGGCAGCAGGTGGGCGCGAATTACCGCTTCGAATAGCCGGCACAGGCTCTGCCTGTTTCAGGAATACCGCGGAACCGGCTTTGCCGGGCCGCAGGTATTGCCCCCTGCAAGGGGGTGTGCGGCCACGCGAAGTGGGCAAGCCCGGGGGGCGTCAGAACTTCACTCCGGCGATGAGGATGATGTTCGCGTAGGGCGTGCACTCGCCGGTGCGCACCATGGCGCGGGCCTTGGCCGTGCGGCGCTTGAATTCCTCGTGCGACACGGTCTGGGGCTCGATGCCGAGCGACTGCGGGTACCAGCCCGGCAGCTTCTTCTCATCGCCGGCCAGGGCCTCCTCGGCGATCACGATGCCTTCCACCTGCATCTCCGAGAGCACCGCCTGCAGCACCTCGCCGAGCGTCGGCACGCCGCGTGCCACGGCAAGGTCGATGCGGCGCGGGCCGTCGGGAATGGGCAGGCCGGCGTCGCCGAGCACGAGCATGTCGCCGTGGCCCAGCGAGGCGATCACGTGGGAGAGTTCGGCGTGCAGCAGGGCGGTGCGTTTCAAAGCTTGATCCAGTCGGGGGGCATGGGGCTGCGCAGCACGGCGTCGCGCTGCGGGATGGAGGGCTGGGCGCCCGGCTGCTGGATGCACAGCGCCGCGGCGCGGATGCCCAGGCGCACGGCCTCGTCGAAGCCCTGGCCTTCGCCCAGCGCGACGGCGAGCGCGCCCAGGAAGGTGTCGCCGGCGGCCGTGGTGTCGACCGCCTGCACCTGCGGCGCGGGATGGTGGCGTGCGCCGTCGGCATCGATGGCCACCGCGCCGCGCGCGCCCAGCGTGACGACCACGCGCGCGATGCCCCTGGCGCGCAGCGCCTGGCCGGCCCGTGCCGCCTCTTCGGGGCTGTCGGCGGACTGGCCGCACAGCGTCTGCGCCTCGATCTCGTTGACCACCAGCGTGTCGATCTTCGGCCACAGCGGCTCGGCGATGGCCTGCACCGGCGAAGGGTTGAGCAGCACCTTGCAGCCCGCTTCGTGCGCCACCGCGATGGCGCGCGCGACCTGGTCCAGCGGCGTCTCGAACTGCGCCACCAGGAAGGCGGCGCCCTGTACCTGCTGCTTCAGCGTGGCCTCGTCGGCCTCCAGCCGGGCGTTGGCGCCGGGGATCATCACGATGCGGTTCTGCCCGCTGTCTTCCACCAGGATCAGCGCGGTGCCCGTGGGCTCGCCCGCAACGGTGCGCAGGGAGGTGGTGTCGATGCCATCGCGCTCCAGCGAATCGCGCAGGGCCTTGCCGTGCGCGTCGTCGCCGACGCAGCCGATCATCCGGACGCTGCCGCCTTCGCGCGCGCAGCTCACCGCCTGGTTGGCGCCCTTGCCGCCGGGAATGTCGGCGATCGAATGGCCCAGCAGGGTCTCGCCCGCGGCCGGCGCGTGCGGCACGCGCACGACCAGGTCCATGTTGAGGCTGCCGAACACCACGATGCGCGGTGCCGCGGCACGGCCATCGGTGCTGCTGCTGGAAGAAGGCTTCAGGCTCACGAGGTGCGGGACTTTCGGGTTTGCGGGGAGGGCGTTCCGGCGGCCGCCGGTGCGGGGGCGGGGGCTTCGCGGAAGCTCGCGTGGCGCGCGGTGGAGGCGCGCACGCACAGCTCGGGCTGCAGCACCACCTTGCGCGCATCGCGGCGCTTGCCGCCCACGCGCTCCAGCAGCATGTCGACCGCCAGTGCGCCGATGCGCTCCTTGGGCTGCGCGACGGTGGTGAGCGCGGGGCTGGTGTAGGCCGAGAGCTCGATGTCGTCGAAGCCGACGATCGAGAGCTCGTCGGGCACCCGCACGCCGCTCTCGTGCGCCGCGCGCAAGGCGCCGATGGCCATCAGGTCGTTGCAGACGAACACGGCCGAGGGCTTCTGCTCGGTGCGCAGGATGGCGTGCATCGCCTCGTAGCCGCCCTGGCTGGTGAAGCCGCCGCGCCACAGCAGCGAATCGGTGCTGGCGATGCCGGGCGCGGCACCGGCCTCGGCCAGCGCCATGCGCCAGCCCTCGATGCGCTGCTCGCTGGGCATCACGCCCACCGGGCCGCCGATGCAGGCGATGCGCTTGTGGCCCAGCGACAGCAGGTGCCGCACGGCGAGCAGGCCGCCTTGCATGTGGGCGGTCTCGACCAGGTCGCAGACGGGGTTGGCGATCTCGCGGTCGACCAGCACGGTCGGCACGCGCAGCCCGTTGAGCTGCTTCGCCAGGTCGTCGTCGCCGCTCTCGCCGGTCGACACCACGATCAGTCCGTCGATGCGGCGCTCGGCCAGCACCTGCAGGTAGACGCTCTGGCGCCGGGGCTCGTCGTCGGTGTTGCACAGCACCAGCGTGTAGCCGGCGCCGAAGCAGCGGTCTTCCACGATCCGCACGATCTCGGCGAAGTAGGGGTTCGAGCTGTTGGGGATGAGCATGCCCAGCGTCGAGGTGGTGTTGCTCTTGAGGCTGCGCGCCATCGCGTTGGGCACGTAGCCCAGCTCGCGGATGGCGAGCTCCACCCGCTCGCGCACCTTGGCGCTCACGTGGCGCGTGTCGTTGACCACATGCGAGACGGTGGTGACCGACACCTCCGCCTTCAGCGCGACGTCCTTGATGGTGGCCATGGTTCTTTCCTGTTGCTGGATGGACGGGAGCCGATCAGGCCAGCCGGCGTTCCGCGCGGCGCTGACGCAGCGTGTCGATGATCACCGCCACCACGATCACCGCGCCGGTGATGATCCGCTTGCTCGGCTCGCTGGCGCCCACCTGCGCGAGGCCGGCCTCGAGCACCGCGATGATCAGCACGCCGAAGAAGGTGTTGACGACCGAGCCGCGCCCGCCCATCAGGCTGGTGCCGCCGATCACCACGGCCGCGATCACCTGCAGCTCGATGCCCACGCCCGCGTTCGGGTCGGCGGCCTCGAGGCGGGCGGACTGCATCAGGCCCGCGAGGCCGGCCAGCAGGCCGGTGACGGCGAACACGATGATGCGGATGGGCCGCGGATCGACGCCCGCCAGGCGCATCGCCTCCTCGTTGGTGCCGATGCCCACCACGTGGCGGCCGAACACGGTGCGCGTGAGCACCAGCTGCCCGATGACCACCAGCACCACCGCCAGCACGAAGGCGGCGGAGATGCCGCCGATCCACGGCGCGGCCAGGCCCGAGATGGCGTCGCCCACGTACTGCGTGCGCGAATCCGTCACGAGGTAGGCGCCGCCGCGCACCGCCTCCAGCATGCCCAGCGACACGATGAAGCTCGGCAGCCGCCATGCCACCGACACCGCGCCCGTGACCGTGCCGCACACCAGGCCCGTGGCCAGTCCGAGCGCGGCGGCCAGCGGCACCGAGAGCTTCCATTCGAGGATGGCGGCGGCGGTGACGGCGGCGCTGAGCGCCAGCACCGAGCCCACCGACAGGTCGATGCCCGCGATGATCAGCACGAAGGTCATGCCGACCGCCATCACGGCCAGCGCCGGGATCTCGTTGGCGATGGAGACGAAGGTCTCGCGCGTCAGGAAGTATTCGCTGAGCGAGCCGAAGAGGGCGATCATGCCCACGAGCACGATCGTCAGGCCCAGGTAGGTGCCGAGCTGGCCCTTGAGCGCGGAAGGCGCGGGCGGCGTATTGGATTTCGGGGAAGCGGCGTTCATGGTGTGTCGGCGGCGACCGGGGTCGGGTCGGAAACGGGGGATACCGTCGGCGGTTGGGCTGCTGGGTGTCCCGTGGCGTCGCTGAATGCCGCGGCCAGCAGCGATTGTTCGGTCCATTCTCCGCGCTCGAACACCGCGACCAGGCGGCCGGCACTCATCACGCCGATGCGGTCGCACATGGCCATGAGTTCGCGCAGGTCGCTCGACACCATCAGCAGCGCCTTGCCGGCGTCGGTCATGCGGTCGAGTTCGGCGTAGAGGTCGGCGCGCGCGCCGACGTCCACGCCGCGCGTGGGTTCGTCGAGCAGCAGCACCTTGCATTCGCGGTGCAGCCAGCGCGCGAAGACCACCTTCTGCTGGTTGCCGCCGCTGAGCGTGGCCACCGGCTGCTCGATGCTGCGCGAGCGGATGCGCAGCAGTTCCACCAGCTTGCGCGCGATGCTGCGCTCCTTGGCGCCGCGCAGCCAGCCGGCATGCGAGATCGCGCCCAGGTCGCTCAGCGTGGCGTTCACGCGGATCGATTGCGGCAGCAGCAGGCCCTGCGACTTGCGGTCTTCGGTGACCAGGCCGATGCCTGCGCGGATCGCCTGCATCGGCGAGCGCCAGCCCTTGCGCACGTGGTGGGTGGTCTTGCCGTCGGCGTGCAGCGTGATCTCGCCGCGGTCGGCGCGGTCGGCGCCGAACAGCAGGCGCACCAGTTCGGTCCGGCCCGAGCCGACCAGGCCGGCCAGGCCCATGACTTCGCCCGCGCGCAGGTCGATGTCCACGTCGCGAACGACCTGCGCCCGGCCGATGCCGCGTGCGCTCAGCAGCACGGGGCCTGCCGCGCGGCGGTCGCGGCCCTCGTGCTCGTGCACCGCGCGGCCGACCATGCGCTGCACCAGTTCGGATTCGCGTACGCCGGCCATGGCGCGCACGTCCACCAGGCGGCCGTCGCGCAGCACCGCCACGCGGTCGGCGATGCGCTGCAGTTCTTCCAGGCGGTGCGACACGTAGACGATCGCCACGCCGCGCGCCTTCAGCAGGTCGATCTGCTCGAAGAGGTGCGAGGTCTCGCGCGGGGTGAGCATGGCGGTGGGCTCGTCGAGCACCAGCACGCGCGTGTCGTCCTGCAGGTTGCGCGCGATCTCGACCATCTGCTGCTGGCCGATGCCCAGCCGCGCCACGGGCGTGGCCGGGTCGATGTTCTGCATGCCGATCTTGGCGAGCTGGCGCGCGGCCAGCTCGTGCAGCCTGGCCTTGCGAATCCAGCCGGTCTTGTTGGGCAGGCGGTCGAGCAGCAGGTTCTCGGCCACAGACAGCGTGGTGACGAGGCCGAGCTCCTGCATCACCATGCGAACGCCCAGGCGCTCGGCGTCGCGGCGCGAGGTGGGCGCGAAGGGCTTGCCGTCGAGCAGCATCTGGCCTCGCGTGGGCTGCACCAGGCCGCAGACGATCTTCGACAGCGTGCTCTTGCCGGCGCCGTTCTCGCCCGTGAGGGCCAGCACTTCGCCGGGGTTGAGCACGAGCGAGACGTCGTCCAGCACCGGCGCCGCATAGTCCTTGCCCATGGCGCTCAGCGAGAGCACGGGCGCGCCGGGATCGTTGTCAGCCATCGATAAACCTTATTCCAGAAACACCGCGGAACCGGCTTCACCGGGCCGTCGGTGTTGCCCCCGGCAGGGGTTTGGCGAAGCGACACGAAGTGCGCAAAGCCTGGGGGCGAGCAACATTTACTTCGAGTCCTTGGTGACGAGCACCACGTCGGTCTTCACCTCGGCGGGCATGTCGGCCTGCTTCTTGCCCTCGGCCAGCGCCTTCAGCGCGGTCTCGATGCCGAACACGGCCTGCTTGGCGGCGAACTGGTCGGCCGTGGCGAGCACGCGGCCGTCCTTGAGCATCGGCTTGATGGCGCCGATGTTGTCGTAGCCGACCACCAGCACCTTGCCGGTCTTGCCGGCGGCCTTGACGGCAGCCACGGCGCCCAGGGCCATGCTGTCGTTGCCCGCGAGCAGCGCCTTCAGGTCGGGGTGCTCGCGCATCATGCCGGCGGCCACGGTGTTGCCCTTGTCGATTTCCCACTGGCCCGACTGCACGCCCACCACCGTCACGCCGGCGGCCTTCATCGCGTCCTGGTAGCCCAGCGTGCGCTGCTGCGCATTGAAGGTGGTCGACACGCCTTCGATGATGCCGACCTTGTCGCCCGCCTTCAGCTCCTTGGCGAGCGCATCGCCCACCAGCTTGGCGCCGGCGCGGTTGTCGGGGCCGACGAAGGGCACCTGGATGCCCTTTTCCTTCAGCGCGGCGGCGTCGAACTGGTTGTCGATGTTGACCACCAGGATGCCCTTGTCGATGGCCGCCTTCACGGCCGGCACCAGCGCCTTCGAATCGGCCGGCGCGATGACCAGCGCGTTGATCTTCTGCGCCACCATCTGCTCGACCATCTTGATCTGCGCGGCGGTGTCGGTCTCGTCCTTGATGCCGTTGGCCACCAGCGTGTACTTGGCGGCGTTGGCCTTCTGGTGCGCCTTGGCGCCGTCTTCCATGGTGCGGAAGAATTCGTTGGCCAGCGACTTCATGACCAGCGCGACCTTGGGCTTTTCCTGCGCGAGAACGGGCGTTCCGGCCATGGCGCCCAGCAGCGTCAGTGCGGCAGCGCTTTGCAGGGTACGGCGGGTGAACTTCATGGTGGTTGTCTCCTGGGATAGGTGGATCGAAACGGTGCGCCGGTCTTGGCCGGGGCGCCGATGTTAACTTACGGAAACGTTTGCGCAAACGTTTGCCGATCGGTGCTAACCCTGATCGCCGAGGGCTCGGCCGGCGGGCTGGAAGACCTGTCGGATGGGCATCGGGACATGCTCGCCTAAAATTGCCGGTTACCCAAGAGGACCTCCCATGAGTTTGCAATGCGGCATCGTCGGCCTGCCCAACGTCGGTAAATCCACCCTTTTCAATGCGCTGACCAAGGCCGGCATCGCGGCGGAAAACTATCCCTTCTGCACCATCGAGCCCAACGTGGGCGTGGTGGAAGTGCCCGACCCGCGCCTCGACCAGCTCGCCGAGATCGTCAAGCCCGAGCGCGTGGTGCCCGCCATCGTCGAGTTCGTCGACATCGCCGGCCTGGTGGCCGGCGCCAGCACCGGCGAAGGCCTGGGCAACAAGTTCCTGGCCCACATCCGCGAGACCGACGCCACCGTCAATGTGGTGCGCTGCTTCGACGACGACAACGTCGTCCACGTGGCCGGCAAGGTCGACCCGATCTCCGACATCGAGGTGATCCAGACCGAGCTGTGCCTGGCCGACCTCGCCACCGTCGAGAAAGCGCTGGCCCGCCACACCAAGGTGGCCCGCTCGGGCGACAAGGACGCGCAGAAGCTGGTCGGCCTGCTCGAGCGCTGCCAGACCGCGCTCAACGAGAACACGCCGGTGCGCGCGCTCGAGTTCACCAAGGAAGAGCGCCCGCTGATCAAGACCTTCTCGCTGATCACCGCCAAGCCCGCGATGTTCGTCGGCAACGTGTCCGAAGACGGCTTCGAGAACAACCCCTACCTCGACCGCCTGCGCGAATATGCCGCGAAGCAGGGCGCGCCCGTGGTCGCCATCTGCGCCAAGATCGAGGCCGACCTGGCCGAGATGGACGACGAGGACAAGAAGATGTTCCTCGCCGAGATCGGCCAGGAGGAGCCGGGCCTGAACCGCCTGATCCGCGCGGCCTTCAAGCTGCTGGGCCTGCAGACCTACTTCACCGCCGGCGTGAAGGAAGTGCGCGCCTGGACCATCCACATCGGCGACACCGGCCCCCAGGCGGCAGGCGTGATCCACGGCGACTTCGAGAAGGGCTACATCCGCGCCCAGACCATCGCCTTCGAGGACTACATCGCCTACAAGGGCGAGCAGGGCGCCAAGGACGCGGGGAAGATGCGCTCGGAAGGCAAGGAATACGTCGTGAAGGATGGCGACGTGATGAACTTCCTGTTCAGCTCCTGATTCCCGCCGGTGAGATGCCCCTCGAATGAGTCGTCCCAAGATCGTCATCATTGCGGGGCCCAATGGCGCGGGCAAGACCACCTTCGCCCGGGCTTTCCTTCCGCAGGAAGCGCAGGTTTCGCGCTTCATCAATGCGGACTTGATCGCTGCCGGGCTGTCTCCTTTCGCGCCGGAAGCAGAAGCGATCAAGGCCGGTCGGCTGATGCTCGATGAGATTGCGGAGTGTGTCCGTCGGCGAGAAAGCTTCGCCTTCGAAACGACCTTGTCGGGACTGGGCTATCTGCGCCATATCGGCGCCTGGAGAGCCTCGGGCTATCACGTGAGTCTTTTCTTTCTGTCATTGCCCACGGCAGAATTTGCAGTCGCGCGTGTGGCGGAACGTGTTCGCCAAGGCGGCCATCACATTCCTGAGGACGTGATTCGCCGCCGCTTCGCGTCTGGGCGCAGGAACTTCGACGGCAGCTATCGCGGTGCGGTCGATGCCTGGGCTCTGTACGACAACTCCGGTGAAGAGCCGGCTCTCATCGAATGGGGAGAAGCGTCATGACCAATGAGCAGCTGTCGCAGGCTAAGGACAAGGACCTCGCCGGGTCGCTGATCGCGATTCGACGCGCTGCCAGGGCGGCCCGCGAAGCCGCAGTACGCACCAACACCGCCATCGTGGTGCAGCGAGGCCAGAAGCCGGTTCGCATCACGGCAGACGAGTTGCGCAAGGCCGGCGTGAAGTGAAGCCGCGGCAGCGGGTTGTTGGATAGACTCCGCGCGCCCCGTCTCTCCTCCCAAGGCCAGCCCCATGCTCACCGTCCACCACCTCAACAACTCCCGCTCGCAACGCGTGCTCTGGCTGCTCGAGGAGCTGGAGCTGCCCTACGAAGTCGTGCATTACCAGCGCGATCCGCAGACCATGTTGGCGCCCGCTTCGCTGCGGGCCGTTCATCCGCTGGGAAAGTCACCGGTCGTCACGACGGATGACGGACTCACGCTTGCCGAGTCGGGCGCGATCATCGAGACGGTGATCGAGCGCTACCGCAACGGCCGGCTCGCTCCAGTCGCAGGTTCGCCGGAGGCGGTGCGTTATCGCTACTGGCTGCATTTCGCGGAAGGCACGGCCATGTCTCCGCTGCTGCTGAAGCTGATCTTCGACCGCATCGAGACCGGCAAGATGCCTTTCTTCGCGAGGCCGGTGGCCAAGGCGATCGCGGCGAAGACGAAATCGGCGTTCATCCATCCGAACATCGCGAGCCACCTGAACTACATGGAGGCCGAACTGGGCAGGAGCGAGTGGTTCGCAGGCGATGCGTTCACTGGCGCGGACATCCAGATGAGCTTCGTCGTCGAGGCCGCGCGGGCGCGCGGCGGGCTCGATGCGAAGCGGCCGAAGCTGATGGCATACCTGGAGCGCATCCATTCGCGTCCTGCGTACAAGCGTGCGCTGGAGCGCGGCGGTCCTTATGAGCTTCTGAACTGAGGCATTCCTTCGCGATAGCCGCTTCGGAAAGGCGTCGGCGAAGCGACATGAACTAAGCGCGCGCAGTTCGGCGGTGAGCGACAACTACGACGGGAAGACGTGCAGCAGCGCGACAGTCATGGAGACATAGCGCAGGAATTTCCCGATCGCCATGTAGGCCACGCAGGGCCAGAACGGAAGCTTGAGCCAGCCGGCGACCGCGCACAGCGGATCGCCCACCAGCGGCAGCCAGCTCAGCAGGCAGGCCTTGGGGCCGAGCTTCTCGAGCCAGCCCAGAACACGCACATGATGTTTCGAGTGCGAGTATTTGTCGGCGACCTTGTGCGCGCCGTAGCCCATCCACCAGTCGACTGCGCCGCCGAGCGTGTTGCCCACGGTCGCGACTGCGATGGCGGGCCAGAACATGTCGGGATTGAGCTTGAGCAGGCCGAAGAGAAATGGCTCGGAGCCCACCGGCAGAAGCGTCGCCGAGACGAAGGCAGCCACGAACAGCGTGGAGAGTCCGTACTGCGGCAGTGCCAGCAGCGCAAGGAGAGAGTCGAGCCAGGCTTCCATAGGGTCGGCGCAGTATAGGCAGCGCAGGCACCGCCGACGCGTGGGAGAAAGCCCCGGCGCGCACCGGTATTTGTACGGGGTACCGAGGCGCAAATCGTTTCAGTCGCTGAAATGCGGCGTGGCTACAATCGTGCCTCATTTTTCAGCAGCCGAACGCGCAGCTCCCCCCTTCCAAATGACCTTGCAGATCGGCAACCACACGCTGGAGAACCGCCTGTTCGTCGCGCCCATGGCCGGCGTGACGGACCGGCCCTTCCGCATGCTGTGCCGTGCGCTCGGCGCGGGGTACGCGGTCAGCGAGATGGTCACCTCGCGCAAGGAGCTCTGGGGTTCGCTCAAGACATCGCGGCGCGCCAACCACGACGGAGAGCCGGGCCCCATTGCGGTGCAGATCGCCGGCACCGACGCGGCGATGATGGCCGAGGCCGCGGTCTACAACATCGAGCGCGGCGCGCAGATCATCGACATCAACATGGGCTGCCCGGCCAAGAAGGTCTGCAACAAGTGGGCCGGCTCGGCGCTGATGCGCGACGAGCCGCTGGCGCTGGAGATCGCGCAGGCCGTGGTCGACGCGGCGCAGCCCTTCGGCGTGCCGGTCACGCTCAAGATGCGCACCGGCTGGAGCATGGAGCACCGCAACGCGGTGAAGCTGGCGCGCGACTTCGAATCGGCCGGCGTGCAGATGCTCACCGTGCACGGACGCACGCGCGAGCAGGGCTACAAGGGCTTCGCCGAGTACGACACCATCGCCGCCGTGAAGGCTGCCGTGCGCGTGCCGGTGGTGGCCAACGGCGACATCAATTCACCCGAGAAGGCGCGCGACGTGCTCGCGGCCACCGGCGCCGACGCCGTGATGGTCGGCCGCGCCGCGCAGGGGCGGCCGTGGATCTTCCGCGAGATCGCGCACTTCCTGGAGACCGGCACCCACCGCGCGCCACCGCTGGTGGCGGAGGTGCGCCGCCTGCTGCTCGACCATCTGGTGGAGCACTATGCGCTCTATGGCGACTACAGCGGTGTGCGCACGGCGCGCAAGCACATTGGCTGGTACGTGCGCACGCTGCCCGACGGCGAGGCGTTCCGCGCACGCATGAACGCCATCGAGGACTGTGCCGAGCAGCTGCGCGCCGTCGGCGACTATTTCGACGGGCTGGCGGATCGCATGGACCGCATGCCCGTACAGCGCCCCGCGGACGACGACGCGCCGGGCGAAGAAGAGGAGACGGCCTGCACCGTCCATTGAGAGAGGAAAAGAAGAAGCAATGAGCAAGAAACACATCGAGGACTGCGTGCGCACCAGTCTGGACAGCTACTTCCGCGACCTGCGCGGCACCGAACCCGACGGCATGTACGAAATGCTCGTGCGCGTGGTGGAGAAACCCCTGCTCGATGTCGTGATGACGCGCGCCGAGGGCAACCAATCGAAGGCCGCGCAATGGCTGGGCCTGAACCGCAACACGCTTCGCAAGAAGCTGGTCGAACACAAACTCCTGAAATAAATAACTCCCCGGCATATCCAATGGCCCAGACCGCACTCATCTCCGTTTCCGACAAGACCGGCATCCTCGAATTCGCCCAGGCGCTGCACGCGCTGGGCATCAAGCTACTGTCCACAGGCGGCACCGCCAAGCTGCTCGCCGATGCGGGCCTGCCCGTCACCGAGGTGGCCGACCACACCGGCTTTCCCGAAATGCTCGACGGCCGCGTGAAGACGCTGCACCCGAAGATCCACGGCGGCCTGCTCGCGCGCCGCGACCTGCCCGCGCACGTGGCCGCCATCCAGCAGCACGGCATCGACACCATCGACCTGCTGGTGGTCAACCTTTACCCGTTCGAGGCCACGGTGGCCAAGCCCGGCTGCACGCTGGAAGACGCGATCGAGAACATCGACATCGGCGGTCCGGCCATGGTGCGCAGCGCGGCCAAGAACTGGAAGGACGTGGGCGTGCTCACCGACTCCTCTCAGTACGCCGTGGCGCTGGCCGAACTCAAGGCCGACGGCAAGCTCAGCGACAAGACCAAGTTCGCGTTCTCGGTGGCCGCGTTCAACCGCATCGCCGACTACGACGGCGCGATCAGCGACTACCTCTCGGCCATCGACTTCGACGCCAGCATCGGCCAGCCCGCGCCCAAGCGCTCGCTCTTCCCGGCGCAGAGCAACGGCCGCTTCGTGAAGGTGCAGGACCTGCGCTACGGCGAGAACCCGCACCAGCAGGCCGCCTTCTACCGCGACCTGCATCCCGCGCCCGGCTCGCTCGTTTCGGCCAAGCAGCTGCAGGGCAAGGAGCTGAGCTACAACAACATCGCCGACGCCGATGCGGCGTGGGAGTGCGTGAAGAGCTTCGACGTGCCCGCCTGCGTGATCGTGAAGCACGCCAACCCCTGTGGCGTGGCCATCGGCAAGGACGCGGCCGAGGCTTACTCCAAGGCCTTCAAGACCGATCCGACCTCGGCCTTCGGCGGCATCATCGCCTTCAACCGTCCGGTGGACGGCCCGACCGCGCAGGAGATCGCCAAGCAGTTCGTCGAGGTCCTGATGGCACCGGGCTACACGCCCGAGGCGCTCGAGGTGTTCCAGGCCACCAAGGCCAAGCTCAACGTGCGCGTGCTCGAGATCGCGCTGCCCAAGGGCGGCGCCACCGACTGGGACAACGGCCGCAACGCCATGGACGTCAAGCGCGTCGGCTCGGGCCTGCTGATCCAGACGGCCGACAACCACGAGCTCGCCGCCACCGACCTCAAGGTGGTCAGCAAGAAGCAGCCCACGCCGCAGCAATTGCAAGACCTGCTGTTCGCATGGAAGGTCGCCAAGTACGTGAAGAGCAACGCGATCGTGTTCTGCGCCAACGGCATGACCATGGGCGTGGGTGCAGGTCAGATGAGCCGCCTTGATTCGGCGCGCATCGCCAGCATCAAGGCCGAGCACGCGGGCCTGTCGCTGAAGGACACGGCCGTGGCCAGCGACGCCTTCTTCCCGTTCCGCGACGGCCTCGACGTGGTGGTGGACGCGGGCGCGAGCTGCGTGATCCAGCCGGGCGGCTCGATGCGCGACCAGGAGGTCATCGACGCTGCCGACGAGCGCGGCGTGGTGATGGTGCTGTCGGGCGTGCGGCACTTCCGGCACTGATTTCGCCACTGATCGATCGGCGCCCGTTCCGGGGCGCGGCCGGGCCGTCCGCTAGCTCTTCCCTGGCGTGCGCGACTCGGCCTTTTTCTTTTGGGGCGATGCTGCCGTTTCGGCGCTGGACTCCGCCGCGCCGGCGAGCAGCGACATGAAGAAATCCAGCGTGCCTGCCATCGTCTTGGCGGTCGACTGGCGCGAAAGGCTCCATTCCGGAAAGTGTCCGTCCACGGCCATGCGCGCCAAGCCGTAGACCAGCGCGCGCGCAGCGATCTGCGCGTGCGCGGCGTCGGCGGCATTCGTCGTGCTGCCGCCTTGCGCGAATGCCTCGTCGAAGAGCTTGCGCATCTGCGTGCGGATCTTTTCGTTGTCGCCGCGCAGCGTCGGCGAATCGTCGTAGTCGATCAGAGAGCGTTCGCTGATGACGCGAAAGTGCGTCGGGTTCGCGCGCGCCCACTCGATGTAGGCATGGCCGATGGCGCCGAAGCGCGCCAGCGGCGGCGCTTCGGACGCGGCCGCCACGGCTTCCTCCACGTGCGTGCGCAGCCGCTGTGTCGCCTGCTCGGCCACGGCCGTCAGCAGCGCGGTCTTGGTCGCGAAATGACGGAACGGCGCGCCCGGCGACACGCCCGCGCGCTTGGCCGCTTCGCGCACGCTGAGCTTGTCGAGGCCGTCGCGCTCGATCAGCTCGACGGCCGCCTCGATCAGCGCCTCGCGCAGGTTGCCGTGGTGATAGGCGCGGGGTTCGGGAGCGGGCGGAGAGGGGGAGCGAGTGACCATGGGGATGGAGCTTGCTGCATTCAATGTAAGCGCTGCTTATTTTGCGCTAGACTGCGCCCTGCCGCGATGTATGCATTGATTACATGCGCGGTATCCGAAACATTTCCATCCATCGTTCCAACTGGAGCTCTCATGCATATCCGTCTTGCTTTTCTGTTCGCCGCGGCCCTTTGGGCAGGCGCGGCATCGGCCCAGGAGTCCGCACCGACATTGCAGATCGTCTGGCCGCCCGAAGGGGCTGTCGTGCAACTGGGCAGCGATGCCGAGCGCTCCATCGGCGTGGTCGTGCAGAGCAACTACAGGCTGCTCGCCGCCGGCCAATGCGGCAGCGACAAGCGCTGTGGCCACATCCACATGAAGATCGACCCCGAAGGCGACAGCTGCAACCTGCCGGGCCGTCCCTACAACAGCATGAACAGCGACTTCGGCGGAGAGCTGATCAAGGCGCGCTTCGGTCCATGCCCGTCGCCGACGGGAGAGCACGTGATCGGCATCCTGCTGGCCGACGACCAGCACAAGCCTGTCCTGGTGGACGGCAAGCCGGTGACCAGGCTCGTGAAAGTCACGACCCGATAGACAAGCCGAAGGCCGGCTTACTCGTGCGTGCCGAAGCGGTACTTCAGCTGGAAGGTGACCGCGCCGTACAGCCGGTTCTTGATCGTCGGTACGTAGGCGATGTTGAGGCCCCAGTTCTTGCCCTCGATGGCGGCCACCGGAAGGATGGCGGGGAACCAGTTGCCGTTGCGGTAGTTGGGGTAGCCGTCGAAGCCGCCGACCACGGCGCCGAACTTCACGCCGTAGAACTCGAAGGGCAGCGCATACAGTCCCACGTAGTTCGACTGCCGGCGGTCGCTGTTGCGGAAGGTGCCCGCGGTGACGCGGAAGGTATCGTTCAGCGGGTACTCGAAGCCCAGGCCCTGGTTGACGTTCTCCAGGCCCTTGCCGCTGTCGAAATGCGCCGAGTAGAAGCCGGGGTTGATCCAGATGTTCTTCGGATCGAAGGACGAGTCCTGCGCCGCTGCGAAGCCGGGAATGAGAAGAGCGATGCTCAGGGCCGGCAGCGTGCGCAGGGAGTTCATGGTGGCTAGGGTGTGCTGAAGATTTGTCGTGCGGCTTCGATGGTGGCGGCGATGTCCTCGTCGCTGTGTGCCGCGCTCACGAAGCCTGCTTCGTAAAGCGCGGGCGCAATATACACGCCGCGATCCAGCAGACCATGAAACAACGCATTGAACTTCGCGTTGTCGGTTGTCATCACGGTGGCATAGTTCTGCGGCAGGTCCTTCATCAGGAAGAAGCCGAACATGCCGCCTTCGCTGTCGGCGCTGAAGGGCTGGCCTTCGGCCGCCGCGGCAGCCTTGAGCCCGTCGACGAGCGAGCGCGTCTTCTTGCCGAGCGCTTCGTAGAAACCGGGCTTCGCGATCTCCTTCAGCGTGGCGAGGCCGCATGCCGTGGCCACTGGATTGCCCGACAGCGTGCCCGCCTGGTAGACCGGCCCCTGCGGCGCGAGCTGCTCCATGATCGCGCGCGGGCCGCCGAAGGCCGCGAGAGGCATGCCGCCGCCGATGACCTTGCCGAGCACCGTGAGGTCGGGCTTGATGCCCAGCACCCCCTGCGCGCCGTGCAGGCCCACGCGGAAGCCCGTCATCACCTCGTCGAAGACCAGCAGGGCGCCGTGCTGCGTGCAGAGCTCGCGGCAGCGGCGGGCGAACTTGGGCGTGGCGCGCACGAAGTTCATGTTGCCGGCGATCGCCTCGATCATCAGGCAGGCGATGTCCTTGCCGTGCAGCGCGAAGGCTTCTTCCAGCTGCTGCAGGTTGTTGTATTCGAGCACGATGGTGTGCTGCACCACCTCGGGCGGCACGCCGGCGGAGGTGGGATTGCCGAAGGTGGCGAGGCCGGAGCCGGCCTTCACGAGCAGCGCATCGGCATGGCCGTGGTAGCAGCCCTCGAACTTGACGATGCTCTTGCGGCCGGTGGCGCCGCGCGCCAGGCGCAGGGCGCTCATGGCCGCCTCGGTGCCCGAGCTCACGAGCCGCACCATTTCCATCGAAGGCACCAGCGCGAGGATGGCCTCGGCCAGCTCGACCTCGCGCTCGGTCGGCGCGCCGTACGAGAAGCCTTCGAGCACGGCCTTCTGCACTGCCTCGACCACGGCGGGGTGGCCGTGGCCCAGGATCATCGGGCCCCAGGAGCCGATGTAGTCGATGTAGCGTTTGTCGTTGGCGTCCCAGAAATAGGCGCCCTGGGCGCGCTGCACGAAGCGGGGCGTGCCGCCCACGGCCTTGAAGGCACGCACGGGCGAATTCACGCCGCCGGGAATCACGGCGCGGGCGCGCTCGAAAAGAATGTCGTTGCGGTCGGTACTTGGCATCGGGACTCAGCAGAGGTTTTCAGTGGGAGCGGCCGGCGTGCCCCCGGCAGGGGCCGGCGAAGCGGCTCGAAGTGCGCGCGGCCTGGGGGCGAGCAGCATTTCAGTGGCGGGTGTCGTGTGGGGGAAGGGCGAAGTCGGGCGGGGCGTCCGGGTCCTCGTCGCCTTCCTCCTCGGGTTCGGGTTCGGCCCAGAAGAGGCGGTCGGGCAGCACGTGGCCCATGCCCGGGCGGAAGCCCGCGTCGAGGCAGCGGTCCATGTAGGCCAGGGCCTCGGTGGTTGCGGCCACCAGGTCGGCGCCGCTGGCGAGCAGGGCGGCCAGCGCGGCGGAGAGGGTGTCGCCCGCACCGGCGAAGACGGCCTCGAGCCGCTCGTACTTCTCGCTGGCGAGCACCGACTGCGGCGAGGCCAGCACGTTGTCGATGAACTGGTCGGGCAGCACCAGGCCGGTCACCAGCGTGTAGGGCACGCCGAACTCGCCGGCGGCCTTGGCGATGTCGCGCGCGCCGGGCGGCCGATCGCCGTTCCAGTCCGGAAGCAGCCAGCGCCACAGCGTGCTGTGGTTTCCTACCAACACCGTCGTCTGGGGCAGGACGAGCTCGCGGAAAGCGTCGAGATAGGGCTCGATCAGGTTCTCGTCCCACCACGACAGGTTGGGCATGTAGGCCACCACGGGCACCTCCGGATAGTCGGCGGCGGTTTCCGCGATGGTGCTGAGCGCCTCGGTGGTTCCGGCGAAGCCGACCTTGATCAGCTGGACCTCCACGTCCTCGAGGATCGAGCGCGCCTGCTCGGCGATGGCCTCCTCGTCGAAGGGGAAGTGATCGAAAATCTCGGCCGTGTCGCGTGCGTAGGCGCCCGTGACGACCGGCAGGATGTGTGCGCCTACCGACCCCATGGCCAGGGCGTCCGCGCCCAGGCCGCCCGCGCCGCTGGGGTCGCTGGCGTTGAACACCAGCACGCAGGGCGGATTCAGGTCGTGCTCGGCCTGCTGGCCGGCATCCTGCGAGGGGTCGTTAAGATCGCCCGGTTTACGGGCGTTGTCTGCTGGAAGTAAGTAGATGGTCATACGCCGTGCGGAATCCCCTGGATGGTGGCATAGGCGCGACGTTTACAGTCTGCCAGAGAGATACGCATAGATACACTCGTTGCATTTAATGAACAAGGACTTTAAGCTCCGATGAATACGAAAACTTGGATGTGCCTGATTTGTGGGTGGATCTATGACGAAGCGGTTGGTGTACCGGAAGACGGCATCGCGGCAGGCACGGCCTGGGCCGATGTTCCGATGAACTGGACCTGTCCTGAGTGCGGTGCGCGCAAGGAAGACTTCGAAATGGTTGAAATCTGAAAGCATGGCATAGATAGAGCTACGCGGTCTGCGTCGGTGTTCGGCGCGGCGGGCTTCCAAGTCTCATGAGCAGGAGCGTTTGCAATGGGCCCGAATGGATCTGGTTACAAGGTGCTGGTCATCGACGACAGCAACACCATCCGGCGCAGTGCCGAGATTTTTCTGAAGCAGGGTGGGCATGAAGTTCTTCTCGCCGAGGACGGCTTCGACGCACTCTCCAAGGTCAACGACCACAAGCCGCACCTGATTTTCTGCGACATCCTGATGCCGCGTCTCGACGGCTACCAGACCTGCGCCATCATCAAGCGCAACGCCCACTTTTCCAACGTCCCGGTCGTCATGCTGTCTTCGAAAGACGGTGTATTCGACAAGGCACGCGGCCGCATGGTCGGTTCCCAGGACTACCTGACCAAGCCTTTCACCAAAGACCAGCTGCTGCAGGCCGTGCAGCAGTTTGGCACCGTTCAACAGGAAGCGCAGTAATGCCCATTCGAAAAATCCTCGTCGTCGACGACTCCAAGACGGAACTGGTGTTCCTGTCCGACCTCCTCCAGAAGAACGGCTTCGCCGTCAAGACGGCCGAGAACGCCGACGACGCCATGCGCCGCCTCGAGGAGGAGCACCCCGACCTGATCCTCATGGACGTGGTCATGCCCGGCCAGAACGGCTTCCAGCTCACGCGCGCCATCGCCCGCGACCCGAAGTACTCGGCGATCCCGATCATCCTGTGCACCAGCAAGAACCAGGAGACCGACCGCGTCTGGGGCATGCGCCAAGGCGCGCGCGACTACATCGTGAAGCCGGTCAACGCCGCCGACCTGATGTCCAAGATCAGTGCCCTGAACTGAGCGAAAGCCTGCCGAGTCCATGGCGAATCGCGATGCTCTGAGAGCCTTCCAGTCCCGGCTGGCGAGCCGCCTGCAGGCCGCTCGCACGACGGGCGTGGCCGCCACCTGGCTGGCGGTCGAGGCCGGCGAGGGCAAATACCTCTTTCCGCTGGGACACGCCGGCGAAATCTTTCCCTGGACGCCGCCGCAGCCCGTGCCCTACACGGAGCCGTGGTTTCTGGGCGTTGCCAACCTGCGCGGCGGCCTCTACGGCGTCGTGCAGCTTTCGGCATTCGCCACCGGCGTTCCTGCCGCGCTGGCCGCCACCGAGGCGGCGCGCATCCAGTCGCGGCTCGTTGCTTTCAACGAGCTGCTCGAAGTCAACTGCGCATTGCTGGTCGATCGACTGGCGGGGTTGCGGGGGGCGGAGGCCTTCACGGCATCCGAACCTCCCGGCGCAGACGCACCCGCATGGCACGGACATCTGTTCACCGATGCGGCAGGGGAGCGCTGGCAGGAAGTCAACCTGCAGGCGCTTTCGCAGCAACCCCAGTTTTTGAGCATTGGTGCGTAGCGTCTACGCACGCCGTACCGGAAAACCACCTGAAGGACCGACCGTGAGCTCGATCGCCGACAAGTTCAAGAAATTACTGCCCGTGACCAACGGCAACGACAAGGCCCGCGTCGATGGCTCCGGTTCGATATCGATCGACGATGTCGACACGGTCCAGGTTCCGGACGAGAAGACCGTGCGCATCGACCGCAAGGCCGGCGCGCCCGACACCAGCTTCGGCGACGTCGACCTGCCCGGCGGCGGCGATGCCGCCAACGAACCCGGCGCCGCGGCTGCCGAGATCGCGCCCGACATCACCGGAGGCCGCGCGGGCTCCAACCCGGCGAAGCAGCAGCGTATCCTGGCCATCATGCTGGCGATCGTGGTGCTGCTGCTGCTGCTGGTCGCAGGCTCCGCAATCCTTCGCGCCGAACGCCTCGCGCAGCAGGTGGCGGCCACCGGCCAGTCGCTGATGCAGTCGCAGCGCCTGGCCAAGTCGATCTCGCAGGCCCTCGTGGGCAGCCCCTCGGCCTTCGTCGAGGTGAAGGACGCCGCCGACGACCTCACGCGCCGCGTGCAGGGCCTGACCAACGGCGACGACTCCCTGCGCCTGGAGCGCGTGGGCAACCAGTACGACGAGGAGATGAACAAGATCAATCCTCTGGTCGCCCGTGCCGACGCCAGCGCCAAGGTCGTGCTGGCCCAGCGCCAGATCCTGACGCAGGTGGGCGCCGCCCTGCGCGACATCAACCAGCAGTCGTCCACGCTGCTCGAGATGACGGAGACCGTCGCCTCACTGAAGATGCAGCAGAACGCCACGCTGCCCGAGATCTCGGCCGCCGGCCAGCTCGTGATGCTGACGCAGCGCATCGGCAAGTCGACCAACGAGTTCTTCACGGTCGAGGGCGTGAACCCCGACGCCGTGTTCCTGCTGGGCAAGGACCTGAACACCTTCCAGGAAACCACCCGCGGTCTGCTCGACGGCAATGCGCAGCAGCGCTTCCCCGGCTCGAAGGATCCGCAGACGCGCCAGCAGCTCGAAGCCATCCTGAAGACCTACGAACAGATGCGCACGCAGGCATCGGCCATTCTGGGCAACCTGCAGGGCCTGGTGGCCGCGCGCGAAGCGCAGGCCTCGATCCTGACCGACAGCGAGCCGCTGCGTAAGTCGCTGGGCGACCTGCAGGAAAAGCTCTCCGCCCGCACCGGCCTGGGCGCCGGCACCATCGTGCTGCTGTTCGTGCTGTCGCTGGCCGCCCTGGCGCTCGCCGGCGCCATCGGTTTCGTGCAGGTGCGCGAAGGCCGCGAACGCGCCGCGGTCGCCGAACGCGAACGTCTGGCCGCCGAGCAGGCTTCCGAAGAAGCCAGCCGCGTGAACAACGCCAACCAGGCCGCCATTCTTCGCCTGATGAACGAACTGCAGACGGTGGCCGAAGGCGACCTGACGCAGGAAGCGACCGTGACCGAGGACATCACCGGCGCCATCGCCGACTCGGTGAACTACACGGTGGAAGAACTGCGGCTGCTGGTGGGCAACGTGCAGAACACGGCGACCCGCGTGGCGCAGACGACGTCGCAGGTGGAAAGCACCTCGACCGAGCTGCTGGCGGCCTCGACCGAACAGCTGCGCGAGATCCGCGAGACCGGCCAGTCGGTGCTGACCATGGCGGAGCGAATCAACGGCGTGTCCACCCAGGCGCAAGAGTCCGCCACCGTGGCGCGCCAATCGCTGCAGGCTGCTTCCTCGGGCCTGCAGGCCGTGCAGAACGCCATCGGCGGCATGAACTCCATCCGCGACCAGATCCAGGAAACCTCCAAGCGGATCAAGCGCCTGGGCGAATCCTCGCAGGAGATCGGTGAAATCACGGAGCTGATCTCGGACATTACCGAACAGACGAACGTGCTGGCCCTGAATGCGGCCATCCAGGCCGCGTCCGCCGGTGAAGCCGGCCGAGGCTTCTCGGTGGTGGCGGAAGAAGTTCAGCGACTGGCCGAACGCTCCGCGGACGCCACGCGCCAGATCTCGGCGCTGGTGAAGGCGATTCAGACCGACACGCAGGACGCGGTGGGCGCCATGGAGCGTTCCACGCAGGGTGTGGTCGAGGGGGCCAAGCTGTCCGACAACGCGGGTACCGCGCTGTCCGAGATCGACCGCGTGTCGCGCCGGCTCGCCGACCTCATCGAGCAGATCTCGCAGTCCGCCTCCCGCGAAGCCGATTCGGCGAACGTGGTGGCCGCGAACATCCAGCACATCTTCGCGGTGACGGAACAGACCGGAGAAGGTACGCGCACCACGGCGCAGCAGGTGCGCGAACTCTCGCAGATGGCCGAGGAACTGCGCCGCTCGGTCGCCCGTTTCAAGATTGCGTGATGACGCTCTCCCCCAGCCTTCGCGCACTTCGTGCCGCTTCGGCAACCCCCTTCCGGGGGCAACACCTGCGGCCCGGCGAAGCCGGTTCCGCGATGTTCCCTGAAGCGGCAGCGGAGGCCTTGTGCATCCGGGGCGCCTTGCGCCCATTGAAAAACTGACAGTCAAAAGAAACGGCGAGCATCCAACGTGTCGATCCAAACCCCTGCCACGGCCCCTCACGCCGGCAACGCGCCGGTCACCGAAGACCTCGGGCCGCTGGCCTGGGTGCTGGGAGAGATCCAGAAATCCCTTGACGGTGTAGGCAAGTCGTTGCGGCGCTTCGTGCGCGAAGTGGATGCCGCGTCCGAGCCCGAGGCCGGCCCGCTGCAGATGGCCCGCCAGCAGCTGCACCAGGCCGTCGGCGCGCTCCAGATGGTGGGGCACTCCTCGCCCGCGCTGGTGCTCGGCGCCATCGAGTTCGCGGTGCAGGGCTTCATCGCCGAGCCGCAGCGCTGCACCGAGGCCGCGGTGGTCAAGATCGAGCGTGCGGGCTTCGCCGTCACCGACTTCCTGGGCGCGCTGCTGGCCGGCAAGCCGGTGTCGTCGGTCGCGCTGTTTCCGCAGTACCGCGACGTGCTGGAGCTGGTGGGCAACGAGCGCGTGCACCCGGCCGACCTGTGGAGCACCGCCTGGCGCTGGGTCGAGATCAAGCCCGCCGTCACGCAGGCCGCCGTCGCCTACGACCCGGCCGTGCGCTCGCGGCTCGACCGCGAGGTGCTGCAGGTCGTCAAGAGCGGCGACACCCAGGCGGCGCGCCGCCTCCATGCGCTGTGCCTGGGGCTCGGCCGCGGTGCGCTGCTGCCGCGCGTCTCCAGCTTCTGGACCCTGGCCGCCGGTTTCTTCGAGGCCCTGGCCGCGGGCCTGATCCAGCCCGATGCCTACGTCAAGCGCGCCGCCTCGCGCGTGCTGCTGCAGTACGCCACGCTCGCGCGCGGCGACAGCCTGGTGTCCGACCGGCTCGGCCAGGACCTGCTCTTCTTCTGCGCGCAGGCCGTGCCCGGCCCCGGCGACGACGCCGCCACGCTGCGCACCGTGCGCACCGCCTGGGGCATCTCGGGCGAGCAGCGCGTCGACTACAACGTCGAGCAGTTCGGCCGCTTCGATCCGCTGGTGCTGCAGCAGGCGCGCAAGCGCATCGAAACCGCCAAGGAAATGTGGTCGGCGCTCTCCGGCGGCGACATCACCCGCACCCGCCAGGTGGCCGATACCTTCGCTCAGCTGGGCGAATCGCTGCAGAAGCTGCATCCGCCGATCCTGCCGATGGTGCAGGCCCTGACCCACGCGGTCGAGGCCTCGGTGCGTTCCGGCCAGGCGCCGGGCACCGAGCTCGCGATGGAAGTCGCCACCTCGGTGCTCTACCTGGAGGCCGCCCTCGAGGACCTGGACCCGAGCGATCCCCAGCTCACCGCCCGCACGCTGCAGCTGGCGGGCCGCATCGAGCGCGTGCGCGCCGGCGGCCATTCGGAGCCGCTCGAGCCGTGGATGGAGGACCTCTACCGCCGCGTGAGCGACCGCCAGACCATGGGCACCGTGGTCGACGAGCTGCGCAGCCACCTGAGCGAGCTCGAGAAGTCGCTCGACCAGTATTTCCGCCGCCCGGCCGAGAAGGGCCTCCTGCGCACCGTGCCCACGCAACTGCTGCAGATGCGCGGCGTGTTCTCGGTGCTCGGCCTCGAGCAGGCCGCGCACACCGTGCAGCGCATGCGCGAGGACGTCGAGGCGATGCTCGTCAGCACCTCGCCGGCCGAGGAGATGGCCGGCTTCGACGCGCTGGGCAACAACCTCGGCGCGCTGGGCTTCCTGATCGACATGCTGGGCTACCAGCCCGCGCTGGCCAAGCGCCTGTTCGTGTTCGACGCCGACGCCGGCGAACTCAAGCCGCTGATGGGCCGCCAGGGCACCGATGCAACGGCCGGCGACGCCCCGGCCGCAGGCCAGGCGCCCGCCGCCGAGGCCGTGCTCAGCATCGAGGAAGTCGACGCGCAGATCGCCTCCAAGCTCGCGGCGCTCGCCGCGCCCAAGGCCAAGCCTTCGCCCATCGAGGAATTCAGCAAGAAGGCCGACAGCTGGACCCAGAAGATCTCCGGCCCGGCCGAGCTGCCCGACACCGAAGTCACCGAGCTCGAAGAAGACGACCTGCAGAACATCTTCCTCGAGGAGGCCCGCGAGGTCGTGCAGAACGGCCTGGCCGCCATCGAGGAGCTCGCCAGCTACCCCGACGACACCGAGGAACTCACGATCCTGCGGCGTGCCTTCCACACGCTCAAGGGCAGCTCGCGCATGGTCGGCCTCACCGAGTTCGGCGACGCCGCATGGGCGCTCGAACAGGTGCTCAACACCTGGCTGGCCGACCAGCGCGCCGCCACGCCGGCGCTGCTGGAAGGCACCGAACGCACGATGAAGGATTTCGGCCAGTGGGTCGAAGCCATTGCCGCCGGCTCAGCACAGGGCTGGCAGTCCGCCCCGTTCAGCCGTGTGGCCAACGCGCTGATGGCCGGCGAGCCGGTGCCCCCGCCGGTGCGCATGGCCGATGCCGAGGCCCTGGCGGTCGCCGCGCGCCACATCGCCGCCGAAGCGCCGGTGACTGCGCCCTCGCCGCTGGAAACTCCCGCGCCCGTGGTTGCGCCGGCGCCGGTCGCGGCGGAGCTGCCGCCGCTGCGCCTTCCCGACCTGCCCGATCTGCCCGACCTGTCGCTCACGCCGGACGCGCCCGCACCCACGCCTGAGCCCGCACCGGCCGCCGCCTTCGAGCTGCCGCCGCTGCAGCCGCTCGACTGGCAGGAGCCGGTGAAGGCCGGAGCGCCCGAGGCCGACGACGATTTCGCGTCCACCGACTTCCTCGATTTCGAGTCGAAGCAGCAGACCGAAGAACCAGCGCCGCTGGTCTTGCCCAGCGGCGAGATGTTCGACTTCCTCGCGCCGCCCGCCAGGACGCCCGCGACCGTCGAACTCAAGCAGGAGCCCGCCGAGCCGGCGGCCCCCGCGCCGGAACCCGTCGCCGTCACCGTGCCCACCACCGCCGGCCTGCCCGACCTGCAATGGGAGCCCGAGCCGCTGCCCGTGCAGGCCGAAGCCCCCGCCGCGGAGCCGGAACCCGAGCCCGTGCCCGCTGCGGAAGCTGTGGAGGCCGTGGAAGCCCCGCTGCCCGACGAGGCGCCGGCCGCCGTGCCCGAGCCGCTGCTGGCGGTCGAGCCCGAACCCGAACCGCAGCCCGAGCCCGCCCCGGTGGCGCAGGCCGAGGAAGTGGTCGTGCCCATCTTCGAGGCGCCCGCCGTTCCCGCCGAGGCGCAGATCCTCGTCGCCGATGTGGTGGAGGCCCCTGTGCCTGAGCCCGTGGTCAGCGTGGAGCCGGCCGAGCCCGTCGAAGCCCCCGCTCCCGTCGTCGCGCAGGAAAGCGCCGAGGACCAGGTCAAGGTCATCGGCCCGCTGCGCATCGGCATCCAGCTCTACAACGTCTACCTCAACGAGGCCGACGAATGGTCGCGCCAGCTCGCCACCGACGTCGGCGAGTGGGCGCTCGAATCGCACGAGCGCCTGCCCGACTCGACCATCGCGCTGGCTCATTCGCTGGCCGGCAGCTCGGCCACGGTCGGCTTCCACAGCCTATCGGGCATGGCCCGCCTGTTCGAGGCGGCGCTGCAGCACCTGCAGATGCAGGGCAGCGGCACGCGAGAGCAGGGCATGGTTCTGGTGGCCGCTGCCGACGAGCTGCGCCGCCTGCTGCATCAGTTCGCCGTAGGCCTGCTGCGCGACCCGGCCGAAGGCACGCTGCAGGCCCTGCGCGACATCGCCAATTCGCCGATGCCCACCGAAGTGGCCATGCGCGCCGAGGCCCGGCCACTGCATCAGGTGGTGGCCAGCGAGCCCGTCGCCGACGTGGCGCTGGACGACTCCGAGGACGCCATCGACCTGGCCGACGCGGTCGACGTCGACCTGTTCCCGATCTTCGAGGAAGAGGCGGCCGAACTGCTGCCGCAGCTCGGCGAGGCGCTGCGCCAGTGGGCGCATCACCCCGACGACAGCGCGCCGCGCGCCTCGGTGCTGCGCACGCTGCACACGCTCAAGGGCAGCGCCCGCCTGGCCGGCGCCATGCGTCTGGGCGAGCGCGCGCACCGCATGGAGTCCGAGATCGAAGTCCTGGGCTCCCAGGGCGCCGAGCGGGCCGACATCGAGAAGCTGCTGGGCCGCCTCGACGTGCTGCAGGCCACCTTCGACGCGCTGCGCGCGGCCGACGACGCCACGCAGGTCGAACTGGCCCAGATCGTTGCCGCCGCCACCTCGGCCGCGCCCGTCGCCGTCGCTTCGCAGGCGCCCGAGGCCGCCGTGCCGGCCAACGACGAAACCGTGGAGCCCGTGGCGAGCCTGGAAGACCAGCCCGCTGCCACCTCGGCGGAGGCCGCGGCCGATCACGCCGCTGCGCCGCAGGTGGCTGCCGCAGCCAGCCCGCAGCCGCGCCCGGCGCCGGCCGCGCTGGTGGCGCCGCTGCGCCCCGCGAGCGGCCAGGCGGTGCGCATCCGCACCCAGCTGCTCGACCGCCTGGTCGCGCAGACCGGCGAGGTCATCATCACGCGTTCGCGCCTGGAGGCCGAGCTCGGCCAGCTGCGCGGCTCGCTCGCCGACCTGACGGGCAACCTGGACCGCCTTCGCCAGCAGCTGCGCGACATCGAGGTGCAGGCCGAAAGCCAGATGCAGTCGCGCCTCGCGCAGGCCAAGGACTCGCAGCAGAGCTTCGACCCGCTGGAGTTCGACCGCTTCACCCGCGTGCAGGAGCTCACGCGCATGATGGCCGAGTCGGTGAACGACGTGGCCACCGTGCAGCGCACCCTGCAGAAGACGGTGCAGGCGACGGAAGACGACCTCAGCGTGCAGGCGCGCCAGACGCGCGAGCTGCAGCGCGGCCTGCTGCGCACGCGAATGGTGGAGTTCGAGGGCATCTCCGACCGCCTCTACCGCGTGGTGCGCCAGGCCTCTAAGGACACCGGCAAGCAGGTGCGCCTGGACATCGTCGGCGGCTCCATCGAAATGGACCGCGGCGTGCTCGACCGGATGACGCCCGCCTTCGAGCACCTGCTGCGCAACTGCGTGGCCCACGGCATCGAGGATGCGGCGGTGCGCGAGAGCGCCGGCAAGGACGCCAGCGGCCTGATCGTCATCGACCTGCACCACGAGGGCAACGACGTGTCGGTGAGCTTCCGCGACGACGGCGCCGGCCTCGACCACAGGCGCATCGCCGAGCGTGCGCGCACGCTGGGCCTGCTGGGCGCCGACCAGGAGCTCACGGCCGAGGAGGCCACCGAGCTGATCTTCAAGCCCGGCTTCTCGACGGCGGGGCAGGTTTCCGAACTCGCCGGCCGCGGCATCGGCATGGACGTGGTGCGCGCGCAGATCGCGGCGCTCGGCGGCCGCATCGAGACGCACAGCACGCCGGGCCAGGGCACCACCTTCAAGCTGGTGCTGCCGCTGACCACCGCCGTGACGCACGTGGTGATGCTGCGCGCGGGCGAGGTGTCCATCGGCGTGCCGTCGAACCTGGTGGAGCTGGTGCAGCGCGTGGGCGCGTCCGACCTCGAGGCCGCCTACCTGCACAACAGCCATCCCTTCGGCAGCGAGCAGGTGCCGTTCTACTGGACCGGTGCGCTGCTGCAGGCCTCCACCCGCAGCGAGCACGGCCCGGCCAAGAACAACACCATCGTGGTCGTGCGAAGCGCGGCGCAGCGCGTGGCGCTGCACGTGGACGAAGTGCTGGGCAACCAGGAAGTCGTGGTGAAGAACCTCGGCCCGCAGCTCGCGCGGCTGCCCGGCCTGGCCGGCATCTCGGTGCTGGCCTCGGGCGCGGTGGCGCTGATCTACAACCCGGTGGCGCTGGCCGCGGTGCACGGCGAACAGGCGCGCGAGCGCCAGGCCGCCGCCGCGATCGCTGCCGCAGCCCCGGCGGATCAGGGCGAGGCCGAGCAGGGCGCGCCGCAGCAGCCCCTGCAGGCGCTGGCGCCGGTGGTGCCGCAGATCCCGCTGGTGCTGGTGGTGGACGACTCCATCACCGTGCGCCGCGTCACGCAGCGCCTGCTGCAGCGCGAAGGCTATCGCGTGTCGCTCGCGGCCGACGGCCTGCAGGCGCTGGAGCGGCTGCAGCAGGAGCGCCCGGCGGTGGTGCTGTCGGACATCGAGATGCCGCGCATGGACGGCTTCGACCTGGCCCGCAACATCCGCGCCGACGCGGCCCTGGCCGAGCTGCCGATCATCATGATCACCTCGCGCATCGCCGAGAAGCACCGCGACTACGCGCGCACGCTGGGCGTGAACCACTACCTCGGCAAGCCGTACTCGGAAGAGGAACTGCTGCGCCTGGTGCGTGCGTACACGAGCGAGCCGGCGCTGGCGGTCGCGGCCTGACGCGACCGGTCTGCCGCTCCATCGAAAAAGGGCCCCTGGGGCCCTTTTTCTTTTCCGGTTCCGGCGGTCGCTATTTCTGCAGCGCCTTCGCCCGCGCCACGCCGTAGCGCTGCAGCGTCTTCTCGCGCGCCTCTGCATGGTCGACCACCGGCTTGGGGTAGGTCTCGCCGAGCTTGATGCCGGCGGCTTCCAGCTCCACCGGCGAGGCCAGCCAGGGCGCGTGGATCGTGGTGTTCGACAGCCCCGCGAGCTGCGGCAGGTAGCGGCGGATGAACTTGCCCTCGGGGTCGAAGCGCTCGCTCTGGGTCACCGGGTTGAAGATGCGGAAGTAGGGCTGGGCGTCGCAGCCGCTGGAACTGGCCCACTGCCAGCCGCCGTTGTTCGAGGCCAGCTCGAAGTCGTTCAGGTGCAGCGCGAAGTAGGCCTCCCCGCGGCGCCAGTCCAGACCCAGGTCCTTGCACAGGAAGCTCGCGGCCACCATGCGCAGGCGGTTGTGCATGTAGCCGCTCTGGTTGATCTGCAGCATGGCGGCGTCCACCAGCGGGTAGCCGGTGCGGCCGTTGCACCAGGCGTCGAAGAGCTGGTCGGCGTGCTTGCCGTGGTGCCACTGGATCTTGTCGTACTCGGGGCGGAAGCTCTTCGACTCGCCGCCCTGGTGAACGTGCGGGAAGTGCGCCAGGATCTGGAAGTAGAACTCCCGCCAGATCAGTTCGCTCAGCCAGGTCGCCGCACCCGTGTTGCCCTGCAGCGAGAGCTGGTGCGACACGCTGGCCAGCTGCCGGATCGACACCGTGCCGAAGCGCAGGTGGATGCCCATGTAGCTGGGGCCGCGCACGGCGGGGAAGTCGCGCGCCTCGTCGTAGCGGTCGATGCGCTCGAAGAAGTCCTCGAAGAGCTTGCCGGCGCCGCGGGTGCCGGTGGGGATCTCCAGCGTCGAGAGGTTGCTCTTCTCGAAGCCGATCTCGCGCAGCGTGGGCACCGGCTCGCCGTAGGCCTGGGGCGAGGGGGCGAGCGCATCGGCGTGGTTGCGCACCGGGTACGACTTCAGGAAGAAGGCGTCGAGCTTCGCCAGCCAGGCCCGCTTGTAGGGCGTGAACACCGTGTAGGGCTGTCCGGTCTTGGTCATGACCTCGTCGCGGTCGAAGACGGTCGAGTCCTTGTAGGTGTGGAAGGTCACGCCCGCGTTGGCCAGCGCGCCGAAGACCTTGGCGTCGCGCTCCAGCGCGTCGGGCTCGTCGTCGCGGTTGGCGAAGACGGCCTGCACGCCCAGCTCGCGGGCCAGGGCCGGAATTTCCTGCGCCGCCACCGCATGCCGCACGATCAGCCCTCCGCCCAGCGCGCGCAGCTCGGCCTCCAGCTCCACCAGCGATTCGCGGATGAACTCCACCCGGCGGTCGACCGTGGGCAGGGCGTCCAGGATCGCCTTGTCGAACACGAACACGCACAGGACCTGCCTGCAGGCCCGGAGCGCACGGTAGAGGGCGGCGTTGTCGTCCACGCGCAGGTCGCGGCGGAACCACATGAGCCCTTTGGGATAGGTCTTGTCGACGGCCAGTAAAATCGGAGGCATATGGCCGCCGATTCTGCCCCGATGAACCTCACGCATCACTTTTTGATAGCGATGCCCGGGATGGAAGACAAAACTTTCAACCGCAGCGTCGTGTACCTCTGCGAACACAGCGAGCGCGGCGCGCTCGGCCTGGTGATCAACAAGCCCAGCGACATCAACCTCAAGGTGCTCTTCGAGAAGATCGAGCTGCACCTGGCCCGCCCCGAGCTGGGCGAAGCCCCCGTCTTCCAGGGCGGGCCGGTGCAGACCGAGCGCGGCTTCGTGCTGCACGAGCCGGTCTTCTCCCAGGCCGAGAAGCCCGAGGAATCCGTCTACGCCTCGACCATGACAATCCCCGGCGGGCTCGAGATGACCACTTCCAAGGACGTGCTGGAGGCCCTGGCCACCGGCGCGGGCCCGCGCAAGGTGCTGGTCTCCCTGGGCTACGCGGCCTGGGGCGAAGGGCAGCTCGAATCCGAGCTGGCCGAGAACAGCTGGCTCACCGTGGGCGCCGACCCGGCGGTGATCTTCGACACCCCGATCGAGCAGCGCTACGACAAGGCGCTGATGCTGCTGGGCCTGGAGGCCTGGAAGCTGTCCCCCGACGCCGGACACGCCTGATGAACCTGGCTCGCCCCCAGGCTGCGCGCACTTCGTGCCGCTTCGCCAACTCCCTGCCGCGGGCGGGCCGGCCGCTCCGGGCGGCCGTGCGCGGCGGCCCCCTGTGAACGGACCGGCGATGTCTGACAGCGCCCGGTCCCCAGCGCCTGCCGTTGTTCCCTCCCATTTCCAGAGCTTCCTGGCCTTCGATTTCGGCCTGAAGCGCACGGGCGTGGCCAGCGGCAACCGGCTGCTGCGCACCGCCACGCCCCAGCCGACCATCAAGGCCGAGGGCGACGCGCGCTTCGCGCAGGTCGAGGCGCGCATCAAGGAATGGCAGCCCGACGCGCTGGTGATCGGCGTTCCCTGGCACCCCGATGGCGCCGCGCACGAGAACACCCGCCGCGCGCAGAAGTTCGCGCGCCAGCTGCGCGGCCGTTTCAATCTCCAGGTGTTCGAGGTCGACGAGCGCTACAGCACCACCGAGGCGCTGGCCTCGGGGGCGCGCGATGCCGACGCAGCGTCGGCCTGCATCATCCTGGAGCAGTTCCTGAGGAGCCTGGAGCAATGAGGCTCTCCCCGAGGCTTCCCGCACTTCGTGTCGCTTCGCCAACCCCCTCGGCGGGGGCGACACCTGTGGCCCGGCGGAGCCGGTTCCGCGGTGTTTCCCGAGCGTCCGTTTCCCTTTCCCCTTGCCTTGTCCTGGAGCAATCATCTTGAGTTCTGTCGTTCCTGACGCCGAGGCGTTGTATCTCGATCTGCTGGCCGGCGTGAAGCCGCTGGTGCGCCCTGAAACGAAGCTGGTGGGCATCACCTCCGGCGGCGCCTGGCTGGTCGAGCGGCTGCAGAAGGACCTGGGCCTGCCCGGCGCGCCCGGCGTCATCTCATCGGCCATGCACCGCGACGACTTCGCGCGCCGCGGCCTTTCGGCCAGCGCGCAGACCTCGCTGCCCTTCGACGTGAACGGCGCCGACGTGCTGCTGCTCGACGACGTTCTCTACACGGGCCGCACCATCCGCGCGGTGCTCAACGAGCTGTTCGACTTCGGCCGTCCGGCCAGCGTGCGCCTCGCGGTGCTGGTGGATCGCGGCGGCCGCGAGCTGCCGGTGGCGGCCGACTTCGCCGCCGCCACGTTGACCCTGCCCGACACGCAACTGCTCGCCCTTGCACGCGCCAATGACGGCGCCTTCAGCCTCAAGGTGGAGGAGAACAGGTAAATGCTCTACAAGCGAAACCCCCAGCTCAACAAGAACGGCGAGCTGATCCACCTGCTGTCGATCGAGGGCCTGCCCAAGGACATCGTCACGCACATCCTCGACACGGCCGCCAACTTCACCAGCGTGAGCGACCGCGAGGTGAAGAAGGTGCCGCTGCTGCGCGGCAAGAGCGTGTTCAACCTGTTCTTCGAGAACAGCACCCGCACGCGCACCACCTTCGAGATCGCGGCCAAGCGCCTGAGCGCCGACGTGATCAATCTCGACATCGCGCGCTCCTCGGCCACCAAGGGCGAGTCGCTGCTGGACACCATCGCCAACCTGAGCGCCATGGCCGCCGACCTGTTCGTGGTGCGCCACAGCGAGTCGGGCGCGCCCTACCTGATCGCGCAGCACGTCGCGCCGCACGTGCACGTGGTGAACGCCGGCGACGGCCGCCACGCGCACCCGACGCAGGGGCTGCTCGACATGTACACGATCCGCCACTACAAGAAGGATTTCTCGAACCTCACGGTCGCCATCGTCGGCGACGTGCTGCATTCGCGCGTGGCGCGCTCCGACATCCACGCGCTCACCACGCTGGGCTGCGCCGAGGTGCGCGTGGTCGGCCCGAAGACGCTGGTGCCCGGCGACATGGCCGGCATGGGCGTGCGCGTGTGCCACACGCTCGAAGAGGGCATCAAGGACTGCGACGTGGTCATCATGCTGCGCCTGCAGAACGAACGCATGAGCGGCGCCCTGCTGCCGTCGTCGCAGGAGTTCTTCAAGACCTTCGGCCTCACGCAGGAGAAGCTGCAGCTGGCCAAGCCCGACGCCATCGTGATGCACCCGGGCCCCATCAACCGCGGCGTGGAGATCGACTCCGCCGTGGTCGACGGCAAGCAGAGCGTGATCCTTCCGCAGGTCACTTTCGGCATCGCCGTGCGCATGGCGGTGATGAGCATCGTGGCGGGCAACGAGGCATAGAAATGTTGCTTGCCACCAGTCTTCGCGCACTTCGTGTCGCGTCGCCAACCCCCTGCCGGGGGCAGCACCGGTGGCCCGGCGAAGCCGGCGCCACGGTGTTTCCCGAAAAGGCCCTGACTGTCAGCGGAAGTACAGACGCATGAACATCCAAATCACCAACGGCCGCGTCGTCGACCCCGCGTCGGGCACCGATCAAAAGGCCGACATCGCCATCGCCGACGGAAAGATCGCCGGCATCGGCAGCAGCATTCCTGCCGGCTTCCAGGCCGAGCGCACCATCGACGCCTCGGGCTGCATCGTCGCGCCCGGCCTCGTGGACCTGGCCGCGCGCCTGCGCGAGCCGGGCTACGAGCACGAGGGCATGCTCGAGAGCGAGATGGCCGCGGCCATCGCCGGCGGCGTCACCAGCCTCGTGTGCCCGCCCGACACCGACCCGGTGCTCGACGAGCCCGGCCTGGTCGAGATGCTCAAGTTCCGCGCCGAGAAGCTGCAGGCCGCGCGCCTGTTCCCGCAGGGCGCGCTCACCCGCGGCCTGGCCGGCGGCGTGCTGACCGAGATGGCCGAGCTCACCGAGGCCGGCTGCATCGGCTTCGGCCAGGCCGACGTGCCGCTGGGCGACACGCAAGTGCTGCAGCGCGCGCTGTCGTACGCCAGCACCTTCGGCTACACCGTGTGGCTGCGCCCGCAGGACCGCGACCTCGGCAAGGGCGTGGCCGCCAGCGGCCCGCTCGCCACGCGGCTGGGCCTGTCGGGCGTGTCCGTGTCGGCCGAGACCATCGCCATCTTCACCATCGTCGAGCTCATGAAGAGCACCGGCGCGCGCGTGCACCTGTGCCGCATCTCCAGCGCCCGCGGCGTGGAGCTGGTGCGCCAGGCCAAGGCGCAGGGCCTGCCGATCACCTGCGACGTGAGCATCAACTCGCTGCACCTGGCCGACACCGACATCGGCTACTTCGACAGCCGCGCCCGACTGAACCCGCCGCTGCGCCAGCAGGGCGACCGCGACGCGCTCTCGGCCGCGCTGGCCGACGGCACCATCGACGCGCTGGTGTCCGACCACACGCCGGTCGAGGCCGACGCCAAGACGCTGCCCTTCGCCGAAGCCGAGGCGGGCGCCACCGGCCTCGAACTGCTGCTGCCGCTCGCGCTGCGCTGGGGCGAGCGAAGCGGCGCCGGCATCGCGCGCGCCATCGAGGCGGTCACCGCCGCGCCTGCGCGCCTGCTGGGTGCCGACCATGTGGCCGCCGGCATCGGCCGCCTGCAGCAAGGCGGCGTGGCCGACCTGTGCATCGTCGATCCCGCACTCGAATGGCAGGTGGAGCCCGGCGCGCTCAGGAGCCAGGGCAAGCACACGCCGTTCGCGGGCTATCCGCTGCAGGGCCGTGCGCGGCATACGCTGGTGGCCGGCCGCGTCGTCCACGAATAGAAATGAAGCGCACCCCGAGGCTTCGCGCACTTCGCGTCGCTGCGCCAACCTCCTTGCAGGGGGCACCATCTGCGGGCCGGCAAAGCCGGTTCCGCGGTGTTCCACGACCCTGCATGGAAGCCACCGAGAGGGCGCCCGTGCGATGCTGCATTCGCTGAAAGCCTGCTGGCGCCTGCTGCGCGCGGTGATGCATGCGGCCTCGGGCTGGTGGACGATCCGCTTCACCTTCCCGAAGCTCTCGCCCGACGAGCGCAACGCGCGCGTGCAGGCGTGGTCGCGGCGCATGCTGGAGCTCATGGGTATCACGCTGGTGGTGCAGGGCACGCCGCCCGCCAAGGGACCGGCGCTGCTGATCTGCAACCACCTCTCGTGGCTGGACATCACCACCATCCACGCCGCGCGGCACGTGCGCTTCGTGTCGAAGTCGGACGTGAAGTCGTGGCCGCTGATCGGCACGCTGTCCAACGGCTCGGGCACGCTCTACATCGAGCGCGAACGCCGCCGCGACGCGCTGCGCGTGGTGCACCACATGACCGACGCGCTGCGCAACGGCGACCTGATCGGCGTGTTCCCCGAAGGCACGACCAGCGACGGCCGGGGCCTGCTGCCCTTCCACGCCAACCTGCTGCAGGCGTCGATCTCCTCGGGCGCACCGGTGGTGCCCGCCGCGCTGCGTTTTGCCGATGCCGCCACCGGCGAGACCAGCCAGGCCCCGCGCTACGTCGACGACGACAACCTCGTCGTGTCGCTGTGGAACACGCTGCGCGCGCCGCCGCTGCTGGCCATCGTGCGCTTCGGCGAGCCGCAGGACCCGCACGGCCGCGACCGCCGCGCGTGGGCGCAGTCGCTGCATGAAGACGTGCAGCAGCTGCGGCGCGAAACGCACTGACCGGTTCGGCACCAAGAAAAAAGGCGCTTCGTGAAGCGCCTTTTTCCATTGTCGACAAGCCGGTGACGACCTCGATCAGTCCTGCTCGCCCGTGGGCACGAAGCCCAGCCGGCGCGAGATCTCCAGCGCGCAGGCTCGCAGCGGCGCGGCCACGCGGCCGTCCCACTCGCGGTCGAAGGTGGCTTCGGGCCCCATGGCGGTGATGCCCAGCACCAGGTTGTTGGTGGAGTCGAACACCGGTGCGCAGAAGGCGTCGATGCCGGGGATCGGCTGGCCCAGCGTGCGCGACATGCCGTGCAGCCGCGTCTCGACCAGCAGCGTCTCGATCTCTGCGCGCGAGAGCTCGGCGGTGGCGCCGCGGCCATCCGCGGGGCGGGTGCGCGCCAGGTCTTCCAGCATCATCTTTTCGACCACCTTGGGCGGCAGGTACGCCGCGAAGAGCCGGCCGGTCGCGGTGTAGGCCAGCGACATGACGGTGCCGGTGCGCAGGTTCACGTGCAGCGGGTGGATCGGCTCTTCCAGCCGCACCACGGTCGGCCCGAAGTTGCCCCACACGGCCACCGCGATGCTCTGCTCGGTCTCCGAGGCGAGCTGTTCGATGAGGGGCGATGCCTCCTTGATCGGATCGAGCCGCTGCAGCTTGGCCAGCCCCAGCTGCAGTGCCAGCGGGCCCAGCTCGTAGCGGCCTGCGCTGTCCTGCACGACGAAACCGACCTTCAGGAAGCTGACGAGATAGGGGTGCGCCTTGCCGGGGGGGACGCCCGCGGCCTTGCCCAGGTCGCGCAGCGCCATGGGCGCCACATGGCGCCCGAGCGCCACCAGCAGTTGCGTTCCGATTTCGACGGACTGAATGCCACGTCTTGGCTTTTCCATGGGGCGCCCGGCGTGGGGAGTGAGAGTGGGGGCGAGTATAGCCATCGGGGTTTCTACTGATATGGTCGTATTCAATCGATGATGATTGATCATCTGATAGTAACGAAGACACTTGACCATATCAATGTCGCTGCCTAAACTGCGCCGCAACTTTGGTCTTACACAAACACGCGAACAGACAGAGACATGGAACAGAACACTTTTGAATGCGACGTGCTCGTCGTCGGCAGCGGCGCATCGGGCATGGCCACCGCGGTCACTGCGGCATCGCAGGGGCTGAAGGTGCTGGTGGTCGAGAAGGAGCCGCGCTTCGGCGGCACCACCGCACGCTCGGGCGGGTGGCTGTGGATTCCGGGCACGCGCCTGGCCACGGAGCAGGGCATCCACGAGCCCGAGGGCGCCGCGCTCGAATACATGAAGCACGAGGCCACCACGCACTTCGACGCCGCGCGCGTGGGCACCTTCCTCGAGATGGGCCCGAAGGCCATCGACTTCTTCACGCGCAACACCTGCGTGCAGTTCGACATGCCGGCCGTCTTCCCCGACTACCACGCCGAGGCGCCCGGCGGCCAGCAGGGCGGCCGCTCGATGGTCACGCGCCCGTTCGACGGACGCGAGCTGGGCAAGCGCATCAAGCAGCTGGCGCCGCCGCTGCCCGAGCTCACCGTGTTCGGGATGATGTTGGGCTCGGGCCCCGAGATCAAACACTTCATGCGGGCCTTCAAGTCGCCCACCTCGTTCTGGTACGTGACGAAGCGGCTGAGCCGCCACTTCCTCGACGTGCTGCGCCATGGCCGCGGCATGACGCTGACCAACGGCAACGCGCTGGCCGGCCGTCTCGCCAAGGCCGCGATGGACAAGAACATTCCCGTGTGGCTCTCGTCGCCGGTGAAGAAGCTGGTGGTGGAGTACGACGGCGTCTCCGGAGCCGTGGTGCAGCACGAAGGCCAGAACGTGCGAGTGGTCGCGAAGCGCGGCGTGGTGCTGGCCTGCGGCGGCTTCCCCTACGACGTGGAGCGCCGCAAGCAGCTCTTCCCGCACGCGCCCACCGGCCGCGAGCACTACTCGCCATCGCCCTCGACCAACACCGGCGACGGTCTGCGCCTGGCCGAAGCGGTGGGCGGCCGCGTCGACGGCACCATCCCGCACGCCGCGGCCTGGGTGCCCGCGTCGGTCACCACGCGCCCGGACGGCAGCAAGGGCGTGATGCCGCACTTCATCGACCGCGCCAAGCCCGGCGTGATCGCGGTCACCGCCAAGGGCCGGCGCTTCACCAACGAAGGCAACTCGTACCACGACTTCGTGCAGGCGATGGTCAAGGCCTGCGAGGGCGAGCCCGAAGTCACGGCCTGGCTGCTGTGCGACCACAAGGCGCTGCGCAACTACGGCCTGGGCTGCGTCGCGCCCGCGCCGCTGCCCATCGGGCGGCACCTCAGGAGCGGCTACCTCAAGCGCGGCGCCACCGTCGGCGAACTGGCCAAGGAAATCGGCGTCGCGCCCGCCACGCTCGAAGCCACCGTGCAGGAGTTCAACAAGGGCGCGCGCAACGGCGACGACCCGGCCTTCGGCAAGGGCAGCAAGGCCTACAACCGCTACCAGGGCGACGCGAACATCACGCCGAACCCGTGCGTGGCGCCGCTGGAGAACGGCCCGTACTACGCCATCAAGCTGGTGATCGGCGACATCGGCACCTTCGCCGGCCTCGTCACCGACGAGAAGACGCGCGTGCTCGACGCCAACCGCCAGCCGATCAAGGGCCTCTACGCGGTGGGCAACGACGCGGCCAGCGTGATGGGCGGCAACTACCCCGGCGCCGGCATCACGCTCGGCCCGGCGCTGACCTTCGGCTACGTTGCCGGGCTGCAGGTAGCGCAGGCCGAGGCCAAGGCCGCGGCGCAGCTGAAGGTGGAGCAGCGCGAGGCCGTGCCGGTCGGCCGCGCCGCCTGAGCCTCATCCATACATACATAGACAGAGAAAGAAGGAGACACCGATGGCCTTTCCATCCACCGTCGCACCCCGCCTGCTCGAAGGCCGCCTGGCCTTCATCACCGGCGCGGGCCAGGGCAACGGCCGTGCGCTCGCGCTGGGCCTTGCGCAGGCCGGCGCGCGCGTCGTCGTCACCGACATGAACGACGCCACCGTCAGCGAGACCGCGCAGCTGGTGCGCGACGCGGGCGGCGAGGCCTGGTCCTTCGTGCTCGACGTCACCGCCCCCGAGGCCTGCCAGGCGATGGCCGAGCGCGTGGGCAGGGAGATCGGCAACGTCGACCTGCTGGTCAACAACGCCGGCATCATCATCCGCGAGAACACCAGCAGCCCGAATGCCGCGGCCAACTGGAAGAAGACCATCGACGTGAACGTGCACGGCACCTTCAACACCACGCTGACCTTCATCCCGGTGCTCAAGCAGACGAAGGGCTCGATCATCAACATCGCCTCCATAGCCGCCTATGCGGGGCAGGGCGCGAGCCTGGGCTACTCGCCCTCGAAGGGCGCGATCAAGATGCTCACGCAGTCGCTCGCGCAGGAACTCGCGCCTGCCGGCGTGCGCGTCAACGCGCTGGCCCCCGGCGTGATCGAGACGCCCATGACCGCGGCCACGCGCGAGAACCCGCAGCGCCTCGAATCGTTCATGACGCGCATCCCGATGGGCCGCGTCGGCCAGACCGAAGACCTGGTGGGCCCGGTGATCTTCCTGGCCAGCGACATGTCGCGCTACGTCACCGGCATCGTGCTGCCGGTGGACGGCGGCTTCCTCGCCGTCTGAGCCTCCTTCCTGCCTTCTGCTTTCTGCTTTTTCCGCTTCCTCGTCCGTCAACCTCAGGAGACAAAAAATGAAAACCATCCGTCTGTACAAGACGCTGCTCGCCGCAGCCGCGTTCGCCGCCTTCGCGGCCGGCGCAACCGGCGCCATGGCGCAGGACATCAAGGTCGGCTACAACGGCGACCTTTCCGCATCGCCCTCGGCGCAGAGCGGGCAGGCCGCGGTGCTGGGCATGGAAGCGGCCATCGCCGACATCAACGCCGCCGGCGGCGTGCTCGGCAAGAAGCTCGCGCTGGTCACGCGCGACGACGTGTCGGCCCCGCCCAAGTCGATCCAGAACATGAGCGACCTGATCGACAACGAGAAGGTGGTGGCGGTGTTCGGCCCCACCAACTCGGGCAACGCGATGGCGTGGAAGCACATCGCCAACCAGAAGAAGATCCCAGTGCTGGGCAACGTGGGCTCGGGCACCGACATCACCAAGCCGATGAGCCCCGGCGCCGACAACTACATGTTCCGCGTCTCGATGGTCGACCGCGAGCAGGTCGCCGCGCTCATGGCCTACGTGAAGAAGAACACCGCCGGCTCCAAGGTGGTGGGCCTGATGGCCGAGACCACCGGCTACGGCCAGGGCGGCCTGAAGGACATGGAGGAGATCGCCAAGCTGCAAGACATCAAGATCGCCGCCACCGAGCGCTTCGGCGTCGGCGACACCGACATGACCTCGCAGCTGTCGAAGATGAAGGCCGCCAACGTCGACACCGTGGTGGTGTGGGCGCAGGGCACGCCCATCGCGCAACTGGTGCGCAGCATGGAGAAGATCAACTACTTCCCGCTGACGCTCACCTCCTGGGCCGCCGACAACATCACCTTCTACGACGCGGCGGGCAAGGCGCTGGCCGAGAAGCCCATCTTCATGCGCACCGTGAGCGAGACCCGCACGCCCGCGCAGCAGAAGCTGTTCGACCGCATCGGCGCCAAGCTGAAGGCGCCCGGCTCGTTCTCGTTCGCGCTGCACGGCTACGACTCCATGCAGCTGCTGGCGCAGGCCATGAAGCAGGCCAACAGCACCGACGGCGCTGCGGTGCGCGCGGCGCTCGAAGACCTGAAGACGCCCGTGCAGGGCGTGCTGAAGACCTACGACAAGCCCTTCAGCAAGACCAACCACGAGGCGCTGACCGCCAAGGACCTGGTCTGGATCCGCTGGAAGGACGGCAAGCTGCTGCCCTACAGCGACGCGCTGATCCAGGGCCTCAAGCCGGCCGACTTCAAGCAGTAAGCAAGACAGAAAGATGGGGCGCGACCGGCCTGCCCGCGCGGCAGCCGGCGCCGTCTCGCAACGGAGATACACACCATGGTTGAAGCGCTCCTGCAGGCGCTCATCAGCGGGCTCGCCGTCGGCGGTGCCTATGCGCTGGTGGCGCTGGGATTCAGCATCACGTTCACGACCACCAAGACGCTGAACTTCTCGCACGGCGAGTTCGTCTCGGCCGGCGCCTTCATCGGCATGAGCGCCCTGTTCCTGGTACTGGGCAAGCCGCTGAGCTCCACCACCTTCGGCGACGCCGTGCCCGGCGCGGGCGCGCAGCTGTTCGCGCTGCTGGCCGCGCTCGGCGTGATGGGGCTGCTGGGCTGGCTGCTCTACGTGCTGGGCGTGCGGCCTTTCGCCGGCCGCCCCGGCATGGCCTGGGTGATGAGCACGCTGGGCTTCGGCGTGATCCTGCAGAGCGTGGGGCTCGCCATCTGGGGCCCGAAGCCGGTGGTGGTGCCCGCGCCCGTGGGCGACACCGTGATCCGCCTGTTCGGCGTGGGCGTGCGTCCGCAGGAGCTGCTCACGCTCGGCGTGGCCGTGGTCGTGATGCTGGGTTTCGACCGCGTGATGAACCGCACCATGGTCGGCAAGGCGATGCGCGCGGTGGCGCAGAACGGCAACGTCGCGAGCCTGATGGGCATCAACACCAACGCGATGATGATCGGCGCCTTCGTCGTCAGCTCGGCGCTGGCAGGGCTCTCGGGCTTCCTGCTCGCGCCCATCGCGCAGGCCTCGCTCTTCATGGGCCTCACCGTGGGGCTCAAGGGCTTCTCGGGCGCGATGATCGGCGGGCTGAGCAATCCGCGCGGCTGCGTGATCGGAGGCTTCCTGCTCGGCGTGCTCGAGTCGATGGTCAACCTCTGGCAGGCGCAGTGGCGCGAGGTGGCGGTGTTCGCGCTCGTCATCCTGGTGCTGGCATTCCGCCCCACGGGCCTGTTCGGCCGCTCGACGGTGGAGAAGGTATGAAGCGCCTGGCCCATCCCCTCGCCGTGGTGCTGGTCGCGGCCGTGCTCTGCGGCATCGTCTCGATGTCGGGCAACGACTACTACCTGCGCATCGCCTTCATGATGTGCGTCTACTACCTCTGCGCCGCCGGCATGAACGTGCTGGTGGGCTACGCGGGGCAGAAATCGCTCGGCCAGGCCGGGCTGTTCGCGGCCGGCGCCTACGGGGTGGCGCTGCTGACCTCGCGCACCGACATGGACCCGTGGCTCGCGCTCGCGCTGGCCGCCGTCATCTCGGGCCTGTGCGGCGTGCTGATCGCGCTGCCCTCGCTGCGCGTGAAGGGGCCGTACCTCGCCATGGTCACGCTGGCCTTCGGCATCGTGGTCGAGAAGCTCGTGGGCGAATGGACCGACGTGTTCGGCGGCGCCCAGGGCATCTACGGCATCCGGCCGCTGACCTGGAAGGGCGCGCCGCTGGACACCACGCAGTGGGTGATCCTCGGCATCGTGTTGTGCGCGGCGCTGCACCTCTTGCTGCGCAACCTGCTGGGCGGCCGCTTCGGGCGCGCGCTGCTGTCGCTGCAGGCGGACGAGATCGCGTCGTCCTCCGTGGGCGTTCGCGTGTACCGCGCCAAGGTCATGGCCTTCGTGGTCGCGGCCGTCACCTGCGGCATCGCGGGCGCGCTGGTGGCGCAGCAGAACCAGTACATCAACTCCGACTTCATCACCTTCCACCTGTCGATCTTCATCCTGCTGCTGGTGCTGTTCGGCGGCGCGGGCTCGATGTACGGCCCGCTGGTGGGCGCGGTGCTGCTCACGCTGACCGACGCGCTGCTCGCGCGCTGGCCCTCGGCGCAGCACTTCCTGTACGGCTTCCTGCTGCTGTTCGCGCTGTACGTGATGCCCGGCGGCGTGGTGGGCCTCTTCAACAAGTGGTTCATGAAGTCGCGCCATCGCGGCGAAGGCGCGGGCGGCAGCGGCGTGCCGGGCCAGATCGGCCCCGGCGGCGAAGGCGAGCTGCTGGTGGTGCAGGGCGTGACCAAGTCGTACGGCGGCGTGAAGCCGGCGCAGGACGTGTCGTTTCGCCTGCAGCGCGGCCACATCCATGCGCTGATCGGGCCGAACGGCGCGGGCAAGAGCACCATGATCAACATGCTCACCGGCGTGATCGAACCCGACGCGGGCTCGATCCGCTTCCTGGGCCGCAACATCGTGGGCCAGCCGGCGCACGCCATCTGCTGCATGGGCATGGGCCGCACGTTCCAGAACCTGCGCCTGTTCGCAGATCTCTCGGTGCTCGACAACGTCATGCTCGGGCGCCACAGCCGCATGAGCAACGGCTTCGTGTCGTCGCTGGTGGCCTGGCCCACCGCGAACCGGCAGGAGAAGGCGACGCGCGAGCGCGCGCTGCAGCTGCTCGACCTCGTCGACCTCGGCCACCTGGCGCACTGGCCCGCGGGCAGCCTGCCCTACGGACTGCAGCGCCGCGTGGAACTGGCGCGCGCACTGGCCACCGAGCCGCAGCTGCTGCTGCTCGACGAACCGGCCGCGGGCCTCAACCCGCAGGAGACGGCCGAGCTCGGCGAGCTGCTGCTGCGCATCGGCAAGTGCGGCGTGTCGATCCTGATGGTGGAGCACCACATGGACCTGGTGATGTCGATCTCCGACCACGTGATCGTGCTCGACTACGGCATCAAGATCGCCGAGGGCCGGCCCGCCGAGGTGCAGGCCAACCCGCGCGTGGTCGAGGCCTACCTGGGCGTGGACGACGAAGAAGAAGAGGCACTGGCCACGGCCATGCCCGCCTGAGCAGAAAGACCGAAACCATCATGCTGAAAATCGAATCGGTGAAGGTCTCCTACGGCGCCATCGAGGCCGTCAAGGGCGTGAGCCTGGAAGTGCGCGCGGGCGAGGTCGTCACCATCATCGGCGCCAACGGCGCCGGCAAGAGCACGCTGCTCAAGAGCATCGTCGGGCTGGAGCCCGTGGCCGAGGGCCGCGTGCTGATCGACGGCAACGACTGCACCCACGTGCCCTCGCACAAGCGCGTGGGCCTGGGCGTGGCGCTGTCGCCCGAGGGGCGCGGCGTGTTCCCCGACCAGACCGTGCGCGAGAACCTGATGCTCGGCGCCTATTCGCGCCGCGGCGACAAGGCCTTCGTGGAGCGCGGCATCGAGCGCGAGTTCGCGCGCTTCCCGCGCCTGAAGGAGCGCCAGCACCAGCCTTCGGGCACGCTGTCGGGCGGCGAGCAGCAGATGCTCGCGATCGCCCGTGCGCTCATGAGCGAGCCGCGCCTGCTGCTGCTCGACGAGCCCTCGCTGGGCCTGGCGCCGCTCATCATCAAGGACATCTTCGACGCCATCCGCCAGCTGCGCAGTTCGGGCCTGACCATCCTGCTGGTGGAGCAGATGGCCAAGCAGGCGCTGGGCGTGGCCGACCGCGCCTACGTGCTCGAGACCGGCTGCATCACGCTCGAGGGCTCGGGCCGCGAGCTGCTCGACAACCCCAAGGTGAAGTCCGCGTACCTCGGCACGCATTGACCCGCATCGCTCATTTCAAAGGAACTCCCAATGACCACCAAGAAATTCGCCAGCCACGCCGACCTCGAGGAAAAGAAGGTCTCGTTCACCCGCCTCTCGGAGAACGCGTATGCCTACACCGCCGAGGGCGACCCCAACACCGGCATCTTCATCGGCGACGAGGCCGTGATGGTGGTCGACACGCAGGCCACGCCGGCGATGGCGCAGGACGTGATCCGCCGCATCCGCGAAGTGACGCCGCTGCCCATCAAGTACGTGCTGCTGTCGCACTACCACGCGGTGCGCGTGCTGGGCGCCTCGGCCTATTTCAAGGAGGGCGCCGAGCAGATCATCGCCAGCCGCGACACCTACGACCTGATCGTCGAGCGCGGCGAGCAGGACAAGGCCAGCGAGATCGGCCGCTTCCCGCGCCTGTTCCGCAACGTCGAGTCGGTGCCGCCGGGCCTGACCTGGCCGACCATGACCTTCGACGGCACCATGAGCGTGTGGCTGGGCAAGAAGCTCGAAGTGAAGATCGCGCAGGTGGGCCGCGGCCACACCAAGGGCGACACCATCGCCTACCTCGAAGACCAGAAGATCTGTTTCGCGGGCGACCTGGTCGAATACCAGAGCACCGCCTACGCCGGCGACTGCTACTTCCGCGACTGGCCCGCCACGCTCGACCGCCTCGCCGGCTTCGGCTTCGAGAAGCTGGTGCCCGGCCGCGGCGCCGCGCTGGAGAACGCAGCCGACGTGCGCAAGGCCATCGCCTCCACGCGCGCCTTCATCTCCGACGTGTACACGCTCGTCAACAACGGCGTGGCGCAGGGCAAGACGCTGAACGCGATCTACAAGGAGACGGTGGCGGCGCTGCGCCCCACCTACGGCCACTGGGTGATCTTCGACCACTGCATGCCCTTCGACGTGACGCGTGCGTACGACGAAGCGACGGGTCACGTCCACCCGCGCATCTGGACCGCGGAGCGCGACATCGAGATGTGGAACGAGCTGGAGGGATGACCTCCCCCAGCCTCGCCCACTTCGTGTGGCTCGGACACCCCCTCGCGGGGGCGCACCCTGCGGCCCGGCAGAGCCGGTTCCGCGGGAGCCTGCGAAGGGGCCCCGCTGCGCGGGCCGTGGTGTACGGTTGTCTCTGGCGGAACGATTGAAATGAACCAGCTTGCGCCGTCGTCATCTTCATCGTCCTCAGCGGGCGCCACACCGGCCGCCGTGCAGGCCTGGCTGCTGCTGGGAATGCTCGTGTGGGGCGTGAACGTGTCGGCGGTGAAGGTGCTGACGGGCTTCTTCGAGGCGCTGCCGCTGGCGGCCTTGCGCATGGTGGTGGCCTGCATGGCGCTGAGTGCGATCGTGCTGTGGCGGCGCAGCGGGGTGCCGGCGTTCGGCATGCGGCGTCTCGCGGCACTGGCCGGCTGCGGCTTCCTGATGGTGTACGCCAACCAGATCCTGTTCGCGCTGGGGCTGCAGCGTTCGACGGCCACCAATGGCGCGTTGATCATGGCGCTGAGTCCGCTGGTGTCGGCGCTGATGGCAGCGCTGGTGTTTCGCGAGGCGCTCACGGCGCGGCGTCTGATTGGCGTGGCGCTGGGCTTCGCGGGTGTGGCGGCGGTGGTGCTGAGCCATCCGGGCGCGAGCCTGTCGCATGCGGGGCTGGGTGACCTGATGCTTGCGCTCTCGGTGGTGAGCTTCGCCGTCGGCGGCGTGGGCGTGCAGCGCCTGGCCCGGCAGATCGATCCGCTGTCGATGAGCTGGGGAATCTACGTGATGGGCACGGCGATGCTGGTGGTGCACGCGCTGCTCGGGCCGTCGCCGCTGGGCGCGGCGCAGCTCTTTCCGGGTGCGTGGCCGTGGGCGCTGGTGCTGTTCTCGGGCGTGGCCGCCACCGCCGCGGGCAACCTGATCTGGAACCGCGCCATCTCGGTCATCGGCGTGGCGCGCACCGCCGTCTTTCTCTACTGGGTGCCGGTGTTCGGCGTCGCGGTGGCGGCGCTGCTGCTGGGCGAGAGGCTGACATGGTGGCACCTGTTCGGCTTCGCCGCGGTGATGAGCGGCACCTGGCTGGGCACACGGCCCGCCGCTGCCGTTGCCGCAACCGTGTCCAAGCCTGCTCCCTGATTTCTTCCATCCATGTCTTCCGTCGATTCCCTTCCCCTGCTGTTCCAGCCCCTGCAGCTGCGCGGCCTCACGCTGGCCAACCGCGTCGTCATCTCGCCGATGTGCCAGCACGCCGCCGACCGCGGCCATGCCACGCCGTGGCACATGGTGCACCTGGGCAAGTTCGCGCTCGGCGGTGCGGGGCTGATCCTCACAGAGAGCACCGCGGTCGATCCGCGCGGGCGCATCGGCACGGCCGACCTCGGGCTGTGGAAGGACAGCCAGATCGCGCCGCTGAAGGCCGTGGTCGACTTCGTCCATGCCCAGGGCAGCGCCATCGGCGTGCAGCTCGCGCATGCAGGGCGCAAGGCCGGCAGCGAGCCGCTGTGGGAGGGCGGCGCCGCGCTGGGCGACGCGCGCATGGCCGCCGACGAGGAGCCGTGGGAGCGCCTGGGTCCGAGCGCGATCGCGGCGGGGCCGGGCTGGTCGGTGCCGCGCGCACTCGACGCCGACGGTGTCTCGGCGGTGGTTCAGCGCTTCGTCGATGCCACGCTGCGCGCGGACAAGGCGGGCTTCGACGTGGTCGAGCTGCACTTCGGGCACGGCTACCTGGTGGCGAGCTTCTTGTCGCCCAACGCCAACCATCGCGACGACGCGCTCGGCGGCAGCCGCGACAACCGCATGTGGCTCGCGCTGGAGATCGCGCAGCGCGTGCGCGCCGCATGGCCCGCGCACAAGCCGCTGTTCTGCCGCCTCTCCGCGGTCGATGGCACGCTCGACGGCTGGAACCTCGACGACTCGGTGGTGCTCGCGCGCGAACTCAAGCGCTGCGGCGTGGACGTGATCGACTGCTCGTCGGGCGGGCTCACCGAGGAGACGCGCGCGCTGCCCGTGCCGCGCGGGCTGGGCTTCCAGGTGCCGTTCTCGGCGCGCATCCGGCGCGAGGCGCAGGTGCCGACGCAGGCGGTCGGGATGATCGTCGACGCGCATCAGGCCGAAGCCGTGCTCGCGGCGGGCGACGCCGACCTGGTCGCGCTCGGCCGCGAGGCGCTGTTCGATCCTTACTGGGCACACCACGCAGCCGCCGCGCTCGGCGCGGACCCGGGCTTCGAGCGATGGCCGGTGCGCCACGGCGTATGGCTGTCCAAGCGCGCCCCCGGCCTGGCGCGTGCGCGCGCCGAAGCCCGCGAACAGCAACCCGACGACCAGGAGACAAGCAGATGACCGAACCGACGACCCTGCGCATGGGCCTGATCCGGAAGAAGCCCGCATGGACCGACGAGGCCTTCCGCAGCCACTGGCGCGACAGGCACGGCCCGCTGGTTGCGCAGCTGCCCACGCTGCGCAGCTACCGCCAGAACCTCGTGCTCGACCGGCTGCAGCGCGGCATCGACTTCGCGCGCGGGCCTTGGGACTTCGACGGCTTCTCGCAGCTGCGCTTCGACGAGGGCGCGCAGGCCGATGCGGCCTTCAACACGGGCGAGCTGGCCGCCGCCATCCGCGCCGATGAGGAGCGCTTCCTCGGCGGCCTGCACATCGTGACCGTCGCGCAGACCGAGGTGGTCGCGCTGCCGCCGAAGCCGCAGGGCCTGCTCAAGCGCATCTCGCTGCTGCGCCGGCCCATCGAACAGTCGGAGGACGACTTCCGCCGCGAGTGGAAGGTGCACGCCGACCACGTTCGCCGCATGCCCGGCGTGAGCGGCTACCGCCAGAACGTGGTGACCGCGCGCGAGTTCGTGAAGGGCACGCCCTGCGGCTATGCCGAGCTGCCGATCGACGGCATCGTCGAGCTCTGGTTCGAGAACACCGACACGCTGGATGCCGCCTTCGCCTCGCCGCAAGGGCGGGTGACGATGGCGCACGCGCTCACCTTCCTCTCGGAGATCACGGCCTTCGTGGTGGAGGAGCACCGCGTGGTGTGAGGCCGAGGGCACGCCAGCCCTAACATCGGCGCTCCTCGACACCGGACCGGCACGCATGGAACGCACTCGTATCTTCTTCCTGGGCATCGTCATGGCTGCCGCAGCCTGTGGCGCGCCTGCCCAGACGCCCACGCCGCTGTCGCCCGGAGTGGCCGGCGTGTTGCGCATCGGCGCCGGCACCGATTACGTGTTCCTCGACCGCCCCACCACCATCGGCGGCGCATGCAGAGGCTGGAAGGCGGTGTCGATCCAGGCGCCCGGCCCGGTGGGCTCCGGCCGCACCAATCTCATGTGCTGGAAGGAGTCGAACGGCCAGCTGCTGACGGCGACCGAAGCCAGGGTCACGCCGCAGGCCGTGCCGATGAGCGCCCTCCGCTGAGGGCTGCGAGTCTTCCGGTGCGTACCCACGCAAAAAAAAGCGCTCCTCGAGGGAGCGCTTAACGACGCACGAATGCGCCGTGAGGAGGAACCGGGATCCACGGAACCCCCACATTGACTCTGCGCACCGCCCACCCATGCGGGACAGCGCAAGGCAAGCACGTGAGTCCTTGCCTACATCGCCGCCCCGGGCCGGCGGCGGACCGGGCGGGTGGTCCGCTCAGCCCAGCAGGCCGTGCAGGATGTTGGTGACCGGGCTCACCACGTGGCTCACCGTCTGCTCGACCTGGCTGGTGATCGGCGCCACCGCCTCGGCCACGCCGGAGGCGACGCTGCCGGCCGCGCCTTCGGCCACATGCGCCACCGTCTCGACCACCGGCGCCGCCGTGCCGGCAGTGCCGGCCAGGATGTCGGTCGCCGGGGCCGCCGCGCTGGAGGCCGCATGCGCCGCCGGAGCGGCCGCCTCGCTCGTCGCCGACTGCAGCACGTTGGCCACGGGGGCAGCGTCGCCGCCCAGCGAGCCGAGCAGGCGGCCGACCAGGCCATCGGCACCCAGCACGCTGCCCACGAGTCCGTCGTCGCCAAGCAGGTTGTTCACCAGGCCGTCCTCGCCGAGCACGCCGCCCAGCAGGCCACCCGAGGCGCCACCGCCGGTCACCCCGCCGAGCAGGCCGCCGACGATGCCGTCCTCGCCCAGAAGACCACCGACCAGGCCACCGGCATCGCCGCTGGTGACGGCGCCGAGGACGCCACCGACGATGCCGTCTTCGCCGAGCAGACCACCGACCAGGCCACCGGCATCACCGCTGGTGACGGCGCCGAGGACGCCGCCGACGAGGCCGTCTTCGCCGAGCAGACCACCGACCAGGCCACCGGCATCGCCGCTGGTGACGGCGCCGAGGACGCCGCCGACGATGCCGTCTTCGCCGAGCAGACCACCGACCAGGCCGCCGGCATCGCCGTTGGTGACGGCGCCGAGGACGCCGCCGACGAGGCCGTCTTCGCCCAGCACACCTCCGAGCAGGCCGCCGTCGCCGCCGAGCACACCGCCCAGCAGGCCGTTGTCACCCAGCACGCCACCCAGCAGGCCGCCATCGCCGCCGAGCAGGCCGCCCAGCAAGCCGTCGTCACCCAGTACACCGCCGAGCAGGCCGCCTTCACCGCCGATCACGCCACCCAGCAGGCCACCGTCGCCCAGCACGCCGCCGATCAATCCGCCATCGCCGCCAAGCAGGCCGCCCAGCGGGCCTTCGGCACCCAGGAGACCGTCGTCGCCGAGGACGCCGCCCAGCAGGCCGTCTCCTCCGAGGAGTCCGCCCACCAGGCCGTTGTCGCCCAGCACGCCGCTGAGCAGGCCGTTCTCGCCGCCGAGCAATCCGCCCAGCGGCGTTGCGCCGAGTACTCCGCCGACCACCCCATCGGGTCCGAGCAGGCTGTCGACCAGGCCATCGTTGCCGAGCAGGCCACCGGTGAGGCCTTCGCTGCCAAGCACGCCGGCAAGCGCACCGTCGCCACCGAGCAGTCCTCCGAGCAAGCCGCCTTCGCCGAGGACACCGCCCAGCAGGCCGTCGTCTCCCAGCACACCGCCGAGCAGGCCGCCATCACCGCCGAGCACGCCACCCAACAGGCCGTCATCGCCCAGCACACCGCCGAGCAGGCCGCCTTCACCGCCGAGCACGCCACTCAACAGGCCGCCATCGCCCAGCACACCGCCGAGCAGGCCGCCTTCACCGCCGAGCACGCCACCCAAGAGGCCGCCATCACCCAGCACGCCACCGAGCAGTCCGCCGTCGCCCAGCAGCTGTCCGACCAGCCCGCCTTCGCCGAGCACGCTGCCCACGAGGCTGCCGTCGCCCAGCAGGCCGTCGAGCACCTGGCTGATCACGCCGTCGTCGCCGATGAGCTGGTCCACGAGGCCGTCGATGCCCAGGCCGGTGGTCACGCCGCCGAGCAGGCCGTTGCTGCCGAGCACGTTTTCGAGGATGTTGTCGATGGCATCGGTCAGGTAGTCGACCTGGCCGTTCAGCGAGCCGATGAGCGCGCCGGTCAGGCCGGCGCCCAGCAGGCCGTCGACCACGGGGGTGAGCACGCCGCCGAGGTCGGCGGTGATGCCGCCGACGGTGTCGTCCAGAGGATCGAATGCGTTCGGGTCGTTCGGCCGGAACTCGTTGCCCGCGATCGGCGAGAGCACGTTGTCCACCAGGTCGGTGAAGCCGTCGACCGTGGGCATCAGCGAGGAGAGCGTGGGCGCGGAGCTCGCGACCGCGGCGCTGCGCGCGGCCGCCGCCGTGCCGCCTCCGCCCAGGCCGAGCAGGTTGTCGAGCGCGCCGAGCAGATGGTCGGCGGCGCTGTCGCCCGGGTCGAGCAGGTGGTCGGCGTCCGCGTCTGCATCGGAATCGGCATCCGCGTCCGCATCCGCATCGGAGTCCGCGTCGGAATCGGCATCGGCATCCGAATCGGCGTCCGCGTCGGCATCTGCATCCGCATCGGCGTCTGCATCCGAGTCGCCGTCGGCATCCGCGTCGGCATCGGCGTCCGCGTCCGCGTCGGCATCGCTTTCGCCGATGCCGGGAGCGAAGAAGGGAATCCCGCCGCCATCGCTGCCGCCACCGCCCAGTGCGGCGGCGAGGCCGACGGCGCCCAATGCGCCGAGCGCGAACTCGCCCAGCCCGATGCCGCTGCCGGCGGCAGTCTTCTTGCTGACCGCCAGCGCGGCCGCTTCGGCGTCGCTGTCGGGCGCGGTCACTTCCAGGTCGCCGGAGGCCACGTCCACGTTCACCTGTTCCAGGCCGCTGGCGAGCTTGGTCGAGCTGATGGTTGCGTCGGTCCCGCCGGTGAACACGCCGGCCAGCGGCGCCTTGTTAGTGGCAGATCCGGGAAAGAGGACGTTGGCGTGGCCGTCCTGCGGAACGATCACGCGGTCGCCGGCCATCAGCGTCTGGCTGCCGGACACCGGAATCGCCACGCCGTCGCGCATGACGACCGTGCCCGGCGTGGCGTTGGACAGCGAGCCGAGGCCGGCCGGTGCGGCGGCCGGCGTCGCTGCCGTGGCGGTGCTGGCCGCACCCATGGGCGCGATCGGCCGGACCGTCGATTGCGCGAGGATCACCGGTGCGGCGGCACCGCCGTCGGCACCTCCGGCGGTCGAAGAAATCGTTGTGTTGGCATCCGCCATGGCAGCCTCCTCGGTATTGGGAGTGGCTGATGGGGCAACTTGTGTGCCGCTGGCCCTCGCAGGTGCCGCCTAGGGGGCGGTGTGCGCGCAAGTCGTTGATTTACATCGGGATTCCCGCCGCGCCGACGCCCGCGCAGGGGCTTGCGGCGGACGCGCTTCGGCGCTTGTTACGTAGCGCCGTTACCTTGTCAGGACGTAACGAAGGCCGAGGCGCAGGGGGCCCCGGGGCGGCCTCGGTTCAGCCCGCCGGCTGCAGGCGCGGCGACACCGGAATGTCGCGGGAGTAGTCGCGCCGCGGCGCCGAAGGCAGCGCAGTGCGCGGCGCATCGCCGGGCAGCACGAACTGGCTGATGAGCGTGTCGAGGTTGCGCGCCTGCTCGCGCAGGCTTTCCGACACGGCGGCCGATTCCTCGACCATGGCCGCGTTCTTCTGCGTCGTCTCGTCCAGCCGGGCGACGGCGGCGTTGATCTGGCCGATGTCCTGCACCTGTGCCTGCGTCGCCGCCGTGATGGCGCCGACCGTGTCGGCCACCTGCCCGATGGAGGCGACGATGCGGCCCATCGTGCGGCCCGCGTCGTCGGCCAGCAGGGTGCCGGCCTCGATGCGCTGCACCGAGTGGTCGATCAGGTTCCTGATTTCCCGCGCTGCCGCTGCCGAGCGCGTGGCCAGCTGCCGCACCTCCGACGCGACCACGGCGAAGCCGCGCCCCGCCTCGCCGGCGCGCGCGGCCTCGACCGCGGCATTGAGCGCCAGGATGTTGGTCTGGAAGGCGATGGCGTCGATCACGCCCGTGATGTCGGCCACCTTGTGCGACTCGCGCCGGATGTCCTGCATCGTGCTCACCACCTGCGAGACTGCCTCGCCGCCCTGCGATGCCACCGCGGCCGCGGCGCCGGCCATGCGCTCGGCGTCGCCCGCGGCCGTGCTCGACTCGCGCGCGTTGTGCATGACTTGCTCGAGCGCCGCCGCGGTCTGCTGCAGGCTGGCCGCCGCGCTTTCGGTGCGCGCCGAGAGATCCGAGTTGCTGTGCGCGATCTCGCCGGCTGCGGTGCGCACGTTCTGCACCGACTCGCGCACGCGCACCACCAGTTCGCGCAGTGCGCTCTGCATCGCGCCCAGCGCCTGCAGCATCTGCCCCGCCTCGTCGCGGGAGTGGCCTTCGATGTCGCGGCGCAGGTCGAGGCCCGCCACACGCCCGGCCGTCTCGCTGGCCAGCCGGATCGGCCGGCCGATGCTGCGCACCAGCCCCAGTGCCAGCACGCCGCCCAGCAGCAGGGCCGCGATGCTGAACACCGCCAGCGCGATGCGCGCATAGGCGCTCAGCTGCGCGATGTCTTCGCCGGCCGTGTCGATCGCCTGCCGCTGCGATCGGGCGAGCCTCGACACGGCGGCCAGCAGCGCCGCCGAGCTGGGCTGGAAGCGCTGCGCGTAGACATTGCGGATGCGCTCCGTCAGGCCCGAGTCGCGCGCGGCGACCAGCTCCTTGACGGCGCCTGCGAAGTCCTTGGCGGCGGCGTCGGCCTGCGCGAGCAATGCGCGGTCGGACTCGTCGTGGAGCCGCTGGTCGAGCTGCCTGATCAAGTCGTCGTACTCGGCCGCGGTCGCGCGGATGTCCGCAGAAAGAATCTCGCCGACCTCGGGCTCCGAGCTCAGCGCCATCGCCTTGTAGCGCTCGGCATTGATCGCCTGCAGCCGGTAGGCGTCGGCCACGAGCCGCTCCGACACGCCACGCTGCTGGATGGTCTCGCGCGTGGCTTCGTCGACCTTGGCGAGCGACCGGATGCCGATGCCGGAGCCCGCGAGGGTCAGCAGCAGCACGGCCGAGAAGGTGAGAAGGAGCCGGCGTCCGAGGATGTTGCGGGCGCCGGGGGAGGGGAGGAGAAGGTGGGAGTCTGGAGTCACGCGCGGATTAGACCGAGGGCGTGTGACTGGGCGTTGACCCGCAGCCGCTTGTGGAGAACAGGGCGTGAGAGGGCGAGCCTGGGGGGCGAAAGCCGTTGCAGGGGGGCGGGTGGGTGGTGCCTTCGACAGGAATCGAACCTGTATCTGAGTCTTAGGAGGACCCCGTTCTATCCATTGAACTACGAAGACCGGATGGGGATGCACGAGGCGAAAGCCGTGGTGCGCCCGCGATTTTATAGGGTTCGCGATGCCGGTTCCCGCCGGCCCCGCGCGCGACCCCGCCCGCATCGCCATCGCGGGCTAACCCCGATACGAAATCTTCGAAAAGTTGACCGCGATCAAGCCGGCTCGAATCGGCGGCGCGCACCATCGTGCCCGTTCGCATCTCTGCTCAGATTCAAGAACAAAAAAGAGCGAAATCACTACACAGGAGACAACCTGATGAAGAAGATCGCCTCGAATGTCCTGAGCCGCGCGACTGCCGTTCTTGCCACCACTGCCGCCGCGGCGGCGCTGGCCACCGGTGCCGCGCCCGCCTTCGCATGGGAACCCACCAAGCCGGTGGAGTTCGTGATTCCCGCCGGCACCGGCGGGGGCGCCGACCAGATGGGCCGGCTGCTGCAGGGCATCATCATCAAGTACAAGCTGATGAAGGAGCCGCTGATCGTCGTCAACAAGTCCGGCGGCGCGGGCGCCGAGGGCTTCCTCGCGGTCAAGGAGGCGAAGGGCGATCCGCACAAGATCGTGATCTCGCTGTCGAACCTGTTCACCACGCCCATGGCCACGGGCGTGCCCTTCAACTGGAAGGACATGACGCCGGTCGCGATGCTGGCGCTCGACCAGTTCGTGCTGTGGACCAACGCCTCCGATCCCTACAAGAGCGCGGGCGAGTACATCACCGCGGTGAAGGCCGCGGGGCCGAACAAGTTCAAGATGGCCGGCACCGGCTCGAAGCAGGAAGACCAGATCATCACCGTGGCGCTGGAGAAGGCCACCGGCACCAAGTTCATCTACGTGCCCTTCAAGGGCGGCGGCGAGGTGGCGGTGCAGCTGGTGGGCGGGCACGTGCAGTCGACGGTGAACAACCCGATCGAGGCGGTGGCGCAATGGCGCGCGGGCAAGCTGCGCGCGCTGTGCGTGTTCGACGACGAGCGCATGCCCTTCAAGGCCAAGGTCACCGACACGCAGTCGTGGAACGACATTCCCACCTGCAAGGAAGCGGGCGTGCCCACCAGGTACACGATGCTGCGCGGCATCTTCATGCCGCCCGGCGTCACGCCCGACCAGCTCGCCTTCTACAAGGAGCTGATGACCAAGGTCGCGGCCACGCCGGACTGGAAGGAATACATGGAGAAGGGCGCTTTCAACCCGACCTTCATGACCGGCGATGCCTTCGCGAAGTGGCTCACCGAGGCCGAGGCCGCGCACCGCACGCTGATGTCCGACGCGGGCTTCCTCGCGAGCAACAAGTAGGTCGGCGCGGGCCGGCGACGACTGCCGCGCACGGCGGCAGCGGGCGCGTGCGCCGGGAGTGCGCGCCGATTTCCTTCCTTCCTTTCTTCTTCCACACAACCACGATGGGGGCTCCATGGAGCACGAACAATCATCCGAGGGCCCGGCTCGCACGGGCATCTCCACCCACCTCGTAGAAGCGGCGGTGGCCGTCGCGCTGCTGGTCATCGGCCTGGTGGTGGTGTTCGAGGCGCGCAAGCTAGGCGCCGGCTGGACCACCGACGGCCCGGGCGCCGGCTACTTCCCGTTCTTCATCGGCGTGATCATCACGATCTCGGGTGCGGGCATCCTCTACCAGTCGCTGCTGGGCAAGAGCCGCAACACCGCGGTCTTCGTCGACTCCGTACAGCTCAGGCGCGTGCTCTCGGTGCTGGTGCCGGCCACGGTCTACGTGCTGGCGATCGCCATCGTCGGCATCTACGTGGCGTCGGCGATCTACATCGCGCTCTTCATGATGGTGCTGGGCAAGTACGCGTGGTTCAAGAGCGTGTTCGCCGCGCTGGGCGTGAACACGCTCTTCTTCTGCATGTTCGAGGTCTGGTTCAAGGTGCCGCTCTTCAAGGGCGCGCTCGATCCGCTTCGATTCCTCGGCTACTGAACCCGACCCAAGGAGCACAAGCGAAATGGAAGAACTCAGTGCCCTGATGCAGGGCTTCTATGTGATCCTCTCGCCGATGAACATCGGCCTGATGTTCCTCGGCATCATCCTCGGCGTGCTGATCGGCGTGCTGCCGGGGCTCGGCGGCGCCAACGGCGTGGCGATCCTCCTGCCGCTCACCTTCACGATGTCGCCGACCTCGGCCATCATCATGCTGTCGTGCATCTACTGGGGTGCGCTCTTCGGCGGGGCCATCACCTCCATCCTGTTCAACATCCCGGGCGAGCCGTGGTCGGTGGCCACCACCTTCGACGGCTATCCGATGGCGCAGAACGGGCACGCCGGCGCCGCGCTCACCACCGCCTTCACATCGTCCTTCGTGGGCGCCTTCCTCGCGGTGGTGATGATCACCTTCCTCGCGCCGCTGGTCGCGAAGTTCGCGCTCAAGTTCGGCTCGCCCGAGTTCTTCGCGGTGTACCTGCTGACCTTCTGCAGCTTCGTGGGCATGGGCAAGGGCTCGCCCTTCAAGATCCTCGCGTCGATGGCGCTGGGCTTCGCGCTCGCCAGCGTGGGCATGGACACCGTCACCGGCCAGCTGCGCCTGACCTTCGGCCAACCCGAGCTGATGCGCGGCTTCGACTTCCTGATCGCGGTGATCGGCCTCTTCGGCATCGGCGAGATCCTGCTGTCGATGGAAGAGGGCCTGAAGTTCTCGGGCAAGAGCGCGAAGATCGATCCCAAGGTGGTGTGGCAGACATGGAAGCAGCTGCCCAAGTACTGGCTGACCTCGATCCGCAGTTCGCTCATCGGCATCTGGATGGGCATCACGCCCGGGGGCGCCACGCCGGCCTCGTTCATGGCCTACGGCCTGGCCAAGAAGATGTCGAAGAAGGGCGCGAAGTTCGGCACCGGCGAGGCCGAAGGCGTGGTCGCGCCCGAGACCGCCGCGCACGCGGCCGGCACCAGCGCGCTGCTGCCGATGCTCGCGCTGGGCATTCCGGGCTCGCCCACCGCTGCGGTGCTGCTGGGCGGCCTGCTGATCTGGGGCCTGCAGCCCGGGCCGCTGCTGTTCGTCGAGCAGAAGGACTTCGTCTGGGGCCTCATCGCGAGCATGTACCTCGGCAACATCGTCGGGCTGATCGTGGTGCTGAGCACCGTGCCGCTGTTCGCATCGATCCTGCGCATTCCGTTCTCGATCATCGCGCCGGTGATCATCGTGATCTGCGCGATCGGCGCCTACACCGTGCACAACGCGATGCTCGACATCTGGTTCATGCTCGGCTTCGGCGTGCTGGGCTACCTGTTCAAGAAGCTCGACTTTCCGCTGGCGCCCCTGGTGCTGGCGCTCGTGCTCGGGGACAAGGCCGAAGACTCCTTCCGCCAGGCCATGCTGGTGTCGCAGGGCGACGTGATGGTGATGTTCTCGAACCCGCTGGTGGGCACCATCACCACGCTCGCGCTGGTGCTGCTGTTCTGGCCGCTGATCTCCAAGGCGCTCGCCTTCGTGAAGAAGCCGAAGAAGCCCGACGAGTTCGCGGTCGAGCGGCCGGTGGATTGATGACCAAGGAGGCCAGCACATGCCAGTGATCGCACTGACCCAGGAGATGGGCTCCCTCGCGAAGGATGTTTCGCTTCAGCTCGCCGAGACGCTGGGCCTCGCCGTGATGCGCCACGAGGTCATCGAGCACGTGGCGGAACGGATGCAGGTTTCCACCAGCCTCATCGGCAGGCTGCGCAGCGGCAAGGCGGGGTTGGTGGAGCGCCTGACCACCGACAGGCGCAGCGTGGCGCTCTACACCGCGCAGGAGCTCTTCGCGCTGGCCGAGCGCGGCAACGTGGTGCTGCGCGGCTGGGGCGCCACCTGCCTGCTGCGGCCGGTGCCGCACGTGGTGTGCGTGCGCATCACGCGCTCGATGAAGAATCGCGTCGAGTGGCTGATGGCCGATCTCGAGACCGACGACGCCGAGTTCGCCGAAGCCGAGATCCGCCGCAGCGACCAGGCGCACGCCGCGCGAATGCACGCGCAGTTCGGCGTGACTTGGGGCGACCCGGTGCTCTACGACCTGGTGCTCAACACCGACCGGCTCTCGGTGGAGAGCTGCGTGGAACAGATCAGGCTGATGGCGAGCCGCCCCGAGTTCGCCGAAACGCCGGCCTCGCGCACGAAGCTTTCCAACATGGCGCTCGAGGCCCGCGTGCGCGCCGCGCTCAAGGAGCATGAGGCCACGCGCGACATCAACGTGACCATCACCGCGAACCAGGGCGAGCTGCTGCTGCGCGGGATCGTGCTGGACTCCGAGGAGCGATCGCAGGCCGAGGCTGTGGCGGCGGAGGTCCGGGGCGTGAGCGGGGTGCACAACCAGCTGAGGCTGATGGCGAGTACGCGGCGGTTTGCGTCGGCGAAGCAGACCTGAGCTCCGGGCTCCGGATTCGGTCTTGCTCCCTCTCCCGCAAGCGGGAGAGGGGACCAATACCGATCGACAGCGCGATGCTTCGGCGCACCGGACCTGGGCTTTGCTCCTTCCCTCTGGGGGAAGGTCGGGATGGGGGCACTGGGCGGTAGATACGCGGACAGCCCTTGAAGCGCCCCGTGCCCCCACCCCAGCCCTCCCCCAGAGGAGGAGGGAGCAAGACGGCTCAGATCTTCCCGCGCTTCCTCAACCTGCTGAGCGTCTCCGCCGACAGGTTCAGATACGAAGCCAGCTCCTTGCTGGGAATCCGGTCCACCAGTTCCGGATGCTTGCGCAGGAACCGGTGCACGCGCCCCGCCGCATCGAGCAGGTGCAGCGTGATCGTGTGGGCCATGATCTCGCTCATGCCGCGCATCACGAGGAACTCGAACAGTTCCTTCGTCTGCGGGTGCTTGTTCAGGAAGGCGATCCACTCCTTCAGCGGCAGGCTCGCCACGCGCGCCTTGGTCACGCAGACGATGCCGTAGGGCGTGGGCGTGCCCAGGCGCAGCGCGGCGTAGCTCGTCTCCATGTCGTTCTCGTCGGCGAAGCGAAGGATCATCTCCTTGCCTTCCGGGTTGCTCACCACCCGCTTGAGGATGCCGTCGAGGATGAAGTACTGCTCCATCTCCCGCACGCCCTGGTGCAGCAGGAACTCGCCCTTGTTGCCGTCGACGATGACCAGGTGCGCCTCGAGTTCGGTGCGGTCGGCTTCGTTCAGGTCCTTGAGAAGCACGTTCTGCCGCAGCTGGGCGCGAATGATGTTCTTCTCCGGATGGTTTTCCAACGTCGTCATGGTCACCGTCTTGCTCGAGTTCGCTGCCGGCGCCGCTCATCGGGGGCTGCGCCGTTTTCGGGAAAGTTGACCGAGGTCAACGGCCGAAAGTTTGGCCCGAATCATAGTCGCGGCTCGGACCTCGGCCATTCACCCATGCAGAAGGAGAGACATGTCTTCAGTCAGAACAGAGAAAGAGGCGACCACCACGCTGAGCGAAGCCCTCAAGCCCGCGAAAACCCGTGAAGCCGACGGCGACGCGGTGGTGCGCGCGCTCAAGAGCGTGACGGAAGACAGCGCGCCCGCGGGCGAGACCATCGACGGCTTCCACCTGGTCATCGATGCCCTCAAGCTCAACGGCATCGACACCATCTTCGGCCTGCCCGGCATCCCGATCACCGACCTCACGCGCATGGCCCAGGCCGAAGGCCTGCGCGTGATCTCCTTCCGCCACGAGCAGCACGCCGGCAACGCCGCCGCTGCAGCCGGCTTCCTCACGCAGAAGCCCGGCATCTGCCTGACGGTGTCGGCGCCCGGCTTCCTCAACGGCCTGACCGCGCTGGCCAACGCCACCACCAACTGCTTCCCGATGATCCTCATCAGCGGCTCCAGCGAGCGCGAGATCGTCGACCTGCAGCAGGGCGACTACGAGGAGATGGACCAGCTGGCCATCGCCAAGCCGCTGTGCAAGGCCGCCTTCCGCGTGCTGCATGCGCAGGACATCGGCGTGGGCATCGCGCGCGCCATCCGCGCCGCGCTGTCGGGCCGCCCGGGCGGCGTGTACCTCGACCTGCCGGCCAAGCTGTTCGCGCAGACCATGGACGCGGCTGCCGGCAAGGCCTCGCTCATCAAGGTGGTCGATGCCGCGCCGCGCCAGATCCCGGCGGCCGACGCGGTGCAGCGCGCGCTCGACATCCTCAAGGGCGCCAGGCGCCCGCTGATCCTGCTGGGCAAGGGCGCCGCCTACGCGCAGGCCGACGCCGACATCCGCGCGCTCGTCGAGAAGACGGGTATTCCCTACCTGCCGATGTCCATGGCCAAGGGCCTGCTGCCCGACACGCACGCGCAGTCGGCAGCCGCCGCACGCTCCTACGTGCTGCAGGAGGCAGACGTGGTGGTGCTGATCGGTGCGCGCCTGAACTGGCTGCTCTCGCACGGCAAGGGCAAGACCTGGGCGCAGGAGAAGGGCGCCAAGCGCTTCATCCAGATCGACATCGCGCCCACCGAGATCGACAGCAACGTCGCCATCGAGGCGCCGGTGATCGGCGACATCGGCTCCTGCGTGGCCGCGCTGCTGGCCGGCATCGACGCCAAGTGGGCCAGGCCGCCGGCCGAGTGGACCGGCGCCATCGCCGAGCGCAAGGACAAGAACCTGTCGAAGATGGCCGCCACGCTGGCCGCGCGGCCCTCGCCGATGAACTTCCACAGCGCGCTGAGCGTGATCCGCGACCAGGTGAAGGCGCGGCCCGACGCCATCGTCGTCAACGAGGGTGCCAACACGCTCGACTTCGCGCGCAGCATCGTCGACATGTACGAGCCGCGCAAGCGCCTGGACGTGGGCACCTGGGGGATCATGGGCATCGGCATGGGCTTCTCCGTTGCCGCCGCCGTGGTCACGGGCAAGCCGGTGATCGCCATCGAGGGCGACAGCGCCTTCGGCTTCAGCGGCATGGAGGTGGAGACCATCTGCCGCTACAACCTGCCGGTCTGCGTGGTCGTCTTCAACAACAACGGCGTCTACCGCGGCACCGACGTGAACCCCAGCGGCACGCCCGACGTGGCGCCCACGGTGTTCGTCAAGAACGCGCGCTACGACAAGCTGATGGAAGCCTTCGGCGGCGTCGGCGTGCACGCCACCACCGCCGACGAGCTGCAGAAGGCCCTGGCCGAGGCCGTCGCCTCGGGCCGCCCGACCCTCATCAACGCAGTGATCGACGAGACGGCGGGCACCGAGAGCGGCCGCATCACGAGCCTGAACCCCGCCACGGCGAAGAAGAAGTAACCCGCGTTCCGTTTCATTCAAGGAGATATCCCAATGAGCAACAAGCCCCTCAACGGCATCAAGATCATCGACTTCACGCACGTGCAGGCCGGTCCCGCGTGCACCCAGCTGCTGGCCTGGTTCGGCGCCGACGTGATCAAGGTGGAGCGTCCGGGCGCGGGCGACGTCACGCGCTCGCAGCTGCGCGACATCCCGGAGGTCGACGCGCTGTACTTCACCATGCTCAACAGCAACAAGCGCTCGATCACGCTGGACACCAAGAAGCCCGAGGGCAAGGCCGTGCTGGAGAAGCTGATCCGCGAATCCGACGTGCTGGTGGAGAACTTCGGCCCCGGTGCGCTCGACCGCATGGGCTTCACATGGGAACGCATCCAGGAGCTGAACCCCAAGATGATCGTCGCCTCGGTCAAGGGCTTCAGCGAAGGCCACCATTACGAGGACCTGAAGGTGTACGAGAACGTGGCGCAATGCGCCGGCGGCGCCGCGTCCACCACCGGCTGGTGGAAGGGCGGCAACTCCGTGCCGACGATCTCGGCGGCGGCGCTGGGCGACTCCAACACCGGCATGCACCTGGCCATCGGCATCCTGACGGCGATCATCGGGCGCGAGCAGACCGGCAAGGGTCAGAAGGTGGCTTGCTCGATGCAGGACGCGGTGCTCAACCTCTGCCGCGTGAAGATGCGCGACCAGCAGCGCCTGGACAACGTGGGCTACCTCGAGGAGTACCCTCAGTACCCGCACGAGATGAGCGCGTTCGAGGACAAGGTCGTGCCGCGCGGGGGCAACGCCGGCGGCGGCGGCCAGCCGGGCTGGATCCTGAAGTGCAAGGGCTGGCAGACCGACCCCAACGCCTACATCTACTTCACGGTGCAGGGCCACGCCTGGGAGCCGATCTGCGAGGCGCTGGGCAAGCCCGAGTGGAAGACCGACCCCGACTACATGACGGCCAAGGCCCGCCAGCCGCACATCGAGCAGATCTTCGCCACCATCGAGGACTTCATCAAGGACAAGACCAAGTTCGAGGCGGTGGACATCTTCCGCAAGTACGACATTCCCTGCGCCCCGGTGCTGTCGATGAAGGAACTGCTGCACGACGAATCGCTGCGCAGGAGCGGCTCGATCGTCGAAGTGCCGCACAAGGAGCGCGGCAGCTACTGGACCATCGGCAGCCCGATCAAGTTCTCCGATCTCAAGCCCGAGGTCACCGCCTCGCCCCTGCTGGGCGAGCACACCGACGAGGTGCTGGCGGAACTGGGCTACAGCAAGGACCAGATCGAAAACCTGCACGCGGCCAAGGCAGTGTAGGAGGCTCACCCCCAGGCTTGCCCACTTCGTGTGGCAGCGCCAACCCCCTTGCAGGGGGGGACACCTGCGGCCCGGCCAAGCCGGTTCCGCGGTGTCCCTGGAAGGGATGCGGCTGCGGTGGAGCCTGGATTTGAACGAAGCGCCGGAGGCACTCATGCAAGCGAATGTCGATTTCAAGCAGCTCGTCGAAGGCGCCGGCGATGCGATCATGGTGTGCGACGCGATGGGCGCGATCACGCTGTGGAACCGCGCGGCCGAACGCATCTTCGGCTTCGGCGAGGCCGAGGCCCTCGGCCAGTCGCTCGACCTGATCATTCCCCAGAGGCAGCGCCAGCGGCACTGGGAGGGCTATCACAAGACGATGGAAACCGGCGTCACCAGATACGGCGCCGACCTGCTGCGCGTGCCGGCCCTGCACAAGGACGGGCGCACGCTGTCGATCGCCTTCACGGTGTCGATGCTGTTCTCCGCCGATCGCGAGGTCACCGGCATCGTCGCCATCGTGCGCGACGAGACCGCCCGCTTCGCCGAGGAGCGCAAACTTCGCGCACGTCTGGTAGAAGTCGAAGCCACCACGATCAGAGAAGGAGACAGTCGATGAGCCAAGCACTCGAGGGCGTCCGTATCCTCGATTTCACCCACGTCCAGTCCGGTCCCACCTGCACGCAGCTGCTGGCCTGGTTCGGCGCCGACGTGATCAAGGTCGAGCGGGCCGGGGAAGGCGACGCCACGCGCAGCCAGCTGCGCGACATTCCGGGCGCGGACAGCCTCTACTTCACGATGCTGAACCACAACAAGCGCTCGATCACGCTGGACACCAAGAACCCCAAGGGCAAGGAGGTTCTCGACAGCCTGATCAAGACCTGCGACGTGCTGGTCGAGAACTTCGCGCCCGGCGCGCTCGACCGCATGGGCATCACCTGGGCCCACATCCAGAAGCTCAACCCGCGCATGATCGTGGCCTCGGTCAAGGGCTTCGGCCCCGGCAAGTACGAGCACTGCAAGGTCTACGAGAACGTGGCCCAGTGCGCGGGCGGCGCGGCCTCCACCACCGGCTTCGAGGACGGCCCGCCGCTGGTCACCGGCGCGCAGATCGGCGACAGCGGCACCGGCCTGCACCTGGCGCTCGGCATCCTGGCGGCGCTCTTCCAGCGCAACAGCACCGGGCGCGGCCAGCAGGTGCTCGCGCCGATGCAGGACGCGGTGCTCAACCTGTGCCGCGTGAAGATGCGCGACCAGCAGCGGCTGGAGCGCACCGGCACCATGCACGAGTACCCGCAGTACCCCGACGGCAAGTTCGGCGACGCCGTGCCGCGCGCAGGCAACGCATCGGGCGGCGGCCAGCCGGGCTCCATCCTGAAGTGCAAGGGCTGGGAGACCGACCCGAACGCCTACATCTACTTCATCACGCAGGCGGCCGTGTGGCCCGCGGTGTGCAAGGTCATCGGCGAGGAAAGCTGGATCACCGACGAGGCCTACGCCACGCCGGCGGCCAGACTGCTGCACCTGAAGCCGATCTTCGCGCGCATCGAGCAGTGGACCATGACCAAGACCAAGTTCGAGGCCATGGACATCCTCAACGAGTACGACATCCCGTGCGGGCCGATCCTCTCGATGAAGGAGATCGCGGCGGACGAGTCGCTGCGCGAGACCGGCACCATCGTCGAGGTCGACCACCCCGTGCGCGGCAAGTACCTGACGGTGGGCAACCCCATCAAGATGTCCGACAGCCCGACGGTGGTGAAGCGTTCGCCATTGCTTGGCGAACACACCGAGGAAGTGCTGAGGCAGCTCGGCTACAGCGCGGACGACCTTGAGACCCTGCGGGCCGAGCGCGTGATCTGAGGCGCGGCGCAGGCCCGCCTTCCCTTTCATCTTCGAGTCTTTGCGACAGCGCCGCCCGCGGGCGGCGCGGAGGATTGCTGCGCCTTCCAATTCGCGCGTTCGCCATCCATAACTCATGGCGAATGGTTTTTATAAATTGATTTAATTTTTATTTATCGTCCATCGATCCTACATTTTGAACTCGCCGGAATTTCTCGATCAATTCAACCTGTTCGGCATTCATTCAAGGAGAAGATCATGGAAAACCATTTGCCCGCCCAATACTGGCGCGACGAAATCGAGCGCAATGCCTACAACGCCGCATTCTTCGAACTGGGGCTGCGCTGGCACTGGGACGGCGAGACCTACGACCGCCTGATGGGCCTGGGCCAGGACGCGAACGAGCGCATCGGCCATTACCTGAAGACCCACCAGCCGCACCTGCTGAAGGCCTACGACGCCGAATTCCTGGCGCTCGCCATCGAGCAGAAGAAGGAAATCCACAAGAAGCGGGAAATGGCTTCGTCGAGCTATTTCAATTGGGCCGAAAGCCACGGCGTCGAGCTTGGAGCCTGAATTTCTCCAATTCAGCTGAATAACGCCTTCCGACCATGAACATCCACGAATTCCAGGGCAAGGAAGTGCTGCGCCAATACGGCGTGGCGACCCCTCGCGGATTCGTCTGCCGCTCGCCCGACGAGGCGGCCGATGCCGCCGCCCGCATCGGCGGGCGCGCCTGGGTGGTCAAGGCCCAGATCCATGCGGGCGGCCGCGGCAAGGGCGGCGGCGTGAAGCCGGCCTGGTCGGTGGACGAAGTGCGGCGCCATGCCGGCCAGATGCTGGGCATGACGCTGAGGACGCCGCAGACCGGCCCCGAGGGCCGCGTCGTGAAGCAGCTGCTGGTGGAGGAGAGCGTGGAGATCGACAAGGAGCTGTATCTCGGCTTCGTGGTCGACCGCAATTCGCAGCGCGTGGCGCTCATGGCCTCCAGCGAAGGCGGCATGGACATCGAGGAGGTGGCCGCGCGCTCGCCCGAGAAGATCCACCGGCTCTTCATCGACCCCCTCGCCGGCCTTGGCGTGGCCGATGCCGATGGCATCGCGCGGCGCATCGGTATCGCCGACCGCTCGGTGGCGCAGGCGCGCATGCTGATGCAGAAGCTCTGGCAGGCCTTCGACGGCAGCGACGCATCGCTGGCGGAAATCAACCCGCTGGTGCTCACCCGCGACGGCCGCGTGATCGCGCTGGACGCCAGGTTCGACTTCGACGACAACGCGCTCTTCCGCCAGCCCGGCATCGCCGCGATGCGCGACCTCGACGAGGAAGACCCGGTGGAGATCGAGGCGTCGAGTGCCGGCCTCTCGTACATCGCGCTCGACGGCGACATCGGCTGCCTCGTCAACGGCGCCGGCCTCGCGATGGCGACCATGGACGCGATCAAGCTCTACGGCGGCGAGCCCGCCAACTTTCTCGACGTGGGCGGCGGCGCGACGGCCGACAAGGTGGCCGAGGCCGTGCGGCTGATGCTGCGCAACCCCAGGCTCAAGGCCGTGCTGGTCAACATCTTCGGCGGCATCATGAAGTGCGACGTGATCGCGCACGGCGTGGTCGACGCGGTGCGCGAGACCGGCCTCAGGGTGCCGCTGGTCGTGCGCATGAAGGGCACCAACGAGGACCTGGGCCGGACCATCCTCGCGCAGTCGGGGCTGTCGATCATCAACGCCGACGACATGGCCGAGGCCGCGCAGCGCGCCGTCGGCGCGGCCGGCAACTGGGAGCGCCGGCGATGAAGCGCGCATTCCCCAAACCGATGGAGGCCGCACCATGTCCATCCTGATCGACAGGCACACCCGCGTCATCACGCAGGGCATCACCGGCAGGACGGGCCAGCTCCACACGCAGGCCTGCCTCGAATACGGCAACGGCAGGCACTGCTTCGTGGCCGGGGTCAATCCGCTGAAGGGCGGCCAGTCGATGGCCGGCATCCCGATCTTCGGTACGGTGAAGGAGGCCAAGGCGCAGACCGGCGCGACCGTCTCCGTGATCTACGTGCCGCCGGCCTTCGCCGCAGCCGCCATCGACGAGGCGGTGGATGCGGAGCTCGATCTCGTCATCTGCATCACCGAAGGCATCCCGGTGCACGACATGATCCGCACGCGCCACCGCATGCAGGGCCGCAAGACGCTGCTGCTGGGGCCCAACTGCCCGGGGCTCATCACGCCCGGCGAGATCAAGATCGGCATCATGCCCGGCCACATCCACCAGCGCGGGCGCATCGGCGTGGTCTCGCGCTCGGGCACGCTGACCTACGAGGCCGCGAGCCAGCTCGCGAGCTTCGGCATCGGGCAGTCGACGGTGGTGGGCATCGGCGGCGATCCAGTGGGCGGGCTGCGGCACATCGACGTGCTGAAGATGTTCAACGACGACCCGCGCACCGACGCCGTGATCATGGTCGGCGAGATCGGCGGCGACGCCGAGGAGCAGTGCGCCCGCTGGATCCGCGACCACATGACCAAGCCCGTGGTCGGCTTCATCGCGGGCGCCAGCGCACCGCCCGGCAAACGCATGGGCCATGCGGGCGCCATCGTCTCGGGCGGCCGCGGCACCGCGCAGGAAAAGCTCGCGGTGATGAAGGAATGCGGCATCCACGTCACGCGCAATCCGGCGGAGATGGGAAAGCTGCTCGCCTCGCTCGTGGTGCCCGACTACCTGCCGTTCGACTGACCGCGGCGAACCCGAATCCTCGACATCCAGAAAGACGACAACAACATGGAACAGCAGCAGCAACAGACGAAGAAATGGGTCCGCTTCGAGCACGCCGGCGGCATCGGCTTCGGCACGCTCGAAGGCGACGCGGTGCACGAGCGGCAGGGCGACATGTTCGCCAGCTCCGAGCCCACGGGCCGCGTGTTCGCGCTTGCGGGGCTGCAACTGCTCACGCCCACCGAACCCACCAAGGTGATCGCGCTGTGGAACAACTTCCATGCGCTCGGCGCCAAGCTGAACCTGCCGGTGCCTGCCGAGCCGCTGTACCTGCTGAAGACGCCCAACTCCTACCTTGCGCCCGGCAGGCCCATCCGCAAGCCGTTGTGCGACGGCAAGGTGGTGTTCGAGGGCGAGCTCGGCATCGTCATCGGCAAGACCGCCACCGCCGTTTCGGAAGCCGATGCGCTCGACCATGTGTTCGGCTACACCTGTGCCAACGACGTGACGGTGGCCGACATCCTCCATCGCGACGCCTCCTTCGCGCAGTGGGTGCGCGCCAAGGGCTTCGACACCTTCTGCCCCATGGGCCCGGTGGTGGCCACCGGGCTCGACCCCGCCACGCTCACCGTGACCACGCTGCTCAACGGCGAGGTGCGCCAGGACTACCCCATCAGCGACATGCGCTTCTCCGTGCAGCAGCTCGTGAGCCTCATCTCGCAGGACATGACGCTGCACCGCGGCGACGTGATCCTCTGCGGCACTTCGATCGGTGTCGGCTCCATGAAGCCCGGCAGCCTCGTGGAGATCGAGATCGGCGGCATCGGAAAGCTCGGCAACCGCTTCGGCTGAACGCAGCCGAAGGGTCGCGCAAGAAATTCAACTCTTGGGGATCGACGATATGAAGATTGCAATCATCGGCGCAGGCGCCATCGGCGGGCTGGTTGGCGCGAAGCTCGCGCTGGCCGGCGAGGACGTCACGTTCATCGTGCGCGGCGCCAACCTCGACGCCATATCGCGCAACGGCATCAAGCTGGTCTCGGCCGAGGGCGAGGAGCAGGTGGCGCGCAACGTGAAGGCCACCGACCGCTACGACGAGGCGGGCCCGCAGGACATCGTCGTGCTCGCGATGAAGGCCCACCAGGTCGAGGCCGTGGCGAACGACGTGCCCAGGCTCTTCGGGCCCGACACGGTGGTCGTGACCATGCAGAACGGCATTCCGTACTGGTACTTCCACAAGCACGGCGGCACGCTCGAAGGCACGCCGGTGCGCAGTGTCGATCCTTCGGGAACGCTCGCGGCGAAGATCCCGGCCCAGCGCGTGATCGGCTGCGTGGTCTACCCCGCGTCGGAGCTCGTCGCGCCGGGCGTGGTGCGGCACATCGAGGGCGACCGCTTCCCGGTGGGCGAGCTCGACGGCTCGGCGAGCGAGCGCGTGAATCGCGTCTCGGCCTGCTTCACCGGTGCGGGCTTCAAGGCGCCGGTGCTCGACAACATCCGCGCCGAGATCTGGCTCAAGCTGTGGGGCAACCTGACCTTCAACCCGATCAGCAGCCTCTCGCATTCCACGCTTGTCGACATCTGCCAGTACCCGCCTTCGCGCGAGCTGGCCGCCGCGATGATGCGCGAGGCCCAGGCCGTCGCGCACAAGCTCGGCATCGAGTTCCGCGTGACGCTCGAAAAGCGCATCGCCGGCGCGGAGAAGGTCGGCAAGCACAAGACCTCGATGCTGCAGGACGTGGAAGCGGGCCGCGCGCCAGAGATCGACGCGCTGGTCGGCGCGGTGGTCGAACTGGCCCGGCTCACCGAGACGCCGACGCCGCACATCGACACCGTCTACAGCCTCGTGAAGCTGCTCGCGCGCACGATGGAAGACCAGCGCGGTCGCGTCAAGCTGCACGAGCTGGCGGCATGAGCGCCAGGTCTTTCTCCCTCTCCCCTCGGGGAGGGGGCAGGGGTGAGGGGGAGGGCCTTCGCATCGGCCCTGTCTCGACCACTGTCGCCGGTCCTCACCCCAGTCCTCTCCGCAGCGGAAGAGGGAGCAAGGCCCCAGGTTCCGAGGTGGTTCGATGAGACGCACGCGCAGCGCGAAGATCGTCGCCACCCTCGGTCCTGCCACCAGCGACGAGCAGGCCATCCGTGCGCTGTTCGGCCGGGGCGTGGACGTGTTCCGGCTCAACCTGAGCCACGGGACGCAGCACGACCATGCACGGCGCATCGAGACCATCCGCCGCCTCGAGAAGGAACACGGCCGGCCCATCGGCATCCTGCTCGACCTGCAGGGGCCCAAGCTGAGGCTGGGCAGCTTCGAGGGCGGGCGGGCGCACCTCGATGCGGGCACGCGCTTCCGGCTCGACATGGAAGAGGCCGCAGGCAACGCACGCCGTGCGCCGCTGCCGCATCCGGAAATCTTCGCGGCGCTGCAGGACGGCACCGAGCTACTGCTCGACGACGGCAAGCTGCGCCTGCGCGTGGACAGCCACGGCAACGACTTCGCCGAGACCACGGTGCTGGTCGGCGGACCCGTCTCCGACCGCAAGGGCGTCAACGTGCCGAGCGTGCTGCTGCCGATCTCGCCGCTCACGCCGAAGGACCGCGAAGACCTGGCCTTCGGCCTGTCGATGGGCGTGGACTGGGTCGCGCTCTCCTTCGCGCAGCGGCCCGAGGACATCGAGGAGGCGCGCACCATCGTCGGCGCGCGTGCCTGGATCATGGCCAAGCTGGAGAAGCCCGCCGCCATCGAGCACCTGGATGCGATCGTGTCGTTGTGCGACGGCATCATGGTGGCGCGCGGCGACCTCGGCGTGGAGCTGCCGCCCGAGCAGGTGCCGGAGCTCCAGCGGCTGATCGTGCGCGCCTGCCGCAGGCGCGGAAAGCCGGTGGTGGTGGCCACGCAGATGCTCGAATCGATGATCGCCTCGCCGGTGCCCACGCGTGCGGAGGTGTCGGACGTGGCGACCGCCGTGTACGACGGCGTCGACGCGGTGATGCTCTCGGCCGAGTCGGCCTCGGGCAGGTACCCGCTGGAGGCGGTGGCGATGATGGACCGCATCGTCGAGCGGGTGGAGGCCGATCCCTCGTACCGCGCGGGCATCGACGCCACGCACGACGCGGCGCTGTCGACCACGGCCGATGCCGTGTGCGCATCGATGCGCCAGGTGGCGTCGCTGCTCGCGCCGGCCGCCACCGTGACCTACACCTCGTCGGGCTTCACGAGCCTGCGCGCGGCGCGCGAGCGCCCGGCCGTGCCCATCCTGAGCCTCACGCCCGACCTGGCCGCCGCGCGGCGCATGGCGATGGTGTGGGGCGTGCATGCGGTGCTCGTCGACGACGTGCGCGACGTGGCGGAGATGATCGAGTGCGCCTGCCGAACGGCGCGCGCCGAGGGCTTCGCGAAGGAAGGCGACGACGTGGTGGTGGTGGCGGGCCTGCCCTTCGGGCAATCGGGCACCACCAACCTGCTGCACGTCGCCCGGATACCGCGCTGAGCGCTGTTGCTGGCAGTTGCGATGAAGCATGCGACCTTGCGCCAGCTGAAGGTCTTCGAGGCGGTGGCGCGGCTGCTGAGCTTCTCGCGCGCGGCCGAGGAGCTTCACCTCACGCAGCCTGCGGTCTCCACGCAGGTGCGCAAGCTCGAGGAGCATGCGGACAATGCGCTCTTCGAGCAGTTCGGCAAGAAGATCTACCTCACGCCCGCAGGCAACGAACTGCTGCAGATCAGCCGATCGATCATCCAGCAGTTCGAGGCGGCCGAGAACGCGATGATGCAGTTCAAGGGCGTCTCCGGCGGCAAGCTCAACGTGGGCGTGATCAGCGCGGGCGACTACTTCTTCCCGCGCCTGCTGGTGGAGTTCGCGAGCCGCCATCAGGGCGTGACGCTGAACTTCACCGTGCACAACCGGGCGGGGCTCCTGACCCACATCGCCGAGAACCTCACGGACCTCGCGATCATGGTGCGCCCGCCCACCGACCTCGACACCGTCAACCAGCCCTTCGCGCCGCACCCCTACGTGATCGTCGCGGCGCCCGGCCATCCGCTGGCGCGAGAGAGAAACATCCCGCGGGCGCGGCTGATGCGCGAGCCCTTCGTGGTGCGCGAGAAGGCGTCCGACACCTGGCACTCGATGGAGGACGGCTTCGGCGGCGACCTGAGCGGCATCAACGTCGCGATGGAGATACGCAGCACCGAGACCATCAAGCAGGCGGTGATCGCAGGCATGGGCGTGAGCTTCGTGTCGGCCCACACCGTGAGCCAGGAACTGCGCACGGGCAGCCTCTGCGTGCTCGACGTGGAAGGCTTTCCGCTGATGCTCAACTGGTACGTGGTGCATCGCCGCAGCAAGCGGCTGCCGCCGGTGGCGCAAGCCTTCAAGGACTTCCTGCTGAGCGACGGGCCCGCGTTGATCTCGCAGATCGTTCCCTTCGAGTGCCCCAATGAAAAAGAGCGCGGCGAGTGACTCGCGCGCGCTCCTTGCGGGGGCTTGATGTGCTGCGGCGTGCGGCTGTTCAGCGCTGCACGAACGACGAGCGGCGCTGCATCAGCGCGGCGCGTGCGGCCTTGTAGAAGATCACGATGGGCATCACGGCGAACAGCTCGCGCATGACGTTGCCGGCGGTCGACGAAGAGGCGGGGGCGCGCAGCGCGTTGGAATCGAGGGTGGTGTGGCTCATTTGCTTGCTCCAAAAAAGAATCTGAAACTGAATCGGAAAGACCGAAGGGATTACCCTGAATTTTAGGGTTTACCCTAGACGAGGGCAAACGCGATTTTTGCGTTTCTTGACCCAGGTCAATTTTTTCGGTGTCGGACAGATTCCCTTCCTGCGTGCGAACTTCGGCTGCCAGAGCCATTCGCACGCACGCGCGCAGATCGCACGACGCGCGCCAAAGCCATCGTCGAGGCCGCTGAAGAACATCGCGAGATCGATCGGCGGCACATGCCATGCATCACGCATGGATCATCGAAATCGCATCATCGATTCCTCATCCGTCATGCACCGCGCATCGTGCGATGCGTGCCGATGCCACTGCTCATTGCACCTGCGTTCATCGGCGTGATCGCGCGTCGTGCAAGCAGAGATTCGATGCACTGCCTGTGCTAGGGATATCACGGGGGTTTCGAGAGAGCGCGATTCGTGTGAACTTGACTGAGGTCAAGAGTTTTTGACTCGCTCGGTCCGACAGTCATCCACGCGCAGACAACTGGTGATTCCCATGCCGTGTATCGATGTCAACGAAGCCTCGTCGCCCGTCGATGCGCACAGATCGCTCGACTGATTGCTCAGCTTTGCAGCCTGTCGGATTTCAACGAAAACACCAAGGACAACTCCATGACTCGGCCCACCTCAACGATCGCAGGTTCCAACCCCGCGATGTACCCTCCGTCCGAAACCTATGGCGCCAGCGCGACCCGATCCGAGGCGTATCGATGGGGTCAGCTGCTCATCGGCATCGTCTGCATGGCGATGATCGCGAACCTGCAGTACGGCTGGACGCTCTTCGTCAATCCGATCGCCGACAAGCACGGCTGGAGCCGCGCCGCGATCCAGGTCGCGTTCACCATCTTCGTCCTTACCGAAACCTGGCTCGTGCCCATCGAGGGCTACCTCGTCGACCGCTTCGGTCCGCGTCCTGTGGTGCTGGTGGGCGGCGTGCTGTGCGGCGTGGGCTGGGTGCTCAACTCGTTCGCCGATTCGCTCGCGATGCTGTACGTCGCTGCGGCCATCGGCGGCATCGGCGCGGGTGCGGTCTACGGCACCTGCGTGGGCAATGCGCTCAAGTGGTTCCCCGACCGGCGCGGGCTCGCGGCAGGCATGACCGCGGCGGGCTTCGGTGCCGGCTCCGCGCTCACGATCATCCCGATCTCCGCGATGATCAAGTCCAGCGGCTACGAGGCGGCCTTCCTGTACTTCGGGATCGGGCAGGGGCTGATCGTGTTCCTGCTCGCATGGCTGCTGACCCGCGCACCGGACCATGCCAAGTCGTCCGGCACCCGCAACGTGCAGCAGTCGCGCCGCGACTACGCGCCCTCCGAGGTGCTGCGCTCGCCGGTGTTCTGGGTGATGTACGCGATGTTCGTGATGGTGGCGGCCGGCGGCCTGATGGCCACCGCGCAGCTCGCGCCCATCGCCAAGGACTTCAAGATCATCGACGTGCCGGTCAACATCATGGGCCTGGTGCTGCCCGCGCTGACCTTCGCGCTGGCCATCGACCGCGTGCTCAACGGCCTCACGCGGCCCTTCTTCGGATGGGTGTCGGACAAGATCGGCCGCGAGCAGACCATGTTCATCGCCTTCGCGATCGAGTCGGTCGGCATCCTGATGCTCTACCACTACGGCCAGAACCCGCTGCTGTTCGTGATCCTCACGGGCATCGTGTTCTTCGCCTGGGGCGAGATCTACAGCCTGTTCCCCTCGACCTGCGCCGACACCTTCGGATCGAAGTACGCGGCCTCCAACGCCGGCATGCTCTACACCGCCAAGGGCACGGCCTCGCTGCTGGTGCCGCTGTCGAGCGTGCTGGCCGCCTCCACCGGCAGCTGGCAGGCCGTCTTCATCGCGGCCAGCGCGGTCAACGCGCTCGCGGCGCTGATGGCCTGGTTCGTGCTGCGGCCGATGCGCCGCAGGCACATCGAGGCGAGCCGCGCCGACTAGGTCGGAGAACACCTGGACACCACGCGAAGCGCCTGCACCGGTACCATCCGCACAAGCCGTCTTCCCCACACACGGCCCCGCCATGAAGATGGCGGGGCCTTTTGCCGATGAACAGGAGCCTTTGCAGTGACGATCTACCGACTTGATGCGCATGAACCGGCCATCGACGCCAGCGCCCGCGTGGCCGAGAGCGCCAGCGTGATCGGCCAGGTCGTGCTCGCGGCCGGCAGCCGAATCGGCGCGCACTCGGTGCTGCGCGGCGACAACGAGCCCATCACCGTCGGCCGCGGCAGCCAGGTGGAGGCGGGCGTGATGCTGCATGCCGACCCCGGCTTCCCGCTCACCATCGGCGCCGACGTGACGGTGGGCCCGCACGTGATGCTGCACGGCTGCACCGTGGGGGACGGCGCCGCCATCGGCGAGAACACCGTCGCGCTCAACGGCTCGGTGGTGGGCCGCGGCTGCATCGTCGAGCCCGGTTCGCTGCTCACCGAAGGCAAGGTCTTTCCCGACCGTTCGCGCATCGCGGGCCGCCCCGCGAAGGTCGCCGGCGAGGTGAGCGACGAAGAGGCGCAAGCGCAGCTGCGCAGGGCGCGCGAAGCCGCCGCCCGCTAGGGTCTTTCCGACAGTTCTTGCGGTCCTTGCGAACCCTGCACGCCCGCAGGGTTTGTGCGCATTGGCACCGTGCCTGTTTCGGCGGAAATTGACTTGTGTCAAGGCCCCCGACGCCCGATTCATCGACATTGGTCCCCAAGCGGACCACCACGGGATTCGCGTCGAATTCGAGACGCCGGGCCCGTGACGGAACCACGATGAAACCAGCTCCGCCTGCAGGCCCCCGAGGCTTCATGCAGCGGCGGAGCAGATCGGACGGACCATGAGACAAGAACAGGTTCAGCAGGCGCAGCAGGGGGACGAGACGCAAGAGCTCGCCACGGTGCGGCGCATCCTGCAGGCGCACGAGAACGAACCCGGCGCGCTGCTGCCGATACTGCACGACGTGCAGGACGCGCTCGGCCACATTCCCGCGAACGCGGTGCCGGTCATCGCCGAGGCGCAGAACCTCTCGCGCGCCGAGGTGCACGGCGTGGTCACCTACTACCACCACTTCCGCAGCGCGCCCGCCGGCCGCCACGTGATCCAGATCTGCCGCGCCGAGGCGTGCCAGTCGATGGGCGCCGATGCGCTGCTGGCCCATGCCGAACTGCGGCTGGGCTGCAGCGCGCACGGCACCACGAAGGACGGCGCCTTCACGCTGGAGCCGGCCTTCTGCCTCGGCCTGTGCGCCTCCTCGCCTGCGATGACGCTGGACGACCAGCCGCACGCGCGCGTGACACCCCGCACGTTCGACGCGCTCCTCGCGCAGGTCGCCCCATGAGCACCATCGCCGTCTACGTTCCGCGCGATTCGGCCGCGCTCGCCGTCGGAGCCGACAGCGTGGCCCGGCGCATCGCCAAGGAAGCGGCCGCGCGCGGGCTGATGCTCGAGATCGTGCGCAACGGCTCGCGCGGCATGTTCTGGCTCGAGCCGCTGGTGGAGGTGAACACGCCCGCAGGCCGCATCGCCTACGGGCCTGTGACGCCCGACGACGTGGCGGGCCTGTTCGACGCCGGCTTCCTCACCGGCGGCAGGCATCCGCTCGCGCTCGGTCCGACCGAGGAGATCCCGTACCTGAAGAAGCAGGAGCGCCTGACCTTCTCGCGCATGGGCATCACCGACCCGGTCTCGCTCACCGACTACCAGGCCTACGAAGGATTCGCCGGCCTGCGCCGTGCGCTGGCGCTCGAGCCCGGCGAGATCGTGCAGCAGGTGCTCGACTCCGGCCTGCGCGGGCGCGGCGGCGCGGCCTTTCCGGCGGGCATCAAGTGGAAGACGGTGCTGGGCACGGCGGCGGCGCAGAAGTACATCGTCTGCAATGCCGACGAGGGCGACTCTGGCACCTTCTCCGACCGCATGACGATGGAGGGCGACCCCTTCATGCTGATCGAGGGCATGACCATCGCGGGCCTGGCCACCGGCGCGACGAAGGGCTACATCTACGTGCGTTCCGAGTACCCGCATGCGATCGCGACGCTGAACGAGGCCATCCGCGTCGCCGAGGCTGCGGGCTTCCTCGGCGACAACATCCTGCGTTCGGGCAAGCGCTTCTCGCTCGAAGTGCGAAAGGGCGCGGGCTCGTACGTGTGCGGAGAAGAGACGGCGCTGCTCGAGAGCCTGGAAGGCAAGCGCGGCATCGTGCGCGCCAAGCCGCCGCTGCCGGCCATCGAGGGGCTGTTCGGGCGGCCGACGCTCATCAACAACGTCATCACGCTGGCGAGCGTGCCGCTGATCCTCGCGCGCGGCGCGGCCTTCTACCGCGACTACGGCGTGGGCCGCTCGCGCGGCACGCTGCCGATGCAACTGGCCGGCAACATCAGGTACGGCGGCCTGGTCGAGAAGGCCTTCGGCGTCACGCTGCGCGAGCTGCTCTACGACTACGGCGGCGGCTCGGCCTCGGGCCGGCCGATCAAGGCGGTGCAGGTCGGCGGCCCGCTGGGCGCATACCTGCCCGAATCGAAGTGGGACCTGCCGCTCGACTACGAGGCCTACGCGGCCGTCGGCGGCACCGTGGGCCACGGCGGCATCGTGGTGCACGACGACACGGCCGACCTCTCGAAGCTCGCGCGCTACGCCATGGAGTTCTGCGCGCTCGAATCCTGCGGCAAGTGCACGCCCTGCCGCATCGGCTCGACCCGCGGCGTGGAGGTCATCGACAAGATCCGCGGCAACCAGAACCGCCCGCAGCAGGTGATGCTGCTGCGCGACCTGTGCGACACGATGGTCCACGGCTCGCTGTGCGCCATGGGCGGCATGACGCCGTTCCCGGTGCTTTCGGCGCTGGACCATTTCCCGCAGGACTTCGGCATCGAAGCGCCCGATCGCAAGGCTGCGTGACATGCCCACCCCCGTCGCCTGCTCACTTCGTGTAGCCGCCTCCCCCTCGAGAGGGCAACACCGGTGGCCCGGCAAAGCCGGTTCCACGGTGTTCCGAGACCCAGTGGCGGGCGCCGCAGGTTTGAGGGAGCCGGTTCGCGCTTCGCACGGCCGTGGTGAATTGCCAGATCAGAGAGAAAGCTAAAGACATGTTGGACCATCTCAAGGACATCGACTACGGCACCCCCAGGCGCGAATCGGAGCGCGAGGTGACGCTGGAGATCGACGGCAACGAAGTCACGGTGCCCGCGGGCACATCGCTGATGCGCGCGGCGGTGGATGCGGGCATCCAGGTGCCCAAGCTCTGCGCCACCGACAGCCTGGAGCCCTTCGGCTCGTGCCGGCTGTGCCTGGTCGAGATCGAAGGGAGGCGGGGCTTCCCGGCCTCGTGCACCACGCCCGCCGAGGCCGGCATGAAGGTGCGCACGCAGACGCCGAAGCTGCAGGAGCTGCGCAAGGGCGTGATGGAGCTCTACATCTCCGACCATCCGCTGGACTGCCTCACCTGCTCGGCCAACGGCAACTGCGAGCTGCAGGACATGGCGGGCGTGACCGGCCTGCGCAACGTGCGCTACGGCTTCGACGGTGCCAACCACCTGAAGAGCGAGAAGGACGAGTCGAACCCCTACTTCAGCTACGACCCGTCGAAGTGCATCGTGTGCAACCGCTGCGTGCGCGCCTGCGAGGAAACGCAGGGCACCTTCGCGCTGACCATCAGCGGCCGCGGCTTCGAGTCGCGCGTGTCGCCGGGCCAGGACGAGGCCTTCATGGACTCGGAATGCGTGAGCTGCGGCGCCTGCGTCGAGGCCTGCCCCACCGCCACGCTGCAGGAGAAGTCGGTGATCTGGCTCGGCCAGCCCGAGCACAGCGTGATCACCACCTGCGCCTACTGCGGCGTGGGCTGTGCCTTCAAGGCGGAGATGAAGGGCAATGAAGTGGTGCGCATGGTGCCGTGGAAGGACGGCAAGGCCAACGAGGGCCACTCCTGCGTCAAGGGCCGCTTCGCCTGGGGCTACGCCACGCATCAGGACCGCATGCTCAAGCCGATGATCCGCAAGAACATCAGCGACCCGTGGCAGGAGGTGAGCTGGGAGACCGCGCTCAACTACGCCGCGAGCGAGTTCAAGCGCCTGCAGGCCAAGTACGGCCGCGACTCCATCGGCGGCATCACCTCCTCGCGCTGCACCAACGAGGAGACCTACCTCGTGCAAAAGCTGGTGCGCGCCGCCTTCGGCAACAACAACGTCGACACCTGCGCGCGCGTGTGCCATTCGCCCACTGGCTACGGCCTGAAGCAGACGCTGGGCGAATCGGCGGGTACGCAGACCTTCGCCTCGGTGGACAAGGCCGACGTGATCATGGTGATCGGTGCCAACCCGACCGACGGCCACCCGGTGTTCGCCTCGCGCATGAAGAAGCGGCTGCGCCAGGGCGCGAAGCTGATCGTGGTCGACCCGCGCCGCATCGACATCGTGAAGTCGCCGCACATCGAGGCGGCGCACCACCTGCAGCTGCGCCCCGGCACCAACGTGGCGGTGGTCACGGCGCTGGCGCACGTCATCGTGACCGAGGGGCTGATGGCCGACGAGTTCGTGGCCGAGCGCTGCGACACCGCTTCTTTCAAGGAGTGGAAGTCGTACGTCGAACGCCCCGAGCAGTCGCCCGAGGCCACCGAGGCGGTGACCGGCGTGCCGGCCGCCGAGATGCGCGCGGCCGCGCGGCTCTTCGCCACCGGCGGCAATGCGGCCATCTACTACGGCCTGGGCGTGACCGAGCACAGCCAGGGCTCGACGACGGTGATGGGCATCGCGAACCTCGCGATGGTCACCGGCAACGTCGGCCGCGAGGGCGTGGGCGTGAACCCGCTGCGCGGCCAGAACAACGTGCAGGGCTCCTGCGACATGGGCTCCTTCCCGCACGAGCTGCCGGGCTACCGGCATGTGTCGGACAGCACCACGCGCTCTTCGTTCGAGGCCGCCTGGGGCGTGCCGATCGACCCCGAGCCGGGGCTGCGCATTCCCAACATGTTCGACGCCGCGATCGGCGGCAGCTTCAAGGGCCTCTACTGCGAGGGCGAGGACATCGTGCAGTCCGACCCCAACACGCAGCACGTGGCCGCCGCGATGATGGCCATGGAATGCGTGGTGGTGCAGGACATCTTCCTCAACGAGACCGCCAAGTACGCGCATGTGTTCCTGCCGGGCTCCTCCTTCCTCGAGAAGGACGGCACCTTCACCAACGCCGAGCGCCGCATCTCGCGCGTGCGCAAGGTGATGCCGCCCAAGGCGGGCCTCGCCGACTGGGAGGTGACGGTGAAGCTCGCGCAGGCCCTCGGCTACCCGATGGACTACGAGAGCCCCGAGGAGATCATGGACGAGATCGCCGCGCTCACGCCCACCTTCCGCGGGGTGAGCTACAAGCGCCTCGACGAGCTCGGCAGCATCCAGTGGCCCTGCAACGAGAACGCGCCCGAGGGCACGCCCACCATGCACATCGACCGCTTCGTTCGCGGCAAGGGCAAGTTCATCGTCACGCAGTACGTGGCGACCGACGAGAAGGTCACGCGCCGGTTCCCGCTGCTGTTGACCACCGGGCGCATCCTCTCGCAGTACAACGTGGGCGCGCAGACGCGGCGCACCGAGAACAACCAGTGGCACAGCGAGGATCGCCTGGAAATCCATCCTCATGACGCCGAGGAGCGCGGCGTGAAGGAAGGCGACTGGGTCGGCATCCAGAGCCGCGCGGGCGAGACGGTGCTGCGCGCCACGGTGTCCGAGCGCATGCAGCCGGGCGTGGTCTACACCACCTTCCACTTCCCCGAGTCGGGCGCGAACGTGATCACCACCGACAACTCCGACTGGGCCACCAACTGCCCCGAGTACAAGGTCACCGCGGTGCAGGTGACGCCGGTGATGCAGCCCTCGGCCTGGCAGCAGGAGTACAGCCGCTTCAACCGGAAGCAGCACGACCTGCTCGCCGCCGCCTCGCAGCACGGCAACGAGACGGTGCCGGCCAAGTGAGGACGCACCGCGCATGACCATGCAGGCCGCCGACACCGTCCGCTTCTGCGAAGGCGCGCAGCTGCTGCCCGTGCGCGGCGTACGCGCCGGCCGGCCCTTCGACGTGCAGGACTGGGTGGCCGAGGAAGTGCCGGTGGCGCTCGAATACAACGGCATCTCGCACGCGGTGATGCTCGCGACACCGCTCGACCTGGAAGACTTCGCGCTCGGCTTCTCGCTGGGCGAGGGCATCCTCGATGCGGCGCACGAGCTCTATGCGGTGGAAGCCGAGCAGTCGGCGCTGGGCTTCACGGTGCACATGCAGGTGTCGGGCGCGGCCTTCGCGCGCCTGAAGCAGCGCCGCCGCTCGATGGCCGGGCGCACCGGCTGCGGCCTGTGCGGCACCGAGAGCCTGACGCAGGTGTCGCGCGAGATACCCGTGCTGAAGGACGACGTGGCCGTACGCTTCGAGCGCGGGGCCATCGCCCGCGCGATGTCGCAGCTGCCCTCGCAGCAGACCTTGCAGGAGGCCACCGGCGCGGTACACGCCGCGGCATGGTGCTCGGCCGACGGCGAGGTGATGTGGCTGCGCGAGGACGTGGGCCGCCACAACGCGCTCGACAAGCTGGTGGGCGCGCTCGCGGCCAACGACGTCGATGCATCGGCCGGCTTCATCGCCGTCACCAGCCGCGCGAGCTTCGAGATGGTCCAGAAGGCCGCGATGGCCGGCGCGCCGCTGCTCGCCGCGGTGTCGGCGCCGACCTCGTTCGCGGTGGCCACCGCGCAGCGCGCGGGCCTCACGCTGGTGGGCTTCGTGCGGCAGCAGGACCTCGGCGTGTACAGCCACGCCCAGCGGCTGCGCTGAGCCTCTTTTTCCTCTTTCAACGCCACCCACAACTTTCCGGAAGCCACATGGAGCACGATCAATCGGCGCAACTCGTGAAGATGGCCAACCAGATCGGCAGCTTCTTCCAGGCGCAATCGCCCAGCGACGCGGGCGCGGCCACGCAGGCCATCGCGGCGCACCTGAAGTCGTTCTGGGCGCCGAGCATGCGCATCCAGCTGCTGCGCGATTTCGATGCGGGCAGGACGCCGCAGCTGATGCCTATCGTGGCATCGGCGCTTCGCAGCCATCGGGCGACGCTGCTGCCTGCGCCATGAGCAGCGACTCGTAGTAGAGGCACAGCGGCATCGCGACGAACACCATGCCTGCGACGTAGATCACGAGGCTGGTGACGGGGAAGTGCATGCCGCCCCAGTAGGGAATGGACGCCACGAGCGCGAGGCCCGCGATCAGCGCGATCGTGCCGCGCAGCGCACCGCGCGTGAGGGCGATGCGCGAGAGCCCCGGCGGGGCGGATGTCCGAGAGCTTTCTGGAAATTCCCGAAGGCTCTCGCCCTTGTCTCCAACTCTTTTCATCGTGGTCGCTCCTCGGTGAAGGCGAGGGACGGTTCTTATCACGCGCGCAAGACGCGGGTCAAGGCCGAAGTCTTGGAGCGGGAGCGGACAGCGCATGCAGAGGGCGCGAAGGTTGCGCGAAGGTCGCGAAAGAAAAACCAAAAAGTGTTTTGGGTTTCTCTTGCGACCTCTGCGCAGCTTTTGTATTTCTTCTGCGCTCGCTGTCCTCGCCCGCTCCCGATCCCCGCTTCAGTCGTACTTGACGGTGTAGATCAGGTCGAGGCCGCTGGTCTGGCCGGCCTGGCCGCGCAGGGTGAGGCGCGTTGTCAGGTCGTAGAAGATGAAGAGCGTGCCGAAGGTGCCGCCGATGCTGCGTTCGTAGGTGATGTAGAAGTCCTTCGAGAGGCGCTTGCCCAGGGTCACTGCCGACTCGCGCAGGTCGCCGCCGTCGCCCGGGCCCTTGAAGCCCAGTTCGTCGAGGCCGAAGCGGCTGGCGAGGCTGCCGCCGGTGGAGGCGCCTCCGATCTTGCCCAGCAGCGACAGCGCCGCCTGCTGCAGCAGCGCCGACTCGCCGCCGCTGGTGGCCGAGGCGCGGCCCAGGACGACCCATGAGAGCGTCTCGGCATCCGACAGCGCCGGCTCCGAGTACAGCTTCACGCGCGGCGACTGCGCGGTGCCGGTGATCTGCACGCCCGCGCGCTGCGAGAGGTTGGGGCGGATGGCGAGGATGTCGAGCGCCGGGTTGTCGAAGGGGCCGTTGAAGCGCGCGATGCCGGTCTCCACGTCGAGCTGCTGGCCGTAGGCGCGGTACTGGCCCTTCACCGTCTTCACCTCGCCGGTGATGCGCGGCGGCGCGTCGAGCCGGGTACTGCGGATCTCCAGGTTGCCTTCGAGGCGCGTGGTGATGCCGCGGCCCTGCACCGCGAAGTCGTCGCCCAGGTCGAACTCGACCGTGATGTCCGGCGGCCTGGCGGTCTGCGGCTTTGCGGCCTGCGCGTCGGCGCGGGCGGCTTCGCGCTTCGCCGCCTCGGCGGCCTCGCGGTCCTTGGCGGCGGAGCGCACGACGACGTCGCTGCCCAGGCTGGGCGCGGTCTCGTCGGGCAGGATGATGACGGCGCGGTCGGTCCTGAGCTTGCCGCGCACGGTGAACTGGCCGTTGTCCAGCCGCGCCTGCAGGTCGCCCGAGAGCGTGACCTGCCGGTCGGTGCGCACCAGCACGCGCAGCGCGCGCAGCTGGCCCTGCACCGCCATGCGGATGCCGGTTGCGCCGCCGACGGCGGGGCCCCAGCTGAGGTCGCCGCTGGCCGAGAGCGTGCCGCCATCGGTGCGGGCCTCGCTCGCTGCGGTGCTGCGATTGCCGCTCTGGCCGCCGATGCGTGCGGAGCTGCCGGCGCCGCCCTTGAGCGTGAATTCGGTGATCTCCACGCGCTCGCCCGTGAGCGTGGCGCGCAGACGGCCGTCGCGCAGGTCCAGCCCTTCGACGGGCGCGCGCAGCGCGAGCTTGTCGGCACCCAGCGTGCCGTTCCAGCGCGGCGCGGCGCGGTTGCCCGAGAGCGTGGCGTTGGCGTCCAGCGTGCCGGCGATGCGCCAGCCCGGCGGCGCGAGCATCGACCACACGCCCAGGTTCGGCAGCGTGGCCTTGATATTGCCGCCCAGCGGTGCGTCGGGCGCCCACTGCCAGCCGCCGGCGCGCTGCTGCACGCGGGTGTTGATGTCGGCGTCGATCTTGCCGGCGCGTTCGCTGTCCCAGGCGAGAACGGCGCGCACCGCGTCGCCGTCGGCATCCAGGCGCAGCTCGGCCTGGCGCAGGCCGGCCGGCGTGCTGGGCGCGTCGCCGCTGGCCGAGGCGGAATTCATCGTGCGCTCGCTCGCGGTGCCCGTGCCGGTGCTGGTGATGCGCGTGACCAGCGCGGCCTCGCCGGCCTGCACGCGGATGTCGCCGCTCTGGCGCGCGAGGCGGGCCTTGGCGTGCAGCGTGTCGCCGGCATCGATGTCCCAGTCGCCGTTGAACATCAGGTCGCCGCTGATGCCGTATTCGCCGAGCGTCGTGTTGGCGCCGAAGGCGCCGGCCCAGGCCATCGGCAGGCCCTGCAGCTGGCCCTTGGACTGCACGCGGAACACGCGGTTGGGCGCGGCGCCGCTCTGGCTGAAGCGCAGCGGCTGCCAGTCGATGCGCACCGTGCCGGGCACGGGGCCGCGCAGCGTGGCCGAGGCGGCGGAGGCTTCCACGTCGAGGCGCGGCGCGTTGCCGCTCGCGGTCCGGATGGTCGCGGTGACTTCGCGGCCCAGCTCCAGCACCCATGGTGCGCCGGGGCGGGCGCTGTCCTGCGCCTGCAGCTTCAGGCTGGCCAGCGCCGCGCGCCACTGGCCGGCACCGGCGATGCCGCCGCTGGCGCGGGTATCGATGTCGAACTTCTGCGTGCCGGTGGCGGCCTCGCCCTTCAACGCGAGCGTGGCCTGCGCGAGGCTGCCCGCAAGGTCGGCCTGCAGATTGCGCACCTGGACATCGGTGCCCGTTCCGCCGGGCTGCTCGGAGGGCAGGGTGAGTTCGAGGCGCGGCACGGCGAGCGCGGCCTTGATGCTGGGCTCGGCGACGCCTCGCGGAGCGGGTGCGTTGGGGTTCTCGAGCCGGCGCTGGATGGTGCGCCAGCCGCCCTGCCAGCTGGCATCGAGCTTCGCGGAACCCTTGGCGCCGGCATTTCCGAACACGCCGGACAGCCCCGGAAGGCCCTGCACCCAGCGCTGCACGGTGCCGGCGTCGTCGATGGCGGCCCTGACCTCGCCGCTGCCCGAATCGGGCGCGATGCGGCCTTCGACCTGCGCGCTGCCGCCGGGCAGGGCGAGGGCCAGCTTGCCGCTCGCCGCCTGATCGGCCACGCGCACCTGCACGCGGCCGTCGATGCTGGCGCGTTGCGCATCGATGCGCAGCGTGCGCAGGTCGAGCACCTGGTCCTTCCACTGGCCCTGTGCCAGCGCGCGGTCGAGCGCGAAGCCGGGCAGGGCCTTGCTGCCCGCGCCGCCGCCTTCGGCGCGCAGGCTGGCGTCGAAGGCGATGGTGCTGTCCTTCTGCTCGGCCTTGAGCTGGCCGCTGACCGGCGCGCCCGAGAGCTCGCTGTAGAGCGCCGCGGGCCGCACGCCGCGCACGGTGGCCTGCGCCTGCCAGGGCGAGGGCGCCGGGCTCCATTTGCCGGCCGCGTCGATGCGCCCGCCGCCTGCGCGCACGGTGGCTTCGGAGAGGGTCCAGCTGGTGCCGTCGAAGCCGACCCTGGCCAGCAGCTGTTCCAGCGGCAGCTTCTGCTTGTCCCATGGGCCGGGCAGGGCGTTGCGGATGTCGGCCGAGGCCTTCCACGCGGCGGGGCCGGTGTCGGCATCGGGCTGCAGTTCGACGGTGCCGGTGAGCCGGGTCTCGGGTGCGCCGGGCCACAGGCTCGACGCGTCGACGTTGCGCAGGTCGGCCTTCGCGTCGATCACCGGCTGGGGCAGCCAGGGCGCGATCTGCGCCTGCAGGCTGGCCGCCATGGGCGCGTCGGCGTTCTCCTCGGCAGGCTTCAGCTCGGCCGCCACCTGCAGGCGCGCACCGGCGCCGGCGAGCGTGCCCTTGACAGTGGCGGTGGCCAGCACGTCGATGTCGTGATCCTCGGCCACGGGCGCCTTCACGCGGCCGTCGAGTGCGGCGTCGATCGCCATCGGCGCAGGGCCCTGCAGCTTCACGCGGGCGCTGTAGTGGCCGCTGGCGATGTCCACGCCCTTGACCTCGAGCGCATGCTCGGCCGCCTTGTAGCTGTAGCTGCCCGAGAGATTGAGCGCCTGCAGCACAGGCGGGCCGGCCCAGCGCAGTTCGTCGATGCGGAAGGGCAGTTCGACCTCTATCGGCAGGGCGAGCTGTTCGAGCGGCTCGGTGGGCTTGTCGCTCGGCGGGCCGCGCTTCTCGATCAGCACCTGCTTCGCATGCACCTCGCCGAGCTGCACCCTGCGCTTCAGCAGCGGCGCGAGCTGCCAGCCGATGGTGGCGTCGTTCACCTCCACGGCGATGCTCTCGCTCTGGTACTTGAGCCAGCCGATGCGGCCGCCGGTGCGCAGCGAGCCGCTCACGTCGCGGCTTTCGAGCGTCTGTCCCGCCGGCAGGCGCTGCGCCGCCTGGGCGAGCGCGAAGGCGAGCGAGGTGTTCGAGCCCAGCCACCACCATGCGCCGGCGACCAGCAGCACCACGGCCAGCAGCAGGCCGGCGACCGTCCAGGCCAGGGCGCGCATCGCACGCCGCGCGCGCGAGCGGCGGGGAGGCGATGGCGGTGTGGACTGTTCGTCGGTCTGCATCTGGCGGTGCCCGCGTCAGAAGGTGAAGCCGAGGCGGAAGTGCAGGCGGAACTTCTTCGAGTCCACGCCGTAGGCCAGGTCGGCCTGCACCGGCCCGACCGGGCTGCGCCAGCGCGCGCCCACGCCCACGCCGACCTTGGGCTTGAGCTCGCCGGGCTTGTCGGCCACTGCGCCCGCGTCGACGAACACCACGCTCTCCCATTCGGTGAGCTTGTTGTTGTAGACGAAGGGACGCTGCCACTCCACGCTGGCCACGCCGAGGTAGCGGCCGGCCACGGTGGTGCCGTCGGCGCGCACGGTGCCGATCTGCTTGTAGCTGTAGCCGCGCACGGTGGTGTCGCCGCCGGTCAGGAACATCAGCGTGGAGGGGATCTGCGCGCTGTCCTTCGCCGACACGGCGCCGGCCTCCACGCGCAGCTGCAGGCGGCTGCGGCGCGCGCGCAGTTCCTTGTCCTCGGCCGAGCCCAGCGGCAGCACGCCGAGCCAGCGCGCGTAGGTGCGGGTGAAGGGCACCTGCTCGCCGGTGAGCGTGTAGCCGGCCGCCACCTCGAGCGCGAGGCCGTAGCCGCGCGAGGGTGCGGAGTTGTCGTCGAAGTAGCGTCCGGTCCAGCCCCAGTTGGCCGTCACGGCCGAGGCCGAGGGCGGGGCGTTGATGCCGCGGTTCTGGGCGTAGTCGTACTGCAGGAAGTAGCTGCGGTCGATGTGGTCGCCCGACTTGCTGCGCCCGCCGCGCAGCCGCCCGCTGTCGACCACGTAGCTGCCCGACTGCTCGCTCTTGAGCTCGGCGCCGGCGAACCAGCGCCAGCCGTGGTCGTCGGGAATGGCCTTCAGCTCGGTGGACAGCGACTTGATGTCGTTGTCCACCGACAGCCGCGAGACGGCGCGCCAGCCCAGCAGCGGCACCTGGTTGTGGATGTGGTCGATCGACAGCCGCGGCCCGTTGTCGGTGGTGAAGCCCACGCCCAGCACCACCTTCTGCAGCGGCGCCTCGCGCAGCTGCGCGATGACGGGCGCGGCCAGCGGGTTGCCGCTGTCGGTGTCGAGCGTGAGGAACACCGAGTCGTAGTAGCCGCTGCTGGCCAGGCGCTGCTGGGCGTCGAGCAGCTTCTGCTGGTCGTAGTCCTGGCCGCTGGGCAGGCGCGCGATGCGGCGCGCGCCGTCGGGGTCGTAGCGCTGGATGCCGCGCAGCACCAGCGGTCCGAACTTGTAGGCCGGGCCCGACTGGTAGGTGACGCTCAGTCGCGCCTCGCTGCGGTCGGCATCCACCTCGGCGCGGCTGATCGCGATGCTGCCGGTCGGAAAGCGCCTGGCGGTGAGGCTGCGCAGCGCCGTGGTCTTGGCGTCGTCCCAGGCCTGCTGGGTGAACGGCTGGCCGGCGCGCAGGGCCCAGGCGGTGCGGATGGTGTCGCGCTGCGACTCGGCGGCCGGGTCGTCGGCGATGGGGCCGGCATAGCTGATCTGCACGTTGCTCACCTTGGTGAGCTCGCCGGGCGAGACGTTGATGACGATCTCGCGCGGGGCCTTCTCGCCCTGCGGCGTCTCGTTGAGTTCGAGCGTCAGCGTGGGCGTGAAGTAGCCGAGCGTGGCGAGCAGCTCGCGCGCGTTGGCCTCGGCGGCCACCATGAGGCGGGAGATCTCGGTGGCGCCCAGGTCGTCGAGCTCGCGGTAGCGCTGGAGCTCGAGATGCAGCCGGAGGTAGTCGCGCACGGCCTCGGGGCCGCGCACGTCGACGGTGAAGGCGTCGCGCTTGTCGCCGGGCTTCCTTTCGCCTTCCTTGCCGTCCCTGTCTGCGTCGGTGGTGCCGGCGCCGGCCGCGCCGCTGCGCACGAGGCCCGACACGGGTTTGTTTTCTTCGGCGGATTCCTTCTTCGGCAGCAGGCTGCAGCCTTGCAGAAGCAGGACGCCGCACAAAAGCAAAGCCGGCCACCACGCCGGCGAAGAAACAGGAACCGCCCTGACCATGGGCGGATTCTGACAGCAAGCCCGGCCGCTTCCTGAAGGCCGGGCCGGATCGACGGCATCGTCCTACTTGGACAGCATGCGCATCGCTTCCTCAAGGCCCCGCAGCGTGAGGGGATACATGCGGTTGGACATCAGCTGCTGCATCACCGCGATGCTCTGGCGGTACTGCCACACGCCCTGCGGCTCGGGGTTGATCCACGCGAACTTCGGGAAGGTGTGCGTCAGGCGCTGGATCCACTCGGCGCCGGCCTCTTCGTTGTTGTACTCGACGCTGCCGCCGGGCTGCAGGATCTCGTAGGGGCTCATGGTCGCGTCGCCGACGAAGATGAGCTTGTAGTCCTTGTTGTACTTGCGCAGGATGTCCCAGGTGGCGAACTTCTCGGAGAAGCGGCGCTTGTTGTTCTTCCACATGAAGTCGTACACGCAGTTGTGGAAGTAGAAGAACTCCAGGTGCTTGAACTCGGTCTTCACGGCCGAGAACAGCTCCTCCACGCGCTGGATGTGCTCGTCCATCGTGCCGCCCACGTCCATCAGCAGCAGCACCTTGACGTTGTTGTGGCGCTCCGGCCGCATCTTGATGTCGAGGAAGCCGGCGTTGGCGGCGGTCGAGTGGATGGTGTCGTCGAGGTCCAGCTCCTCGTCATGGCCCTCGCGCGCGAACTTGCGCAGCCGGCGCAGCGCGACCTTGATGTTGCGCGTGCCCAGTTCCTGCGTGTCGTCGTAGTCCTTGTAGGCGCGCTGGTCCCACACCTTCACGGCGCTCCTGTTCTTGCCCGCGCCGCCGATGCGGATGCCCTGCGGGTTGTAGCCGCCGTTGCCAAACGGCGAGGTGCCGCCGGTGCCGATCCACTTGCTGCCGCCTTCGTGGCGCTCCTTCTGTTCCTCGAAGCGTTTCTTGAGCGTCTCCATGAGCTCGTCCCAGCCCATCTTCTCGATCTTGGCTTTTTCTTCCGCCGTGAACTCGCGCTCCAGCGTCTTGCGCAGCCAGTCGAGCGGCACTTCCTTGGTGAAGTCGGTCAGCATCTCCACGCCCTTGAAGTAGGCGGCGAAGGCGCGGTCGAACTTGTCGTAGTGCTTCTCGTCCTTCACGAGGGCGGTGCGCGAGAGGTAGTAGAAGTCGTCGATGCCGTAGGCGCCGTCGGAGTTCGGCCCCACCACGTCGGCCTGCAGGGCCTCCAGCAGCGTGAGGTATTCCTTGACCGACACCGGCAGCTTGGCCGAGCGCAGGGTGTAGAAGAAGTCGATGAGCATGGGGCGCTCCTTCGTTGTTTCTCGTGTGTGGCCGTCGTCGCGCGTCAGCCGCGCGGCTTGTCGAGCAGATACAGCAGCTGCGCCTTCACCTCGGGCCATTCGCCCGAACGCAGGCTGTACATGACGGTGTCGCGGATGGTGCCGTCGCGGCGCATCGCATGGCCGCGGATCACGCCGTCCTTCTTCGCGCCCAGTCGCTCGATAGCGCGCTGCGAGGCGAAGTTGAAGTTGTCGGTGCGCCAGCCCACCACGTTGCAGCCCAGCGCGTCGAAGGCATGCCCGAGCAGCAGCAGCTTGCAGGTGGTGTTGACATGGGTGCGCTGGCAGCGCGCGGCGTACCACGTGTAGCCGATCTCCACTCGCTTCACTGCGGGCAGGATGTCGTGGAAGCTGGTGGTGCCGAGCACGGTGCCGGTGGCCTCGTCGGTCACGGCGAAGGCGAAGCGGTCGGCGGTCTTGAGTGCGGTCTCGATGTAGGCGCAGGTGTTCTCCGGCTCGGGCACGGAGGTGACGCGCAGCTTCCACAGCTCGCCGTCGGCGGCTGCGGCGCGCAGGCCTTCCTCATGCGCGAGCGCAAGCGGCACCAGTGCGATGCCGCGGGCCTTCAGCGTGACGGGTTCGACGAATGCCATTTGTCCCTTTCCTCCGGGCTCGCAGGGCTCAGCCGCGCGGGTCGCCGTACTTGCCCGTGTACCAGACGCGCGCGGCCTGTGCGCCGGCGCCGCCGCCCAGGCCGATCAGCGCGATGCCGATGAGCTCGCGCTTGTTGTACTCGCCGCTGCCGAAGGCGTCGAGGCCCAGCAGCAGCCCGAGCCCGCGGCCCAGCAGCGCGCCCACCATGAACATCACGGCCTGGGCGATGCCCAGCTTCATGAGCTGTCTGGTGGAGTGTTTCTGGCTGCTCATGGCTCAGCGGTTGTTGCGCTGCATGAAGACGAGCTTCTCGAAGAGCGTCACGTCCTGCTCGTTCTTGAGCAGCGCGCCCACCAGCGGCGGCACGGCGACCTTGTCGTCCTTGCTCTGCAGGGCTTCGAGAGGGATGTCCTCGGCCACCAGCAGCTTGAGCCAGTCGAGCAGCTCGGAGGTGGAGGGCTTCTTCTTCAGGCCGGGCAGGTTGCGCACGTCGTAGAAGGTCTTCATCGCGGCCGCGAGCAGCTCCTGCTTGAGGCCGGGGAAGTGCACGCCGACGATGTGCTTCATCGTCTCGGCATCGGGGAACTTGATGTAGTGGAAGAAGCAGCGGCGCAGGAAGGCGTCGGGCAGTTCCTTCTCGTTGTTGGAGGTGATGAACACCACCGGGCGGTGCTTGGCGCGGATGAGCTCGCGCGTCTCGTAGCAGTAGAACTCCATGCGGTCGATCTCGCGCAGCAGGTCGTTCGGGAATTCGATGTCGGCCTTGTCGATCTCGTCGATCAGCAGCGCCACCGGCTGGTCGGCCGTGAAGGCCTGCCAGAGCACGCCCTTGACGATGTAGTTGTTGATGTCGCTCACGCGCTCGCCGCCGTCGAGGTCCTTGAGTTGCGAATCGCGCAGGCGGCTCACCGCGTCGTATTCATAGAGGCCCTGCTGCGCCTTGGTGGTCGACTTGATGTGCCACTGCAGCAGCGGCAGGCCCAGCGACTGGGCCACTTCCTCCGCAAGCATGGTCTTGCCGGTGCCGGGTTCGCCCTTGACGAGCAGCGGGCGCTTGAGCGTGATTGCCGCGTTGACCGCGAGCATCAGGTCCTGCGTGGCGACGTAGTTGTCTGAGCCCTGGAATTTCATGAGTGCGATGAATGGAACGGATGGAACGAGGACGGGGGTGGAGAAAAGAACACACCCGATGTGCGTCGTGCAGCCTCAGGGTTGGCCTGCACAGGGTTCCAGGGGACCCCTGCATATAATCGAATGTTGATCCGAAAAACTGTACTCTCCACGAGATTGTGCGCGCAAAATGAACAAGTTGTTGACCACGATGTTTGCCCTTGCTGTCGCTTCCGTGACGGTCTCGGCTGAAGCCCAACAAGTCACTGGCAAGGCCCAGGACGGAGCAAAGAAGGTGCAGATGTGCGTGGGCTGCCACGGCATCATCGGCTACCAGGCCAGTTTTCCGGAGATCCACAAAGTGCCGATGATCGCTGGCCAGAGCGCCACCTACATCACGGCAGCGCTCACCGCGTACAAGGGCGGCGACCGCAAGCATCCCACCATGCGCGCCATCGCGGACACGCTCACCGAGCAGGACATCGCAGACATCGCCGCCTACTACAGCCAGCTCGGCCTGAAGGACGGCAGCGCACCTCCCGCCACGCTGGCCAAGGCCACGCCGGCCAACGTCGAGGCACTCATCACCCGCAACGCCGACAACAGCTGCACCAAGTGCCACGGCGCCAACTTCAACACGCCGAATGACGGCACCGTGCCCAAGCTGGCCGGCCAGCATGCCGACTACCTCTTCGTCGCGCTCAAGTCGTACCGCGTGAAGAACAACTCGCACCTGGGCCGTTCGAATGCGGTGATGGGCCAGCAGGTCGAGGAGAAGAAGTTCACCAACGCCGAGCTCAAGACGCTGGCCAGCTACATCAGCTCGCTGCCGGGCGAGCTGAAGACGGTGCCCGAATCGCGCATCCACCACGGCGCCGAGTAAGCAAGTCGAGCGCTTCCAAAAACAAAAAAAGCCCGCTGATGCGGGCTTTTTCATGTCCGGGATTTCCCTGAGAGATCAGATGGATCAGACGTCGAAGAACGCCGTCTCGTCGGCACCCTGCATGCGGATGTCGAAGCGGTAGGTGACGGCGCCGCCTTGCTCCACGCGCTCGGCGATCAGCGTGTGGCGGCGCTCGGCGGGCACGCTCTGCAGCACCGCGTCCTTCGCGTTGGCTTCGGCCTCGTCGCTGAAGTAGATGCGCGTGAAGGCATGCAGCAGCAGGCCGCGCATCAGCACGATCGCGTTGATGTGCGGTGCCTCGCCGGGCGACTCGGCGCCAGGCTTGACGGTGTGGAACACGAAGCGGTTGCCCTCGTGCGTGCCGGTGCCGACACGGCCGAAGGCGCGGAAGCCCATGGCGCGTGCCTCTTCGGGCGTCTGCGGATAGCGGCCTTCGCCATCGGGCTGGCTGATCTCGACCATCGCGTCGTTGATCGGGTTGCCGTCGCCATCGAGCACGCGGCCTTCGAGGCGGATGCGCTGGCCCTTGGCGCCGTCGAGCGCGAGCACCGCGTCGAAGGGCTGGTCGAAGTCGTAGCCGTATTGCGTGGCGGTGAGGCCGTAGGCGAAGTAGGGGCCCACGGTCTGCGAGGGGGTCTGGCCGAAGTCGGCTTCCAGTGCGGTCATCAACATGGTTTGCGTCTCCTGGCTCATCGATTTTCGAAAGGCGTCTCGTCTGCGCCGCGCAGCACGATGTCGAACTGGTAGCCCAGTGCGTAGCCGTCCTCGGTGATGTCGAGGCTGAAGTCGGCGATGAGGCGGTTGCGGTAGCGCTCGGGCGTGCCGGTGATCATCGGGTCGTACTGGTGCAGCGGGTCGCCGGGGAAGTACATCTGCGTGACCAGGCGGCTCGCGAAGCTCTGGCCGAACAGCGACAGGTGGATGTGCTGCGGACGCCATGCGTTCGGGTGGTTGCCCCAGGGGTAGGCGCCGGGCTTGATGGTGAGGAAGCGGTAGCGGCCTTCGCTGTCGGTCAGGCAGCGGCCGGCGCCGAGGAAATTGGGGTCCAGCGGCGCGTCGTGCTGGTCGACCTTGTGCACGTAGCGGCCGGCGGCGTTGGCCTGCCACAGCTCGACCAGCGTGTTGGCCACCGGGCGGCGGCGGTCGTCGAGCACGCGGCCGGTGAGGATCATGCGCTCGCCCAGCGGCTCGCCGTTCTTGCGCGCGTTGCGCGTGAGGTCGTGGTCGAACTCGCCGATGCTGTCGTGGCCGTACACCGGCTGCTGCAGCTCGCCGAGCGAGGCCTTCAGCGGAATGAGCGGCTTCTGCGGGCCGCGCTTCACGGTGGACTTGTAGCCGGGGTAGATGTAGCTGGGGTGGGCATCCCAGTCGCGCGGGGTGAGGATGGGCGAGTCGCCCTTGGTATGGGTCGGCATGAACGTTGTCTCCTGTCGTGGGACGCTTCGGAAGCCGCCACTGTAGAAGCGGCATCCGATGATGTAAATTGAAGATTGCTACGTTTTCAATAACCGGCAGGAATTGAAAGACCAACTCACCGATCTTCGCCAGGACTTCGTGCGCAACGTGCAGCTGCGGCACCTGCGCTGCTTCGTCACGGTGGCGCAGGAGCGCCACCTCGCGCGCGCCGCCGAGCGGCTGGCGCTGAGCCAGCCGGCGGTGTCGAAGACGCTCTCCGAGCTCGAGGCCATCGCCGGCACGCGGCTGGTCGAGCGCAGCAACGCCGGGCGGCGCGGCGTGCAGGGCCTCACGGCCGCCGGCGAGCAGCTGCTGGCGCATGCGCTGCGCGTGCTGGAGGCGCTCGACGCCAGCGCGCAGGCCGTGGCGCCCGCGGCAGGCGAGCGCATCGAGCGGCTGCGCATCGGCGCGCTGCCCAGCGTGGCGCCGGCCCTGCTGCCGCAGGCGCTGGCGCGGCTGCGCGACAGCAGGCCATCGGTGCAGATCGTGGTGAAGAGCGCTGCCAACGCCGCCTTGCTCGACGAGCTGCGCGCCGGCGAACTCGACCTGGTGGTGGGCCGCATGAGCGATCCGCGCCTGATGGGCGGCCTGAGCTTCGAGCTGCTGCACACCGAGGCGCTGGTGTTCGCGGTGCGCGCGGGCCATCCGCTGGCGCACAAGGCGGCGTCGGTGCAGGCGGTGCTGGCCTATCCGCTGGTGGTGTACGGCGAGGGCACCAGCCCGCGCCACAACACCGAGAGCTTCCTGTCGGCGCGCGGCCTCGTGCTGCCGGCCAACGCGCTGCAGACGCTCGACGTGGCGGTGGCTCGTGCGCTGGCGGCAGTGTCCGATGCGGTGTGGATCACGCCGCTGGGTGCCGCGCGCGGCGAGCTGGACGATGGGCGCCTCGTGCGGCTGCGCATCGAGACGGCCGGCACGGAAGAGCCCGTCGGTCTGCTGCAGCGCAGCGACGCCGAGCCCTCGGCGCTGCGAGCCGCCATGGCCGTGCTGCTGCGAGAGGCCGCCAAGGAGCAGGGCGCGGTGCCCCCCACAGCCAGGCGCAAGCGCAAGGGCTAACGTGTTTTCGCCAGGTGGCGCAGCGACACGAAGTGCGCGAAGCCTGGGGGTCAGTCTTTCGTTGCCCTGCGCTGCACGCAGGCCACGTAGCCTTCGCCATCGGGCGGGCGGCCCGCGCGCTGGCTCTCCCACATCATCTGGCCGAGGCACTCCATCGCCTCGTGATGCGCATGCAGCAGCGAGCCGCGCCGCGCAGCGAGCAGCTCGACCGCCTGGCGGATACCGCGCGGCTGGTCGATGGAGCACTGCTCGCTGATCGACAGGTGCATCGACAGATGGAGGAACGGGTTCTCGCGTCCGTTCGATCCGTCGTACACCCGCGCCACCGCGGCGTCGGCGTCTGCAAGGTCCTCGTGGTACTCGGGGTGCTGGTCGATCCAGCCTGCTGCGATGGTCTCGAGCGCTTCCATCGGCAGGCCCTGCCGGTGCTTGGCGTAGACGTCGCAGAAGAAGCGGCGCACGTCTTCCTGGGAGGGGTTGAACATATCTATATAGAGGTGGCGAAAAGATGAAAGGGAGAGGCCGGCGAGAACGGTTTTTTCGGCGGCTTCGCGGCGCTTCGGATGTGTCGGACGTTCCGGGTACGCGGCGTTACTTCGTAACGTAACGAATCGCCAATTGACCTCCTTACGAGCTGTTTCCACACCCCGTCGAAGGTCCTGCAAAAAGAAAATTTTCCATACGAATCAACGAGTTGCGGTGTCCGAGGCAGCTTCGGAATGGAGCCCGGCAAAAGCGGCACGCTAGTTGCCCCTGAGTAGGCATCTTTTGTCACAGAGGCTGCCATGACCGCTCAACAAGCATCGACCAATTCGACCGAGGGACTTGCCGCCGCTGGCGCTGCCCCTGTGGTTCTTGCCCAGGCCACCGTCACTCCGCTGGGTACCCCCGGCGTGGTGAGCCCGGCCGCTCCTGCCGCAGCTGCCGCCCCGGCCAGCATCGGCACATTATCGAATGCCACGCCCGGCGTCACCGTCATGCGCGACGGTGTCAGCATTCCCGTCGATGGCAATCAGACACTGATGGCCGGCGACCGCGTGATCGTTCCGCAGGACGGCCACGCCAACGTTCTCTTCCCCGGATCGGCCACCAACAAGGCCCCGCTCGCAGGTGTGTTCACCGGCGGCACCGACGCCACCATCGGCTCGACCAAGCTGCCCGGCGGCCTCGAACAGGTGAATGTCGATGTCGCATCGGGCGACCTGCAGGTGACTCCGCCCGACAGCGACGCCGACGCCGCTGCCCTGGCCGTCACCAAGAAGCTCGCTGCCGGCAGCGGCATCGGCCTCGGTGAATTCGCGCTGGGCGCCCTCGGCGCCGCGGCGCTGGGTGCTGCACTGAGCGGCGGTGGCGGCGGCAGCGATAGCGCATTCCCGCTGCTCGTCGGCTCGGGCAATCCGACCAATCCTGGCGACTCCGATGCAGACGCCGACTCCGATGCGGACGCCGATGCTGATGCGGATGCGGACGGTGATGCAGATGCCGATGCAGACGCCGATGCCGATGCCGATGCCGATGCCGATGCCGATGCCGATGCCGATGCCGATGCCGATGCAGATGCCGACGCCGATGCGGACGCAGACGCAGACGCAGATGCCGATGCAGATGCCGACGCAGATGCAGATGCCGACGCCGATGCCGATGCCGATGCCGATGCCGACGCCGACGCCGATGCCGACGCCGATGCCGATGCCGACGCCGACGCCGATGCCGATGCCGATGCCGATGCGGACGCTGACGCTGACGCCGATGCAGACGCAGACGCCGACGCAGACGCAGACGCAGACGCCGACGCCGACCACCTCCTCGACCCGGGCGACGGCCTCGTCGGCCACGTCACCGACAGCCTCGGCAACGCGCTCGGCCTGGGCGACTCGCTCACTCCGGTCACCCATGCGGTCGACGGCCTCACCGACACGCTCGACGACGTGCTGGCGCCGGTTCTCGGCAGCGAGTTCACGCCGAACGATCCCAACCAGTTCGACCCGATCGACAACACCGTGGGCAGCGTCGCCGGCCTGCTGGGCGACTCGCTGAGCCCCACGCTCGACAACCTGCTGGGCGCCGGCGCCACCACCGCCATCCTCGGCACGGTGGTGGGCCAGGTCGACTACCTGACCGACGCGCTGAACAACGGCCTGAACAACCTCGTCGGCGACCACGGCATCGTCAGCGGCCTCACCGATGCGCTGGGCCTCGGCGGTGTCACCGACCAGCTGCTGGGCAACGACGGTGTCGTCGGTGGCCTGCTCGACAACGTGCTGGGCAATGGCAGCGTGGTCTCCGGCCTGCTGGCCGAAGACGGCGTCGTGGGCGGCCTGCTCGGACCCGATGGCGTGGTCGGCGGCCTGCTGGGCTCCGACGGTGCCGTGGGCGGCCTGCTGGGCAACGTGCTGGGCAGCGACGGCATCGTGGGCGGCCTGCTCGGCGACGGCGCCGTGGGCAGCCTGACCGGCGGCCTGCTGGGCGAAGACGGCCTGCTGGGCGGCCTGCTCGGCGACGGCAGCGCACTGGGCGGCGTCCTGGGTGACGACGGCCTCGTCGGCGGCCTGCTCGGCGGCGACGGCACCCTGGCCAACGTGCTCGGCAGCGGCGGCCTCACCGGCGAGCTGCTGGGCCACGGCGGCCTGGTCGACAGCCTGCTCGGCGAGCATGGCGCGATCTCCGGGATCATCGCCGACAGCCCGCTGGGCGGCCTGCTCGGCGGCGAAGGCGGCCTGCTGGGCGGTGCCGTCGGCGGCCTGCTCGGCAACGACGGACTGGTCGGCGGCCTGCTGGGTGACGACGGCCTCGTGGGTGGCCTGCTCGGCAACGACGGTCTCCTCGGCGGCGTGGTGGGCAATGACGGCCTGCTGGGCGGTGTGCTCGGCACCGATGGCCTGCTCGGCGGCGTGCTGGGCGATGACGGCATCGTCGGTGGCCTGCTCGGCAATGACGGTCTGCTGGGCGGCGTGCTCGGTGACGATGGCCTCGTCGGCGGCCTGCTGGGCAGCGACGGTGTGGTGGGCGGCCTGCTCGGCGACAACGGCGTGGTCGGCGGTCTCCTGGGCAGCGACGGCCTGGGCGGCGTCCTCGGCGGCGACGGCCTTGCCGGCGGCCTGCTCGGACCCGACGGCGTGGTCGGCGGCCTGCTGGGCGACGACGGCATCGTGGGTGGCGTGCTGGGCAATGACGGCCTCGTGGGCGGCCTCCTCGGCGGCCTGCTGGGCGGCATCGGCAACGGCGGCACCCCCGGCACCGGCGACGCCCTGCTCGACCCGCTCGACAGCGTGGTCGGCGGCGTGGCCTCGGGCCTGAACAACGGCCTGCTGGGCGACCTGGGCCTGGGCGATGTGCTGGCCCCGGTGACCAGCGTCACCGACAGCGTGACCGACACCGTCGACGGCCTGCTGGCTCCGGTGCTCGGCTCCACCTTCACGCCCAACGACCCCAACGTGCTCGACCCGGTCGACGGCGTCGTCGACCAGGTGACCGACGGCGTGGGCGGCCTGCTGAGCCCGGTGACCGACCAGCTGCTCGGCACCGGCACGACCAGCGCGCTGCTGAATGCGGTCGACACGCAAGTCGACTACCTGACCGACGGCGTGGCCAACCTCATCGGCGGCGATGGCCTGCTGGGCGGCGTCCTCGGTGGTGATGGTGGTCTCCTGGGCGGCGTGCTCGGCGGCGACGGCGGCCTGCTCGGTGGCGTGCTCGGCGACAACGGTGTGGTCGGTGGCCTGCTGGGCGGCCTGACGGGTGGCGACGCTGGCGGCCTGCTCGACGGCGTCCTGGGTGACAACGGCGTTGTCGGTGGTCTCCTGGGTGGTCTGACCGGTGGAGACGCTGGTGGCCTGCTCGACGGCGTCCTGGGCGACAACGGCGTGGTCGGCGGCCTGCTGGGTGGTCTGACTGGCGGCGACGCTGGTGGTCTGCTCGACGGCGTCCTGGGCGACAACGGCGTGGTCGGCGGTCTCCTGGGTGGTCTGACCGGCGGCGGCGCTGGTGGCCTGCTCGACGGCGTTCTCGGCGACAACGGCGTCGTCGGCGGCCTGCTGGGCGGCCTGACCGGCGGCGATGCCGGTGGTCTGCTCGACGGCGTCCTGGGTGACGACGGCCTGCTGGGTGGCCTGCTCGGCGGCCTCGGCGGCGGCACTTCTCCCGGCACCGGCGCCCAAGCCCTGCTGGATCCGGTCGACAACGTGGTCGGCGGCCTGGCGAACAGCCTGAACAACGGCGTGCTCGGCGGCCTGGGCCTGGGCGATGCCCTGACTCCGGTGGTCGGCCTGACCGACGGCTTGACCGACACGGTCGACGGCCTGCTGGGCCCCGTGCTCGGTACCGGCTTCGTGCCGAACGACCCCAACGTGCTGGACCCGGTCGACAACGTGGTCGGCCAGGTGACCGATGGCGTGGGCGGCCTGCTGAGCCCGGTGACCGACCAGGTGCTCGGCGCGGGCGCCACGGGCGCCCTGCTGGATCAGGTCGCCACTCAGGTCGACTACCTGACCGACGGCGTTGCCAACCTCGTGGGTGGCGACAACGGCCTGCTGGGCGGCGTGCTCGGCGGTGACGGCGGCCTGCTGGGTGGTCTGACTGGCGGTGATGCTGGTGGCCTGCTTGACGGCATCCTGGGCGACAACGGCGTGGTCGGCGGTCTCCTGGGTGGTCTGACTGGCGGCGACGCTGGTGGTCTGCTTGACGGCATCCTGGGTGACAACGGCGTGGTCGGCGGCCTCTTGGGTGGTCTGACTGGCGGCGACGCTGGCGGTCTGCTCGATGGTGTCCTCGGTGACAACGGTGTGGTCGGCGGTCTCTTGGGTGGTCTGACCGGCGGCGACGCTGGTGGTCTGCTTGACGGCATCCTGGGCGACAACGGCGTGGTCGGCGGTCTCTTGGGTGGTCTGACCGGCGGCGACGCTGGCGGTCTGCTCGATGGCGTCCTCGGTGACAACGGTGTGGTCGGTGGCCTGCTGGGTGGTCTGACCGGCGGCGACGCTGGTGGTCTGCTTGACGGCATCCTCGGCGACAACGGCGTGGTCGGTGGTCTGCTGGGTGGTCTGACTGGCGGCGATGCCGGTGGTCTGCTCGACGGCGTGCTCGGCAGCGATGGCCTGGTCGGTGGCGTTCTCGGCACCGTGACTGGTGGCGACGCTGGCGGCCTGCTGGGCGGCGTGCTCGGCAGCGATGGCCTGGTTGGTGGCGTCCTCGGCACCGTGACCGGCGGCGACGCTGGCGGCCTGCTGGGCGGCGTGCTCGGCAGCGATGGCCTGGTCGGCGGTGTCCTCGGCACCGTGACTGGTGGCGACACTGGCGGCCTGCTGAACGGCGTGCTCGGTAGCGATGGCCTGGTCGGCGGTGTCCTCGGTACCGTGACCGGCGGCGACGCTGGCGGTCTGCTCGACGGCGTGCTCGGCAGCGATGGCCTGGTCGGTGGCGTCCTCGGCGCCGTGACCGGTGGCGACGCTGGCGGCCTGCTGGGCGGCGTGCTCGGCAGCGATGGCCTGGTCGGCGGTGTCCTCGGTGCCGTGACTGGTGGCGATGCCGGCGGTCTGCTCGACGGCGTGCTCGGTAGCGATGGCCTGGTCGGTGGCGTCCTCGGCACTGTGACCGGTGGCGACGCTGGCGGCCTGCTGGGCGGCGTGCTCGGCAGCGATGGCCTGGTCGGCGGTGTCCTCGGCACCGTGACCGGCGGCGACGCTGGCGGCCTGCTGAACGGCGTGCTCGGCAACGACGGCCTCGTCGGCAGCCTCCTGGGCCAGGACGGTCTGGTGGGCAGCCTGCTCGGCGGCCTGACCGGCGGCAACAGCCCGGTGGCCAACATCCTGGAGCCGGTGAGCGAGGTCGCCAGCAGCGTGACCGCCGCCGCGACGCCGATCGTCTCGACCGCGACCAGCGCCGTGCACGACGTGACGGCACCGGTGACCGACATCCTGGCCGGCACCACCTCGGCGGCCGCGCCGGTGGCGGAGGCAGTGAGCACCACGGTGAGCAGCGTCGACCACGCCGTCACCCCGCTGGTGACGGAAGTCGTGACGCCGATCACCAGCCTGGTCGAGCACGCGGTTTCGCCGGTGACGAACGTCCTGCACGGCCTGCTGGGCTGATCGGCCGGCGGACACCGGTAGAGAGAACACAAGAAGGAAGAGGGGCGAGGGAGCTTGCCGCAGCACCAGGGACAGGCCGCCACCGGCCTGTCCCGCGAAAGGACCGATATGAAGAAGAATTTCCAGACAGTGGCCATCGTCGCGCTCGGCGCAGTCCTGGTGGGCTGCGCGGCCCCCAAGACCGGCCGCGACGATGCGACCTACTACTACTCGAACAAGGCTGCGACCGCGGTGCCGAAGGTGGAGCCGGCACCGCCGCCGCCGGTGCAGAACGGCCCGGCCGGCGTGCCGAAGATCGTCTATTTCGACTTCGACAAATACAACATCAGGCCCGGCGACCGGAACATCGTGGAAGCTCACGCGAGCTACCTGCGCAACCGGCCGCAGAGCAAGGTCGTGATCGAGGGCCACACCGACCAGCGCGGCGGCCGCGAATACAACCTCGCGCTGGGCCAGCGCCGTGCCGACTCGGTCCAGCGCGCGCTCACGCAGCTCGGCGTGCCCGCCGAGCGCATCGAGGCCATCAGCTGGGGCCTGGAGAAACCTGCATCGCTCGAAACCACCGAGGAGGGCTATCAGCTCAATCGCCGGGCCGAATTCAGCTATCGCTGAAGCCGGGTCACCGCGATGACTTCGGTGGTGGCAGTCCCCGGACCGCGCACACGTCAGAGCGAAAGCAGATGACGGGCGTGGCCGGTTTCCCGCATTCGAACGGGGCCGAATGATGTCCTTCACAGACCAGCTCCACGCCTGCCACGAACGCCTTGCGTCGGTGTGCGCGGCGCTGCCTGCGCCCTATCCGGCATTCACGCTGTTCTTCTCGGTCAGCGACGGCTCGCAGCGCGCACACGTCGTGCACGCGCGGGCCGCTGACTTCGAAACTGCGTGGCGCGAAGGCGCGGGCCACGTCGAGCGCTGGGTGCACGAGCGCGGCATCGTCTCGCCGTGGCTGCGCATCGACTGGGTGGAGGGCGCGAGCCCGATGGACTGGGCCCAGTTCAAGACGCAGCTCACGGCCGTCAAGCGCAACTACTTCCGCCTCGGCCTGGCCTTCGACAAGGACTTCACGCTCGCCTTCACCGAGCAGGAACTCAATGCCAACGCCATGCTGTGCGGCGACTCGACCATCGCGCACTCGGTGGTCAACGCGCGCAACTTCGAGGTCTACGGCCAGGCGCGCTTCCAATGCTCGCCGCCGCTGGACATGCCCTCCGACCAGCCGGTCTACCTGCTGGCGACCGTGGGCGTGTTCTGCCAGCCCGACGGCGTGGTGCACAAGCTGGTGGGCACGGGGCTCGACGCGGGCCGCCGGCAGCTGCCTGCGCTCAACCCGCAGTCGGTGCTCGAACTCGTGCGCAGCGGCTCGTCGTACCTCGCGCGCCAGGTGCAGGGCGACGGCCTCTTCGTTTACGGCTACTTCCCGTGCTTCGACCGCCGCATCCCGACCTACGACGCGATGCGCCATGCGAGCGCGATCTACGCGATGCTCGAGTCGTGGGAGCTCACGCGCGACGAGACGCTGCGCGCAGCCATCGACCGGGCGCTGGAGCATCTCACCGGCTCGCTGATCCGCGACTACATCCTGCTCGACGGGCGCGCGGTGGCCTTCCTGGTCGACACCGGCGGCGAGATCAAGCTCGGCGGCAACGCGGCCTGCGTGCTCGCGCTGGTGAAGTACTGCGAGCTGATGGACACGCGCCGCTGGCTGCCGCTGCTGGAGAAGCTCGCGCTGGGCATCGCCTCGATGCAGGATGCGGCCACCGGCCGCTTCAACCACGTGCTGCATGCCGCCGACCTCACGGTCAAGCAGGCCTCGCGCATCATCTACTACGACGGCGAGGCCGCCTACGCGCTCATGCGCCTCTACTCGCTCACGCGCGAGCCGCAATGGCTGGCGGTGGTGGAGAAGGCCTTCGACCACTTCATCGCAAGCCAGCACTGGCAGGCGCACGACCACTGGCTCAGCTGCTGCGTGTGCGAACTCACGCACTGGAGCCCGCAGGAGAAGTACTTCCGCTTCGGCCTGCAGAACGTGGCGGGATACCTCGACTTCGTGCTCGACCGGAAGACCACCTTCCCGACGCTGCTCGAACTCATGCTGGCCGCGCAGCAGATGCTGCAGCGGCTCGAAGGCATGCCCGCGATGCGGCACCTTCTGGACGAACTCGACACCGAGAAGTTCTACCGCGCGCTCGACTACCGCGCGCACTACCTGCTCAACGGTTTCTTCTGGCCCGAGATGGCGATGTACTTCCGCCGGCCGTCGACCGTGGTGGGCTCGTTCTTCATCCGCCACCACTCGTTCCGCGTGCGCATCGACGACGTCGAGCAGTACCTCTCGGGCTTCGCCGCCTACCACCGCTACCTGGTGGAGCGGCGCGCCGTGCCGGGTGGCGCGGGCTCCGGGGGCGGGCGCGACGACGGCGCGGTGTGGACCGCCAGCGAGATGGCGCGCGTGACCGGCGGCGAGTGGGTGGTCAAGCCCGAGGACGGCTGGCGCGCCGCGGGCGTGGCGCAGCGCTCCTTCATGCGCAAGGGCCGCGTGGTGTTCGACCACCAGACGCGGCCTTCCAAGACGCCGCTGGCCGCCGTCACGCTCAAGGGCGTGCTGCAGCCGGCCGCGGCCGTGCTGTGCTCCGACCCCAAGCCGCATCTCGACAAGCGCGTGCCCGTGCTCAAGGTGCAGAACGTGCTGCAGGCGGTGCTGGAGCTCGGCGACCATGCGCGCGCCGAGTTCACCGGCCGCGTGTGCGGCGTGCTCGGCAGCGGCGCCGGAAGCAGCACCGTGGCCGCGATGCTGGCCGGTGCGCTCACCGTGTGGGGCGAGGTCGGCCAGCCCGAGGGCAATGTGAGCCTGCCGTCGGGCATCGCCTGGAACATGACCTGCATGCCCAGGCACGCGGCCTACTGGGTGCTGGAGATGGGCACTTCGCACATGCCGGCGTCGGCGCAGCTGGTGCGGCCTTCGCTGATGGTCGTCACGGGGCTTTCCGCCGCCTCGCAGAAGCACCGCGGCCCGAGCGAGGCTGCCGCGCGCATGGACAGCCGGATATTCCAGGCCATGGCGCCGGGCGATTCGGTGGTGCTCAACCGCGACATTCCCGAGTTCGCCACCTTCGCCGAAGCGGCGATGGCGCAGCAGCTGCAGATCGTGACCTACGGCGAGCACAGGGACGCCGACGTGCGCCTGCTGGCCTTCGACCACGGCGAGGTGCAGGCGATGGTGGCGGGCGAGCCCTTCCAGCTGCGGCTGAACGCGCCGGGCCGGCACATGGGCGCGAGCGCCATCGCCGCGCTCGCCGCGCTGCAGGCCATGCGGCTGCCGCTGGCCGCCGCGGTCGAGCCCTTCGCGCACTTCGAGCCGCCGGGCGGCCGCGGTGCGCTGCACACCATTCACATCGGCGGCGGCAGCTTCAAGCTGATCGACGAGACCTACGACGCCAACCCTAGCTCGATGCGCGCCGCGCTGGAGCTGCTCTCGCAGGCGCCCTGCGAGCCGGCGCGGCGCGTGGCGATCCTCGGCGACATGCAGGAGCTCGGCCCCGCCGCCCAGCGCCACCACCTCGACCTGGAGGCCGAGCTGCTCGCATCGCAGCCCGACCGCGTGCTGCTGTGCGGCCCGCTGATGCGCGCGCTGCATGCGCGCATCCGCACCAAGGTGCGCTCGCACTGGTTTGTCGATGTGTCCGATCTGTCGACAGCGCTCGGCGGGCTGCTGCAGCCCGGCGACTGGGTGCTGGCGAAGAGTTCCGCGGGTGTCGGCCTGTCGCGGCTGGCCCGGGTTTTGAAAGCACTGCCATGAGATTCAACGCACTCCTGCACTCGGCCTTCGGATACGAGGCCCCCGCCACGCGACAGCAGCCCGCCCGCCGCTGGTGGCTGGGCTGGCTGCAGCTGCTGTGCGCATGGGTGCTGTGCATGCTGCTGTGCGCCAACATCGCGCTGGTGTTCGCGCAGGATTTGTCAGGGCGAAAGGGGGAGGTCAGCGCAGGGAGGCCGGCCGGTTGCGCGGTAACGGGAAGCGCCGCGCAACCGGTGCCGGTTAACGGGATCAGGGCCGATGTGGCGAAGGGGCAAAGGCTGCCGTGCTGATGTGTGTTTGAAGCGCACCGCGAGTGAATATTTGCCTTGTAACAGCTGGGTAACAGTTGATAATGAGGCAGGCGTCACTGCACGACGGACCGGCTCTTTCCAATGATCAAGTTCCTCCTGCCAAGCCAACTGGTTGCCGAGACCCCGGACGAGCCCGGAGCCAGTCCCTACGCGGGTGCGCTGAACGCCGCATTCCGCGCTGCCTATCCGCTGGTGAAGAGTGCGGCATGGCGCTCGCTGCCCATCAGCCTGTTCGGGCTGCTGCCTTCCATCTTCCTGCTGCAGGTGTATGACCGGGTGCTGTCGCGCAGCGGTACCTCGACGCTGGCCGCGCTGGTCAGCGGCATCCTGTTCTTCCTGTGCATCGAGTTCTGGCTGCGCACGCGCCGCTCGCGCCTGCTGCGCAACGCCGGCGCCATCGTCGACCACGGCGTCTCGGGCGCGCTGCTGAACTCGATGCTGGGCCGTCCGCTGCGCGCGCTGGAGGCGCGGCCGGCGTCGGTGTGGCACCTGTACTTCCGCGACGTGGCCTCGGTGCGCGGCACCATCACGGGCGGACTGGCCCAATCCATCTTCGACCTGCCCATGGCCGTCTTCGCCCTGGTGGTCATCGGCATCGTCGCGCTGCCGGTGCTGCCGGTGGTGGTGCTGTTCCTCGGGATCATGTCGTTCCTGGCGTGGTGGTGGGCCGACGAGGTGCGCTCCGGCCGCGTGGAGGAAGTGCAGCGCGGGCGCGGCCTCGAGCGCGTGACCGCCGAGATCTGCAACGCACGCGAGACGCTCAAGGCCCAGGCCAACGACGGCCCCACCATCGAGATGTGGCGCCAGACCTACAACGCCTGGCTCGCCGAGAGCTTCAGCAAGAACGGCCAGATCGAGACCGCGCGCGACGGCACCACCGTGCTGCTCACCGTCTTCTCCGTCGTCGTCGTGACCGTTGGCGCCGTCTCGGTGATGGAGCAGTGGATGACGGTGGGCGGCTTGGTCGCGTCGAACATGCTGGCCTTGAAAGCGCTGCAGCCGGTGGCCGGGCTGGTGTCGAACTGGCGCTCGCTGGCCACCGCCAAGGAGGCCGCCAAGCGGCTGGAGACCGTGTTGCGCGAGCCGGTCGAGAAGCCGCCCACGGGCATGACGCTGCCCCAGCCGCTGGGCCGCATCACGCTGAAGGACGTGAGCTTCAGCTTCACCGAGACCGCGCAGCAGCCGGTGCTGGAGAACGTCGACCTCGACATCGGCCCGGGGGGCCTGCACGTGATCGTGGGGCGCAACGGCGCGGGCAAGTCGACGCTGGTCAAGCTGCTGTCGGGCCTGTACACGCCCACGCGCGGCGTGGTGAGCATCGGCGAGTACGACCTCTCGCAGTTCGGCCGCGAGGAGCTGTCGCGCTGGATCAGCTATCTCTCGCAGGAGGTCTACTGGTTCGGCGGCTCGCTGATCGACGTGATGCGGCGCAACGCGCCGGGCCAGAGCGACGAGCAGATCGTCGCGGCCTGCAAGCTCTCGGGCGCGCACGACTTCATCTCGCGGCTGCCCGACGGCTATCGCACCATGGTGGGCGAAGGCGGCACCGGCGTGTCGGTGGGCGAGCGGCGCAAGCTCGCGCTGGCCATGAGCTTCCTGCGCAAGCCCTCGGTGCTGGTGCTCGACGAGCCCAGCAACGACCTCGACTTCCAGAGCGAGCGCAACCTGCTCGCCACGCTGCTCGCGGTGGCCAAGGTGCGTACCGTGGTGGTCGTCACGCACTCGCTGCGCATCGTCTCCGCTGCCAACGTGGTCTACCACGTCACCGGCCAGGGCAACGTGGAGCAGGGCACGGCCGCGGTGATGGTGCCGAAGCTGTTCGGCGTGAAGAAGCCGCTGGTGGCGCTGGGCGACGCGGAAGAAGGCGCGGCCGGCGGTGCCTCGCCGGCCTCGCGTTCGATGGCCTGAGGCACTGGCGGCGAGCGACGAGCGACGAACGACTGACGAACGAAGAGTGACCGGGGACGCGATTTGAAAATAGACCTGCCGCAGATTCTTCAGGAAGAGAACGAGAAGCGCGAGGCCCAGGCCTCGCCGCAGGGGCGGCGGCGGCAGTGGATCATCGGCGGCGCGATCGCCGTGCTCGCGCTGGTCGGCCTCGGCTTTCCGATGGAGACGGTGGTGGTCGCCCCGGGCCGCGTGATCCCGTCGGACCGCGTCAAGTCCATCCAGCATTTGGAGGGCGGCATCGTCAGCAACGTGCTGGTGAAGGAAGGCGAGAAGGTCAAGCAGGGCCAGCCGCTGGTCGAGATCGACCTGGGCGGCAGCGGCCTCAACCTCGAAGAGCTCACTGCCCGCTACGCCGCCACGCAGGCCACGCGCGTGCGGCTGATGGCCGAGAGCCGCGGCCAGCCGCTCACGCGCCAGTCCTTCGCCGCCGACATCGACGAGGGCGTGTTCGAGGGCGAGACCGGCGCCTACCAGGCGCGCGCGCTCGAGCAGCGCGGCGTGATGGCCGGCGCGGTGTCGGGCCTTGAGCAGGCGCGCAGCAAGAAGCTGGAGCAGGAGGCCAAGGTCAAGGGCCTGAGCGACCGGCTGGCACTGATGCAGAAGGAACTCGAAATCTCCGAACAACTGCTCAGCGAGAAGCTGGTGGGCCAGGTCGAGGTTCTCGAGAAGCGCCGCCAGGCCGAGAGCGTGCGCAGCGAACTCGCCGTGGCGCGCCAGGGCGTGGTTTCGGCCAACGCCTCCATCACCGAGGCGCAGGCCAAGATGGCGGAGGCCGAGGGGCGCTTCCGCCGCCGCGCTTCGGACGAGCTGGCCACGGTCGAGCGCCAGTTCGCGAGCCTGAGCGAAGACCTGGCGCGTGCGCGCACCCAGCGTTCGCGCACCGTGGTGAAGGCGCCGTCGGACGGCATCGTGAAGGGCCTGCGCAACTCCAGCCCCGGCTGGGTGGTGAAGCCGGGCGAATCGATCCTCGAGGTGGTGCCCGACGAGGACGAGATCATGGTCGAGGCGCGGCTCAACCCCAACGACCGCGGCTTCATCGAAGTGGGTCAGGAGGCGCGCGTGAAGATCACCGCCTACGACTACCTGCGCTACGGCGCGGTCGACGGCAAGGTGAGGCTGGTCGCGGCCGACGCCGACCGCGACCCCGCCATCTCCAGCGGCGCGCCCTACTACCGGCTGCTCATCAGCATGTCGCAGTCGCACGTGGGCCGCGTCGAGAACCGCATCACCGCCGGCATGGAGTCCGAAGTGGACCTGCGCGTGGGCACCGACCCGTTCATCTGGTACATCCTGCGACCCGTGCTCAAGCTTCGCCGCGAAGCTTTCCGCGAACCATGAAGTACCGCAAACCGGTCGATCTGCGCCGCGTGGGCACCGGCGCCGTCTGCGCGGCACTGTGCGCGGGCTTCGCGCTGCCGCCAGCCTACGCCCAGGAGCAACAGCAGCAGCAGCCCCAGCCGCTGCCCGACTACCTGCTGCAGCAGCAGGAGATGGAGAGCACCGCGCGGCTCACCGTCGCGCGCAGGCTCTCGGCGCCTTCGCTCGGCGCGGCGAGCTACGCCCAGCAGGTGAAGCAGGCGCTGGTCGTGCTCTCGCAGGACTACCCCGAAGTGCAGACCATGCAGGCGGCCGCCAACACCAGCAGCTACGGCGTGGATGCGGCGAGACAGGCGCGCTATCCGAAGTTCAGGCTCGGCACCTCCTCGGGCAACTACAACAGCGGGGCGGCCAACGCCAAGACGCAGAGCTACACCGTGCTGACCGCCGAGGCGCGCGTGAGCCTGCTCGACGGCGGCGCGATGAACGCCGCGCAGCGCGCCGCGGAAGCAGGCAACCAGGCCGACGACGAGGCCGTCGTCACCACCTCGCAGAAGGTGGTGCTGGACGCGCTCACTGCGTATTTGCAGGTGCAGCGCTTCGACCTCAAGAAGCAGATCGCGCACAAGGCCTCCGAGGTGGTGGCCGAACTCTCGAAGGCCGAGGCCCGCCGCGTGGCGCTGGGCGTGAGCGGCGACAACGACCTCAACATGGCAGCCTCGCGCCGTGCGCTGGTGGCCGCGCGTGAATCCGACTTCGAGGCGCAGCGCGACGAGGCGCTCGCCAAGTTCCGCAACTACTTCAAGTTCTCGCCCAACCCCGAGTCGCTGCCGGTGCTCGCGGCGCCCGTGCAGTGGCGCATCGCCACGCAGGAGGAAGCGCTGCGCCGGGCCGAATCGCGCAGCACCGAGATCGCCGAGGCGCTGGGCCGCATCGAGCGGGCGAGGGCGCTGGCCGACCAGCAGGACGCGAGCCTCTACCCCACGCTCGACGCCGTGCTCGTGAAGAGCAAGGACCCGCGCGGCGTCTCGCCGCAGGACCCGACGCGCGCTGCGTTCGAGCTCAACTGGAACTTCGGCAACGGCTTCGACCGCCAGCTGCGCCTGAAGTCGGCGCTGGCCGAAGTCGCCAACCAGGAAGCCAAGCTCGAAGGCGTGAAGCTCAACCTGTTCGAGCTCACCGCAGCCTCGTGGTCGCGCACCGTCTCCGGCCGCGAGCGCGAGAAGCAGCTGATGGAAGCCGTCAGCACCGCCGGCCAGGCCTTCCGCGGCCGCCGCCGCCTGATGGAGTTCGGCCGCGAGACCCTGCCCAAGGTGCTCGACGCGCAGCTCGACTACTACACGCTGCTGTTCGACTACGTCGACGGCGTCTTCGACCTGCGCATCTCCGAGCTGCGCCTGGCGCGCACCACCGGCGAACTGCGCATCGACCCCGCCGGCCCCAACAACTGGATCGACCGCCTCTTCGGCGCCCCCAGCCGCCAGGTGCTCACCGAGGACGGCCTGCTCGCGAAGCTCTGCATATCGAGCAACACCGCCTGCACAAGCGAGCCGGTAGTGACCGAACGCGCCACCGGCGCAGCCGGCGCCCCGCCGGCCCTGCGCAGAGCCCAGCGCCTCTCGATCCCATAAAGACGAGGCAAGCGAAGCGGAGCCAATTCGCGAACACCGAGGAACCGGCTCCGCCGGGCCTCAGGTGTTGCCCCCGGAAGGGGGTTGGCGAAGCGACACGAAGTGCGCGAAGCCTGGGGGTGAGCCTATTGCTCTTCGGGAATGCCCGGCTCGCCGTCGAGGATCTGGTACTTGCGCATCTTCTCCCACAGCACCTTGCGGCTGATGCCCAGGTGCTGCGCGGTGTCCTGGCGCTTCCAGTCGTTGATCTCCAGCGCCGCGATGATGCGGTTGCGCTCGCTGCTGTTCCAGCCCTTGCGGTCGGCGCTGCCGTCGATCGCGCCCAGCCCGCCCGAGCTGCCGTTCAGGCCGTTGCCGCCCGCCGATGCCGCCGGCGCGGGCGTGCCGCGCGTGAGCGCGATGGCGCGCTGGATCAGGTTCTGGTCCCAGCTGTGCAGCTGGCGCGCGATCACGCCCACGCGCTCGGCGAGGTTGCGCAGCTGGCGCACGTTGCCGGGGAAGTAGGTCTCGGCCACCGCGTCGCTGAGCCAGTGCGGCGTTTCGCCCAGGGCTTCCAGCTCGTCGCCGAGCACGTTGCTCAGCAGCGCCTTGAAGATCGCGATCTTGTCGATCTCGCCGCGCTCCTCGAGACTGGGTACGTGCAGTTCGATCACCGCGAGCCGGTAGAACAGGTCGGCGCGGAACTCGCCGCTGGCCACCATCTCGCGCAGGTTGCGGTTGGTTGCCGCCACGAGCCGGAAGTCCACGCGCACCGGCGCCGTCGCGCCCAGCCGCGTCACCGCGTTGTCCTCCAGCACGCGCAGCAGCTTCACCTGCTGGTAGCGCGGCAGGTCGCCGATCTCGTCGAGGAACAGCGTGCCGCCCGTGGCCTGCTCGAAGTAGCCGCGATGCGCATGCACCGCGCCCGTGAACGAGCCCTTGGTATGGCCGAAGAAGAGCGACTCGAAGAGCCCGTCGGGAATCGCGCCGCAGTTCACCGCCACGAACGCGCCCTTGCCGTAGCGCTGGTGGCCCATGTGCAGCTGCTGCGCGATGCGCTCCTTGCCCACGCCCGTCTCGCCGCGCACCAGCACGCTGTGGTCGCAGTCGGCAAAGGCGTTCACCTCGGCCAGCAGCGCCTTCATTGCATCGGAGTGCGCCACCAGCACGTCGGGCGGCTGCGGCGCCACCTCGCGCGCACGCAGCTGCCGCACCAGCTTCGCGACCATCGTGCGCAGCTCGGCGCAGGTGAAGTCGTATGGCAGCACATGCAGGTACTCGGGCGGATAGGTGCGCGAGTCGCGCTCGCGCGACCCGGCCGCGACCCAGATCACCGGCATGCCCTGAAGCAGCTCGGTCGCATGCGCCAGACCGCCCCCGTCGATGACCGTGACGCTGATGATCGCCACCGAAGGCCGAAGCGCGGCCCCCTGCTCCTGATGCGGAGGTGGCATGCCGTCGGCCCGGATCACCTCCACGTCGAAGCTCGCCATGCACCGCGCGATGCGGTCGAGGATGTCTGCCTTGCCTTCCCAGACAAAGAGGTCGAGTTCGTCGAAATTGGCGGCGGGTGAGCTCATGTTGGAAGTACGCGCATATCAGTAGACCAGCTGGGCACCTCGATTACAGGAGAGGCGAGCGCCGACCTGCGCTTGCGCAAGATCGATTCCCAGGAGGTTCAGTAGTGCATTGACGGTAGGGTCGAGCAGGGGACCGAGTGCGTTCGTGACCACCGTCTGCAGGGTGTTCAGGAGATTGCTGATCAGGCTGAAGGTGCCATTCAGCAGGCCTCCGAGGACGCCGCTGCTGTCGCTCGAGTAGGGCTGAATCTGGATTCCACCTAGCGTGGACCCCAAGCTTTGCACAAGCGACGTGGAGCTAATGGGCTTGAATGATGGATCTTTGCCTGTGCCGTCATATGGCGCGGCATCGATCTCTGGTAGGTTTGCCGGAGCTGGAGCAACATAAGTCAGTGCGGTGCCACTTGCGCTTCCGCCGACGTCCGAGTTGACGACAAGGCCAAGTCCGGAGATGACAGTTTTCTGGGCAAGCCCCATGTCAGTCACATACGTGCCGTTCGCAGCTTTCCATTTTTTGGGGCTACAGATCAGCGACAGAAGACACCAGTCGAACTTGGCTTCGCGATAGCCGATCTCGACGATGCCTACAGGAGCGGCTGTTGCCGGCACAGAAGACGAAAAGATGTTCGAAACCTTGCCGACATTCAACCGAGCCACACTAGTGCTGGCTTGGACATTCAATGATTTGCTATCAGAGCTGTTGCATGTATGGCCTGTAACCAGTCCCGCACCATTGCCAGCACTGAGACCAATTTCAATGGGTGCGGGGAGAGCTTGTGCGTAGATCACCTTGGTCACTGGGCAGTTGCCGCTGCAGACGACTGTTGCAACCAAGTCGGACACAATCGTTCCGAGATTCAAAGTTGCAACGCTATCGAGAAAATTGATAAGCGGAGACAGCGCACCAGTCACCGTGGAAAGCAAGTTCGAAAGAAGATTTGTGATCCCGTCGAGATTGACGGACAGCAGCATGCGGACCTGTGCAGTGCGGACGTAAATCCTGTTCGGATCATTAGCCCCGAGTGCCGGATTGATGAGCATCGGATTTCCCACGGCAGAAACCTGGGGCGGCTCGACGACCTGCACCTTCGCCGTGACGCTGGCGATGCCGGGGACGTTGATCGGCACGGTGGCCGCGAGGCCGTTCTTGCCGTTCGCGACCTGGATCATTCCCTGAACGAGCTGGAAGAGCTGGAGGTTGGTGTTGAGGCCGGCAGCGTCCGTTCCGCTCGCCACGCCCAGGAGGTCGGCGAGCTTGAGGGTGAAGGGCGCAGCCTGGACGGTGACCAGCAGATCCCGCAGTGCCTGGATGGTGGCGGCGGCGGTGTTGCCGCTGCGTTCCATGACGGAGATCATGGCCTGGAGCAGGACGCCTGCGTCCACGTTCGTGGCGAGCACCTGGTCGTAGTTGGCGGCGCTGATGTTCAGGGCGACCTTGAGTTGATCGAGAAAGCTCAACAACTGGATGTCGGTGTTCAGCAGCCCCTGCCAGCCCGCGGCTTGCAGCGACAGCGCGCCGCCCAGCAGGCCGCCGAAAAGGGCGTTCAGCAAGGCCGACTGGTTGGAGTCGATGGTCACCAGCGTGCTTCGAATGGTGAGCGAAGCGAGTGGCTGTCGCTGCGCCGCAAGTGCCTGCACGCTGATGGTGGCTGCAGGACTGCCGGAAATTCCTGGCAGGAGCAGGGCTGGAGTCCTCGTGATGGTGACCCGTACGGCATTGAAGGCCTGGCCTGTGCCGGGTGTACCGAAGTACTGGGGTGCCGTTCGGCTGGGATTGCCTGGATCCCAGTTGCCGCATTCCACATCCCCCTGTGTGAGAGCAGGCAGCAGGGGCGGCATGTTCTGGGAAGCGTTCGTCACCGCAGCAGTCTTCGCGTCGGTGCAGACGAAGGGCTGGAGTGACTGGGCCCCCGACAACGCCGCAAGGTCCGCGGTCTTCTGAAGCTCGCGCTTGATGAAGAAGAGATAGCCCAGCTGCGTGCCAAGCAGCGTGATGACCACAAGGCTCAGCGCGATGGCCGTATTGATAAGGACCGATCCGCGGATCCGCTTGCGGCTTGAGAGGTGATGGAGTGCTGCGTTCATGGCAATGGAACTCCTCAGGACGATCGAATTGCGATGGTCGAGCGACTCCGCAGCTGATTGGGCATCCACGTGCTGATATCCAGGAAAGGTATGGACGGCAGCAGGCGGTTCGCGCTGTAGGGGTAGATCACCGTCACCACGTAGGTGGCAGATGCTCCGGCGCCGCTGGTGATGGGGTCGACGGTCACGTTGGAAACGATCCAGTTGCGCCTGCTGGTCACGTCGGTGTTCGCCGAAACAGGCACGACGAGGGAATTGGCCAGGGCCGCATAGACGGCGTCCTTTACTCGTCCGTCACCTGCAACGGGCGAAGTGATGATGCCTGCCGCGCGGGCGCCTTCTTCCGCCGCGCGTGTCACCGCCTGCTGCGTGTAGAGCACCGCACCGAACGTTGCGAGCGCATACAGCACGCTGAACAGCACGCTGAAGACCAGCGCGAACTCGATGGCGGCCACGCCGCGCTCGCGAGCCTTCCTGCGTGTGCAAGCCCCGCCGTTGCCATTGCCGTTCATGGCGCTCTCCCGTCCAGCAGCATGCTGGCCTTGCCGACGATGGTTGTAGGCATGACGAAGCTGGGGAACGGCGGCAGCAGCATCTGCAAATTGCTTGCCGTCACGGTTACCACCATCTGGCAGCGCGTGTCCCAGGTGGTGCCGCAGGCGGGAGCCGTGCAGTTGTTGCTGACCACACCGCACACGGTGGCAGTGGCGTTGCGCGTCACCACCGCGGGCATCCAGTTGCTGCTCGCGAGGGCAGTCGTCTGCGCCTGCGTGGCCCGCGCCGTGAAGGTGGACTGGTAGCGCAACGCCGCCCGCGCCCCATCCTCCGCCGCGTTCTGCAACCCCATGCGGAACGCGAACAGCATCCCATAGCTGATGATCCCGTAAAGCAACGCGAAGAAGATCAGGAACACCAAGGCGAACTCGACCGCGTACGCGCCGCGCTGGGCGTGCGCGGCGGTGCGGTTGCGAAGGCGTGGTGTGGTCATGGCGCTGCCGGATCTGCGTTGTGCGCCTTGGCTACTTCGGCGCGCCGGGGTCGCCGCCGGCGCCGGAACTGCCGTTGCCGGCGTTGGACTTCAGGCTCGAGGTCATGCGCTCGGGAATGGGGTATTCGAAGCTCTTCAGATAGCGCTGGTAGCTGCGGCTGGCGACGTCGCCGGCGATGGTTCTCGGCGTCCTGGATGCGATCTCCCCGCCGCGCTGCCAGGCGAGCAGGCTCTGGGTGGCGTCGCCGACCTGCAGCGGCTCGTAGGTGAAGTCTTCGGCCTGCGCCATCTCTTCCTGGCCCTGCGGCTGTGTCGATGCCTGCGTGGCGGCAGCAGGAGCGGGTGTTGCGGGCTCCTGTGCCTTGGCTGCCGGGGGCTGCGCCTGCGCCTGCGGTTGCTGTTGTTGCTGGGCGATTGCCGCCGGAGCGGCGATCAGCATCGTGGCCGCAAGTCCGAATGCCGGCAGCGAGGCGATGCGGGCGATGGTCGTCTTTCTCATGGGGTGCCTCGTGGGGTCGAATTCGGCGACAGGGAAGCCGCCGCGTCGGCGGTGGCAGGGTTGAGCTGGCTGGCGGTGCGCACGCCTGCGCTGCCCGACCAGCGCGACGCCTTGAGCATGAGCGGTTGCTGCTGCTGCGCCTGGTCTTCGCGTGCGGCGGTGGTGGCCGTGTCCGGCAGCGGGCGCACGATGGCGACGGCTGCGGCCGGTTGAAGGGAACCGGTGGACGCGAGCGGCCTCGATCCGCCGGCGCGCAGCTGCTGGGCGGCATCGCGGACCGCGGCGCGCGCCGCAGGGGACATGCGGTTGGCCTCCATCAGCCTGTTCGCCTGTTCGTCCTGCCCGGTCGCTTCGAGGTACAGCGCGAGGTTGGACTGGGCCTGCGTGCTGTCGGGCCGCAACTGCAGCGCCTGCATCAGCGGCAGCCGCGCTTCATCGATCTGTCCTGCGCGCAGGCTGGCATAGCCGAGGTCGCTGAGGAGAGCGGCGTCTGTGGGGGTGAGGCGCTGCGCCTGCTTCAGCAGCTGCACGGCTTCGGCGAAGCTGCCGCGCGCACCGGCCAGCAGGCCGAGGCCGCGATAGCCGGCGCTTTCCAGCGGCGTGCCCACGAGCCGTCTGTAGGCCTGCTCGCTCGCCGCGGCCTGCCCGGTCTGGCGCAGCGCATCGGCGCGCATGCGGGTCGACTCGGGCGACACGCCCCAGCGCTGCTCCAGTGCATCGATGTGGGCCAGCGAGGCGAACCACAGCCCTTCCTTCTGCATCTGCTCGACGAGCTTGAGGTACGTGGCCTTGCTGTCGACCGCGGCGCCCGCCTTGGTATCGGCTGTGGCTTCGGCGGATGCCCGCTGCTGCGCATCGGTGGCAGCGGCGTACTGGTCCTTGAGCGCGCCGCATCCGGTGAGCGCGAACGTTGCCGCGGCGGCGACGGCACATGCCAGCAGGCGGCCGGCGCGGGGCGAGCACGTGCGGGAGAAGTCTTCGTATGTCACTTGATGATGGCTCCCAGTGAACGGAATATCGCGATGAACCCCGGCCCTGCGGTGACGATGACCAGCGCGGGCAGCAGCGTGGTCACCATCACGCCGGTCATCTTCACGGTGATCTTGCCGATGCGCTCCTTCAGCTCGGAGCGGCGGCTTTCGCGCAGCCGGTCGCTGAAGATGCGCAGCGGTTCCTGCACCGCACCGCCGTGCCGGTCGACCTGCACCAGCAGCGAAACGAGGCCGCGCATGTTCTCGTTTCTGTGGAGGGTCGCGAGGCGATGCAGCGAGTGCTCGCGCGTGCGGCCCTGGCTGTATTGCGCGTTGGCGATGGCGAGTTCGAAGCCCAGCACGCGCAGTACGTGGCGAAAGTCGGTCGCCATGATCTGAAGGCTCTGGTCCAGGCTCAGGCCCACGCCCTGCAGCAGCCGCAGCAGGTCGATGAACAGCGGCAGCTCCTGCGCGGCGCGTTCGCGCCGGCCTGCGGCGATGCGGCCCAGCACCCACTTGGGCGCCATGAAGCCGATGGCGATGGACGCCGCCAGCACGAAGGTGACGGTGTTCTGCGTGTGCCCGCTGCTCCAGAACACGTAGGCCAGCAGCGGAAGCATGAAGGCCAGCAGGATGCGCGTGACCAGGAACACCAGCTGAGCCCGCTTCGACGGCAGTCCGCACTGGTCGATGAGGTTGCGGTCTTCGTCCGCGACCAGGGCGCGGCCGATGCGCGAATCGAGCCAGTGGAAGGGCAGTTCGAGCTCGGGCTTGATTGGCGCATCGGGGTCGGCGGGAGCGTCGACGGCCGCCTTCAGATCGGGCGCCACCACGGCCTGCCGGATGGCGCGGCCGATGACCTGGCCGCTGCGCGTGCGGCGGATCTCCGCCGCGACCAGCGCGCCGGCGCCGACCATCAGCCCCACCGCGAGCAGGACGAGGCTGAGGATGAGCAGTTGGTTCGGCGTGATCGTCATGCCAGTCTCGCGAGCCTGTACAGAAGCACCGCGCCCGTCAGCTGCAGCCCCGCCGCCGAGAAGATCAGGATACGGCCCGTGTCGTCGTTCCACATCCCCATGAAGTAGCCGGGGTTGGTGAAGATCAGGAAGGCGCCCACGCCCACAGGCAGCAGGCCGAGGATCCAGGCCGACAGGCGCGTCTCGGAAGACAGCGCGATGAGCTCCTGCTCCGCCTGTTCGCGGTCGCGCATGAAGTTGGCCACGCGCTCCAGCAGCAAGTCGGCGCGTCCGCCGTAGCGCACGCCCAGGCCAAGGATGGAAGCCAGCAGGTACATCTCCTCGATGCGCACGTTCTCCGCCGTCTGGTGCAGCGCACGGTCGAGATCGACGCCCGCGCGCACCAGCGCCGCGGCGCGCTCCAGGTGGCCGCGCAGCGGCGCCTGCGTGGTGGCGATCGCCAGCTGGAAAGCTGCCTGCGTGGAATTTCCGATGGTGATCAGCCGCACCATGGCGTCGATGTAGCCCGGAAGCTGATGGATGAGCTTGCGGCGGAACTTCTGCAGCTGCAGCCACAGTGCGAAGCTCGTCATCAGCATCAGCAGGAACAGCACACCCAGGGCGGCGAGCCACCCGACCAGCACACCGATCAGCAGGCAGATGCCGGCGATCACTGCCAGAGCGAAGACGATGGTGCGCGGTTCGACCACGCCCATCATCCAGCCGGGAATCGCGCGCTCGAGCAGGCTGGTGCGCACCGGGGCCGCGGGTGTCGCGCCCGCGTCGAGCCACGGGTCCGTGGTCAATCCCGACACGAGGCCGTCGGTGGGCATGTCCCGCAGCGGCATCGGTATCGGCGCCGCGTCGGCTGCCGCGGCGCTCGCCTGGATCTGCTGGCTCAGGTGCCGCTCCGTCGCCTGCCGCCCCTGCCGGTTCTTCGCCCACTGCCACAGCAACAGGCCCGCGGCCGCGAGCAGCAGCGCGATGCAGAACGCCACGAGCAGGGCTTCACGCACGGTTGTCTCCTGCGTGCTGCGAGGCGCGCTGCAGCGACTGGCGGAAGCGCGTGATCTTCGGCGAGTGCGGCGCGATGCCCAGCGACACCCAGCGGTCGCGCTCCTCGCCGTCGGGCGAGACGATCGGCTCGTAGCGGTACAGCTCCTGCATCGCCACCACGTTGTCGTTGACGCCTGTGACCTCGCTCAGCGAAATGATGCGACGCTGCCCGTTCGAGAGGCGCCCGATCTGCACGATGAAGTCGATGGCGTTGGCGATCTGCCGGCGCAGGCTCACCTCGCTGCCCTGGTAGCCGGCGAAGCCCGCGAGCATCTCGAGGCGGTAGAGGCATTCGCGCGGCGAGCTCGCGTGGATGGTGCCCATCGAGCCTTCGTGGCCGGTGTTCATGGCCTGCATCATCTCGATGACTTCGGCGCCGCGAACCTCGCCCACGATGATGCGGTCGGGCCGCATGCGCAGGCTGTTGCGCAGCAGGTCGCGGATCGACACCACGCCCTGGCCGTCGAAGCCGCCGGGGCGGCTCTCCAGCCGCACCACGTGGCTGGTGCCCAGCGAGAGCTCGGCCGTGTCCTCGATGGTGATCACGCGCTCTCGCGCCGGGATGAAGCTGGCCAGTGCGTTCAACAGCGAGGTCTTGCCCGAGCTGGTACCGCCGCTCACGAGGATGTTGCAGCGCGCGCGCACCGCGATCTCCAGCAGCTGCGCCATGCCCGCGTCGAAGGTGCCGAGCTTCACCAGGTCGGCCGGCGTGAGCGGCTCCTTGCGGAACTTGCGGATCGACACCGACAGGCCGTCGATGGCCAGCGGCTCGATGATGACGTTGATGCGACCGCCGTCGGGCAGGCGGGCGTCGACCATCGGGTTCGACTCGTCGAGCCGGCGTCCCAGCGGCGCGAGGATGCGCCGCACGATGCGCATCACGTGTTCCGAATCGGCGAAGCGCACGGTCTCGCGCTCCAGCACGCCGTGGCGTGAGACGTACACGTTCTGGTAGCCGTTGATCAGGATGTCTTCCACCGCCGGGTCGTTGAGCAGGTCTTCCAGCGGACCGAAGCCGGCGAGCTCCTTGGTGAGCGCGTCGGATATGAGCTGCATCTCGCGGTCGTTGATCGGCACGCGGCGCAGGCGTACGAAGCTGTCGACCTCCAGCTCGACGAACTGCTGGATCGACGCGCGCGACCAGCGGCCGAACTCGGCGCCAAGCTCCTCGATGCGGCTGAGCAGGTGGTCGTGCGTCCAGCTCTTGATGTCCTGGAACTGCTGGGAGTTGATGAACGCCTGGTCGTCGTCGGCGAATTCGATATCGGTGGACATGGGCTCAACCTTCGTGTGAACTCTTCCAGAAGCCGGTGACCTGCGACATGAGCGCAACCCAGCGTGGATCCTTGGCCGGTGGCTGGCCCGAGGCAGACATGTATTCCTGGTGCAGGCTGCGGGCGAGTCCCGTTACGGCCTGCGAGTAGGGGTCGTTGCGCGCGGTGCGCACGAGCATCTCGCCGCGGCTCGCGGCAGCGAGCAGCTGTGCGCTGCGCGAGGGCAGCACGTGCCGCAAGGGCAGCTCCAGCCGCTCGGCGATGTCCTTGGCCGACAGGCCCACGTGGCTGTCGAACTTGTTCACCACCAGCGACAGGCGTTCGGTCTCGATGCCGCGCGCGCGCAGCTCCTTGAGCATGTTGGCGGTCGAGACGATGCCGCCGATGCTCTGGTCGCACACCACCCAGGCCTGCTGCGCCTCGCGCACGGTCTGGGCCATGAAGTCGATGGTCGAGAAGCCGCCGAGGTCGGCGATCTGGAAGTCGAAGAAGTCGGCCAGGCGCTTGATCAGCGAGACCGAGTCGGCGTGCGAGATCTCGCGCACCTGCGCCAGGCTCGTGGGCAGCGGCAGGATCGCCACGCCGCTGGTGTGGTGTGCGAGCGCGGTGTGCAGCAGCGTCTGGTCGAGGCGGCGCAGGTTGCGCACGCCGTCGACGAAGCTGAAGCCGCTTTGCGTGTCGAGGTAGAGCAGGCCGTCGCGCGCGGGCAGGCCCAGGTCGAGCAGGGCCACGCCATGGCGCGAGCTGCGGCCAGGCGGGCGCTGCGGCGCCTGCGTGAGCTGGTCGTTGAGCGTGAGCGACAGGCTGGTGGCCAGCGTGGTCACGCCCAGGCCGGCGCGTGCGCCCAGCAGCGCCAGCGTGCTGCCGCGCGTGCCGCCCTGCAGCGTGCTGCGCCGCTCGAGCAGCGTGCGCAGCGTGACCACCGCATCCGCAGGCGGCGCGGCCATGTCGATGAAGTCGTCCACGCCCGCACGCAAGGCCGAAAGCATTGCGGCTGGCTCGGCCGACACGCCGGTGGCCAGCACCGGCAGCGTAGGCCAGTCGCGCTTCAGGCGCTGGTGGAGCTGGCTGGCGGTGGCGCCCTGGTCGGGCGAGAAGTCGATGAAGACCGCCACCGGCCCCAGCAGGGCGATGCGTTCGTCGATCGACTTCGTGTCCGGCGGCAGGACCACCACCGAGCCGAGGGTACCGAGCGCGTCCGTCAGCCATGTGATGTGGCTACCGTTGCTCGACGCGAAGAGGTAGGTCTCGCTGCCTGTCTCTGGGATGCTGTCGCGTGGTGCGTTCATGGTGCCAGCCTGCGATGCATGTTCCGGGTCATCGATATCGGAGAGGTCAGCGGGAGAAGCCGGGAACGGGCGTGTCGATCGCGCCGCCCAGGAAGTACGAGCGCCACACAGCGCCGTCGCGCTGCTCGGCGGTGCCGGGCATGTAGGGCGTCAGGTCGGTGCCGCGCGCGATGGGCTTGACTAGGTGCGGAGTGACCAGGATCACCAGCTCCTTCTCCTTCATCTGGTAGTTGTTCTTGCTGAAGAAGGTGCCGAGGATCGGCAGGTCGCCCAGCAGGGGCACCTTGTCGGCGTTGGAGGTTGTGGTGCGGCTGACGAGGCCGCCGATGATGAAGCTCTCGCCGTCGCCCAGCTCCACCGTGGTGTCGGCGCGGCGCGTGGTGATCGCGGGCACCGCGACGCCGTTGATGCTCAGCGAGTTGGTGTAGTCGAGGTCGCTGGCTTCCGGCGCCACCTTGAGCACGATGCGCTCGTTCGACAGCACCGTGGGCGTCAGCGTGAGGCCGATGCCGAAGGGCTTGTATTCGATGCTGGTGGTGCCCAGGCCCTGGGGCACGGGCACGGGCAGTTCGCCGCCGGCCAGGAAGCTCGCGCTCTGGCCCGACAGCGCCACCAGCGTGGGCTCGGCGAGCACGCGGGCCATGCCGTTGCCTTCCAGGAAGCCGACGTTGGCGCCGATGCCGGCCTTGCTGAAATTGAAAAGGAGATCGAAGGCCTGCGTCAGAGGATTGGTGAATTCGGTCGTGATGCTTCCGTCGCTGGCGTAAGTGCTCTTGTTGAGCGAAGACGGGGCGAAGACGCCGAAGCTGAAGCCGTGCGAGTTCGTGCGGGTGCTGAAGATGTTCAGGCCGGCCTGCTTGAGCACGCTGCGGTTGAACTCGACGACCTTCACCTCGACCTGCACCGTGCTGCTGCGCACGTTGACCACCGAGCGGTCGACGAGGTCGGTCTTCTCTGCGCCCGGCGGCAGGCTGGCGAGAGCATTGGTGCGCTGCGCCTGGTGCGAGGCCATGTTGTCCATGGTGCCCGTGACCGTGGCCACGGCGCGGCGCACTTCGATCGCGTAGGTGGTCGCGGCGGTGCTGCCCTTTTCCCAGACCATCAGCGTGGTGCGCCCGACGCCCTTGCCCGTGACGATCAGCCGCGCGGCCGGCGAATTCGGCGACTGGCGGGTGATGGTGACGGCCGCCACGGCTTCGTCGCCGATGGCCATGCGGTCGATGCCCTTGGCGATCAGCAGTTCACGCTGCGTGCCGACGGGCAGCGCCAGCGAGCGCTGCGGCTGGAATTCCGGGCGCGTTCCCGTTCCTTGCGCATCGGCCGCCGTCGCGGCGAGCGGCCAGGCGGCCTGCGACATCGCGAGCGCGGCGATCAGCGACGAGCGCAGCAGCCTCGGCGCGGCATTGCGGGACTCCCTGTGACTGCGAGCTGCACGGGTCGACGACTCGCGGGGCATGTGATCCATTTGATTTTCCTGGGTGACCTGTGTCTGGTGGCGGCTGGCCGGCATCGGCTCAGTAGTTCACGGTTTCGCTGCGATCGCCGCGGATGACCTCGACCTGGAGTCCGCCGCTGCGCGTCGTGCGTGCCGCGCGTGGGGTGGCGGCGACGGCGCGGGCCTCCGTGGCCAGTGGGCGGACGGTGGGGCCCTTGCCGCCGGTGACGAGGTCGGCGGTCGTCAGGCCGGCCTGTGCGAGGTCCAGTCCTTCCAGCGGTCCGCGGCGTGCATCGCCGGCCTTGGGCTGCGCCGGCTGCAGGGCCGTCGGCAGTTCGGCGAAGAGCCTGGGATCGGGCTCCGATTTGTCCGCCGGATTGCGCAGCGCGAGCATCAGGCGGCCGCTGGCGTCGCCGATGGTCAGCCGGTTCACCTCGTCGATCGGCACGGCGAGCACCGCGGTGCGGGCGTTGTCGTTGCGCTGCGCCTGCTGCGCAGCCTTGTCGGGCGACTTCGAAGCCATGCCGTCGACCGACGCATTGCCGAATGCCAGCACGCGCTTGCGCGCGAGCAGCAGGCGCGCCTGGCTGCGGTCCACGTCCTTGCCGTCCGACTTGAGCGTGATGAACACGTCGACGAAGTCGCCGGGCTGGATCTTGTTGCCGACGCCCATGACTTCGTCCGCCTTGATCGCGACGGCGCGCTCGCCTTCGCCGATGCGCATCGCCAGGCCGGACACGAGCTGGTTCTCCATCACCGGCGTGCCTTCGGCCAGGTCCAGCACCGGCACGCGGCCCGCGGCCACGTTCACGTCCTGGAACGCGCCGGCGGGGTTGATCGTGAGGCGCTCCACACGCAGCGCGTCGGCCGGAATCGCCTCGCCCGCGGGCAGCGGCTTGGCCGCCACCACGACCGGGTAGACCAGCACTTCCTTGGCCTTGACCGGTTCGGCGGCCGGACCCGCGGCCGCCACGGCCGGAGCAGGGGCCTGCCGGCTCAGCATCCACGCATAGCCTCCCAGCGCGATGGCCAGGAGCACGAGGACGGCGGCGATGATTTTCGTGATGTTGATCATGGGCGGCGGATGAAAGAGTGGGGGCAAGCGATCATGGGAATGGAGAGATGGATGACCCGCAGTGACAGAGGCAGAAGACTGCTAGCTCTGTCGCCCCCAGACCATCCAGACCGCTGTGGCCATCGCGAGATAAGCCGCGTAGGGAACGATGCGCCGGCGCTTGGGCGGGGCGCTGCCGTCGGACTCGACGGCGGTTGAGGAGGAAACCGAAACCGGCGAAGCCGGCCCCTGCAGCATCAGTGCAAGGCGGGGAGAAAGCGGCCAGCGCTGCAGCGCGAGCCATGCGGCGCTATGGAGCCCGGCCAGCAGGCTGGCGCCGATCCAGATGGGCAGCAGCGCGGACAGGCCGACCCAGAGTCCGAGCGCGCCTGCGAATTTCACGTCTCCGGCTCCCATGTAGCCGGCGGCGTAGATGAGCAGCAGGCAGCCGAAGCCGACGGCTGCGCCCGTGAGTGCTGTGGTCCATTCGAGGCCGAAGGGCTGCATCCCGAGGCCCAGTGCGGCCAGTGCCACTGCGGCGCCGGTAAGCACGAGCCAGTTGGGGACGCGGCGCTGACGGAAGTCATACACGGCAACGAACAGCAACCACAGCAAACACGCCAAACGCATGCCTTGCTTCGCTTCTCAGGGGGTAATCGTCAGCTTGGTGGCGATGGTGCTGAAAAGAGTCTGGAGCTTCGTGCCGACGCTCGTGAGGGTGGTCACGAGGGTGACGGCAATGAGGCCAGCAATGATTCCGTACTCGATGGCGGTAGCGCCTTCTTCGTCACGGAGGAAGCGGGTGATGGAGTTCAGCATGATGCGACCTTTCAGGGAGTGACAACTAAAGATGGAACTGAATTTCAGATTCGACGGAAAACCGTAGGGGGTGCAGAAAAGATCAGCCGGTGATTGCTGCCAGCTTGTTTGCTATCGTGGAGAAGACGGTCGAAAGCTTGTCGCCCACACTGCCGTTTCCAGAAAGAACAGTGACGATTGCGATTGAAATTAGGCCCGCAATAATTCCGTATTCAATTGCGGTCGCGCCTTCCTCATCGTGCAAAAAGCGCTTTATTGAGCTGCGCATGATTTCCCCTTTCAGGAGTGTTAACAAAGGCTTGCGAGGTGGATGTTATACAGCGTAACTCCGTGTATCAACAAGGCAAACCCGCAAGTCTTTCGTCAGAGTGTGCTAGCCGAAAGGGGTATAGCAGGATAGCGGCCAGCCTCTCGCCAGCCGGAGACAGGGGTGACCTGCTCAGCCAGTTAACGATCAGGAAACCAATTTTTCCCTCTGTGGACCACAGTGCGCCTCCCATGAAGGGGGGATGTGGCGTAACGGCGCGGGGAACGCTCGGGACGGGGGTGTTACGGGAACAAACGCGTTACGTGTTACGTAGCACGGGCCCCTGAGCCTTAGATGTAACGGTCAAAAAAGGCCCAGTTCGTGAGCAAAAAGTCACGACTTCGAGGGGGTCGCCCCAAGGGCAGGAGGGTCTAGGACCCGGGCCTCAGCCCAGGATCTCTTCGTGGAAGAGCTTCCAGTCGGTACCCTGGCGTAACCAGTACTGGCGACGGGAACGTCCGCTCTTCTCGCCTTCGAACACTTCGCCGAAGGTGACAACCATGGTGTCGTCGCCGTCCTTCCAGTGGAGGTACGACATGTCCTTGAGCTGGACGCGCTTGCCCTGCGCGTATTTCACTTCGTCGTCGACGACTGAAATTCCCTCATTGGACTTTTTGGCTATGCGCTGGAAATCGGGTAAATAGAATTTCTTCAATTGCGCTTCATTTCCGCTTGCGCGGGCGTCTTTCCAGCCGGTGATAGCACTTGTAATTGACTGGGCTTCTTTTTCTGCCTGCGTTTGCGAAATCCATTGCAGGCTGCGCGCAGTGACCACCGGCGTGGCGCCGATTTGCACCTTGCGCAATAGCTGCCTGAGGTCGGGGTTGGCCATGACCACGCAGCCGTCGCTCGCCAGCGGCGCCCGGGCGAACTGCTGCGGCGGGGTGCCGTGCAGCCAGATGCCGCTGCCGGTCTTGCCGCGCCGCACGTCGTACGGGTTGGGGTAGTTGATAGGCAGGGCGCCCGCGCCGTAGAAGTCCTTCAGCGTCTTCGGATCGAGGCTGCTGGTGATGTAGTACACGCCCAGCGGCGTGCGCGCATCGCCTTCGGTGGCCTTGTCGGTGCCGGCCTTGCCGACCGAGATGTAGTAGTCGGCCGCCAGCTTCAGGCCCTTGTCCGAGTTCTCGAACAGGTAGAGCCGCGAGCGCGAGGCGTCCACCGCGATGGCGTAGCGGCTGCGGGTGGACAGCGCCAGGAACTGCGAGGGCACCGTGTTGGCCGGCGGGCGGTCGCGCAGGGCCTGCAGGCGGCGCTTCGATTCCTCGTGCAGCTCGGCCATGGCCGGGTTGCCGCGCATCTTCGCGATGCTGGCGGTGTCGGGCAGCGAGTTCGAAGGGGGCACCTGCGCGGCGAGCAGGTCGCCGTAGACGAGCTGTGCCAGCTGGAAGTTCGGGTAGTCGCGCACCAGGTCGCGCGCCTTGGCCAGCGCGGGCCGGGTCTGGCCACGGCCGAACATCTCGTAGACGGCGATCAGTCGGGCTTCGGCGCTGCTGGCTTCCTGGATGCTGCCGGCCGGTGCCGGCCTGCGTGCGGGCTTGGCATTCGCTGCTGCAGCCGTGCGCAGCTCGGCGTTGCCGGTGCTCTTCCTGCCCTTGGCGCCGCGAGGCTCTCTGACTTCCCTGGCCGAGGCGACACGGCTGTTCGCGCCGTTGCGCGCCGTGGCGCGGCTGCCGTTGCGGCCGTTGCCTGCAACGGCTGTCTTGCCGCCTTTTTCCTTGTGAGCCGCACTGCCCGCCTTGGCGGAGCCGCCCGTCTTGCCTGCGGCGTTCGACGCCAGCGCGGCACCGGGCGCCGCGAACATCAGTGCCGACGCGGCGGCAATCGCCGCGAGCAGCTGCTGTCCGCTGCGCACACGAAAAGGGGGATGCTGAAGCCGGCCCTGCCGGACGATGTCTGCCACTAGCCGCCGACGCTTTCCTTGCGAATGTGCCATTGATTGCCGGAGCGCTGCATCTCCAGCGTCTTGCGGCTCGAAACGTTGAGGTTGTCCGCGCGGTAGATCTGGCGGAACTTGGCCGTCGCGTTCTGGCCGTCGACCTTGATCGCGAGGTTCTCGATGTTCACGCTGATGCTCGACTTGCCGACGATGCGCGCGCGGCGGTCTTCTTCCCAGCTCTTGCGGCTCTGGCCGCCGGCGGGCGTGAAGTCGGAGCCGTAGGCCGCGAGGTAGCGATCCATGTCCTGGCTGGCCCAGGCAGAAGCCCATGCGCGCACGGCCGATTCGACTTCGGCATTGGCAGAGGCGTTGCCTGCTGCGGGTGCCGGGGCAGGTGCGGGAGCCGGTGCTGTTTCGGGTGCCTTGGGCGCCGCGGCCACCGGCGCGGGAGCTGCCGCGACCTTGGCAGGCGGCGGCGGTGCCGCAGGCGCGGGCGCCGGAGCTGCCTTGGCGGCAGGCGCAGGCGCTGGTGCGGCCGCGATCAGCGCGGTCGGCTTGCCGCCGGGCGGCGTCGGCGTGAAGAGCGTGCGGATCACCGCGAGCTTGGGCTGCACGGCGGTGTTGTTCTGGTCGAGCTGCAGCGCCTTGCTGTAGGCCTGGCTCGCGAGCCGGGCGTACACGTCGCCGAGGTTCTCCTGGGCGGTGGCGTAGCTGGGGTTGGTGCGGATCGCGCTCTCGAGCGCGGCGCGGGCCTTGTCGAACTGGTTCTGGCTCGCGTAGATCACCGCGAGGTTGTTGTAGGGCTCGGGCAGCTCGGGCGCGTCGAGCGTGAGCTGCGTGAAGGCGGCGATGGCTTCGTTGCGCTTGCCGGTGTCGAGCTGGATCACGCCCTTGAGAAAGCGCATCTGCGGATCGCGCGGCTTGTCCTTGAGGAAGGCCTCGGCCTTGGCCATGGCCTCGTCGAGCTTGCCGGCCTGCATGAGCTTGTCGACTTCCTCGTGCTCGATGGCCGCCAGCGCCGGAAGCGCGACGCCACAGGTGGCCGCGGCCAGGAGCAGGGCGCGCACGGTGGGGGAGAAGCTGAAACGGGCGCGTGGCCTGGGGCTCTTGGGCATTGCGGACAAGACCTCGTAGGGGTGGGTGATGCGGCAGGGATTGTAAGTGGGGCGGGTAACCCCCCGATACAGGGATGACAGGCCTTTCGAAGCCTTTCGGCGCGCCCGCAACGCCTGCCCGCGCCCCCGCCCGGGGCGGCCCCGCAGTACAGTGCCGCCGTGGACCGCCTTCAAAGCATTGAAACTTTCGTTCGCGTCGCGCAGACCCAGAGCTTCGCCGAAGCCGCAAGGCAGCTGCGCGTGGCCAACTCGGTCGTCACCACGCGGGTCAAGCAGCTCGAGGAGTTCCTCGGCGCGCCGCTCTTCCACCGCAGCACGCGCGTGGTGCGGCTCAGCGACATGGGCCAGGCCTTCCTGCGCGACTGCACCGAGCTGGTGGCGCGCGCCGACAGCATCGTCGACCAGATGCGCGATGCGCGCGGTACGCCTTCGGGCACGCTGCGCGTGCATGCGCTGACCGGCATGGTGCTGGGGCGTTTCGCCTCGCTGCTGCGGGAGTTCCAGTCGACCTACCCCGACATCCACCTCGAGCTGATCGTGAGCGACGCCGTGGCCGACCCGGTGAAGGCCGGCGTCGACTGCGCGCTGCAGATCTTTCCCGCGGCCTCCCAGGAGCTGGTGGCCAGGCCGCTCTTTCCGGTGCGGCGCGTGCTGTGCGCCACGCCGGCGTACCTGAAGGCGCACGGCACGCCGGCCACGCCGCGCGAGCTGCACCGCCACAAGCTGGGCCTGTACTCGGGCTACCCCACGCGCGACCGCTGGACCTTCCACCACGGCGGCGAGCAGACCACCATCTATCTCGCGGCCGCGCTGCTGACCAACAGCGTGCACCTGCTGCGCGAATATGCGCTGGAGCATGCGGGCATCGTGTGCCTGCCCACGCTGGTGGCGGGCGACGCCATCGCGCGCGGCGAACTCAGCGTGGTGCTGGCCGACCACCAGCTGTCGTCGTTCTCCCTGAGCGCGGTCTACGCGGGCACCTCGCGCAATGCGCTGAAGCTGCGCCTGTTCATCGAGCACATCGCCACCCGCTTCACGCGTGTGCCGCCGTGGGACGCGACGTTGATCGAGCGCGGGCTGATCCCCGAAGAGCTCATCGAGTTCAGCCGCACCAGCGGATGAGGTGAGCCCTCCTTCAGGCTTTGCGTAATTCGTTTCGCCGACGGCCCGGCGTAGACGGTTCTGCGGCGCCTAGCGAACGAGCCTTGTGGCTCGCTCCCGGGCGCCGGTCCGGTACGGGGTAAACCCCAGCGATTATTCGGAAGCTCCGAACAATCCTCTTCCAAACTGGTCCCTACCGGTGTTGCCGCATGGCTCCTAGAGTTCGCTCATCCAAGGAGACAAAACATGACAGCCACCCATTCCACTGCCCCGGCCGCGGCCTACAGGACCCGCTTCGGATCGCTCAAGGACTTCGAGAAGGGCCACGTCGAAGCCATCGACGACGACGTGCGGCACTACGCCTTCTCCAACTGCTTCGAGATCGCGAGCCTCAGCAAGCCCTACGAGAAGGTCGTGTTCGGCCAGAACCAGATCTACGTGCTGGAGACGCTGCGCGCCGAAGGCACCTCGCCCTGGTACACCTGCGCGCACGACGAGTTCGCGCTGGTGATGGACGGCGACATCGAAGTGCACCTGGTGCAGCTCGACGAGAGCCAGGTGGTGGCCGACAAGGACAAGAACGGCGCCGTGCTCGTGAAGGGCGAGCCCAGGGGAAAGAAGATGGGCTGGATGAAGCTCTCGCGCGGCCACCAGGGCCTGCTGCCGAAGAACACCGCCTACCAGTTCCGCAACGCCGGCGAACCGGGCGTGATCGTGCTGCAGAGCTGCAAGGGCGATCTCTCGGTGGAGAAGTGGGCCGAGATCTGCCAGGCGCATTGACTCGCCCCCAGGCTTCGCGCGCTTCGTGTCGCTGCGCCAACCCCCTACCGGGGGCAACACCTGCGGCCCGGCAGAGCCGGTTCCGCGGTGTTCCGCGAAGGATGCAGGCCACTTATTCAGACCAGACAAGGAAAACACCATGAACGCACCCGCAGAACTCGCCAAGGTGATCGCGTCGCAGCCCGACGCCACGCTCGGCTACAAGGACTTCTCGCTCGGCAGCTTCAGCTTCCGCCGCGACGAATACTTCGTGCACATCGGCTGGAAGACCCGCGACGGCCGCCCCATGAGCCACACCATGGACGCCGGCAACTACCTGCGCGCGCTGATGCGCGACGTGGCCTGGGGCTTCTTCTACGGCTGGGTCAACTTCGACGACGTGTTCGGCACCGTCAACCACTACGAGTCGGTCGACCTGTACGCCGGCAGCTTCAACGGCACCATGAAGGAGGCCGGCATCGACCTGCTGGAGAACTTCCCGACCGCGCAGATCCGCGCCACCTTCGAGGCCATGCTCGACGACTGGACCAACGAGAGCTTCGACCCCTTCGCCGCGCCGCAGGAAACCGGCTCGCCCTACGGCCGCAAGAACGGCAACAACACCGCCAAGATCACCAGGGCGCGCGAACTCGCCAAGCGCTGCGTGGGCCTGAAGGGCGACCTCGACCTGCGCAGCGACGAGCGCGGCGCGCCGGTCAACCGCGCCTTCGCCGACGTACCGCAGGGCCAGCCCGAGCTGCACCCCGAGCCCGGCTTCGAGAACGAGGTGCACGCCTTCAACCTCTTCGGCTTCCTGAGCCGTTCGCAGGTGACGTGGAACCCGAGCTTCACCTCGGTGGTGAAGCACAGCTACATGTGCCCGACGACCGAGGAGCACATCCTGCCGATCATCCACGGCAACGACCGCGTCGAGTGGTTCTTCCAGATGACCGACGAGATCCACTGGGACTGCGGCGACAAGAACACCGGCAGGCCCATGGCCCGCGTGATCATGAAGGCAGGCGACATGGCCGCCATGCCTGCCTACTGCCGCCACCAGGGCTTCAGCCCGAAGCGCTCGATGCTGCTGGTGTGGGAGAACGGCTCGCCGAGCCTGGTGTACGAGATCCAGAAGGGCGAGTCGCCCGAGATCCCGGTGCAGTTCTGAACTGACTTTCTCCCTCCCCCTCTGGGGGAGGGCAGGGGTGGGGGCTCTTCGAGCCCGCGCCCTCCTTGAAGAAGCCCCCACCCCAACCCTCCCCCAGCGGGGGAGGGAGAGGAACGCTCATGCCTATTTCTTCCATCCGCCACCAGCTCTTCATCGACGGCCGCTTCGTCGACGCCGAGTCCGGCGAGACCCTCGCCACGCTGAACCCGCACGACAACACGCCCATCGTCGAGGTGGCGCTCGCCGGCAAGGCCGACGTCGACAAGGCCGTGGCCGCTGCGAAGCGCGCCTTTCCGAAGTGGAGCCGCATGGCCGCCGCCGACCGCGGCCGCATCCTGCTGAAGCTCGCCGATCTCATCGAGACCAACGCCGAGGAGCTCGCGCGGCTCGAATCGCTGGACACGGGCCACCCGATCCGCGACTCGCGCCGGCTCGACGTGCCGCGCACCGCGGCGTGCTTCCGCTACTTCGGCGGCATGGCCGACAAGTTCCAGGGCGAGACCATCCCGGTGGAGGAGGGCTTCCTCAACTACACGCTGCGCGAGCCCGTCGGCATCGTCGGCCAGGTGGTGCCGTGGAACTTCCCGCTGATGTTCACCAGCTGGAAGATGGCGCCTGCGCTCGCGGCCGGCAACTGCATCGTGATGAAGCCGGCCGAGATCACGCCGCTGAGCTCGCTTCGGATCGCCGAGCTGATGGCCGAGGCCGGCCTGCCGCCCGGCGTGGTCAACATGCTGCCGGGCCTGGGCAGCGTGGCGGGGCAGTACATCGCCGAGCACCCGGAGATCGCGAAGATCGCCTTCACCGGAAGCACCGCCACCGGCCGGCGCATCGTGCAGGCCAGCGCGGGCAACCTGAAGAAGGTGCAGCTCGAACTCGGCGGCAAGGGACCGAACATCGTGTTCGAGGACGCGAACCTGCAGGCGGCCGTCAACGGCAGCGCTTGGGCCATCTTCCACAACCAGGGGCAGGCCTGCATCGCGGGCTCGCGGCTGATGCTGCACGAGAGGATCGCCGACGAATTCCTCGCGCAGTTCATCCCGCTCGCGAAGTCGATCCGCCTCGGCAATCCGCTCGACGACGCGACGGAGATGGGCCCGCTCACCAGCGCGCAGCACCGCGAGCGCGTGCTGGGCTACGTCGACGTGGCGCAGGGCGAGGGCGGCGAGCTGCTCGCGGGCGGCAAGTCGCCCGGCGGCGAACTGGCGAAAGGCTGCTACGTCGAACCGACGGTGATGCGCGCCCGGTCGTACAAGGACCGCGTCGCGCAGGAAGAGGTGTTCGGCCCCTTCGTCACCGTGCTCACCTTCAAGTCCGACGAAGAGGCGATGCAGATCGCCAACGGCACCGACTACGGCCTCGGCAGCGGCCTGTGGACCCGCGACCTGCAGCGCGCCCACAAGGTGGCTCGCGACCTGCACGCCGGCATGGTCTGGATCAACAGCTACAAGCGCGTGAACCCCGGCTCGCCCTTCGGCGGCGTTGGCCAGAGCGGCTACGGCCGCGAGATGGGCTTCGACGCGATGCGCGAGTACACGCAGGTCAAGAGCGTGTGGGTGAACGTCGACGCGCAGATACCGCCGCACTTCGTGCGCTGACGAAGCGGGACATCGAGACGAGCAGAGAAGAGCAAGAGAAAGAACGAGGAGACACGAGAGATGCATTCGATCACCGCCCGCTTCATCGCGAGCCTCGCCGCTGCCGGTGCGCTGTTCGCCGCCGCTGCGCCCGCCGCCGCGCAGACTTGGCCCGTGAAGCCGGTGCGCGTCGTCATCGGCTTCCCGCCCGGCGGCATCGTCGACACGGTGGCGCGGCAGCTCCAGCCGCGCCTGCAGGCCGCGCTCGGCCAGCCGGTGATCGTCGACAACCGCGGCGGCGCCGGAGGCACCCTGGCAGCGGCCGAAGTGGCCAAGGCCGCACCCGACGGACACACGCTGCTGATGGTGTTCGACAGCTACGCCACCTATCCGCTGGTCTACCCGAAGCTGAGCTTCGACATCGCGCGCGACCTGCAACCGGTGACGCAGATCGTCAGCAATCCGCTGGTGCTGCTGGTCAACCCGAAGGTCGATGCGCGCGACCTCAGGAGCTTCGTGAGCCTGCTCAAGTCGCAGCCCGGGCGCCTCAACTACGCGAGCGTCGGGCCGGGGTCGAGCAACCATCTCACGGCCGAATACTTCAAGGCGGTGAGCGGCACATTCGTTACGCACATTCCCTATCGCGGCGGCGGCCCGGCGCAGCAGGACCTGCTCGGCGGGCAGGTCGAGATGATGTTCCTCTCCGCCGTCCTGGCGCAGCCGCACGTCAAGTCGGGCCGCCTGCGCGCGCTGGCCCAGACCGGCCTGCAGCGCGCGGCCGCCTATCCCGACACGCCCACCGTCGCCGAGAGCGGCTATCCCGGCTTCGAAGTCAACTCATGGGTCGGCCTGCTGGCGCCCGCGGGCACGCCGCGCCCCGTGGTCGACCGGCTCCAGGCCGAGGTGAAGAAGATCGTTGCCGACCCCGCCTTCGCCGCGCGACTGCAGGAGCAGGGCCTGACGGGCATCGCCGGCACGCCCGAGCAGTTTGCGGCGGTGCTGCGCACCGAGCAGGACAAGTGGGCCCGGCTGGTGCGCGAGCGCCAGCTGAGCCTGGAGTAGCAGTGAGAGCGACGCAGAGTCCGGCAACAGGACAACAGAAGGAGACAACCATGGCAATCAATCGCAGGCAGTTCACGCAGGCCACGGCCGCGCTGGCGGCATCGGGCGCGGCACCACTGGTGTTCGCTGCCGACACGCTGAAGATCGGCTACGTGTCGCCGCAGACCGGGCCGCTGGCGCCCTTCGGCGAGGCCGACAAGTGGGTCATCGACCAGATGAAGGCGGCCTTCAAGGACGGCCTGACCGTCGGCGGAAAGAAGTACGCGGTGCAGATCGTGCTGAAGGACAGCCAGTCGAACCCCAACCGCGCGGGCGAGGTGGCGAACGACCTGATCCTGAAGGACAAGGTGGCGCTGGTGCTCACCGCAGGCACGCCCGAGACCGCCAACCCCGTGAGCGACGCCTGCGAGCTCAACGAGGTGCCCTGCGTCTCCAGCGTGGTGCCGTGGCAGCCGTGGTTCTTCGGACGCAAGGGCGATCCGGCCAAGGGCTTCAACTGGACGTACCACATGTTCTGGGGCCTGGAGGACGTCATCGCCAACTTCACCAACGGCTGGAAGACGCTCGCCACCAACAAGAAGGTGGGCGGGCTCTTCCCCAACGACGGCGACGGCAACGCGTGGGGCGACAAGGAGCTGGGCTTTCCGAAGCCGCTCTCGCAAATGGGCTTCACGCTCACCGACCCGGGCCGCTTCCAGAACGGCACGCAGGACTTCAGCGCGCAGATCGCGGCCTTCAAGAAAGACGGCGTGGAGATCGTCACCGGCGTGGTGATTCCGCCGGACGCAAAGACCTTCCTCACGCAGGCGCGGCAGCAGGGCTTCAAGCCGAAGGTCATCACGCTGGGCAAGGCGCTGCTGTTCCCCGGAGCGATCGAGGCGCTGGGCGACCTGGGCGACGGTCTTTCCACCGAGGTGTGGTGGAGCCCTTCGCATCCGTTCACATCGAGCCTTACGCAGCAGAGCGCGAAGGCGCTGGCCGAAGCCTACGAGGCCGGCACGAGGAAGCAGTGGACGCAGCCCATCGGCTTCGCGCATGCGCTCTTCGAGGTGGCGGCGAATGCGCTGGGGCGCGCCAGGTCGCTGAAGGCTTCGGACGTGCGCGACGCGGTCGCATCGACCTCGATCAACTCGGTGGTCGGCCCGGTGAAGTGGGGCGGCCAGGGGCCGTTCAGGAACGTCAGCAAGACGCCGCTGGTGCTCGGCCAGTGGGGCAAGGGCCAGAAGTACAAGGTGGAGCTGACCATCGTGAACAACGAGGCGGCCACCAACATTCCCACCGGCGGCAAGCTGCGGCTGCTCTGACGCGGGAATGCCATGACGCTGCTTGCACTGCATGCCGTGAGCAAGTCCTACGGCGCGCTCAAGGTCACCGACGGCATCACGCTGGCGGTGGCCGAGGGCGAGACGCTGGGCATCCTCGGGCCCAACGGCGCGGGCAAGACCACGCTGTTCAACCTGATCTCGGGCGACGTGCGCGTCGATGCCGGGCGCGTGGAATACGCCGGCCGCGACGTGACGCGGCTGAAGCCCCACCAGCGCTGCCACGCCGGCATCGGCCGCAGCTACCAGGTGCCGCAGCCCTTCGGCAACATGAGCGTGTTCGAGAACCTCGTGACCGCTGCCTGCTTCGGCGGGCAGCAGAACGAGCGGGAGGCTTGGCACACCGCGCAGGAGGTGCTGGAACAGACAGGCCTGATGGCGCATGCCAACAAGCCTGCGGGTGGCCTCACGCTGCTCGACCGCAAGCGGCTGGAGTTGGCGCGCGCGCTGGCGACACGGCCGAAGCTGCTGCTGCTCGACGAGATCGCGGGCGGCCTCACGGAACCAGAGGCCGCGGTGCTGGTCGGCGAGCTCAAGCGCATCAAGGCGCGCGGCATGACGATGATCTGGATCGAACACGTGGTGCATGCGCTGCTGTCGCTGGCGGACCGGCTGTTCGTCATCAACTTCGGCCAGAAGCTCGCGGAAGGTGCGCCACGCGCGGTGATGAGCGATCCGGAGGTGCGGCGGGTGTACATGGGGATGGAAGCATGAGCACGCATCGACTTCGCATTGCTCCTTCCCCCTCTGGGGGAAGGCCGGGATGGGGGCACGACGGCGCCGCCATTCCGACGCCGCTTGCCTCCACCCCAACCCTCCCCCAGAAGGGGAGGGGGCAGAACGCGCGGGAGCAAACACCATGACCACCCTGCTCTCCACCCGCGACCTCAAGGCCTTCTACGGCGACGCGCAGGCTCTCTTCGGCATCGACTTCTCGCTGGAGCGCGGCGAGCTGGTGGCCATCATCGGCGCCAACGGCGCGGGCAAGTCGACCTTCCTCAAGAGCCTCACGGGCCTGGTGCGCGCGCCGCTCGATGCGATCCGCTTCAAGGGCGAGCCCATCGGCGGCCTGCCGCCTGGCGACATCGTGCGCCGCGGGCTCGCCATGGTGCCCGAGGGCCGCCGGCTCTTCCCGAGCCTCAGCGTCGAGGAGAACCTGCTGATGGGCGCCACGCCATCGCGCAAGGGGCCGTGGAACCTGCAGCGGCTGTATGCGCTCTTTCCCATCCTCGCCGAGAAGCGCAACCAGCCGGGCACCTCGCTTTCGGGCGGGCAGCAGCAGATGGTCGCGCTCGGCCGTGCGCTCATGAGCAATCCCGAGGTGCTGCTGTGCGACGAGCTCTCGCTGGGGCTCGCGCCCATCGTCATCCGCGAGATCTACGCCGCCATGCCGGCGATCACCTCGGAGGGCATGACGGTGGTCATCGTCGAGCAGGACGTGACCATGGCGCGGCAGGTCTCGCAGCGCGTCTACTGCTTCCAGGAAGGCCGCGTGTCGCTCGAAGGGCGTTCGGCCGAGCTCACGCGCGAGCAGATCTCGCAGGCCTACTTCGGCCTCTCCGAGGACTCGGAGGCGGCCCATGCTTGAGACGCTCGTCCAGGGCCTGCTGCTGGGCGGCCTCTACACGCTCTTCGCGCTGGGCCAGTCGCTGATGTTCGGCGTGATGCGGCTGACCAACACGGCGCAGGGCGACTTCATCGTTCTCGGCGCATTCGCAGTCATTGCGGGCATGTCGCTGACGGGCGGCGAGTCGCCGTGGCTGGTGGCGCTAGCGGTGCTGCCGGTGGCCTTCGGCTTCGGCTACGTGCTGCAGCGCTTCGTGCTCAACGGCACGCTCGGCAAAGACCCGCTGCCCTCGCTGGTCGTCACCTTCGGCCTGTCGATCGTCATCCAGAACCTGCTGCTCGAGCTGTTCTCGGCCGATCCGCGAGCCATCGAGACCGGCGGGCTCAGCACGCAGGGCATCGAGCTGGGCGACGCGATGTCGCTGGGCGTGCTGCCGCTGGTCGTGCTGGCCGTCGCGCTCGCTGCGACGGGCGCTCTGCAGTGGCTCTTCGCACGCACGGCGCTGGGGCGGTCGTTCCGCGCCGTGTCGGACGACCGCGAGATCGCCGAGCTGATGGGGCTGAACGCGAAGAAGGTCTACGCACTCGCGACGGCCATCGCGTTCGTGCTGATCGCCATCGCGGGCGCACTGCAGGGCATGCGCACGACGGTGTCGCCTTCGGATGGGCCGCTGCTGCTGCTCTTCGCCTTCGAGGCCGTGATCATCGGCGGCATGGGCTCCTTCTGGGGCACGCTGGCGGGCGCGATGATCCTCGGCGTCACGCAGCAGATCGGCTTCAGGCTGGACCCGGGCTGGGGCATCTGGTTCGGGCACATCGTGTTCCTCGCCGTGCTGGTGCTGCGGCCGCAGGGGCTTTTTCCCAGGACGCGCGGATGACCAACATGCCTCCTTCCATCGTCGCGGTCGAACGCGCAACGGCCGCGAGCCGCGCGGCGCTGTTCGCCGGCATCGCCATCGTTCTCGTCGCGGCCAGCCTGCCGTTGTGGGGCGAATCGAGCTGGATGCGCGAGTTCGTCGAGATCGCCTGCTACTTCATCTTCGCGATGATGTGGAACCTGCTCGCCGGCTACGGCGGCATGGTGAGCATCGGACAGCAGGCCTTCTTCGGCTTCGGCGGCTACGTGATGCTGATGCTCGGCAACTTCGCGGGCGTGAACCCCTTCGTGGCGATACCGCTGGGCGCGTTGGCCGCGGGGCTGGTGGCGGTGCCCGTGTCCTTCGTCGCGTTCCGGCTGTCGGGCGGCTACTTCGCCATCGGCACATGGGTCATCGCGGAGGTGTTCAGGCTGAGCTTCGCCAACGTGTCGGCCGTGGGCGGCGGCTCGGGCACCACGCTGACCGCGCTGCGCGGCATCGACAAGGCGACGCGCGAGAGCACCACCTACTGGATGGCGCTGGCCTGCGTGGTCGCGGCGATCGTGCTGGTGTACCTGTTCCTGCGCAGCAAGCGAGGCCTGGCGCTGCTGGCGATACGCGACAACGAGGTGGCCGCAGAGTCGCAGGGCATTCCGGTGGCGCGCATGAAGCTCGCGGTGTACGTGGTCGCGGCCTTCGGCGCGGGGCTCGCGGGGGCGCTTTACTTCGTGGGCAACCTGCGCATCAGCCCCGACGCGGCCTTCAGCGTCAACTGGACGGCCTTCGCCATCTTCATGGTGGTCATCGGCGGCATCGGGCGCATCGAGGGGCCGCTGGTGGGCGCGCTCATCTTCTGGGCGCTGAACAAGTTCCTGAGCGACTACGGCACCTGGTACCTGCTGGGTCTGGGGCTGCTCGCGATCCTCGTCACGCTGTTCTTCAAGCAGGGGTTGTGGGGATTCGCGCAGCAGCGCTGGGGCTGGTCGCTGTTCCCCACGCAGCGCAAGCTGCTTCGCACCTTGCCGCAAGGGAGTGCGCTTCTACGTGATCGACCCTGACTGGAAGCCACTTCGGACTTGCTAAAAACATCGTCGTCCTGTAACGTGTTGTAAACGCCATGTAATCATCCCTTCCAGTTCCCTTCATCCTCCTGGAGTCATCTTGACGATCACCAAACGCCGCCTGCTCGAAGGCGGCGCGGCAGCCATTGCCGCTTCGCTGCTTGCGAAGACTTCGTGGGCTCAACAGCAACGCAACAGCGGCACCGCCGACGCGGCCTGGCCGACCAAGCCCGTGCACATCCTCGTGGGGTTTCCTGCAGGCGCATCGCCCGACCTCGCGGCGCGCGCCATCGCCGAGCCGCTGTCGAAGATCCTGCGCCAGCCGGTGGTCGTCGAGAACAAGCCAGGCGCCAGCGGCAACACCGTGGCCGACCAGGTGGCGAAGGCCACCGACGACCACACCATCGGCGCGCTGATCAACGGCAACCTGACGATCGCGAAGCTGCTCAATCCCTCGCTGCCCTTCGATCCCGAGAAGGACTTCGCGCCGGTCGGCCTGATCGGCACCGCGCCGCTGGTGCTGGCCGTCTCGGGCAGCGCAACCGGCAAGACCGCGGCCGAGCAGCTGCTGTGGGTGCGCAACCTCGGCAGCGGCGCCAAGTACGGCACGCCGGGCGTGGGCACCGTGGGCCACCTGGGCATGGAGCTCATCAAGAGCCGGGCGGCCATCACCGCGCAGCACAAGCCCTACACCGGCAATCCGCAGGTCATCGCGGGCCTGCTGGCCAACGAGATCCAGCTGGCGCTGCTGCCGCCGGGCCTCGCGATGCCGCACATCAAGTCGGGAAAGATCAAGGCCATCGGCGTGACCTCGCCCGAGCGCAGCCCGCTGGCGGGCGAGCTGCCCACCATCCGCGACGCGGACGTGCGCGGCGCCGACCTCGAGATCTGGACCGCGCTGGCCGCGCCCGCGAACATGAAGCCCGCGGCCGTCGCCAGGCTCAATGCCGCGCTGGTCGAAGTCATCAGCTCGCCCGACGTGAGCCAGGCGCTGCTGAAGACCGGCTGGCAGGCCCAGCCCGGCTCGCCCGACACGCTGGCCAAGCGCATGCGCGCCGACACCACGCGCCTGGGCGGCGTGATCATCATGAAGGGCATCCACTCGGAAGGCTGATGCCTTCCGGGGTGTCGTTCGCTGCTTCGCTCGCCCGCGCTCAGGTCTTCGATGCGGTGCGCTTGAACAGCGGCTGCTCGAAGCGGATCGTGATGATCTCCGTGTCGTCCGGCTTGCCGGGCACGCGGCCGTCTTCCGTCGGGTAGTTGGTGTCGATCGCGACGGCGAGCGTGTAGTCGTCCACCACCTCGACGCTTTCGATCGAGTCGAAGGGCATGCTGAACTTGCCGTTCGCGACGTTGGCCAGCGGGCCGCCGATGTCGTCCGGGTCGGAGATGTTCAGCAGGTCGACCAGCAGCGTCTTCTTGAGCACGCCGTCGGCGTCCTTCACGTCGAGGTCGACCATGTAGAGGCGCTTGACCACGGCCTTCGAGCCATAGAGGCTGTCGCGCTCGATCAGCACGAACCTGTTGCCGCCGATGTTGGTCATGTCGCCGATGACGATCTGGTTGTCCTTGGCGGGGCCGTCCTTCCTGTAGACCGGGTTCTTGCCGGTGTAGAGCATCGAGGCGGGATCGAACTCGAAGAAGTTCAGGTAGCGCTCGTCGTCGGCCACCGGGCGCAGCGAGGCCAGCGAAGGCGCCGCTTCGGGCACCGCGTAGAGGCGGGTCTTGTCGGCGTTGAAGGCGAGGCTCTCGAAGCCGCGGCTGGAGAGCGAGGTCGCGGTGGCGCCCTCGTTCATCACCAGCGGGTTGGACGGGCTGCGCAGGAAGGGATGCGGCACCGGGTCGCTCATCAGCGTGCCGTCCTTGTCGAAGTGCAGGATGTAGGGGCCGAACTCCTCGCCCACGAAGTACGTGCCGTCCTTCGCGCGGGCGATCGACTCGACGTCGAGATCGAAGCCCGTCAGCAGCCGGCCGCTGACGATGCGCGGATCGACCGGCTTGCCGCTGTCGACGAGGTTGTTGCCCGAGACCGTCTGGTAGTTGGCGAAGTCGGCGGTGATCTTCAAATCGACGCCCTTGCCGTCCTTCAGGAAGCCCTTCGCATCGTTGAATGCGACATGGCTGTTGACCTTCACGGTGCCGGGCACCGTCGTGCCGTTGGACGCGGTGCGGAAATCGATGCTCACGTTGTAGAAGCCGATCACGAAGTCGCCGGAGTTGCCCTTGCTGCCGTAGCCGTTGTCGGGCATGGCGGTCCAGGTGCCGTCGTCGTTCTTCAGCAGCGCCGAGAAGCCGGGCAGCGGCTGGCCGTCGACGAAGGGCGGCGTCACGCCGAGCGCGGCGGTGATGAACTGGCCGGTGGTCGGCCCGGGCTGGCGGAACGAGGCTGGCAGCGAGGCCCAGCCGGTGAGCTTGTGCGGCAGGCCCGCGGAAGCATCCTGCGGCGGCTGGGCAGCGGGAGCGGGTGCCGGCGCGGGCGCAGGCGCCGGTGCTGGAGCGGGCGTACCCGCCACGGGCGGAAGGACGATGCCGTTTCCGTTGCCGCCGCCCCCGCATGCGGCGAGGACTGCGGATGCAACGGCCGCGATTGCGATATGGCGCGGCAGGCTGAGTGGGACGAGGCGACTGGACACGATTGGATCCTCCGGTGTTGTTGTGAGGGGAGCAATCTAGGAAGCCGATGTGACCTGTCCGTGAATGTCCTTTCGCCTTTCGTCCTTCGCTGTTTGCCTTTCGCTTTCGTTCAGTGCGGATCGGCCGCGATCAGAGCATCCGAGAGACCCGGTCCGCCGCTTCGCGCAGCGCGGGCAGCATGGTCTCCTGCATCGCCTTCGCGCTGGTGCGGTTCGCCTGGCCGCTGATGTTGAGCGCGGCCACCATGCGGCCCTGCCTGTCGACGACTGGCGCGGCCACCGAGATCAGGCCCTCCTCGAGTTCCTGGTTCACCAGGCACCACTGCTGCTTGCGCGCCTGCGCGACCTTGGCCATGAGCGCGTCGATGTCGGTGATCGTGTGCCGGGTCAGCGCCTCGATGTTCGAGGCTTCGAGCCGCGCGCGCACCTCGTCGTCGTCGAGGTCCGCCAGCAGCAGCCGGCCCAGCGAGGTGCAGTAGGCCGGCAGGCGCGAGCCCACGCCCAGGTTGATGTGCATGATCTTCTTGGTCGGCACCCGCAGCACGTAGACGATGTCGGTGGCATCGAGCACGGCGGCGGAGCACGACTCCTGCACCTGCTGCACCAGCGCCTCCATCACCGGCTCGGCGCGGTTCCAGATCGGCATCGATGAGAGATACGCGAAGCCCAGGTCGAGGATGCGCGGCGTGAGCGTGAAGAGCTTGCCGTCGGTCACCACGTAGCCCAGCGTCTGCAGCGTGAGCAGGATGCGCCGGGCGCCCGCGCGCGTCAGCCCGCTGCCGGCGGCCACCTCGCTGAGCGTCTGGTGCGGCGCATTGGCGCTGAACGAGCGGATCACCTGCAGGCCGCGCGCGAAGGACTGCACGTAGCTGTCGCCGGGGGCCGGTGTCTCGGGTTGTGACGCGTGGGTTGCCATGGTTCGTCTTCCTCTCTAGAATTCATTATACGAACAAATGTTCTTTAGACGAACAAATCGGCGGTTTGCAGAATCGGTCGGCGCGTTCAGGCGGATTCGTTTCTTCGTTCCCTTCCCTCACTTCCGGAGACAGGCTTCATGATCAACAAGATCGCGCGCTCGGTCGCCGATGCCCTCGCTGGCATCCCCGACGGCGCCACGGTTCTCATCGGCGGTTTCGGCACCGCCGGCATTCCCAACGAGCTCATCGACGGCCTCGTCGAGCAGGGCGCCAAGGACCTCACGGTCGTCAACAACAACGCGGGCAACGGCGAGACCGGCCTCGCGGCGCTGCTGAAGGCCGGCCGCGTGCGCAAGATCATCTGCAGCTTCCCGCGCCAGGCCGACAGCCAGGTGTTCGACGGGCTCTACCGCAGCGGCAAGATCGAGCTCGAACTCGTGCCCCAGGGCAACCTGGCCGAGCGCATCCGCGCCGCGGGCGCCGGCATCGGCGCCTTCTTCTGCCCCACGGGCTACGGCACGCAGCTGGCCGGCAACCGCGAGACCCGCGAGATCGACGGCAAGCAGTACGTGCTCGAGTACCCCATCCACGGCGACGTGGCGCTCATCAAGGCGGAGCGCGGCGACCGCTGGGGCAACCTGGTCTACCGCAAGGCGGCACGCAACTTCGGCCCGGTGATGGCCATGGCCGCGAAGAAGACCATCGCCACCGTGCACGACATCGCCGAGCTCGGCACCCTCGACCCCGAGACCATCGTCACCCCGGGCATCTTCGTGCACCAGGTGGTGCGCATCGAACGCGTGGCCACCCAGGCCGGCGGCTTCAAGAAGGCAGCATGACCATGAGCACGAACTACACACGCCGCACCAAGGACCAGCTCGCCGCACGCGTGGCGCAGGACATCTTCGACGGCGCCGTCGTCAACCTCGGCATCGGCCAGCCCACGCTGGTGGCCAACCACCTGCCCAAGGGCCGCGAAGTCATCCTGCAGAGCGAGAACGGCATCCTCGGCATGGGCCCTGCACCCGAGGCCGGCGAGGAGGACTACGACCTCATCAACGCAGGCAAGCAGCCCGTCACGCTGCTGCCGGGCGGCTCCTTCTTCCACCACGCCGACAGCTTCGCGATGATGCGCGGCGGCCACCTCGACATCTGCGTGCTCGGCGCCTTCCAGGTGTCGGCCACCGGCGACCTCGCCAACTGGCACACCGGCGAGAAGGACGCGATTCCCGCCGTCGGCGGCGCGATGGACCTCGCCATCGGTGCCAAGCAGACCTGGGTCATGATGGACCTGCTCACCAAGCAGGGCGTGAGCAAGCTGGTGAAGGAATGCACCTATCCGCTGACCGGCATCGGCTGCGTCAAGCGCGTGTACTCCGACCTCGCCACGCTCGAATGCACGCCGCAGGGCCTGAAGCTCGTCGACCTCGTCGACGGCCTGAGCCGCGAGGAGCTCGAGAAGCTCGTGGGTCTGCCCATCGCCGCCTGAGGCGAACTTCCGGGCGGGGCGCGAAGGAACTTCGGAAAATGGTCCGGATTTTCTTTTGCGCCTTTCGCGAGACCTTCGCGTTCTCTGCGTCCGGTATCCGAATTCGATTCACTTCCAAGCGAGACACACCATGACCAACCAAGCCTTCATCTGCGACGCCGTTCGCACCCCCTTCGGCCGCTACGGCGGGTCGCTCAGCAGCGTTCGCACCGACGACCTCGGCGCCGTGCCGCTGAAGGCGCTGATGGAGCGCAACAAGAACGTCGACTGGCAGGCAGTGAGCGACGTGCTCTACGGATGCGCCAACCAGGCCGGCGAGGACAACCGCAACGTCGCGCGCATGTCGGCGCTGCTGGCGGGCCTGCCGATCGAACTCGGCGGCGCCACCATCAACCGCCTGTGCGGCTCGGGCCTCGATGCCGTGGGCACTGCCGCGCGCGCCATCCGTGCCGGTGAAGCCGGCCTCATGATCGCCGGCGGCGTGGAGAGCATGAGCCGCGCGCCCTTCGTCATGCCCAAGGCCGAGAGCGCCTTCAGCCGCAACAACGCGGTGTACGACACCACCATCGGCTGGCGCTTCGTCAACAAGCTCATGAAGGCGCAGTACGGTGTCGACTCGATGCCCGAGACGGCCGAGAACGTGGCCACCGACTACAAGATCGAGCGCGAGGCGCAGGACCTGATGGCGCTGAACTCGCAGCTGCGCGCCGTGGCGTCGCAGAAGTCGGGCTTCTTCGACGCCGAGATCGTGCCCGTGACCGTGCCGCAGAAGAAGGGCGACCCCATCGTCGTCAACAAGGACGAGCATCCGCGCGAGACCAGCCTCGAATCGCTGGCCAAGCTCAAGGGCGTGGTGCGTCCCGACGGCACCGTCACCGCCGGCAATGCCAGCGGCGTGAACGACGGCGCCTGCGCGCTGCTGCTGGCCGACGAAGCCAGCGCCGCCAAGCACGGCCTCACGCCGCGTGCCCGCGTGGTCGGCATGGCCACCGCCGGCGTCGCGCCGCGCGTGATGGGCATCGGCCCCGCGCCCGCCACGCAGAAGGTGCTGGCGCTCACCGGCCTGAAGCTCGACCAGATCGACGTGATCGAACTCAACGAAGCCTTCGCCGCGCAGGGCCTCGCCGTGCTGCGCCTGCTGGGCCTGAAGGACGACGACGCGCGCGTCAACATCAACGGCGGCGCCATCGCGCTGGGCCACCCGCTCGGTGCCAGCGGCGCGCGCCTGGCCACCACCGCGGTGAACCAGCTGCACAAGGGTGGCGGCCGCTATGCGCTCTGCACGATGTGCATCGGCGTGGGGCAGGGCATCGCGGTGATCCTCGAACGCGTCTGACGACCGGACCGCGGCGAAACGAAAAAACAACCAGAGAAGCAAGAAGACAAGCCATCGGCAGCCGCGGCAACAGCGGCCCGATGGCATTTTTTTAACCAAAGAGGATGAAAGAGAAGGATCAGAGGATGAACCACACGTCGAAGAAGACTACGCGCCGCGGCGCCGGCATTGCCGCGCTCGCGCTGGCCGCCGCAGCCCTCTTGCCCGCGGCCGCGTCCGCGCAGCAGGCCTTTCCCACCAAGCCCGTGCGCATCATCACGCCGTTCCCCGTGGGCGGCGGCCCCGATGGCGTGGCCCGCCTGGTGGCCGACAAGCTCTCTCGCGCCTGGGGCCAGCCCGTGGTGGTCGAGAACCGCCCCGGCGGCAACGGCTTCATCGCCATCGATGCCTTCAAGCGCGGCGCGAAGGACGGCCACGACATCATCGTGCTCGACAACGTGCACCTTGCGGCATACCCGGCGCTCTTCAAGAAGCTGCCCTATGACACGAGCAAGGACTTCGACGCGCTGCTGCCGCTGTTCAAGACCTACTTCTTCTTCACCGTCGCGACCAACAGCAAGTACAAGACCATCGGCGACCTGATCGCCGACGCCAAGGCCAACCCCGGCAAGCTGGACTACGGCTCGTGGTCAGTGGGCAACCCGGTGCACCTGGGCTCGGAGCTCTTCGAATCGGCCACCGGCACGCAGATGGAGCACATCGTCTACAAGGAAACCACGCAGCTCTACACCTCGGTGGCCACGGGCGAACTGGCCTTCGCGCTGGGCAGCAGCGCCACCGCCGGCCCGCTGCAGCGCGCGAACAAGCTGCGCTTCCTGGCGGCCGCCGCGCCGCAGCGCGTGACTGCCTTCCCCGACGTGCCGACGGTCGGCGAATCGGGCGGCCCGAAGGGCTTCGAGGTCATCGGCTGGAACGCCATCGCCGTGCCCAAGGGCCTGAGCGCATCGGTCACCGAGAAGATCAAGCGCGACATCGAGAAGGGCCTGGCCGAGCCCGACGTGCTGGAGAAGTTCAAGAGCTTCGGCTACGAGCCCTTCCCGACCACGCGCCCGCAGTTCGACGAGTTCGTGGCGAGCGAGACCAGGCGCTTCACCGACGTGATCCGCAAGGCGAACGTGTCGCTGGACTGACGCGGCGGGCGCAGGCGCCTCATCGCGCCGCCGCGCGCAGCGTGTGTACCGTGGCGGCCGGCCGTTGTTCAGGCAGCGGCCTGCCCCAGCCCTCGGGCAGCTCGTGCAGCACCGCCTTCGCGTCGAGCGAGCGGATCGCCACCGAGTCGTCCGCCGGAATGCGCCCCTGCGCCAGCAGCGCCTCGTAGCGCAGGGCGCTCACCCGAAGGAACGAGGCGAAGTTGCCGACCTCGCCGCGCGCGGCCACCAGCTCGTCGTACAGCCGCTCGATGAGCTGCACCACGACCATGCCGTCGCGCCGCGCGATTTCTTCCAGCACCTGCCAGAACAGGTTCTCCAGCCGGATGCTGGTGACCACGCCGTGCAGCCGCACCGAGCGCGTGCGCGCGTCGTAGCTCTGCGGATCGGCGCTGATGAAGACCTCGCACATGGTGGTTGTCTCCTTTGCTCGAAGGAAGGTGGGCGACGCCGCACTGTAGCGCCGTCCGCCCGTCCGAAGCTCAATGCGCGATGCGCGTACCCAGCACCGCGAGGAACTGCGCGAGCCATGCCGGATGCGCCGGCCATGCGGGCGCGGTGACCAGGTTGCGGTCGGTCACCGCCTGGTCGACCGGGATGCCCATGTATTCGGCACCCGCGAGTTCCACCTCCACCTGGCAGGCCGGGTAGGCCGACACCTTGCGGCCCTTGAGCAGCCCCGTGGCTGCGAGCAGCTGTGCGCCATGGCACACGGCCGCCAGCGGCTTGTCGGTGGCGAGGAAGTGCCGCGCGATCTCGACCACGCGGCTGTTCATGCGCAGGTACTCGGGTGCGCGGCCGCCCGGGATGACGAGCGCGTCATAGGCCTCGGGACGGACGTCGGCGAAGTTGGCGTTGAGCGTGAAGCGGTGCCCTGGCTTCTCGCTGTAGGTCTGCGCACCCTCGAAGTCGTGGACGGCGGTGTGGATCCAGTCGCCGGCCTTCTTGTCCGGCGCCACTGCATGGACCGTGTGGCCCACGGCCAGCAGGGTCTGGAAGGGCACCATGGTTTCGTAGTCTTCGGCGTAGTCGCCGCACAGCATCAGGATCTTGCGCGCCATGTGGTTTGTCTCCTTCGGATGAGGTTGGAATGCGGCCTGGCCCGGCCCGGCCCGGCCCCGCCCGGCGCGGTGGACCTGGGCGCGGGCCGTTTCCGGATTATTCGAAGGAGCAGGGTGCGGCGGGTAGCAGCCGGCTGTGACCGGTATGCCGGCCCGGCGTCTTCAGATGAGCGTCACCGCCACGCCACGCCGCGCGTCGCCGCGGGTGCGATGCCGGCGTAGAAGAAGCCCAGGTCGTCTTCCGGGCCGTTGGTGGCGCGCCCGCGCACCTTGCCCATCACGCACACGCCGATCTGCGCGTCGCCCTGGCCGATGACGAGCACGAAGGGGTCGTCCCGTCGCCGCGTGTGGGAGGGGAGAGTGCGCGGCTGCAGTGGCTAACAGAAGTTCGTAGAAGTTGCAGGGCATGCGCAAGAGCCGTGGGCCGCAGCGGGGGCGTCACCGATCTGCCTTTTGCGCTGAATAGCCTCGCTCAGGGTTTTCCCGCATCCACGGGCAAACCTCTCACGGACCGACAGACAACCCACAGAAAAGACCAGCCATGAAGACCTCCCAGATCACCCTCGCTGCCGCGCTCGCCCTGCTCGCCGTCGCTTCCTTGCCTGCCCAGGCCCAGCAGCGCACCCGCGAAGCCGTCGAGGCCGAAGCCATCGCCGCTGCCCACGCCAAGGACCAGAACGTCACCCGCGGCTCGCGCGGTGCCGATCCGTTCACCTCCACGGCCGACCCCGAGGCCGTGTACAAGCAGGCCGTCGACACCGCCCACGCGCCCAACCAGAACGTGACGCGCGGTTCGCGCGGCCCGGACCCGTTCACCTCCAGCCGCGACCCGGAGCAGGTCTACCGCGAAGCCATGGCCACCGCCGCCGCGCCCGACCAGAACGTGACCAGCGGCTCGCGCGTCAACAGCAAGGTCATCTCGACCATGCAGAACCCGGTGCTGCAGTCGGCACAGGGCAAGTAAGCGCTTCGCCGGAAGACGCCGCCGCTACGCGTTGCGTGCGCGGCGCGCGGGTTCGGCCCGGTGCAGGAATCCGGTGAAGGTGTCCGGCGGCGACGAGCCGGTCAGCCGGGTCAGGATCCGGCCCACCTCGCCCCGGTGATAGCCCGCGTGCGTCGCCACGTGGGCCAGCATCTCCTCGCGCGACATCCGGCCCGCTGCGCCGTCGGTGAAGCTGAAGTCGATGCGCTCCTCGAGCTCGCACGGGCCCAGGCGTGCGACGTAGTCGATGTACCAGCGGTCTGTTTCCCGCACCGCCTCGGCCAGCGTCTCCAGTGGCGGCGGCTCGGGTGCGCCCGTCGCGGTGTGGCCGTGCGGCAGCCGCTGCACGTTGGCGACGAAGATCCGGTCGACGATGCAGGCGTGGTTGAACACCCGTGCGGCCGTGCGGTATTCGTCGGCAGGCCCGCTGGCCGCAAGATCGGCCAGGCCCGCCAGCAGGCCTTCGTCGGCCCAGGCCTTGTAGCTGAACAGCGAAGCCAGAAGCGTCTGCGTACTCATCACAATCTCCCCTCGGCAGTTGAACGTTGAACGCACGCCTTTGCGTGCGCTCCCATTCTTGAGTGGAGCCTCGAACTTGGGTACTCGCATTCCCCCACAGCGCAGGACCATGCGCAAAGCGCCCCGGCAGCAGCGTTCGCGCGTCACGGTGGACGCGATCGTCGAGGCCGCAACTCGCGTTCTGGCGCGCCGCGGATGGGCGCGCTTCACCACCAACGAGATCGCGGCGGTGGCGGGCGTCAGCGTCGGCTCGCTCTACCAGTACTTCCCGGACAAGCTGGCCATCGCCGAGGCGATACGCCAGCGCCACCTCGACGAGGTGCTCGCGGCGCTGGGCCGTTGCGACGAAGAGGGCGATCCCGCGGCCACGTTCCCGCGCCGCGTGGAGCGCTTCGTCGATGGCGTCATCGCGGCCCATTCGGTCGATCAGGCCCTGCATCGCGTGCTCGTCGACGAAGTGCCGCTGGCCGCGCGTTCGAGCTATCCCGAGTTCGAGGCGGAATACCAGCGGCGTCACCGCGCCCTGGTCGCGGAAAGCCGAGAGCCGGCAGAAAGAGAAAGCGCCGACGCCGACATCGCCGCCCGCATGCTCTCGTCGGCGGTCGAGGGGGCCGTCCACTCGGCGGCGCGTCGCGGCGACCTGGATGCTCCCGCGATGCGGTCCGAGCTCGTCAGGCTGGTCCTGGCCTACCTGAGCGACCGCCGGCGCACGGACTGAACTCCATCGGCATTCGGGTTGCCCGCGTGGACACTGCCCCCGCACCCTGACCACAATGCCCCCGCCCCGTGCCTTTGCGGGTGCTGAAAGGTCATCGCAATGAAAAAAATGCTCGTGCCGGCTTGCCTGGCCCTGGCTCAGATGATGGTCGTGCAGGTGGCGTCCGCCCAGTCCTCGGGCGAAGCGGATCCCTCCCAGGGCAAGGCCCGGCCCACCGCGCCCACCACCAAGGCGGAGCGCGCCGAGGCTCGCAAGGAACGCCGCACCGAAGGCGCCGCCGCGGCGCGCGGACCACAGATGCAGGAGGGTGAGGTCCGGGCGACGACCGCGCCCCGGATGTCGAGGGAAGAACGCCGCGCCGCGACGGCCAAGCGCCGGGCGGCCAATCGGGAGGCGATGAAGGCAGGCCAGCTGTCGCGCGGCGGCAGCAACGACGCGCCCGAGAAGCAGAAGAAACCCTGAAGCCGAGCGGTGCGCCTTCTCGGCGCTGACCGGGTTGGAACAGGCCTGAGCTTCAGGCCAGGGCCCTGGCCGAGCGCATCTGCAGCAGGGCCAGCATCCGGGCTTCCTCCGCGTCGCGCAGGCTCTTGGCGGCGCGGCTGGCGGCGTACGTCACGTAGAGCGTCTCGATCGCCTTGGCCCAGCACTGGACCGTCTGGTAGGGGCTGCTGGCGCTCCCGGGGATCGCGGGCACGGCGTACCCGGCCTTGCGCAGGATGTTGGCTTTGTGTTCAGTGCTCAGCATGGCGTGCTCCCCGGTTCGATGGTGGGAGCGCCTCAAGCCCCCGGGTTCGATGATGGGAGCACATTAACTGCGATGCGCCATGTTCGCTATTAGCTACATGACGTATCCAGATGTAGGAGAAGACAACCTGGGCTAAGCCGTAAGGCTTAGCCGGCGTTGCCCGCCTGCCACACGAGTGTGGCGGCGGTGAGATCCTCGAGTGCGCTGCCGACGGCCTTGAATACGGTTCGTTCGGCGTCGTCCGAGCGGCCCGGGCGCTCCCCGCAGCACAGCGCGGCCAGCGTGCCGCGCACGTCCTCCTTGCGCAGCGTTCCGGCGGCCATCGCGTCCAGCAGGTCGCCGGCCTTCTGCAGCGCCTCGTCGGTGTCGACCCAGGTCAGGGCGCCGTCGAAGCACCTCGCGTCGGCTTCGCGCATCGCGGGGGTGAAGCTGCCGATCAGGTCGAGGTGCGAGCCCGGAGCCAGCCACTCGCCGCGCACGAGGGGCGAGGTGGCCAGCGTCGCGCAGCTCACGATGTCGGCCTGCCGCACCGCGGCTTCGAGGTCTGGTGCCGCGCGCGCGTTCCAGCCTTCGGCGCGCCACTGCGCGGCCAGCGCTTGCGCGCCTTCGGGCCGGTGGTTCCACACCCACAGTTCGTCGATGGGCCGCACGCTCGCATGCGCGGCCGGCAGCATGCGCGCGATGCGGCCGGTGCCCAGCACCAGCAGGCGGCGAGCGCCGGACCGCGCCAGGAACGACGCACCCAGCGCCGAGGCGGCAGCCGTGCGCCGGGCGGTGATCTCGTTGCCGTCCATCATCGCCAGCGGCACGCCGGTGCGCGCGTCGTAGAGCACATAGGTCGCGTGCAGGCCGGGCAGGCCGTGCTCGCTGTTGGCCGGGAAGATGTTGATCGTCTTGATACCCAGGAAGCCGGCGTCGCTCCACGCCGGCATGATGAGCACGGTGCCCTTGCGCGTGCCGCCGTCGCCGTTGCCCGCCTCGGTCTCGATGGTGTGCACGTGGCGCGGCGGCACCTGCGCCCCGGCGGCGAAGGCCGCGCGCAGCGCAGGAACCAGCCGGTCGAAGGACAGTGGCGCGCGGGTGGCGGCTTCGTCGAAATGCCTCATGGCCGTCGTCTCATTGCTGCAGCGGATGGAGTGCCGACTCGAAGAACTCGGTCAGCGCCTTGCGGTAGGCCGAGCCGTAGCGCAGGGCCGTCATCGGCTCGAGATGCGCGGCGCTCGGCACCTCGATCAGCCGCTTGGGCTCGCGCGCGTCGGCCAGCAGCCGCCTGGAGTGCGAGATCGGGATCACCTGGTCCGCCGTGCCGTGGATCAGCAGCAGCGGAATCGGCGATATGGCCGCCACGTACTTCGATGCCGCGTAGTCGTCGTTCACCAGCAGGCCTGCGCCGCTGAGTTTCTCGTTGGCGATCGCCGAATAGGAATAGAAGGTCGACTCGATGGCTGCGGCCTTCACGCCCGCGCGGTTGCCCGAGCCCACCACTGCGATCGCGTTGGTGCCGCCCAGGCTCTGGCCGAAGACGAAAAGCCGCTCGGGGTCGACGTCCTTGCGCGAGCGCACGTAGTTCAGCGCCGCGTTGGAGTCCTCGAACACGCCCTTGGGCTCGGGCTTGCCTTCCGACTGGCCGTAGCCGCGGTAGTCGAACACGAACACGTTGTAGTCCCGCTTGGGCAGCCAGGCCACGAAGCGCCAGTGCGTGCTCATGTTCTGCGCGTTGCCGTGGAGATGCACCACCGTGCCCTTGGCTTCCCTCGGGTCCTGGCGGTTCTCCGCGGGCAGGAACCAGCCGCTCAGGCGCGTGCCGTCGGCGCTGGTGAACTGCACGTTCTCGTAGCGCATGCCCAGCGCCTCGGGCGTCTCGTAGCGAACGCTGTCGGGGTAATAGAACAACGACTGCACGCAGCCGCCCAGCAAGAGCGGCAAGGCGCACATCGCCAGCCTTCCGAACCAGCGACGCATCGCGCCGCCCTTCATGCGGGCTTCCCGCCGGTGACTGCCGCGCGGCTTTCCGCAAGCATGTTGCAGAACAGCGCCCCCTGCTCGATGGCATCGTCGAGCGCCACGTGCGTGTGCGGCAGCCCGGCGTCGAACCAGCGGCGCGGCATGGCGCGCTTGGTGCTGTCGCGGTAGTCGAGCTTCAGCATCGCCATCGCGAACGACTTCACGTCGAGTGCCGAGTGGCTGAACGGGCTCTCGCCCGCGAAGCGCATCAGGTACCAGTAGACGAAGAGAAAGTCGAAGCCCGCCGGGTACGCGACGAACACCGGCCGCGCATCCAGGCCCTTGAGCCAGCTCACGTAGTTCTTCATGGCGTGGGCCGGGTCCTGCAGGTCGGCGCGGCACGCGGCCCAGGCCTCGGGCTGGGTCTTCCACCATGCGGCGGTCTTGGGGTCGGCCTGAGCGCCGGGCAGCGTGTGCAGGTTGGCGCTGAAGGTGGAGACGAGTTGCTTGTCGGCCGTGTAGGCGGCCGAGCCGAAGCTGAGCATCGAATTCGGGCCCGGGATGGGGCCGTCGGATTCGACGTCGGTGCTTATGTAGATTTCTGGCATGTGTTGTTCTTATTGGATGGAGGCAAGAACGAGGCTGCACGCCGCAGATGAAAGACGTGCATGTCGCGCCACTTGCCTGTCGAGTTCTCGATCAGCGCGATCTCGATGCAGGCCGCATGCACAGCTCCCGATGCGGCCAGGCGCGCTCGGAGTTCGTCCGCCGCCGCATCTGCATCGAGCGCCTTGCCGTGCGCCACAGACAGATGCGGAACGACGCTGTCGTGCTCGCCACCGTACGGCGGAAATTTGGGGAACGCTTCCACGAGCGCCAGCGTCATCTCGATGAATGGTGCAGCCGGCTCAGGTGCGAGATACGCGGTTTCCGGAAAACGCCCGACCTTGTTCAGTGCGAAGGAGAACGATGGTGTTCGGCTCAGGGCCTGTCGGGCACGCTCCAGGACTTCCGGCGTGATGCGCGCCGGGTCCATGAATGGAACGAGCACCGTGATGTGTGCGGGCACGCCAAGGGCCGAGGTGGCGTCGTAGAGCCGGCGCAGGTCGCCCACCATGGGCTCGGCGGCGGGAACCTTCACGGCGAATGCGGAGATGGCCATGGCGGCGGAGGATAGCTCAGGCGTTGGCGATCCGGCCCCATTCCAGGCCGTGCTTGGCGAGGTACTTGCGAAGCCGGTCGGCGTCGTTCACCACGCTGCGTTGCGCGCGCGAAGCCTGGAAGAGCTGGCGACCCGCATCCGACAGGCTGCGCGACTGACGGCAGACGCGTACCACCGCCTCGAGCTGCAGGCGGTCGAACAGGTCGAGCGCTGCGCTGCGTTCCTCGCCGAGCAGGGCATCGAGATCCACTCCTTCGGTTGTGGGCGGCGCGGTGCCCGCGTGCTTCCACAGCCAACGCAGCCGCGCGATCTCGGCTTCCACCAGCGCGACCGGGATGCGCCCGCCGTCGGCCAGCGTGGCCAGCCGCGTCACGCTGGCCGAGAGGTCGCGGAAGTTGCCGCTCCAGATCGCCTCGCCGCTTTGCGCGAAGCGCAGGTACGCGGCGCGCGCCTCGGCGTTGAAGCGCACGACGCGGTTGTTCTCGGCGGCATGGAGGGCCAGCAGATGGTCGACGTTGGGTTCGATGTCCTCCGGCCGTTTCGCGAGGCCGGGCAGGTCGTAGGTCCAGAGGTTGATGCGCGCGAAGAGGTCTTCGCGGAAGCGACCCTCGGCGACGTCGCTGCGCAGGTCGCGGTTGGTGCCGGCGATCAGCTGGAAGTCGCTTTCCACCTCCTTGTCGGCGCCCACGGGGAAGAAGCGTTTCTCTTCGATGGCCTTCAGCAGCATCGCCTGCTCGTCGAGGCCGAGCTCGCCGATCTCGTCGAGGAAGAGTGCGCCCTGGTGCGCGGTGCGCAGCAGGCCCGCGCGGTCGGCGGCGGCACCGGTGAACGAGCCCTTCTTGTGGCCGAAGAGCGTGGAGGCCGCGCCGTCGCCGCGCAGCGTCGCGCAGTTCACTTCGACGAACGGGCCCGTCATCTGGTGGCGCGACTGCTTCAGCTCGAACATGCGCCGTGCCAGGAACGACTTGCCCGCGCCCGTCGGCCCCACCAGCAGGATGGGCGCGCGCGAGCGCACGGCGACGCGCTCGATCTCATCGATCAGCGCGTTGAAGCGCGCGTTGCGCGTGGCGATGCCGCTCTTGAGGAAGGCGACCGCGTCGCGCTGCTCCGCGTCGAAGCGCCGCGCGATCACGTCGTAGCGCGAGAGGTCGAGGTCGATCAGCGTGCACTTGCCGGCCTCGCCCTCGCGCTGCTTCTTCGGCGGCGATGTCTGCGCGAGCACGCCGGGCACCACGCGCGATTCGGACAGCAGGAACATGCAGATCTGCGCCACGTGCGTGCCGGTGGTGATGTGCGTCCAGTACTGCTCGCGCTCGGTATCGAAGCTGTAGCCGCGCGCCCAGTCGTAAAGGCGCGTGTAGACCTCGCCGAAGTCCCACGGGTCGGCGAGGTCGAGCGGCACGAGGTTGACCGTGGTCTCGGGCGACACGGTGGCGATGTCGGTCTTCACCACCTCGGCCAGCGCCTTGTGCCGCAGCGTGTAGAGCAGCTCCATGCGCGAGACGACCATGTCTTCGTGCTGCGCGAGCGAGACGGTGGGTCGCCACTTGTTCCAGCGCCCCGCGCCCTGACCGGCGTCGAGCTGGGTGCCGAGGAAGCCGATGACGACGATGGGTTTCTTCTTCATTTGGATAAATGGCTATCCAAAATTATAGGAAATGATCAGTTTAGAAAGCTGGGTAAGAGGCGATTGATCGCGTCGGATTGGAAAAACTCAATCAAATCAATGGCTAGGAAAGATCAATCATCAGGAGGCTGAATGCTGGCACACCCGTTGCAATAAGGATCGCAACTCAAGAAAACAACCGACAAAAAAGAACCGAACAAGGAGAAGTCGCATGGCCAACCTTCAACTCTTCCAGACGCTGCGCGGTGCCCTGCAACCCGCTGCCGATGCCCGCAACGAAGCCGGCGGCGCCGCCTATGCGCTGTCCCCCAAGCATCGTCTGGCGCAGCTCGCTGCCACCGGCTGCCTGAACAACACGTTCCACGCACAGGCCCAGGACCAACTGGACGCCGTGCTGGCCCTCGCCCGCGAGATCGATCCAGTGTTCGTGGCGAAGACCGCCGTGTATGCCCGCCGCGCAGGCCACATGAAGGACATGCCGGCGCTGCTGGCCGCCACGCTGGCGGTGCGCGACGTGTCGCTGCTTGCCAAGGTGTTCGGCCGCGTGGTCGACAACGGCAAGATGCTGCGCAACTTCGTGCAGATGCTGCGATCCGGCGCGGTGGGCCGCAAGTCCCTGGGTACGCGTCCGAAGAAGCTGGTGCAGCAATGGCTGCTCGAGGCGACCGAGGCTCAGCTGCTGAACGCTGCCGTGGGCAACACGCCGTCGCTGGCCGATGTGGTGAGGATGGTTCACCCCAAGCCCGTCGAAGCCTGGCGCGCCGCATGGTTCGCATGGCTGATCGATCGTCCGTATGCGCTGGAGGCGCTGCCTCCGGTGACGCAGGCCTTCGAGCGCTTCAAGCGTGACCGTGCGCAAGAGGTTCCGGATGTGCCGTTCCAGATGCTGACCGCACTGGAGCTGGACAAGCATGCGTGGGCGCAGATTGCGCAGCGCGGTTCGTGGCAGATGGTGCGTCAGAACCTGAACACCTTCGCCCGCCACGGCGTGTTCGCACTGCCCGGCCTTGCCGAAGCAGTGGCTGCCAAGCTGCGCGATCCGCAGGCGGTGGCCAAGGCTCGTGTATTGCCGTACCAGCTGATGGCGGCCTGGAAGGCTGCCGGTGCCGATGTGCCGCATGTGGTGAAGGAAGCGCTGCAGGACGCGATGGAACTCGCGCTGGCCAACGTGCCGGAGTTCGAGGGCCGCGTGGTCGTGTGTCCGGACGTGTCGGGCTCGATGAGCTCGTCGGTGACGGGGCACCGCGGTTCGGCGACCTCGACGGTGCGATGCATCGACGTGGCTGCGCTGGTGGCTGCCGCCATGCTGCGCCGCAATGCCGATGCGCGCGTGCTGCCCTTCGAGACGAAGGTGGTTTCGCTGCAACTGAATCCTCGCGATTCGGTGATGACCAACGCGGCCAAGCTGGCGGCGGTAGGTGGCGGCGGTACCTCGTGCAGCGCGCCGCTGGCATTGCTGAACCGCGAGAAGGCGCAAGCCGACCTGGTGGTGTTGGTATCGGACAACGAGTCGTGGGCAGACCCTGCACGCGGCCGCGGTACCGCCACCATGCAGGAATGGGCGGCGTTCAAGAAGCGCAACCCGAAGGCGCGGATGGTGTGCATCGACATCCAGCCTTATGCGACGACCCAGGCGCAGGAGCGCGACGATGTGCTGAACATCGGCGGCTTCAGCGACGAAGTGTTCAAGCTGCTGGCGGTGTACGCCGCGGGTGGCCTGGGCGCCGACCACTGGGTGGGTGTGATCGAGGAAACCTCGATCTGAAGGACAGGAGAGTGCCGCGGGCTCGGCTCGTGGTACTCCTCCCACGAATTGATAGATGTCGTCGTCCGGCGAATGCAGATGTGAGTACATCCAACCATGTTCTCCTCACATCGAACGTTAGTCGCCGGACGGGGACGCCAAGTTGAAGTGCGAATGCAGGCAGGACTACATCTGGACGCCCGGGGGTCGAGCCCCGACACCAGTTCACTGGTGGGCATGTCTTGCCATCCTTGTCGCACTGTTTTTTGCAGCGAATGCTGGCGGAACTACAGACTCTTAATCTCGTGGTCGCGGGTTCGACTCCCGTCGGTCGGAAGACCGTAGCTCAGTGGTCAGAGCACGCCGTTTCGTCGATTCTTGTCGCTGCTTTTTTTGTTTTGGGGTGAATGCAGGCGGGTTTACAGGTAAGAGCGTCATGGTCTTGGCCATGAAGGTCCCGGGTCCGAGTCCCGGTCTGCTCAGGCAGATAGCTCAGTTCAGAACCCGTCGCTCCTGGTCACCTCTTTTTTGTTTTCGGGCACGCAGGCACAGAAGGGAGCGCCACTGCCAAAAATGTTGATGTTGCCGGCAGTCCGGGTAGCACCGGATGCGGCGGGCAAGTCGGTCGACGAGCAAGGTTGAGGATGCAGGTGCTGGCTCCGATGACGGGTCTGTCACTGGCGCGCGTTTCCAATCGTCGACTGGGCCGCTGGATTCAAGCACCGTGGTCGCCGTATTGATGCGGGTTCGAATCCCGCCGTGTCCACCAGCCGTTCGTGAAGAATGGACAGACAGGTACAGAGAGAAGGAAAGAGAAATATGGAACAGATCGAGAACTACAACCTGCACGAAGTCGCCGACGGCGTTCCCGTGAAGATGTGGACCCGCGGCGTGCCCGTGGAAGACGAGGCGCAGAAGCAGCTCGAGAACGCGGCGCGCCTGCCCATCGTCTTCAAGCACATCGCGGCCATGCCCGACGTGCACTACGGCATCGGTGCGACGGTGGGGTCGGTGATACCGACCTTCAAGGCCATCATCCCGGCCGCGGTGGGCGTGGACATCGGTTGCGGAATGATGGCGTGCAAGACCACGCTGCATGCCAACGACCTGCCCGACAACCTGGGGCCGCTGCGCTCTGCGATCGAGAAGGCCGTGCCGCACGGATCCAACCCCAAGCGCATGGGCCGCGACAAGGGCTCGTGGGAGACGCCTCCCAACGAGACCGACGTGGCCTGGGCCGGGCTGGTGGACGAGTTCGACGCGATCTGCGAAGACTACCCGCGCCTGAAGAACACGAACAACCACAAGCACCTGGGAACGCTGGGTACGGGCAACCACTTCATCGAGGTGTGCCTGGACGAGGCGGGATCGGTGTGGTTCATGCTGCACTCGGGTTCGCGCGGCGTGGGCAACGCCATCGGCACGCACTTCATCGAACTCGCGAAGAAGGACGCCGAGCAGCACCAGCGCAACCTGCCCGACCAGGACCTGGCGTACTTCGAGGAGGGCGCCAAGTACTTCGGCGACTACGTGCGTGCGGTGGGCTGGGCTCAGAAGTTCGCGCGAGCGAACCGCGAAGTGATGATGCAGCGAGTGGTCGCGGCCGCGCGCAAGGTCATTGCCAAGCCTTTCGAGGCGCACGTGGAAGCGGTGAACTGCCACCACAACTACGTGAGCCGCGAGACGCATTTCGGCGAAGACGTGCTCGTGACCCGAAAGGGGGCGGTGAGCGCCAAGGCCGGCGAGCTGGGGATCATCCCGGGAAGCATGGGGGCCAAGAGCTACATCGTGCGGGGAAAGGGAAACCCCGAGAGCTTCATGAGCTGCAGCCACGGCGCCGGTCGAAAGATGAGCCGTACCAAGGCCAAGAAGCTCTACACGGTGGCCGATCAGATCGCCGCGACGGAAGGCGTGGAATGCCGGAAGGACGCCGACGTGATCGACGAGATCCCGATGGCCTACAAGGACATCGACGCGGTGATGGATGCGCAGAAGGACCTGGTGGAGGTGGTCTACACGCTCAAGCAGGTCGTATGCGTGAAGGGATGAAGGCGAGGCCGGTGCACGGCCTTGTGGCGGGGATGCCGTAGAAGCGAAGGGCTCGGGCCCTCCTTCGCGGCAACTCGCGCATTGGAAAGGTCCGAGAGATGAAGAAGAGCAACAAGCAACGGCGCGCTGAGATCAAGACGCGTCGCCTCGAGCGCGCCGCCGCATCGGCCGCACGTCTGCGAGAGAAAGATGTCCGTCTGCCGCAGACCGACTACGCGTTCGCCCTCGGCTGCGAGCCGGCGGATCGGTCTGTTCTCGAGCGATACAACAACACCTATGGCGTGCTGCCTGCCTTCTACGAGGACCGCCCCTTCACCTGCCGCGATTGCGGCGCCGAGGAAGTGTGGACGGCCAAGCAGCAGAAGTGGTGGTACGAGGTCGTGCACGGGCATATCGATAGCCGCGCCGCGCGATGCCTCGCGTGCCGGCGCGCACTGCGCGAGCGACTGCGCGACGCGCCGCCGGGCGCGAACCTGCTGCGCGAGCAGACGGATCGCCTTCGTGCGCTGGGCGATGCAAAACCGACCGCGAGTGCCGTCGCCGAGGTCGAGGCCGCGCTTGAAAGCAAGTGGTGGAGCCTGCGCGTCGTGGCGATCCAGACCATGGCGCGATGGGGCGGCGAAGCGAACCTCGCGAAGCTGCATGAGCTGATGGCGGCCCGCCCAGAAGGCGGTCGCCGATACTTTGCCTGGGAGCGCGTTGCCGCCGATGCGGCGAGGCGTGCGCTGATGAACACGGAGCGATGGCCTTGACGACGATGATGAAACTGACTTTCCTGGGGACCTCTTCCGGCACCCCCACGCGCCACCGCAACGTCTCCGGACTTGCCGTGCAGACTGTGCTCGGGGCCGACTGGTTCCTGGTCGACTGCGGCGAGGGTACGCAGCATCGCGTGCTGCAGACGCCGCTCTCGCTGAACGACCTGGCCGCCGTGTGCATCACGCATGTGCACGGCGACCATTGTTATGGGCTGCCGGGGCTGCTCGCGAGCGCAGGCATGGGCAAGCGGACGAAGCCGCTGAAGCTGATCGCGCCGCTGCCGGTGTGGCAGTGGTTCGAGGCCACGCGCATGCTGACGGACCTGCATCTGCCCTACGAAGTCGAGCATGTGGATGTCGAGGCGCAGCAACTGGTGTACGAGGCGCCCGGCGTGCGCATCGAGCGCCACGCGCTGCTGCATCGCGTGCCCAGCCACGCGTACCGCGTGCAGGCCCAAACGCGGCGCGTGCGGCTGAAGGCGGATGCGCTGCGTGCCGTCGGCCTTCCGCCCGGCCCTGCGTGGCGTGCATTGCAGAGCGGTGAGGACGTGCCCTTCAACGGCGAGGTGCTGCGCAGCGCTGATTTCGTCGACACGCAGGTCGACGCTGCCAGCGTGCTTGTCGGCGGCGACAACGCCGAACCGTCGTTGCTGCGAGATGCCTGCCAGGGAGTGCAGTTGCTGGTGCATGAAGCCACCTTCACTCAGGACGCGCTCGACAAGGTCGGGCCCGGCCCGATGCACAGCTCGGCACGCCTGCTGGCCGAGTTCGCGCAGTCGGTCGAGGTACCGAACCTGATCCTCACGCACTTCAGCGCGCGCCACCAGAACGAGGAAGGCATGGAGGCGCTGATGGCCGAGACGCAGGCGCACTACCGCGGCCATGCGTTCCTGGCCAGCGACCTGGATGTCTACGAGCTCGACAGTGCCGGCGAGGTGGCCGTCACGCGAGCCCGATGAGAAGAGAGAGACAAGAAAGAAAAAGAAGGAAGAACCGAAGATGAGTACCGAAGAAGAATTCCTGCGTTCCGCCCATCCGATCGAACCCGCCATGCGCGCGCAGATCATGGAGGCGCTGAGCGACATCGAGGCGAAGCACGACGTGACCGTGCTCTTCGCCTGCGAATCCGGCAGCCGCGGCTGGGGCTTCGCCTCGCCCGACAGCGACTACGACGTGCGCTTCATCTACGTGAACCGCCTGCCGTGGTACCTCACGGTGATGCCGCACCGGGACGTGATCGAGGTGCCGATCAGCGGCGACCTCGACATCAACGGCTGGGACCTGCGTAAGGCCCTGGGCCTGATGCGCGAGTCGAACCCGACGCTGCTCGAATGGCTGCGCTCTCCCGTCGTGTACCGCGACGACGCAACGGCGATGCCACGCTTTCGCGAACTGTCGGAGGCGGTGTTCTCCAACGCACGCGCCTGGCATCACTACGCCTCGATGGCGAAGAAGAACTTCCGCGAGCACCTGCAGGCCGACGAGGTTCGCTACAAGAAGTACCTCTACGTGCTGCGTCCGCTGCTGGCTGCGCGCTGGATCCGCACGCAGCCCGGCGTGCCTCCGATGCGCTTCGCCGACCTCGCGCAGCGCACGCTCGACCCGGTGCGCGACGCCGCGCTGATCGCCGAGATCAACGCGCTGCTCGAAGTGAAGATGCGCGCCGGCGAGGCCGCGACCAGCCCGCGCTGGAGCGGCATCCATGCGTTCATCGAAGCCGAGCTGGCGGCCAACGCGGTGGAGTCGGTGGCGCCACTGCCGCGTGCCGAGGAGGCAGGACTCGATGATTTCCTGCACGAGACCGTGCTGCGTTTCGAGCAGCGGAAGAAGCAGGAGGAGGCACCGCATGGTTGAACTCGACGGTTCCCAGGGTGAGGGCGGCGGCCAGATCCTGCGCACCAGCCTCGCGCTGTCGATGGTCACGGGCCAGCCGATGGCCATCGAGAAGATCCGCGCCGGTCGCGCCAAGCCGGGCCTGATGCGACAGCACCTCGCCTGCGTGAACGCGGCCGCTGCCATCAGCGGCGCGCAAGTCGATGGCGCCGAGCTCGGTTCGCAGTCGCTGCGTTTCGCGCCCGGCCCGGTGCGCGCTGGCGAGTACCGCTTCGCGATTTCTGGCGCGGGCAGCTGCATGCTTGTGCTGCAGACGGTGCTTCCGCCTCTGCTGCTCGCCGGTTCGCAGAGCCGCGTGCACCTGAGCGGCGGCACGCACAATCCGATGGCGCCGCCGTTCCATTTCCTGGAGCGTGCGTTTGCCCCGCTGGTGCGCCGACTGGGTGCGGACCTGCAACTGACGCTGCGCCGCTGCGGCTTCTATCCGGCCGGCGGTGGGGAGGTCGAGGCGGTCATCGTGCCCGCAGCCGGTGCGCTGCGGCCCTTCGACCTGATGGCGCGCGGTGCGCACCAGTCGAACTACGCCGAATGCCTGGCGCCCGGCATCCCGCGCCATGTGCCGACGCGCGAGCTCGAAACGTTGGGCGGCGCGATGGGCTGGTCGGGCGAGCAGCTGCGCTTCGGCTCGGTGCGCCAGAACGAAGGTCCGGGCAATGCGCTGCTTGCCACGCTGGCCTACGAGCACGTGACCGAGGTTTTCACCGCCTTCGGCGAGAAGTCGCTGAGCGCCGAGCAGGTCGCGCACGGGCTGGTGAAGGAGCTGCGCTCGTTCCAGAAGAGGAGCGAGGCGGCCGTGGGCCCGCACCTGGCGGACCAGCTGGCGCTGCTGCTGGCGCTCGCGGCGTGGCAGGGCAAGAAGGAATGCGCCTTCACCTGCAGCGAGGTGACCGAGCACACGCGCACCAACTGCGCGGTGATCGAGCGCTTCCTGCCGGTACGCTTCGCGATCGCCGAGAGCCGCCAGGCCTGCACGGTGCAGGTCGCGCCGGCCTGAGGTGGGCGCACGGCCGGTGTCTGCGGCTGGCGGAAAACTCCTTTCCGTTTTCCGCCATTGAACTGCGGGCGAGCCGGCGTATCGTGGTGGCCCGGCACGGGCCGGGGGACGGACGGATTCGTCCAGGCAGACATCTATCGGAGACACCCGAGACAGGGCACCAGGCCATGACCACACCCTCGTTCATCTACACCAGCGCACCCCAGCGGGTGGTTTTCGGCGCAGGTTCGCTGCAGCACCTGGCCCGCGAGATCGATGCGCTTGGCGCGCGCCGGGCGTTGGTGCTCTCGACGCCCGAGCAGCGCCCGCAGGCCGAGCGCGTGGCCGACATGCTCGGCGCCCATGCGGCGGGGGTGTTCGACCGCGCCGTGATGCACGTGCCCATCGAGACCGCACGCGAGGCGAGGGAGGTGGCCGGCAAGCTCGGCGCCGACTGCGCCGTCGCCATCGGAGGCGGCTCCACCACCGGGCTGGGCAAGGCCATCGCGCTCGATTCGGGCCTGCCGATCCTTGCCATCCCGACCACCTACGCGGGCTCCGAGATGACGCCGATCTACGGCATCACCGAAGCCGGCATGAAGAAGACGGGCAAGGACTTCCGGGTGCTGCCGCGCACCGTGATCTACGACCCCGAGCTCTCGCTCGGACTGCCCGTGGGCATGAGCGTGACCAGCGGCATCAACGCCATCGCGCACGCGGCCGAAGGGCTCTATGCGGTCGACTCGAACCCGATCATGGACCTGATGGCGCAGGAGGGCATCGCCGCGTTGGGCCGCGCGCTGCCGGCCATCCGCGCCACGCCCAAGGACCCGGCCGCCCGCAGCGACGCGCTCTACGGCGCATGGCTGTGCGGCACGGTGCTGGGCAATGTCGGCATGGCGCTTCACCACAAGCTGTGCCACACGCTGGGCGGCAGCTTCAACCTGCCGCATGCCGAAACGCACACCATCGTGCTGCCGCATGCGCTGGCCTACAACGACGCGGCGGCGCCCGAAGCCATGGCGAAGATCGTGAAGGCGCTGGCTGGAAGCGGCAGCGCCGCGCAGGCCGTGTACGACCTGGCCCGTGACAACGGCGCGCCGGTCGCGCTGCGCGACATCGGCATGAAGGAGGCCGATCTCGACTTGGCCTGCGAGCACGCGCTCAAGAACCAGTACCCCAATCCACGCCCGCTGGAGCGCGCGGCGATCCGCGCGCTTCTGCAGAACGCCTGGGAAGGCGTGCGGCCCTGAGCCCGCGCGTTAGGGGCGTGCCGTGCTGGGCAGGCTGGCCTGCCGCGTGAACGAGACGCTGGGCTTCCTGTAGGCCGCGGGCACTTCGTCGCGGTAGAAGGCGCGGCGGTCCAGGCTCTGCAGCGGGTTGTTGGCAGCGGCCACGGCCTGCTCGCGCACGGTGGCGCGGTCGAGCGTGGAACTGAAGGCCACGGCGCCTTCGGCGGCGGCGTCCGAATAGCGGTTGCCTTCGCGCGTCGCGGCCACGGCTTCGGCCTTCACGTCGCTGCGGCTGGCGGAAGAGGTGAGGGGCTGCACGCCTTCATAGGCTTCGGCGTGGGCGCCGGCCGCGCCCAGCATGGCGAAGGCTGCGGCGAGGGCGGATGCGGCGATGCGTTGCTTGTTGTTCATTGCGAGATTCCTTTCGAGTGGTTCGGGCCGATCAGAGCGGCAGTGCGTCGCCACGGGCGGCAGCGCGGGCAGCGGCACGCACGGCGGCGCGGTCGACGGTGCTGGCCACCATCGGGGCCACGCCCGACGAAGCGGCTTCGGCGTAGGGGTTGTCGGCACGCGCTGCGGCGACGGCTTCGGCGCGCACGGCGGCGCGGCTGGTCGACGAGGCGATCACCGGGGCGGGGCCGGCGCTGGCGCCGTCGGCATAGGGGTTGTCGGTGCGCGCGGCGGCCACGGCTTGGACATGCACGTCGGCGCGGCTGGCGGCGGAGGTGATCGGATGCACGCCTTCATAGGTTTCGGCGTGGACCGCGCCCGCTGCGCCGAGCATGGCGAATGCGATGGCGGAGAGAGCGGCGATGCGTTGCTTGGTGTTCATGATGCGAGTCCCTTTGCTGACTGTGTGGGCGGCGGACATTCGTCGTTGCCACGGGATGCAGTGTGAAACCGCATCGTGGTTCGCGATGTGCGTTTGCGCACCGCTTTCGCCAACTGGCAGCTAGAGGGAGGCCGTTGTCGCCGCAGTCGCGGTCGCCGTCACCTGCGGCGCGTACAGCACCGCCAGGGGCTCCGAGCGGCCCCGCACCTTCAGCACTTCGGCCTCGCCCATGGCGTGCGCCATGCCGGCCTGCTCGGCCGCGAAGAGCGACACCACGAGGCGCGAGGCGGCGGTCTTCGAATGGTCCTGCAGCCGGCTCGCGGTGTTGACCACCTCGCCGATGGCGGTGAAGGTGGTGGTCTCCAGGTAGCCCACTTCGCCCACCGCCGCACGGCCCGCGTGCAGGCCCATGCCGAACTCCAGCCGCTGGCCGAACTGCGCCTCGAAGCCTTCGCTCCACGCGTCCATGCGCTGGCCGATCAGCTCGGTCGCGCGCATCGCCTGCCTGCAGGCGGTGGGCAGGTCGCAGTCGAGGCCGAAGATCGCCATCACGCTGTCGCCGATGAACTGGTTGGGCACGCCGCCGCTTTCGCGCACGGCCGCGCCCACGGTGGCGAAGTAGCGGTCGAGCACGTAGGCCAGGTCGAAGGGCCACTGCCGCTCCGACAGGCCCGACCACCGCCGCAGGTCGACGAAGAGGATCGCCACGTCGCGCTCGCGCCCGAAGCTGCCCACCGGCGCGGGTCGGCCCTCGTTGGGCAGCGGCGCGAACAGCGGCGTGACCTCGATGTCGCCGCGCGGGCGCAGCTGGCAGGCCAGCCGCACGTCGGCCGGCGCGCGCACCCTGTCGAGCGTGCGCCGCTCGTCGCGGCCCGGCTCGCCGATGTGTTCGGCTGGGCCGGCCACGCGCACGCGGCAGGTGGAGCAGCGCGCCCGTCCGCCGCAGATCGAGACGTGGTCGATGCCGTGGGAGCGGCTCGCCTCCAGCACGCTCCACCCGCGCGGAACCTGTACCGTGCGGCCGGGGTAGCGCAGCGCCACCTGCGGCTGGCGCGACCAGCGCGAGAAGCTGTTGCGGCCCCAGCGCGCCGCCAGCAGCGCCGCCAGCGCCAGGCCGTAGCCCCACTTGATTGCGTTCTCGGCGGTGCCCAGGGCCTTGGACTGCTCGGCCGTGGGCAGGGCGGCCGGCGGCACGCCGGTCCACTGGAACTCGCGCCCCATCGAAACGAAGCCCATCGCGGCGGACAGCGGCAGCACCACGGCCACCGCCAGCAGCAGGTGCGAGAAGCGCCGCCATGCCGGCTTGGCCCGCAGTGCGAAGTGCAGGCCCAGGCAGCCGTGGGTCCAGGCCGCGAGCAGCATCAGCAGCTGCGCGGCGGCGCCCTGCCAGTCCCACAGTCCCCAGACCACGCGTACGTACGAGCCCTCGATGCCGTAGGCCTGGTAGGCGCCGCGCATGGCCGTGAGGTGAGTGGCCAGCAACAGCGGAAGCGCGAAACCCAGCGCCACGCGCAGGCCCTCGAGCGGGGGCATGCGCAGGGTGCGCCGCTCCCACAGGGCGACCACGGCCAGCGCGAGGTGCGTGGCGGCCGCGCCATAGAGCAGGGCGGTGCCCGCGATGGTGTGCCAGAAGGCCTGTACGCCGCGCAGCATGGTCTCGGCGGCGGCGAACGAATAGACGCCCAGCGAATGGTTCAGCAGGTGCAGCGTGACGTAGGCCATCAGCACCAGCCCGCTCGCCCAGCGCAGATTGCGCCGCGTGGGCGGTCTCAGCGAAAACGCGGCGGCGGGGGAGGCGTCGGAGGGGGCTTCAGGGGAACGTCTGGCCATGAACGGGTTCGAAGCGGCACCCGAGCATAATCCGCGCGCCCATCCCCGTTGACCACCGACCCCCGGCATGGCCAGACCCGAACCTACCCCCCGTTCCAGCCTTGCGCTTCGCCAGATCGCGTTGCTCGAAGGCCTTTCAGACCAGCGGCTGGACCTTCTGGCCCAGCAATGCCTGTGGCACAGCGTGGAGGCCGGCAAGCCCCTGCTGCTGCGCGCCGAGCAGCAGGGCGAGGTGTTCCTGCTGGTCTCGGGCCGGGTGAGGGTGACGACCTACTCGGCCAATGGCCGGCAGGTGACCTTCCGCGATTCCGAAGCCGGCGAGCACTTCGGAGACATCTCCGCCATCGACGGCGGCCCGCGCTCCGCCGACGTGGTCACGCTGGAACCCAGCGTGGTCGCCAGCCTCGACCGGGCCTCCTTCATGGCCCTTCTGCGCGATGAGCCCCTGGTGGCCGGCCGGGTGATGCTGCGGCTGGCGACGCTGGTGCGGCAGCTGTCGGAGCGGGTGATCGACCTGAGCACCCTGGGCGTGCAGAACCGGCTGCATGCCGAGCTGCTGCGCCTGGCCCGCGCTGCCGGCGTCGAGGGCAACCAGGCCCGGCTCGACCCGGCGCCCAAGCACGCGGCGCTGGCCAGCCAGATCAGCACCAACCGCGAGCAGGTGACCCGCGAGCTCAACGCGCTGGCGCGCAGCGGCGTCCTGAGCAAGGACGACAAGGCCCTTCTGGTCGCCGACGTGGCGCGGCTGGAGCAGATGGTCTCCCAGGTACGCGGCGATTGAGGCTTTCCCCCGGGGCTTCGCGCGCTTCGGATCGCTGCGCCAAACCCCCTCCTGGAGCAACACCGCGGCCCGGCAAAGCCGGTTGCGCGGTGTTCCACGAATGATTCGCCGGCTAGCTCAGTTCCAGCGGCCCTTGGTGCCGCCCAGCGAGAAGCGGCCGGCGCCCAGCAGCACCACGGTCAGCGCGCCGAACAGGTACAGGCCCTGCAGTTCCAGCGCCCAGCCGCCCTGCTTGGTCAGCGCGAAGAAGTCGGCCATGTGCACCAGGCCGAAGGCCACCAGCATGTTGATGACCACCACGCCTGCGGCGGCGCGGGTGTAGAGGCCCGCGATCATCAGCAGCGGCGCGACGATCTCGCCAACGTAGACCAGGTAGGCGATGCCGCCCGGCAGGCCGGCCTTGGCCAGCATGCCGGCGATGAAGCCCACGCCGGCCGAGAGCTTGAAGATGCCGTGCAGCAGCACCAGGAAGCCGACCGTCACGCGGATCAGCAGCTTGCCGGAATCGTCCAGCGAGGAGGGGGAGAGGGCGGACAGCGGCGACGCGATCGGCGCACGCGGGGTGTTGGCGGCGGTGGCCTGGGTGTTCATGGCAGATCCTTGCAGGGTGGAAACAGACGGTGGGCCCGCCGCGGGATGCGACGGTTGCGGTTCCAGTGTGCGGGGCTGCGAAAGGCGGGGATGTGCGTTTACGCACATGTTTCAAGCATTGGCTGCGGCGCGTTCCCTTTCGTGGAACGCGGCGCAACCGGCTTGCGGGGCCGAAGGTGTCGCCGCGGCCGAGGGCGGCAAAGCGGCGCGAATTGCGCGCAGCCTGGGGGCGAGCCTAGAACCTCCCGGTCCACTTGCGCTCGTATTCCATCTTCTGGAAGTGCGCCGCCATGAAGTCGATGAAGCTGCGCACCTTGGCCGACAGGTGCTTGCGGCTCGGGTAGGCCAGGTTGATGGTCAGGTGCGGCAGGTCCCAGTCGTCCAGCGTTGGCACCAGCCGGCCGGCCACGATGTCGTCGTAGACGATGTAGGTAGGCTGCACCAGGATGCCCATGCCGTCGAGCGCCGCCGCGCGCAGCACCTGCCCGTCGTTCGATTCGAGCAGGCCGGTGACCGACACCGTGTGCGTCTCGTTCCCGCGGCGAAAGCGCAGCTCGTTCGGGTTGTTGGCGTGGGTGTAGATCAGCAGCTTGTGCTGCTTCAGCTCTTGCAGCGTCTTCGGGAAGCCGTGCTGCGCGAAGTAGCGCGGCGAGGCGGCCAGGATGCGCCGCGTCTCGCCGAGCCGGCGGATGGTCACGTTCGAATCGGGCTCGAACTCGCGGGTGCGGATCGCCACGTCGATGTTGTTGTCGATCAGGTCGAAGTAGCGGTTGGCCGCCTCCACGTGCACCGTCACGCCGGGGTAGCGGTCGGTGTACTCGCGCAGCAGCGGCGCGATGTGGTGGATCGAGAACGACAGCGAGGCCGTCACGCGCAGCGTGCCCGTGGGGTTGAGCGAGGTGGCGTTCACCGCCGATTCGGCGTCCGACAGGTCGGCCAGGATGGTGCGGGCGCGGCCGCAGAACTCGCGGCCGGTGTCGGTGAGGTAGAGCCGGCGCGTGTTGCGCTCGACCAGCCGCGCGCCCAGCCGTTCCTCGAGCGCGCTCAGGTGGCGGCTCGCGGCCGCGTTCGAGAGGCCCAGCGCCTCGGCGGCGCGGCTCAGGCTGCCGGCATCGGCGATCTGCACGAGCAGGGCGATTTCGGTCCAGCGGTCCATGGGCGTTCTTTGTCTCCGGGCTTGCCTGCCGTGCGCGGTTCTCGCCGGACCGATCGCGGGGCTGAACCGGGCCCCGGACGCCTGCGGGCGGGCAGGCTGGGGATTCTATGTGGCGCGCCCTGGGCGGGGCGCGCGCGGGTGCCAGGCGAAAGCCGGTTCCAGTCAGGTCCCGTTAGGCCGGAAGCTTTACAAAGGGAGGCAATGAATTCCTGGCCCTTCCTTCCCGGCGCCCGTCCGGCGCCCGCTCCCGCTCGGCATCTTTCACTGAACGGCGCCGTCGTCATCGCGCTGCTGGCGCTGGTCGTGCTCTGGACGCTGCCCATGGCCGGCTTCTACGAGACCCCGCCCTGGGACAACGTCGAGGAGCTCTTCTGGGGCGGCAGCATGCAATGGGGCTACTACAAGCATCCGCCGCTGCCGAGCTGGCTGATGGGCCTGCCGGTCCTGCTGGCCGGCCGCCAGCCCTGGCTGACCTATGCAGCGGGCGTGGGCTGCGGCGTGGGCGCGCTCTACATCATGTGGCGCTGGTCGCTGAGCATGATGCCGCCGCTGCGGGCGGCGCTGGCGGTGCTGCTCGGCTCGCTCGTGACCTACCACGTGCAGCGCGCCACCATCTTCAACCACAACACGGTGCAGCTGCTGCCGATGGCGGGCTACTGGTGGATGCTGTGGCGGGTGCTGCGCACGCCGTCGGCGGGCGGCCGCTTCGACTGGCTCTGGCTCGGCGCGTTCGCGGCGCTGTCGATGCTCACCAAGTACAGCGCCCTGGTGCAGTTCGCGGTGGGTGCGGGCTTCATCGCCTGGGAGGGCTCGTGGCGCGATGCGCGCGTGCGCCGCGACCTGCTGCGCGCTGCCGGCGTGGCGCTGCTGCTGATGGCGCCGCACCTCGCATGGCTGCTGCAGCACGGCGACCAGACCATCGGCTACGCGCGGCACTCGATGCATCCCTCGGGGCCGCTGCTCAAGCACGTGCATCCGCGGCCGCTTCGCATCCTGCTGGTGCAGGTCGCCCGGCTGTCGCCGATGCTCCTTTTCGTGGCCTGGGCCTGGTTCATGCGCGAAAGAGGCGCCGTGCAGGATCAGAAGACGGCACGCGGCGGCTTCGACCGGCGCTTCCTCGCCTGGGCGACCTTCGGGCCGGTGTGCCTGGTGCTGGCGATGTCGGTGCTCTTCAACATGCGCCTCGTGGCTTCGTGGCTCAGCACCTTCTTCCTGCCGGTCGCCGTGTGGGCGGTGATGGTGGTGCCGGGCCTGGAGGCCGAGCGCTGGACGCGTCGCCGATGGATCGGCACGCTCGTCGCGGCCGCCGTCCTGCACGTTGCCGGATCGTTCGGCCAGGCCTGGGTCGACGGCGTCTGGAGTGCGCGCCATGGCTACATCACGCGCGCCAACCTGCCTTCCGGCCGGATCGCCGAGGCCGTCGAGGCCGTATGGCGCGAGCGCGCGGGCGACCGCCCGCTGCGGCTCATGGTGGGCGACACCTGGTTCGCCGGCGCGGTGGTGCTGCACATGGACGCGGACGTGCAGCTGCTGATCGACGGCGACCCGCGCACCTCGCCATGGCTGCCGCCCGATGCACTGGCGCGCGAAGGCGGCATGGTGCTGATCCTCGACACGCCCGAATTCCGCTCCGAAGGCGCCCTGCTGGAGCCGCTGCTGGCCACCGCCAGCTGCACCGGCAGCCTGCGCATGCCCTGGGCGGGCGAGGACGACGCGCGCAGCGTGCGGGTGCGCTGGGGCATCCTGCCGGGCAGCGACGTGCGGGAAGAGCTGCGAAGCTGCCTGCCGCCGGCTTCGCCCTGACCCGGGCCCGGCGCCCGGCGACCTTTCCGCTGCACGGAAAAATCATTTGCACCGTGGCGCTTCAAGCGCCGTGTCGCCCGCCCTAAAGTTCCTTGCGGTCGATCGACGACCGGACAACACGGAGACAGCCACGATGCGCAACCTCAACCAGGACAACATCACCCAGGCCGTGCTCGCGCGCTTCGCCGACACGCCCGATCCGCGCCTGCGCGAGATCCTGACCAGCCTGGTGCAGCACCTTCACGCCTTCGCGCGCGAGGTGAAGCTCACCGAGGACGAATGGTTCCAGGGCATCCAGTACCTCACGGCCACCGGGCAGAAGTGCGACGACAAGCGGCAGGAGTTCATCCTGCTGTCGGACGTGCTGGGGCTGTCGATGCTCACCATCGCGATGAACAACGACAAGCCGGCCGGCTGTACCGAGGCCACCGTGTTCGGCCCCTTCTACTTCGAGGGCGCGCCCGAGTACGAGCACGGCGACGACGTGGCCAACGGCGCCGAGGGCGAGCCCTGCGACGTGTTCGCCACGGTGCGCGGCCTCGACGGCGAGCCGGTGGCGAACGCTGTCGTCGACGTGTGGCAGGCCGACGCGGGCGGCCACTACGACGTGCAGCACGCCGGCCTCGACCATGCGGAGAACCGCGGCACGCTGCGCACCGGGCCCGACGGTTCGCTGCACTTCCGCAGCGTGGTGGCGGTGGCGTACCCGATCCCCGTCGACGGGCCGGTGGGCGACCTGCTGCGCGCGACCAGGCGACATCCGTGGCGGCCCGCGCACCTGCACTTCAAGATCGAGGCGCCGGGCTACGAGCGGCTCATCACGCACGTGTTCCGCGACGGCGACGAGTACCTGGATTCGGATGCGGTGTTCGCGGTGCGCCAGTCGCTGGTCGCGCCATGGAAGAAGCAGGACAACGGCCGCTGGCGCCTGGACTTCGACTTCGTGCTCAATCCGCTGAAGCAGACGGCTCGGCGGTAGCCCGCAGCCGGCACGCGCGGTGCCATGCTGCTACGCTCGGAAGGCAAGCCCGCCCCCAGGCGGGTTTTCTCTTGTCTTCCTTCCCCATGGCTTTTCCCCTGATCACCGACCCGTACTTCTACGCGGTCGCCATTCCCGCCGTGCTGCTGCTCGGCATCAGCAAGAGCGGCTTCGGCGCGGGCTTCGGCTCGCTCGCGGTGCCGATGATGGCGCTGGCCGTCACGGTGCCGCAGGCGGCCGCCATCCTGATGCCGCTGCTGCTGCTGATGGACCTGCTGGGCCTCGCGGCGTTCCGGCGCGACTTCGACCGCACGCTGCTGAAGTTCCTGATTCCGTTCGGGCTGCTGGGCACGGCGATCGGCACGCTGCTGTTCCGCGTGCTCTCGGCGCACACGGTGGCGGGCATCGTCGGCGTGTTCACGCTGCTCTTCCTGGCGCAGCGCCTGCTCTTTCCGCCCAAGCCCGACGATCCATTGCCCTCGCGCGGCGTCGGCGCGGTGCTGACGACGGTGTCGGGCTTCACCAGCTTCATCGCGCATGCGGGCGGGCCGCCGATCAACGCCTACGTCATTCCGCTGCGGCTCTCGCCGGTGATCTTCACGGCCACCATGGCCTACTTCTTCTTCGTGGTGAACCTGAGCAAGTGGATTCCCTACGCATGGCTCGGCCTGCTCGACTTCCGCACGCTGGCCACCTCGCTGGTGCTGATGCCGATCGCGCCCTTCGGCGTGTGGGTCGGCATCCGCATCGCGCGGCGCATCGATGCGACGTGGTTCTATCGCTTCGTGTATCTGGGCATGTTCCTGACAGGGCTCAAGCTCGTCTATGACGGCTTTCTGGCCTGAGGCCGGCGAAGCGACACGAAGTGCGCGAAGCCTGGGGGCGAGCCTAGAACTCAACGATGGATTTGAAGCCGCCGAAGATCATCCTCTTGCTGTCGAAGGGCATGGTCTTGGGGTCCATCCCCGTGATGCGAGGGTCGGCCATGACCTTCGCGTTGACGGCGTCGCGGTGCTTGCGCGACTTGTAGACGATCCACGAGAAGGCGACGGTCTCATCGGGCTTCTGCTTCACGCTCTGCGGAAAGGACGTGAGCTTGCCCGGCTTCACGTCGTCGGCGATGCACTCCACGTATTCGAGTGCGCCGTACTCCATCCACACCTTGCCGGCCTTGCGCGCCAGCTTGCGGTAGGCCTCGACGTTGGCCGAGGGAATGGCGAGGACGAAGCCGTCTACATAGCGAGCCATGGTTGTTCTCCTGAAGAGTCTGTGGAACCGTTGAAGAAAGAAGACCGGCGGTTGCATGGCAGGTTGCCGCTCATTGCGAGGCCGCCGTTTCGTGGGGTGCTGCTGTTTCTTCGTTGTTCTGCGTCTGCCCCGGCATGGCGGAGCGAAGCAGCAAGGCACCGAGCAGGCCCGCCACCGCCGCGAACACGGCGCCGACGAGGAACGCGAGGTTGTAGCCGCCGGTGAGTGCCAGCGGCAGTTGCGCACCGGCAGCTTCCATCGATGCGGAGCGCGCGGCGGCGGCGCTTGCCAGCACGGCCAGGCCCAGCGCGCCGCCCATCATGAAGGAGGTGTTGACCACGCCCGAGGCCAGGCCCGAGTCGGAGGGGCTCACCTCGCTCATCGCGGCCAGCAGCACAGGGTTGAAGGCCATGCCCGCGCCCAGGCCCAGCAGCATCATGCCGGGCAGCACGTCGAGCGCGAAGCTGCCGTTGACCGGCGCGCGCGCGAACAGCGCCAGCCCGATGGCCGCGAGCCACAGTCCCGCCGCCAGCGGCTTGCGGATGCCGAAGCGCATCACGATCCTGGCCGACAGGCCCAGCGAGAACACCGCCATGATGATGTTGGCCGGCAGGAAGGCCAGGCCGATCTGCATCGGCGTGTAGTTCAGCACCAGCTGCATGTAGAGCGCCGAGATGAAGAACCACGCGAACATGGCCGCCGCCCACAGCACGCCGACCACGTTGGCCACCGACACGCTGCGCAGCTTGAAGAGACCCAGCGGCATCAGCGGATGCTGCACGCGCGCTTCGATGGCGATGAAGATCGCCAGCAGCACCACCGCGGCGCCAAGCAGGCCCAGGGTCTGCGTGGAGCCCCAGCCGGCCTCGTTGCCGTTGACCACGCCGTACACCGCGAGCATGAGCGACAGCGTCACGGTGATGGCGCCCGCCACGTCGAGCTTCTCGCCGTGCGCATGGCCGCGCGCGCTGGGCAGAAGCGCCACGCACAGCGCATACACCGCCACGCCGATCGGCAGGTTCACCAGGAAGATCCAGTGCCAGCTCAGCGTGCTCGTGAGCAGGCCGCCCAGCAGCACACCGATGCTGCCGCCGCCGGCGCACACGAAGCCGTACACGCCCATCGCCTTGGCGCGGTCGGCCGGTTCGGTGAAGAGATTCATGATGAGCGAGAGCGACACGGCCGACACCACCGCGCCGCCCAGGCCCTGCACCGCGCGCGCCGTCACCAGCAGGCCCTGCGAGGTCGAGACCCCGCAGGCCAGCGATGCCAGCGTGAACAGCACCAGGCCCGCGAGGAACACGCGGCGGTGGCCATACAGGTCGCCCAGCCGGCCTCCGAGCAGCAGGAAGCCGCCGAAGGTCAGCATGTAGGCGTTCACCACCCAGACCAGCGAGGTCTCGGTGAAGCCCAGGTCGGTACGGATCGAGGGCAGTGCCACGTTCACGATGGTGGTGTCGAGCACGATCATCAGGACGCCCAGGCACAGCACCATCAATGCGAGCCAGCGCTTGCGGCTGTCGAGTTGGTTGGTCATGGGAAGCGGATTTCTTGGAGTGGAGGGTGAGGGACTCAGACCAGCGGCTTGCCGCCGTTGATGAGCCACGGGGTGCCGAAGCGGTCGGTCACCATGCCGAAGCCTTCGACCCAGAAGGTCTTCTCGAAGGGCATGCCCACATGGCCGCCCTCGGCGAAGGCGTCGAAGACGCGCCGGGCCTCGGCCACGGTCTCGATGGTCAGCGCGACGCCGAAGCCCTTCATGCCCTGGTACGGCTGGCCGGGCATGGAGTCGGAGGCCATCAGGATGCCGCCGCCGTAGGCGAGCGAGGCATGCATGAGGCGCTTCTTCGCCTCGGGTGGGAACTGCTCGGTGTCGGGCGCGTCGCCGACGGTCATCATCATCTGCATGGTGCCGCCGAGCGTCTTCTCGTAGAAGCGCATGGCCTCGGCTGCGTTGCCGTCGAAGGTGAGGTAGGCGTGGATGTTGGGCATGGTGTTTCCTTTCGCGGTTACTTTTCGGTGGCGGCCTTCAGGTTGGCAAGACCCGTCTCGAAGTCCTTGCCGATCATCTGGTCCATGTTGAAGAAGATGCCCATGAGCCTGGCGATGTAGGGGCTCGGGCCGTACATGGCCCAGGTGACCTGCGTCGCGCCGCCCTGGGGCTGAAGCGTGAATTCGGCGGTGTTGTGGCCCTCGAAGGGCTTGATGAAGTCGAGCTTGATCGCGACCTTCGACGAAGGCGCGGACTCCACGATCTCCATGTGGCCCGCGCCCGCCTTGTCGTTGCCTTCCCACGCATAGGTCGCGCCCTTGCCGCTCGCGCTGCCGCCGAAGCTGCGCTTCATGGCGGGGTCGAGCTTCTCGTAGGGCGACCAGGTGCCCCAGCGGTGGAAGTCGTCGATCAGCGGAAAGATCTTCTCGGCCGGAGCCTCGATGCGCGCGGTGCGTTCGACGCGGAAGGTGTCGGGCCGGGTGGCCGCATAGATCAGCAGCGCGGCGATCGCGAGCACGACGACGAGGGCGATTTTCTTGAGCATGGGTGGAGCTTTCTCTGGGATCCTGATGCGAGGGAAAGGCCGGTCAGCCCGGCTGCGCGACCACCAGCAGCCAGCCCACACCGAAGCGGTCGGTCAGCATGCCGAACTTGGAAGTGAAGAAGGTCGGGATCAGCGGCTGCATGACCTGGCCGCCTTCGGCCAGCGCGTCGAACCACTTGACGGCTTCGGCGTCGGTGCTGGCGGTGAGCGCGAGCATGATGCCCTCGAACTTCGGCTGGCCCGAGCAGCGGCCGTCGGAGGCCATCAGCTCGGTCTCGCCGATGCGGAACACCGCGTGCATCACCTTCTCGGCATCGGGCATGCCGCCGGCGCAGCCGGTTTCTTCGGTTTCCGACGGAGCGCCCGCGGGCGCTTCCTTGTAGCGCATGAGCTGCGTGACCTCGGCGCCGAGCGCCTTCCTGTAGAAGCCGAGCGCTTCGTCGCAGCGGCCTTCGAACGAGAGATACGACTGGACTTTCATGACGATTCCTTTGGACTGGTGAGGTGACTCGGAGGCCCGCCGGTGTCATGGGCCGCAAACAATCGGATTACTTTGTGTACACCGTCCACAAAGAATAACAGAGATAATGGACAGTGTCCACATGGAGAAGCGATGAAGCTCAACAACGTCCCCGAAAGCCTGCCGCCCGCGCGCAGCACGTATCGCCACGGCGATCTGCGCCGGGCGCTGCTGGAAGCAGGCATCGAACTGGCCCGCGACGGCGGTCCCGACGCGGTCGTGTTGCGCGAGGCCACCCGGCGCGTCGGCGTGGTGCCCAACGCGGCCTACCGGCATTTCGGCAGCCGGCAGGAGCTGCTGCTCGCGGTGCGCGAGGCGGCGCTGGCCGCGGCGGCGCAGGCCATGGAAAAGGAACTGGCGGCCCAGCCCTGCGACCAGCCCCCCGCCGACTTCGCGCGCGGCCAGGTGCGCGCCGTCGGCACCGCCTACCTGCGTTTCGCCCAGGCCGAGCCGGGCCTGTTCCGCACCGCCTTCGTGATCTCCGACGAAGGCCGCGGCGAACTCGGCCCCGGCAAGGCCGGCGAGAGCGGGCTCGATCCGTTCCAGCTGCTGGGGAAGGCCATCGACCGGCTGGTGGACGCCGGCGTGCTCGACCCGGCGCGGCGCCCGAACGCGGAGTACTGCGCCTGGAGCGCGGTGCATGGGCTGGCGCTGCTCATCATCGACGGGCCGCTGCGCGAGATACCGCCCGAGGCGGCCTACAAGCTGGGCCAGCAGCTCATCGACATGGTCGAGCGGGGCCTCTGAGGCCGGCGCTTCGACGGACCGTTTCTACAGATAGATCTTCTGCAGCAGCCGTATCAGCGTCTCGCGCTCCCGCGCCGTGAGCTTGGCGCTGGCATCGGCCTCGAGCTGGATCACGGTCTGCTCCGCCTCGCGGATCAATGTTTCTCCGGCGGCAGTGAGATGCAGGCCGACGGCTCGCCCGTCGTGCGGATGAGGGCGGCGCTCGATCAACCCGCGGCTGTCGAGCGTGGCCACCAGGCTCACCAGGTTGGGCGGCAGGATATCCAGCGCATTGCACAGCTGCCGCGAGGTGGCGCCCGGGTTGTGGGCCAGCAGCGAGAGCACCGAGAAGTCGATCTGCTTGAGCCCGTAGGGCGCCATGCGCTCCGCGAAGAAGGCGCTGACGATCAGCCAGGCCCGGCGGGCGTTGTAGCCGACCAGGGTTTCGAGCATGCGCGCGTCGAGCCGGTCGGGCTTGCTGCCTTGCGGCGCCGCGGCCTGTTCGCCTTTGGCGGAAGCGGATTTCGGGTTGGAGGCCATGGCCCGAGCGTAACCCCGCGCCGACTGCCGCGAATGCCCGGAGTGGCTAGTTGGAGACACCGGCACCGGGCGCGGCCGCCTGGGCCGCATGTGTCAGCGCCACCGTCTCGCAGGAGCGCTTGATGATGCCCATGCGCATCTCGAACTCCGGCAGCACCCAGCGCCGAAAGGCGGCGCCCGCGCGGGCCCTGGCCGCATCCTGCGGCGCCGCAGCCTCGATGCGCGCCCAGGCCCACGCCATCAGCGCGAGCATGGTCACGCGCAGGTAGTCCTCGGCCACCTCGTACGGCAGCACCGGGTTGGCATGCGCCGCCATCGCGATGGTGGTGCCCATGTAGCGCAGCTGCGCCAGCCGGCGCTGCACGTCGGCGTCGGCCTCGCGAGAGGCGTCCAGCGTGTCGCGCAGCTCCAGCAGCACGGCCGACATGGCGGCGCCGGCGTCCGGCAGCACCTTGCGCACGAGCAGGTCGATGGCCTGGATCTCGTTGGTGCCCTCGTAGATCATGGTCACCCGCGAGTCGCGCACGATCTGCTCGATGCCCCACTCGCGCACGTAGCCGTGCCCGCCGAATACCTGCAGGCACTCGCTCGCGCCGTGGAAGGCCTGGTGCGTGCACGCGGCCTTGAGCACCGGCGTGACCAGCGAGCACCAGCGCTGCGCGCGCTCGCGGGCCTTGGGGTCGGCGTCTTGTTCGGCCACGTCGAGCATCAGCGCGCTGCGATAGGCGATGGCGCGCGCGCCGTCGATCCAGGCGCGCTGCGTGTCGAGGATGCGGCGCACCGCCGGGTGCTCCGCTATCAGGTCGGCGCTCTCGCCGCCGCGGCTGGCGGGCACGGGGCCCGGCGCGCGCATCTGGCGGCGCTCGGCGGCATAGGCGTCGGCCTTCTGCCAGGCCGCGTCGAGCAGGCCGATGCCCTGCAGCGCGACGTGCAGCCGCGCCGAATTCATCATCACGAACATCGCGGCCAGCCCACGGCCCGGTTCGCCGACCAGCCAGCCGGTGGCCTCGTCGAAGCGCATGCTGCAGGTGGGGCTGCCGTGCAGGCCCATCTTTTCCTCGATGCGCTCGCAGTGCACCGCATTGCGCGTGCCGTCGGGCAGCAGCTTGGGCACCAGTGCGAGGGACAGCCCCTTGGGCCCGGCCGGCGCATCGGGCAGGCGGCACAGCACGAGGTGGATGATGTTCTGCGTCAGGTCGTGCTCGCCGCCGGAGATGAAGATCTTGCTGCCGCTCACCCGCAGGCTGCCGTCGGCTTGCGGGACCGCGCGCGTGCGCACCTGTCCCAGGTCGCTGCCCGCGTGGGCCTCGGTGAGGCACATGGTCGCGAGCCATTCGCCGGTCGCGATCTTCTGCAGGTAGCGCTGCTTCAGCTCCTCGCTGCCGTGGTGCTTGAGGCAGGCGTACGCGCCATGCAGCAGGCCCGGCGCCATCGTGAGGCCATGGTTGGCCGCGGCCAGCCATTCGTAGAGCACCGCTTCCAGCACCGCCGGCAGGCCCTGGCCGCCGTCTTCCTGCGCGGCCGAGAGAGCGGGCCAGCCGCCGTCGACGAAGGCCTGGTACGCATCGCGGAAGCCCGGTGGTGAGACGACGTCGCCGTCCGAGAAGCGACAGCCGATCTCGTCGCCGCCGCGGTTGATCGGCGCCACCACCTCCCCGACGAATCGACCCGCCTCCTCGAGCACCTGCGACTGCAGCGCCTCGTCGACTTCGGCAAAGGGCGCGAGCGCGGCAAGGCGCGCGGGGGCGTCGAGCACCGCGTTCAGCAGGAAGCGGATGTCGTCGGGGCGGGGCTGGTAATCCATCGGAGGCTCGTTAGCTAACTAGATATCAGGGGGTCGGCAGCTTGCACGCGAAGCTGCCCGCGCGCTCGGTGTCGCCGCCGGTGTAGGTGGCGACCTGGGGGTAGGGGCACAGCGGCCGCGTGCGTTGCGCAGACCAGCCTGCGGGCACTTCGGCGTTGGGCACCGGCGTGCCCGCGCCGCGCGCCGCGGCGGTGACGGACGCGGGTGCCTTGCCCTGCTCGACCCAGTCGACCAGCGCGCTCAGCATGTCGAACTGGTCGGTGGCCGGTCCGCCCGCGCAGTGGTTCATGCCGGGCACGGGGAAGTAGCGCGCGAACGAGGAGGCATCGCCGCCGTTCGCGGCCTGCACGCGCTCATACCAGGCCTGCGTGTCGTCGGAGGAGAACACCGGGTCGCTGGTGCCGTGGTAGACGATCATGCGGCCGCCGCGCTCGCGCAGTGCGCCCAGGTTGGCAGCGTCGGGCGGCGTCATGAACGACAGCGCCGATTCGCGGAACACGCCGTCGGTGGCGGCGATGCGCGGCGCGTCGCGGTCCATGTCGAAGCCCAGCGCGAAGGGCAGGCCCTGCGGCCGGTCGGCCAAGGGCGGCGTGCTGAAGATGAAGCCGACCGCGCCCGCGTCGCGCGTCGGCGGGCTCGCGAACTTCCACTCGCGCCAGTTGGCGCCGCTCACGCCCGCATCGAACGGGAAGCTGCTGTAGATCGGCTGGCCCGCGCCGTTGCGCGCGCCCTTGAACACGTTGGCGAGCGCGTTCTTCTGCGGCGCGCTCAGGCACATGCCGTCGCGCGTGCCCGCGGCGCAGGTCGGCACGTCTCGCTGGATGTCGAAGCGCGTGCGGCAGGCGTTGACGTTCGACACGATGCCGTCGGCGATGCCGTCGAGCGCGTCGCAGCGCTGCAGCACCTTGTCGGCCACCAGCTTCAGCTCGGCGGGCGTGAAGGCGCTCTGCAGGTCGAGCTGTCCGGCGGGCGTCTTCGCACTGGCCACCACCGCGTACTGCTGCGCGCCGTAGAGCTGCGCCACCGCCGCCTTCGGCAGGTTGAAGCCGGGGTCGCCCGCGAGCACGCCGTCGTACTGGCCGGCCGAGCGCACGGCGGCCACCATCGCGTGCCGGCCGCCGTTGGAGCAGCCGCCGATGTACGAGCGGTCGGGGCCGCGGCCGTAGGCCTTGGCGATCAGGTTCTTGGCCATCGGCGTGAGCTGCGCGACGGCGTTGTAGCCGTAGTCCAGCCGCGCCTGCGGATCGAGCCCGAAGCGCGGGCCCATCGAGCCCGCGTGGCCGGCGTCGGAGCTGATGACGGCGAAGCCCATCTGCAGCGCGCTGCTGCGCGGTCCGCCGCCGCCGATGCCGCCGAGCGCGGGCACCACCACGCCGTCGAGCCCGCCGTTGGCCTGGTAGAAGAAGCGGCCGTTCCAGGCGACCGGCAGCCGCATCTCGAAGCCGATGGCATAGCGCTGGCCGTCGACGGGGCTTGTGCGCTCGCTCATGCGGCCCTGCACGAGGCAGTGCGCGGGCGCCGCCATCGCGACGCCGCCGACCGTGACGGTGCCGGCCGGCACCTCGGTGGCCGATGTGTAGACGGTGCTGGGTAGCACCGCGCGGGCGGCGAGGTCGGTGCAGGACTGCAGCGTGCCCGGCCGTGCGGCCGCCAGCGGCGCATGCGCGGCCGGCGGCGCGGTGGACCGGCTCGCGCAGGCCGCGAGCAGCGCGGCGGCGCCGAGCGCGGTCGCGCACAGGGCAGGGTGGAAGCGGCGCTGGGGCTTCTTCATGCAGTGGTCTCCTTGCCGCGCCAATCGCGGCGTTGTCGTTCGTTCAGGCGGCTTTCTTCGCGGCGCCCAGGTAGGTGTCGATCACGCGCGAGTCGACGGCCAGCTTCCTGGCCTCGCCTTCGAGGCTGACGCTGCCCATCTCGAGCACGTAGCCGTGGTCCGCCACCTCGAGCGCGGCGCGCGCGTTCTGCTCCACCAGCAGGATGGTCACCCCGGTGGCGCGCAGGGCCTCCACGGTGCGGAAGATCTCCTGCACCACCAGCGGAGCCAGCCCGAGGCTGGGCTCGTCGAGCATCAGCAGCGTGGGACGCGACATCAGCGCGCGGCCCACCGCCAGCATCTGCCGCTCTCCGCCCGAGAGCGTGCCGGCCAGCTGCGCGCGGCGCTCCTTCAGGCGCGGGAACAGCGTGTAGACCTCGTCGATGCGGTCGCGCCACTGGCGGTTGCGCATCCGCACCTGGCGGAAGGCGCCGAGCACGAGGTTGTCTTCCACCGGCATGGTGCCGAACAGCTCGCGCTTCTCTGGCACCAGCGCGATCCCGAGCATCACGCGCTCCTCGAGCGACAGCCCGTTGACCGGCTGGCCCTTGAACTCGATCACGCCCTTGGAAGGCAGAACGCCCATCAGCGCATTGAGCAGCGTGGACTTGCCCGCGCCGTTCGGCCCGATCACCGTGACCACGCTGCCCTGGCCGGCCTGCAGGTCGATGCCGTGCAGCACCTCGGCGCGGCCGTAGCCGGCGTGCAGGTCGCGGATGCGAAGCAGGGGTGTCGTCATGTCAATGTTCCGTTCCCAGGTACGCCGCGCGCACCTTGTCGCTCGCCTGCACCTCGGCGGGCGTGCCCTCCATCAGGTGCGTGCCGAATTCCATCACCACGATGTGGTCGCAGATGTCCATCACCAGTCCCATGTCGTGCTCGACCAGCAGGATGCTCATGCCCTCGCCGCGCAGCTGGCGCAGCACCTTGCCGAGCGCTTCCTTCTCCTTGAGGCGCAGGCCGGCGGCGGGCTCGTCGAGCAGCAACAGGGCCGGGTCGGCGCAAAGGGCGCGCGCGATCTCCAGCAGGCGCTGCTGGCCCATCGCGAGATTGCCCGCGAGCTCGTGCAGCAAGGCGCCCATGCCCACGCGCTGCAGCTGGCGCTCGGCCTCGCGGAACAGCGCGCGCTCCTCGGCGCGGTCGATGCGCAGCATGGCGGCGACGGCGCCCCTGCGACCGCGCAGGTGGGCGCCCAGCGCCACGTTCTCAAGCACCGTCATGTCCGCCACCATCTTCACGTGCTGGAAGGTGCGCGACACGCCGCGCTGCGCGATCTGCCGCGCGCCCAGCCCGCCGATGGCCTCGCCGCGGAAGCTCACCGCGCCGCCCGAGAGCCCGAGCACGCCGGTGATCAGGTTGAAGGTGGTCGACTTGCCCGCGCCGTTCGGCCCGATCAGGCCGACGATCTGGCCGGCGCGCGTCTGGAAGCTGATGTCGTTCACCGCCACCAGGCCGCCGAAGGTCTTGCGGATCGCGCGCACGTCGAGCACCACCTCGCCGGCCGCCGGCCTGGCGCGTGCCGGCAGGTCGCCGGCATCGTGCCAGTCGACCGCGCGGCGCGGACGCGGCAGGCGGCGGTCGACGAAGGCCCAGAGCCCGTCGGGCAGGTACTTGAGCACCAGCACGATCATGATGCCGAAGACGATCAGCTCGTAGCTGCCGGCCGTGCCGATCAGCTTGGGCAGCAGCACCTGCAGCTGGTCTTCGAGCTGCTTGACCACGCCCGCGCCGGCGATCGCGCCCCACACGTGAGCCGCTCCGCCGAGCACCGCCATGAACAGGTACTCGATGCCCATCTTCAGCCCGAATGGCGAAGGATTCACCGTGCGCTGGAAGTGCGCGAACAGCCAGCCCGAGACCGATGCGAAGAGCGCCGCCAGCACGAAGATGCCGATCTTGAAGCGCAGCGTGTTCACGCCCATGGCCTCGGCCATCTGAGAGCCGCCGGCCAGCGCGCGGATGGCGCGGCCGCTGCGCGAGTCGAGCAGGCGGATCACGGCAAAGGCCGCGAGCAGCGCGAAGATCCAGACCACCGCATAGAACATGCGCTGCTGGCCGATCTCGAAGCCGAACACCGTGAGACCCTTCACGCCGAGGATGCCGTCGTACTTGCCCAGCGCCTCCAGGTTGCCCATGAGGTAGTACAGCGACAGCGCCCAGGCGATGGTGGCCAGCGGCAGGTAGTGGCCCGACATGCGCAGCGTGATCGCGCCGATGATCGCCGCGCTGACGCCCGTGAGCGCCAGCCCGATGAAGAGCGTGACCCAGGGCGACAGCCCGGTGTTCACCGTGAGATAGGCGGTGGTGTACGCGCCGATGCCCACGAAGGCCGCCTGCCCGAACGAGGTGAGGCCGCCCACGCCGGTGAGCAGCACCAGGCCCAGCACAGGCAGCGTGTAGATGCCGACGTAGTTGAGCTGGATGATCCAGAAGTCGGGCAGCGGCAGCAGCGGCAGCGCGACGAGCACCAGCACCAGCGCCAGCGGGCCCCAGGTGCGCAGCGCGCTCTTGTCGGGCGCACTGGCCGTCGAGGAATTGAGGAGCGCTTCCATGTTCAGATGCCCCTCACGGTGCGCATCGCACACGATCCACCCACGCGGCACGGCCGATGCGGGGAACACCGCGGAACCGGCTTTGCCGGGCCGCAGGTGTCGCCCCCAGCGAGGGGGTTGGCGAAGCGACACGAAGTGCGCGAAGCCTGGGGGAGTTTCATTTCAATGTTCCTCGTCCGAATGGCCGCTCTTGAGCGAGCGCCACAGCAGCACCGGCAGGATGATGGTGAACACGATCACTTCCTTGAACGAACTGGCCCAGAAGGAGCCGAAGGCCTCGATCACGCCCACGGCCAGCGCGCCGACCAGCGCGCCGGGGTAGCTCGCCAGGCCCGCGATCACCCCGGCCACGAAGCCCTTCAGGCCGATGAGAAAACCCGAGTCGTAGAACACCGTGGTGGTCGGCCCGATCAGCAGCCCCGAGAGCGCGCCGATCAGCGCCGCCATCGCGAAGGTGAGCTGCCCGGCCGCCTGGGTCGAGATGCCCATGAGCCGCGCGCCCAGCCGGTTCACCGCCGTGGCGCGCAGCGCCTTGCCGTACAGGCTGCGCTCGAAGAACAGGTACAGCAGCACGATCAGCGCGGCCGACATGCCGAAGATGATGAGCGCCTGCCCGCTCACGTTGAGCGGCCCGAGCGCCATGCGCTCGTCCCAGAACGGCGGGTTGCGGAAACCCTCCGCGCCGAAGAAGAGCAGGCCCAGGCCGGTCATCGCGAAGTGCACGCCCACCGAGACGATCAGCAGCACCAGCGAGCTCGCGCCCGCCAGCGACTGGTAGGCCACGCGGTACACCAGCGGCCCGAAGGCCGTGACGATGAACACCGTGAGCAGCGCCTGCACGCCGATGGGCAGGTTGCGCGGGCCGGCCCAGGCCGAGATCGCGCAGATGACGGCCGGCGCCGCGAAGGTGCGCAGCGCGGCCTTCAGCCCGGCGGCCGCGCTGCCGGCGTGGCGCCAGGTGACGACCAGGTCCATCAGCGCCGCGACGCCGGCCAGGATGAGCAGCAGCCACACCGTGCCCGGCGTCTTGCCGGTCTGGAAGATCGCCAGCGTCAGCGCGCCGTACGCCACGAATTCGCCCTGCGGGATGAAGATGACACGGGTCACCGTGAAGACGAGCACGATGCCCATGCCCAGCAGGGCATAGATCGCGCCATTGGTGAGGCCGTCCAGCGTCAGGATGCTGGCGATCGAGAAATCCATGGCGTATGCGCGATGTTGGCGGTGCGGATGTGAAGAAGAGGGGATTACTGCTCGACCTTGAACGCGCCGTTCACCACCTTGAGCATCACGCCGGTCTCGGTCGTGTAGCCCCAGTGGTCCTGGGCGGTCCAGTTCAGCACGCCGTGCGCGAGCACGGTGCGGCCCATGCCTTCGAGCGCGTCGCGCAGCGCGGCGCGGAACTCCGGCGTGCCGGGCTTGGCTTTCTTGAGCGCAACCGGCACGGCCTTCTCGAGCACCGTGAGCGCGTCGGCCGCATGGCCGGCGAACTGGTTGCGCGAGCCAGGGCCGTAGGCCTTCTCGTAGCCCTGCACGAAGGCGACGGCGGCGGCCTTCGAGGGATGGCTGTCGGGCAGCTGCTCGGCCACGGTGGCGGGGCCCGAGACCACGAAGGTTCCCTCGGCATCCTTGCCGGCGGTGCGCATCAGGTCCTGCGTGGCGGCGGCGTGCGTCTGGTAGACCTTGCCCTTGTAGCCGCGCTCCATCACCGCCTTCTGCGGCATGCCCGCGCCGCTGCCCGAGGCCACGATCAGGATCGCGTCGGGGTTGGCCGAAGTGAGCTTGAGCACCTGGCCGGTCACGCTGGTGTCGGCGCGCGCGAAGCGCTCGGTGGCGACGATCTTGATGCCGTTCTTGGCGGCCTCGGCCGTCAGCGCCTTGAGCCACAGTTCGCCGTAGGCGTCGGTGTAGCCGAGGAAGCCGACCGTCTTGACGTTCTGCTTCTTCATGTGGGCGACCACCGCGTAGGCCATCACGTCGTTCGACTGCGGCAGGCGGAAGAACCATTTGTCCTTGCCCGGCGGCAGCCCGGCCGGCGCGGTCGACAGCTGCGGCGTGCCCGACTCGGCCGTCACGTCGGCCATCGGGATCGCGACGGGCGTGGCGCTGGAGCCGATGATGATGTCGGCCTTGTCCTCGGTGACCAGGCGCTGCGCGTCCTTCACGCCGGTGGTCGGGTCGGTGGCGTCGTCGAGCACCACCACCTTGAGCGTTTCGCCCGCGATGGTCTTCGGCCAGATGGCGATGCCGTTCTTCACTGGAATGCCCAGGCCCGAGGCTGGGCCGGTGAGCGGCTGAACCACGCCCACGGTGATGTCGGCATGGGCGAGGCCCATGGCCATGAGCGCCAGCACGGCGGCGAGGGTGGTCTTCTTGAAAGTCATCGGTGTCTCCTGGGTACGTTGTGAAGCGGGCGGAACGAACGCGAAAAGGGAAAGGGCCTCAGCGCGGCGCCATGCGCAGCGCGCCGTCGAGGCGGATCACCTCGCCGTTGAGGTGGCCGTTGGTGACGATGTGGCAGGCCAGCTCGGCGAACTCCGAGGGCTTGCCCAGCCGCGGCGGGAAGGGGATGGACGCGGCCAGCGAGTGCTGCACCGCCTCGGGAAGCTCCAGCAGCAGCGGGGTGGCGAAGAGGCCCGGCGCCACGGTGCATACGCGGATGGCGTGTTGCGCGAGGTCGCGCGCCATCGGCAGCGTCATGCCCACCAGGCCGCCCTTGGAGGCGCTGTAGGCCTGCTGGCCCACCTGGCCGTCGAAGGCGGCGACCGAGGCGGTGAAGAGCATCACGCCCTTCTCGCCTTTTTCATCGCCACTGTCGAGCGCCGGCAGCTTCGCGCAGCGCGCGGCGAACAGGCGCGCCATGTTGTAGCCGCCGATCAGGTTGATGTTGACCACGCGCACGAAGTCTTCGAGCGGAGCGGGATTGCCGTCCTTGCCGACGATGCGCTTGGCACTGCCGATGCCGGCCACGTTCATCAGGATGCGGGCGGTGCCGTGGGCGGCCTCGGCCTTGTCGAGCGCGGCGTTCACGCTGTCGGTGTCGGTGATGTCGCAGACGCACGCGATGCCGCCGATCTCGGAGGCCACCTTCGCGGCGAGTTCGGCGTTGCGGTCGAGCACGGCGACCTTCGCGCCCAGCCGCGCGAGCTCGCGCGCGGTGGCTTCGCCCAGGCCCGATGCGCCGCCCGTGACCAGTGCTGCTTGTCCTTCGATCTTCATTTGTCTCGTCTCCAGGAATGTCCAGAAAGGTGGGAAAAAGGCTCAGCGGGGCTTCAGGGTGAAGGGCAGGCTGCCGTCGTGCATCGCCTCGGCCAGCGCGGCGCGGTGCTTGAGCACGGAACGCTGGTTAATGGAGCCCTTGTCGGTGACCTCGCCCTTGTCGATGGACGGCGGCTCGGCCATCAGGTGCAGCCGCGCGATGCGGTTGGCGCTGCCGGTGGCGCCAGCGGCCAGCGTGTCGACCACCTGCTGGAAGTGCGCCTGCACGGGCACGCTCTCGAGCACCTCGCGCATGGTGGCGTCGGCCGGCAGGCTGGCGAGCTCGCGCACCTTCTGCGTCGGGAAGATGAGCGCGCCCACTTCCTTCAGGTTGATGCCGGTCAGCACCGCGTCCTGCACATAGGGCGCGCCGGCCGCGATGATCTTCGCGCGCATCGGGCCCACGCTCACGAAGGTGCCGGTCGCGAGCTTGAAGTCTTCGGCGATGCGGCCGTCGAAGCGCAGGCCGCGGTGGATGTTGTCCTCGTCGATCCACTTCACCGCGTCGCCGGTGGAGAAGAAGCCTTCCTCGTCGAAGGCCTCGGCCGTGGCCTCGGGCGCGCGCCAGTAGCCCGGCGTGATGTTGGGGCCGCGGTAGCGCACCTCGGTCTTGCCGTCGACCTCGATCAGCTTGAGCTCGATGCCCGGCGCAGGCAGGCCCACGTCGCCCGACTTCACGTCGGGCCCGGTCACGTACAGCGCGAAGGGGCCCGATTCGGTCATTCCCAGGCCGGTGCCCATGACGATGCGCTCGCCGACTTCGGCCTCCTGCGTGCGGTGCAGGCTGTCCCACACCGGCTGCGAGAGCGCCGCGCCCGAATAGAAGAACATCTTCACGCGCGACAGCAGGTTGCCGCGCAGCACCGGGTCGGTTTCCATGGCCTGCGCGATGGCCTCGAAGCCGGTGGGTACGTTGAAGTAGATGGTGGGCGCGATCTCGCGCAGGTTGCGCAGCGTCTCGGCCATGCCGGCGGGCGTGGGCTTGCCGTCGTCGATGTAGAGCGTGCCGCCGTTGTCCAGCACGATGCCCACGTTGTGGTTGCCGCCGAAGGTGTGGTTCCAGGGCAGCCAGTCGACCAGCACGGGCGGCTCGTCGCCCAGTGCGGGGATCGACTGGCGCAGCTGCTGCTGGTTGGCGCACCACATGCGGTGCGTGTTGATCACGGCCTTGGGCATCTTGGTCGAGCCCGAGGTGAAGAGGAACTTGGTGATGGTGTCGGGGCCGGTGGCGCGCATCGCCGCGTCGATGGCGGGCGTGGCAGGCGTCGAGGCGAGGGCGCTGAACGGCGTGACCGGCCGGTCGTCGAACCGGCCGTCGGCCAGCACGACCTCGGTGCCGGCAGGCACGACGGCCGCGATGGCCTTGGCGAAACGCGCCGCGTCGCTCGCGAACACGAGGCCGGGCGTGAGCGTGTCGAAGACGTGGCGCAGCTTCTCGAAGTCCTGGCTCACCAGGGAGTAGGGCGGCGACACGGGGCAGTAGGGCACGCCGGCGTAGAGGCAGCCCAGCGCCATCAGCGCATGCTCGATGCCGTTCTCGCTGAGGATCGCGACCGGGCGGTCGGCGCTCAGGCCGCGGTCCAGCAGGGCCTGTCCGATGCCGCGTGCTTCTTCGAGCGCCTGCGCGTAGCTCACGCGCAGCCAGTCGCCGGTGCTGCCGTCGGCCAGCCGTTCGCGGCGGGCGATGAAGGTGCGATCGGGCTCGCGCTCGGCCCAGTAGGCGAGGCGGTCGGTCATGCGCTCGCGATAGGGGGCGAGCGGCGTCTCGGCGCTCAGGTATTGCGTGCCCGGCGCGCCGTCGCGCAGCACCGCGCGGGTGACGCCGAAGACCAGCGGGCGGTAGCGGACGGCGGGGGTGCTCATCCCTTGCTCACTTTCGCGCCGCGCCCTTCGAGGAAGTCGCGCACGCGCTGCTTGGCTTCGGGCGCGGCCTGCGTGATGCCGGAGATCAGCGCCTCGGTGAAGAAGCCGTGATCGGCCGACTGCTCGGCGATGCGCGGCAGGGCGTGCATCAGCGCGTAGTTGGTCAGCGGCGCGTTGGTGGCCACGCGCTTGGCGAGCTCGAAGGCCTTGTCGAAGGCCTGGCCCTCGTCGACGAGGTACTGCGCGAAGTTGGCGCGCTCGCCGTCCTCGGCGTTGTAGACGCGGCCGGTCATCATCATGTCGGTCATGCGGGCCACGCCGATCAGCTTGGGGATGCGCACCGAGCCGCCGCCGCCCACGAAGATGCCGCGCGAGCCTTCGGGCAGCGCGTAGAAGGTGGTGCGGTCGGCCACGCGGATGTGGCAGGCGCTGGCCAGCTCGAGCCCGCCGCCGACCACCGCGCCGTGCAGCGCTGCGATCACCGGCACCGGGCCGTGCTGGATCAGGTCGAGCGCGGCGTGCCACATGCGCGAGTGCTGCATGCCCTGGCCGGCGTCGCGCTCCTTCAGCTCGCTCAGGTCGAGGCCGGCGCAGAAGTGCGGGCCCTCGCCGTCGATCACCGCTGCGCGCACGCTGGACGGCAGCTTCTCGAAGGTGTCGCGCAGCGCGAGGATCAGTCCGTCGGACAGCGCGTTGCGCTTGGAGCCGCGCGTGAGGCGGACGATGGCGACTTCGTCGCGGATGTCGAGTTGGAGGTCTGGATTGGTCATGATGGGGTCCGGGGTTGCGTCGAATTATGGTTATGGGAAATAATCAATTCAAGGAATTTGGAGCCCCAGAGACCTAGGGACTTACCCGTACCGGAGACAAGACATGGACCATCAGAACCTGATCGCGATCGACATCCACACCCACGCAGAAGTCAGCTGCTGGAACCCGTTCGACAACTACGGCGAGGAATACGACCGCGCGGCCGACAAGTACTTCGGCTCCAGCGGCCGGCCCACCATTGCGGAGAGCATCGCGTACTACCGCGAAAGAAAGATCGGCCTGGTGATGTTCATGGTCGATGCCGAATCGAACATGGGCCGCCGCCGCATCCCGAACGAGGAGATCGCCGAGGCCGCAAGGAACAACAGCGACATCATGATCGCCTTCGGCAGCGTCGATCCGCACAAGGGCAAGATGGGTGCGCGCGAGGCGCGCAGGCTCATCGAGGAGCACGGCGTGAAGGGCTTCAAGTTCCATCCCACGGTGCAGGGCTACCACCCCTACGACCGCATGGCCTGGCCCATCTACGAGGTGATCGCCGAATACGGGCTGCCGGCCATCTTCCACACCGGCCACAGCGGCATCGGCTCGGGCATGCGCTGCGGCGGCGGTCTTCGGCTCGAATACAGCAACCCGATGCACCTGGACGACGTGGCCATCGACTTCCCCGACATGCAGATCGTCATGGCCCACCCCAGCTTCCCCTGGCAGGACGAGGCGCTGAGCGTGGCCACGCACAAGCCCAACGTGTGGATCGACCTGTCGGGCTGGAGCCCCAAGTACTTCCCGAAGCAGCTCGTGCAGTACGCCAACACGCTGCTGAAGGACCGCGTGCTCTTCGGCAGCGACTACCCGCTCATCACGCCCGACCGCTGGATGCGCGACTTCGAGAACGCGGGCTTCAAGCCGGAGGTGATGCCCGGCATCCTCAAGGGCAACGCGATGCGGCTCCTGCGGCTGGATGCCGCGCCGGCCGCACCCGCGGCATCAGCCGGCTGATGCCGCCTTGCGCGAACGGCCGGCCTGTGCGGCCGAGTCGTTCCAGTGCTGCTCCCACAGGGCGTCGCCGCGTTCGAGCGCGGCGCCCAGTTCCTTCTTGCGCCGCTGCACGACCGCGGTGACCAGCGCGTTGCACAGCGAGAGGGCCGCCGTGTACGAATCGAAGGGCGACGCGCTCGAGGTGCGCACCAGCATCACGTGATCGGCCGCCGAGGCCGCAGCGACCGAGGGGCCGTCGGTGATGACGATGACCTTGGCGCCCTTTTCCCTGAAGTACCTGGCGGCGCGCGCGGTGGCGAGCCCGTGGCGCCTGAACGTCAGGGCCAGCAGCACGTCGTGCTCGCCGATCCACAGCAACTGGTCTTCCATGAGCAGCGGGCCGCCGCCGTTCATCGGGCGGACGTCGGGCAGGCACATGTTCAGGTGCAGCGTCAGATGGCCGGCCAGCGCGGCGGCATGCCGCTGGCCGGTCACGTGCACGCGCGCCTTGCGCTGCGTGAGCATCCGCACGGCACCCTCGAAGGCCGCGACGTCGAGCGCCGCGAAGGTCGTGGCCAGGTTGTGCTGGTCGTGCAGCAGCGCGTTGGCAAGGCAGGTGCGCACGGACGTGTCGTCGGCGATGACGGCGTCCGCGCGCGTGGCCGGTGACGACAGGCGCGCCGTCACCTCCGAGCGCGCCTCGATCTGCGCATCGGCATAGCTGGGATAACCCAGCTTGGCCAGCAGGCGCACCACGGTGGAGGCGCTGGTGCCCACCTTCTTTGCAAGACTCGTTGCAGATTCGAGAAGGCCCTGGGGGTAGCGCGTCTGCAGTTCGTCGATCAGGCGCTGCTCGCTCCTGGTGAGCTTCCTGCCGTAGCCCGCGATGCGTTGGTTCAGATTCATGGTCGGGGCATTCTGCATGCGCAGCCGGGTTGCACCTGATTTTGCAATGTTCATTGCAAAAACTAAATCGTCTTGCAACAATGCGCGCACTTTCTATTGCACGACAGGACGCCCATGGAACCCCTCTTCACCGCCGCGGCACTGCGCCGCCGCGAGCTCCTCGCTGCCGGCCTCGCGTCGGTGCTGCCGCTGGCGGCGCACGCGCAGGCCTGGCCCTCGCGGCCGGTCACGCTGGTGGTGCCGTTCCCGCCGGGCGGCTCGGTGGACCTGATCGCGCGGCTCTACGCCGATCCGCTCGCGAAGGCGCTGGGCACGCCGGTCGTCATCGACAACCGCGCGGGTGCCGGCGGCTCCATCGCCAGCGCACAGGTGGCGCGCGCCAAGCCCGATGGCTACACGCTGGTCGCGTCGTCGCAGAGCTCGCACCTGGCCAATCCCCTGACCCAGCCCAATCCGGGCTACGACCCGATCAAGGACTTCGCGTCGATCAGCCAGCTCTCGCGCTCGATCAACGTGCTGCTGGTCAACCCGGCGGTGCCTGCGAAGAACTTCAAGGAGTTCGTCGCGCTGGTGAAGTCGCGTCCCGGCGAGCTCAACTTCTGCAGCGCGGGCCCCGGCAGCATGGGGCAGCTCAACGTGGAGCTGATGAAGTCGCAGCTGCAGCTCAACGCGACGCACGTGCCCTATCGCGGCGGCGGCCCGCTGGTCACCGCGCTGATCTCGAACGAAGTGCAGTTCGGCCTCGACAACCTCGCGCCCTTCCTGCCGCTTATCCAGTCCGGCAAGCTGCGCGCGCTGGCCGTGGCCGCGCCCGCGCGCGTGGCGGCGCTGCCCGACATCCCGACCTTCGCGGAGCTGGGCCATCCGGTGCTCAACACCACCTCGTGGATCGGCATCGCCGCGCCTGCCAGGACGCCGCCGGAGATCGTCGCGACGCTGCACAAGGCGGTGCGCTCGGTGGCCGACCAGCCCTCGATGGCCGAGGCGCTGCAGTCGCGCGGCGCGTTGCCGCCCGAGGCGCAGTCGCCCGAGCAGTTCACCGCCATGATGTCGGAGCGCCTCGCGGTCTACGGCGACCTGGTCCGGCGAGCCGGCATCCGCGGGGAATGAGCGCCGCATGACCGAGTCATCGTTCGCGCCCGACACCGCCCCGCTGGAGGTGCTGCCGCGCGACCTCTCCGCCTACAGGCAGGGCAACACCGGCATCGACTACGTGCACCGTTTCGAGTCCGGCCGGCCGGGGCCGCACGTGCTCGTCAACGCGCTGACCCACGGCAACGAGATCTGCGGCATGGTGGCCGCCACGCATCTGCTGGACACCGGCGTGCGCCCGCGGATCGGCACGCTCACGGTCAGCTTCGCCAACGTGGAGGCCTACGAGGCCTTCGACATCGACAAGCCCTACGAGAACCGCCAGCTGGTGCACAACCTCAATCGCATCTGGTCGAAGGCCATGCTAGAGGGCACCGGGCAGAGCCCCGAGCTGCGCCGCGCGCGCGAGCTGCGCCCGGTGCTGGACGCGGCCGACTACGTGCTCGACATCCATTCGACCCGCGCACCGGTGCAGCCCTTCTGGGTCTATCCGGAGTTCGATCGCAACGCCGGGCTGGCGCTGGCCATCGGCGATCCGCTGGTGCATCTGGTGATGCCGGTGGGCGGCGCGCCGGGCACCGGTGTGACTGCCTACGGCCGCCATGGCGAGGAGGGCGTCGACGGCGGCGCCGTGGTCGTTGAATGCGGCCAGCATTTCAGCCAGTCGGCGGCCGACCTGGCGACCGACGTGACGCTGCGCTTCCTTGCGCACCTGGGGCTGGTCGAGCCGCCGCCAGGCGCCGCGGCGAAGGCGCTGGCGCGGCGCTTCCGGCTGCTCGAAGTGCACATGGTGAAGACCGAGAGCTTCAGCTTCGCGCGGCCGGTGCTGGGCTTCGAAGTCTTCCGCAAGGGCGAGCTGATCGCGACCGACGCGGGCCAGGAGATCCGCTCGCCCTGCGACGACTGCACGATCTTCATGCCCACGCGCGCGCCGCTGGTGGGACGCGAAGGCGTCTACCTGACGGTGCCGCTCTAGCAGGGCTGCCTGCCGCGGCGCAGCCGGTTCAGGGAACCGGCTGCGATTCCCGCCCGGGTTGCGGCGTTTCCGTTTCCGCTTCGGGTTCTTCCTCCAGCGCATCCCAGTCGCGTCCGAGCCGCCGGCGGCGCTCCTCGCGCTCGCGCGCCATCTGCTCCTCGAACTGCTGGCGGCCCGCCTTGTTGGCGGCGATCAGCTTGGCGCGGTCCTTGTAGTGCGGGTAGATCTCGTTGCTGAGTTCGATGTTTCGGCGGCGGAAGCGCATGGCCGATTCGCGCGCCTCGGAGGCCGGCCAGCCCAGCGCCTCGAGCGTGGCTCGCGCGCTGCGCAGAGAAGACTCGAACACCTCGCGCTCGACCTCCGTCACGCCGCGGTCGCGCAGCTGGAACAGGTGCGTCACGTTGCGTGCCCTGGCGATGATGCGGGCCTGCGGGAAGTTCTCCTTCACCAGGTCGACGATCTCCAGCGACTGCTCGATGTCGTCAACCGCCACCACGATCACCTTGGCCGTTCCCGCTCCCGCGGTGCGCAGCAGGTCGAGCCGCGTCGCGTCGCCGTAGAACACGCGAAAGCCGAACTGCCGCAGGCCTTCGACGGTGTCGGCGTCGTGGTCGAGCACCGTCACGCGCAGGCCCTGCGACATCAGCATGCGACCGACGATCTGGCCGTAGCGGCCGAAGCCGCAGATCAGCACCTTGGCGTCCTGCTGCTCCGAGATCTCTTCGAGCTTCGTGCCCGTGTTGCGGCTGTAGCGCGGCAGCACGAACCTGTCGAGCAGCACCAGCAGGAGCGGCGACAGCAGCATCGACAGCGCCACCGCGCCGATCAGCAGCGAGGTGACCTCGGGCGGCAGCACGTCGGGCCCCGCCGCCTGGAACACCACGAAGGCGAACTCGCCGCCCTGCGCGAGCAGCAGCGTGAACACCGGCCGCTCCTGGTAGGCGATGCCCATCGCCTTGGCGAGCGCATAGATCACCACCAGCTTGATGGCCACGAAGCCGACCACCAGCATCGCCATGATCCAGGGGCTCGCCATCAGCACGCCGAAGTTGATCGACATGCCCACCGCGATGAAGAACAGGCCCAGCAGCAGCCCCTTGAAGGGCTCGATGTCGGTCTCGAGCTCGCGCCGGTATTCGCTCTCGGCCAGCAGCACGCCGGCGAGGAAGGCGCCCAGCGCCATCGACAGGCCCACCAGCTGCATCAGCGCCGCGATGGCCACCACCAGCAGCAAGGCGGCGGCGGTGAAGATCTCGGGCGTGTCGCTGCGCGCGATCCAGCGCAGGATGGGGCGCAGCAGCAGCCGGCCGCCGAGGATGATGCCGCCAATCACGCCGATGATCTTGGCCGCTTCCAGCGCGCGCTCCAGCCCGGTGATCGACTGCTCGGCCGCGGTGGCGCCGGCCAGCAGCGGCAGCAGCGCGAGGATCGGGATGGCCGCCACGTCCTGGAACAGCAGGATCGAGAAGCCGGCCTGCCCGCTGGGAGTCTTCAGCAGGTTGCGCTCGCCGAACACCTGCAGCGCGATCGCGGTGGACGACAGCGCAAGGCCCAGCGCGGCCACCAGCGACACGCGCCAGCTGGCACCAACGGCGCAGCCGACCGCGAACAGCACGGCGGCGCAGCTCAGCACCTGCGCCGTGCCCCAGCCGAAGATGGGTCGGCGCAGGTTCCACAGGCGCTTGGGCTCGAGCTCCAGGCCCACGAGGAAGAGCATCAGCACCACGCCGAACTCGGCGAAGTGCAGCACGTCCTCGACCCTGGAGACCAGCCCCAGGCCCCAGGGCCCGATGGCGATGCCGGCCACGAGGTAGCCGATGATCGAGCCCAGGCCCAGGGCCTTCGACAGCGGCACCACCAGCACGGCGGCGCTCAGGTAGATCAGGCTGTTGGTCAGCCAGGCGGGTGCGTGTTCCATTCAGGCCGCCTTCCCGTTGCCGTCCGCGGGTGCGGTGGAGGCAGTTGTGCTGGCCAGCCCGTGGACCATCGCCGCGCGGAATGCGTCGGAAACCACCTTGCCGACCTCGTCGTTGTCGGCCGGCCGGTCGCTCTCGGGCACGGGGCAGGCGATGCAGGCGTCGATCTCCTCGATCTCGGGCCAGTCGGGGTAGCTGCCCAGCCGCTCGGCGAAGGTCTCGACGTGCGCCTTCACCGCCGCCTCGCCGGCGCTGCGCGCGCCGTAGAAGATCATCGGCGGCAGGAAGCGCATGCCGCACAGCGCCGCGGTCTGCTCGTAGGGCGGCAGGAAGGCGTCGAAGAAGTAGCGGTGGTAGTTCTGAGGGTGGTAGCTCGCTTCGGGGCTGCCCGTGGTGGCGACCAGCCAGAGGTCCTTGCCCTGCAGGGCGGTGCCGCCGGGGCCGTAGGCCCAGCCGTAGGCGAGCACGTCGTCGACCCAGAGCTTCTGCAGCGCGGGCATCGAGTACCAGTGGATCGGATGCACCAGCACCACCAGGCTGGCCCTGGCGAGCCGGGCCTGCTCGGCCTCGACGTCGATGGCGAAGTCGGGGTAGGTGCCGTAGAGGTCGTTGACGTCGACCCCCGGCACGCCGCGCGCGGCGGCGAGCATGCGGCGATTGACGCGCGAGTCGCGCCAGTGGGGGTGGGCGGCCAGCACGTAGATGCCGCCGGAGCCGCCTGCGGGGCTCTCGGCTGCGGTTCCCATGGATGTTGTTGTCGTCATCCCGCGAACATAGCTCAAGAGTGCGCCGGGGTGGGTTTCGCCGGGCATAAACGTCCTGCGACTACCATTCGCGCTGTTGCCGTTCTGGAGGAGTGCTTTTATGCCGGTGGTTCTGGTCGCCAATCCCAAGGGTGGCGTGGGCAAATCGACGATCGCGACGAACGTCGCGGGCTACTTCGCAAGCCGGGGCCACGCCGTGATGCTGGGCGACGTGGACCGGCAGCAGTCCTCACGCCTCTGGCTGGGCCTGCGCCCGCCGGTGGCCCGGCAGATATCCACCTGGGAAGCCACCGGCGAAGGCGCCGTGGTGCGCCCGCCGCGCGGCACCACGCACGCCGTGCTCGACACCCCCGCCGGCCTGCACGGCTGGCGCTTCAAGGAAGTGCTGGCGCTGGCCGACCGCGTGATCGTGCCGCTGCAGCCCAGCATCTTCGACATCTACGCGACCCGCGATTTCCTCGACCGGCTGCAGGAGAACCGCCGCGCCGAGAAGACGAAGATCGGCCTCGTCGGCATGCGCGTGAACGCCCGCACGCTGGCGGCAGACCGGCTGCACGAGTTCATCGCGGGGCTGGGCGTGCCGGTGATCGGCGAGCTGCGCGACACGCAGAACTACGTACAACTCGCCGCGCGCGGGCTCACGCTGTTCGACATCGCGCCCGGCCGCGTGCAGCGCGACCTGGAGCAGTGGCAGCCGATCTGCGAATGGCTCGACGCCTGAGCCGCGCCACGGCTCCCGGTTTACCCTGACCCCGGTTGTCGCGAGGCCGACAGCCTCGCGGCGACCCCAGACGCCAGAATGCCCCGCATGACCAAGAAGACATTCCAGACCCTTCAGGATCTTGCCGCCTGCGTCGGCCAGGAAGTCGCCGTGAGCGACTGGATCGCCATCACGCAGGAGCAGGTCAACCAGTTCGCCGAGGCGACGGGCGACCACCAGTGGATCCACGTCGACATCGAGCGGGCCAAGGCCGGCCCCTTCGGCGGGCCGATCGCGCACGGCTTCCTCACGCTGTCGCTGCTGCCGCGCTTCTACGAGACGGCGCTGGACGTGGTCGAGTCGCGCATGGGCGTGAACTACGGCCTGAACAAGGTGCGCTTCATGTCGCCGGTGCCGGTGGGCAAGCGCCTGCGCGCGCGCATGAAGCTGCTGACGGCGGACCCCATTGCCGATGACGGCTTCCAGATGACCTGGGAAACCACCATCGAGCTCGAAGGCGCCGCCAAGCCGGCCTGCGTGGCCGAGTCGGTGGTGCGCCGCTACCGCTGAAGCGGCCGCGGCGTCCTTGCTTCTTTTTCTTTCTTCTTACATCCGGCGGTCGGTCACTTCGCCGTAGGTGGCCGCGCCCTGGCGCGTGATGCTGAGGGCGCTGGCGCGCACTGCGCCGCGGTCGGTTTCGCCGCTCCTGGCCTGCGTCACGCCGGTGCCGCCATTGCTGATGCGAAGCGGCTGGCGCGCGTCGGCCTGCACTTGCGCGCGGGACAGCGTCGACTGGAAGGGGGCGGGCGGCAGCGGGTTCTGCTCTCCCTGGAAGGCCTGCGCGCTGCCGGCGAAGGCGAGCGTTGCGAGTGCGGCGAGAGCGATCGGCTTGGCGTTCATGGCGGGACTCCTTGGTACAGGGTGGATGGGATGAATGCCGGACCGTCTTGCGGCCGGCATGTCTTCCATACGACGCGATTCGCCGAATGGATGTGTCCTGTCCCTGCTGCCGGAAGGGGCAGCAGCCGCCTCAGGCGAAGCCGTTCTGCCGCCAGGCCTCGAACACCGTCACCGCTACCGCGTTCGAGAGATTCAGGCTGCGCTGGCCCTCGCGCATCGGCAGCCGCAGCCGCTGCGACTCTGGAAAGCCGTCGCGCAGCGCGGGTGGCAGCCCGCTGGTTTCCGATCCGAACACCAGCCAGTCGCCGGGCTGGAAGCGCACTTCGTGCACCGGGCGAGAACCGCGCGTGGTGAGTGCGAACATGCGGTCGGCGGCGGGCTGCTCGGCCGCGAGCAGGGCCGGCCAGTCGGCATGGCGCCTGACTTCGGCGTACTCGTGGTAGTCGAGGCCGGCGCGGCGCAGAAGGCGGTCGTCCATCGAGAAACCCAGCGGCTCTACGAGGTGCAGCTTGCAACCGGTGTTGGCTGCGAGCCGGATCACGTTGCCGGTGTTCGGCGGTATTTCGGGGTGGACCAGGACGATATTGAACATCCGGCGATTGTCGGCGGGCCGGGGCGCCGGCATCTCAGCGGGGCGGATCGGTGCGGGCCAGCACGATCCCGGTGATGTGTGCCGCGCCGGCCTCGCGCAGCACACCCGCTGCAGCGAACAGCGAGGCGCCGCTGGTCATGACGTCGTCCACCAGCACGATGCGGCGGCCGCGCAGTTCGTGGGCGCGCAGCGGCTCCACCGCGAAGGCGCCGCGCAGGTTGCGCAGCCGGTCGGCGCGCGACAGGCCGCTCTGGGCGGTCGTTTCTCGAGTGCGAAGGAGCAGTCCGGCGTCTGCCTTCGAGGGCGCCAGGCGGCGTACCAGTTCGTGCGACTGGTTGAAGCCCCGCTCGCGCAGCCGGCCGGGCGCCAGCGGCATCGGCAGCACGATGTCGCTGGCCTCCAGTGCAGGCTCCACCCAGGGCGCACTGCGCAGCAGCGTGGCGAAGGGCCCGGCCCAGCCGGCCTCGCCGCGGAACTTGAATGCCGCGATGGCGTCCGGCCAGGGCCATGCATAGGTGCAGGCGGCCAGGCAGGCATCCAGCGGCGGCGGGCTCTTCACGCATTCGCCGCAGCGGCCGACACCCTCGGGCAGGCGCAGCGCGCAGCCGCTGCAGCGCGAAACGGGCGGGGCGAAGCGGGCCACGCAGGCGTCGCACACCGGGCGCGACGGCCAGGCGCGGCAGACCGCGCACTGGCTGGGCAGCCGCGCGAGCAGCGAGGTGAAGAGGCCGGTCGGGCCGGAAGACGGGAAAGGCCACATGGCCCGGTGGCTGAGCATCGCCTCAATATACTCACGGCCCCATGGCCACCGACCCCGCAAGACGACCGCCGACCATCGATGCCACGGCGGCCGCCCGCTGGCGCCGGCTCGCGCCCGCCGACGGCGCCTCTCCCTGGCTGCACGAGGAAATCGGCCGCCGCATGGAAGACCGGCTGCAATGGATCAAGGCGCAGCCCCGCAGCTGGGCCGACTGGGCCCCGCTGCGCGGCGGCCTCGAGGCCCACGAACTCGTCGCCCGCCGCTACAAGGATGCGGCTTCCTACGTGATCGAACCCGAGGGCGCGCTGGCCCCGGCCACCGGCCAGGCGCTGGCCGCGCCGTGGTGGAGCGCGCGGCGCTGGCAGGCCGGCAAGCCGCGCTTCGAGGCACCGCCCGAGGACGGCGTCGACCTGCTCTGGGCCAACATGTCGCTGCACATGGCGGCCGACCCCGAGGCGCTGATCGCGCACTGGCACAAGCTGGTGGCGACCGATGGCTTCCTCATGTTCTCGTGCCTCGGCCCGGACACCGTGCGCGAGCTGCGTGCGCTGCATGCCCGCATGGGCTGGCCGGCCGCAGGCCACGAGTACACCGACATGCACGACTGGGGCGACATGCTGGTGCATGCCGGTTTCGCCGAGCCGGTGATGGACATGGAGCGCATCGTGCTGACCTGGGCCACGCCCGAGGCGGCGCTGGCCGAGCTGCGAACGCTGGGCCGCAACCTGCATCCGGCGCGCTTTCCTGCGTTGCGCGGCAAGGGCTGGCTGCAATCGCTGAAGAAGGCGCTGCCCGAACTCGCGCCGGCGGAGGGCGGCGATGGACGCATCGCGCTGACCTTCGAGGTCGTCTACGGCCACGCCTTCAAGCCGGTGCCGCGCGTGTCGCTCTCGGCCGAGAGCGCGGTGTCGCTGCGCGAGATGCGATCGATGCTTCAGCGAGGCCGTCCGGGCGCCTGAACGATCGCGGTCGGCGCACCCGAAAAACGTGCCTCGAAAACGCCTGTCTCAGAGGGCGTTTCTTGCCTACTAGTAGTGACCCGTAGGCGTCTCACAGGGCACCCGGGCGCAGGTATCTACCCGCTACAATCCGCCGTTGCGTGAAACTCGCGGGTATTGTCCCGCGATCGAAGGGTGTCGGATCCTGTTCGTACGAGAGGGTTTGGCGACCGTCGACGCACCGATTTGCTGAACTCGCCCGTGTCGAATTCCGTGTTTCGATTTGCCACCGTTTCAGGCCAGAGCATCCACTGGTTCCTGAAGCGCAACTGCTCGGTGACGCCGAGCCAGCTGGGCTGGCTCTACGCATCGCTGTGCGTGGTATCTCTCGGCATCGGCACTCTGTTCTGGCTGCACGGTGCGCCCATGGTGCTGCCTTTTGCCTGGCTCGAACTGGCTGCTGTCGGGTTTGCCTTCATGGTCTACGCAAGGCATGCGACGGACGGCGAGAAGATCGCATTGCAGGAGGGACGTCTCGTCGTCGAGCTCGAGAACGGCGGGCACTACGAGCGCACGGAATTTCTTCCGCACCAGGTGCGGATCGAACCCCAGGCCGGCGATCGCTCGCTGATCGAGGTCTCGGGGCAGGGTCGATCAGTCAGGGTGGGGCGCTATGTACGCCCGGAGTTGCGTGCGGCCTTGGCCCGCGAGATTCGAATGGCGTTGCGTGGCGCCTGAGGAGACTTGCGCAGTGCTGCACGGTTGGGTTTGTCGAAAAAATTGAAGAAACGTGAACACGATGAAGAGCATTTGGCGCAATAAGTACAGGCCGGCGAATCTGTTGCTGGCGGCCGGCGCGGCTTTCAGCAGCGCGGCGCACGCAGTCAACGATCTGCCCGGCGGCCCTTCGGTGCGCCAGTTGAATCTTCCGGTCGGCGTGACCAAGATCGCTCAGGAGCAGCATCTGCTCCACACGATCATGATGATCCTGTGCACGGTCATCTTCGTCGGCGTGTTCGCGGTGATGTTCTATTCCATCTGGAAGCACCGCAAGTCGGTGGGCCACAAGGCCGCCAACTTCCATGAATCGGTGGTGGTCGAGGTCATCTGGACCATCGTGCCCTTCCTCATCGTCATCGTCATGGCGCTGCCCGCCACCAAGGTGCTGGTGGCCCAGAAGGACACCACCAACGCCGACCTCACGATCAAGACCACGGGCTACCAGTGGAAGTGGGGCTACGACTACCTCAACGGCGAAGGCGAGGGCCTGGCCTTCATCTCCACGCTCGACAGCTCGCAGCGCGCCATGTCCGACGCGGGCGCCAAGGGCCAGATGCCCGACGACTACCTGCTCAAGGTCGACAACCCGCTGGTCGTGCCGGTGCAGAAGAAGATCCGCATCATCACCACCGCGAACGACGTGATCCACGCCTTCGCCGTGCCGCAGCTGGGCCTCAAGCAGGACGCCATTCCCGGCTTCGTGCGCGACACCTGGTTCCGCGCCGAGACCGTGGGCGACTACTACGGCCAGTGCCAGGAGCTGTGTGGCAAGGAACACGCCTACATGCCGATCCACGTGAAGGTGCTCTCGGCCGCCGACTACACGGCCTGGGTCGCCGCCAAGCGCAAGGAAGCCGCCGCCAAGCTCGACGACCCGACCAAGGTCTGGACCCTGCCCGACATGCTGGCGCGCGGCGAGAAGGTCTATGCCGCCAACTGCGCGGCCTGCCACCAGGCCAACGGCAAGGGCGCCGGTCCGATCAAGCCGCTCGATGGTTCGCCGAAGGTGACCGACGCCGACCACAAGGTCCAGCTGACGGTGCTGCTCAACGGCCAGAACAACGGCGCGATGCCTTCCTGGAAGCAACTGAGCGATACCGACCTCGCGGCCGTGGCCACCTACACCAAGAACAGCTGGTCGAACAAGACGGGCCAGCTGGTGCAGCCGGCCGAAGTGCTGGCCCTGCGCGCCAAGTGATGCGCGATCGCCCCGCGACGAAGAAATTGCAAGGAACCACGAAATGAGCGCAGTTCTCGACCCCCACGGTCACGCAGCAGGCCACGGCGACCACGCACACGACGATCACCACGATCACCATGCGCCCACCGGCTGGCGCCGCTGGGTGTTCGCCACCAACCACAAGGACATCGGCACGCTCTACCTGCTGTTCAGCTTCACGATGCTGATGGTGGGCGGCGTGCTTGCGCTCCTGATCCGTGCCGAGCTGTTCCAGCCCGGACTGCAGCTGGTGAACCCCGAGCTCTTCAACCAGTTCACCACCATGCACGGCCTGATCATGGTGTTCGGCGCGATCATGCCGGCCTTCGTGGGCTTCGCGAACTGGATGATCCCGCTGCAGGTGGGCGCCTCCGACATGGCGTTCGCGCGCATGAACAACTTCAGCTTCTGGCTGCTGATCCCCGCGGCGCTGATGCTGGTGGGCTCGTTCTTCATGCCCGGCGGCGCGCCCGCCGCGGGCTGGACGCTGTACGCGCCGCTCACGCTGCAGATGGGCCCCTCGATGGACGCCGGCATCTTCGCGATGCACATCATGGGCGCGTCGTCGATCATGGGCTCGATCAACATCATCGTGACCATCCTCAACATGCGCGCCCCCGGCATGACGCTGATGAAGATGCCGATGTTCTGCTGGACCTGGCTCATCACCGCCTACCTGCTGATCGCCGTGATGCCCGTGCTCGCAGGCGCCATCACGATGACGCTGACCGACCGCCACTTCGGCACCAGCTTCTTCAACCCTGCCGGCGGCGGCGACCCGGTGATGTACCAGCACATCTTCTGGTTCTTCGGCCACCCCGAGGTCTACATCATGATCCTGCCGGCGTTCGGCATCATCAGCCAGGTGGTGCCGGCCTTCGCCCGCAAGAAGCTCTTCGGCTACGCCTCGATGGTGTACGCCACCTCGTCGATCGCCATCCTGTCGTTCATCGTGTGGGCGCACCACATGTTCACGACCGGCATGCCGCTCACAGGCCAGCTGTTCTTCATGTACGCGACCATGCTGATCGCGGTGCCCACGGCCGTGAAGATCTTCAACTGGATCGCGACCATGTGGCAGGGCTCGATGACCTTCGAGACGCCGATGCTGTTCGCCGTCGGCTTCATCTTCGTGTTCACCATGGGCGGCTTCACCGGCCTGATCCTGGCCGTCGCCCCCATCGACACGCAGCTGCAGGACACCTACTACGTCGTGGCGCACTTCCACTACGTGCTGGTGGCCGGCTCGCTGTTCGCCATGTTCTCGGGCTTCTACTACTGGGCTCCGAAGTGGACCGGCGTGATGTACAACGAGACGCGCGGCAAGGTGCACTTCTGGTGGTCGCTGATCTCGTTCAACGTGACCTTCTTCCCGATGCACTTCCTGGGCCTGGCCGGCATGCCGCGTCGCTATGCCGACTACCCGATGCAGTTCGCCGACTTCAATGCCGTCGCCTCGGTGGGCGCCTTCTTCTTCGGCTTCGCGCAGGTCTACTTCTTCCTGTTCATCGTGCTGCCCACGATGCGCGGCAAGGGCGAGAAGGCCCCGCAGAAGCCCTGGGAAGCGGCCGAGGGCCTCGAATGGGAAGTGCCTTCGCCGGCGCCTTTCCACACCTTCGAGAACCCGCCCAAGCTCGACGCGACCGCCACCAGGGTGATCGGTTGAGCGGATTCCCCGCACTTCGCGACGCACGATGACACCCGAACAGAAAAGGAACAACCGCCGCATGGGGCTCACGCTGGCCTCCATCGCGGTAGTGTTCTTCATCGGTTTCATCGTCCGCATGGTCTGGTTCAGCGGCCGCTGAACCGGTGCGCCGATCACGCGAAGCCAGCTTCAAGCAAGCAACGAACGGGAGCACAGCGCATGAGCCTCGGTCCACGCATCCGCCGCGCCAACGTCCGCATGGTCGGCAAGCTGGCCGTCGTGGCCTGCGGCATGTTCGCATTCGGCTACGCGCTGGTGCCGATGTACCGCGCGATCTGCGAGATGACGGGCATCAACATCCTCGCGCTCTCCGAGCTCGAGGTGCCGGGCGGCGCGAGCGGCGGCAAGAACGTGCGCGTGCCCGACAACACGCAGGTCGACAAGAGCCGCACCATCACGGTCGAGTTCGATTCCAACGTGCGCGGCGGCCTGTGGGACTTCAAGCCCGCGGAGCGGACCATCCAGGTGCACCCGGGCGAGCTCAACACGGTGATGTACGAGTTCCAGAACGTGCAGAACCGCCGCATGGCCGCGCAGGCCATCCCGAGCTATGCGCCGCAGCAGGCCGCGCCGTACTTCAACAAGCTCGAGTGCTTCTGCTTCAACCAGTACACGCTCGATCCGGGCGAGAAGAAGCAGTGGCCGGTCGCGTTCGTGATCGACCCGAAGATTTCCAAGGACGTGAAGACCATCACGCTGTCGTACACCTTCTTCGAGGTGGGCGGCAAGACGCCCGCGGCCCCGGTGGCCGCAGTTTCCGGCACCGCGAATGAGCCGCGCTCGTGACCGATCCGTCGAACCGGCCGAGGGCTTCGCTGTGGGACACGGTGAAGGCTGTGGGCTGGTCGTTCTTCGGCGTGCGCAAGAACAGCGCCTACCAGGAAGACCTGCGCAAGCTGAACCCACTGCACATCATCGCGGTGGCGTTCGTGGCGGTGGTGGTCTTCGTGGTCGTGCTCGTGCTGGTGGTGCGCCATGTGGTCGCATCGGCCGGTGCCTGACGCAGAAGAAGCCTTCCACGGCAAGCAGAATCCATTGAACCGAGAGAAGAAAGAGAGCCAGGAGCTGATATGAGTTCAACCACCCACGGCACCACGCCCTACTATTTCGTGCCGGGCCCCTCGGCCTATCCGGTCTCGGCCGCGATCGGTTTGTTCTTCGTGATCCTGGGCGCCGCACAATGGATCAACGGCCACGAGTGGGGCGCATGGTCCCTGCTGATCGGCATGGTGATCTGGCTCGGCACCCTCTTCGCGTGGTTCCGCGCCGCCATCGGCGAGAGCGAGAGCGGCCAGTACGGCCACAAGATCGACCTCTCGTTCCGCTGGAGCATGAGCTGGTTCATCTTCTCCGAAGTGATGTTCTTCGGCGCGTTCTTCACCGCGCTGTGGTGGGCCCGCACCCATGCGCTGCCCACGCTCGGCAGCCTCGACAATGCGCTGCTGTGGCCCGACTTCAAGGCCGTGTGGCCCAGCGTCGCGCCCGGCGCCACCGCTTCGCCGGCGGGCATCGTCGAGCCCTTCCAGACCGTCGGCCCGTTCTGGCTGCCCACGATCAACACCGCGCTGCTGCTGAGCTCGGGCGTCACGCTCACGATCGCCCACCACGCGCTGCGCGCCGGCCATCGCGCGCAGACCATCCGCTTCATGTGGCTCACCGTGCTGCTGGGCGTGATCTTCCTGGGCGTGCAGGGCTACGAGTACCACCACCTGTACACCGAGCTGAACCTCAAGCTCAGCTCGGGCACCTACGGCTCCACCTTCTTCATGCTGACCGGCTTCCACGGCCTGCACGTGTTCATCGGCATGCTGATGCTGCTGTTCATCACGCTGCGCCTGCGCAAGGGCCACTTCACGCCCGAGCGCCACTTCGGCTTCGAGGGCGCGGCCTGGTACTGGCACTTCGTGGACGTCGTCTGGCTCGGCCTGTACCTGCTGGTCTACTGGCTTTGAACCGGGAAGCCAGGCCCTGTCACCCTTGCTTCATCGTGCGGCAGCGTTTCGCGATGGCATTTCATTGGTGACAGACGCTGGCGGCATTCCAGAAAAAAGGCGCCGGAAGGCGCCTTTTTCTTGGTTCTCCTGGCACGAGCATCATCTACTTGCCGAGCGGGAGCCCGGTTGGCTGGATGTATCCGAACTTCCAGGCGAGCAGCATGCAGAGGAACAAAAACACCGAGAGGCCGATCCGAAAGGTGAGCGCGCGCGCCATGCCGCCGCTCTTGGCGCGCCCGTTGCGCCCGTCCTTCAGCATGAAGTACAGGGCAAACGCGAGGCTCGCGAAGATGCCCACGAACACCAGGGCGACGAAGTATTTCATGACCCGCATTATCGGCCGCACCCCCCGTCCCCTCCAGTGAATCCCGTACCCCTGTATCCCGAAGAACGCCCACGCCGGGGCCGCTTCCTTGTCATCACCATTGCCGCCGCGATGACCGTGTCGGCCACCATTTCGCTCGGCCGCTGGCAGCTTTCGCGCGCCGCTCAGAAGGAGGCGCTGCAAGCCAGCATCGACGCCGAGAAGCAGAAGCCGCCGCTGACGCAGGCCGAGTTCCTCGCGCTCGGCAAGGGCTCCGATGCGCTGCACCGTGCGGTGCGCCTTCGCGGCCTCTGGCTGACGCCGCAGACCGTGTACCTCGACAACCGCCAGATGCACGGCACACCCGGCTTCTACGTGCTGACGCCCTTCGCCCTCGAGGGCACCGAGCAGACGGTGATGGTGCAGCGCGGCTGGATCCAGCGCAATTTCGTCGACCGCACGAAGCTGGAGCCGGTCGAGACGCCGGCGGGCATCGTGGAAGTGACCGGCCTCATCGAGCCGCCGCCGAGCCATCTGCTGGAACTGGGCTCCTCCGCTGCGGCGCCCACGGCCGCCGCTTCTGCTGCCGCTCCTTCGCCTGCCGCCGCCGCTTCCGCTCCCGAAGCCCAGGCCGCCGCTGCGGCACCGGTCGCCGAAGGGTATTCGCCCATCCGGCAGAATCTCGACCTGGAGGCCTTCCGTGCCGAGACCAAGCTGCCGCTGCGCACCGACGTGTCGCTGCAGCAGAGCGGCCCGGCTTCCGAGGGCCTGCAGCGCGACTGGCCGGCCCCGGCGCTGGGCCTCGAGAGGCACTACGGTTACGCATTCCAGTGGTTCGGCCTGTCGGCCCTCGTCGTCATCCTCTATGTCTGGTTCCAATTCATCACGCCCCTCCGCCGCGCAAGGCGCCGCGCACGCGATGGCCGCTTCTGACGAGCCGCTGGGCCTGACGGTGCATTCGATGCCGTCGCCCAACCAGGCGCTCGACGGTGCGGAGGGCCGGCGCACGGCCATGGGGCGCTGGAAGATGATCGCGGTGATGCTGATGTGCGCCTCGCCGGTCATCGCCTCCTACTTCACCTACTACGTGATCCGGCCCGAGGGGCGCAGCGTCTACGGCGAGTTGATCGACCCGCAGCGCGAGCTGCCGAAGCTCACCGCCACCGACCGCAGCGGCGCGCCGGTGGAACTGAGCACGCTCAAGGGACAGTGGCTGCTGGTGACGGTGGCCGATGCCGCATGCGACACGCTTTGCGAGCAGCAGCTCTACCTGGCGCGGCAGCTGCGCGAGAGCCTGGGGCGCGAGAAGGACCGCATGGACCGCGTCTGGCTGGTGAGCGATGCTGCTCCCGTGCCCGAGCGCCTGGACAACGGCCTGCACGGCGCGACCGTGCTGCGCGTGCCGGCCGACCAGCTGGCGAAGTGGCTTGCACCCGCGCAAGGCCACTCCCTGGCCGAACACCTGTACGTGGTCGACCCCATGGGCAACTGGATGATGCGCTTTCCCGCCCGCATGGACGTCGCCGGCGCCGGCCGCGCCAAGCGCGACCTCGACCGCCTGCTGCGCGCCTCGGCGTCGTGGGACGAGCCCGGCCGCTGACGAAAGAAACGACGGACGCCGCATGGACAGCACGAGCTCGCTCTACGACCTGACGCCCATCGCCTGGCTCATGGCGGTCGGCGTCCTGATCGCGCTCGGGCCGCTGGTGTGGGTGTGGCGCCGCAATGCCGGCAGCGGCCCCGCGCGGCGGCTGCATGCGCTGACGGTGCTCACGCTGTTTCTCACCTTCGACCTCACGCTGTTCGGCGCCTTCACGCGGCTCACCGATTCGGGCCTGGGCTGTCCCGACTGGCCCGGCTGCTACGGCAACGCCAGCCCGCACGGCGCGCGCCACGAGATCGCCCTGGCGCAGTCGGCGCAGCCGACCGGGCCGGTGACGCACAGCAAGGCTTGGGTCGAGATGGTCCATCGCTACCTGGCCACCGGGGTTGGGGTGCTGATCCTCACCCTCGCCGCGGCCACCTGGATCGTGCGCCGCCGGCAGCGCCTCGCACCGCCTTCCTCGACGGACGGAAGCGGGCACCATGCCACGCTGAGCGCCTGGTGGCCGGCCTTCACGCTGGTCTGGGTGTGCCTGCAGGGAGCCTTCGGCGCTCTCACGGTGACGTGGAAGCTGTTCCCGGCCATCGTCACGCTGCACCTGCTGGGCGCGGTGGTGCTGCTGGCGCTGTTGTGCATCCAGGCTGTCCACTACAGGCAGGCCGCGGCCGACCGGCTGCCCACCCCCGTGTCGCCCGCGCTGCGCAACGGCCTCATCGCGACCACCGTGCTGCTCGTGCTGCAGATCGCGCTGGGCGGCTGGGTCAGCACCAACTATGCAGTGCTGGCCTGTACGCAGTTCCCGACCTGCCAGGACAGCTGGTGGCCGCCCATGAACTTCGCCCAGGGCTTCGAGATCTGGCGCCACCTGGGCGTGACCGGTGACGGCCAGCCGCTCGATTTTTCCGCGCTCACCGCCATCCACTACGCGCATCGGCTGATGGCCTATGCGGTGTTCGTCGCGCTCGGCGTGCTGGCCTGGCGCATGCGCCGCATCGTCGCGCTGCGGCCGCAGGCGCGATGGCTCGCCGGCCTCGCGCTGCTGCAGCTGGCCACCGGACTGGGCAACGTACTGCTGGGCTGGCCGCTGGCCGCGGCCGTGCTCCATACCGGCGGCGCGGCGGCGCTCGCCGTGGTGCTCACCTGGGCGCTGTGCGAGAGCCGGCGCGCCCCGGCAGCGCGGTCTGCGCATGCCGGCGAAAATACGGCAGGTCACAACAACAGTCAGCGTCAGAGGAAGGCCGCCGCGTGAGCACCCCGATTTCCGTTCAGCAAACCGCCAGCACCAACGTGCTGCGCCAGTACTACGCGCTGACCAAGCCGCGCGTGGTGCAGCTGATCGTGTTCTGCGCGCTGATCGGCATGGTGCTGGCCATTCCCGGGCTGCCCTCATGGGCGGAACTGAAGCGCGCGGCCGTGGCCTGCATCGGGATCTGGCTGGTGGCCGGCGCCGCCGCGGCGTTCAACTGCCTGGTCGAGAAGGGCATCGACGCGAAGATGAAGCGCACCGCCTGGCGCCCCACGGCGCGCGGCGAGCTCAGCGACAGGCAGGCGCTGGTGTTCTCGGCGCTGCTGTGCGCGGCGGGTTCGGCGCTGCTGTGGGTCCTGGTCAATCCGCTGACCATGTGGCTGACTTTCGCCACCTTCGTGGGCTATGCGGTGATCTACACCGTGATCCTCAAGCCGCTCACGCCGCAGAACATCGTGATCGGCGGCGCCTCGGGCGCGATGCCGCCGGTGCTGGGCTGGGCCGCGATGACGGGCAGCCTCGATCCGGGGGCGTGGATCCTCTTTCTCATCATCTTCCTGTGGACGCCGCCGCACTTCTGGGCGCTGGCCCTCTACCGCGTGGAGGACTACCGCAAGGCAGGCCTTCCGATGCTGCCCGTGACGCACGGCAACGAGTTCACGCGGCTGCAGGTGCTGCTCTACACCTTCATCCTTTTCGCGGCCTGCCTGATGCCCTTCATCTACGGCATGAGCGGCTGGCTGTACCTGGCGGTGGCGGTCGCGGTGAGCATCGGGTTCACCGGCTACGCGTTCGCGCTGTGGCGCAACTACTCCGACACGCTGGCGCGCAAGACCTTCCGTTTCTCGCTGATCCACCTGAGCGTGCTGTTCCTGGCGCTGCTCGTGGATCACTACATCCAGTGAGTGAGCATCAAGTTTCAATGAACAAGCGCAACGCTCTTCGGCTGATGGCTGCAGGCGCAGGCTGGGCAGGCATCAGCGCCGCGCTCGGCCTGGGCCTTGCGGCGTGCAGCGAAGAAACCAGACAGAGCTTCAATGCTGTCGACATCACCGGCGCCGACTATGCCAAGAACTTCTCGCTGAAGGACGCCGACGGCAAGGTCCGCACCCTGGCCGACTTCAAGGGCAAGCTGGTCGTGCTGTTCTTCGGCTACGCGCAGTGTCCGGACGTCTGCCCGACCACCATGACCGAGATGGCGCAGGTCAAGCAGCAGCTCGGCAAGGACGGCGACAAGCTGCAGGTGCTGTTCATCACCGTCGACCCGGCGCGCGACACGCCCGAGGTGCTCAAGGCCTACATGGGCGCGTTCGACCCTAGCTTCGTCGCGCTGATTCCCACGGCCGACGAACTCGCAGCCGTCGCGAAGGACTACAAGGTCTACTACAAGAAGGTCGACGGCAAGACGCCGACCAGCTACTCGATGGACCACTCCGCCGCCAGCTACGTCTACGACACGCAGGGCCGGCTGCGGCTCTACGCGCGCTACGGCGCGGGCGTGGCGCCGATGGTGTCCGACCTGAAGACGCTGCTGGCTTCCTGAGAGGGGCCGCCGCCTGATGTCCGCCACCGATCCGCTCGGGCACCTGAAGGGGCGCAAGGGCGCCTTCCGCATCGCGCTCATCCCGCCCGAGGTGCTCGATGCCCTCAACGACGGGCTGATCGAAACCGTCAACCTCAACGAGTTCCTTGCGCTCGAACTGCCGCGGCTGGCGCGCAGCGTTGCGGGCCACATCGGCCTCGATGCGCAGAGCGAGCGGCTGGCCGACACGATCGCGATGCTGGGCGCCTTCAAGCCGATGCAGCGGCATGGGCACATCGCCCGCGCGCTCTACGACCTGGCCGCGCTGCACGACGAGCGTGATGCCGTCGCGCACCGGCTGGCCACCCATGCGAGCGACGTGGCGCGCTGCTGGGCGGCGCAGTGGGTCACGCTTTCGGGCCTGCCGCTGGCGGCGCAGCTGGAGTCGGTGCGCCGATTCGCGGCCGACCCGCATTTCGGCGTACGCGAGATCGCGTGGATGGCGGTGCGCGACGCGGTGAATGCATCTCTCGACGAAGCGCTGGTGCTGCTGCAGCCGTGGGTGCTCGATGCCGACCCCAACATCCGCCGCTTCGCCAGCGAACTCACGCGGCCGCGCGGCGTGTGGTGCGCGCAGATCGAGGCGCTCAAGGCCGAGCCCTGGCGCGCCCTGCCGCTGATCGAACCGCTGCGCGCCGACACCAGCCGCTATGTGCAGAACTCGGTGGCGAACTGGCTCAACGATGCGAGCAAGAGCCAGCCCGAGTGGGTCGACAAGCTCTGCGCACGATGGCTGGCGGAGTCGGATGCCGCCGAGACCCGCTACATCGCGAAGCGGGCGCTGCGGACGCTCTCGAAATGAAAAAGCCCGGCAGGGCCGGGCTTCGTTCGTGAAGGGCAGGAGGGAAGAAGGAAAGGCTTACGCGTATTCCGCGAGCGCCTTCTTCATCTTCTTCATGGCCGCCACCTCGATCTGGCGGATGCGCTCGGCGCTCACGCCGTACACGGCAGCCAGGTCGTGCAGCGTCATGCCGCCCGAACCGTCGTCGTTGACCTTGAGCCAGCGCTCTTCAACGATGCGGCGGCTGCGGTCGTCCAGCGCTTCGAGCGCTGTCGCGATGCCGTCGCTCGACAGGCGGTCGCGCTGCTGCGATTCGAGCAGGGCGGTGGGTTCCTGCGAGGCATCGGCCAGGTAGGCAATCGGGCCGAAGGCTTCGTCGCCGTCGTCGGTCGGGCCCGGATCGAGCATCACGTCGCCGCCGGAGAGGCGGGTTTCCATCTCGAGCACTTCCTCGGGCTTCACGTTCAGGCGGGTCGCCATCTGCGAGACCTCGTCGGGGCTCAGGGTGTCGCGGTGCGTGCCGGTGTCGGCAAGGGCCGAGTCGGCCTTGAAGCCCTGCTTCATCGAGCGCAGGTTGAAAAACAGCTTGCGCTGGGCCTTGGTCGTCGCGACCTTGACCATGCGCCAGTTCTTCAGGATGTACTCGTGGATCTCGGCCTTGATCCAGTGCATCGCGTAGCTCACGAGCCGCACGCCCTGGTCGGGGTCGAAGCGCTTCACGGCCTTCATGAGGCCGACGTTGCCTTCCTGGATCAGGTCGCCGTGCGGCAGCCCGTAGCCCAGGTACTGGCGGGAAATGGAGACCACGAGGCGCAGGTGCGAAAGAACCAGCGCGCCGGCGGCTTCGAGATCGTTGTGGTCGCGCAGCTTGCGTGCGTAGCCCTGCTCTTCCTCGAGCGTGAGCATCGGCAGGCGGTTGGCGGCCGAAATGTAGGCGTCCAGGTTGCCCAGCGGGGGAACCATCGACCAGGGGTTGGCGACGGCCAGCTGGTTTGCAGAGACTCCAGACAGGGTTGTCATCAGGGGAAACTCCTTTGTGTTGGCCATATTAGCACTCGGTTAGAGGGAGTGCTAATCCAAGGGTTCCCTTGAATTTCTATCGCCGGAATAGCCAAAGCCTACCAGCGGATGCCAAGTCTTAGGAACAGCTTGGACAACACGAAAAGGGGACCGACCCAGAGATATTGGATGTCTTCGAAGAACGATGGCTTCTTGCCTTCGATCTTGTGGCCCACGAACTGGAAGACCCAGGCCACTACAAAGATAGCGGCTGAAACCGGCAATACAAGTCCCCCGAGCGCATGCACCACCACCAGCGCCAGGGCGGTCAGGACGAGCATGGCCGCCAGGAAGGCCGGGGCCTTCAGCAGCACGTAGTAGACGAGGCTGGCGGCCACGAAGAGATAGGCCACCCAGGGGTGGATCGAAAACAGCAGCCCGACGATGCTCAGCATGATGGCCGGGATGGCCACGAAGTGAATCAGCTCATTGGTCGGATTGCGGTGGCTTTCCTCGTAGTGGGCGAGCAGGCGATCGACCTTGCGGTCGCTGGCTTCGAGGGGCGCGGCGGCTGTGTGCGTCATGGCGAGTCTCCGTGGGCGCCGTGCGATGCGGCGGGACTTTCCATGGTGCCCACAGAGAAGCCCGATGGCAAGCGCGCATGCCATGTGAAAATGCTATCAAATAGGTAGCATAAAGAACTACAGCCACGCCGGTTGCCATTACTTTTTGCACTGTCACCAGAAGGTTGCACGGCTAAGATCGGCAGGTGCCTCCCTTCGACTCTCCTCCCGCCTCCCGATCGCCGGCCGCGGAGTCCGGTACGGCCGCCCGCACGCCTCGGGCGATCCTGGTCGTCGACGACCACGACCTGCTGCGCCTGGGCGTCTGCGCCCTGGTACAGGCCCAGTCCGGTCCCTCCGACGCGCGCATCGAAGTCTTCGAGGCCAGCAACGTCGCCGACGCGCTGCGGCTCTACGAAGCCAACCAGTCTTCCATCGGGCTGGTGCTGCTCGACCTGGCGCTTCCCGACACCCATGGCCTCAGCGGCCTGGCCGAGTTCCGGATGCGCTTTCCCGAGGCGCGCATCGTGGTGCTCTCGGGTACCGGCAACAGCACCCTGGCCCAGGGCGTGCTCGCGCTGGGCGCGGCCGCCTTCCTGCCGAAATCGGCGGACCTGAAGGAGGTCGTGAGCTTCATCCGCGCCTGCGGCCTGCTCGATGGCGGCCCCGACACCACGCAACAGCAGCAACCGGCGGCAGGCTCGGCCATGCCCGGCAAGGCGCTCAGCGGCTACGCCGAGTTCGCCCACGCCAGCGCCTGGCAGGAACTCACGCCGCGGCAGATGCAGGTGCTGCAATGGGTGCTGGAAGGCAAGGCCAACAAGGAGATCGCCCAGCTCGCGAACCTGAGCGAAGGCACGGTGAAGAACCATGTCTCGACCATCCTGCTGCTCTTCGGCATGCGTTCTCGCGCCCAGCTGATCAGCACCCTGCATTGAGCGTGCAGCCCGCCGCGCCGACCGCCCCGACCGCCGACCACGCGCTCGGCCTGCGGGTGCTGCGCGAGCACGTCGCCTCGGTCTACAGCACCTACAGCGCCTCGACGCTCACGCACATGGCCTTCGTGGTCGTGTTCGGCAGCATCATCTATTCGCAGCTGAAGGACCCGAGCCTCCTGTTCTGGCTCGCCGGCCTGCTGATGGCCGACGTCTACGTCTTCTTCACGCCGCGCTGGACGCCGTCGCGGCCGGTGCGCGAGAGCGCCTACTGGGCGCGCAAGATCTCGCGCGTGGTCACGCTGGTGAGCATGGTCACGGCGGTGGTGCCGTGGCTCATCGTGCCGCACAACAACCTGCCGATGACCTCGCTTCTGATGGCGGTGATCGTCGGCAGCTGCGCGCGGGCGGCGCAGTCGCTGTGGCCGCTGAAGCCGGCGCTCTTCGGCTACACCATGCCGATGTCGCTGGGGATGATCACCGCGCTGGCCTGGCAGGGCGACGGGCTGCACCTGTTCCTGGCGGCGGCCGGGGCGGCCTACCTGCTGCTGACGCTCCATGCCGGTATCGGCCAGCACAGGCTGCTGACCGAGTCGCTGATGCTGCGTTTCGAGAACGAGGCGCTGGCCGCGCGGCTCGGCGAGCAGATTGCCGCCACCGAGCGCGCGAGTGAGGAGAAGACCCGCTTCCTCGGCACCGCCAGCCACGACCTGCGCCAGCCGCTGCACGCCATCGCGCTCTTCGGCGCGGCCCTCGAGAACGAGCTGCGCGACCGCCCCGAAGGCCGCAACGCCGAGCGCCTGATGCGCGCAGTGAACGCGCTGGGCGCCTCGCTCGACACCATGCTCGACGTCTCGCGCCTGGACGCCGGCGTGATCACGCCAGCGCCCCAGCCGGTGCAGCTCGATGCGCTGTTCCTGCCGCTCAACCACACCTTCGCGGCACGCGCCGAGCAGAAGGAGCTTCAGCTGCGCGTGCGCGCCAGCGGCCTGTGGGTGCACAGCGACCCGCAGCTGCTGCACCGCATGCTGTCGAACCTGATGGACAACGCGCTGAAGTACACGATGCGCGGCGGCGTGACCGTCACGGCGCGGGAGCGCGGCGAGTCGGTGTGGATCGAGGTGCGCGACACCGGCATCGGCATCGCGCCCGAGCAGTCGGGCCGGATCTTCGAGGAGTTCTACCAGATCAACAATCCGGGCCGCGACCGCTCGCGGGGGCTGGGCATCGGGCTGTCGATCGTGCAGCGGCTGTCGCGGCTGCTGGGCCATCCGGTCCAGATGCATTCGCGCCCGGGGCGGGGCACGCATTTCCGGGTGGTGGTGCCCGTCGCGAGCGCCCCCGAGCGGGCGCCGGCCGGGCTGCTGCCGGCCTCCCTGTCCGGAGCGAGCGCCGGTGAGCGCAGGGCGCCGACGCTGGCGCTGCCCGGCCGCGTGCTGCTCCTCGACGACGAACTGGAGATCCGCGAGGCCATGATGGGCCTGCTGCGCTCCCATTCCATCGACGCCCAGGCCGTGGCGAACGAGGCTGCCGCCGATGCCGCCCTGCGCCATGCTGCACGCGAAGGGCGGCCCTTCGACCTGCTGATGTGCGACTACCGCCTGGCCGACGGCGTCGATGGCCTCGATGCAGGCCTGCGCCTGAGCCAGTCCGACGGCGCGGCGATGCCGCTGCTGCTCATCACCGGCGAGACCTCGCCAGACCGGCTGCAGCGCGTGCGCGAGTCGCAGGTACCGGTGCTCTTCAAGCCGGTGGTGGCCGACCAGCTGTTGCAGGTGATGGCCGAGCTCAAGGTTGCCGGACAGCTCGGGCCGGCCTCGGCCGGTTAGCCTGCAATTGAATTCTTTTCTATTATTTTTGACGCCAGAAGCGGGGCGTAGGCGTTGTCTTCTGCGCTCCCCATGACTTTCGACACTGGTGGATGGGGGCGCGGTGACCTATCTTCACTGCATCGCGTTTCCGCGACAGGAGTAGGTAGGGGAGAGAGAGAAAAAGTGATCGGCCCCGGCGCAAGCCGGGGCCGTTTTTTTCTTGTCGGCCTGCCTGGCCGGTTTATCCCAGCAGGGCCTGCGCGAATTCGCGGGCATTGAAGGTTTCGAGGTCTTCCAGCTTCTCGCCCACACCGATGAAGTAGACCGGAATCGGCTTTTCCCGCGCGATGGCGCACAGCACGCCGCCCTTGGCCGTGCCATCGAGCTTGGTCACGATCAGCCCGGTGAGGCCCAGCGTCTCGTCGAAGGCCTTGACCTGCGCCAGCGCGTTCTGGCCGGTGTTGCCGTCGATCACCAGCAGCACCTCGTGCGGCGCCGTGCCGTCGGCCTTGGTGACGACGCGCTTGATCTTCTTGAGCTCGTCCATCAGGTGCAGCTGCGTCGGCAGGCGGCCCGCCGTGTCGACCAGCACCACGTCCTTGCCGCGGGCCTTGCCGGCGTTCACCGCGTCGAAGCTCACGGCCGACGGGTCGCCGCCTTCCTGGCTCACGATCTCGACGGTGTTGCGGTCGGCCCAGACCAGCAGCTGCTCGCGCGCCGCCGCCCGGAAGGTGTCGGCCGCCGCCAGCAGCACCGAGGCGCCTTCGTCGGCCAGGTGTTTGGTGAGCTTGCCGATGGAGGTGGTCTTGCCCGCGCCGTTGACGCCGGCCACCATGATCACGGTGGGCGTGAACTGGCCGATGACCAGCGGCTTCTCGAGCGGCTTCAGCAGGTCGGCCACGGTCTCGGCCAGCAATGCCTTGACCTGCGAGGCGTCGGTGGCCATCTGGCGCTTGACGCGGCCGCGCAGGTCGTCGAGCAGGAACTCGGTCGCCTTCACGCCGGTGTCGGCCATCAGCAGGGCGGATTCGAGTTCCTCGTACAGATCCTCATCGATCTTCGCGTTGACGAACACGGCCTGGATGCCGGTGCCGGTCTTGCGCAGGCCGGTCTTGAGCTTGTCGAACCAGCCCTTGCGCTCGGTGGCGATGGCGGCGGGTTCGGCAACCGGCGCGGCGGCGACTGGAGCCGGCGCGGGTACGGGTACGGGGGCGGGTGCCGCGGGCGGGGAGGGCGGCACGACCGGGGCTGCGGCCGGTGACGGTGACGGTGCCACCGCGGGGGCAGGGCCTGGCGCGGGCGCCGGTGCGGCGACGGGCGCTGGCGCCGGCTTTTCTTCCGCCGCCGGCTTCGAGCCGAACCAGCTCGAAGGCGAGAACACCGAGCGCGAGGGCGCGGCTTCAGGTGCAGGCGCAGCCGGGGCCGGCGGGGTGGCTGCCGGCGCTTCGGTCGCCTCGGGAGGCGGTTTTTTCTTGAAGAAACTGAACATCGGGAGCTTTTTACAATCCGAGCCATTCTATGAAACACCTCCCGCCACGCCGTGCTGCGTCTGGTGCGGTGCTGGCGATGGCGCTCCTGGCGCCGTGGGCCGTGCCTGCCCAGGCCCAATCCGCCCCGCCTTCCGCCGCCGCAGCAGCAGCGGCTCCCGGTCCCCAGCAATTCACGCTCGCCAACGGCATGACGCTGATCGTCCAGCCCGACCGGCGCTCGCCCACGGCGGTGCAGATGGTCTGGGTCCGCGTCGGCTCCATCGACGAGGTCGACGGCACCTCCGGCGTGGCCCATGCGCTCGAACACATGATGTTCAAGGGCACCAAGGACATCAAGCCCGGCGAGTTCTCCCGCCGCGTCGCCGCCCTCGGCGGCCAGGAGAACGCCTTCACCACCCGCGACTACACCGGCTACTACCAGCAGATCCCGGTCGGCAGCCTCGAGCAGGTGATGAAGCTCGAATCGGACCGCTTCGCCAACAACCAGTGGCCCGACGACGAGTTCAAGCGCGAGATCGAGGTGGTCAAGGAAGAGCGCCGCCTGCGCACCGAAGACCAGCCGCGCGCCCTGCTCGGTGAGCAGCAGAACGCCGCCGTCTTCACCGCCTCTCCCTATCACCGCCCCGTGGTCGGCTGGATGAGCGACCTCGACGCCATGACGCCCGATGACGCGCGCGCGTTCTTCAGGCAGTGGTACGTGCCCGCCAACGCCGTCGTCGTGGTGGCCGGCGACGTCGACGTGGCGCAGGTGCGCGCCATGGCCGAGAAGTACTACGGCCGGATCCCAGCGCGCGCCGTGCCCGCGCGCAAGCCGCGCATCGAGCCGGCGCAGCGCGGCATCCGCCGCATCGAGCTGAAGGCGCCGGCCGAGCAGGCCTACGTGTCGCTCGCCTTCCGCGTGCCGCAGCTCGCCAGCATCGACGACGTGAACAGCGACGCCTGGGCGCTGGTGGTGCTCTCGGCCGTGCTCGACGGCTATTCCGGCGCCCGGCTCGACCGCGCGCTGACCCAGGGGCCCGACCGCGTCGCCGATTCGGTCGGTGCGTACTCGGGCTTCATCGGACGTGGCCCGCAGCTCTTCGTGCTCGACGGCGTTCCGGCCGCCGGCAAGAGTGCGGAGGTGGTCGAGGCCGCGCTGCGCGCTCAGGTCGCGCGCATCGCCAAGGAAGGCGTGGGCGAGGCCGAACTGGCCCGCGTCAAGACCCAGTGGGTGGCGAGCGAGACCTACAAGCGCGACTCCGTGATGGCGCAGGCGCGCGAACTCGGCAGCAACTGGATCCAGGGCCTTCCGCTGGACGCCAGCGAGCGCATCGTCGCGCGGCTGCAATCCGTCACGGCCGCCCAGGTGCAGGCCGTGGCCGCCAAGTACTTCGGCGACGACCAGCTCACCGTCGCCACGCTGCGTCCCCTGCCGCCCGAGTCCAAGCCGCGCGGCCGCGGTTTCGCCGCCCCCGCGGGCGAGATGCGCTGAAAGGTCACCATTCCCATGCAGAACACTCTCATGAAGACCGCGCGCCGCGCCCTGCTCGCCGGCGTCGTCGCCGTGGCGGGCATCTCGGGCGCGCAGGCCGCGCTGCCCATCCAGCACTGGACGCTGGCCAACGGCGCCAAGATCTACCTGGTGTCGACCAACGCGCTGCCGATCGTCGATGCGCAGCTCGACTTCGACGCCGGCAGCCGCCGCGACCCTGCCGCGCAGGCCGGCCTGGCCAGCGTGACCGCGACCATGGTCGAGAAGGGCGTGCACGCCGGCAGGAACGGCGAGCCCGCGCTCGACCAGAACGCCCTGGGCGAGGCCTGGGCCGATCTGGGCGCGAGCTTCGACGTGAGCGCGGGCACCGACCGCACCAGCTATTCGCTGCGCTCGCTGTCCGATCCGGCGCTGCTGAACAAGGCGGTGGCGCTCGCAGCACGCGAGATCGGCGAGCCCTCCTTCCCCGACGACGTGTGGCAGCGCGAGCGCGAGCGCATCAACGCCGCCATCAAGGAGGCCAACACCAAGCCCGCCACCGTGGCCGGCCGCGCTTTCGCGGCCGACGTCTACGGCGTGCATCCCTACGGCCAGGAAGTGAAGGAGGAGACGCTCGCGCGCATCGACACCGCCGCCATGCGCCAGCGCTACCAGCAGCTCATCGTGCCGTGCCGCGCGAAGCTGAGCATCGTCGGCGCGGTCACGCGCGCGGAGGCCGAGACCATCGCCACCACGCTGCTGTCGCGCCTGCCCGGCCCCGAAGCCTGCACGCCGCTGCCGGCCATCGCACCGGTGGCTGCCCTGACCGCGCCGAAGGACGAGCGCATCGCCTTCGATTCGGCGCAGGCCCACGTGCTCATCGGCCAGCCCGGCTATCCGCGCAAGGACCCGGACCACTTCGCGCTCACCCTGGGCAACTACGTGCTGGGCGGCGGCGGTTTCGTCTCGCGCCTGATGAACGAGGTGCGCGAGAAGCGCGGCCTCACCTACAGCATCTACAGCGGCTTCGCGCCGGGGCTCGAGGCGGGCGCGTTCCGCGTCGGCTTCCAGACCCGGCCCGACCAGGCCGAGGAGGCCGTCAAGGTGTCGCGCGAGGTGCTCGCGAAGTTCGTGGCCGAGGGCCCGACCGCTGCCGAGCTGAAGGCGGCCAAGGACAACCTGATCGGCGGCTTCCCGCTGCTCCTGGACAGCAACCGCAAGCTGATCGGCAACGTCGCCAACATCGCCTGGCACGACCTGCCGCTGGACTACCTCGACACCTGGACCGCGCGCATGAACGCGGTCACCGCCGCCGACGTGAAGGCCGCCTTCCAGCGCAAGCTGCAGCCCGAGCGGATGGTGACGGTGGTGGTGGGCGGCAAGGAAGCCAAGACCGCCAAGGCGCAGCCGCAGACGGCTTCGCAGTGATTTCCTTCCCCTCCTGCGGGGCACCGCGGAGCCGGCCTTGCCGGGCTGCCGCTGTCGCCGCGGCGAGGGGACGGCGCAGGCTGGGGGCGCGCTACTCCAGGGCGTGCGGACCGCTCGTAGCGGCCGCGCGCACCGTGGCGCCGAGACGCTGCAGCAGCTTCGGCGCAGCGCGCGCGTGCTGCCAGTAGAGCGGCACCGGCAGCATCGAATCGGGCACCAGCTCGACCAGTCTTCCCTCCTTCAGCGCCCCGGCCACCATGCTGACCGGGTGCATGCCCCAGCCCATGCCCGAGCAGGCCGCCTCGACGAAAGCAGTGGGCGAGGGAATCCAGTGCCTGGGTGTCTCGACGTTGCGGTGGCAGATGCGCCGCACCCAGCGCGCCTGCAATCTGTCCTTGCGGTCGAACACCAGGCTCGGCGCCTCAGCCAGCGTACGGGCGCCCACGCCCTTGGCGAAATGCTCACGCACGAAGCCGGGGCTGGCGGCAGCGACGTAGCGCATGGTGCCCAGCGCCTCGCTGTTGCAGCCGGCCACCGGCTGCGCCAGCGCGGTGACTGCCGCGAGCACCGCGCCGCTGCGAAGCCGCTCGGCCGTGTGGTCCTGGTCGTCCACCGTGAGGTCGAGCAGCGCGCCCGGTTCCTGTGCAGTGAAGGCTGCCGCGGCGGCGACGAACCAGGTCGCTAGCGTGTCGGCGTTGACCGCCACGCGGATCGTGACGCGCTCGCCACCTGCCTCGTCGCCGCCCATGCCCAGGACGGGCAGGGCATCGCGCAGCTCGTGCTCCAGCATGCCCACGCGCTCGACATGCCGGCACAGCTGCTGGCCGGCCTCGGTCGCCACGCAGGGCTGGCCGCGCACCAGCAGCGCGCCGCCGGTTTTCTCCTCGAGCTGCCGGATGCGTTGCGACACGGCGGACGGCGTGACGTGCAACGCGCGCGCCGCGCGTTCGAAGCTGCCTTCGCGCACCACGGCGGCGAGGGCATTCAGGGCGGCGTAGTCGAGCATGGGCGGTCCTCAAGAAATGAAGAAAAACTGAATCTGCTTAAGAAAGTTTAGTTTGAGTTAATGTGCAGCGGCCGGCATCCTCCGAAGGATGCAAGCCGTACACGCCACCACCGCCTTCGCCAACGGGCTCTTCATGAGCCTGGTCCTCATCGTCGCCATCGGCGCACAGAACGCCTACGTGCTGCGCCAGGGTCTGCGACGCGAGCACGTCGGCGCGGTGGTGCTGTTCTGCGCAGCCAGCGACGCGGTGCTGATCGGCGCCGGCGTGGCCGGCATGGCGCAGGCGCTGAACGGGCGGCCGATGCTGGCCACGGTGCTCGCGGCGTTGGGGGCAGCCTTTTTGTGCGCCTACGGACTCAGGGCGCTGTGGCGCTCGCGGCAGAGGGCCGCGCTGCAGGCCTCGGCGCAGGGCGCTTCGTCGCTCTCTCGCGCGGCGGTGGTGGCGCAGGCGGCGGGCTTCACGCTGCTGAACCCGCACGTGTACCTCGACACGGTGCTGCTGGTGGGCAGCGCAGGGGCGCAGCACGCGGGCCTGCTTAAGGTCTGGTTTGTCGCCGGCGCGGCCACGGCGAGCGCGTTGTGGTTCACCTCGCTGGGCTTCGGTGCTCGGCTGCTCGCGCCGGTCTTCGCGAAGCCCCGCGCCTGGCAGATGCTCGATGCGCTGATCGGCGGCACGATGCTCTTGCTGGCGGCGATGCTGCTGCGGCGCGCGCTGGCAGGGGCTTGAGGGGCGAGTGGAATCGGCGGCGTTAAGCTCGCCGCATGCCCCAGCACCAGAAGAAAGCAGCCTCACCCTCCCGATCCGCACCTGCCGGCAACAAGCCCAAGCCGGCGGTGAAGCGCCCCTCCAAACCCAGCGAGGTGCGCATCATCGGCGGCGAATGGAAGCGCACCCGCCTGGCCGTGGCCGACAAGCCCGGCCTGCGTCCCACGCCCGACCGCGTGCGCGAGACCCTCTTCAACTGGCTCGCGAGCCTGGCCGGCGCCGGTGGCGGCGAGCTTCCCGGCTGGCGGTGCGTGGATGCCTTCGCGGGCACCGGTGCGCTGGGCTTCGAGGCCGCCTCGCGCGGCGCGGCCAACGTGCTGCTGTGCGAGCAGGACCCCGCGCTCGTCGCGCAGATGCAGGCGATCAAGACCAAGCTCGAAGCCGAGGCCGTTCGCGTCGAGCGCGGCAACGGCGTCACCGCGCTCGAGCGCGTGCCCGCGGGCAGCCTCGACGTCGTCTTCCTCGATCCGCCCTTCGACAACCTCGCGCTCTACGAGCCCGCGCTTCGTGCCGCCGCGCATGCGCTGCGCCCCGAGGGTTCCGTGTATCTCGAGGCCCCGCGCCGCTGGAGCGGCGAGGAGCTCGCGGCCCTGGGCCTCGCCGAGTTCCGCTACCTGAAGGCCGGCGCCGTGCATGCCCATCTGCTGCGGCCCGCCGCGCAGGGGACTGCATAATCCGCCGGACAAGCCGCACCGGCAGCATGAGGAAGAAGCAACCATGGCCAGCAACGTCATCGCGGTTTATCCCGGCACTTTCGATCCCATCACCCTCGGTCACGAGGACGTGGTGCGCCGTGCCACCCAGCTCTTTTCGAAGGTGATCGTCGCCGTCGCGGCGGGCCATCACAAGAAGGCGCTTTTCACTCTTTCCGAACGCATCGACATGGCCCGCGAGGCCGTGAAGCCCTACAGCGACCAGGTGTCCGTCGAGAGCTTCTCGGGCCTGCTGCGCGACTTCGTCGTCGCGCGCGGCGGCAAGGCCATGGTGCGCGGCCTGCGCGCCGTGACCGACTTCGACTACGAGTTCCAGCTCGCCGGCATGAACCGCTCGCTGATGCCCGACGTGGAAACCGTCTTCCTGACGCCGAGCGACAAGTACCAGTTCATCTCCAGCACCTTCGTGCGCGAGATCGCGATGCTCGGCGGCGAGGTCCACAAGTTCGTTTCTCCCAACGTGGAGCAGCAGCTCGCGGCGAAGGTCCGCAGCCTCGGGCGTGAATAGGCTATCCCCCAGGCTGCGCGCACTTCATGTCGCTTCGCCAACCCCCTCGCCGGGGGCGACACCGGTGGCCCGGCAAAGCCGGTTCCACGGTGTCCCGCGAATGGTTCATGCCGAACTGCAAGCGGGTGTGAGGTGAGCGGCACGCCCTTGCCCCGCCTGCATCTGCTGGGCGACGCAGCACTGCTGTGCGACCTGCCCGCGCCCGCCACGCTTGCGCAGCAGCAGCGCATCTGGGCGCTGGCCGAGCATGCGCGGGAGTGGCCCGGCATCGGCGAGACGCTGCCGGGCATGAACAACCTGACGCTCACCTTCGATCCGACCGTGATCGATCTGGACACGCTCACTGCCTACGTGCTCGAGGCCTGGCCGAAGCTGTCCGCCGGCGTTGTCAGCGGCCGGCTGGTCGAGATCCCGGTGGCCTATGGCGGCGAGCACGGGCCCGACCTGGGCGACGTCGCGGCGCACACCGGCCTCACGCCGGCCGAGGTGGTGCGGCGCCACACCGGAGCCGAGTACGTCGTCTACCTGCTGGGCTTCCTGCCCGGCTTCAGTTTCATGGGCGGACTGCCGCCCGAACTCGCCACGCCGCGGCGTGCCGAGCCGCGTCTCGCGGTGCCGGCGCGATCGGTCGGCATCGGCGGCGAGCAGACCGGCATCTATCCGCTGGTGTCGCCGGGCGGCTGGCAGCTGATCGGCCGCACGCCGCTGGAGCTGTTCGATCCCGCGGCCGAGCCGCCGACGCTGCTGCGTCCCGGCGACCGCGTGCGCTTCGTGGCCGAGAGCGTGCAGACATGATCGCCATCCGCAAACCCGGCGTGCTCGCCTCGGTGCAGGACCTGGGCCGCCACGGCCATCGCCAGCTCGGCATCTGCCCGGGCGGCGCGCTCGACGTGCTCGCGCTCACGCTGGCCAATCGGCTGGTGGGCAATGCCGATCGCGCAGCAGGGCTGGAGCTCACCATGGGCGGCTGCGAGCTGCAGTTCGAGGCCGACACGCGCATTGCCTTCACCGGGGACGACTTCGGCGCCACCCTCGACGGCGTGCCGCTGTGGCCCTGCTGGAGCGTGCCGGTTGCGGCCGGCCAGACGCTCAGGCTCGCGGGCGCCAATGCGTCCGGCACGAGGAAGTCCGGCGTGCGAAGCTGGCTGGCGGTGGCGGGCGGTATCGACGTGCCGCCGGTCCTCGGCTCGCGCAGCACCGATCTCAAGGCAGGCTTCGGCGGCCTCCAGGGCCGCGCACTGCGCAAGGGCGACCGGCTGCCGACCGGCGTTTCGGCGCTCGATGCCGCGCAGCGCGAACGCCGGCCCTTCGGCATCCGCGGCCCCGACTGGGGCCCGGCCGAGGACGATGGCGCCATTGCGCTGCGCGTGCTGCCCGGCCCCGAGTTCGAGCTGTTCACGCTGGCCGCGCGCGAGCAGCTCTGGGGCGAGCGCTGGCGCATCACGCCGCAGAGCAACCGCATGGGCAGCCGGCTCGAAGGCGCCGAGCTCAAGCGCAAGCGCAGCGGCGACATGCTTTCCTCCGGCGTGATCCCCGGCACGATCCAGGTGCCGCCTTCGGGCCAGCCGATCATCCTGATGGGCGACGCGCAGACCACCGGCGGCTATCCGCGCATCGGCGTGGTCATCCGCGCCGACCTCTGGAAGCTCGCGCAGGCGCCGCTCAACGGCAGGCTGCGCCTCGTGCAGGTCGACCAGCCGCAGGCGCTGGCCGCATGGGCCGACCAGCAACGCTACCTCTCGCAGGTGGCGCAAGGGCTTGCGGCTGCGGGCTGGCCGGCGGCGTCATAGACTGGGCTGAAACCGAGAGAGAAAGAAAGGACCCCTCGCCATGCAGATCGACCTCAACGCGGACCTCGGCGAAGGCGCCGGCAACGACGAAGCGCTGCTCGCGCTGGTGAGCTCCGCCAACATTGCCTGCGGCTGGCACGCCGGCGATGCGAAGACCATGCAGCAATGCGTGCGCTGGGCGATGCGCAACGGCGTGGCCATCGGCGCGCACCCCAGCTTTCCCGACCGCGAGAACTTCGGCCGCAGCACCATGCACCTGCCGCCCGAGGAGATCGTCGCCAACGTGCTCTACCAGGTGGGCGCGCTCGCGGCCATCGTGAAGGCCGAGGGCGGCAGGCTCTCGCACGTGAAGGCCCACGGCCAGCTCTACAACCAGGCCGTGAAGGAGCCAGAACTCGCCGATGCGCTGTGCGAGGCCGTGCGCCGCTTCGACCCCTCGCTCAAGTTCTTCGGCCTCGCGGGCAGCAACATGATCGACGCGGCCCGCCGCGCCGGCCTCGAACCCGTGGAAGAGGTGTTCGCCGACCGCGGCTACATGCCCGACGGCAGCCTCGTGCCGCGCAGCCAGCCCGGCGCGCTGATCGAGAGCGAGGAACAGTCCCTCGCGCAGACCCTCTCGCTGGTGCGCGACCGCCGCGTGACCGCGATCGACGGCAGCGTGGTGCCGGTCAATGCGCAGACCGTCTGCCTGCACGGCGACGGCGCCCATGCGCTGGCCTTCGCGCGTCGCATCCGCGAGCGGCTGGAGCAGGAAGGAATAGCCGTAGGGGCCATGGCCTGACGGCCCGAACGCGCGAGCCGTGCCGTGGCAGCCAAGGCCGTCAAAGTCCTGCTCACCGGCTTCGAACCCTTCGAGCAGGAAGCGCGCAATCCCTCCTGGGACGCCGTGCGCGAGCTCGATGGCTGGAAGGTCGGCCGCGCGACCGTGCATGCGCGCCTGGTGCCCTGCGTCTTCGGCGATGCCATCGACGCCTTGCTGGCGGCCATGGACGAGCTCGAGCCGCAGCTGGTGCTTTGCATCGGCCAGGCGGGCGGTCGCGCGGAGTTCACGCCGGAGCGCATCGCCATCAACATCGACGACGCGCGCACGGCCGACAACAAGGGCCGGGAGCCGATCGACGTGCCGGTGGTGCCGGGCGGGCCCGCGGCGTACTTCTCGACGCTGCCGATCAAGGCGATGGTGCGCGAGCTGCGCGCGGCGGGGGTGCCGGCCTCGGTGTCCAACAGCGCGGGCACCTTCGTGTGCAACCACATCTTCTACGGGCTGATGCACCGCATCGCGACGCAGCCGGTGGCGGGGCCGGGGCTGCGCGGCGGCTTCATCCACATTCCCTACCTGCCGGAACAGGCGGCGCGCTTTCCAGGGGCGCCGAGCATGTCGCTGGAGACGATGGTCAAGGCGCTGCGCATCGCGGTGGCCACTTCGCTGGCCGTGGAGCACGACGTGGCGGAGACCGGCGGCCAGCTGCACTGAGCGGCCGCGGGCGGGCGGGGCCCAGTCAGGCGGGGAAGTTCTTCGCGAGCCAGCGGTTGAGCGCGGCGTTGACGATGTCGGGCTTCTCCATCGTCAGCATGTGGCCGCAGTCGGGTACCCACACCACCTCGGCCTGCGGCAGAAGCGCGGCCATCTCGGTGGTGCATTCGGGGGGTGCGAGCTTGTCCTCGTTGCCGCACATCAGCAGCACCGGGGCGCGCACCGATGCGAGGTGCAGGCGCGCGTCGGGCCGGCGCATCACGGCGCGGTTCTGGCTTATGAGCTGCTGCGCGCCCGCGCCCAGCACGATGTCGAGGTAGCGCTGCACCAGCGCCTCGTCGGCGGCCTGCGCTGGGTGGAAGGCGAAGTAGACGTTGGGCTCGATCACGTCGCGAAGCTCGCCGCGCTCGAAGTACTCGATGGCGCCTTCGCGCAGCGTGAACATCTCGGGTGTCTCGGGCCGCGCGCTGGTGCCGAGCAGCGCGAGTCCTGCTATGCGCTGTGGCGCCTGGCGGGCGGCTTCCATGGCGACCATGCCGCCCATCGAGGCGCCGCACAGCACCAGCGGGCCCTCGTTGTCGCGCAGCACGGCCGCGGCCATGCCTTCGATGGTGTCGTTGTGCCGCTGGACGTCGCTCACGCGGGCGCCGAAGGCGGAGGGAAGGGCGGGCAGCTGGGCTTCCCAGATGCGCTCGTCGCAGGCGAGGCCGGGCAGCAGGATCAGATTGGGCATGGGCAGGGATTCTGCGCGATTGCGGCCCGCGGCGCAGCGGCATAGGTCGCGGCATAGGCCTCATGGCCAGCAGTCATTTCGCGCATGCCTCGGCACACTCGCAGGCAATGCAGAGGAACCCCGCAATGAATCTTGTCGAACGCGTCCAAGCCATCCTGCTCAAGCCGAAGGCCACCTGGCCCGAGATCGACGCCGAGCCGGCCGATGCCGCATCGCTCTACAAGAACTACGTGATGATCCTCGCGCTGATCCCGGCGCTGGCCAGCTTCATCGGCCTGTCGCTGATCGGCGTCGGCGCCTTCGGCGTGAGCTTTCGCGTGCCGCTGGCCTCGGGGCTCGCGAACATGATCGTGGGCTACGTGCTGTCGCTGGTGATGGTGTTCGTGCTCGCGCTCATCATCGACGCGATGGCGCCCACCTTCGAGGGCAGCAGGAGCCAGATCGGCGCGCTCAAGCTGTCGGCCTATGCGAGCACCGCCGCGTTCGTCGGGGGCGTCTTCAGCCTGCTGCCTTCGCTGTCGGTGCTGGGTGCGCTGGCGGCGCTGTACGGCATCTACCTGCTCTACACCGGCCTGCCGGTGCTCATGAAATGTCCGCCCGACAAGGCCATCGCGTACACCGCCGTGGTGGTGGTCTGCGCCATCGTCGGCGGCGTGGTGATCGCCTGGGTGCTGGCGCTGCTCACGCCGTCGCCAATGCGACTGGGGGCGGCCCCTGCTGCCGACGCCGTGGTGGCGGTGCTGCAACAGGCGGCGCGGGCGAATACCTGAGCGTCGTGCGCACGGTGGAAAATGGGCGGCAATGCCAACGCCCAAGCCCGACACCACCACCGACCTGATCCTGATCCGCCACGGCGAGACCGCCTGGAACCGCGAGCTTCGCTTCCAGGGGCATGCCGACGTTCCGCTCAACGACATGGGCCACGAGCAGGCCCGCCGCCTCGGCCTGCGGCTGGCCAGCGAGACGGCGGTGCGGCACATCTTCAGCAGCGACCTCATGCGCGCGCAGCAGACCGCGGCGCCCGGCGCGCAGCAGCTGGCGCTGCCGGTGGTCACTTCGGCGGCCCTGCGCGAGCAGTTCTTCGGCGTGGTCGAGGGCATGCGCTCCGACGAGATCCAGAGCCTGCATCCCCGCGCCTGGGAAGAGTGGCTGGAGTTCCGCGAGGACCACGCCATGCCCGAGGGCGAGACGGCGCGCGAGTTCCACGCGCGCATCATCGCGGCGCTGGGCAGCATCGCCGCCGCGCACCGGGGGCAGCACCTGATCGTCGTCACCCACGGCGGCGTGCTCGACATGGTGTGGCGCACCGCCAGGGGCCTGAGCCTGAGCGGGCCGCGCCGAAGCGAGATTCCCAACGCGGGCTTCAACCGCATCCGCATCGCCGACCCCTCGCGGCCCGACGACATCGAGATCGTCGAGTGGGCCGACGCCCGCCACCTGGCCGACCTGCCGCCGCAGCCGACCTACGACCAGACGCGGCACCTGAAGAGCAAGGACTGAGGCAGCAGCCTCAGCCGCAGCTGCCGGACTTCGGCGTGCGCAGCAGCGGCTGGCCGGCGCCCACGCCCGTGGGCTTGCCGCCGTCGACCGCGAGCTGGCCGTTCACCAGCACCGTGCTCACGCCTTCCGACAGCAGCGCCGGCTGCGTGTAGGTGGCCCTGGCCGCATAGCGGGCCGGATCGAACACCACCACGTCCGCGTAGTAGCCCGGGCGCAGGTGGCCGCGCTGCTTCAGTCCCAGCGTGTCGGCCGTCAGCGACGAGCTGCTGCGGATGAACTGCGCCAGCGAGATCGTGTGCTCCTTGACCACGTACTGGTCGTACTTGCGCGCGAAGGTGCCGCAGGCGCGCGGATGGCCCAGCGACGAATCCGACGAGGTCATGACCCACGGCCGCTTCATGAAGGCGCGCACGTCGTCGTCGCTCTGGTTGAAGGAGGCGATCATCAGGTCGCCGTCTCGCAGCACCGCGATGGCGGCGTCCACCGGATCGGCGTTCGATGCCTTGGCCACGTCGGCCAGCGTCTTGCCCACGTACTTCGTGCTTCCGGCCGAGAACAGGATGGCCTCGGGACCGCCGCGCAGCCGCAGGTTCTCGCGCATGTCCTTGCGCAGGCGCTCCTGCTGCGAGGCGTCGTCGAAGCGCTGCAGCGTTGCCGCACGGCCGCCTTCGTTGGCCCAGGGCGGCAGCAGCGCGGCCGAGAAGCGGGTGCTCGACGCGGTCCACGGATAGTGGTCTGCCGTGATGTCCAGGCCGTGCGCGCGCTCCTTCTCGATGCGCCTGATGATGTCGCCGCTCTGGCCCTGCACGTCGACGCCCAGCGCCTTGATGTGCGCCACGTGCACCGGCAGCTTCGCCTCGTGGCCGATGCGGATCACCTCGTCGATGGAGCCCTTCAGCCCGATGTTGTACATGGACTCGTCGCGGATGTGGCTGTCGTAGAGGCCGCCGTGCCGCGCCGCAACCTTCGCGAGCTCGATGACCTCCTCGGTCTTCGAGAAGTTCTGCGGCGTGTAGAAGAGCCCGGTGGAGAGCCCCAGCGCGCCTTCGCACATGCCCTGGCTCACACGCTTCTTCATCGCCTCCAGCTGTTCGGGCGTCGGCGCGCGGTTGGCCTCGCCGAGCTCGCTCATGCGCACCGGGCCGAAGCCCACGTACATGGCCACGTTGGTGCCCACCGGCGCGGCGCGCAGCTTCTGCGCCTGCGCAGCGATGTCGAAGCCACCGAAGCCGTCGTTGCCGATCACCGCGGTGGTCACGCCCTGCGTGATGAAGGGGATGTTCAGCCGCTTCTTCGGGTCGCCGGAATGCAGGTCGGCGTCGGCATGCGTGTGCGCGTCGATGAAGCCCGGCGCCACCACCATGCCGGTGGCGTCGATGACGCGCTTCGCGGTGAACTGCGTCGGCGCAGCCTTGCCCGCGAACACGATGCGATCTCCCGCGATGCCCACGTCGCCCACCACCGGGGTGTCCGAATCGCCGGTGTAGACGGTGCCGCCGTGCAGCAGCAGGTCGAGGGCGACCGGGGCGCCGTCTGCGGCATGGAGGACGGGTGCGAAAGGCGCGAGTGCCGAGAGAACGGCCAGCGTGGCGAAGGACTTGTGCATGGAAGGCCCGGCCCGCGAGGGCGTGTTGTCTGCATGGATGGAGCGGCCAGTCTAGGAGCCGTCCGCACGCTGTCGCCAATTCCTTTTGCACCATGTCCCATGACCTGAAGGCATGGGCCGCCGGCGCTTGCGCCGTCTTGTTCAGGCGAGGCCGGTGGTGCCTCCGGCCAGCTGCCCGAGTCCGAGCCGGGCATACACGCCTGCCGTCTGCCGGCGCAGGCGCAGCGACTCGGGCTGTCCGTTGAGCTGCTGCTGCAGGATGCCCTGTGCCGCGGACAGCGACGCCTGCGTGCCGCTGCGCACCAGCGCGTCGAGATACACCTGCTCGAACAGGTCGCGCTGCGCGTGGCTGCCGCCGATCTCGATCATGCGCGGCAGGGCCGTGCCCAGCCCTTCGATCGCCGCCGCGAGATCGCCGCGCGCATGCGCCACCAGTCCGTGCGCCGCCGGCACGCACACGCGCTGCCATGCCGCGCGCGTCGATGCCGGCGCGTTGGGCGCGAAGGCCACGATGTTGCGCAGCAGGACCTCGGCCTCGGGACGGCCGGCGCGCGCCAGGCCGTAGAGGTACTGAAGGTCGAGGAAGGGCAGTACGTGGTCGGCCTGCCGCTGGCGCAGGTGGTCGGCGACGTCTTCCCAGCGGCGGCCCACGTCGATGCCCGCGAGCTCCAGCCGCGCGAGCAGCGAGACGGCGCCGATCTGGTCCTGCGAGTAGTCCTTCACCACGCCCCAGGCATGTTCGTCGTACACCGCGAGCGCCTCGGCATCGCGGCCCAGGTCGATGAGGAACAGCGCCATGTGCCACCAGTTGTGCGTGACCATGAACGAGTTGAGGCCGATCCAGGTGTCGCTCACGCTTTCCATGAACGCCAGCCCTTCGGCGAGCCGGCCCTCGGTGAGCATCACGTGCGCCAGCGCATGGTGCGCCCACGGCTCCTTGCGGCACATGGCGATGGCGCAGCGCGCGCTCGCCTCGGCCTCGCGCATCAGGTGGCACTGCTCGTAGCCGAAGGCCGCCATGCCGTGCACGTAAGGCACCTCGGCGGCATGGGGCAGCACCGCGAGCGCGAGCTTCAGCATGCCGGGGCAGTCGCCGGTGTTGAAGCAGTGGTACTGGCCGAGCTTCACCGACACCAGGTCGCGCGGATGCTCGCGGGCCTGCTCGGCGTGCAGCGCGATGGCGCGGGCGATGTCGCCCTCGGCCCAGGCTTCGATGGCTGCGATGTAGCGCTGCTCGCGCGGCGTTGCGCACGCGGCGCCGGCGCGTGCCTTCGCAAGGAAAGGGCGCGCGTTGGCCGCGGCTTCCCGCGATTCGGCGAACAGGTGCAGCGTGGCGCAGTAGGCCTGCACGATGGGGCTCGCGTCGGCATCGGCTACCGCGAGCAGGTTGACCGCGCGGGCCTCGCTGGAGATGAAGCCCATGACGAAATCGTCGACCAGCGGCAGGCTGGCGGCATCGTCGAGGGTGAGCGGGTTGCCGAGGCTGTCGGAGAGGGAATTTGCGGATGGCATGACGGCATGGTGCCATGCCCCGGAATGCTTCGGCGTCGCACTGTTTTCCACCGCGCCATTGCCGTGCCCCCAACGCAGGAAGTTGCGACTGCCAAGGCCAGGAACACCGCGGAACCGGCTTTGCCGGGCCGCTGGTGTTGCCCCCGGAGAGGGGGGTGGGAGAAGCGACACGAAGTGCGCGGAGCCTGGGGGTGAATCTATACGCCGGCCTGCTGGTGGCGGTACTCCTGTGTCCTGCCGCCGTAGCCGTAGGCCGCGCCGCGTGCGTCGATCACGTGGATGTACGACACCTCGTGCAGGTCGGGCCTGATCTTCGCCATGGCGGCGTGCACTTCGCGCAGGTAGCGTGCCTTCTCGGCCTTGGTGTTGGTCTCGTCGGTGATGCTGATGTCGAGGTGGAAGGCCGACTTGCCCAGCGAGGCCAGCGACTGCCCGCCGATGAACCATGCGTCGGCGGCGATGTACTGCACGGTGATGGCGATCACCGGCAGCTGCTTGCCGAGCACGCTCTGCGTGAGCTCGGCGACGGCGTCGACGGTCTTGCGGGTGAGCTCGGCATCGGGTTGGCCGGAGAGGTGGACGACGATGTGGGGCATGGCGGACTCCTTGGATGAATGGGTTGTCGATGGGGTGATTGTGGGAACCGCCAGCCAATCGGAAAAGCGGGAAGATATGATGCGTTCCATCGGATAAACGGATGGATCAACGATGCAGGGATTCGACCTGGAGCAATTGCGCACCCTGGCCGCGGTCGTCGACGCGGGCAGCCTAACGGCGGCCGCGCCGCGCGTCTTCCTCTCGCAGTCGTCGGTGAGCGAGCAGATCCGCAAGCTGGAAGAGCGCGCGGGGCAGTCGCTGCTCACGCGCAGCAAGGCGGGCGTGGCGCCCACCGAGGCGGGCGTGCGGCTGCTGGGCTATGCGCGGCGCATCCTGGCGCTGAGCGACGAGGCTTTCCGCGACCTGCATGGCGAGACGCTGGAGGGCGAGCTGCGGCTGGCCGTGACCGACTACTTCCGGCCCGGCGACCTCACGCAGCTGCTGGGACGGCTCGGCGAGAGCTATCCCCGGGTGCGGCTGCACGTCACCATCCTCAAGAGCGACGCGTTGCGCTCGGCCTATGCGCACGGCGATTTCGACGTGGGCATCGCGATGAACATCGCCGGAGCCTCCGTGCCGGAGGCGCGGGGCGCGGTGCTCAGACGCGAATCGCTGGTGTGGCTCGGTGCGGAGGGCATGCGGCTGGTGCGCGGGGAGCCGCTGCGGCTGCTGGCCCTGCCCGACACCTGCTCGCTGCACCAGTTCACCGTGTCGCTGCTGCGGCGCCGGCGCGTGCCCTATGCGCTGGCGCATGTCGCCTCGGGCGTCGCGGGGCTTCAGTCGGCACTGGCGGCGGGGCTGGGCGTGGCCTGCCTGAACGAGTCCGCCATCAGCGACGGCGTGACGCGGCTGGCGACCCCGCACGGCCTGCCGGCGCTGCCGCGCGTCGCGTTCCAGTTCCTGGCGGGGCGCAAGGGCGAGACCGCCTTCGTGACCCGGGCGAGGGAAATGCTGGCCACGCACCTGATGTGACGAACCGCGCCAGGGGTGGCGCGGGATTTGCGTCACCCCCGCCATGGATGCGCCACCTCCCACGACCTCCCCGCCGAACCTGCTGCGGCACACCCGCTTCGACGACGCGCAGGCCATCTTCTCGGGCACGCTCTTCGTCGCCATCGCGATGATGCTTTTCGGGCAGGCCGGCCTGCTCACCGGCGGCACGGCCGGCGTTGCGTTCCTGCTGCACTACGCCACCGGCGCGAGCTTCGGCAAGCTGTTCTTCCTGGTCAACCTGCCGTTCTACTGGTTCGCCTGGCGCCACATGGGCCGGGCGTTCACGCTCAAGACCTTCTCTGCCATCGCGCTGCTCTCGGTGATGACCGACCTGGCGCCGCGCTACCTGTCCATCTATTCGCTGCACCCGGCCTTCGCGGCCGTGCTCGGCGGCCTGATGCTGGGCACCGGCTGCCTGTTCCTCGCCCGCCACCGCGCCAGCCTGGGCGGCGCGACGGTGCTCACGCTCTACCTGCAGGAAAAGCGCGGCTGGCCGGCCGGCAAGGTGCAGATCGGCATCGACTGCACGGTGGTGCTGCTCGCCCTGTGCGTGATCCCGCCGCAGCGGGTGGGCTGGTCGGTTCTGGCCGCGGTGGTGATGGGGCTCTTTCTCTGGATCAACCACAAGCCCGGGCGCTATGCGGCGACCTGAGGTGCTCCGCTAGCGGCCGGGCGGCCGGGCGGCAGGGGCCAGGGCCGCTGCGGTTCGCGGATCTGCTCGAAGGCGCGTGCCACGCGCAGCACGCCGAGGTCGTCGAAGCGCTGGCCGGCGATCTGCAGCCCGATCGGCAGGCCCGAAGCCGAGTACCCGCAGTTCACCGAGGCGGCCGGCTGCTCCGACATGTTGAACGGCACGGTGAAGCCGATGTGCTCTAGCGGCCGCAGCGGGTCGTTGGTGGGCGAGGGCGCCTCGGCTGCGGCCGGCATGTTGGGCGACACGGGCGAGATCACGTAGTCGAAGCGCGCGCAGGCGCTCACGGCGGCCACGCGCGTCGCATGGAACTGGCTGAAGCCGCGGAACACGTGCTCGCCGCTGAACTCCGCCGCGCTCTCGGCCCATTCGCGGATGTAGGGCAGCACCTTCGCGCGCTGGTCGGCGCGCAGGCTCTTCATGTCCACCAGCGAGCGCATGCGCCAGAAGTGGTCCATGCCGTCGAGCATGGCCTGCGACATGAAGGGCTGCATCGGCTCGATGACGGCGCCCGCCTTCTCCAGCAGGCGCGCAGCCTGCTCGACCGCTGCCTGGATCTCGGGCTCCACCGCCAGCCCGCAGCCCGCGTCGAGCAGCAGGCCGAAGCGCAGGCCGCGCAGATGGTCGGGCGCGACGTCGAAGCTCGCCCAGGCGATGTCCTGCGGCGGCAGGCCCATGCTGTCGCGCGCATCGGGCTTCGACAGCGCCTGCATCAGCAGTGCCGCGTCGCCCACGGTGCGCGTCATCGGCCCTGCCGCGCGGCCCATGTAGGGCGGATCGATGGGAACGCGTCCCAGGCTGGGCTTGAGCGTGAAGACGCCGCACCAGCTCGCGGGCAGGCGCAGCGAGCCGCCGATGTCGGTGCCCAGGTGCAGCGGACCGTAACCGGCCGCTGCAGCCGCACCGGCACCCGCGCTCGAGCCGCCGGGCGTCAGGCGCAGGTCCCACGGGTTGCGCGCCAGCGTGTGGAAGCTGGAGAGACCCGACGACAGCATGCCGTAGTCCGGCATCGTGGTCTTGCTCACGATCACCGCGCCGGCTTCCTTCAGGCGCGCCGCGGGCGGTGCATCCGCGGTCGCGGGCTTCAGGTCGACGGCGGCGGTGCCTGCCGGCATCGGATCGCCGCGCGTCGCGATGTTTTCCTTGATGGTGGCCGGCACCCCGTCCAGCGGCCCGCGCGCATCGCCGCGCAGCCAGCGCGCCTCCGAGGCCCGCGCCTGTTCGAGCGCAGCCTCGGGCCTGAACAGCCAGGTGGCCTGCAGATGCGGCTCCCAGCGCTCCACCTGCGCGATCACGTCCTGCGTGACCTCGACCGGCGAGAGCTTGCGGTCGCGGTAGGCGGCGGAAAGCTCCTGCGCGGAAAGACTGCTCAGCAAGGCGGCATCGGACATTGCTTCACTCACTCAAGCTCTGCATTCCGAGCGATTCACAGCGCACGACATGCCCATGGCTCCTTCGTGGCACCGTGGAACCGGCTTTGCCGGGCCACCGGTGTTGCCCCCGGCAGGGGGTTGGCGAAGCGACACGAAGTGCGCGAAGCCTGGGGGCGAGCCTCATCAACTCCACGAGAGTGCGGAGAGGTCGTTCACGAATATGGGGTTCTCTTTCCAGATGCCCTTCACGTTCTTCTTCGCGACGGTCGGGAACTGCGGCTGGTACAGGAACCCGTTGGCCGCATCGGTGGCCAGCATCTTCTGTGCGTCGCCCAGCAGCTTGTTGCGCTCGGTGGCGTTGGCGGTGGTCTTGATCTTGTCGAACAGCGTGTCGAAGGCCTTCGACTGGTAGCCCCAGTAGTAGTCGGGCTTTGCGTAGTTGCCGAGGTCGAAGGGCTCCACGTGCGACACGATCGACAGGTCGTAGTCCTTGTTGCCGTAGGTGCCGCTGAGCCACTGGGCCCACTCGACGTTCTGCACCTTCACCACGATGCCGATCTTGGCCAGTTGCGCCACGATCACCTCGCCGCCCTGGCGTGCGTATGGCGGCGGCGGCAGCGTCATCTTCAGTTCGAGCGGCGTCTTCACGCCGGCCTCGGCCAGCAGCTTCTTGGCCTTCTCGATGTCGAAGGGGTTGATGCCGGTGGTGTCGACATAGCCCGCCGCGCCCGGCACGTAGTGGCTGCCGATGGGCACGCCGAAGCCGTCGGCTGCGCCTTCGATGAAGGCCTTGCGGTCGATGGCCGCGAGGATGGCGCGGCGCACGCGAACGTCGTCCAGCGGCTTCCTCTTGTTGTTGATCGACAGGATGGTCTTGGCGCGCGAACCGGCCAGGATCACCTGGAACTGCGGGTTCATCTTGAACTGCTGCACCACGCGCGTGCCGATGCGCGGGAACACGTCGATGTCGCCCGAGAGCATGGCCGCGGCCTGCGCGGCCGTGTCGGAGATGAAGCGGAAGGTGACCTTGTTGATCTTCGCGGTGGCCGGGCTGCGGAAGCCTTCCCACTTGCTCAGCGTGATCGACGAGCCCTTGGCCCAGTTGTCGAGCTTGTAGGGGCCGGTGCCGACCGGCTTGGTGGCGTTGCCGTCGGCGCTCTTGGGCTCGACGATGACGGCTGTGGCCTGGCCCAGCACGAAGGGCAGGTCGGGGTCGATCTCCTTGTTGATGATGACCACCGTGTAGTCGTCGACCACCTGCGTGCTGAGGTTGGCGAAGGTGCGCTTGTCCTTGTTGGTGCTCTTCTCGCTGCCGGCGCGGTCGAACGAGAACTTGACCGCTGCCGCGTTGAAGGGCTCGCCGTTCTGGTACTTCACGCCGCGCTTCAGCTTGAAGGTGTAGGTCTTGAGGTCGGGGGAGATCTCCCAGCTATCGGCCAACAGCGGCGTGACGCTGCCGTCGGAATTGATCTTGGTGAGCGTCTCGAGGATGTTGTACTGCACCACCTCGGCGATGGCGGCCGCGGCGCCGGTGGTCGGGTCCAGCCCCGGCGGCTCGAGCGCCATGCCGATCACGATGGCGTCCTTCCTGCCCTGCGCCACGGCGGCGAGCGGGCTGGCCAGCGCAACGGTGGCGCCGGCGGAGGCAAGGAGGGTGCGACGGTTCAGCATACGTGTGATCTCCGGAAAAACATGCCAGGTTCGAATGGCGGACGACTGCTGCGGCGCGCGCCGTGCCCCGAAGGGATGCGCGGCACCGCGAAAGACACGACACGCAGCACGAAAGATGCCACCTGCGCGATCGGCCATTTTCATGCAGAGGGCGCGCCGCCGCGCGGCCCGCGGGCCGGTTTTTACTCGGGAGCTTCCCGTAGTGCCCTGCAGCGGCTGCGGCAGAGGCGCGCCGGGCTCAGGCCCAGGACAGGGACGCGATGTCGTTCACGAAGATCGGCGTGTCCTTCCACAGCCCGCGCAGATTGCGTCCGGCCACGGTGATGAACTGCGGCTGGTACAGGAACACGTTGGCCGCGTCTTCCGCCAGCAGCCGCTGGGCGTCGCCCAGGTAGCGCAGGCGGTCGGCCGGGCGCGCCGCGTTGCGCGCCTTTTCGAAGACCTCGTTGAACTTCGCCGACTGGTAGCCCCAGTAGTAGTCGGGCTTGGTGTAGTTGACGAGGTCGAAGGGCTCGACGTGCAGGATCAGCGAGAGGTCGTAGTTCTTGTTGCCGTAGGTGCCGCTGATCCACTGCGCCCATTCGACGTTCTGGATCTTCGCGACGATGCCCACCTTGGCGAGCTGCGCGGCGATGAGCTCGCCGCCCTGGCGCGCGTAGGGTGGAGGCGGCAGCACCAGCTCGAGCTCGAGCGGCGTCTTCACGCCGGCCTCGGCCAGCAGCTTCTTCGCCTTCTCGACGTCGTAGGCGTTGATGCCCGTGGTGTCGACGTAGCCAGGCGCGCCCGGAACGTAGTGGCTGCCGATGGGTATGCCCCGGCCGTCGGCGGCGGCTTCGATCACTGCCTTGCGGTCGATGGCCGCGGAGATTGCACGGCGCACGCGCACGTCGTCCAGCGGCTTGCGCCTGTTGTTGATGGCGAGGATGGTCTTGCCGCGCGAGGCGTTGAACACCACCTGGAAGCGCTTGTCGTTCTGGAACTGCGGCAGGCTGCGCGACACCGATGCGTGCGGGAACAGGTCGACGTCGCCCGAGAGCAGCGCGGTGGTCTGCGCCGCCGGTTCGGAGATGAAGCGGAAGCTGGCCTTGCGGATCTGCACCGAGTCGGCGTTACGCCAGCCGTCCCACTTGGCGAGCACGATGCTCGAGCCCTTGGCCCAGTTGTCGAGCCGGTAGGGGCCGGTGCCGACGGGCCTGGTGGCGTTGGTCTCCACTGTCTTGGGCTCGACGATGATGGCCGAGGCCTGCCCGAGCAGGAACAGCAGGTCGGGCTCGATCTCCTTGGTGATCAGCACCACCGTGTGCTCGTCGACCACCTGCGTGGCGATGTTGGTGAAGGTTCGCTTGTCCTTGTTGGTGCTGTTGGCGGCCGCCGCGCGTTCGAAAGAGAACTTCACGCTCTGCGCGTTGAAGGGCTCGCCGTTCTGGAACTTCACGCCGCGCCGCAGCTTGAAGGTGAGCGTCTTCAGGTCGGGCGAGACTTCCCAGCTTTCGGCCAAGAGCGGCGTGACGCTGCCGTCGGAGTTGATCTTGGTGAGGGTCTCGAAGATGGTGTAGAGCACCACCTCTGCGATCTCCGCGCCGGCCTTGGCCGTGGGGTCCAGCCCAGTGGGTTCCAGCGTGAGGCCGATGACCAGCGCATCCTTTCTCTTCTGCGCCAGCGCGAGCGTCGGCAGGGCCAGCGGTGTCAGGGCTGCGGCGCCGGTGGCGAGCAGGGTGCGTCGTTTGAGCATGAAGCGGAGTCCTCGAAACAGGGGGCAGGCATCATCCGCGACGGCGCGCAGGTGCGCAACCAGATGCTTATGACCCACTCATCCTAAGCAGGATGAGCGACGCTTCGATGTCAGCTCAGCCCGGCAGCAGCGTGCCGCCTGCGGGCGTGCGCGGCACTGCGTCGAGCAGCGTGCGCGTGTACTCGTGCTGCGCGTGCTGGAAGAGATCGGCAGGCGCTCCCTGTTCCACGATGCGTCCCTTGAAGACCACGCACACGTTGTCGCAGAGGTGGTTGACCACCGCGAGGTCGTGGCTGATGAGCAGGTAGCTGATGCCGAACTGCTGCTGCAGGTCCTGCATGAGGTTGAGCACCTGGGCCTGCACCGACACGTCGAGCGCGCTCACGGGCTCGTCGGCGACGATGAGCCTGGGGCGCGTGATGAGTGCGCGCGCGATGGCGATGCGCTGGCGCTGGCCGCCCGAGAACTCGTGCGGGTACTTGTCCATGTCGGTGGTACGAAGGCCCACGGCGGCCAGCGTCTCGGCGGCGCGCTCGCGCTGCTCGGCCCGCGTGGTGGCTGCGAGGGCCTCGAGCGGCTCTGCGACGATGCGTGCGACCGTCTGGCGTGGATCGAGCGAGCCGTACGGGTCCTGGAACACCATCTGGAAGTCGCGGCGCGCCACGCGCAGTTCTTCCTTGGAGAGCGCGTGCAGGTTGCGGCCTTCGAGCGAGACGGTGCCGGAGGTCGGCGTGTCGAGCGCCATCACGAGCCGCGCGATGGTCGACTTGCCCGAGCCCGATTCGCCGACGATGCCGACGCTCTGGCCGGCCTGCACGTCGAAGCTCACGCCGTTGAGCGCCTTCACGGTGGGCGGCGGGCCGAAGAGCTTCTCGCGCGGCAGCGCGTAGTGGCGTACGAGGTCGGTGACCCGCAGCAGCGGCGAAGAAGCGTTGACGGTCGCGCTCATGGTGCGATGGCTCCTTCAGCGGCGATCTCTTCGAGGCGGATGCAGCGCACCGCATGGTCCTGCGGCAGCATCGTGGCCGGCGGACGCGTGGTCATGCAGGCGTCGACGGTGTAGCTGCACCGGCCCGCGAAGGGACACCCCTTCGGCAGGTCCACCAGCTCGGGCACGCTGCCCTTGATGGTGGCCAGCCGCACGCCGCGCGGCGCGCCGATGACCGGTCGCGCGGCGAAAAGGCCTTGCGTGTACGGATGCGCGCGCCGCGCGAACACCGCTTCGGTCGGCCCGCTCTCGACCACGCTGCCGCCGTACATCACGAGCATCTTCGACACTGTCTGCGCGATCACGCCGAGGTCGTGCGAGATCAGGATCAGCGCCATGCCGCGTTCGGCCACCAGGCCCTTGATCAGCTCGAGGATCTGCTTCTGGATGGTCACGTCGAGCGCGGTGGTCGGCTCGTCGGCGATGAGCAGGTCGGGCCTGCATGCGAGCGCCATCGCGATGCCGATGCGCTGGCGCTGGCCGCCGGAGAACTGGTGCGGATAGGCATCGAGGCGCGAGGCCGCGTCCGGTATGCCCACGCGCTCCAGCAGCGCGAGCACTTCCTTGCGCGCGTCGGCCTTCGAGAGCCCACGGTGCAGCCGCAGCGGCTCGCCGACCTGGCGTGCGATGGTGTGCACCGGGTTCAGCGCCGTCATCGGCTCCTGGAAGATCATGCCGATGCGGTTGCCGCGGATCTCGCACATCTGCTTCTCGGGCAGGCCGACGAGCTCGGTGCCGTCGAAGCGGATGCTCCCCGAGACCTTCGCGGTCGCAGGCAGCAGGCCCATGAGCGACATCACCGTGATCGACTTGCCGCAGCCCGATTCGCCGACGATGCCCAGCGTCTCGCCACGCTCCAGAGAAAAGTCGATGCCGCGCACCGCCTCCGCCGGCCCGCGCTGCGTCTGCAGGCCGATGTGGAGGTTGTTGACTTCGAGGAGGGGCATGGTCAGGGGGGCAGGATTGGGCAGCCGAACGCGGAAGGAAGACAAGAACTACGCAGAAGCCGCAGAAGGAAACCGGGAAGGCTTTTCATGGTTTTCCTTCGCGCCCTCTGCGTCCTTGGCCCGGTGTACGAAATGCTCGTTCATCAGCAGTCCTCATCGAGCACGCGCGAGCCGGGGGTCGAGCAGGTCACGCAGGCCGTCGCCCAGAAGGTTCAGCCCCAGCACCGCGAACGCGATCGCCATGCCGGGAAACACCGCGAGCAGCGGCGCCTGGAACATCATCGTCTGGGCCTCGCTGAGCATGCGGCCCCACGAAGGCTGCGGCGGCTGCGTGCCCAGGCCCAGGTAGGAGAGGGCGGCCTCGGCCAGGATCGCGATGGCGAAGCGGATGGTGATCTGCACGATCAACACGGCGGAGATGTTCGGCAGCACGTGCTGCATCGTGATGGAGAACGATCCCTTGCCGCAGGCGCGTGCCGCGGCCACGTACTCGCGCGACCAGATGGCGTTGGCCGATGCGCGTGTGATGCGCGCGAAGGTCGGAATGTTGTAGATGCCGATCGCGATGATCGCGTTGACGATGCCTGCGCCGAACACCGCCGTCATCATGATGGCCGACAGGATCGCAGGAAAGGCCAGCGAGAAGTCGGTGAGCCGCATGATGGCTTCCTCGACCCAGCCGCGCTTCGCAGCGGCGAGCAGCCCCAGCGCCGTGCCGACGACGAGCCCGATGCCGACCGCGATCACGCCCACCAGGATGGACGCGCGCGCACCTACGAGCAGCAGCGAAGCGACGTCGCGTCCATAGGTGTCGGTGCCCAGCCAGTGCGAGCCCGTCGGCGGCTTCAGCTTGTTGGCCATGTCCATCTCGTAGGGCGACCATGGCGTCCACACCAGCGACACGGCGGCGGCCAGCAACAGGAGCAGCGTGAGCGTGCCGCCGATGACGAAGCTGCGGTGATGCAGCGCGCGGCGCCAGAAACCCGGGACCTTGAGCGCCGCGGCGCTCGGGACTGCGGCGGTGCTCATATGTCGCTGGCCTTGATGCGCGGGTCGATGACGGCGTAGAGCACGTCGACCACGAAGTTCACGATGACCACCATGGCCGCCAGCAGCATCACGCAGTTGCGCACCACGATCAGGTCGCGGTTGCTGATGGCCTGGAAGATCAGCCGGCCCAGGCCGGGAAGATAGAACACGTTCTCCACCACGATCGTGCCGGCCAGCAGTTCCGAGAACTGCATGCCCATGACCGTGATCACCGGGATCATCGCGTTGCGCAGCACGTGCGTCCAAAGCACCATGCGCTGCGACACACCCTTGGCGCGCGCGGTGCGCACGAAATCCTCGCGCATCACCTCGAGCACCGCCGAACGCGTGATGCGCGCCAGGATCGCCGCCTGCACCACCGCGAGCGACAACGCCGGCAGCAGCAGCGACTTGATCCCGGCGAATATCCCTTCGCCCCATCCCTCGAAGCCGCCTGCGGAGAACCACTGCAGCTGCACCGAGAACACCAGGATCAGCAGGATGGCGAACCAGAAGTTCGGAATGGCGATGCCGACCTGGGCCATGCCCATGAGGCCGACGTCGCCGAGCTTGTTGTGGCGGGCCGCGGCGGTCACGCCCACGAGCAGGGCGATCACGACGGTGAAGGCCATCGCCAGCACGGCCAGGGGCACGGTCAGGGCGAGGCGTTCGAGGATCAGGTCGAGCACCGGCGAGCTGTAGGCGTAGCTGTCGCCGAGGTTGCCGGTGAGCAGGCCGCCGATCCAGTGCCAGTAGCGCGTCCATGCGGGCTGGTCGAGGCCGAGCTTGGTGGCCAGGGCGGCGACGGCCTCGGGCGAGGCGTCGGGGCCCATGAGCATCTGCGCGGCGTTGCCGGGCAGGATCTCGAGCACGAGGAAGACGATGACCGAGGCGCCGATCAGGGTGCCGATCAGCGTGGCGAGGCGCTTGACTAGGAACAGGCTCATGGGGCGGGGCGCAGCATAACTGACTCCCGCAACAAATGTGCCGCGAATGTGGCCTTTGTCATTCACCGCCGGTCCGTTCCGCCCGAGCCGCGATAATCGGGGGATGGCCCTCATGATCACCGACGAATGCATCAACTGCGATGTCTGCGAGCCCGAGTGCCCGAACGACGCGATCTACATGGGCGCGGAGTTCTATGAGATCGATCCGCACAAGTGCACCGAGTGCGTAGGCCATTTCGATGAGCCGCAATGCGTGCAGATCTGCCCGGTGGCCTGCATTCCGGTGAACCCCGAGCATGTGGAAAGCCGGGAGACGCTGATGCAGAAATACCAGCGTCTCACGGCGATCAAGGTGACGGCTGCCGCAGCGGCAGCTTCGTCCGGCGCCTAGTCGGCAGACTTCCGCTTCTTTTTCCTGCGCTCCGGTGCGTCGGCACCCGGCCCGCTGCTGAAGCTCAGGCTCGATTTCCGCGGCGTATAGGCTTCCTTGCGGGCGCGATCGCGCTCCCTCTGTTCGGCCATGGCGAGCCGCCTTTCCGCCAGGGCCGCGCTTCTTGCCTCCCGCGCTGCGCGCTGGTCGCGGTCGTACGCAGCCTTTTCCAGCGACAGGCGGCTGCGTTCCATGCGGTCGGCCTGGGTTTGGGCGCTGCGGATGCCGGCATCGGCGGCCCGGCGGTCCTCGTCGCTGCGGCGATCGTCCACCTTCACCGTCCTGCCGCCTTCACAGGGCTGGTCGGAATAGGTGTTGCCGCAACGCCAGGTGCCTGTGCCCTGAGCGGCAGCGCTCATCAAGCATGCACCGATTGCTACTGAAAGGATAGCGGCTGCGGCTTTCGAAACCGTCTTTCCGTCCTTCTTTCTCTTCTCGCTCATTTTTGTTTCTCTCCCTCCCTGCACTTCAATGGCCGGCTAGGTGGCGGCAGGCGTGCCCCCTTCGCCGGGCTCCCTCCGCGGCGGCTTGGGCCGGGGCGGTTTGCTCGTGTGAATGACCAGCGTCGCCTTTTCCATCTCGCCCGCGATCAGCGCGGGAATCGCATGCAGCGTGCGGGTGATGGCGTCGTCGATCGCTTCGCGCTGTTCCTTGAGTGGCTTCTTGAGCACCCAGTTGACGACCTCCGACTTCACGCCGGGATGCCCGATGCCCAGGCGCAGCCGCCAGTAGTCGCCGGTGCCCAGTTGCGCATGGATGTCGCGCAGGCCGTTATGGCCCGCATGGCTGCCGCCGAACTTGAGCTTGACCTGGCCCGGGACCACGTCGAGTTCGTCGTGCACGACGAGAATTTCCTCGGGCGCGATCTTGAAGAAGCGCGCCAGCGCAGCCACGGACTTGCCCGACAGGTTCATGAAGGTCTGCGGCTCCAGCAGCCAGATGCTCTGGCCGCCGATGTTCGTGCGCGCAGCCAGGCCGTGGTAGCTGCGCTCGGGCACGAGGTTGAGCTTCCATTCGCGCGCGAGGGCGTCGATCCACCAGAAGCCGGCGTTGTGCCGCGTGGCTTCGTACTCGGGGCCCGGGTTTCCGAGGCCGACAAACAGCTTGATCATGGTCGTGGATTATCCGGTCGCCGTAAAAGCAAAAAGGCCCGCACGAGGCGGGCCTTCATCGAGAAGCAACGGATGCGAAGAAGCGGATTACTTCTTGGCAGGTGCCTTGGCAGCGGGCGTCTTGGCCGCGGCCTTGCCACCCTTGCCAGCCGGAGCGGCGGCTGCGTCGGCAGCTGCTGCGCCTTCGGCGGGAGCTTCTTCTTCGGCAGCCGGGGTCACGGCCGAAGCCAGCACCGGGTTCGGCTTGCCGTGGCTGACCCACTTCACGCCGCGGGGCAGCTTGATGTCCTTCAGCGTGACGGTGCCGTTCTTCTTCAGGCCCGACAGGTCGACTTCGATGAACTCGGGCAGGTCGGTCGGCAGGCAGTTCACTTCCAGTTCGGTCGTGACGTGGTTGACCAGGTTGTGGTCGAGCTTGACGGCTTCGGACTCTTCCTCGCCCTTGAAGTGCACCGGCACCTTCAGGGTCATGCGGGTCTTGGCGTCCACGCGCTGGAAGTCGATGTGCTGCACCAGCTGGCGGAAGGGGTGGTATTGCACGTCACGCAGCAGAACCTTGCTGACGTTGCCGCCCAGTTCCATCTCGAGAACGCTGGAGTGGAAGGCTTCCTTCTTCAGGGCGTGCCACAGTGCGTTGTGATCGAGTTCGATCAGCTGGGGTTCGACGCCACCGCCGTAGACGATGCCGGGGGTCTTGCCCGTGATGCGGAGACGGCGGCTCGCACCCGTGCCCTGCTTTGCGCGCTCAAAAGCGACGAATTTCATAACTAGCTCCTGTAAGAGTCCACCGCGACCAGTGCGACTCCGGTTCAAAAAGGCTTCAGGGGTGAAGCCCGCTTTTTGCCCAGGTCAGAACAGGTTGTCCTGATCCGAGAACAAACTCATCACCGACTCGCCCTTGGCAATGCGCTGGATCGTCTCGGCGATCAGCGGTGCCACGGAGAGCTGGCGGATCTTTCCGCAGGCATTGGCGCCGTCGGAAAGGGGGATGGTGTTGGTCACGACCACTTCATCGAGGGCCGAGCCCTTGGTAATGCGCTCGATGGCCGGGCCCGAGAAGATCGGGTGCGTGCAGTAGGCGTACACGCTCTTGGCGCCGCGCTCCTTCAGCACCTCGGCCGCTTTGACCAGCGTGCCGGCGGTGTCGATCATGTCGTCCATGATCACGCAGTTGCGGCCGTCGATCTCGCCGATCACGTTCATGACTTCGCTGACGTTGGCCTTGGGGCGGCGCTTGTCGATGATGGCGAGGTCGCAGTTCAGCTGCTTGGCCAGCGCACGGGCGCGAACCACGCCGCCCACGTCGGGCGAGACCACGATCAGGTCTTCGTAGTTCTTGGCGCGCAGGTCGCCCAGCAGCACCGGCGAGGCGTAGATGTTGTCGACGGGAATGTCGAAGAAGCCCTGGATCTGGTCGGCGTGCAGGTCCATGGTGAGCACGCGCTCGACGCCGACGGTTTCCAGCAGGTTGGCCACCACCTTGGCGGAGATCGGCACGCGGCTGGAGCGCGGGCGGCGGTCTTGGCGGGCATAGCCGAAGTAGGGGATCACGGCGCTGATGCGTTCGGCCGAGGCGCGCTTGAGCGCGTCGACCATGATCAGCAGCTCCATCAGGTTCTCGTTCGTCGGAGCGCAGGTCGACTGGACCACGAACACGTCGCGTGCGCGGACGTTCTGGTTGATCTCGACGGTGACTTCGCCGTCGGAGAAGCGGCCGACGCGGGCGGCACCCAGCGAGGTGCCGAGGTTGTGCGCGATTTCCGCGGCAAGGCCCGGATTGGCGTTGCCGGTGAAAACCATGAAATCAGGGTGATTAGCCTGCATGAGCGCGTCCCGGCAGTGCAAGTGGGCTTAGGAAGCCGCCAAAAGGTTCGTGTGCATGGCGGCCGGTGAGCCGCCGATTATTGCAGCGGGTGGGCTGCAAATGAAGACTGCGGCCATCGGGCCGCAGTCGTGAAGATTTGGCAGGGGAGAAAGGATTCGAACCTTTGCATGCTGGAATCAAAATCCAGTGCCTTAACCAGCTTGGCGACTCCCCTACACGGGTCGACGGCTTTCGCCATCAACCGATATATGTCGCATCGAACCGAATGAACGATCCGATTATCTTCAGGTTGCCCATCCCCAGAGTGGATGAACTTCCAGATTGCTGCATTGACGAACCTGCCAGCCCTCGGGGGCGTCGAGCAGTTCCGCTTCATGCGGCGATTGCGGCAGCCTTGCGAACACCGAGCTTCCGGAGCCGGTCATCCGGGCTTTCAATCCTTGGGTCCCGAGCCATTCGATGGCGTCGGTGACCGCGGGACAAAGTCGCTGGGCAACCGGCTGCAGGTCGTTGTGGCCGAACTCGAAAACCCGGTTTCCCAAGTTTGTCGCTTCCGACGATTCGCTGTCTGCAGCAAAGCCTGAGATTATAGCAACAGGCGTAGCGCGTTGAAGGCCTGAGTCCGAAAAAATTAATCGGGTATCGAGTCCTTCGGGTGGTTTGACCACCACGAAGCGCGCGGACGAGAGTGTAACCGGTGTGATCTCCTCTCCGACGCCTTCCACCCACGCATTGCGCCCGCCAAGGAAGAAAGGAACGTCGGCACCCAGCTTCAGGCCGATGTGGGCCAGGCGAGACAGCGGCAGGTTCAACCCCCACAGGCGGTTCAGCGCGAGCAGGCAGGTGGCGGCATCCGACGAGCCTCCGCCCATGCCCGCCTGCGCCGGCACGTGCTTGGCGACGCCGATGTGCGCGCCCTGTCCGGGCGCGGCGAACGGCTGCAGGGCACGCGCGGCGCGCAGGATCAGGTCGTCCGCCGGCAGCTCCGTGGTCAGGTCCTCGCGGCTGAGCTGGCCGTCGCGCCGCAGTTCGACGTGCAGCATGTCGCACCAGTCGATCAGCATGAACACCGACTGCAACAGGTGATAGCCGTCGTCGCGCCGGCCGGTGATGTGGAGAAAGAGATTGAGCTTGGCCGGCGCTGGAAGGTCGTAGATCGCCTTCATGACCGCTCGAACACGATGCGCAGGTCGGCCCGCGGGCTCGGCGATTCGCGCACGGCGTTCAGCCGCCCGGCGCCGAGTTGCGCGAGGTCGGCCTTCCAGCCGGGCACGGCCTCGTTGCGGCCGTCCAGCCAGCCGAACAGGGCACCGACCGGAATGGCCGCGCCGGTGGCGGCCTCGATCAGCTCGTCGACGGAGTCGAAGCGCCTCGTCCTGCTGCCGTCCTTCAGCAGCGCCTCGCCCGGTGCCCAGTGCAGCTGGGCGAGCGTGCTGCCGATGGGTGTGGTGAGCGTCAGGTCGCCCGCCTCGGCCGAGCCGCGCAGTTCGAACAGCGCGGCGAAGGTCTGCACGGGCTCGCTCTCGATGCGCAGCGACATGCGGCCGCTCCAGCTGCCCGTGGGCTTCGGTGCCGAAGAGCCGCCGGACAGCTGCGCGCAGCCGGCAACCAGCAAGACGGCCGCACCGCCCGCCGCCAGAAGGGCGCGCCGGCCGGCCTGCATCGGCGCGAGTACTCCTGCATGCGCCATCTCAGGGCTTCACTCGCAGGCGCTTGAGCGTTTCCTGCAGCGTCTCGTTCTCGGCGTCGCTCAGAAGGGCTTCCTTCCAGATCGTGACCGCGCGGTCCTTCTGGCCGGAGGTCCAGAGGACTTCACCGAAGTGCGCGCCGATCTCGGGATCGGGCCGCGTCTTGTAGGCCGCCTCGAGGATGCGGATGGCCTCCGCCGTGTTGCCGAGCCTGAATTCGACCCAGCCCAGGCTGTCTGCGATGAACGGGTCTTCCGGTGCCAGCTGTACCGCCTTCTGGATCAGCGTGCGTGCCTCCTCGAGCCTGATCTTGCGATCGGCCAGCGAGTAGCCCAGCGCGTTGTACGCGTTCTGGTTGTCGGGCTTGAGTTCGATGAGACGGCGCAGCAGGCGCTCCATGTCGTCGAGGCGGTTGAGCTTCTCTGCGACCATGGCCTGGTCGTACACCAGGTCGCCGTCGTCCGGCGACGCCGCGGAAGCCTGCGCAAGCATGTCGTAGGCCGCCTGGAACTGCTTCGCGTCGCGCAGCAGCTGCACTTCGGCGAGGAACTTCTGCTTCTTGTCGTCGGCCGTGCGCTCGGGCAGGCCGCGGATGATCTCGCGGGCCTGCGGCAGCTTGCCCTGGCGCGCCAGCAGCGTGGCGCGGCGGGTCTGCGCGGCCACCAGTTCGTCGGCGCCGTCGACGCGGGAGAGCCAGCGCTCTGCGGCCGCATAGTCCTTGCGCCGTTCCGCCAGCTGCGACAGCGCGAAGTAGGCCTGCGAGATGCCGCGCTTGCGGTCGGCGGCATCGTCGGCATCCTTGCCGGCGCCGCTCTTCGGGCTGCTCGACAGCTCGATGAAGCGCTTGATCGAGGTTTCGGCCGCAGCGTCCTGCCGCGCCTGCATCTGCAGGCTGCCGAGCAGCAGCCAAGGCTCCGCGAGTTCGGGACGCGAGGTGGTCAGCGTCTGCAGCTGGGCGGAGGCATCGCTGAAGCGGCGGTTCTCGACCAGCGCGCGCGCATAGGCGACGCGCAGGTCGGGCGAGGCTTTCGGGTTGTTGTTCAGGAAGCGCGTGACGATCGGCTCGGCCAGCGGCTGGCCGGGGTCGATCATCTCGAGCGCCAGCGCGGCGGGGGCCTCCGAGGCGGGATCGATCTCCTGGCCCTTGCGTGCCGCTTCCAGCGCACCGGAAGCATCGCCCGCATTCAGGCGCATCCGGCCGACGGTGGCCCAGGCCAGCCCGCCGGTCGTCGGGCTCTTCAGTTCGTCGACAAGCGCCTGCTCGACCACCGAGGCGGCCAGCTTCTTGTCGGAGGCACGCGAGTAGTTGCGCACGATCACGGCCATGAGCAGCGGTCGCTCGATCTGCGAGGTGGCCGCCACTTCGGCGCGCAGCGGCTCGACGGTTTCGCTGATGCGGTTGAGCGCGATCAGGATCTGCAGTTCGATGCGGCGTGCGTCCCGCGAATTCGGCAGGGTCTCCTGCCAGGCACGTGCCGCGGCGAGCGCCGCATCGCCCGAGCGCGACTGCAGCGCGATCTCGACCGCGCGCTGGAACAGCTTGCCGTCGCGCAGCCGGCGGGCGGCGTCGAGCACGAGCGCATAGCCGGAGCCGGGGTCGCCGGAACGGGCGGTCATCTCGCCCATCAGGATCTCGTAGAACAGGTCGGCCGTGAGCGCGGACTGCAGCGGCGCGGGCTCGGCGGCTTCCTTGGCCGCGACCGGCCGGGGCCTGGCTGCGGGCTTCGACTGCGCCGGCCGTTCGATGGCGGGAGTGGGGCTGACGGGAGTTGCCGGATCGGAAGATTGCGCGTGGGTGGCGCAGGCCAGCAAGGCGAGAGACGCGGCCGCCGCAAGGCGGTGTCGGCGGGGCGAAAAGTTCATGCAACCATAATAATCCAGCCTTTTGTACGAGCATCGCGTGGGGCTTCGCCGCCGCGGGCGTTTGCCGAAGATTTACCTTTCATGCCCGAGCTACCCGAAGTCGAAGTCACCCGCCGCGGATTCGCAGAGCGCATTGCGGGAGGCCGCATCGAAGCGGTGCGCATCGGCAAGCCGCTGCGATGGGCGCTGATGGTGCTGCCGGAGGCGCTGGTCGGCCGGCAGGTGCGCGAGGTGCGCCGCCGCGGCAAGTACCTGCTGATCGACCTCGACCGCGGCATCCTGCTGCTTCACCTGGGCATGTCGGGCAGCCTGCGCTTCGATGCCGCATTGCCGCCACCCGGGCCGCACGATCACTTCGATCTTGTTACCAACCTGGGCACCCTCAGGCTCAATGACCCGCGCCGTTTCGGCGCAGTTGTTTACGTGGAGGACGAATCTGCCCCATGGGCGATCAAGCTCCTGGGCGGCCTGGGCATGGAGCCGCTGGACGAAGGCTTCGACCTCGACGCCTTCCACGCCGGCCTGAAGAAGCGCAGGACGGCGGTCAAGCAGGTGCTGCTGGCGGGCGACGTGGTGGTGGGCGTGGGCAACATCTATGCGTCGGAGGCGCTGTTCCAGGCGGGCATCCGGCCGACGCTGTCGGCGGCGCGCATCAGCCGGCCGCGGGCGGCCAGGCTGCATGCGGCGGTTCGGGAGATCCTCGCGAGGGCGGTGGAGAAGGGCGGCAGCACGCTGCGCGACTTCTCCAACATCGACGGGCAGAACGGCTACTTCCAGCTCGAGGCGACCGTCTACGGCCGGGCGGGCGAGCCCTGTCGGGTTTGTGCAACGCCGATCCGGCTGCTGCGACAGGGGCAGCGTTCCACCTATTACTGCCCCAATTGCCAGAAGTAGGCGCAGGCTCGCCTGCCGGGGCGGAAAAATAGAAACAATCCGGAAACGTCAGTAGCACGCATGCCGATGTATATTTGTAAATTGTTTCTTACACATTCCCCTTGAGCCGCTCCTTCAATCAACAACTCGATCAGCACGGTGCGTGGCGGAGCAATTTCGCCCACCGGCTGCAGTGGCTGTCCCGCTGGCTGACCGAGAACGAGCTGCTCGACCAGGCGGTGGCTGAGCGCCTGCGCGGCCTCGAGACGCAGATCCGCACCAGCAAGGTCATGGTCGCCTTCGTGGCCGAGTTCTCGCGCGGCAAGTCGGAACTGATCAACGCCATCTTCTTCGCCGGCTACGGGCGGCGCATCATGCCCGCCAGCGCCGGCCGCACCACGATGTGCCCGACCGAGCTGGGCTACGACGCCGCGCATGCGCCCAAGCTGCGCCTGCTGCCCATCGAGACCCGGCTGGAGCCCCATTCCCTGGCCCACTGGCGCGACAAGCCCACCCGCTGGACCGAGATCGCCATCGACGTCGGCAATGCCGAACAGCTGGCGCAGGCCATGGGCAAGGTGGCCGAGGTGCGCTGGGTCGGCAAGGACGAGGCCCGCACGCTGGGCTTCTGGAACGACGAAACGCCCGACGACAACCCGGTGCAGGACGCCGAAGGTCGCGTGGAGATTCCGCGCTGGCGCCACGCGGTGCTGAACATGCCGCACCCGCTGCTTGAGCAGGGGCTGGTGATCCTCGACACGCCGGGCCTGAACGCGATCGGCGCCGAGCCCGAACTCACGGTGAGCCTGATCCCGCAGGCGCACGCGGTGGTCTTCATCCTTGGCGCCGAGACCGGCGTGACGCGTTCCGACCTGTCCATCTGGCGCGAGCACCTGATCACCGAGGACGAAGGCAACGACACGCGCTTCGTGGTGCTCAACAAGATCGACACCATGTGGGACACGCTCAGCACGCCCGCGCAGATCGAACTGCAGATCGAGCGCCAGCGCGAAGGCGCGGCCCGCCTCCTCGATGTGCCGCTGGCGCAGGTGCTGCCCGTGTCGGCGCAGAAGGGCCTGCAGGCCAAGATCCAGCGCGACGGCCAGCTGCTGCAGGCCAGCCGCCTGCCGGCGCTCGAATCGCTGCTGGCCGAAGGGGTTCTGGGCAAGCGCGAGACCATGCTGCGGCTCGCGGTCGATGCCGGCATGACCGCGCTGCGCGCCGAGGCCGAGCGCATCCTGAAGGTGCGCCAGCGCGACCTGGCCGAACAGGCGCTCGAGCTGCAGGGCCTGCGCGGCAAGAACGTCTCGGTGATCCGCCACATGCGCGCGCGCATCGACCAGGAGCATGCCGAGTTCGAAGGCAGCAACACGCGCATCCTGGCGCTGCGATCGGTGCAGGGCAAGCTGCTGCGCGAGGTGTATGCCGTGCTGGGGCGCACCGCGCTGAAGGCCGACATGGTGAAGCTGTCGGCCGCGCTCAAGCGCCCCGGCGTCAAGTTCAACGTGCGCAAGGTGTATGCCGAGACTTTCGACTCGCTGCGCAACAACCTGCGCGAAGTGCAGGCGACCACGGCCGAGATCCAGTCGATGCTGCACGCCACCTTCCGCCAGCTCAATGCCGAGCAGGGCTTCACCCTGCAGGCGCCGGCCGAGCCCGATCTCACCGGTTTCGAGCAGGAGCTCGCGCAGATCGAGCGCGGCCACATCCACTACCTGGGCGTGGGCAACCTTCTGAAGCTCGCGCAGGCCGACTTCTGCGACAAGCTGGTCCGTGCGCTCGCCAGCCGGCTGCGGCTGGTGAACGAGGCCGCGATGACCGAGGTCGAGCGCTGGAGCAAGGGCGCGAGCGCGCAGATCGATGCCCAGCTCAGGGAGCGCCGCCGCAACTTCAGCAAGCGCATCGAGGCGATCGAGCGCATCCAGAGCGCGGCGGGCAATCTCGACGAGCGCCTCGTCGAACTGGCCGCGCAGGAGAGCAACCTCGCGGAGCTCCATGTGCAGTTGCGCGAGTTCACCTCGCTGATCGCGCAGCACGGACGGCCGCAGCCTGCGGCCACCATCGGCGAACTGCGTGCGGCCTGAACGAAGCGCTTCCAAGGCGGCGACTGCAACCCTGTCATTGCCTCCGGACTTCGCAGCGCAGATCGTGAGCTGGCAGCGCAGCCACGGCCGCAGCCAGCTGCCGTGGCAGAACACGCGCGACCCCTACCGCGTGTGGCTGTCGGAGGTGATGCTGCAGCAGACGCAGGTGTCGACGGTGCTCGGCTACTTCGCGCGCTTCCTCGAACGCTTTCCCGATGTGAAGGCCCTGGCCGCCGGCACCGAGGACGAGGTGTTCGGCCTGTGGAGCGGGCTGGGCTACTACAGCCGCGCACGCAACATGCATCGTTGCGCGCAGGAGGTCGTCGCGCGATTCGGCGGCGAGTTTCCGCGCACCGCTGCGGAGCTTGTCACGCTGCCGGGCATCGGACGCTCGACATCGGCGGCCATCGCGGCCTTCTGCTTCGGCGAGCGTGTCGCGATCCTCGACGGCAACGTCAAGCGCGTGCTGACGCGCGTGCTCGGTTTCGCGGGCGACATGTCCTCCGCGGCGCAGGAGCGCGCGCTGTGGGATCTGGCAACGCAACTGCTCCCGCCCGCCGACGACAAGGAAGCCATCGCGTCCTACACGCAGGGCGTGATGGACATGGGCGCCACCGTGTGCCTGCCGCGCAAGCCGAGCTGCATGATCTGCCCGGTGCAGCAGAGCTGTGTCGCCCTGCGCGAAGGCGCGCCCGAGCGCTATCCGGTCAAGACGCGCAAGCTCAAGCGCAGCGCGCAGTCGCTGTGGGTGCTGCTGGCGCGCGACGAGCAAGGCCGCGTGTGGCTGGAGAAGCGGCCGGCGAAGGGCATCTGGGCCGGTCTCTACTGCCTGCCGGTGTTCGACAGCCGCGAGCAGCTTCTCGAAGCCTTGCCCCCAGCTGCGCGGCGCGGCGCCCATGACCTGCCGGCCTTCGTGCACGTGCTGACCCACAAGGACCTGCACCTGCATCCGGTGCAGATCGACGGCGGCCAGCCGCAAGGCGATGCCGCGCGCTGGTTCGATGCGGAGGAATGGAGCAGGCTGGGCCTGCCGGCCCCGATGCGCAAGATGCTGGAAGACGGCGAGGCCTGAGCCGCCGGCCGGTCAGATCGCGTCGAGCTCGCGGTGCCGCTTCAGCGCGCCCCAGCGCGCACCGAACGAGCGCGCCAGCTGCTCGACCAGGAATACCGAGCGGTGCTGCCCGCCCGTGCATCCGATGGCCACCGTCACGTAGCTGCGATGGTCGCGCGCCAGAGCGTCGAGCCAGTGCGTCAGGAACTGCTCGATGTCGTCGTACATGCGCGCCACGTCGTCGTGCTCGCGCAGCCATTCGATCACCGGCTCGTCGCGGCCCGTCAGCGGGCGAAGCGCCGGCACGTAGTGCGGATTGGGCAGCATGCGCACGTCGAAGACGTAGTCGGCATCCAGCGGCACGCCGCGCTTGAAGGCGAAGGATTCGAACACCAGCGTGAGCGGCGTCTGCGGCGCGGAGATCAGCGACTTGATGTAGCTCTGCAGTTGCGCCGGGCGGATCAGGCTGGTGTCGATCACGTCGGCGCCGTCGCGCAGGTCGGCCAGCAGCTCGCGTTCGAGCTCGATCGCCTGGGTCAGCACGCGGTGCTGCTCGGGCACGTCGGTGCGGCCTTCCTGGCGCGAAAGCGGGTGGCGGCGGCGGGTTTCCGAATAGCGGCGCAGCAGGGCATCGGTGGTCGCGTCGAGGAACAGCGAGCGCAGCGAGATGCCGCCGTCGCGACGCAGTGCCTCCAGCTGCTGCGGAACGATGGGCAGCGAGACGCCGCTGCGCACGTCCATGGCAATGGCCACGCGCGTGGCCTGCTGCTCGTGCTGCAGCGCGATGAACGAGGTCAGCAGCTCGGGCGGCAGGTTGTCGACGCAGTAGTAGCCCGCGTCTTCCAGCGCATGCAGGGCCACCGACTTGCCGGAGCCCGACATGCCCGTGATGAGCACGAGGTCGAGATTCATTGCGCGGTCGCCGAGCTCTTGTGGCCGAGCATCTCGCGCGCGTGGGCGAGCGAGGTCTGCGAAACCTTTTCGCCGCCCAGCATGCGGGCGATCTCCCGGGCGCGGCTGTCGTCGTCGAGGCGCGACACGCCGCTTTCGGTGCGCGGGCCGTCGCTGCCGGTCGCTGCCGTCTGGCGCTTGGCCACGACCAGGTGGTGGTCGGCGCACGCTGCAACCTGCGGCAGGTGGGTCACGGCGAGCACCTGACGATCGCGGCCGAGCTGCTTCATCAGGCGGCCGACTGTCTCGGCGACCGCGCCGCCCACGCCGGAATCGACCTCGTCGAAGATCAGCGTCTGCGCCGCGCCGAGCTGGCTGGTGGTGACCGCGATGGCCAGCGCGATGCGCGAGAGTTCGCCGCCCGAAGCCACCTTGCCGATGGCCCGCGGCGTGCTGCCGGTATGGCCCGCCACGAGGAAGGCCACGTCTTCGAGGCCGGCGCGGCTCGGCTGCGCGAGCGGCTGCAGCTCGACCTCGAAGCGCCCGCCCTGCATGCCCAGGCCCTGCATGGCGTCTGTGACGGCCTGCGAAAGGCGGGGCGCCGCCTGCTTGCGGACCTTGCCCAGCGCCTTGGCTTCCTTCATGTAGGCCTGCTGGGCGGCCTGCTCGGCACGTTCCAGGCCTTCGAGATCGCTCTGTGCGTCGAGCGCCTGCAGCTCGGCCTGCCAGCTGGCCAGCAGCGCCGGCAGCTCGGCCGGCGGTCGCTTGTAGCGGCGCGCGAGCGACATCCACAGGCCCATGCGCTCGTCGAGTTCGGCGAGGCTCTGCGGATCGGTGTCTGCATCGCGAAGGTAGCCGTGCAGCGTGTGCGCCGCGTCGGAGGCTTGCGCCACACAGGAGGCGAGCACCTCGCCCAGCGAGCGGAACTCGGGCTCGATGTGCTCGCAGTTCTGCAGCAGCGTGGCCGCGCGCTGGAGCGCGGAGAGGGCGCCGTTGTCGTCGTCTTCCAGTGCCTGGCTGGCGCCCTGGGCCGCGTCGATCAGCGCCTGCGCATTGGAGATGCGCGAGTGGTTGGTCGAAAGTTCTTCCCACTCGTCGACGCCCGGCGCCAGCTTGGCCACTTCGGAAATCTGCCACTGCAGCCGTTCGCGTTCGCGCTGCAGCGAGTCTTGCGCGGAGCGGGCGTGTTCGAGCGCGGAAAGCGCCTGCCGCCACGCCTGCCATGCGGCATCGAGCGCGTCGGTGCGCACGCCCGCGTAGGCGTCGAGCAGGCCGCGCACCGCCTCCGGCCGCGTCAGGCTCTGCCAGGCGTGCTGGCCGTGGATGTCGAGCAGGCGGTCGCCGAGTTCGCGCAGCTGGGTCGCGGTGGCGGGGCTGCCGTTGATCCAGCCGCGGCTGCGGCCCTGCAGGTCGACGGTGCGGCGCAGCAGCAGCGCGTCGCCGGCCTCGAAGCCGCCTTCGTCGAGCCAGCTGTCCAGGGCCGGGTCGGCATCGAATTCGGCGCTGACGTCCAGGCGCTCGGCGCCTTCGCGCACCGCGCCGGCGTCGGCCCGGTTGCCCAGCGCCAGCTGCAGCGCGTCGATCAGGATGGATTTGCCCGCGCCCGTTTCACCGGTCAGCACCGTGAAACCGCCGGACAGGTCGAGTTCGAGTGATCGCACGATCACGAAGTCGCGCAGTGCGATGCGTCGCAATGCCATCTCAGTTGTTCCTCAAGTTTCCGGACACGGGGCGTTGTTGTGCGAAGTCGTGGCAGGCAGGCCGCGAAACACCGCGGAACCGGCTTCGCCGGGCCGCCGGTGTTGCCCCCTGCAAGGGGATTGGCGAAGCGACACGAAGTGCGCGCAGCCTGGGGGTGTGCTTCATTCAGGAGCCCCCTTCGTTCCAGTGAAGTTTCTTGCGCAGCGTGTCGAAATAGCTCCAGCCGCGCGGATGCAGGAAGCGCACGCGGAAGTCGGAGCGCCGTACCACCACGCGGTCGCCGATGGCGAGCGAGGCGAGCGACTGCATGTCGAAATTGGCGCTGGCGTCGCGTCCGCCGACCAGCTCGATGACGATCTCGTCCGCATCGGGCAGCAGCACGGGCCGGTTCGACAGCGTGTGCGGCGCGATCGGCACCAGGACCCAGCCCGGTACCGCGGGGTGCAGCAGCGGCCCGCCGGCGGAGAGCGCATAGGCGGTCGAGCCCGTGGGCGTGGCGATGATCAGTCCGTCGGCGCGCTGGTTGGCCACGAAGTGCCGGCCCACCGAGACGCGAAGCTCGACCATGCCCGAGGTGGCGCCGCGGTTGACGACCACGTCGTTCATGGCGAAGGCGTCGAACACCGAGGCGCCGTCGCGCATGACCCTGGCCTGCATCAGGCTGCGATGGTCTTCCTCGTATTCACCGGCCAGCATGGGGATCAGCGTGGACTGGTAGTTGTCGAGCGGAATGTCGGTGATGAAGCCGAGCCGGCCGCGGTTGATGCCGATCAGCGGAATGCCGTAGCTCGCGAGCTGCCGGCCGATGCCCAGCATCGTGCCGTCGCCGCCGACCACCAGGCCGAGGTCGCAGCGCTGTCCTATTTCCTCGACGCTGAGAGCCTGGTAGCGTGGGTTGGCGGGTGCGTCGGCAGTGGCGTCGTCTGCGCATGTCGGGCGCTCGACGTAGACTGCGCAGCCTTGCGATTCGAGGAAGGCGCCGATGCCTTCCATGACGCCGTCGCGCGCATCCGCCTGCGACCTGGCGCCGGAAGCCTGGTATTTGCCGATCAGGGCGACGTGACGAAAGCGAGAGGTCATATCTCACAAATTACAACACTAAAATCTTGCAATGCTGGACGACCGTGCCAAGTTGCTGCTCAAGACGCTCGTTGAGCGCTACATAGCCGACGGGCAGCCCGTCGGGTCCCGGACTCTGTCGCGCTCCTCGGGGCTCGACCTGTCGCCCGCGACCATCCGCAACGTCATGTCCGACCTCGAGGCGCTGGGGTTGATCGCCAGCCCGCACACTTCGGCCGGCCGCATTCCCACGCATCGCGGCTATCGCCTTTTCGTCGACACCATGCTGACGGCCAAGCGCGAGCAGATGACCGCGCCCAGCCTCCCGCCCGACCAGCCCCAGAAGGTGATCGCCAACGCGGCGCACCTGCTGTCGAACATGTCGCAGTTCGTGGGCGTGGTGATGGCGCCGCGGCGCGCGTCGGTGTTCAAGCAGATCGAGTTCCTGCGGCTGTCGGAGCGCAGGCTGCTGGTGATCATCGTCTCGCCCGACGGCGACGTGCAGAACCGGGTGATCTTCCCCGAGGCCGACTATTCGCAGTCGCAGCTGGTCGAGGCCTCGAACTACATCAACGCGAACTATGCCGGGCTGACCATCGAGCAGGTGCGCGACCGGCTGCAGTCCGAGATCGAGAAGCTGCGCGGCGAGATCGCCACGCTGATGCAGGCCGCGGTGCAGGTCAGCTCGGAAGTGCTGACCGAGGCGCAGGAGGACGACGTCGTCATCTCCGGCGAGCGCAACCTGCTGTCGGTGAGCGATTTCTCCAGCGACATGGGTCAGCTGCGCCGCGCCTTCGAGCTCTTCGAGCAGAAGGCGCAGCTGATGCGGCTGCTCGACGTGTCGAGCAAGGCGGATGGCGTGCGCATCTTCATCGGCGGCGAAAGCCAGGTGGTACCGTTCGAGGAACTCTCGATCGTCAGCGCGAACTACGAGGTGGACGGGGAAGTCGTGGGCACCCTCGGCGTGATCGGTCCGACGCGCATGCCCTACGAACGCATGATCCAGATCGTCGACATCACCTCGCGCCTCGTGACCAACGCGCTGAGCCATCGCAAGTAGGCTCGTCGGCGCGCATAGAATCGTGCCGCGTGGGCCGTTAGCTCAGTTGGTTAGAGCAGCGGACTCATAATCCGTTGGTCGCTGGTTCAAGCCCAGCACGGCCTACCACCCTCCCTTGGCGATTCGATCCTTCGATGTGTTGCCGTGCTTTCGGGGAGCAGCCAAAAATCAGGCTATAATCGAGAGCTTAGCGGCTGTAGCTCAGCTGGATAGAGTACTTGGCTACGAACCAAGGGGTCGTGGGTTCGATTCCTGCCAGCCGCACCATCTTGAAATGCCCGGGAGATTCGTCTCTCGGGCATTTTCTTTTTCGGGTCTCTATTTATCTTTCGATTTATTCAATCTGCCCGAATAGTTCGAAAGATGGCTTCGAAAGCAGTCTATAATCGCAAGCTGTGCGGCTGTAGCTCAGCTGGATAGAGTACTTGGCTACGAACCAAGGGGTCGTGGGTTCGATTCCTGCCAGCCGCACCACTATAAAGAAAGCCCGCAACGCAAGTTGCGGGCTTTTTCTTTTCGGAGGATCAGCGTGAACAAGGCATTCACCAAGGAAACGGATTCCGACGGAGACGACGATGGCGCAGATGGCGCCTCGCCACCGATTCCCGCGGGCGGCAAGAACTACATCACCCCCCAAGGCTACGCACGCCTGCGCGACGAGCTGCTGCACCTGATGGACGAGGAGCGCCCGAAGATCGTCGAGACCGTCCACTGGGCCGCCAAGAACGGCGACCGATCGGAAAACGGCGACTACCTCTACGGCAAGAAGCGCCTGCGCGAGATCGATCGACGCATCCGCTTCCTCACCAAGCGCCTCGAGATCGCCGAGGTCACCGATCCATCGGTGCATCACGGCCGCGACCAGGTCTTCTTCGGTGCCACGGTCCTCTATGCCGACGAGGCCGGCGAGGAGCGCAGCGTCACCATCCTCGGCATCGACGAGGCGGAGAGCGCGAAGTCGCAGGTCAGCTGGATCTCTCCGATCGCGCGGGCGCTGCTGAAGGCGCGCGAGGGCGACGTCGTGAAGCTCGTCACCCCGGGCGGGGCGCATGAGGTCGAGATTCTGTCGGTGAGCTACCCGGCGCCAGGCTCGGCCGGCACGGCGTAGCCTCGCTCAGGGCGCCGGAACCGTCCTCGAGGCGGTCAGCACCGATGCCGTGCGCCGCGCCGCGCGCAACACAGCATCCAGATGGGCACGGTCGCGCACCGCGATCACGAAGCGCAGGTCGGTCGAGTCCTGCGGGGTCTCGTCGGCCATCTCCACGTGCGTGATGTCGGCTTCGGCATCGGCCAGTGTGGCCGCGACGCGCGCCAGCACGCCCTTGTCGTTGCGCACGGTGATGACCACGCCAGTCTCGAAGGCGCGCGTCGGCTCGTCGGCCCATTCGACGGCGAAGAAGCGCTCGCTGTCCTTGTGGCGCAGCCGCTGGCCGACGCCGCATTCCTCCGTGTGGACCACCAGGCCTTCGCCGTGGCCGAGATAGCCGACGATCGGGTCGCCGGGAATCGGGCGGCAGCACAGCGCGAAGCGCACCGACGAGTTCTCGCTGCCGTCCAGCGTCACGGCGCCTTGCGACACCGTCTCGTGCGAAATGAAGCGCTCGCGGCTCAGAAGCAGCGCGTCGGGCCGCTCGCCGAGTTCGGTGAGCATCGCCACCAGCCGCTTCGCGACGATGCTCGCGATGCGCTTGCCCAAACCGATGTCGGTCAGCAGCTCCGAGCGGGTGCGGTTGCCGGTGAAGCGCAGCAGCTTTTCCCACAGCGCCTGGTGCTCTTCGTCGTTCTCCGGCAGCTTGCTCAGGCCTTCGGCACGCAGCGCCTGCGCGAGCAGCTTCTCGCCCAGGCCCTCGGACTCGGCGTGCGCAAGGGTCTTGAGGTAATGGCGGATCTTGGAGCGCGCACGGCCGGTGCGCACGAAGCCGAGCCAGGCCGGATTGGGCGTCGACACCGGCGCGGTGATCACCTCGACCACGTCGCCGTTCTTGAGCTCGGTGCGCAGCGGCACCTGGTCGCCGTTGATGCGCGCGGCCGAGGTGTGGTCGCCGATGTTGCTGTGGATGGCGTAGGCGAAATCGACCACCGTGGCGCCGCGCGGCAGAGCCATGATCTGGCTCTTGGGCGTGAACACGTAGACCGCGTCTGGAAACAGGTCGACCTTGACGTGGTCCCAGAATTCGGCGGCGTCGCGGGTTTCGTCCTGGATGTCGAGCAGCGACTGCAGCCATTTGGTGCCCAGGCGGTCGTTGCTGGCGGCGTTCGGCTCGGCGGCCTTGTAGAGCCAGTGCGCGGCCACGCCTGATTCGGCCACCACGTGCATGGCCTCGGTCCGCAGCTGGAACTCGACGCTCACGCCAGCCGGCCCCACGAGCGTGGTGTGCAGCGACTGGTAGCCGTTGAGCTTGGCGATCGCGATGTGGTCCTTGAACTTGCCCGGCAGGGGCTTGTACATCTGGTGCAGGATGCCGAGCCCGGTGTAGCAGGCGATCACGTTCGGCACGATCAGGCGGAAACCGTAGATGTCGGTCACCTGGGCGAAGCTCAGGTGCTTTTCTTCCATCTTGCGGTAGATGGAATAGAGCGTCTTCTCGCGCCCGGCGATGCGCAGCGTCATGCCGGCGGCGGAAAAGGCGGCTTCTACCTCCTTCTGCACCTTTTGGATAAGGTCGCGCCGGCGACCGCGCGCCTTGGCGACGGCTTTCGAGAGCGTGGCATAGCGCCACGGTTTCAGATGACGGAACGACAGTTCCTGAAGCTCGCGGTAGGTCTGGTTCAGCCCCAGCCGGTGGGCGATGGGCGCGTAGATGTCCAGCGTCTCGCGCGAGATCCGGCCCCATTTCTCGCGGGGCGCGTCGGCCAGCGTGCGCATGTTGTGCGTGCGGTCCGCGAGCTTGACGAGGATGACGCGCACGTCGCGCGCCATGGCCAGCAGCATCTTGCGGAACGACTCGGCCTGATTCTCCTCGCGGGTATTGAACTGCAGCTTGTCGAGCTTGGTGAGCCCGTCGACCAGTTCAGCCACCGGGGCGCCGAAGCGCTCGATGAGTTCTGGCTTGGTGACGCCGCAATCCTCGATGGCGTCGTGAAGCAGGGCGGCCATCAGCGCCTGCGCATCGAGCTTCCATTCGGCGCACTGCGCCGCCACGGCAATGGGGTGGGTGATGTACGGCTCGCCGCTGTTGCGCAGCTGCCCGAGGTGCGCTTCGTCGGCGAAGCGGTAGGCGCGGCGGACCAGCTCGGTGTCTTCGGGACTCAGGTAGTCCAACCGCGCGGTCAGTGCGGCAAAGCTCGCGGCGGCCGCATTCAGCGCCGCCGGGCTCGGCTTCGGCGTGCCTTTGGGGGCATGGGACTGAGATTTGGCGACCGCGCTCATGCCTATCACTTTAGCGTGACCGATGTGTGGACGCCTCCGGCCATAAAAAAAGCACCGCTTTGCGGTGCCTTTTCGTTGCAGGGCTGCGTCAGATCAGCCCGGCACCTTCTTGAGCATTTCGAGGCCGATCTTGCCTTCGGCGATCTCGCGCAGCGCGGTCACGGCGGGCTTGTTCTTGCTCTCGATCTTGGGGGCGTGGCCCTGGCTCAGCATGCGCGCACGGTAGGTGGCGGCCAGGACGAGCTGGAAGCGGTTCGGAATGTGGACGAGACAATCTTCGACGGTGATGCGGGCCATGATGAGGATCTTTCGGTCGGTCTGGAGCGGGTGGGCTCGGAAATCAGGGGATGTTCAGTGCGGCGAAGGTATCGGCACGCGCTCGGCGTTGCGCGGAGTACCGAAGCCGCTGAGCGTGGACGATCGCCTTGAGATCGAAAAGTGCCCGCTCAAATAACTCGTTGATTATAACGAAGTCGAATTGTCCGGCCTGGGACATCTCTTCCGCGGCGTTCTTCAGGCGCAGCTCGATGACCGCGGCGCTGTCTTCCCCGCGCCGTTCGAGGCGGGAGCGCAGCTCTTCCCAGCTGGGCGGCAGGATGAAGATCATGACCGCGTTGGCGAAGGTCTTGCGGATCTGCAGCGCACCCTGGAAGTCGATCTCGAGGATGACGTCGGCCCCCTGGGCGATACGTTCTTCCACGGCCTTCTTCGAGGTGCCGTAGCGGTGGCCGTGCACATGGGCCCATTCCACGAAGCCGTCTGCGGCGATCATGGCGTCGAACTCGCTCGGCGAGGCGAAGAAGTACTCGCGGCCGTGCTTTTCCTGCCCGCGCGGCGAGCGGGTCGTGTGCGACACCGAGGGCTGCACCGCCGAATCGAGTTCCATCAGCGCCTTGACCAGGCTCGACTTGCCCGCGCCGCTGGGCGCCGCCACCACGAAGATATTGCCGGGGTAATCCATTCTTTCGCTCGTCTTCGTCGTCATTCGATGTTCTGGACCTGTTCGCGCATCTGCTCGATCAGCACCTTCATATCCACGCCGATGCGCGTGAGTTCCAGCGCCGCCGACTTCGAGCCCAGTGTGTTGGCCTCGCGGTGCAGTTCCTGGATCAGGAAGTCGAGGCGCTTGCCGATCTCGCCGCCCTTCTTGAGCAGGCGCTCGATCTCGTCGAGGTGCGAAGCCAGCCGGGTAAGTTCCTCGGCCACGTCGATGCGGATCGCGAAGGCGGTGGCTTCGGTCAGCGCGCGGTCCTGTGCGGCTTCGGGCGGCGTGCCGCCGGCTCCCGCGCCCAGGCCCATGGCCTCCTGCCAGCGTTCCAGGAAGCGGGTGCGTTGCTGCTCGACCAGTTGCGGCACCAGCGGGCCGGCCTGCTGTGCCAGTGCGCGCAGTTGCTCCAGGTGGCCTTCGAGCATCTTGGCCAGCCGGGCGCCTTCGCGCTGGCGGGCGGATACCAGGCCTTCGAGCGCCTTGCCCGCAACTTCGAGCAGGTCGGGGCCCCAGTCGCCGCGGACGGCGCTTTCGCCGCCGGCCAGGCGCAGCACGTCGGCCACGCTGAGTTCGCGCGCGCCCGGCAGCCAGGCCCGGATGCTGTCCTGCACGCCGTTGAGGCGCTGCAGCAGCTTGACGGAGGGCTCGACCACGCCGGAGGACGAGGTGCTTTCGATGGCCGCGCGTACCTCGACCTTGCCGCGCTTGAGCTTGGCGGCGAGCAGTTCGCGCAGGGCGGTTTCGTGCTGGCGGAGTTCTTCCGGCAGCTTGAAGGTCAGATCGAGGAAGCGACTGTTGACCGAGCGGATTTCAACCCCGAGCCGGCCCGCGGCGGAAGGCCGTGCATCGGCTTCGGAGTGGCTGCCTGCGGGCCCGTTCTGGCCGCTGGCGTAGCCGGTCATGCTGTAAACTGGCATTGCGCCTCACTGTGGTTTTGCTTGCATGCTCCGAGGCGTCGGCACGGCGTTCGCTTGCCGCACCATCGCCTTCGGGCGAAACTCCCGGATTATGTCAAAGGTCAAGCCTACGCCCCTGCCGCCCGATACGGTCATTGGTGGTTACCGTGTTGTACGCCGGCTTTCCGCGGGCGGATTCGGCGTGGTCTACCTTGCGATCGATTCCAGCGGGCAGCAGGTGGCCATCAAGGAATACCTCCCGTCGTCGCTCGCGACGCGGGGCCCGGGTGAGCTCGCTCCGCAGGTGCCGCCGGAGAAGCTGTCGCTGTACCGGCTCGGCCTGAAGAGCTTCTTCGAGGAAGGGCGTTCGCTGGCGCAGATCTCGCACGCATCGGTGGTCAGCGTGCTCAACTTCTTCCGCGAGAACGAGACCGTCTACATGGTGATGAACTACCTGGAGGGCGCGACCCTGCAGGACTTCGTGGTCACCGCGCGCGACCTGAAGAAGCAGAAGGTGTTCCGCGAGTCGACCATCCGCTCGCTCTTCGACGAGATCCTGCGCGGCCTGCGCATCGTCCACCAGTACAAGATGCTGCACCTGGACATCAAGCCGGCCAACATCTTCGTCACCGACGACGACCGCGCCGTGCTGATCGACTTCGGCGCCGCGCGCGAAGTGCTCAGCAAGGAAGGCATCTTCATCCGCCCGATGTACACCCCCGGCTTCGCGGCGCCCGAAATGTACCGGCGCGATTCGTCCATGGGCCCGTGGACCGACATCTACGCCATCGGCGCCTGCATCTATGCCTGCATGCAGGGCTATCCGCCCAACGACGCGCCCCGGCGCATCGAGAAGGACCGCCTCAGCCTGTCGCTCTCGCGGCTGCGCGGCGTCTACTCCGACAACCTGATCGAAGTGGTCGAGTGGTGCATGTCGCTCGATCCGCTGTCGCGTCCGCAGTCGGTCTTCGCGCTGCAGAAGGAACTCAGCCGCGAAGGCGAGCGCCGCTATACCAAGCTCACGGTGGGCGAGAAAGTGCGCCTGTCGATCGACAACATCCGCTCCTTCGACAAGAAGGGTCTGCCCAAGGCTGCCGCGCCCACCACGCGCCCTGCATGACATCATGAAATTCTCCGTCTTCCAGGTCAGCCGCAAGGGCGGGCGTCTCAAGAACGAAGATCGCATGGGCTATTGCTACACGCGGGAATCGGGGTTGTTCGTGCTCGCCGACGGCATGGGCGGCCATCCGGAAGGCGAAGTGGCGGCGCAGCTCGCACTGCAGACCATCGCCGCGCTCTACCAGCGCGAGGCACGCCCGATGGTCAAGGACGTGAAGTCCTTCCTCGCCGAATCGGCCATGGCCGCGCACCAGCAGATCATGCGCTACGCGAGCCACAAGGCCATGCTCGACACGCCGCGCACCACCGTCGTCGCGGCCGTGCTGCAGAACAACACCGCCACCTGGATGCACTGCGGCGACTCGCGCCTGTACGTCGTGCGCGATGGCCGCCTGCTGGTGCGCACGCGCGACCACTCGCATGCCGAGCGCCCGAAGCCGAACGGCTCCGACATGCCCGTCAACCGCAACCTGCTGCTCACCTGCCTGGGCTCGCCGACGACGCCGCTCTTCGATGTCTCGGCACCGCTGCAGCTGCAGCGCGGCGATCGCATCATGCTGTGCTCCGACGGCGTCTGGGGCGTGCTGGACGACGAACTCATCGTGCACACGCTGTCCTCCGGCAAGCCCGTGTCCGACGCCGCTCCCGACCTCGCCGAGATGGCGCTGCGCAAGGGCGGCTCCCACAGCGACAACGTCACGCTCATCGCGCTCGAATGGGAGATGCCCGACAGCGCGGACGACCGCAGCGGCGTTTCCACCGAGACCATCGAGGACGGTGTCTTCGCCTCCACCATCCAGGCCGGCATGCCCTCCGACAACGAGATCGACGACCTCGACGAGGACGCCATCGAGCGCTCCATCGCCGAGATCAACGAGGCCATCCGCAGATCGGCGGCGCGCAAGACCTGAGCGCAGCCTTCTTTCCTTTTTCCTTTTCCGGTTCTCGAACAATGACTGCTTTCACACGAAGCGGCGGCCGTGCCGCCGACCAGCTGCGCCCGGTGCGCATCACCCGCGGTTTCACCATCCATGCCGAAGGCTCCGTTCTCATCGAGTTCGGCCAGACCCGCGTGCTGTGCACCGCCTCCGTCGAGGAAAAAGTGCCGCCGCACAAGAAGGGCAGCGGCGAGGGCTGGGTCACCGCCGAATACGGCATGCTGCCGCGCGCCACCCACACCCGCAGCAGCCGCGAGGCCGCCAAGGGCAAGCAGACCGGCCGCACGCAGGAAATCCAGCGCCTCATCGGCCGCTCGATGCGCGCCGTGTTCGACCTCGCCGCGCTCGGCGAACGCACCATCCACCTCGACTGCGACGTGCTGCAGGCCGACGGCGGCACGCGCACCGCGGCCATCACCGGCGCCTTCGTCGCCGCGCAGGACGCCGTCAGCAAGCTGCTGGCGTCCGGCGCCATCGCCGCCTCGCCCATCAAGGGCCACGTGGCGGCGATCTCGGTCGGCATCGTCGGCGGCACGCCGCTGCTCGACCTCGAATACACCGAAGACTCCGCCTGCGACACCGACATGAACGTCGTCATGACGGGCGCCGGCCATTTCGTCGAAGTGCAGGGCACGGCCGAAGGCGTGGCCTTCACCCGGGAAGAAATGAACATCCTGCTCGGCCTGGCCGAGAAGGGCATCGGCGAGCTCGTGGACCTGCAGAAGCAGGCGCTGCTCTCCAACTGACGCATCCACTGGCGAATTCATGAAACTGGTCCTGGCTTCCAACAACGCAGGCAAGCTCGCCGAGCTCCAGCAGCTGTTCGCCGAGCTCGCCGTGACCCTGGTGCCGCAGTCGGCGCTGGGTGTGAGCGAGGCCGAGGAGCCTTTCCGCACCTTCGTCGAGAACGCGCTGGCCAAGGCGCGCCACGCGAGCGCAGCCACCGGACTGCCCGCCATCGCCGACGACGCCGGCCTGTGCGTCGACGCCTTCGGCGGCCTGCCCGGCGTTGACACCGCCTTCTACGCCACGCAGTTCGGCTACACCAAGGGCGATGCCAACAACGTGAAGGCCCTGCTCGAGCAGCTCGACGGCGTCGTCAACCGCCGCGCCGCGCTCGTCAGCACGCTGGTCGCGCTGCGCAGCCACGACGACCCCGAGCCGCTCATCGCGGTGGGCCGCGTGGTCGGCGAGATCGCGCCTGCACCCGTCGGCGACAACGGCTTCGGCTTCGACCCCGTCATGTACCTGCCGTCCTTCGGCAAGACCTTTGCGCAGCTGCCGCCCGAGGTGAAGAACGCCAACAGCCACCGCGGCCGTGCGGCGCAGGCCATGCTGGCGCTGATGCGCGAGCGCTGGTTCTGAGCGGTACGCGATCGATGGCCACCACCTTCCCGATCCTGCCGGCGCAGGCTGCCGGCGCGCCGCACGCCAACGACGTGCTGCACTGGATGCGTCCCGGCCCGCTGCAGCTCAGCGCGCTGCCTCCGCTGTCGCTGTACATCCACCTGCCCTGGTGCCTGCGCAAGTGCCCGTACTGCGACTTCAACTCGCATGAATGGCGCGCCGCCAGCGAGGCCGACATCGACGGTATTCCCGAAGCGGCCTACATCGACGCGCTGGTGGCAGACCTCGACGCCGCGCTGCCGCTCATCTGGGGCCGCAGCGTCCACACCATCTTCATCGGCGGCGGCACGCCCAGCCTGTTTTCACCGCAGGCCATCGACCGCCTGCTGAGCGACGTGCGCGCACGCCTGAAGCTCACGCCCGACTGCGAGATCACGCTCGAAGCCAACCCCGGCACCTTCGAGCGCAACCGCTTCCGCGCATACCGCTCGGCCGGCGTCACGCGCCTGTCGGTGGGCGTGCAGAGCTTCAACGACGAGCATCTGAAGGCGCTGGGCCGCGTCCACGACCGCGCGCAGGCCATTGCCGCCCTCGAGGAAGCCGCGAGCAACTTCGACACCTTCAACCTCGACCTGATGTACGCGCTGCCGAGTCAGACCCTGGAAGACCTCGAGGCCGACCTCTCGCAGGCCCTCGCGCTCGCGCCGCCGCACCTCTCGGTTTACCACCTGACCATCGAGCCCAACACCTGGTTCGCCAAGTTCCCGCCCACGCTGCCCGAGGACGACATCGCCTACGCCATGCTCGACCGCATCACCGAGCGCACCGGCGCCAGCGGCATGTCGCGCTACGAGGTGTCCGCCTATGCGCGCGAAGGGCACCAGTGCGCGCACAACCTCAACTACTGGCAGTTCGGCGACTACCTCGGCATCGGCGCGGGCGCGCACAGCAAGCTGAGCTTCGCCCACCGCATCGTGCGGCAGGTGCGCTTCCGCGAGCCGCGCCTGTACATGGAGAACGCACGCGCCGGCGCGGCCGTGTCGCAGAGCGACGAAGTGGCCCTGGCCGACCTGCCGTTCGAATTCATGCTCAATGCATTGCGGCTGAAGCAGGGCTTCACGCTGCCGCAGTTCAGCGAACGCACCGGGCTTGCGATGACGTCGATCCAGCGCGGCCTCGAAGAAGCCGAGCGCAAGGGCCTCGTCGAGCGTGACTTGTTCCGCGTATGGCCGACCGAACGCGGCCTCGACTTCCTGAGTGACCTGCAGTCGATGTTCCTGCCCGACGAGGAGTAGGGCGCCGCCGTCGGCATAAAATCGTCGGTTCCGGAGAGTTGGGTGAGTGGTTTAAACCAGCAGTCTTGAAAACTGCCGACGTGAAAGCGTCCGTGAGTTCGAATCTCACACTCTCCGCCAGAATCAATCTCTGGCAGTTTTTGAAAGTCCCGCGCAGTCCCTGTGGCGGGACTTTTTCTTTGATCCGTCCCCGCTTGCTGAGAGGGCTGCGGCGGATCCGCTGATGACGTCTTCCGACAGCTGCTGCGCCTGAAACCATCGGCGATTGCCGTCGCCAGCGATTCAGCGTCCATGGCTCCGCTGCAGCAGGTCGCTCTTCGGAGAAAAAAGTGGCGGTTGCATGTGCTCATGACAATGCGGACGCCCTCGGTGGTCGGCTTCGAGGCGGCTGCATCGGTGCACGCGTCGTAGTTCTTGCGCGCCGCAGCAGACAGTTGCTCGTAGCTCGTCTGAGCACGAGCGGCCATGCCGGCCAGCAGAACTACGAGAAGACTGGCGGCGGTTTCAACTTCTTTTTCAGCTTCCGATGGCAGTTGCGGGTGCTCCTGGCTTGCCTTGAGTCAAGCGCATGCGCGGGGCAGACGGCGTGTTCTCACACTGCCCCACAGCCAAGCCGGGTGCCTCTTCGCCGCGCCTGAACAGCGGGCCATCGGCACTGCCGTCGCCCTGCCGCCACACCCCTCACCACCGATTCCCGTAGGTAGCAGTCGGGCTTTGTAATCTAGTGTTTTTATTTGCAACGGATGTTATATTTTCCCAGAAACATTCTCGTAACACTTAGGGCTTCAGTACAGGACTGACGGGCGTCTTCCTGTGGATGCCCATCATGGGGAGCTCTGGAATTGCAGTTCAAGCCGCAAGAAAGCCCCAATCTGGTGCGACTGGCCTCGGGCGTCGCTTGGCCGATCCGGAGCCGCCTGTGAACACCCCGGCCGCCGCTCCTCGCGCCCGCCGCCCATTGCTGAGCTTCAGCGTGGAGGGCCTGCCGGCCCGCGACGAGTTGCTCTTCAAGTCCCTTGTCCGGCTGCTCGACCATCGCACCCACCAGCACTGGGACTGGCAGGTCCAGGACGCCGATCTGCGCGTGGTGGGCGACAAGCTGTCGGCGCCACCCGAGCAGGATCCGGCGGAGCGTCCGGTGCCGCTGCTGACGATCGGCGACACGCCGCCGCCGCACGGCCCTTTCCTGCGCCTGCCGCTGCATGCCGATGCGCTCGAGGCGATGCTCAACCGCCTCGGTGCGATGCTGGTCCACGCCCGTGAACTGGGGCTGGCCGCGGCCTCCCGCAGCCGCAGCGAGCAGGTCGCGCGAGGCGAGGAATACCGCCTGCTGCGCTGGCCCTCGTCCACCCTGCTCGACACGAGCATGCGCATGAAGCTCGCGACGCTGCTCGCGACCCGTCCGGCAACGCCGCAGGCCTTGCAGCAACGCTCGGGCGCCAGCGCGCGCGAGTGCGCGGACTTCATCTCGATGCTGGAACGCGCAGGCTTCGTCGCCAGCAGCAGCAGCAGCAGCGGCGGTGGCGGTGGCGGTGGCGGCAGCGGCAGTGGCGCCACCGGCTTCGCCAACAGCCGAGCACCCGAATCGATCTGGCCCGATTCGCACATCTCCTCCGGCAGCGAGGCGCATCACCCCGCTGCCGCCAGTCCGGCGGCCCGCGCCAACGTGGAGCCGGGCCTGCTCGCCCGCATCCGCAACCGGCTCGGCTTGCTGGCTTCCGGACCGAGGGCCTGAAGAGCGTGGAACACAAGATTCTTTTCACCGGCACCATGGGTGCGGGCAAGACCACCGCCATCGCCGCGGTGAGCGAGATTCCCCCGGTGCGCACCGAGGTGCGCAACAGCGACACCTCCGTCGCCAAGGCCACCACCACGGTCGGCCTGGATTACGGCGAACTCACGCTCGACAACGGCGAGAAGCTGCGCCTGTACGGCACGCCGGGGCAGATGCGCTTCGACTTCATGTGGCGCATCCTCGCGCGCGGCGCGCTGGGCCTCGTGATCCTGGTCGACAACAGCCGCCCCGATCCGCTGGCCGACCTGGAGGTGTACCTCGACGGCTTCGCCGAGCTGATCGAGAGCTCGGCCTGCGTGGTCGCGGTCGGCCGCATGGAAGCGCACCCAGAGCCCGGCCTCGAAGCCTATGCCCAGCGCATGCAGGACAAGGGCGTGCTGTGCCCCGTGCTGCCCGCCAACGTGACCGATCCGCAGCAGGTGGTGCAGCTGCTGGAGCTGCTGCTGATCCAGCTCGAGGCCTGAGGGCCGGACGGCTTCCCCTTTCTTTTTCACCGCAACGCCGGACCCCCAATCACATGAACATCGCACCCCGCATCAAGGACGCCGCCGAGACCGTCGTCGACACGCTCATGCGCGAGATCAAGGGCGTGAAGGCCGTAGTGATCGCGACCGAGGACGGCCTCGAGCTCGCTGCGCGGGCGCAGAACACCGCCCAGGTCGCGCGCATGTCGGCCATCGCGAGTTCGCTCGCGGCGCTCGGCGCGGTGGCGGGCGAGGAAAGCGGCCTCGGGCAATGCGAGAACGTCGCCATCGAAACCGCACTGGGCCACATCCTGATGCTGCAGGCCCGCCACCAGGAAGCCGGGCTGATCGTGAGCGTAGTCACTGGCAAGGACGCGGTCATCGGCCAGGCCCTGTACTTCTCCAAGCAGGCGACGCTGGCGCTGCAGCGGGCCTGAAGGCTTTCACCAGCGGCTGCCGCTCATCATTCGCCCGGGCGGCGGCCGATCATCAGGGCGATGGAATACCTACGAAAGACTCCGATGGCAAACATCAAGCAATCCATGGACGAACTCATGACCATCGACGGCGCGCTGTGCGCGGCGCTCGTCGACTCGGGCAGCGGCATGATCCTTGGACAGATCGGTTCGGGCGTTGACCTGGAAGTGGCCGCCGCCGGCAATACCGAAGTGGTGCGCGCCAAGCACAAGACGATGCGCGCGCTGGGCCTGAACGACGTGATCGAGGACATCCTGATCACGCTCGGCCGCCAATACCACATCATCCGCCCGCTGCAGAAGCACGAAGGCCTGTTCATCTACCTGGTGCTCGACAAGTCGAAGTCGAACCTCGCGCTTGCCCGCCGCAAGACGCAGGACGTGGAGCAGACGCTGGCGGTCTGACGCGCCAAGCCGATCTGCGGGGTCCGGCGAAGAGCCGGGGCCCGCGCATGCGGCTCGGTCAGCAGGGGCGCAGCGCCCGGGTCTCCGAAGGCCTTTCCCCGAAGCGCGCGCGGTACTGCGCCGCGAAGTGCCCCAGGTGGAGAAAGCCGTACTTCTGCGCCACCTCGCGCACGCCGGTGCCGTTTGTGCCACTGGCGCCATTGGCGCCCGCCGAGGTGCGCTGCTGCAGTTCGTTGCGCACCCTGTCGAGGCGCGTCTCCCGCAGGAATTCCATCGGCCCCTGGCCCGCGTGCTGGCGAAAGGCCAGCTGCAGCGCACGCGCACTGCAGCCGACCTCGCGGCAGACGTCCGCCAGCGACAGGGGCTGGTCCGCATGCGCCGACATGTATTCCTGGGCCCTGCGGACCACGCGCGGCAGCAGGCGCCGCTGGTTGTCGCCTGCCAGGGCCTTCGAGTGGTTGTGGCCCGCCGACATCAGCAGGCTGGAGATCAGGTAGGCCTCTGCGTGCTCGGCCAGCGGGCTGCCGCCGTGCAGGCCGGTGCCGGCATCGAGCGTGAGCCTCAGGTAGTCGATGAAGTGCACCAGCGGCGCGAGCGTGGGGTTGTCCAGCGGCACGCCCAAGTCGAACACCAGCGGCTTTCCGACGGGCGCCTGCAGCAGCGATTCGAGCCGCGAATGCAGCGCGGAGCGGGCCAGTTGCACGATGAGGTGCGGGCTGCCGTCGGCCCAGCGCATCGACAGCGGCTCGGTAGGCGAGGGCAGCGACGCGAGGCGGGGCGTGGCGTCGATCTGCTGCGCGCCGCAGCGGATTTCGGCGCCGCCGCGCAACGGAATCTGCAACAGGAAGAAATCCTGCAGGTAGCCCGGGTCGATCTGCACGCCGGGGCCGTACTGCACGTAGTTGAGGCTCACGTCCCGGTGCAGCTTCGCGCTGTGGTGGCAGGCGTCCAGTCTGGTGCGCGGCTTCAGCATGACGAGGCCGTGCGGGCAGAACACGCGGGCCACGCTCTCACGCGCCTCGTCCACGTCGTGGCTCTCGAAAAGCCGGTAGCGCTGCAGCGGCAACGGTGGGGTCGTGAGGGTTTCCATGGGGCGAGGACAGGGCGAGGGCACCGTAGCAAAAACCGTCCCCGCCCACAATTCGGACCTCCCCGCGGCCATCCCTCGGCCCTGACCCAGGAGCCGGCGCAGGCCATCGCCTCAAGAAATCTGCGCGCCAGGGACAGCGCCTGCGTTTGCGGGACTCGTCCGGCGCACCCTTGCCCATAACGTTCGCTCCACAGGCACCAGCCGGGCCTGCCCGATCAAACCGAGGAGAGCAAGCGTCATGTTCAAGGGACTCGAAGGCAAGAGCGCCATCGTCACCGGTGGCTCCACACTGATAGGCGCGGGCGTGGTGCGCGCCCTGCATGCGGCGGGGGTGAAGGTCGTCATCGCCGACATCGACGCCGGCAACGGCCAGGCGCTGGCTGATTCGCTGGGGGCCGGCGTGCGCTTCGTGCGCACCGACATCACCGACGACGCGCAGGTGAAGGCCTGCGTGGCCGAGGCGGCCGAGCATCACGGCGGCGTGCACTTCCTCGTCAACCTGGCGTGCTCGTACGTGGACGACGGCTTCAAGTCGCCGCGCGCCGACTGGCTCACCTCGTTCAACGTGAACGTGGCCAGCGCCGTGGCGATGCTGCAGGCCGTGCATCCGCACATGGTGGCTGCCGGCGGCGGGGCGGTGGTCAACTTCACGAGCATCTCGTCGAGCGTGGCGCAGACGGGCCGCTGGCTCTATCCGGTGAGCAAGGCGGCGATGGCGCAGCTCACCCGCAACATGGCGATGGACCTCGCGCCCGACCGCATCCGCGTGAACAGCGTGTCGCCGGGCTGGACCTGGTCGGCGGTGATGAACCAGCTCACGAACGGCGATCGCGCCAAGACCGATCGCGTGGCGGCGCCTTTCCACCTGCTCGGCCGCGTCGGCGACCCGGACGAGGTGGCGCAGGTGGTGCTCTTCCTGTGCTCCGACCACGCAAGCTTCGTGACCGGCGCCGACTACGCGGTGGACGGCGGCTACTCCGCCATGGGGCCCGAGCAGGCCGTTCCCGCCATTCCCAAGTTGATGGACTGAGCTCCAGCCGGAGCATCTAAGGAGCAGCAAATGAAGCGAATCGCCATCGTCGGCGCGGGCCAGTCGGGCCTGCAACTGGGACTCGGCCTGCTTGCCGCGGGCTACGAGGTCACGATGTTCAGCAACCGCACGGGCGAGGACATCCGCCAGGGCAAGGTCATGTCGAGCCAGTGCATGTTCCACACCTCGCTGCAGATCGAGCGCGACCTGGGGCTCGACCATTGGGCGAGCACATGCCCCACGGTGGACGGCATCGGTCTGGCCGTGCCGCACCCGGAGCAGAAGGGCGCCAAGGTCATCGACTGGGTCGCGCGGCTCGGTTCGAGCGCGCAGTCGGTCGACCAGCGCGTGAAGATTCCGGCGTGGATGGACGAGTTCAGGAAGAAGGGCGGCGAGCTCGTCTTCAAGGACGCGGGCATCGACGAGCTCGAGACCTGCACGCAGACGCACGACCTCACGCTGGTGGCCAGCGGCAAGGGCGAGATCTCGAAGCTCTTCGAGCGCGACGCCCACAAGTCCACCTACGACAAGCCGCAGCGCGCCCTCGCGCTGACTTATGTGAAGGGCATGAAGCCGCGCGAGCCGCACTCGGCGGTGTGCTTCAACCTGATTCCCGGCGTGGGCGAGTACTTCGTGTTCCCGGCGCTGACCACCACGGGGCCGTGCGAGATCATGGTGTTCGAAGGCGTGCCCGGCGGCCCTATGGACTGCTGGGCCGACGTGAAGACACCCGAGGAGCATCTCGCGCGCAGCAAGTGGATCGTCGACACCTTCACGCCATGGGAGGCCGAGCGCTGCCACGACATCGAGCTGACCGACGACAACGGGATCCTCGCCGGCCGCTTCGCGCCCACGGTGCGCAAGCCGGTGGCGACGCTGCCGTCGGGCCGCAAGGTGCTCGGCCTGGCCGACGTGGTGGTGCTCAACGACCCGATCACCGGGCAGGGATCCAACAACGCGGCCAAGTGCGCAGACACGTATCTCAAGAGCATCCTCGCGCGCGGCGACGGCCCGGCCGATGCCGCCTGGATGCAGCAGACCTTCGACCGCTACTGGTTCGGCTATGCACAGTGGGTCACGCAGTGGACCAACATGCTGCTGGCCCCGCCGCCGCCGCACGTGCTCAACCTGCTCGGTGCGGCCGGCGCGGTACCGCCGCTGGCCAGCGCATTCGCCAACGGCTTCGACGATCCGCGCACCTTCTTCCCGTGGTTCGCGGACCCGACCGAGTCGCAGCGCTTCATCGACACCTGTGCAGCGGTTGCATAGCGGGAGCGGCACCATGAAGCGACGCGTGGCCATCGTCGGCGCCGGCCAGTCCGGCATGCAGCTTGCGCTCGGCCTGCAGCGCGCGGGGCACGAGGTGACGGTGTTCTCCAACCGCAGCGCACGGGAGATCGCCGAGGGGCCGGTGATGTCCAGCCAGTGCATGTTCGAGACCGCGCTGCAGACCGAGCGCGAACTGGGGCTCGACTGGTGGGCCAACGAATGCCCGGCGGTGGAAGGCATCGCCGTCGCGGTGCGCAACCCCGAAGGCGGCAAGGCCGTCGAATGGAGCGCGAAGCTCGACGGCCCCGCGCAGTCGGTCGACCAGCGGCTCAAGATACCCGCGTGGATCGCCGAGTTCGAGAAGCGCGGCGGGCAGCTGGTGCTGCGCGACGTGGACATCGACGATCTGAAGACCTGCACGCAGATGCACGACCTGGTGGTCGTGGCGAGCGGCAAGGGCGAGATCTCCAGGCTCTTCGAGCGCGACCCCCAACGCTCGCCCTACGAGCAACCGCAGCGCGCACTTGCACTGACCTATGTGAAGGGCATGAAGCCGCGCGAGCCGCACTCGGCGGTGTGCTTCAACCTGATTCCCGGCGTGGGCGAGTACTTCGTGTTCCCGGCGCTGACCACCACGGGGCCGTGCGAGATCATGGTGTTCGAAGGCGTGCCCGGCGGCCCTATGGATTGCTGGGCCGACGTGAAGACACCCGAGGAGCATCTCGCGCGCAGCAAGTGGATCCTCGAAACCTTCCTGCCCTGGGAGGCCGAGCGCTGCAGGCACGTCGAGCTGACCGACGACAACGGCATCCTCTCGGGCCGCTTCACGCCCGCGGTACGCAGGCCGGTGGCGACGCTGCCGTCCGGCCGCAAGGTGCTGGGCCTGGCCGACGCGGTGGTGCTCAACGACCCGATCACCGGCCAGGGATCGAACAACGCGGCCAAGTGCGCCGACATCTACCTCAAGCGCATCCTCGAGCATGGCGACGCGCCCTTCGACGCCGCGTGGATGCAGCAGACCTTCGAGCGTTACTGGGAGGGCTATGCCCGCTGGGCCACCGGCTGGACCAACAGCCTGCTCGCGCCCCCGGGGCCGCATCTGCAGAAGCTGCTGCAGAGCGCCTCCAGCATGCCGGCGGTCGCGAGCATCGTGGTCAACGGCTTCGACGATCCGCGCGCCTTCGCGCCGTGGTGGTTCGATGCGGCCGAGGCCGACCGCTTTCTAGAGGCGCGTGCACGCGAGGCCGTGGTCGACCGCTTCGACCGGCGCGACTTCCGCAAGGCCCTCGGTCAGTTCAGCACCGGCGTCACCGTCATCACCACCCGCGCGATGGACGGGCGGCGCGTGGGCATGACGGCCAACTCGTTCTCGTCGGTCTCGCTCGATCCGCCGCTGGTGTTGTGGAGCCTCGCGCGCCAGGCGCCGAGCCTGTCCGACTTCACCGGTGCCAGCCATTTCGCGATCAACGTGCTGGCGGCGAACCAGCATCACCTGTCGCGGCAGTTCTCGACACCGCAGGCCGACAAGTTCGGCGGCGTCGACTGCTGCGAGGGCACGGCCGGCGTGCCGCTGCTCAACGGCGTGATCGCGCGCTTCGTGTGCCGCAACGTCAGGCAGTACGATGGGGGCGACCACCTCATCTTCATCGGCGAGGTCGAGCGCTACGACCGCTTCGACGGCGAGCCGCTGGTCTTTCATTCGGGCTACTACCAGGTGACCACAAGACATCCGGAATGCATGCAATGAGCGCGTGGCCCGCCACACTTATCCCGTGAACCACCCCATGAACGGAGCAACACACATGCAGCAGAAAGCACCCCAGGCCGCACCACAGCGCATCCGCATCGAGGCCACCGACGCAAGTGGCAGCTTCAGCGGCTACCTCGCACTGCCCAGCTCGGGCACCGGGCCCGGCCTGGTCATCGCGCAGGAGATCTTCGGCGTGAACGACACGATGCGAGAGGTGGCCGACTACTACGCGGAAGAAGGCTACGTGGTGCTCGTGCCCGACCTGTTCTGGCGCCAGCAGCCCGACGTCGAACTCGGCTACACGCCCGGGGACTGGCAGCGCGCCTTCGGCTTCTACCAGGGCTTCGACGAGGCCAAGGGCATGGAGGACATGCAGGCCGCGATCACCGCCCTGCGCCAGCGGCCCGAAGTGCAGGACGCCAAGGTCGGCGTGCTCGGCTTCTGCCTCGGCGGCAAGCTGGCCTACCTCGCGGCGTGCCGCACCGACGCGGACGTGGCCGTGGGCTACTACGGCGTGGGCATCGATGCAGCGCTCGACGAGGCCGACAAGATCAAGCGCCCGCTCACGCTGCACATCGCAGAGCTCGACAAGTTCTGCCCGCCCGAGGCGCGCGACCGCATCGTGGCGGCGCTCAAGGGCCGCCCCGGCGTCTCGCTGCACGTGTACCCGGGCATGGACCATGCCTTCGCGCGCCTGGGCGGCGAGCACTACCACAAGCCCTCGGCGCTGATGGCGCACGAGCGCAGCATCGCCACGCTGAAGGACGCCATCGGCCCGCACTACGACCTCTCGGCGCTGTGGGACAAGCACTGCGAGTACGAGTTCGGCACCCGCAACGTCGACGACACCATGTCGACCATGGTGGCCGAGCCCTACGTCAACCACATCCCGACCATGACCGGCGGCGTGGGCTACAAGAACCTGCACGCCTTCTATTCGAACCACTTCGTCAACAGCAACCCGCCCGACACCTCGCTGGTGCCGATCTCGCGCACCATCGGCGCCACGCAGGTGGTCGACGAGATGCTGTTCTGCTTCACCCACACCACCGAGATCCCGTGGATGCTGCCGGGCGTGGCACCGACCGGCAAGCGCGTGGAGATCCCGCTGCTCGCGGTCATCAAGTTCCGCGGCGACAAGCTCTACCACGAGCACATCTACTGGGACCAGGCCAGCGTGCTGGTGCAGGTGGGGCTGCTCGATGCGAAGCTGCTGCCGGTGGCGGGCGTGGAGACGGCGCGCAAGCTGCTCGACGAGACACTGCCGTCGAACACGCTGATGCAGCGTTGAGGCCCTGAAGCCCTGAAGCCCTGAGCCCTAGTCCGAAGCCTTCACCGCATCCACCAGGAAGCGCACGAAGGCCTTGCCCGCGTCGGACAGCGAGCGACCCGCCATGGTCTCGATGGCGAGGTGCCGCTCGTGCATCTCGCGGTCCTTCAGCGGGATCGCCACCAGCGCCTTGCTCTGCAGCAGCGCGCGGATCGACAGCGGACCGTAGAACGCGATGCTGCCGCCGCCCGCGGCCGCGAAGCTCAGCAGCGCGTTCGCATGGTTGCTCGACATCGCCAGCTGGTAGCGCAGCTCCTGGCGCGAGCAGCTCGCATCGAGCAGGCGGCGGATCGAGCTGTCCTCCTGCGGCAGCCCCAGCGGATAGGCCACTACCTGGCGAAGCGAGAGCTGCCGCTGGCGTGCGAGCGGATGGTCCATCGCCATCACCGCGAGGATGGGGCTCGGATGCCGCAGCTCCACCTCGATGCCCGGCTCCGGCAGCGCACTGAGCGTGATGCCCACGTCGGCCTCGCCGTCGCGCACCAGCCGCGAGATGTCGGAGGGCGCGCAGACCTCCAGGTGGAAGCGGATGCCCGCGTGCTTGAGGCGGAACTGCGCGATCAGCCTCGGTATGAAGTCGAAGGCGAAGCCCTCGGTGCTCGCCACGCGGACGTGGCCGCTGCGCAGTCCGCGCAGCCCGGCGATCTCGTTCGCGACGCGCTCGATGTCCTGCTGCGCCCGCTTGGCGTGCGCCGCGAGCAGCTCGCCCGCGGCGTTGGGCACCATGCCGCGGGCATGGCGTTCGAAGAGCAGGGTGTCGAGCTCCCGCTCCAGCCGCGCGACCTGCCGGCTCACGGCCGAGGGCGCGACGTTGAGCTTGAGTGCGGCTTCCTTCACCGAGCCGGTCTTCACGACCTCGAGAAAGTAGCGCACCGCTGTTTCCTGCAAGGCACGAGGCGCCATGGATCGCTCCTGCACGTGGTCCGGACGGTTGCTGAAGATTGCCGATTCGGCAACGAAGAATTCTAAACATTGCGCTTGTGGCACCGGCATGACGATCCTAGGATGAACTCGTTCGCACCTTCGAACCCCTGTCATCCAGTCGAATTTCCAGGAGTCCCGATGAACCGTCTCCCGCTCGTGGCGCGCATGGCATTGCTGTGCTGCAGCCTTGGATTTGGCGCCGTGCCGCTGACTTCGCTTGCCGCCGAGACGGGCTTTCCCGCGCGGCCGGTCACGCTGGTGATTCCCTTCCCGCCGGGCGGCGCCACCGACGTCAACGGTCGCGTGATCGCGCAGAAGCTCGGCAAGGAACTGGGCCAGCCGGTGGTGATCGAGAACCGCGGCGGCGCCGGCACGGTGGTGGGCGCGAGCTACGTGGCGAAGTCCACGCCCGACGGCTACACGCTGCTGCTGAGCTCTGGCTCCACCTTCACCGTCAACCCCGCGATCCGCAGCAACCTGCCCTACGACCCGGTGAAGAGCTTCGAGCCGATCGGCATCGCCGGTCGCGTGGCGCTGATCCTGCTGGCCAACAGCGAAGTGCCGGTGCAGACCGTCAAGCAGTTCGTCGAGTACGTGAAGGCCGCGCCGGACAAGTACTCGTACGGCTCCTTCGGCACCGGCACCACCGCCCAGTTCGCGGGTGAAACCATGCTGCGCGCCACCGGCCTGAAGATGACGCACGTGCCCTACAAGGGCAGCGCTCCGGCCATGACCGACCTGATGGGCGGGCAGATCCCGTTCACCATCGACACCGTGAGCGCGACAGTTCCGCAGCTCAAGAGCGGCAAGATCAAGGCGATCGCGCTCACCACCGCGAAGCGCTCTGCGCTGCTGCCTGACGTGCCCACCTTCGCCGAGAGCGGCTATCCCGACGTCGACATGGATTCGTGGCTCATGCTCGCGGCCCCCAAGGGAGTGCCCGCCGACGTGAAGGCGAAGCTGGAGAAGGCGCTCGCCGCGACCATCGCCGACCCCGAGACGAAGAGCAAGCTGCTGGCCGCGGGGCTGGAGCCGAGCTACAGCAACGCGGCCACGAGCGTGGATCTGATCAACCGCGAACTGCCGATCATGCGAGCCATCGCGGCGAGAGCCAACATCACTGCGGACTGAACAGGTTCTCCCCCAGGCTTCGCGCACTTCGTGTCGCTGCGCCTACCCCCTCGCCGGGGGCGACACCTAAGGCCCGGCAGAGCCGGCTCCGTGGTGTCTTGCGAATGTGCAGCGCCATGGCCAGAACAAGAGACATCGATGACCTTTGCCAGAACAACCCACGATTCCGCCGACGATCTCGTCGAGAAATCCGCCGTCGAACTGCGCCGCCTCATCGGCAGCAAGCAGATATCGCCAGTCGAGCTGCTGGAGGCATGCATCGCGCGCATCGAGCGCGTGAACCCGTTCGTCAATGCGGTCACCGCCACCTGCTTCGATCGAGCGCGCGCCGAGGCGAAGGCGGCCGAAGGCGCCGTCATGCGCGGCGATGCGCTGGGCCTGCTGCACGGCCTGCCGATGGGCGTGAAGGACCTGGAGCCCACCGAGGGCCTGCTCACCACCTGGGGCTCGCCCATCTACCGCGACCACGTACCCACGGAAGACATCGAGCTCGTGGCGCGCCTGCGCCGGGCCGGCGCCATCGTCGCGGGCAAGACCAACGTGCCCGAGATGGGCGCGGGCGCCAACTCGCGCAACGACGTGTGGGGCGCCACGGGCAACCCGTTCAACCCGAACCTCAACGCGGGCGGCTCGTCGGGCGGCTCGGCGGCCGCGCTGGCCTGCGACATGCTGCCGGTGTGCACCGGCTCCGACACCGGCGGCTCGCTGCGCATTCCGGCCGCGAAGTGCGGCGTCGTGGGCTTCCGGCCCTCGCCGGGCGTGGTGCCCAGCGTGCGCAAGCCGCTGGGCTGGACGCCGATCTCGGTCGTCGGCCCCATGGGCCGCACCGTGGAAGAGGCCTGCTTGCAGCTGGCGGCATCGGCCGGCATGTGCGCGGGCGACCCGCTGAGCTATCCGCTCGACCCGATGTCCTTTCTCGTGCCGCCTCCGGTCGACCTGGGCCGGCTGCGCGTGGCATGGACCGAGGACTTCGGCACCTGCGCCGTGGACGACCGCATCCGCGCCACCTTCCGCCGCAAGATCGAAGCGATGCGGCACCTCTTCGGCCGCTGCGACAAGGTCGACTTCGACATGGGCGAGGCGCACCGCTGCTTCGACGTGCTGCGCGCCGAGGCCTTCGTGGCCGGCATGCAGGCGGCCTACGAGCGCGACCCCGACAGCCTCGGCCCCAATCCGCGCGCCAACTACGAGATGGGCGCGAGGATGAGCCTGCTCGACAGCGCCTGGGCACAGGCCGAGCAGACGCGGCTGCTGAAGCGCTTCCAGGCCACCTTCGCCGACTACGACCTCGTGCTGTCGCCCACCACGCCGGTCTCGCCCTTCCCGTGGACCCAGCTCTACGCCGCCACCATCAACGGCGAGCCGCAGGCCAACTACTACCGCTGGCTGGCGCTGACCTATGTGGTCACGCTGACCACGCACCCCGCGATCGCGCTGCCCTGCGGCCTCGACCACGCGGGCATGCCCTTCGGGCTGCAGGTGGTGGGCGGGTTCAGGGCCGACCACCAGGTGCTGGGCGCGGCGCATGCGATGGAGGCGGCGTTCTCGTCGAACCCCGAGCTGCGGCGGCCGCGTCCCGACCTCGCCGCGCTGCGCGTGGCCGAACCTGCGCTGACTTCGATCGTCAGGATGCCGCCCGTCTTCGGCGATGGCCGTGCTGCCGCATCGGCCGCCGTGGCGGCCGTCTAGGAGTTCGCCACCGCATACGGCGTGAACCTGCTTTCGTTCTCGTTCACGTCCAGCGCCCGTCCGATGAACGGGAACGCCCGTTGCGGGCAGGCGGTGCGTTCGCACACCTTGCAGCCCATGCCGATCGGCGTGGGCGCTTCCTGGTCCGCGAGGTCGAGGCCCTTGGAATAGACCAGCCTCGGCGCATGGCGGATGTCGCAGCCCAGGCCGATGGCGAAGGTCTTGCTCGGTGAGCCGAAGCCGCGCTGCCCGTGCGAGACGGTGCGCGCCACCCACAGGTAGGTGCGCCCGTCAGGCATGCGCGCGAGCTGCCGCAGCACGCGGCCCGGCTGCGCGAAGGCCTCGTACACGTTCCACAGCGGGCAGGTGCCACCGGTCTTCGAGAAGTGGAAGTGCGTGGCCGACTGCCGCTTCGAGATGTTGCCCGCGCGGTCCACGCGGATGAAGAAGAAGGGCACGCCGGGCGCGCCGGGCCGCTGCATCGAACTCAGGCGATGGCACACCGTCTCGAAGCCCACGCCGAAGCGGCGCGCCAGCAGGTCGATGTCGTAGCGCAGGGCTTCCGCCGTCTTCAGGAACAGGCCGTAGGGCAGCAGCACGGCGCTCGCGAAGTAGTTCGCCAGGCCGATGCGGGCGAGCGCATGCGTGGGTGCGTCGTCGATCAGGCTGGCGCCCTGCAGCAGCGATTCGATGAGCTGCGTCTGCTCCAGCAGCGCCAGCTGCGTCGCGAGCTGGAAGGCCTGCTGGCCCGGCTCCAGGCCCGACGACAGGCGCAGCACGCGGCTGGCCGGGTCGTAGCGGCGCTGGCTGTCGATGGTGTCGTCGTCGGTGGGCACCACGTGCACGCCGTGCTGCCTCGAAAGGCGCTGCTGCAGCCATTCCGACAGCGTGCCGCCGTGGCCGCGCGCCTCGTCGGCGAGCCTCTCCGCCTGCAGGTCGAGCTCCTCGAAATGGTTCTGGTGGGCGAAGAAGAAATCGCGCACCGCCTCGAAGGGCATGGGCCGCGCGTTCGTGAGTTCGCCGCGTCCGTCGCCGAACTCGGCGGCCATGATCTCCAGCCGCTCCATCGCTTCCTGGTGGCGGCGGTGCAGCGCGAGCAGCGCGCGCGCCACGGCGGGCATCTGCGAAGCCACCTCGCGCAGTTCAGGCAGGGCGATGGCTTCGCCGCCGGGGTTGTCGGCCAGCGCGTCGCGCATGCTCGAGACGAGGCGGGCCTCCTCGTCTTCCGAGAACTGCTGCACGTCGACGCCGAGCGTGCGGCTGATCCTGAGCAGCACGGGCACGGTGAGCGGCCGCTGGTTCTGTTCGAGCTGGTTCAGGTAGCTGGGCGACAGGCCCAGCGCCTGCGCGAGTGCCACCTGCGTCAGGCCGCGCTCGGCGCGCAGCTTGCGCAGGCGAACGCCCATGAAGGTCTTGCTCATCGTGCGGCTCCTTGCGGGCTCAGGTTGTTCGCAATATTTGCAAATCCGGTGTTTTCCATTCGCAATGATTGGCAAATTCAGTCCTTCATTATGGGCAGGCAATTGCGTAAATTGCGAATCCATGACTGACGAGCGCACGGCCTTCGAACTCACGGAAATCGTGTTTCCCGAGCACGCCAACCACTACGGCACCCTGTTCGGCGGCAATGCCCTGCTGCTGATGTCGAAGGCGGCCTTTCTCGCTGCGCGTGCCCATGCCGGCACCGACGTGGTGATGGCCCGCTGCAGCGACGCGCAGTTCCTCGCGCCCGTGCCCGTGGGCAGCGTGCTGAGGCTGCGGGCGTGGATCGGCCGCGCCGGCCGCAGTTCGCTGACGGTGCGCGTCAGCGGCACGGCGCATCAGCTGGGGCGCGAGCCGGTGGCGGTGCTGCAGTCGCTGTTCGAAATGGTCGCTGTCGACCGCAGCGGCCGGCCCGCGCGCATACCCGCCTCGTTTCCGAAGCAGGAAATGAAGGACAAGGAAACCAAGGAGAAGGAAGCAGCATGAACGACATCGCCACCCCCGCCGAAGCCAAAGCCGGCTTCCGGCCGAAGAAGTCCGTGGCCCTGTCCGGCGTGACCGCCGGCAACACCGCGCTGTGCACGGTTGGGCGCACCGGCAACGACCTGCACTACCGCGGCTACGACATCCTCGACATCGCAGAGGTCTGCGAGTTCGAGGAGATCGCGCACCTGCTGGTGCACGGCAAGCTGCCCACGGCCGCGGAGCTGCGCGCCTACAAGGCGAAGCTCAGGTCGATGCGCGGCCTGCCTGCGAGCCTGAAGGAAGCGCTCGAGCAGTTGCCCGCAGGCGCGCACCCGATGGACGTGATGCGCACCGGCGTGTCGTCGCTGGGCTGCATGCTCCCCGAGAAGGAAGACCACAACCTGCCGGGCGCACGCGACATCGCCGACCGGCTGATGGCTTCGCTGGGCTCGATGCTGCTGTACTGGTACCACTGGTCCACGCAGGGCAGGCGCATCGACGTGGAGACCGAAGACGACTCCATCGGCGGCCACTTCCTCCACCTGCTGCACGGCCGCGAGCCTTCCGAAGCCTGGGTGCGTGCGATGCACACGTCGCTCAACCTCTACGCCGAGCACGAGTTCAACGCATCGACCTTCACCGCTCGCGTGGTGGCGGGCACCGGCTCCGACATGTACTCGGCCATCACCGGCGCCATCGGCGCGCTGCGCGGGCCCAAGCACGGCGGCGCCAACGAGGTGGCCTTCGAGATCCAGAAGCGCTACGACTCGCCCGACGAGGCCGAGGCCGACATCCGCCGCCGGGTCGAGGCGAAGGAGGTCGTGATCGGCTTCGGCCACCCGGTCTACACGGTGAGCGACCCGCGCAACGTGGTCATCAAGGGCGTGGCGAGGTCGCTGTCGCAGCAGGCGGGCTCGACCAAGATGTTCGACATCGCCGAGCGGCTCGAAGGCGTGATGTGGGAGGTGAAGAAGATGTTTCCGAACCTCGACTGGTTCAGCGCGGTGAGCTATCACATGATGGGCGTGCCCACGGCTATGTTCACGCCGCTCTTCGTGATCGCGCGCACCGCGGGCTGGGCGGCGCACATCATCGAGCAGCGCATCGACAACAAGATCATCCGGCCCAGCGCCAACTACACGGGGCCCGAGGACCTGGCCTTCGTGCCCATCGAGGCGCGCGCCTGAGGCGCGGGGTTCGCCGGTCCAGGGTTCATGCAGCCTCCGGGTGGTCAGGGCGGGTTCGGCGGACAGGCGCAAACTAGCGCCTGCCGACGCGACGGCACGCCGTTGCGGAACGCATGACAACAACACCGGAGACAAACCGCATGACCTTGAATCGCCGCGCCTTCTCGTCAGCCGCCCTGGCCGGACTGGCACTCCCTCTCGCCCGCACGGTCCGGGCCCAGGATGCCTTTCCGTCCAAGCCGCTGCGCATCGTCTGCCCCTTCGCGCCTGGAGGCGGCTCCGACTTCATCGCCCGCATCGCCGCCAACGTGCTGACCCAGCAGCTCGGCCAGTCGGTGGTGGTGGACAACCGGCCCGGCGCCGGCGGCACCATCGGCACCGAATACGCGCTGCACACGCCGGCCGACGGCTACACGCTGCTGCTGATCGCCGGCAGCTACACCGTCAATCCCTCGCTCTACAAGCTGCGCTTCGATCCGGTGGGCGACATCAGCCCGGTGATCCAGCTGTCCAAGGGCGCCTACGTGCTGTGCGTCAACCCGTCGAAGGTGCAGGCGAAGAGCCTGCGGGAGCTGCTGGCCTTCGCGCGCCAGAACCCCGGCAAGCTGAGCTTCGCCTCGGCGGGCAACGGCAGCCACCTGCACATCGTGAGCGAGTACATGTTCGGCATGGCGAAGGTGAAGGCCACGCACATCCCGTACCGCGGCACCGGGCCGGCGGTCACCGACCTGGTGGCGGGCAACGTCGACATGCTGATCGCGGGCACCGAGGCGCTGATGCCGCACGTGCAGTCGGGCCGGCTGCGCGCCCTGGCCGTCACCACGGCGCAGCGGCTGCAGGCCTATCCCGACATTCCCTCGATCGCCGAGGCCGGCGGGCTGCCCGACTACGACGTGGTGGCCTGGCACGGCCTGGTGGCGCCCAAGGGCGTGCCGCCTGCCGTCATCGCGAAGCTCAACGGCGCGCTGGCCACCGGGCTGAAGGCGCCCGAACTCGGCGCCAAGCTGGACCCGACCGGCGTGTCGCCGGCCGGCGGCACGCCCGAGCAGTTCGGCGCGCTGATCCGTGCGGAGATCCCGCGCTATGCCAAGGTCGTGAAGGACAACGACATCCGCTCCGAGTGAGCCCGTTCAAGCAAGAGAGAAAGCAGAAAGCCCAGTCGGCGCGGCCCGCCATCGCCGCTGCCGCGCCGACGCCGCAGACAGATCCGCCACGATGAACACACGATTCCGAAAACCGCTGCCCGGCACCACGCTGGACTACATCGATGCCCGGGCCGCCGTCGATGCGCTTCGCCCCGGGGCCTGGAGCACGCTGCCCTACACCGCGCGGGTGCATGCCGAGAACCTGGTGCGCCGCTGCGACCCGGCCATCCTCGACGAGTGCCTGCTGCAGCTGGCCGAGCGCCGCCGCGACCGCGACTTCCCGTGGTTCCCGGTGCGCGTGGTGTGCCACGACATCCTGGGGCAGACCGCGCTGGTCGATCTTGCGGGCCTGCGCGATGCGATCGCGGCCGAGGGCGGCGACCCAGCGCGCGTGAACCCGGTGGTGCCGGTGCAGCTCATCGTCGACCATTCGCTGGCCGTGGAGTGCGGAGGGTTCGACCCGCAGGCCTTCGAGAAGAACCGGCAGATCGAGGATCGCCGCAACGAGGACCGCTTCCACTTCATCGACTGGACGAAGCGCGCCTTCGCCAACGTCGACGTGATCCCTGCGGGCAACGGCATCATGCATCAGATCAACCTGGAGAAGATGTCTCCGGTGGTCTGGGTGCAGGACGGGCTGGCCTTTCCCGACACCTGCGTGGGCACCGACAGCCACACGCCGCACGTCGACGCGCTGGGCGTGATCGCGGTCGGCGTGGGCGGCCTGGAGGCCGAGAACGTGATGCTGGGCCGCGCCTCGTGGATGCGGCTGCCCGAGATCGTCGGCGTGGAGCTCACCGGCCGCCGCCAGGCCGGCATCACGGCCACCGACATCGTGCTCGCGCTCACCGAGTTCCTGCGCAGGGAGAAGGTGGTCGGCGCCTACCTGGAGTTCTTCGGCGAGGGCGCGCGCAGCCTGACCATCGGCGACCGCGCCACCATCTCCAACATGTCCCCCGAGTACGGCGCCACCGCCGCGCTCTTCCATGTCGACGAGCAGACGCTGGCCTACCTGAGGCTCACCGGCCGCGAGGAAGAGCAGGTCGCGCTGGTCGAGACCTATGCGAAGACCGCCGGCTTCTGGGCCGATGCGCTTGCGACGGCCAGCTACGAGCGCGTGCTGCGCTTCGACCTGTCGGGCGTGGTGCGCAACATGGCCGGCCCCTCGAACCCGCACCGGCGGCTGCCGACCTCGCAGCTGGCCGAGCGCGACATCGCCGTCGGCCTGGCGGAGGCGCGCAGGCAGGAGGCCGAAGGGCTGATGCCCGACGGCGCGGTGATCATCGCGGCCATCACCTCGTGCACCAACACCTCGAATCCGCGCAACGTGATCGCGGCCGGGCTGCTGGCTCGCAACGCCAACCGGCTGGGGCTGCGGCGCAAGCCCTGGGTCAAGTCCTCGCTGGCGCCGGGCTCGAAGACCGTGGAGCTCTACCTGCGCGACGCGGGCCTCCTGGGCGAACTGGAGCAGCTGGGCTTCGGCATCGTCGCCTTCGCCTGCACCACCTGCAACGGCATGTCGGGCGCGCTCGATCCGCGGATCCGGCAGGAGATCGTCGAGCGCGATCTCTACGCCACGGCGGTGCTTTCGGGCAACCGCAACTTCGACGGCCGCATCCATCCCCATGCGAAGCAGGCTTTCCTGGCCTCGCCGCCGCTGGTCGTGGCATATGCGATCGCGGGCACGATCCGCTTCGATATCGAGCGCGACGTGCTCGGCGTGGCCGGCGACGGCCGCGAGATCCGCCTGGCCGACCTCTGGCCGGCCGACGAGGAGATCGACGCCATCGTCGCGGCCTCCGTACGGCCCGAGATGTTCCGCAAGGTCTACGAGCCGATGTTCGCGATCCACGCGGACCGCGGCGAGAAGGTGAGCCCGCAGTACGACTGGCGGCCGCAGTCGACCTACATCCGGCGCCCGCCCTACTGGGATCGCGAGGGCGTGGGCGCGCTGGCGGCCAACCCGCGCACGCTGCGCGGCATGCGGCCGCTGGCGCTGCTGCCCGACAACATCACGACCGACCACCTGTCGCCCTCCAACGCGATCCTGCCCGACAGCGCCGCCGGCGAGTACCTCGCGAGGATGGGCCTGCCCGAGGAGGACTTCAACTCCTACGCCACGCACCGCGGCGACCACCTGACGGCCATGCGCGCCACCTTCGCCAATCCGCAGCTCGTCAACGAGATGGCGGTGGTCGACGGCGTGCAGCGCAAGGGCTCGCTCGCGCGCATCGAGCCCGAGGGCAGGGTGGTGCGCATGTGGGAGGCGATCGAGACCTACCTGCAGCGCAGGCAGCCGCTGATCATCGTGGCGGGCGCCGACTACGGCCAGGGCTCCTCGCGCGACTGGGCGGCCAAGGGCGTGCGCCTCGCGGGCGTGGAGGCCATCGCGGCCGAAGGCTTCGAGCGCATCCATCGCACCAACCTGATCGGCATGGGCGTGCTGCCGCTCGAGTTCAAGCCCGGCACCGACCGCCTGAAGCTGGGCCTGGACGGCACCGAGACCTACGACGTGATCGGCGCGCGCGAGCCGCGTGCCGATGTGACGCTGGTCATCCACCGCCGCAGCGGCGAACGGCTCGAAGTGCCGATGACCTGCCGCCTCGACACCGCGGAGGAGGTGTCGATCTACGAGGCCGGCGGCGTGCTGCAGCGCTTCGCGCAGGACTTCCTCGCCACGAACGCAGCGGCGGCGCCCGCGGCCGGCTGAACCGACAATCCCGACAATCGCACGACCATGGCCTTCGCACCACAGATCAGGATTCCCGCCACCTACATGCGCGGCGGCACCAGCAAGGGCGTGTTCTTCCGCCTGCAGGACCTGCCCGAAGCCGCGCAATTGCCCGGCAAGGCGCGCGACGCGCTGCTGCTGCGCGTCATCGGCAGCCCCGACCCCTACGGCAAGCAGATCGACGGCATGGGCGCCGCCACCTCCAGCACGAGCAAGGCGGTGATCCTCTCGAAGAGCGAGAGGCCCGGCCACGACGTGGACTACCTCTTCGGCCAGGTGTCGATCGACCAGCCCTTCGTCGACTGGAGCGGCAACTGCGGCAACCTCTCGGCGGCGGTCGGCCCGTTCGCGATTTCCAACGGCCTGGTCGATGCGGCCCGCGTGCCGCGCGACGGCGTGGCGGTGGTGCGCATCTGGCAGGCCAACATTGGCAAGACCATCGTCGCGCACGTGCCGATGACCGATGGCGCGGTGCAGGAGACCGGCGACTTCGAGCTCGACGGCGTGACCTTCGCGGCCGCCGAGGTGCAGCTCGAATTCATGGACCCCGCGGCGGAAGAGGAAGGCGCAGGCGGCGCGATGTTTCCGACCGGCAACCTCGTCGACGAGCTCGAGGTGACCGGCGTCGGCAGGCTGCGCGCGACGATGATCAACGCCGGCATCCCGACGATCTTCGTGGAGGCCGAAGCCATCGGCTACAAGGGCACCGAGCTGCAGGACGCCATCAACGGCGACGCCGCCGCGCTCGCACGCTTCGAGGCCATCCGTGCGCACGGCGCGGTGCGCATGGGGCTCATCGCGAACGTCGGCGAAGCGGCGGGGCGGCAGCACACGCCCAAGGTCGCGTTCGTCGCGCGGCCCGCGGGCTACACCGCCTCCAGCGGCAAGCCGGTCGTGGCCGGCGACATCGACCTGCTGGTGCGAGCCCTCTCGATGGGCAAGCTGCATCACGCGATGATGGGCACGGCGGCGGTGGCCATCGGCACGGCGGCTGCCATTCCGGGCACGCTGGTCAACCTCGCGGCCGGCGGCGGCGAGCGCTCGGTGGTGCGCTTCGGCCATCCCTCGGGCACGCTGCGCGTGGGTGCGCAGGCGGCGCGGGTCGATGGCGAATGGAGGGTGACCAAGGCCGTCATGAGCCGCAGCGCCCGCGTGCTGATGGAAGGCTGGGTGCGCGTGCCCGGCGACACGCTCTGACCCTGCTGAATCAACAACACCACACCCCACAACACAACAAGGAAGAACCGATGTCGACTCGCAAGACCCTCCGATCCCTGGCCGAGGCGCGCCGGGGCGTGCTGGTGCCGGGTGCCTTCAATGCGCTCTCGGCGCGCGTGATCGAGGACCTGGGATTCGAGGCCATCTACGTCACCGGCGCAGGCGTCACCAACATGTGGTTCGGCATGCCCGACCAGGGCTTCATGGGGCTGCACGAGATCGCCGACCACACGGCGCGCATCCGCGACGCGGTGGGCCTGCCGCTGATCGTGGATGCCGACACCGGCTTCGGCAACGCGCTCAACGTGCGCCACACGGTGCGCGTGCTGGAGCGCGCGGGCGCCGACTGCATCCAGTTCGAGGACCAGGTCGCGCCCAAGCGCTGCGGCCACTTCTCGGGCAAGGACGTGATCTCCACCGAGGAGGCCGTGAGCAAGATCAAGGCGGCGGTCGATGCGCGCACCGATCCCGACCTGCTCGTGATGGCCCGCACCGACGCGGCCGCCACGCTGGGCTTCGAGGCCGCCATCGAGCGCGCGCAGCAGTTCAGCGAAGCGGGCGCCGACATCCTCTTCGTGGAGGCCGTGACCACCGCCGACGAGATCCGTGCGCTGCCGCAGCGGCTGAAGAAGCCGCAGCTCATGAACATGGTGATCGGCGGCAGGACGCCCATCTTCGGCGCGGAAGAGCTCGCGCAGCTGGGCTACGGCATCGTGCTTTACGCCAACGCGGCGCTGCAGGGCGCGGTCGCCGGCATGCAGAAGGCGCTGACGGTGCTGCGCGACACGAAGCGCGTGGACGAAGACCCGGCGCTGGTCGTGCCCTTCGCCGAGCGCCAGCGGCTGGTGGGCAAGCCGGAGCTCGACGCCCTGGAGAAGCGCTACGCGAGCTGAGCTCGTTCGGCGATGGCGGCGGCGGCCCTCAACTTTTCGCGCGCGCTGCCGATAGACGTTCTTACCCATGTGCAAGAACGGAGGAACGGGATGCTGAATGCCATCGGCGCCAGCAGCGGTGCGGCAAGGAGCGGGATCGACGTCAACGTCGAGATCGCGAAGATCCAGCGGCAGATCGCCGCGACGCAGAAGCAGATCGGCGAGACGCAGGCCCAGCTGATCGACACGCCCGAGGGCGATGCGCGCGACGCGATCCGGATGCAGCTCGAGGCGCTCGCGGCGAAGCTCGCGATGCTGCAGCAGCAGATGAACGCGCTGCGCAACGCCGGCGTGCAGCAGAGCGCGATGGCCTCGCTGGAGGAAAGCGCTGCGGGCACGTCGCGCCCTGGCCGCACCGGCGGGTCCGGAACGATGGGCAGCGTGGTGGACGTGCAGGCCTGAGCGGTCGGCTGCCGGCCGCCTCAGCGGCTGCGCTCCGGCCAGCGGTGCCGCGTGCCGCCCGAACGCCGGTCGGCCTTTTCCGCCACCACGCCGCGCGCGAGCAGTTCCTCGCCGCGCTGCTCCAGGTGCTGCAGGCAGCGCAGGAAGGCGTCGAGGTCGGCGGGCGACACGCCTTCGAGCAGTTCGGTGTTCAGCCCTGCGATGCGCGGAAAGAGCCCGCCGAAGAGCTGCTCGCCCGATGCGCTCAGCCGCACGTGCACCTCGCGCCGGTCTTCCGCGTTCTGCCGGCGCAGCACCAGCTTCTTGTCGACCAGGCTGCGCAGTCCGCGCGAGGTGCGCACGCGGTCCAGGTGAAGGTGCGCGGCCAGCGCGGAGGAGGTCATCTCGCCCTCCTGCGCGAGCGTGGCGATCATTCCCCACTCCCGGCGCGTGATGCCGAAGCCGCCTTCTACCAGCCGCGTCGCCATGCCGTTGCCGGCCCGCACGGCGCGCACCATGCGATAGAGCACCAGGTCGTCCAGTGAGCGGGGCGCGCGCAGCGCGCCGGCGTCGGGGAAAGCTTGTCGCATACGGGCTGAGGGTGACGGCGTGAGGTGACGTGGTTGCGGAAACGTCGGGAGTGTGGCTCGCCCGCCGCGGCAGGCAGTTGGTTGATTAGATCAACTGTTTCCCCATACGTATAAACCAGTAACAAATTTGAACGAGCGGAAACAGTCTTGACGCGCGGATTTTCGCCGCGAAAACGCGCTTGTCCCCGTCCGCTCGCGCCCATCGTCCGCAGGAGACCCGATCCGATGCCCGCATTCCTTTCAAGGCGCAAGCTCATCATGGCAGGAGGCCTCGCCCTTGCCGCTTGCGCTCCCCTGGCCCAGGCCCAGGCGCCCGCCGCGCTCGACGGCGGCCCGCTCACCCTCGTGGTCGGCTACGCGCCCGGCGGCAGCACCGACCGCATCGCGCGGCTGATCGCCGAGCGGCTCACGCCGAAGCTCGGCGTGCCGGTGAGCGTCGAAAACCGGCCGGGCGAGGGTGGCCGCCTCGCGGCCAAGGAAGTCAAGCGCGCCCCCGCGGGACAGAACGTGCTGATGCTCGGCAACCCGGCCGTGATGGTGGTCGCGCCACTGGTCATCAAGGACGCCGGCTACGACCCCGACAAGGACTTCGTGCCCGTCTCCCAGGTCAGCAGCTACGACTTCGCGCTGGCCGTGGGCAGCAAGCTCCAGCTCGACCGCGCGATGTTCCTGGTGGGCCGCCTGTGGGCGCACCCCGAGGAAGCCATCTTCGGCGTGCCCGCCACCGGCAGCCTGCCGCACTTCTTCGGCCTGATGGTGGGCGACGCGCTGAGCGTGCAGCCGCAGATCAAGGGCTATGGCGGCTCCGCACCGCTGGCGGCCGACCTCGTCAACGGCAGCCTGCCGATCGCCATCGACACGCTAGATTCGCTCTATCCGCAGCACGTGGCCGGCAAGATCCGCATCCTGGCGACATCGGGCAAGAAGCGCGCGAGTTTCGCGTCCGGCATTCCCACCTTCAGCGAGGCCGGCATGAAGATCGACGCCGACGGCTGGAACACCTTCTTCGCGCCCGCTTCGATGCCGCCCGCCAGGGTGCAGCTGCTGGCCAACTCGATCCGCGACGTGATGAAGGACCCGGGCCTGCAGAAGGTGGCCGACTCGCTCTTCATCACGCCGGTGGTGAGCAATGCGGCGGAAACGACGCAGATGCTGAAGGCCTACCGCGCGCAGTGGGAGCCGGTGGTGCGCCGCTCCGGTTTTCATCCTTGAGCGTGGTACTCCCCCCAGGCTTCGCGCACTTCGTGTCGCTTCGCCAACCCCCCTCGCCGGGGGGCGCCGCCTGCGGCCCGGCGGAGCCGGTTCCGCGGCGTCCCGCGAAAAGGCAGGGATCGCTCAGGCCGCGAGGGCCCTCATCTCGGCGATCAGGTCGGCCTTGCCTTCGAAGCCGATGCCGGGCAGCGGCGGCAGGGTGACGTAGCCGTTGTCGACCTTCACGCCGTCGGGGAAGCCGCCGTAGGGCTGGAACAGGTCGGGGTAGCTCTCGTTGCCGCCGAGGCCGAGGCCGGCGGCGATGGCCAGGGACATCTGGTGGCCGCCGTGGGGGATGCAGCGCGAGGGCGACCAGCCGTTCTCCTTCAGCATGTCGAGCGTGCGCAGGTATTCGACGAGGCCGTAGCTCAGCGCGCAGTCGAACTGCAGCCAGTCGCGGTCGGGGCGCATGCCGCCGTGGCGGATGAGGTTGCGCGCGTCCTGCATCGAGAACAGGTTCTCGCCCGTGGCCATCGGCCCGGCGTACACCTCGCCGAGCCTGGCCTGCAGCTCGTAGTCGAGCGGGTCGCCCGCCTCCTCGTACCAGAAGAGCGGGTATTGCGAGAGCGCGCGGCCGTAGTCGAGGGCGGTGGGCAGGTCGAAGCGGCCGTTGGCGTCCACCGCGAGCCGCTGGCCGGGGCCGAGGATCTTCAGCACCGACTCGATGCGCTCGCAGTCTTCGGCGAGCGTGGCGCCGCCGATCTTCATCTTCACCACCGAGTAGCCGCGCTCCAGGTAGCTGGTCATCTCGCGCTGCAGGCCTTCGAGGCCCTTGCCGGGGTAGTAGTAGCCGCCGGCCGCGTAGACGAACACGCGCGGGTTCGGCTTGCCGTTGCCATAGCGCTCGGCCAGCAGCTGATGGAGCGGCTTGCCGGCGATCTTGGCGGTGGCGTCCCAGACCGCCATGTCGATGGTGCCCACGGCCACCGAGCGCTCGCCGTGGCCGCCGGGCTTCTCGTTGATCATCATGCGGGCCCAGATCTTGTGCGGATCGAGGTTGTCGCCGGTCTCGTCGAGCAGCGAGGCCGGGTCGGCCTCCAGCAGGCGCGGCAGGAAGCGCTCGCGGATCAGCCCGCCCTGGCCGTAGCGGCCGTTGGAATTGAAGCCGTAGCCGACGACGGGCCGGCCATCGCGGATCACGTCGGTGACTACCGCGACGAGGCTCAGCGTCATCTTCGAGAAGTCGATGTAGGCGTTGCGGATGTCCGACTTGATGGGGCGGGTGGATTCGAGGATGTTGACGATTTTCATGGTCGGGTTCCGGGTGGAAGGAAAGGAAGCGAGAGAGGGTCAGAGATGCAGCGAGGAGCCGCCGCAGATCGGGATGTCCTGCCCCGTGATGGCCGCCGCCGGCGGCGACAGAAGAAAGCCGGTGAGCGCGGCGATCTCCTCGGGCTGGATCAGCCGGCCGATGGGCGGCAGGCGCGGCGCGCTGCCCGCGCGGGCCGGGTCCTGCAGCATCGACGTCTGCGTCGCGCCGGGCGACACCACATTGACTGTCACGCCGCGCGCCGCGACTTCCGCGGCCCAGCTTCGCGCGAGCGCGATCAGCGCGGCCTTGGTCGCGGCGTACTGACCGCGCCCCGGCAGCCCCTGCGCGACGCGGCTGCCGACGAACACCACGCGGCCGTGCCCGCGCGCCGCCATCGCGGGCACGAGCGCGTCGGCCAGGCGAGTGGCCGCGTCCACGTGCAGGCGCCACATCAGCTCGCCGCCCGCGTGGTCGAGTTCACCCAGCGGACCGACGCGCAGCACGCCGGCCGCGTGCACCAGCGCGCTCGCGTCCTGCAGCGCCGAGGCGGTGCGCGCGATGGCTGCGGCGTCGCCCAGGTCCACGGCCACGTGCGTGAAGCCGGCATGGGACGACAGCGTGGGCGCGGCCAGGTCCAGCCCGCTCACGCGCCAGCCCGCGTGCAGCAGATGCGAGGCGATGGCGCGGCCGATGCCGCCGCTGCTGCCCGTCACCACCGCATGGGGCGCCGTGGCGAGCTCATTCGACATGGATGTTGCCCTCGGTGATGATCTTCTTCGAGCGCGCCATGTCCTCGGCCTGGAACTTCGCGAAGTCCTCGACGTTGCCCGGCGTCAGCAACAGGCCCTGCGCGTTCAGCGTCTCGCGCATGTCGGTGCCCAGCGCCTTGTTGACCTCGGCGTTCAGCCGCTGCGTGATGGCCGCCGGCAGCTTCGCCGGGCCCCACAGGCCGTACCAGCTGTAGAACTCGTAGCCCGGGATGCTCTCGCCCACCGTGGGCACGTTCGGCAGGCTTGTCGCGCGCGTGGCCGAGGTGACGGCGATCACCTTCAGCATGCCGCTCTTGTGGTACTGCAGCGAGCCGAGGATCGGGTCGATGAAGCCGTCGATCTGCCCGCCGATCAGGTCCTGGAACGCAGGCGCCGTGCCCTTGTACGGCACGATCAGGTAGTCGAGCCCGCCGCCCGCGCGCTTGAGCAGCTCGGTCGACAGGTGCCCGGCCGAGCCGATCGAGCCGACCGCGAAGGTCATCTTGCCGGGATGCGCCTTGGCGTAGGCGATGAGCGACTTCACGTCGTTCACCGGCAGGTTCTTGTTGACCGCCACCGAAAGCGGTGCCTTCGCCACCAGCGCCACCGGCGTGAAGTCCTTCACCACCTCGTAGGGCACCGACTTCATGGTCATCGGCGCGGTGGTGAAGGTCGACGCGTTGAACAGCAGCGTGTAGCCGTCGGCCGGCGCCTTCGACACCACGTCGGCGCCGATCACGCCGTTGCCGCCGGGGCGGTTCTCCACGATGAAGGTCTGGCCCGTCTGCTCGCCGAGCTTCTGCGCCAGCAGGCGGCCGATGGTGTCGAGCGTGCCGCCGGGCGGGAAGGGAATCACCATGCGCACCGGCCGGGCGGGCCAGTTCTGGGCGAGGCCGGCGGTCGATACGGCGGCCAGCGCGAGCGCGGCCAGTGTGGCGCGCAGGAAGTGCTTGCGTTGCATGTCTCTTGTCTCCTTGTGTTCTCTTGGCCGGGGCGCAGCGGCCCCTGGCGCTTCAGCGCCTCGACAGGCCGGCCTGCTCGACGGCAGCGCGCAGCGCGTCCATCTCGCGCGCGTTCGGCGCCTCGGTGGGCGGGCGCACGGTGGCGTTCTCCAGCACGCCGGCCAGGTACATGCCGCCCTTCATGCGCGCATGGGCCTCGCCGGTGGGCTCGCCGCCGCCGTACACCGCGTCCTTCAGCGGCGTGATGAGGGCCTGCACCGCCATGGCCTTCTTCAGGTCGCCGGCCTTCACCGCATTCCACAGGTCGATGATGAGTTGCGGGATGAAGGTCGCGAAGCCGACCAGCGCGCCGTCCACGCCCTGCACCATCGAGGCGAGCAGGTATTCGTCGTGGCAGGTGAGGATGGCCTTGGAGGCATCGGCCTCGCGGATCGCCTGGATGTCGCGGGCGTACTTGTTCATGTCGCGCTGACCCACCTTGAAGGCCTGCAGGTAGGGAAGCCGCGCCAGGTCGGCCAGCAGCTGCGAGGAGTACGAGGCGCGCGTCCAGGCCGGGTACACGTGGCAGACCAGGTCCAGCTCCGGCGCGGCGCGGTGGATGGCCTCGAAGTATTGCAGCGCGTGGCCGGGCGTGAAGCCGAAGCGCAGCCAGTGGTGCGGCGGCATCACGTCCAGCGCCACCGCGCCGGCGGCCTGCGCGGCGCGGGCATGCTCGGCGGCCTCGGCCAGGCCCTCGCAGACGATCGACGAGATCACCGGCGTGCGCCCGCGCAGCTCGTCGGCGACGATGCGCGTCACCTCGGCGCGCTCCGACGGCGTGAGCGAGAAGACCTCGCCGGTGTGGCCGTTGGTCATGACCGCCACCACGCCGTCATGGCCGGCGAGCCACGAGGCCAGCTTGCGCAGCGCGGGTTCGTCGATGCGGTGGTCGCTGGTGAAGGGGCAGGAAATGGCGGGAATGATCCCGCGATAATTCGCGATGGAAGGCATGCTGTGTCTCCGTGTGGTTCAAGGTGCAGGAATGGGTGCATCTTTTGCCGGCGGGGTGCGGACCGTCCAATACTCGAATCGCATACAACTATTCAACCGACCGACCGAGCAGCGCATGGGCCCCGGCAACAGACCGCTCGACCTCGAATGGCTGGAAGACTTCCTGGCCCTGGCAGAGACCGGCAACTTCTCGCGCGCCGCTCAGGCCCGCTCCATCGCACAGCCCGCTTTCAGCCGCCACATCCGATCGCTGGAGGAATGGGTGGGCGTCGACCTGTTCGACCGCAGCGCGCATCCCACTGCGCTCACCGCCGCGGGCAAGCGCTTCCAGCCGCTGCTGCAGGAAGTGCTCGCGGGCTTGGAGGCCGCACGCATCAAGGCCCGCGCCGCGCACGACCTGGCCGCGGCCAGCCTGAGCTTCGCCGCCACGCACGTGCTCTCGCTGACCTTCTTTCCGCGCTGGCTGGCGAGCGTCGAATCGCGGCTGAGCATGGGCCCGATCCAGACCATCTCCGACAGCTCCTACGCCTGCGAAGACCTGATGCTGCAGCGCCGCGTGCAGTTCGTGCTGTGCCACGGCCACGCCGATGCGCCGGGCCGGCTCGACGAGGCGCAATACCCCGTGCGGCGGCTCAGCGACGACGTGCTGGTGCCGGTGAGCACGCCCGGTGCCGACGGTGTTCCGCTGCATGCACTGGGCGGGGGCAAGTCGCCCGCCGTGCTGGCCTACAGCGAGGCCTCGGGCCTGGGCCGGATCATGCGCGCCATCCAGGACATCGAGTTCGGCAAGGACTTCGCTGCATCGCTGTCCGTCGTCTTCACCGCCCACCATGCCGCGCTGCTGCGCACCATGGCCCTCGAAGGCCGCGGCCTCGCATGGCTGCCGATGAGCCTGGTGGCCGACGACCTGCGCAGCGGCGCGCTCACCGATGCCGGCGCGGGCGGCTGGCGCGTGCCGGTGGACATCCGCCTGTATCGCCAGCAGGCGCAGATGGCGCCGGTGGCGGAGGCGCTGTGGGGGCTGGTCGGCGAGGCGGCCGCCGGCTCCTGAAGCGGCGGTGCGGCCCGCGCATCGGCGGGCCTTTTTTCCTCAGACGATCCGCACCGACAGTTCCGGCAGCCGGTCGATGTGGATCTGGATCAGGTCGCCGCGCACCACCGGCCCCACGTTCTCCGGCGTGCCCGAATAGATGATGTCGCCCGGCTTGAGCTCGAAGGCCTGCGACAGCCGGCTGATCTGCTCGGCCACCGACCAGATCATGTGCCTGAGCGTGGCGCTCTGCTTCGTCTGCCCGTTCACCTTGAGCCAGATCGCACCGTCGCTGAAATGCCCGACCTTCGCCACCGGGTGGATCGGCCCCACGGGCGCCGAATGGTCGAAGCTCTTGCCGATCTCCCAGGGCTTCTTCTGGTCGCCCATCTCGCGCTGCAGGTCGCGGCGCGTCATGTCCAGGCCCAGCGAGTAGCCGTACACGTGGTCGAGCGCGACGCTCGTCGGGATGTCGCGCCCGCCCTTGCCCAGCGCCACCACCAGTTCGACTTCGTAGTGGTAGTTCTTCGTGAGCGTGGGATAGGGGTGGTCGGCCACCACGCCCGGCGTCACGACCTGGATCGCATCGGCCGGCTTCTGGAAGAAGAAGGGCGGCTCGCGGCTAGGGTCCGATCCCATCTCGCGTGCATGCGCCTCGTAGTTGCGGCCGATGCAGTAGATGCGGCGCACCGGAAAGACCTGGTCGCTGCCGACGATCGGAATGGTCGACGCAGCGACATCGAACGGCGTGGCGGCCGAGCGGCCGGCCCCGGCGGGCAGCGCGCAGCCGGCCATGGCGCCGGTGGCCATGGCGGCGGAACCGGCCAGCAGGCCGCGGCGGGAAGTGATCATGGGCATGTGTCTCCTTGGTCTTGTGGATCGGCGTCTCGGGCCGTGCCTCTCACGGCCGGTCGATTCTGGGAGGCTGCACCGCGTGGCGATGGTGCGCATCTACGCAAAAACAGGACACAGCCCACCCGCAGGCGCCGCCGATCGGCTGCGGCGCCTCACCGCGCCGAGAAGGGCGGCAGCCGCCTCTGGATCGTCTGGGCCTTCACGATGGAGGTGTTGGTCTCCGCCCTGGCCGCGATGCGGTCGAGGATGCCGTCGAGCTGCTCGAGCGACTGCAGATGGAGCCGCGCGACGAAGCAGTCTTCTCCCGTGACCTTGTCGCACTCGCAGAACTCGGGCGTGGCAGCGATCAGTTCCTGCACCGCCTTCAGCTGCCCCGGCAGCGGGCGGATGCGCACGATGGCCTGGAACTGGTAGCCCAGCGACTTCGGGTTCAGCTCGAGCGTGTAGCCGCGGATCACGTCGCGCTCCTCGAGCCGCCGCAGCCGCTCCGACACGCTCGGCGACGAGAGCCCCACTTGATGGGCCAGCTCCTTCAGCGACATGCGGGCATTGCCCGCGAGGGCCAGCACGATGGCTTCGTCGGTTGCGTCGAGCATCTTCCTGTTCTCCGGTGGAGGGGCTTGGATGCCTTCGTTTCGAAGGCCGTCGGCGGCTTTCGCCTTCTTCCAAGCATATCCAGGCGACGCGATAAGTGGCACTCTTGTTTCCCCTGAACAGCGGCGACAACGGACCGACATGCAGACACAGCTTCGCGGCGCGCTGGAGATGAGCGCGGCCATGGCGATCTCCGGAACCATCGGATGGTTCGTGGTTCATTTCGACCAGCCGCTGGCCGACCTGCTGTTCTGGCGCTGCGTGTTCGGCGCCGCGACGCTGCTGGTCGTGTGCTTCGCGCTGGGCCTGCTGAAGCGGGGCATCGCGCCGCGCAAGTTCGCGCTCGCGGCCTTGGGCGGCGTGGCGCTCGTCGTCAACTGGGTGCTGATCTTCGCGTCGTTCTCGCGCGCGTCGATCTCCATCGCCACGGCGGTCTACAACACGCAGCCCTTCATGCTGGTGGCGCTGGGTGCGCTGCTGCTGTCGGAGCGGCTGACCGCGATGAAGGCGATCTGGCTGTGCATCGCATTCGCCGGCGTGGTGCTGGTGGCGCAGGCCAAGTCCGGCGGAGGGGCCGACGGGTCTTCCTACTTCGTCGGCGTGCTCATGGCGCTGGGCGCTGCCTTCTGCTATGCGTTGGCCGCCTTCGTCGCGAAGAAGCTCGACGGCATCGCGCCCCACCTCATCGCGCTGATCCAGGTGTGCGTGGGCATCGTGATGCTCGCGCCCTTCGCGAACCTCAGGGCGCTGCCCGCCGACGCGGCCACCTGGGGCGTGCACCTGACGATGGGCGTGGTCTACACCGGGCTGGTTTTCGTGCTGCTGTATGGCGCGCTGCAGAAGCTGTCGACACCGGTGGCCGGGGCGTTGTCGTTCATCTATCCGCTGGTGGCGATCGGCGTGGACTACGTCGCCTTCGGCCAGCGGCTGGGCGCGTTGCAGGTGGTGGGCGCGGCCGCCATCCTGATCGCCGCGGCGGGCATGACCTTCGGATGGACCTTGCCGGGCCTGGCGCGACGCTCGCCCGTTGCCGGAAAGAGCTGACGGCGACGGCTCCTCAGGAGGCCGCCGCCACGCCGCTGCGTTTGTAGAACCGGGCCGCCAGCCTCTTCACCAGCAGATAGAACAGCGGCACGAAGAAGATGCCCAGCGCCGTCGCCGCCAGCACGCCGCCGAAAACGCCGGTGCCGATGGCCACCTGGCTCGCCGAGCCTGCGCCGGTGGCCAGCGCCAGCGGCACCACGCCTGCCAGGAAGGCCAGCGACGTCATCAGGATCGGCCGCAGCCGCAGGCGCGCGCCTTCGGCCACTGCGTCGAGCAGCGGCATGCCCCGGCGCAGCGCCGCTTCGGCGAACTCGATGATCAGGATCGCGTTCTTCGCCGAAAGCCCGATGGTCGCGAGCAGGCCGACCTGGAAGTAGATGTCGTTCGACAGGCCGCGCAGCGACGTGGCGATCACCGCGCCGAGCACGCCCAGCGGAATCACCAGCATCACCGAGAACGGCACCGACCAGCTCTCGTACAGCGCCGCCAGGCAAAGGAACACGACGAGGATCGACAGCGCGAACAGCAGCGGCGCCTGCCCGCCCGAGAGGCGCTCCTGGTATGAGAGCCCGCTCCACGCATGGCCGGTGCCGCGCTGCTTCTTCGCGATGGCTTCGACGGCCGCCATCGCCGTGCCCGAGCTCGTGCCGTGCGAGGCCGCGCCCTGGATCTGCACCGCCGGCAGGCCGTTGTAGCGCTCCAGCTGCGGCGCGCCCTGCGACCAGCGCGTGGTGGCGAAGGCCGAGAACGGCGTCATCGCGCCGGTGGAGCCGCGCACGAACCACTGGCGGATGTCGTCGGGGTCGGAGCGGTAGGGCGCGTCGGCCTGCACGTACACGCGCTTGACGCGGCCGCGGTCGATGAAGTCGTTGACGTAGCTGCCGCCCCAGGCAATGCCCAGCGTGGTGTTCACGTCGTCCAGCGACAGGCGCAGCGCCGAGGCCTTGAGCTGGTCGATGTCGATCTGCAGCTGCGGCGTGCCGGCCACGCTGTTGGCGCGCACCGATTGCAGCCGCGCGTCCTTGCCCGCGTCGCGCAGCAGCGACTCGCGCGCCTGCACCAGCTTCTGCGCGCCCATGCCCGAGGTGTCCTGCAGCCAGAACTCGAAGCCGTTCGACTGCCCCAGCCCCTCGATGGGCGGCGGCACCATGCCGTAGACCTCGGCGTCGCGCTGCTGCCTGCCGAGCACGGTGCCGGCGCGCTCCACGATGGCCTGCGCGCGCTGGCCTGCATGCCCGCGCTCGGACCAGTCCTTCAGCGAGACGAAGGCCATGCCCATGTTCTGCCCCGAGCCGCCGTAGCTCCAGCCCGAGATGGTGAAGATGGTGTCGGTCGTGTCCTTCTCCGTTTCGAGGAAGTGCTTCTCGACCAGGCGGTTCACCGCGTCGGTGCGGCTGATCGTGGAGCCCGCCGGCAGCGTGAGCTGCACCATCACGCTGCCCTGGTCTTCCTCGGGCAGGAAGCCGCCGGGCAGGCTCAGGTAGAGCACGCCCATGCCGGCCGCGATGGCCGCGTACACGGCGGCGAAGCGAAGCGGCTTGCGCAGGATGCGCCCCAGCAGGCTCGCGTAGCGGCCCTGCGCCGCGTCGAAGCGGCGGTTGAAGGCGCCGAGGAATCCACGTGTGCGCGGCGCGTCGCTGGCCCGCAGGAAGCGCGCGCACAGCGCCGGGATGAGCACGATCGCCACCACCACCGACAGCACCATCGACGCGATGATCGTCACCGAGAACTGCCGGTAGATCACGCCCACCGAGCCGCCGAAGAAGGCCATCGGCAGGAACACTGCCGACACCACCACCGCGATGCCCACCAGCGCGCCGGTGATCTCCTGCATCGACTTGATGGTGGCCGCCTTCGGGTCGAGCCCTTCCTCGTGCATCACGCGCTCGACGTTCTCCACCACCACGATGGCGTCGTCCACCAGCAGGCCGATGGCCAGCACCATGCCGAAGAGCGTGAGCACGTTGATCGAATAGCCGAAGGCCGCGAGCACGCCGAAGGTGCCCAGCAGCACCACCGGCACCGTGATGGCCGGGATGACCGTGGCGCGCCAGTTCTGCAGGAACAGGTACATCACGACCACCACCAGCGCGATCGCCTCCAGCAGCGTCTTGATGACCGACCTGATCGAGATCTTCACGAAGCGCGTGGTGTCCTCCGCGTAGGCCACGCGCAGGCCGGCCGGCAGCGAAGGCTCCATCTCGGCCATGCGCGCCTTCACCGCGCTGGCCGTGGTCAGCGCGTTGGCGCCGGGCGCCAGCATGACCGCGGCGCCCGCGGCGGGGTGGCCGTTCAGGCGCGTGGTCTCGGCGTACGACTCGCTGCCCATCTCCACCCGCGCCACGTCGCCCAGGCGCACCACGGCGCCGTCGGCCTGCGTCTTCAGCACGATGTCGCGGAACTGCCCGGGCGTCTGCAGCCGCGACAGCGCCGTCACCGTGGCGTTGAGCTGCTGCCTCGCGGGCGAGGGCCGCGCGCCGATCTCGCCGACCGACACCTGCGTGTTCTGCGCGGCGATGGCGGCGGTCACGTCCGAGGGCATCAGTTGGTAGCTCGCGAGCCGGTGCGGGTCGAGCCAGATGCGCATCGCATACGAGGCGCCGAAGGCCTGCACCGAGCCCACGCCGTCGACGCGGCTGATGGGGTCGCGCAGGTTGCTGGCCATCCAGTCGGCCACGTCGGTGTCGGTGCGGCGGTCGGTCTCGTCGTAGAGGGCCACGATCAGCAGGAAGTTGTTCTGCGACTTCGCGACCGTCACGCCCTGCTGCTGCACCGCCTGCGGCAGCCGGCTGGTGGCCTGGCTGACCTTGTTCTGCACCTGCACCTGGGCGGTGTCGGGGTTGATGCCCTGGCGGAAGGTGACGCTGATCTCGGCCCAGCCGGCCGAGCTGCTGGTCGACTTGAAATACAGCAGGCCGTCGATGCCCTTGAGCTGCTGTTCGAGCACCTGCGTGACGCTGCTCTCCACCGCCTGCGCCGAGGCGCCCGGGTAGTTGGCCGAGACGACGACGGTGGGCGGCGCGATGTCCGGGTACTGCGACACCGGCAGCGTGCGGATGGCCACCCCGCCGGCCAGCATGACGAGGATGGCGATGACCCATGCGAACACGGGCCGCTGGATGAAGAAATTGGCGATCACTTGCGTTGTCTCAATCTGCCGATGAAGGCGACGCCGCGGCCGCTATCGGCACCGGCTTCACCTTGTCGCCAGGGTGGGCGCGCTGCAGGCCGTCGACCACGAGCCGGTCGCCTTCCTGCAGGCCGCCGGTCACGATCCACTGGTCGCCCGCCGCGCTGCGCACTTCTAGCGTGCGCAGTTCGACCTTGTCGTCCCTGCCCACCACGAGCGCGGTTGGCTCGCCCTTCTCGTTGCGCGCCACGCCGCGCTGCGGCGCGAGCACGGCCTGCCGTTCAACCCCGGACTCGACCTGCGCACGCACGTACATGCCGGGCAGCAGCAGTCCCTGCGGATTCGGAAACTCCGCGCGCAGCGTGACCGAGCCGGTGGCGGCATCGACCGCCACTTCGGCGAACTTCAGCGTGCCGGGGTGCGGGTAGGGCAGGCCGTCTTCCATGCGAAGGCTCACGCGCGTGCTCGCGGGCGCCATGTCGCCCGAGATGAAGCGGCGCTTGAGCCGCGTGAGCTCGAGGCTGGACTGCACCACGTCGACGTAGATCGGGTCGATGCGCTGGATGGTTGCCAGCGCCGTGGCCTGGCCCGGCGCCACCAGCGCGCCCTCGGTCACGCTGGAGCGGCCGATTCGGCCCGAGATGGGCGCCTCGATGCGGGTGAATTCGAGGTTGATGCGCGCGGCCTTCAGCGCCGCCTTGGCAGCCTTCACGCCGGCCTCGGCCTGCACGAGCGCGGCCTGGGCTTCCTCGTGCTCCTGCCGGCTCACCGCGTTGGCCTTCACCAGTTCGCCGAAGCGCTCGGCCTTGCCGCGCAGGCTCGCGATGCTCGCCTGGGCCGTGGCCAGCGCGGCCTGCGCCTGCTCGTGCGCCGCCTCGAAGGGGCCGGGCTCGATCTCGTACAGCACCTGGCCCGCGCGGACCATGCTGCCTTCCTCGAACAGCCGTTTGCGCACGATGCCGTTGACCTGCGGGCGCACCTCCGACACGCGGAATGCGGCCGTTCGGCCCGAGAGTTCCGTGTGCACCGGCACGTCGCTCGCGTGCATCGCCATCACGCCGACTTCTGGCGGCGCGGTGCCGGCCTCCGGGGCCTGTCTGGCGCCGCATGCGGCGAGCACGAGCAGGGAAATAGGAAGAAGCAGGAGCTTGGAAGTCATGGTCGTCCGGAAACGCGATGCGGCGCGAGCCAGGGTCGCCCGGGTCGCGCGCCTGTATTGTTTTGCACTGTTGTGGTGCATTCTGCCTGCCGTGTTGCGTCGCAACATGAAGAAATCCTGAGGCTTCCGAGGGAGAAGCCGACGACAAAAAGGCCCATGCGGGCGAGAGCCCGCCGCCACGTCGATCCGTGGCGGCGGGCCCTGCCGCATGGGCCGGGCGGGCTTGCTGGCCTGGGGAGCTAGCTGGCGCTTTGCTGTCGCCGTCCCAGCGCGAACACCGAGTTCGGCGCATCGACGACGAAGGGCTTGCGCGTGACGGGCTGCCCGCTGGGCGAACGCCGCACTTCGCTGCGCACCGCGGCCTGCACGCCCTTGGCCTTCTGCTCGTCGACCAGGCTCTGCAGCGAGATCGAGCGGAGGAACTCGACCGCCCGCAGGTTCACGGTGGCCCAGAGCTCGTCGATCTCGCAGCGGCCGGCTTCGTCCGGCGCGTCGGCATCGCGCCGGCGGGTGGTCTCGGCATCGTGTTCCTCGATCGAGAGGACGATGTCGGCCACGGAAATCTCGGCCGCCTTGCGGCTGAGCGAATACCCGCCGCCGGGGCCGCGGGTCGATTCGACCAGGCTGGCGCGGCGCAGCTTGCCGAACAGCAGTTCGAGGTACGAAAGCGACACGCGCTGGCGCAGGCTGATCGAGGCCAGCGTGACGGGGCCCGATCGCCCATGAAGGGCGATGTCGATCATCGCGGTGACCGCGAAGCGGCCTTTGGTGGTGAGACGCATGGGATGTTCCTTCCGTTTCTTCCTTCGTGGGGAATCACTCGTCCCGGCCGCCGGCGATGCCCAGCAGGGCCAGCAGCGACTGGAAGACGTTGTAGATGCTGAGATACACACCCAGCGTGGCGGAGATGTAGTTGGTCTCCAGGCCGTCCTTCACGCGCTTGAGGTCGTGCAGGATGAAGGCCGAGAAGATGCCGATGGCCAGCACCGACAGCGTCATCATCAGCGCGCTCGACTTGATGAAGAAGTTGGCGATGCCCGCCACCAGCAGCAGGATGGCGCCGATGAAGAGCCACTTGCCCATGGCGGACAGGTCGCGCTTGATCACCGACGACAGCGTGGCCATGCCGAAGAAGATCGCGCCGGTGCCGGCGAAGGCCGTCATCACCAGGCTGGCGCCGTTGGCCAGGCCGAGCACGGTGCCCACCAGGCGCGACAGCATCAGGCCCATGAAGAAGGTGAAGGCCAGCAGCACCGGCACGCCGGCGGCCGATTCCTTGGTCTTCTCGATGGCGTACATGAAGCCGAAGGCGCCGCCGAGGAAGACCATCAGGCCGATGCCCGGCGACATCGCGCGCGAGAAACCGGTGGAGACGCCGATCCAGGCGCCGAGCACGGTGGGCAGCATCGACAGCGCGAGCAGCCAGTAGGTGTTGCGCAGGACGCGGTTGCGCTCCTGCGGCGAAGCGATCGGCAGCTCGATGCTGTCGTGATAGGCGGTAGGGCTGTTGTTCATTTCCTGTTGTTCCTTGAAGCTGGACCGGCGCCGGTGGCGCGCAATGGATGGCGCGCGGGAAGGGCACAGGGCCGTGAATGTGAGAGAGCGAGTGGCAGCAGTGCGATGCGGGCGCCGCCAATGGCGGCCGTGCCGGATCGCAAGGGGGCGGGAGCCATGGCGGCTCCCGGTCGCGAAGGCCTTGGAGGGCCTAGGCGACGAAGGCAGCGGCGCGGGGTGGCCGCTTGGGTCGCGCCAGGAACGGCGAGACGATGGTGGTCAGGCCGAGTTTCGGCGGCTGTTCAGTGAAGCGCAGCAGCGCGGGCGCGCCGTTGCGGGCATCGACCAGCTCGGCGTGTTCGGAGCCGGCTTCGTCGAGGGAGAGGGTGTCGTCCGAGGAATTGTCGACATCGCCTGCGGCCGGGGCCTTCTGGGCTTCGGCGGGCGCTGGAATGTCGGAGGAGGCGGAGCGGTCGGACGTGTCCGGGAAGGCGACGCTGACGATCAGCGTCTGCGTGGCCTGGGCGGTCTGCGGTTCGCTGTGCGAATGGCCGGCACCGAGCATGTTGTGCGCAAGCACGGCGAAGCCGTAGCAGGACAACATGATGGCAAGAACGGTAGCGGCAAACCAGCGGGACATGTAGGGGTATTTTACCTGCCGCGCGGGAGGGTGCCCGCGGCGGCGCTTTCAACCGACCTGATCGCACGGATGTTCACTCGCCCCTCAGGCCGGCGCGGTCGTGTTTTTCGCTGCCTTCGGGCTGCAGCCATTCGCTCGCATGGGCGCGCAGGGCGTCTATCTGCAGCCAGATCAGACCGAGTTCGGTGTGGAAAGTTCGCGCATGCGGATCGCCGCGTTCGCCGCTGTCGGCCGCCGCCTGCGCCAGCGCTGCGCGCGCGGCGGCTTCCGATTCGATGCGCCCTGTTACATCCACCACGCCCTTTTCCAGCCCGGCCGCCAGCGCCTCCAGCGCCGCGATCGCCCCCTCGGCCGATGCATGCAGCACCGCCATCTGGGCCGAATCGGGCACTGCGGCACGGTGGGCGCCGAGCGCCGACAGATAGCTCAGCAGCGTGTGCGAGCGGATGAGGAAGCGCAGCGCCACCCCCGCGCGCGGCCGCACGTAGCCCGGCTCGCGGAACATGTCCGACACCGCGGTGGACAGCGCCGCGTCCGCGTTGTGGTCGTTGCGCCGCGCCAGCCGGTAGTCGAGGTGGTCGCGCGCGCCGGTGCGGTACTGGCCGACGATCTGCCGCAGGTAGCCCGCATGTCCGCGCATGGCGGCCGCCGCCAGCTCGTTGATGCGGCGGGCCTGCCAGTGAGGCAGCACCAGCAGCACCGCCAGCCCGGCGATCGCGCTGCCGATGGCCGTGTCGACCAGCCGCGGCACCAGCAGCACGCCGCTGTCGCCGACCTGGTTGAAGCACATCAGCACCAGCAGCGTCATGGACGCGGTGGCCAGCAGGTAGCGCGTGGCGCGGGTCGCGAAGAACAGCACCCCGGCGATCACCGCGAGCACCGACTGCACCAGCGGCTGCGGAAAGAGCTGCAGCAGCGCCCAGCCCGCCACCACGCCGAGGGCTGTGCCGGCAATGCGCTGCCCCATGCGCGCGATGGTGTCGCCATACGTCTGCTGGCAGACGAAGAGCGTGGTCAGCAGGATCCAGTAGCCCTGCGCCGGATGGATGAGCTGCATCACCCCGTAGCCCGCCACCAGCGCGATCGACAGCCGCAGCGCATGCCGAAAGAGCGGCGATCGCACCGTGAGCTGGCGCCGCACGCGCTCGACGGCGTCGCGCCAGGAGCGTGGCGAGCGGTCGAACAGGCCCATCTCGGTACGGCCCGCGCGCGCCGAGGGCTGGCTGGCCCCCGCGAGCTGTCCGTCGAGCAGCGCCAGATTGCGCGCCAGCGCCTCCACCGAGGCCAGCAGCGCCAGCCGTGCGGGCGTGCCGGCCCGCGCGCGCTCGTGCTCGATGGCGCTGCGCAGGTCGGCCAGCGCCTGCACGGTCTCCGTTCCCACCTCGAAGGGCTCGCGCCGCGCGATCGAATCGGCCAGACGCTGGCAGGCCAGCCCCTGCAGGCCCAGCACGCGCTGGCAGCGGTAGAGCAGGTCGCTGTGGAAGAAGGCGTCGGCCAGCGCGTTGTAGTCGTCGTGCGAGGAGCTGGCGCGCTCGTGCACGTCCTGCGCGATCAGGTACAGCCCCCGGTAGCGGGAGATGCGGCCCGTCGGCGCCCGCGCGCCGATGCGGCGGAAGATGCTCTCCTTGGCCGCGTTGAGCTCGGTCACCACCTCGGCGTTGAGCTGTGCGAGCGCGAGCCGCTTGCGCTCGATGTCGATGCCGCGCAGCGGCTCGAACAGCGACGCCTTGTAGCGCACATAGTTGCCCAGCACGGTGAAGAGCGTCACCAGCCGCGCCTGCACCGGCTGTGCCGGAAAGGCCGCGCACCACAGCACCGAGAACACGCCGTACCAGGCCGCGCCGGCCACCAGCAGCAGGGGCTCGCGTCCGCGATGCACGACGCCGTGCTCGCCCATGTTCTCGATGCCCAGCGTGGCGTACATCGCGAGGATCAGCGTCGCATACGCGATCGCCTTGTAGCGCGCCTCCACCGCGCCGAGCATGGTCAGCCAGAAGGCCGCCAGCGCGAACCCGGCGATGAACAGCAGCGGCATGCCGAAGGCCCCCTCCACCGCGAAGGCGATGGCTGCGAAGCAGACGAGCGTGACCAGCTGCGCTCGCAGCCGGCCGCGCCAGCTGTCGTCGGTCTCGGCCAGCGCGCTGGCGATGGCGCCGAGGAAGAGGGGAATCACCGCATCGGTGTGGCCGGTCCAGGCGCAGCCCGCCATGAGGCTGCCAAGGGTGAGAAGAATGCGCACGGGCTGCGCGCGCGATGCGAAGGACCGCAGCCGCTGGCGCAGCGCGTCGGGAGACAGGGGAAGCATGATGTGCCGATCTTGCACGATGCATGCCACGGCCGTGCGGCGCGACGAGGCGCTGCGCGGCGGTCAGCGCCGGCTGTGCAGGAAGCCTTGGCGCGGCGCGATCCAGCGAACCTGCTCTTCGCCGGCCGCGGGCGCATCGGAAGCGCCCGTGAACAGGGTCCCTTCCTCGACCAGGAGGAACCGGCGCGATTGCGCATCGCCATCGCCCGGCAGCACGCGCAGCGTGGCGTCGCCGATGCGGATCTGTTCTCCAGGCGCCGGCACCGCGGCGGAGGCATCGGGCCAGAGTTCGCGCAGGGCGTCTTCCGAAGGCGCCTGCGTCGACAGAAGCCATCGCACATGCCCCGGCGCCGCAGCGGCAAGCGCCTCGGCATGCGCGCGGCTTGCCGGCGATGCGCAGATCAGGGCGCAATCGCCGCCCGCCGTTCCCACGAAATAGCCGTGCACCAGCGTGTCCGATCCGTCGCCGGCTTCCCCGGTCACCCGGAGCACCCGTGCCGAAAGCCGCATCGCCAGCCCGGCCTCGTGCGCATAGCGCCCGCCGCCTTCGCCGTCCGGATCGACGAAGCCGACTTCCTCGTAAGAAGGCTCCTCCATGTTCACCGGCCGCCTTCCCTTCGGACCGTCCGCCAGCCGGGGCATCACGCGGGGAATGTGCTTGAGGCCGCGCGCATGCGCCATGAGCTCCTGCACGCTTTGGAATCGCGCGAGCTCCAGCAGGATGCGGCGCGTCACGTTCATCAGCTTGAGCCCGCGTGCCGGGTCGACCGCATCGGCGGGGCGCAGCCACATGTGCTCGACCGTCTCGCGCCCGTCGGGCCGAACGCTCTGCGCCTCGGGCATGGTGGCCAGGAAGAAGCGCGTGTCGAAGCGGCGCGGCATGCCCGGCGGCGTGAGCCAGTGCGAGAAGTACGCGAGCCGGTCGGCCGCGAGCTTCCAGCCGTGCTGCGCGCACAGCGAGAGCAGCGCGTCGGTGCCTTGCTCCGCCGCATGGCGCATCTCGGCGAGCTGGCCTGGAGGCAGTCCGTCGAGCGTCACCGGCCGTCCGGCGGAATCGGTCGCGAACAGCAGCCCGGCTTCCTCGAAGCATTCGCGGATCGCCGCCGCGTAGTAGTCGAGGCCGCCATCGGGCACTTCGAGCCGCTCGCTCGCGGCACGGTCGTCGAGGCCGCTGCAGCAGCCGTGCAGGCCGCGGTCGTGCGCGTCGATCACGCCGCCCGGGAACACGCTCGCGCCGCTGTTCTGGTCGTTGGCCTTCTCGGCCCGCCGCAGCATCAGCACCTCGAGGCCGGCGTTCGCGTCGCGCAGCACGATGAGGGTCGCGGCCATGCGCACGGGGCGCGGCGAGGCGGGAGAAGAAGAAACTTCCGTGGGGCTGGCGGTCATGCCCGCATTGTCGCGCCGGCCGCTGCTGCGAAGGTGACAGCACGTGGGCTGCGCTGTCACCCGGAAGACCGTGCGAAACACGGCGTGCGACGTACCTTCAAGCCACACCTACACATCGACTCTTGCCGAAGGACGCACCATGCATTTCGAATTCACGCCCCGGGTGATCGCGCTGCGCGAGGAACTGCTCAGGTTCATGGACGAGCACGTCTACCCCAACGAGAAGCGCCATGAGGAGGAGCTGGCCGCCAATGCCCGCGCGGGCCGGCCGTATGCCGAGCTGCCGATGATGGCCGGCCTCAAGGCCAAGGCGCGCGAGCGCGGGCTGTGGAACCTCTTCCTGCCCGAGTCGGAGCACGGCCCCGGCCTGAGCAACGTCGAGTACGCGCCGTTGTGCGAGATCATGGGCCGGCGCTACTGGTGCTCGGAGATCTTCAACTGCTCCGCGCCCGACACCGGCAACATGGAAGTGCTGGCGCGCTACGGCACCAAGGCGCAGCAGGAGCGCTGGCTCAAGCCGCTGCTGGCCGGCGAGATCCGCTCCTCCTTCGCGATGACCGAGCCCGAGGTGGCCTCCAGCGACGCCACCAACATCCGCTGCAGCATCCGCCGCGAGGGCGACGAGTACGTCATCAACGGCCGCAAGTGGTACATCACCGGCGCGATGAACGAGCGCTGCGAGATCTTCGTGCTCATGGGCAAGACCGACCCCGACAACGCCGATCGCCACAGGCAGCAGTCGATGATCCTGGTGCCGAAGAACACGCCCGGCGTGACCATCGTGCGCGACATGGCGCTGCTGGGCGTGTACGACCCGCCCTTCGGCCACCCGGAGATCGTGTTCGAGAACGTGCGCGTGCCGGTGGAGAACATCCTGCTGGGCGAAGGCCGCGGCTTCGAGATAGCACAGGGCCGCCTCGGGCCCGGCCGCATCCACCACTGCATGCGCGCCATCGGCATGGCCGAGGCCGCGCTGGAGATGATGTGCCGGCGCCTGGTGTCGCGCACCGCCTTCCACAAGCCGCTGTCGGAGCAGGGCGTGTGGCGCGAGCGCATCGCCGAGTCGCGCATGCTCATCGAGCAGTCGCGCTGGATGGTGCTCAACGCCGCCTACCGCATGGACACCGTGGGCAACAAGGTCGCCGCGAAGGAGATCGCGATGATCAAGGTGCTCACGCCCAACAACTGCGTGAAGGTGATCGACTGGGCCATGCAGGCCTACGGCGCCATGGGCCTGAGCCAGGACACGCTGCTCACGAACTTCTACGCCTACGAGCGGCACCTGCGCGTGGCGGATGGCCCCGACGAGGTGCATCGCAACGCGATCGCGAAGCAGGAGCTGGCGGCGTATCAGTAAGCGCTGAGAAGGCCGCTGCACGCCGGTCAGTCGCGTACTTCCAGCGTCAACGACACCTCGGCCGCGCCGCCGCGCGGCAGCGACGCGACGCCGACGGTCGTGCGGGCCGGCAGCGGTGCCTCGGGAAAGACCTGCCGCAGCAGGTCCGAGGCCGCGTCCATCACCTTCGCGTGCTCCGCGAAATCGCTGCCTGTCTGGAGGTATCCGTTCAGCGCGACGACGCGGGCGACGCGCGAGAGGCTGCCCAGCTCTTCCCGTGCAGCGCGCAGCAGAGCGGCCACTGCAGCCACCGCCGCGCGCTGGCCGCGCTCCACGTCGTCCGGCCCCCGCAGCGGCCCGGCGATGACTTCGCCGTTCTCGCGCCCGACGACGCCGCTGGAGTGCCACAGCCCGCCCACCATCGAGAAGGTGGCGTAGGTTCCGGAAGGGCTGGCTCGCGCTGCTTCCGGCGGGCAGAGCACGTCAAGGCGCAGATCCTCCGGCGGTTCCTCGCAGCACTCGCCGCCGACCCGGCAGCCTTCCTGCGCCTTCGCTTCCGACGGCAAGCCGACATGGATGGCGGAAGGCGAGCCCATGGCTTCGCCCTGCCGCACCGTCACCGTGAGCGCATCCGTGCCGACCAGGCCCAGGTGGCGCAGGCCCCATGCGAGTGCCGCTGCGGCGATGCCCGTGGCCGCATCTTCGGGGTAGCCGGAGGACTTGGGGAACTGCCGTGCGCTTACCGTGCAGACTTCGCCTTCCCCATCCGAAAGCGCGTACGGATACAGCCCGGTCGAGCCCAGCCGCTCGCACAGCGACTCGACGCGGGCGAAATCCACGCGCAAGCCGTGGAGCTGCGTCGTATCGGGCAGCCGCACCAGCGTCTTCACGCGGCTGGTCGCGGCGTTGAGCACGGGCCCGACGACGCTTGCCGCATCGATGCCCAGGCAACGTGCGATCTCCTCGACCAGCGCCTGCTGCCTCACTTCCTCCACCACCGCGCGAGGCTGGCTGATCTGTACCGTGCCGTCGACGCGGCGGCCGGTCACGGTGCCGCTCAGCGCCTCGATGGCGATGGGCGAGCCGTCCCATTCGCCGCGCCGGTGCAGCAGCCAGAGCGCGCCGACGGTGGCGTGGCCGCACATCTCCATTTCGTGGTTGGGCACGAAGTAGCGCATGCGCAGGGCGTGCGCGGGCGTTGCGGGCTTCAGCACGAAGACCGATTCATGGCCGCTGCGCCGCGTGTACTCCTGCATCTGCGCGGTGGAGAGCGCGTCGGCATCGAGCCAGACCGGTGCGGGGTTGCCGCCGATCCTCGGGTCGGACCCCACGAAGACGCGGATGTTGTGGGCGTGCGGAGGGCGGGGTGTCGTCATCGTCATTCGGCCTTCGCGTTCACCGAGCGCGCGATGCCGCCCCAGAGCTGGATGTCGCTGCGGATCTGTGCCTGGAACGCATCGGGCGTCACGGTCCACGGCGTCACGCCCTTGGACTGCATGTCGGCGCGCAGGCCTGCATCGCGCATGGCGGTGTCGAGCGCGGCGCGCAGGCGCTGCACCACCGGCTGCGGCGTCGCTGCGGGTGCCATCAGGCCGTACCAGAGCTGAGGCCTGAAACCCTTGATGCCGGCCTGCTCGAAGGTCGGCAGGCCCTCGAAGCCGGCCGAGGGCTCGCTGATCGCCAGCGCCCGCATGCGGCCGCCACGCACCTGCGCGAGCAGGGCAGGCGGGTTGTCGAACAGCGCCTGGATCTGGCCCGCCATCAGGTCGGCCTGCGCGGGCGCCGCGCCGCGGTAGGGCACATGGGTCATCTCGATGCCGGTGCGCTGCTTGAAGAGCTCGCCCGCCAGGTGGCTCAGGCTGCCGTTGCCGATGCTGCCGTAGTTGAGCGCCTGCGGATGGGCCTTGGCGTGGTCGACGAAGCCCTTCACGTCGCGCGCTGCGAGCGAGGGCGTCACCACCAGCACGAAGGGCGTGGTGCCGATGGTGCCGATGGGTACGAGGTCCTTGACCGGGTCGTAGGGCAGCTTGGGGTAGACGGCGTCGGCGGAGGCGATGGTCGAGGTGGTGGCGGCCACCAGCGTGTAGCCGTCGGGGTTCGCCTTCGCGCCGAAGCCGGTGCCCACGGTGCCGCCGGCGCCGGAGCGGTTGTCGATGATCACCGACACGCCGAGCGCGGCCTGCAGCCGCTGCTGCACCGAGCGGAAGATGACGTCGGTGCCGCCGCCGGCGGGGAAGGGTACGATGATCGTCACCGGCTTGGCCGGGTAGGCCGTTTCCGGAGCCGACCATGAGGCGGCAGGGCCGTACAGGAGGCCGGCGGCTGCCAGCCCGAGGAGCGCGCGGCGGCGCAGTGCTTGGGGTTTCATGTTTCTTGCTAGCGGGAGTGGTGTTTCCCGATTCTGTTGAGCGTGCGCGGACGCGCGCGGCCGATTGCGACATGCACGAGTTCAAATGCGACAAGGAGTGGCCATGCACCTGAACACCCCGACCCCGGCACCGGCCCCGATGCCGCGCCAGTCGCTGTTCGTCGAGCGCCTTTCGCACCACGCCGCCATGGTCGCGAACGCCCGCGAGCGCTACGCCACCGACACGCACGTGCACGACTGCGACATGCTGTTCGTGCCGCTGGCGGGACGCTTCAGCGTCGGCGATGCGCAGGGCGGCGCGCAGACCCTGGGCCCCGGCCATTTCCTCTGGTTCGCGGCCGGCAGCGCGCATTCGACCACCACGCTCACGGCAGGGCAGACGCACATCGCGGTCTATGTGGACCCCGCGCTGTGGGCCACCGCGCTGCAGGCGCAGGGCGTTTCCGCTCCATCGCAGGGCATGCGCGCCGGCAGCACGGCGCTGCGTGCGCTGTCGCAGCGCATGTTCGAGTCGGCCAAGGCCGGCACCGCGGAGAACTATGCGCTGTGCGGCGCGCTCGTCATGGAAGCTGCAAGGCTCAGTGGCCAGCCGCTGTCGGACGGCGATCCCGCATCGGCCCTGCTGGTGGCAGAACTGCTGGCGGAAACCATCGAAGCCGATCTTTCCCGGCCGCTGACGCTGGAGGCCTTCGCGCAGCAGCACCGTGTTTCGCGCCGGCAGGTGGAGCGCGTCTTCCGCGCGAAATACGGCGTGTCGCCGCTGGCCTACCTGCAGCGCCGGCGCCTGGAGCGCGCGGAGTTCCTGCTGAGGAGCACGCGCGACTCGGTGCTGTCCATCGCGCTGCAGGTGGGCTGGGAATCGGGCTCGTACCTGTCCCGGATGCTGGAGAAGACCTGGGCGAAGACCGCGACGCAGATCCGCGCCTCGGGGCCCCTCCAGGGCATGGACTGACCCAGGCCGACAACCATGCCGTCCACGGATCGCCACGGCGGGCGCGTCCGAGCATGGCGGCCCAACATGGACAAACGGTAATGAAGCAGCCGCGCCTTCTCTGATCCAATGCCGGCTAGGATGGCCCCGGCGGCACCCGCGTGAACGTGACGGCGGGGCGCCGGCCGACTCCATCGCCATGAGCATCAGAACGCAGCTTCCTCGGAAACCCTCTCTTTCATCTGCCGCTCCGTGCCGGGGCGCCGCACCGGCGTGCTAGGCAGCACCGCCATGTGGCGCTGCCTCATCGTCGAGGACGACGCCGACAACGCGCGCTACATCGCCGAAGGATTCCGCTCGCTCGGCCACGTGGCGGTGATCAGCCGTGACGGCACCGACGCGCTCGCGCGCGCCACCGGCGAGCAGTGGGACATCGTCATCCTCGACCGCATGCTGCCCAACGAGGTCGACGGCCTGTCGATCCTCTCGACCATGCGCGCGCTCGGCAGGAAGACGCCGGTGCTGGTGCTCAGCGCGCTGAACGCGCTCGACGAGCGCGTGCGCGGCCTCAAGGCCGGCGGCGACGACTACCTGGCCAAGCCTTTCGCCTTTTCGGAACTCGCGGCGCGCGCCGAAGCGCTGGTGCGGCGCTCGCGCACCGGGCCCGAGATCCGCATGCTGCAGGTGGCCGACCTCACGCTCGACCTCGCGCGCCGGCATGTGGAGCGCGGCGGCCGCGCCATCGCGCTGCAGCCGCGCGAGTTCCGCCTCCTGGCCTATCTCATGATGCATCCGGGCCAGGTGGTCACGCGCACCATGCTGCTGGAGGCGGTGTGGGACTACCAGTTCGACCCGCAGACCAACGTGATCGACGTGCAGGTCAGCCGGCTGCGCGGCAAGCTCGACGCGGGCGGCGCACCCACGCTGATCCACACCGTGCGCGGCGTGGGCTACACGCTGTCGGCGCCGCAATGACGGCGGCCCTGCGCCGGCTGTGGCGCTCGGTCGGCTTCCGGCTCGCCTTCTACTACGGGCTGCTGGTGGCGATCACCATGCTGGCGGCGCTGGCCATCGTCTACATGCAGACGGTTGGCGTGCTGCAGCAGCGCATGGTGCGGCAGGTGGCCGCGAGCATGCAGCAGCTGATGGTGCGCTACGACGCGCGCGGCGCCGACGGCGTGGCCGGCGAGATCTCGAACGCGCTCTCCGACGGGCGCAACTCCGATAACGAGATCTACCTGCTGACCGACCGCGAAGGCAACAAGCTCGCGGGCAACCTCGACCAGATGCCTTCGCAGGCCCCCGATGCCGGCGACGGCGTGCACCGCCGCGTGGTGCGCTCGGGGCAGACCGTCATCGCCTACCTGGTGATGCGCACGCTGCCCGACGGCGGCATGCTGGTGGTGGGGCACGACCTGCGCGACCAGGAGTCCATCGAGTCGCTGGTGGCCAGCGCGAGCGCGGCCGCGGGCATCGTGGCGGTGCTGCTGCTGATCGGCGGCACCTTCGTCTTCCGGCAGGAGCTGGAACGCAGCGTGGGTGCGGTGCGGCGCACGGCGGTGCGCATCGCTGCGGGCGAGCTGCAGGAGCGCGTGGAGCCTTCGGGCGAGGAGGACGAGTTCGCGCTGCTGGAGCACGACATCAACGCCATGCTCGACCGCATCCAGTCGCTGATGGATGGGGTGCGCCACGTCTCCAACACCATCGCGCACAACCTGCGTACGCCCCTCACGCGCGTGCTGGTGCGGCTGCGCGCCGTGGAGGCCGGACTCGATGCCGGCGACCCCCAGCGCGATGCCGTGAGCACCGCCATCCGCGAACTGGAAGAACTGGCCGTGGTGTTCGAGAAGCTGCTTCAGATCGCCGAGGTGGAAGCCGGCGCGCGGCGGCAGCAGTTCGCGCCGGTGGCGCTGCACGTCATCGCCGACGACGTGGCGGAACTCTACGAGGCCGTGGCCGAGGTGCGGGGCATCGCGCTGCTGCGCGAGCCCGCCGACATGGCCGTCGCGCTGGGCGACCGCGACCTGCTGGCGGGCGCTGCCGCCAACCTGCTCGACAACGCGCTCAAGTACGCAGGCACCGGCGCCACGGTGCGCATCGGAACCCACACGGTGGACGGCAGGGCGCAGCTCTTCGTGCAGGACGACGGGCCCGGCATCCCGAGGACGGAGCACGAGCGCATCGGCGTGCGCTTCCACCGGCTCGACCGCAGCGTGCCGGGCCACGGCCTCGGCCTTGCGAGCGTGCTCGCCGTGGTGGCGCTGCATGGCGGGCGGCTCGACTTCGCGGACGCGAAGCCAGGGCTGCGCGCGTGCATCGACCTGCCGATGGCGGACTGAGACCGCAAGCATTGCCGAATGGCAATGTTCTGTTCATGCACGGCGGGGCCGTGAATTCCTAGGATCGGCTGGCGCACATCTCGTGCGGATCAACGCAGTTCCAGGAGACATCTACTTTGAGAATCAAGAGCCAGAGAGACTTCTGCTCGGGCGTGCTCTTCAGCGCCTTCGGCGTGGCCTTCGCATGGGGCGCCACGACCTACAACGTCGGCACCGGGGCACGCATGGGCCCGGGCTACTTCCCCCTGATCGTGGGCATCCTCATCGCCCTCATGGGCGTACTCATCACGCTCAAGGCGCTGGCCGTGGAGACGGAGGACGGCGAGCCCGTCGGGCGCATCGCATGGAAGCCGCTGGTCTTCATCATCGGCGCGAACCTGATGTTCGGCGTGCTGCTGGGCGGCCTGCCGAGCATCGGCCTGCCGTCGATGGGCCTCATCGTCGCCATCTACGCGCTGACCTTCATCGCCAGCCTTGCCGGGGACAACTTCGGCTGGAAGGGCGTGACCATCCTCGCGACCATCCTCGCGCTGGGCAGCTACCTGGCCTTCGTGGTCGCGCTGAAGCTGCAGTTCCAGGTGTGGCCGACCTTCATCTCGGGTTGATGCGCGAAGAAGAACAACAAGACCTGACACAAGACACATGGACCTGATTACCAATCTCTCGATCGGCTTCGGCGTCGCCTTCACGGCGCAGAACCTCGTCTATGCCTTCGTGGGCTGCCTGCTGGGCACGCTGATCGGCGTGCTGCCGGGCATCGGCCCCGTGGCGACCATCGCGATGCTGCTGCCGGCAACGTACGCGCTGCCGCCGGTGTCGGCGCTGATCATGCTCGCGGGCATCTACTACGGCGCGCAGTACGGCGGCTCCACCACGGCAATCCTTGTGAACCTGCCCGGTGAGTCTTCATCGGTGGTGACCGTCATCGACGGCTACCAGATGGCGCGCAAGGGAAGGGCAGGGCCGGCGTTGGCTGCGGCCGGCCTGGGCTCGTTCTTCGCGGGCTGCGTCGGTACGCTGATCCTGGCTGCCTTCGCGCCGCCGCTGACCGAGCTGGCCTTCAAGTTCGGCCCCGCCGAATACTTCTCGCTGATGATCCTGGGCCTGATCGGCGCGGTGGTGCTGGCCTCGGGCTCGCTGCTGAAGGCCATCACGATGATCCTGCTGGGCCTCGCGCTCGGCCTCGTGGGCACCGACGTGAACTCGGGCGTGGCGCGCTACAGCTTCGACATTCCTGAACTGACCGACGGCATCGGCTTCATCGCCATCGCCATGGGCGTGTTCGGCTACGGCGAGATCATCGCCAACCTCGCGGTGCCCGAGCACGAGCGCGAGGTGTTCACCGCCAAGGTGAAGGGCCTGTGGCCCACCAAGCAGGACTTCAAGGACATGACGCCCGCGGTGCTGCGAGGCACGGCGCTGGGCTCGGCGCTGGGCATCCTGCCCGGCGGCGGCGCGCTGCTGTCGGCCTTCGCGGCCTACACCATCGAGAAGAAGATCAAGCTCAAGCAGGGCGAGACCGACTTCGGCAAGGGCAACATCCGCGGCGTGGCGGGCCCCGAGTCGGCCAACAACGCCGGTGCGCAGACTTCCTTCATCCCGCTGCTGACGCTGGGCATCCCGCCCAACGCGGTGATGGCGCTGATGGTGGGTGCGATGACCATCCACAACATCCAGCCGGGCCCGCAGGTGATGACCAGCAACCCCGAGCTCTTCTGGGGCCTGATCGCCTCGATGTGGATCGGCAACCTGATGCTGATCGTGCTGAACCTGCCGATGATCGGCATCTGGATCAAGCTGCTGACCATTCCCTACAAGTGGCTCTTCCCGTCGATCGTGCTGTTCTGCGCGGTGGGCGTCTACTCGGAGAACAACAACACCTTCGACGTGTGGATGGTGGCGATCTTCGGCATCGTGGGCTATCTGTTCCTCAAGCTGAAGTGCGAGCCCGCGCCGCTGCTGCTGGGCTTCATCCTCGGGCCGATGATGGAAGAGAACCTGCGCCGGGCGCTGCTGCTGTCGCGCGGCGACTGGAGCGTGTTCGTGTCGCGGCCGCTGTCGGCGGGCCTGCTGGTCGCGGCCGCGCTGCTGCTGATCGTGGTGCTGCTGCCCTCGGTGAAGGCCAAGCGCGAAGAGGCCTTCGTCGAGGACTGACGACCAGGCAAGGGCGGAGGGAGGGCAGGGGAAAGGTGGCGGACCGGAACTCCGCGCGATACTTGCGGTCCCACGCTGCCGCCGCCCCCTTCCTCCGATGCCCGACGTGAGACTTCCCCGCTTTCCGATCATTCTTCGCACGCTCGTCATGAGCGCGGCCCTTCTCGCCGCAGGCGCCCTGCACGCGCAGACCCTGCCGCCCGGCGTGCGCCTGGGCATGTCGGCGGAGGAACTGCAGGCCGCCTTGCCTGCCGCCGAACGCGTGCAGAGGCCGCAGCGCCTGGGTGGCGGCCTCGTGGGTTCGTGGCGTGCGGCGCCCGTCGAGATGGCCGGCCTGCTGTTCGAGCCGACCTTCTTCTTCGCCGCCTCGGAGCTGCGGCGCGTCGAGTACGTGGCCTCGGCGCAATCGACGCCCGATGCCGGCGCGGCAGCCTTCGCGGCGCTGGTGCAATGGGGCCGCGGCGCGTTCGGCAACGAGCTTTCGTCGCGCGACCCGGGCAGCGCGTATGCGGCATGGGTGAGCAACGACACCGACATCTACGTGCAGCAGCAGTCGGGCGACCCGCGCCGGGCGAGCGTGCGGCTGGTCTACAAGGCGCGGCAGCTGCGCGACGGCAGCGAGCTCTGAGGAAAAGGGAAGGGCTGCCAGAGCCCTTCCTTCGCGGGGCGCCTCAGCCCGCGGCGCGCCGCTCGAGCTTCTGCAGCGCCAACGTCAGTTCGTCGACATCGACCGGCTTCAGCAGGTGATGGTCGAAGCCTGCCTGCGCGATACGAAGCCGATCGTCGGGCTGGCCCCAGCCCGTGAGCGCGATCAGGCCGATGCCATGCAGCCGCGGATGCGCCCGCAGGCGGCGCGCCAGCTCGCAGCCATCCATGCCGGGCATGCCGATGTCGAGGATGGCGAGCGACGGATCGAAGAGTTCGGCCTTCGCCAGCGCGTCCGGGCCGTTGAATGCCACCGCGACCTTCGCGCCGAGCAGCCCCAGCAGCGTCTCCAGCGATTCGGCCGCATCGCGGTTGTCGTCCACCACCAGGATGCGATGGTTCACCGCCATCGCGGCTTCGGGCGTCGTCGACTCCGTACTGGTTCGCGCGCCGTGGCCGAGCAGGGGCAGGGACACGGTGAACTCGCTTCCGCGATCCGCCCCCTCGCTCCTGGCGCTGACCGTGCCGCCGTGCAGCTCCACGATGCTCTTCACCAGCGTGAGCCCGATGCCCAGCCCGCCCTGCGCTGCGCGCGCGGTGCCGCTGACCTGCACGAACATGTCGAAGATCGCGTCCAGCATGGCGGCCGGGATGCCGGTGCCGCTGTCCTTCACGCGCACCACTGCATGGCCGTGGCCGTCGTGCTCAAGGAAGACGTCGATGCGTCCGCCCTCGGGCGTGTATTTGGCGGCGTTGTTCAGCAGGTTCGAGAACACCTGGGTGAGGCGCACGCCGTCGCCCTTCACCGCCAGCGAGGCGTCGGCGATGTGCAGCCCGAGGGTGTGGCGGCCGGCGTCCATCAGGGGTCGGCTGAGCTCCACCGCGCCGCGGATCACCTTTTCCAGCGCGAGCTCGTCCAGCTGGAGTTCGATCTTGCCGCGCGTGATGCGCGAGACCTCCATCAGGTCGTTCACCAGCCGCACCATGTGGTCGAGCTGGCGGCCCATGAGTTCGTAGTAGGGCAGTGCGGCTTCCGACGTCAGCGGCTTGCGCTTGAGGATGGCCAGCGCGGTGCTCAGCGGCGCCATCGGGTTGCGCAGTTCGTGCGCCAGGGTGGCCAGGAACTCGGTCTTGCGCCTGTCTGCCTCGTTGAGCTCGTCCAGCATGCGGCGCAGTTCGTACTGCCGGCGGCGCGCACGCAGCGCGCTGCGCAACGCGCTGACCAGCGAGGCCACGCGCAGCGGACGCTCCAGCACGGTGACGTTGGCCATTCCTTCCATCGCGGTGGAGATGGCGCGCGAGTCGGCGCCCTGCCGCGCGAGTATCAGCACCGGCAGGTCGGACCACGGGGGCTGGGCCGCCACGGCCGCGGCGAGTTCGGCGGCGCCGCTGCCCGAGAGCAGTTCCTCGGACACCAGCAGCGCGCCGGCGCCCTCGGCCATTTCTCGCAGCACCTCGGGAAGATCGGCGCAGGTACGGGCCTCGATGCCGGCGCGCTCGAGCACGACCGCCGTCATCGCGGCGTCCTTCGCGGTCGCAGGTCTCATCAGCACGCGCAACTGCGGATCTCGCAGCTGCGGCAGCTGGATCGTCAGGCTCTCGGTCACGGCGGGGGTGTGGCGGGGCCGTCGATCGGCACCGGCACGCCGGTCAGGATGCCTCTGAAGCGGCGCAGCGGATCGCCCACGTGCAGGCCGTGCTGGTCCATCGAGAAAGCGCGGATGGAGCGCTCGTGCACGCCGCCGCGTTTCTTGAGCACCGAGATGGCCTGCCGCACTTCCCCTTCGGCCTCGTAGTAGCGCAGCAGCACCACCGCGTCGGCAAGGTAGCTGGCGTCCACCGCCGTCTGCATCTGCGCGCCGATGAGCCCGTGCTGCGCGCCGACCAGCAGCGTCGCCACGCCGGACTGCCCGAGGTAGGTGAGCAGCTCGTGCAGCTGCACGATGAGAAAGCGCTCGTCGGGCATCGCGTTGAGGTAGCCGTTCAGGCTGTCGATCACGATCACTTTCGCGCCGTGCTGGGTCACCGCCTGGCGGATCTCGTGCACCAGCTCGCCGGGCGACAGTTCGGCCGGGTCGACCTGCTTGAGGCGGATGAGGCCCGATCGGAGATGTGGCTCCAGCTTCATGCCCAGGCCGTTGCAGCGCGTGCGCAGGGTGTTGACGCTCTCGTCGAAGATGAAGAGGGCGCAAGCCTCGCCGCGCTCTGCAGCCGCGACGGCGAACTGCACCGCGACCGACGACTTGCCCGTGCCCGGCGCGCCGATGAACAGGGTGCTGGTGCCCTTCTCGAGACCGCCGCCCAGCAGCGCATCGAGCGCCTCCAGGCCGCTGGGCAGCTTGGTCAGCGCGGTGTCGTTGAGGTGTTCGGCCGCCACCAGGCGCGGAAACACCTGCAGGCCGCCGCGGCCGATCTTGTAGTCGTGGTAGCCGCCGCGAAACGATTGACCGCGGTACTTCACGACCAGCAGGCGGCGGCGGGCGGCGCCGTAGTCGGAGTTCGACTGCTCCAGCCGCACCACCGCGTGCGCGATGCTCTGAACCTGCAGGTCGTGCTCGGTGGCGGTCATGTCGTCCAGCAGCAGCACGGTGCACTGGCGCCCTGCGAAGAACTGCTTGAGCGCCAGGATCTGCCGGCGGTAGCGCAGCGAGGTGCCCGAAAGCAGCCGCAGCTCGGAGAGCGAATCGAACACGATGCGTGAAGGCTTGATGGCCTCCACGTCGCGCAGCAGGCGCAGCGTGGTTTCGCTCAGCTCCACCTCCGAGGGGTGGAACATGGTGTACTGCTCCTCGGGCTGCAGGCTGTCCTGGGTGGGCAGCATCTCGCGCACGTGGACGTTGGAAATGTCCCAGCCGTGCGAGACGGCGACGCCGCGCAGTTCGTGCTCGGTCTCCGACAGAGTCACGTACAGCACGGACTCGCCGCGCGCCACGCCTTCGAGCAGGAACTGCATCGCGATGGTGGTCTTGCCGGCACCTGGCGTGCCTTCGAAAAGATAAAGCCGGTTCGGCTCGAGGCCGCCGCCGAGCACGTCGTTCAGGCCCGGCACGCCCATGCTTAGCAGCCGCTGGTCATGAGGCTCCATGTCGCTTCTCCGCGAATGAGTAAGGTCACGGGCGAATTCAAGCACCCCGGCCGGGGGCGGCTTGCAGGACGGCACCGCATGGCGCGCCCATGCGTTCGACTATGGCTGTTGTCCTGCAAGGGGGAGCGGATTCGTCCGGCCGGTCCGGCGAGGCAGGCGGAGAAACTCCATTTCCGGCCACCGAAGCGGGCACGCGGCGGCCATTGCAGCCGCGGCCCCTCACTCAGCCATCAACCGGTCAACCAATTTCTTGCTCTTCAGGAGAAGACGATGCGCGAAGACACCGAGATCCGCATTCCAAGGGACGATGAACGGATCGACGTCACCGACCTCAAGGAGGTCGACTACTGGACCCAATGGTTCGGTGTGAGCGAGGAGCGCCTGCGCACCGCCGTGGCCTCCGCCGGCACTGTGAAGGACGACCTGCGGGTCTATCTCGGCCTTCCTTGACTTGATACCGCTGCTTCGGGGCAGGCGCGCGGCCGGCCCGCAGCCGGCCCGCAGTCGGCCCGATGGCTCAGGCGGCGGTGAGCATGCCCCGCTCCTCGATGAACGCGACCACGTCGGCCACGCCCGAGAGCGTCTTGAGGTTCGTCATCACGTAGGGCCGCTGGCGGCGCATGCGCTGCGTGTCCTGCTCCATCACGTCGAGGTTGGCGCCCACGTAGGGCGCGAGGTCGGTCTTGTTGATCACGAAGAGGTCGCTCTTGGTGATGCCCGGGCCGCCCTTGCGCGGGATCTTCTCGCCGGCCGCCACGTCGATCACGTAGATAGTGAGATCCGACAGCTCGGGGCTGAAGGTGGCCGCGAGGTTGTCGCCGCCCGACTCGACGAACACCACGTCGGCGTCCGGAAAGTCTTCAAGCATGCGGTCGATGGCCTCGAGGTTGATCGAGGCGTCTTCGCGGATCGCAGTGTGCGGGCAGCCGCCCGTCTCCACGCCCATGATGCGCTCGGCCGGCAGCGCGCCGGCCACCGTCAGCAGGCGCTGGTCTTCCTTGGTGTAGATGTCGTTGGTGATGGCGATCAGGTCGTACTTGTCGCGCATTGCCTTGCACAGCATCTCCAGCAGCGTGGTCTTGCCCGAGCCGACCGGGCCGCCGATGCCCACGCGCAGCGGCGGAAGTCTCTTGGTGCGGTTGGGAATGTGGTGCAGGGCGGAAGTCATGGCAGTGGTGTCCGGTTCAGCTTCTGAAAAGGCGGGAATATTGTGTTTCATGGCGGGCCGACAGCACCGCCAGCGAGGGCGCGAAGGCCTGGCGCTCGTCGTCGCCCAGGGCCATGGCGCGGGTCACGGCATCGGGAATCTCCTGCGTCAGCCGCCCCAGGATGCGCTGGCCCGCGCTCTGGCCCAGCGGCACGGCCTTGACGGCGGCGGCGACCATGTTCTCGGCCCAGCCGAAGGCGAAGGCCAGGCAGCCGTCGTGCGCCGTGGCGCCCGCGCGGCTGGCGGCGAAGGCGAAGGCGACGGGATAGCTCGCATCCATGCCGGCGAAGACTTCCGCCGTGTCGGCATGGTGCAGCTTCAGCCATTCGACGAAGGAGCGGCCCATCTGCTCGGTCTGCAGCAGGAACTCGGCCGATTCGCGGGTGGCCATCACCCAGCGGTTGAGCTCGCTGATGCGCGGCAGGTCGCCGGCGCTCCAGGCCGCGATGGCCTGGGCGCAGACGGCGAGGTCGCCGCGGGCGAAGCTCAGGTGCAGCTGGTCGGACAGCCACTCGGCCGCGCGCGCTTCGGAATCGATGCCGGCCCACTCGACGGCGGCTTCGACGCCCTCGGAGTAGGAGAAGCCGCCGACCGGCAGCGCGGGAGACGCGAGCCAGATCAGCTGCAGCAGGCTTTGGGCGGACACTTCGGTGGGAGCGGTGGCGTCAGTGGGAATGGCCGTGGTGTCCGTGGCCGTGATCGTGACCGTGCGAATGGCCGTGGTCGTCCAGCAGCTCCGGCGCGAGCACCAAAGGCTTCGGGCCGCTGCCGTGGTCGTGCGAGTGGCCGTGGTCGTGCGAATGCCCGTGGTCGTGGCTGTGACCGCCGCCGTGCGAATGCTCGTGCGACCCGTACGCGCCGCCCTCGGGTTCGAAGGCTTCCTCCGCCGCCACCACGATCAGGTGCATCGAGCGCAGCATGTCGGCCAGCACGTGGTCGGGCTCGATCTTCAGGTGGTCGGGCTTCAGCTCGATCGGCACGTGCCGGTTGCCCAGGTGGTAGGCCGCGCGTGTCAGGTCGAAGGGCGTGCCGTGGGCGGTGCAGTGCGTGATGCGAAGCACGGGCTGCGGCGCGGCGATCACGCGCACCAGCGAGCCGTCTTCGGCCACCAGCACGTCGCCGCCGCGCACCAGCGTGCCGCGCGGCAGGAACACGCCGATCTGGCGGCCCTGCGAGTCGGTGGCGTCGAAGCGGCTCTTCTGGCGGATGTCCCAGTCGAGTTCGATGGTGGCGGCACGCTTGAGCAGCACGGGCGCAAGGCCGCGGCCCTGGGGCATGAGTTTGTTGGCGGTGAGCATGGTGCAAATGGAGCGCCCCGGAGGGCGCCCGCTGGCTGGATGAATACCTTCGAGGATACGCAGCCTGTCAAGCAGCCGCGTTCCCCAGGGCTTCAGAACAGGAAATACCGCTGCGCCATCGGCAGCAGCTTCGCCGGCTCGCAGGTCAGCAGGTTGCCGTCGGCGCGCACCGCGTAGGTCTGGGCGTCGATCTCCATCTTCGGCGCGTAGCCGTTGTGGATCAGGTCCTTCTTGCGCACGCCGCGCACGTTCTTCACCGCGCTGAGCTGCTTCTTCAGGCCGTAGCGCTCGCCCACGCCCGCGGCCAGCCCGGCCTGCGAGACGAAGGTGAGCGAGCTCTTCGCGAGCGAGCCGCCGTAGGCGCCGAACATCTGGCGGTAGTGCACCGGCTGCGGCGTGGGGATCGATGCGTTCGGGTCGCCCATGGCGGCCAGCGCGATGCTGCCGCCCTTGAGGATGGTGAATGGCTTCACGCCGAAGAAGGCCGGCTTCCAGATCACGATGTCGGCCCACTTGCCGACTTCGAGCGAGCCCACCTCGTGCGCGATGCCGTGCGCGATGGCGGGGTTGATCGTGTACTTGGCGACGTAGCGCTTCGCGCGGAAGTTGTCGTTGCGCGCGCTGTCCTCGGGCAGCGTGCCGCGCTGCAGCTTCATCTTGTGCGCGGTCTGCCAGGTGCGGATGACCACCTCGCCGACGCGGCCCATGGCCTGGCTGTCGGAGCTGAACATGCTGATCGCGCCCAGGTCGTGCAGCACGTCTTCGGCCGCGATGGTCTCCTTGCGGATGCGCGACTCGGCGAAGGCCAGGTCTTCGGCGATGCCGGCGTCGAGGTGGTGGCACACCATGAGCATGTCGACGTGCTCGTCGAGCGTGTTCACGGTGTAGGGCATCGTCGGGTTGGTCGACGACGGCAGGAAGTTCTCTTCGCCCACCACGCGCAGGATGTCGGGCGCATGGCCGCCGCCCGCGCCTTCGGTGTGGAAGGCGCAGATGCCGCGCCCGCCCACGGCGGCGATGGTGTTCTCGACGAAGCCCGATTCGTTGAGCGTGTCGCTGTGGATGGCAACCTGCGTGTCGGTGGCGTCGGCCACGTCCATGCAGTTGCTGATGGCCGCGGGCGTGGTGCCCCAGTCTTCATGCAGCTTCAGGCCGATGACGCCGGCGTCGATCTGCTCGTGCAGCGCGTGCGGCAGGCTGGCGTTGCCCTTGCCGAGGAAGCCCAGGTTCATCGGGAAGGCGTCGGCCGCCTGCAGCATGCGCTCGATGTGCCAGGGTCCGGGCGTGGAGGTGGTGGCGAAGGTGCCGGTGGCGGGGCCGGTGCCGCCGCCGAGCATGGTGGTCACGCCGGAGGAGAGCGCCTCCTCGATCTGCTGCGGGCAGATGAAGTGGATGTGGCTGTCGATGCCGCCTGCGGTGACGATGTTGCCCTCGCAGCTGATGATCTCGGTACCCGGGCCGATGACGATGTCCACGCCCGGCTGCACGTCGGGGTTGCCGGCCTTGCCGATGGCGGCGATGCGGCCGTCCTTCAGGCCGATGTCGGCCTTCACGATGCCCCAGTGGTCGAGGATGAGGGCGTTGGTCAGCACCGTGTCGACCGCGCCTTGCGCCCTGGTGCGCTGCGATTGCGCCATGCCGTCGCGGATCGTCTTGCCGCCGCCGAACTTCACCTCTTCGCCGTAGCCGCCGGCGCGAAGGGTGTAGTCGGCCTCGACCTCGATGACGAGCTCGGTGTCTGCAAGACGAACGCGGTCGCCCACGGTGGGGCCGAAGATTTCTGCGTAGGCGCGTCTGCCGATGGTCGCCATCAGAGTTTTCCTTGGATGAGGCCGCGAAAGCCGTAGACGATGCGATCGCCCGAAAAGTCGACCAGCTCGACCGTGCGCTGCTGGCCCGGCTCGAAGCGCACCGCGGCGCCCGAGGCGATGTTCAGCCGCATGCCGCGCGCGGCCTCGCGGTCGAAGCCGAGCGCGCCGTTGGTCTCGGCGAAGTGATAGTGCGAGCCGACCTGGATCGGCCGGTCGGCGGTGTTCTGCACCACCAGCGTGAGGGTGCGGCGGCCGGGGTTGAGCGTGTGCTCGCCCTCGTCGGTGAAGAGTTCTCCGGGGATCATGCCGGCCGCCTCAGATGGCCTGCGCCAGCAGCGTTGCGCCCAGGCCGACGACCGCGGCGCCGGCCACGCGCGGCAGCCACGCGTTGGCATGGCGCAGCGCCCAGCCGATCGCGATGCCCGCAGCGTGCAGCAGCACCGTCGCGCAGACCATGCCGGCCAGCGTGAGGGCGGCGCCTTGCTCGCTCGCCAGCTCGTAGCCGTGCGCCACGCCGTGGAAGACGGCGAACACGCCCACCACCACCATCGCCGCCACGGCCGGCAGGTGCACGCGCGTGACCACCAGCAGGCCCAGCACCAGCAGCGAGGCCGCGATCATCGGCTCGACCGCCGGCAGCTGCACGCCCGCCAGGCCCGCCAGCGCGCCCGCGAGCAGCATTCCGGCGAAGGCCAGCGGCGCCCAGAGCAGGTCGGGCCAGGCACGGCGCGCGGCCAGCGCGCTCCAAAGGCCGACCGCGACCATCGCCGCGAGGTGGTCGGCGCCGGTCAGCGGGTGCATGAAGCCGGTGACGAAGCCGTGGTGCATGCCGCCGTCGACGCCGGTGTGGGCACTGGCCGCCAAAGGCAGCAGCAGGGAGGCGAGCAGGGCAAGGGTACGGGAGGCGTTGTGACGCATGAGGGCTCCTGTTGTTCTTCGAGTGGAATTCAGACGATGGGCTGATGGACGGTCACGAGCTTGGTGCCGTCCGGAAAAGTGGCTTCGACCTGGATGTCGGGAATCATCTCGGCGATGCCCTCCATCACGTCGGCGCGGGTCAGCACGCTGCGGCCGTCGCTCATGAGCTCGGCGACGCTCTTGCCGTCGCGCGCGCCTTCCATGACGGCGGCGGAGATCAGGGCGACCGCTTCGGGATAGTTGAGCTTGAGGCCGCGGGCCTTGCGGCGTTCGGCCAGGAGTGCCGCGGTGAAGATCAGCAGCTTGTCTTTTTCGCGCGGGGTCAGTTCCATGGGGTCGGGGTCGGGGTCGGGTGGCAGGAAGAGGCGGCCATTATGGGCAAGCCGGCTTCTTTGCAACAGTCGTGCCGTTGAACGTCCCAGGGGCCGCCGCGCACGGCCGCCCGAAGCGGCCGGCCCGCCCCCCCCGGTTGCGGGTTGGCGCAGCGACACGAAGTGCGCGCGGCCTGGGGGCGAGCAACAGTTCAGGCATGAAAGATGCACCGAAACGGTGTGAACCCTGAAGCCACGACCGCCACCCCCGACGACGCCCCCCAGCGCATCGTCAAGGTGCGGCGCGACTACAACAGCTGGGTGGCCAGCGAGACGCTGGAAGACTACGCCCTGCGCTACACGCCGCAGCGCTTCCGCAAGTGGTCCGAATGGCGGGTGGCCAACACGGCGTTCGGGGCGGCATCGTTCCTGATCCTGGAGGCGGTGGGCGCGACGCTGCTGGTGCAGTACGGCTTCGCCAACGCCTTCTGGGCGATCCTGGCGACGGGGCTCATCATCTTCCTGGCCGGTGTGCCGATCAGCGTGTACGCGGCGCGCTACGGCGTGGACATGGACCTGCTCACGCGCGGCGCCGGCTTCGGCTACATCGGCTCCACGCTCACCTCGCTGATCTACGCGAGCTTCACCTTCATCTTCTTCGCGCTCGAGGCGGCGGTGATGGCCTACGCGCTGGAACTGGCGCTGGGCATTCCGCCGGTCTGGGGCTACCTGGTGTGCGCGCTGGTGGTGATTCCGCTGGTCACGCACGGGGTGTCGGCCATCAGCCGGCTCCAGCTGTGGACCCAGCCGCTGTGGCTGCTGATGCTGGTGGTGCCCTTTGCCTATGTGCTCGTGCGCGATCCTGGTGCGTTTGCGGGCATCGTGCACTACAACGGCGTGCGCTCGGGCACGAAGGGCTTCGATCTGCACCTGTTTGGCGCGGCACTCACGGTCGGCATCGCGCTCATCACCCAGATGGGCGAGCAGGCCGACTACCTGCGCTTCATGCCCGCGCGCACGGCGGCCACGGCGCGCCGCTGGTGGGCCGGGGTGCTGGCCGGCGGGCCGGGCTGGGTGGTGCTGGGGGTGCTCAAGATGCTGGGCGGCGCGCTGCTGGCCTACCTCGCGATCACGCACATGGTGCCGGCCGACCGGGCGGTCGATCCGAACCAGATGTACCTGGCGGCCTACGAGTACGTGTTCCCGCACTACGGCTGGGCGGTGGCGGCCACGGCGCTGTTCGTGGTGATCTCGCAGCTCAAGATCAACGTGACCAACGCCTACGCCGGCTCGCTGGCCTGGAGCAACTTCTTCTCGCGCGTGGCGCACAGCCACCCGGGGCGGGTGGTGTGGGTGGTGTTCAACGCGCTCATCGCCTTCATGCTGATGGAGATGAACGTGTTCGAGGCGCTGGGCGACGTGCTGGGCCTGTTCGCCAACATCGCCATCGCCTGGATGATGGCCGTGGTGGCCGACCTGGTCATCAACAAGCCGCTGGGCCTGTCGCCGCCGGGCATCGAGTTCAAGCGCGCGCACCTGTGGGACATCAATCCGGTGGGCGTGGGCGCGATGGCGCTGGCCTCGGGGCTGTCGATCACCGCGCACCTGGGCGTTTTCGGTCCGCTGGCGCAGGCCTTCTCGGCGCTGATCGCGCTGGGCACGGCGCTGGCGGCCTCGCCGCTGCTGGCCTGGGCCACCGGCGGCAAGTACTACCTGGCGCGCGGCGTGCCTTCTTCCGGTGCCGGCGCGGTGCGCTGGGCCAGGGTCGAGCACGAGGGCAGCTACCAGCGGCTGAAGGTGCAGCACTGCGTGATCTGCGAGCGCGAGTACGAGGGGCCCGACATGGCCCATTGCCCCGCCTACCAGGGCCCGATCTGCTCGCTGTGCTGCACGCTGGATGCGCGCTGCGGCGACCTGTGCAAGCCGCACGCGAGCCTGTCGTCCCAGTGGTCGGCGGTGCTGCGCTGGCTGCTGCCGCGGCGCAGCTGGCGCTACCTCGACACCGGGCTGGGACACTTCCTGCTGCTGATGCTGGTGATCGTGCCGCTGCTGGCGGTGGTGTTCGGCGTGCTCTACCAGCAGGAGCTGCGCGCCTTCGCCGAAGGCGCGCTGGAGCTTGCGACCGAGCCCGACGCGGCGGCCGCGCTCGCGGGCGTGCAGAAGCTTTCGCTGCGCTCGGGCTTCCTCAAGGCGTACATGGCGCTGCTGGTCATCGCGGGCATCGTCGCGTGGTGGCTGGTGCTCGCGCACCAGAGCCGCAAGGTGGCGCAGGAGGAGTCGAACCGGCAGACCCACCTGCTGGTGCGAGAGATCGAGCTGCACCGCGAGACCGACCGCGCACTGCAGGCCGCCAAGCAGTCGGCCGACGAGGCGCGCGAGATCGCGGAGCAGGCCAAGCTCGCGGCCGAGCTCGCCAAGCAGGCCGCCGACCAGGCCAACCAGGCCAAGAGCCGCTACATCAGCGCCATCAGCCACGAGCTGCGCACGCCGCTCAACAGCATCCTGGGCTACGCGCAGCTCATGGGCGAAGACCATTCCGTGCCGCCGCACCGGCAGCAGGCGGTGGCCGTCATCAAGCGCGGCGGGGAGCACCTGCTGTCGCTCATCGAGGGCACGCTGGCCATCGCGCACATCGAGGCGGGAAAGCTCACGCTGCATGCGCGGCCGATGCGCTTTGCCGACACGCTGCGCGAGCTGGCCGACATGTTCGAGCTGCAGGCGGCCGAGAAGGGCCTGCAGTTCCGCTTCGAGGCCGCGGGGCAGCTGCCCGAGGTGGTGCGCGCCGACGAGAAGCGCGTCTGCCAGATCCTCATCAACCTGCTGGGCAACGCGATCAAGTTCACGGCGGCGGGGCAGGTCACGCTGCGGCTGGCCTACGCGCGCGAGTTCGCCTCCATCGAGATCGAGGACACGGGCCCCGGCATGCCGGCAGAGGACATCGAGCGCATCTTCGAGCCCTTCGCGCGCGGCAACGCCACGGGCATGGCCGCCGCGCCGGGGGCGGGGCTGGGCCTGACCATCGCGAAGATGCTCACCGACCTGATGGGCGGCGAGATGAAGGTGAGCAGCACGCCGGGCGTGGGTTCGCTCTTCTGCGTGCGCCTGTTCCTGCCGCGCGTGCACGACACCGTGGCCGGTGCCGGGCGCGCGCTGCCCGTCGCCCGCGCGCGGCGCGGCTACGAGGGCCCGCGGCGGCGTCTGCTGGTGGTCGACAACGAGGAGGCAGACCGCGACCTGCTCGGCCACCTGCTCGCACCGCTGGGCTTCGAGCTGCGAAGCGCCGCCAGCGGCCACGACGCGCTCGACCTCGTCGCCGCCGGCTACCGGCCCGATGCGATGTTCGTCGACCTCGCGATGCCCGGCATCGACGGCTGGGAGACCATCCGCCGCGCGCGCAAGCTGGGCCTGACCGAGGCTGCCGTGGCCATCGTCTCGGCCAACGCCTTCGACAAGGGGCTGGACAACGACGTGGGCATCGCGCCCGAGGACTTCTTCGTCAAGCCGGTGCGCCACACCGAGCTGCTCGACTGGCTCGAGCGCAGGCTCGGCCTGCGCTGGACCGAGACCGCCGCGAAGCCCGCTGCCGTGGCCGAGCCGCGTGCGATGCTGGCGCCCTCGCTGGCCCGGCTGCGCGCGCTGGAGGAGGCGGTGGGCCTGGGCTACTTCCGGGGCATCATGAACCAGCTCGACGACATCGACGCCGCGCAGCCCGAGTGCGCGGCATGGACCGAAGCGCAGCGCGTGCTGGCCCGCCAGTTCCAGTTCGAAGCCATGAGCCGCGCGCTGGCCGAGGCCGTCGAGAGCGCAGCATGACCACGAAGCCATTTGCAGCCATGGAAACCTCATCGCTCGCCAGGACCCTGCGCGAACAGCAGGGCGCCAACAGCGACCTCGTGCTCATCGTCGACGACGTGCCCGACAACCTCGCGGTGCTGCACGACGCGCTCGACGAGTCGGGCTACACCGTGCTCATCGCCACCAACGGCGAGCAGGCGCTGCAGCGCGCGGTGCAGGCCAAGCCCGACATCGTGCTGCTCGACGCGATGATGCCGGGCATCGACGGCTTCGAGGTCGCGCGGCGGCTCAAGGCCGATGCCGCGACGGCGCACATCCCGATCGTGTTCATGACGGGGCTCACCGAGACCGAGCACCTGGTGGCCGCGCTGGAGGCCGGCGGCGTCGACTACGTCACCAAGCCCATCAAGCCGAAGGAGGTGCTCGCGCGCATGAACGTGCACCTGCAGGGCGCGCGCCGCGCGCGGCAGGACGCGCGGCAGGCCGGCCAGGCGCGCAATGCGCTCGACGCCTTCGGCTACGCGAGCATCACGGTGCGACTGCCCGAAGGGAAGCTGATCTGGCAGACGGCGCTCGCGCGCGACCTGCTGCAGCGCTACTGCGAGACCCGCGCGCCCGAGACGCCGCCGGCGGTGCTCGAATGGCTGCGCAGCCACACGCCCGATGCGCGCGAGCGCGGCATCGAGCCGCCGCCGCTGTCCATCGTGCAGGGCGCCGGCAGCCTCACGCTGCGGCTGCACCAGCAGACCGGCGGCGACGATGACGGCGACGAGTGGATGATCATCATGCGCGAGGTGTCCGACACCGCGGTGATCGAGGCCATGAGCCTGAGCCTGAAGCTCACCGCGCGCGAGGCCGAGGTGCTGTACTGGGTGGTCAAGGGCAAGACCAACAAGGACATCGGCGAGATCCTCGGCAGCAGCCCGGCCACGGCCAAGAAGCACCTGGAGCGGGTGTACGTGAAGCTGGGCGTGGAGACGCGCACGGCGGCGGCGGGCGTGGCCATCAAGCGCATCCGCGAGCTGCAGCCGCAGTTCGAGATCTGAAGGGTACCCATCGCGCGGCGCCGCGTCACGGCGCCTACTTCCCGCGTCCCTAGAATGGTTCGAGGCCCCGGGGACGCGAGCGATGAAGAACACCAGGCACAGCACAACAAGGACCCGACCGCCGTCGCGCGGCCGGATGCTGGCGGCTTCCTGCTTGAAGGCGGGAATGTTCGCAGGACTGCTCGCGGGGCCGGTCGCCCACGCGGCGGGCCATTTCGACGTGGACGACGCCAGCACCCTCGACCCCGGCCAGTGCCAGTACGAGACCTGGTGGGGCCGCACTGGCGTCGAGCCCGTCACGGGCTTCCACTTCGGGCCGGCCTGCCGCGTGGGGCCCTTCGAGCTGGGCCTGAACCTCGACCGCAGCTCGGTGGGCGGCGTCCATTCGGTCACCGGCGGCCCGCAGCTCAAGTGGAACTTCTACGGCCAGGCGGCCGACGCGCCCTTCAGCGCTGCGGTGTCGATGGGCGCGGTGTTCGACTTCAAGCGCGGCGGCCGCGCGGGCGGGCAGTTCGTCGTTCCCGTCACCTGGCGGCCGCTCGGCAGCCTGCAGGTCCACGCGAACGTCGGCGCCGACTGGGCGACCGGGACCGGCGTGCGCACGCCGCGCGGCGGCGTCGGCGTGGAGTGGGCGTTGAACGACACGGTGTCGCTCATCGCCGAGCGCAACCGCGCATCGAACGTCTGGACCTCGCGCGTGGGCGGGCGCTTCAGCACCACGCCGCTGATCAGCGTCGATGTGAGCGCATCGCGCACCGGCCCGCAGGGCGTGCGCGGCTTCGTGATCGGGCTGAACCACGAGTTCAGCTGGAAGTGAATGTCGATTCACCCTAGCGCAGGTGGCGCTGGATGCGCTTCTCGTCCTCGGCCAGCTGCTGGCGCATGAGCGAGATGAAGTCGCGCGCGGTGGCCGAAAGAACCTTGCCCGCGGGCAACGCGAGAAGGCAGGTGAAGTACACGTCGACCGAGAACCGCCGCGCCACCAGACCGCGCTCCACGTAGTCGAGCGCGGTGATCGGGTTGACCAGGCCCACGCCCAGGCCGCGCAGCGCCATCTCGCACACGCTGGCCGCGTAGGGCGTCTGCACCAGCACGCGCAGCGCCACGCCATGGGGCGCGAGCGCGGCCTCGAGCCGCTGGTGCGAGGGGTCTTCGGGGTTCAGAGAGATGAAGGGCGCCTCGGCAAGCTGCTCGGGCTTGATCGTCTTGAAGCGCGCCAGCGCGTGGCCCTGCGGCATCACCACCACGCCGGGAAAGCGCGAGAAGGTGGAATGGTCGATGCCCTCGAGGGATAGCTCGTCGGCCATCAGCCCGAAGTCGGAGATGCCCATGGCCACGCGGTCGCGCACGTCCTTGGAGCTCAGCACCTGCAGCGACACCTGCGGCCAGGGGCTCGCGCCGCGGTGGGCCTTCAGCCGTGCCAGCGCGCGCGGCATGAAACCCAGGCCGTAGGCCGGAAAGCAGCTGAGCTCGAGCTGGCTCACGCCGAAGTCGCGCAGGCTGCGCATCCGGTGCTCGATGGCGTCCATGCCGATGAAGACCCGTTCCACCTCCACCCACAGTGCGCGGGCCTCGGGCGTCGGCACCAGTCGCCCGCCGGTGCGCTGGAACAGCAGCATGCCGGCCTGAGCCTCCAGCCGCTTGAGCGACTGGCTGATGGCGGGCTGCGTCACGTGCAGCAGGGCCGCGGCCTTGCGGGTGGAGCTGCTGCGCATGAGCGCCCGGAACGTTTCGATTTCGCCGAATCGCATCGATAAGTTTTGTTATCGGTTGAGTATCTGGGGCTGCATAATTTTATTTCCGATTGAATAAGATTTAGTCACAACTTCATCAGACGCTGACCCCCGTGACGACATCGCCCGTTCTGGACTTCAAGTTCGCCGCTCTCCCGCAGGATCCGCCCGGCCATTCCGCAGCGCTGGGCCACCCCCTCGGGCTGGTTCGCGACCGCACCCCCAAGCCCGTGCGCAATCCGAACCTGCGCGGCCTGCAGTGCCTGCGCTGCGATGCGCTCTACCCGGTCACGCTGACGCACGACGGCTGCCCGGCATGCAGGCGCGAAGGCATCCACGTGGCCCTGCGCGCCAGCTACCTGCCCGACAGCGCCGAGCTGATGCCCATGCCCTACACCTCCAGCTTCGCGCTGGGCGAAGGGCAGACGCCGCTGCAGGACATGCCCGAGCTGGCCAGCCAGTTCGGCGTGGCGCGACTGGCCATCAAGGACGAGTCGTGCAACCCCACCGGCTCGCACAAGGACCGCATGACCGCGGTGGGCGTGGCGCAGGCGCTCGACTTCGACGCCCACACGCTCGTGCTGGCCTCCTCGGGCAACGCGGCCGTCTCCGCCGCGCACTACGCCTGGGCGGCCGGGCTGGGCTGCGAGGTCGCGACCTACGAGGGCATGCCGGCCACCTACGCGCGGCAGCTCGACGCGCTGGGCGCGCGTCGCTACGTGTTCTCCGACAACGCCGGCCGCTGGGCCTTCGTGCGCGAGCGCTCGCAGCACCCCGGCTATTTCGCGCTCACCAACTACCGCCTGCCCGCGCTGGGCAGCGCCCCGCTGGCGATCGAGGGCTACAAGCCGATCGCGCTGGAGTGCGTGAACGAGGGCGGCCTGCCCGACCACGTCGTGATCCCGACCGCGCGCGGCGACCTCGCCTGGGGCATCTACGCAGGCTTTCGCGACCTGCTGGCGGCCGGGCGCATCGCGCGCCTGCCGAAGCTCTGGCTGGTGGAGCCGTTCCCGCGCCTGGCGCGCGTGTTCGCGGGCGGCGCCATCAACGGCAGCTACCCGGGCCACACGGCGCAGTTCTCCACCGCGGGTGCCACCGTCACCTACCTGCAGTGGCAGGCGGCCACGGCCACCGGCGGCGGCGCCGTGGTGGTGAACGACGATGAGGCCCGCGCCGCACGGCGCGTGCTCACGGCAGCCGGCGTGAGCGCCGAGCTGTGCGCCGCAGGCGGCCTCGCCGCATTGCGCCAACTGCGGGAAAGCAACTCCATCGCTGCGGACGCGCACGTGGTGCTGATGCTGACGGCCAATGCGACCGGCGACCCGAGCTGGCCCGATCGCGCGTAAACCCTTCCAGGAACTGAACATGCCGACGATGAATCGCCGGGCCTTCGCGGCCTCCGGCTCTGCAGCCCTGCTCGCTTCTTTTCTCAGCCCGGCTTGGGCGGCCTATCCCGACAGGCCGGTGAAGCTCGTCGTGCCGTGGGCGGCCGGCGGCAGCACCGACGCGATCGCCCGCGCCATGGCGCAGCGCATGAGCCAGACCGTCGGCAGCCCGGTGATCGTGGACAACCGGCCCGGCGCCGCCGGCATGATCGGCACCGACGCGGTGGCCAAGGCCGCGCCCGACGGCTACACGCTTGCCATCGTCGAGCTGCCGCACGCCATCGCGCCGGCGGTGACGGCGAAGCTGCCCTACGACCTGCTGCGCGACTTCACGCCGGTGACCATGATCGGCACCTCGCCGCTGGTGTTCTTCTCGGGCATGGACGAGGGCAGCAAGGACTTCAAGACCTTCCTGAAGACAGCGGCTGCGGCCGCGGCGAAGGGCGCGCCGCCGGCCATCGCGCACAGCGGCGCCGGCACCGTGAGCCATCTGGCGGCCGAGCTGCTGGCGAGCCGCACGAAGATCAGGTTCAACATGGTTCCGTACCGCGGCTCGGCGCCCGCGCTCACCGACGTGGCGGCCGGCACGGTGGCAGGCCACTTCGCGACCCTGGCGAGCGGCTCGAGCCTGCTGGGAGGCAACCGCATCCGCCCGCTGCTGGTGACGAGCACGCAGCGCGTGAACCTGCCGGGCCTGCAGAACGTGCCGGCCCTCGCGGAGAGCGGACTCAGGGGCCTGGAGATCGACCAGTGGTGGGCCCTGGTGGCGCCGGCCACCACGCCGCTGGACGTGATCGAGAAGCTTCGCCGCGAGGCCGTCGCTGCGCTGGAGCATCCCTCGGTGAAGGAGCGGCTGTCGGTGCTCGGCGTGCAGATGAAGGGATCGACGCCGACCGAGCTGCGCGCCTTCCTGCGCTCGGAGGCCGAGCGCTGGCAGAAGGCCGCGCAGGAGATCGGGCTGCAGCCGCAGTAGGAGGTCGGCTGCCGGGCTACTTCGCGTCGCTGTAGACGGTGGCGCGCGACACGCCCATGTGCGCTGCCGCGATCTCTGCGCCGCGGCGCACTTCCAGCATTCCCGCCTTCTTCAGCTCCTGCACCAGCTGCTTGCGGTCGGCGGGCTTCAGCGAGCGCGGCGTGGTCGCGCGTGTGGCCGCGAACTCGTCGATGCGCGCGTGGATGCGGTCGGAGTGGCTGCCGCCCCCGGCTTCCAGGTGCTCGTGCACTTCCTGGTCGTCGATGCGCATGAACTGCGAGATCGCGCCCTGGAAGCTCTGGAACAGCGTCAGGTCGACGTTCAGGCACAGCGCGGCCACGTACTCGCCGCTCTCGTCCTTGATGCCGATGGAAGTGCTCTTGACCTTGCGCCCGTCGGGAAAGGTGTTGGCGTAGTTCGCGATCACCGCCGGGAACTCGGGGTCGCGGATACGCGCGAGGCCCAGCTCGGTGACCGAATCGCCGACCTCGCGGCCGCTCAGGCCGTTCTCGATCGCGTGGATCGCGTTCTTCGGATTGCTCAGGTCGTGCACCACCACCTCGCAGAAGGGCGCGAAGGTCTGGCCCAGGCCCTCGGCGATGTTGCTGAGCATGTCGAGCATCTGCTTGTTCGGCTTCTTCTTCATACCGGGGAATGTATCGGGTACGTATCCAGCTCTGGACGAACAATCTGATTTGTACAAAAAGTACAGAAATGGATGTATTATCCAATTCTGTTCGCTTTGATGATCCAGGAGCCACGAATGACAGAACGCGCACGCTACGTCGACCCTCGCACCGGCAGGCACCATGAGCTGTCGGAGCGCCGTTGGCGTTCGGACGACGGCAACCCGATGCTGGTCACGCCGCTGCCTGGCATCGGGCGAGACGACATCGATTCGCGCACGCGTTCGCTGTGGCGCTATCGTGCGGCGCTGCCGGTGGCCATCGACCGTCCCGCGAGCATGGGCGAGGGCTGTACGCCGCTGGTGCAGAAGCGCTGGGGCGGCTTCGAGCCGTACTTCAAGCTCGAGTGGTTCAACCCGACCTGCAGCTTCAAGGACCGCGGCGCGGCGGTGATGATGTCCTTCCTGCGCCAGATCGGCGTCGACGCGGTGCTGGAGGACAGCTCGGGCAACGGTGGCGCGGCCATCGCGGCCGCGGGGGCGGCGGCCGGCATGCGGGTGAAGGTGCTTGCGCCGAGCTACACGCCCGCGCCGAAGGTGGCACAGATCCGCGCCTTCGGCGCCGAGGTGCAGCTGGTGCCCGGGCCGCGCGAGGAGTCCGAGTACGAGGCGGTGCGGCAGTCGGAGTCGATCTTCTACGCGAGCCACAACTGGCATCCGTTCTTCCTGGAGGGCACGAAGACGCTGGCATACGAGCTCTGGGAAGACCTGGGCTTCGAGGCGCCGGACAACGTCGTGATCCCGACCGGCGCGGGCAGCAACGTGCTCGGCTGCTGGATCGGCTTCAAGGAGCTGCTGGCGGCGGGGCAGATCGCGAAGCTGCCGCGCATCTTCGTCGCCCAGCCGCTGAACTGCTCGCCGATCGACGCAAGCTTCACCGCGGGCGTCGACACCCTGGTGGAGCGCGCCGTGCAGCCGACGATCGCCGAAGGCACGGCGATCAAGCGGCCCGTGCGGCTGCCGGAAATCATGCAGGCCCTGCACGAGACCAACGGCAGGACCGGCGCGCTGACCGAGGAGCAGATCGCGGCGGCGGTGCGCCGGCTCGCAGCCTGCGGCCTCTATGCCGAGCCCACTTCCGCATCCGCCGCGGCGGCCATCGACGTGCTGGCGCAGCGCGGCGACATCGAAGGCACGGAGACGACGGTGGCGCTGCTGACGGGCACCGGGCTCAAGTCGACGCAGTTCATGACCGGGCTCTTCGCGGACGCTGCAGCCGGGTAGGGTTGCTTAAAAAAAATGGCCCCCACGCCACTCGGCATGGGGGCCATCCTCTTGCTTGCCGATTCGTTGCCGGCTCGCTCCCTGATTGGCTCTATTTCCTCCGAGCCCTCATTTCCATTTCCAGCCCACGCCGGCGTTCAAACCCCATTCCTTTCCGGTGGTCGAAATGCCCGCGCCCCAGGACGTCCTTCCGTCGCCGGCCAGCGCCTTGAAGGTGAGCGCCACGGCGCTGTAGCCCTTGTAGCTGCCCACCCCGACGCCCACCGTCTTCTCGCCCGGGGCGAGCGTGGGCAGGTAGGTGCCCGACATGGCCATGGCCATTGCCGTGCCCGTGTAGGCGATGCGCGCGACGTCGGCGACCTGGCTGCGCAGTTGGTTGAGCTGGTTCACGTTGACCGCGTCGGTGGGAAGCACGCCCGGCGCCACATTGGAGATGCGCGTGCCGCCCGGTGCCTGACCGTTGCCCAGCACGAGCTGGCTGTGGTCGACCGAGCCATCGGGGTTGGTCGCGTACTGCGCGCTGCTGGCCCGTGAGGCGGCTTCGGATGCCTTGAGCTGTGCCACGTTCGCCGCATCGCTGTCCGCCGTGCCGGCAGCCACGCCGGTGATCTGGCGGAGCCGGCCGCCGGACGCGTCGCCGACCGAGACCGCCGCCTGCGTGCTGGTAGTCGCCTTCACGGCAGCCTGATGCTGCGCCGATGCATTGCGAGACACGTATCCGGCCACGCCGGCACCGGTGGCGGCCACCGAGCCGGCGCCCAGCGCCACGCCCTCGCTCTGCTGCACCACCGCGCCGAAGCCGATGGCAGTGCCCCTGGCGATCCGCGGCGCCTGGCTCAGCGAGGTTCCACCGGCATCGGCACCATCGCCCAGAGCGGTGCCGCCGCCCCCTGCGCGCGAATCCGCGCCGATGGCCTGCGAGCCCGCGGCCAGCGCGCCGGTGCCGATGGCGATCGCGTTCGCGCCCGTCGCGAGGGCGTGGGAGCCCACGGCCACTGCGCTGTTGGCTGCTGCCTTGGCACCCGTGCCGGCCGCGAGGGAGTTGGAACCGCTGGCTTCCGACTGCGGGCCGATCGCCACGGAACTGTCGCCGCTGGCCATCGAGTCGCCCGCCGTCGACCTGGTGTGGAAGTACCTGGTGCCCGTGTTGTAGATGGTGCTGACCGAGGTGCTCAGGCTGCGCAGGTTGCCGTTGGTGGTGGACAGGCCGGTGGAGAGGCTTCCGATGCCGGCCGCAGTGGACGTCGACAGGCTTGCGAGAGCGCCGTTGGTCGTGTTCAGGCCGGTCGAGAGGCTGCCGATGCTGCCTGCCGTGGATGTGGACAGGCTCGCGATGGTCCCGTTGGTCGTGTCCAGGCTGGTCGACAGCGAAGCGGTGGCGGTCGAGAGCTGGCTGACGTTGACCGCGTCGGTCGGGGCGCCGCCGGCGGCGACATTGGTGACCCTGCGCTCGCTGCCGCTGCTGCCTACCGACAGCTCGCCGGCCGGCGTCGCGGCTGCGACCGCGGTTCCTGCGGCTGGCGCGTAGGTGGGTGATCCCTGCAGGCTCGCCAGCGAGTTGGAGGTGGTGCTGCCGGCGCCGATGGCGGCGGAGTTGTCGTACTTCGCGGAGGCGCCGCTGCCCAGGGCCAAGGCACCTTGGCCGTTTGCAGTGGACGCCGCGCCGATCGCTGCCGAGTTCAGCCCCTGCGCCTGCGCGTCGTAGCCGAAGGCGGCGCTCCCGGTTCCCGAGGCGTTGCTCGAGAGCCCGGTCGCGGTGGCCCATTTGCCCGCGGTGCCGGAGAAGCCGATGGCGGTGGACCCGTCTCCCGTGCCCTGCGAATAGCTGCCATACACCGTCACGCCTTCGAGGTTGTTGCCGCTCGAGTTGCAGCCGGTGATGTTGGACCAGGGACCGGTCCCGTCGACCGGCATGCTGTTCGTGCCGGTGACGGTCACGCGCCCGATGGTCGCGGTGCCCGTGCTGTTGCAATTGGCAGGGGCATAGGTCGAGGCGTTGGCTGCGAGCGGCGAGAGCTGCAGCCCGCTGGCGAGAACTGCCGCGGTGACGGCTGACAGCCTGAAGCCCATGCGGCCGGCGCGTGTGTTTCTGTAGGAATTGCTCATGGCTTTTTCTTTGAATTGATCTTCCAAAAAGGAAATTCGGACTCGATGCGCGTGACGAGACGGCCTGATTCCAGTGCCGGAATCGGGCGTAATTCGGTTTGCGGGTGAAAGATGGATTTCCCGGCTTCGGGAAATCGGCCTCGCCGACGGCTGCTTGGCGGCGCCGTTCAGCGGGCAAGTGGCGAGGCGTGAGCTAGCTGCAGGGCTCGAGTGAAATCATTCCAACCTCTCTGTGTTTATTCGGCGATGAAAGTCACGGAGAGGTGCGTTGCCAAGCTCCGTCAAGACTTCGAGGCTGCGGAATGTATCGGGTGGAAATCGGCTCGGACAATGACCATTAATGTCAATTAATGGCATTCTTCCGCGCTTGAAGTATTTCCAGATTGCGGCCTTCTTTTTTTGAGCGAGAAGAAGTCCGCGATTTCGATTTTTCTCTTCAGAAGAATCTCGCTGTCAAAACAGTCGTGCAGCGCATTGATGACAAAAAATGCCAGGAGGGAGTCAGCGCACAGGGGCTGAAATGTTCTTGTGTCTGCAACAAAAATCACGCTTTTCAGACGCGCTGCAGACGGGGCGCGGCATTGCGCGCGCCCTTTGGACAGCTTCACCAGGGCCAGGCGATGCGCGTGCCTGTCTGGGTCTCGGCGGCGCGCGCATGAAGAAGGCGCGCGACGGTCAGGTCCTGCAGCGCGAGGCCCGTCATGTCGAAGACGGTGATGTCTTGCGGCGCCCGCTCGAAGGCAGCCTTGCCGCTGAGCAGGTCGCCCAGCTCCACGCATTCGGTGCCGGGCGCCCACTGCGTCTCGCCGATCTGCCGGGCCTGCATGCGGTCGTCGACGAACAGGCGTGCGCGTTCCAGCAGGCCTTCCGGCAGCTCCCGCTTGCCGCGGGTGTCGGCGCCGACACAGTTCAGGTGCGTGCCGGGCCGTACGGCATCGAGCTCGAACAGGGCTCCTGCGCCCGGCGTGGCCGTGATCACGATGTCGCTTTCCGCCACGGCCGCGTTGCGGTCGTGCGCCGGCGCGATGCTGCAGCGGCCGGCGAAGCGGGCTTCGAAGGCGGCGTTGCGCCCGCCGTTCGTACCCACATAGAGAACCTCGCGCAGCGAGGGGATCAGCCGCAGCGCGAATTCGAGCTGGATGTGCGCCTGCACGCCGGTGCCGAAGATGCAGAGCCGCGCACTGTCGGCCCGCGCGAGACGCTGCAGGCCGAGGCCGCCGGCTGCGCCCGTGCGAACGGTCGTCACCGTGTTGCCGTCGATGACGCAAAGCGGCCGGCCTGTCGCCGGGTCGATCAGCATGATCGTCGCCTGATGGGGTTCGCCGCCGCGCTGCCGATTGGCCGGCCAGAAGCCCGCCGCCTTGAATCCGAGCAGCCCCTGGGCCTGCACGTCGCCGGACTTGATGCCGAACACGCCGCCGGTGCCCAGCGCCTCGCGCACCACCGGGAACACGCGGCCCTCGCGGTCGCTGTGCAGCATGAAGGCCTCGCGCACGGCACCGAGCACGTCGTCGTGGGAGAGGAGGGCGTCGACCTGGTTCTTGTCGAGCAGCAGGAGCCGGGCGTCGGCGGGCGCGATGGAGGATGTCATCTGGAAATATTATCTATCTCCAGACAAAAAATCAAAAACCAGCGAGAGGCGATCCGGTCAGCGCCCCGTGTGCACCTTGATCCGGATCGTCGCCACGTCCCAGCCCCGGTTTCTCAGGCGGGTCACGAGCATCGGCGAGAGCTGGCGCAGCTTGGCCGCGGCGGCGCTGCCCTTGACCAGCAGGCACCAGACGTCGCCCTCGGCCGGCCCGGCCTGCACGGCCGGGCGCATGGCCGGCGGGATCAGGCCTTCCACGGCCTTCAGCCGTTCGGCAGTGTCGCGCGCACGTGCCATCAGGCTGCCCAGCGTGGGGGCGCCTTCCGCAGCTTCCTGCAGTGAAATGGCGGGGGGAAGTCGGCGATACATCGGTAATCCAGGGGTTAGAAACAAGACAGCTAAAATGCCCGGTTTGCCGGTGCTTGCGCCGGGAAAAGGCTGCTTGCTTTCATGGAAAGCGCGCCCAACTGCTTTCACTATATCTTAGGGAATCCGGTCGAAGTGCCTGCCGTACCTCATCAGGCGCCCGCCCATCTCCACCCATGGCAACCAACTTCCTGACCCAGATTTTCGGCAGTCGCAACGACCGGCTGCTCAAGCAGTATCGCAAGACGGTGGAACGCATCAATGCGCTCGAACCCGCGTTCGAGAAGCTCAGCGACGACGCACTGCGCGCCAAGACCCAGGAGTTCAAGGACCGCATCGCCAAGGGCGAGACCCTCGACGCCCTGCTGCCCGAAGCCTTCGCCACGGTGCGCGAGGGCTCCAAGCGCGTCATGAAGATGCGCCACTTCGACGTCCAGCTGCTCGGCGGCATGGCGCTGCACAACGGCAAGATCTCCGAAATGCGCACCGGCGAAGGCAAGACGCTGACCGCCACCCTGCCGGTTTACCTGAATGCGCTGTCCGGCAAGGGCGTGCACGTGGTCACGGTGAACGACTACCTCGCCAACCGCGACGCGACCTGGATGGGCCGCCTCTACAACTTCCTCGGCCTGACGGTGGGCATCAACCTGCCGCAGATGCCGCGCGAGGAGAAGCAGGCCGCCTACCGCAGCGACATCACCTACGGCACGAACAACGAGTACGGCTTCGACTACCTGCGCGACAACATGGTCTACGAGCCGGGCGACCGGGTCCAGCGCGGGCTGAACTACGCGATCGTCGACGAGGTGGACTCGATCCTGATCGACGAGGCACGCACGCCGCTGATCATCAGCGGCCAGGCCGAAGACCACACCGATCTCTACCTCGCCATCAACAAGGTGGTGCCGCTGCTCAAGAAGCAGGAAGGCGAAGCCGATCCGCGCACCGGCGAGGGCGTCACGGTGCCCGGCGACTTCACGGTCGACGAGAAGACGCACCAGGTGTTCCTGACCGAGGACGGCCACGAGAACGCCGAGCGCCTGCTGAGCGAATTCAAGCTGCTGCCCGAAGGCGCGTCGCTCTACGACCCGGCCAACATCACGCTGATGCACCACCTGAACGCGGCGCTGCGCGCCCGTCACCTCTACCACCGCGACCAGCACTACGTGGTGCAGCAGGGCGAGGTGGTGATCGTCGACGAGTTCACCGGCCGCCTCATGAGCGGCCGCCGCTGGAGCGACGGCCTGCACCAGGCCGTGGAAGCCAAGGAAGGCGTGGAGATCCAGGCCGAGAACCAGACGCTGGCGTCCATCACCTTCCAGAACTACTTCCGCCTGTATTCCAAGCTCGCCGGCATGACCGGCACGGCCGACACCGAGGCCTACGAGTTCCAGGAGATCTACGGCCTCGAGACCGTCATCATCCCGCCGAACCGCACGAGCAAGCGCGAGGACCAGCTCGACCGCGTCTACAAGACCACGCGGGAGAAGTACGAGGCGGCGATCCAGGACATCCGCGAGTGCTACGAGCGCGGCCAGCCTGTGCTGGTGGGCACTTCGTCCATCGAGAACTCCGAGATCATCGACGGCCTGCTCACCCAGGCGGGGCTGCCGCACCAGGTGCTCAACGCCAAGCAGCATGCGCGCGAGGCCGACATCGTGGCGCAGGCCGGCCGCACGAAGATGATCACCATCGCGACCAACATGGCCGGCCGCGGTACCGACATCGTGCTGGGCGGCAACATCGAGAAGATGATCGAGGCCATCGAGAACGACGAAGGCCGCGACGAGGCGGCCAAGCAGGCCGACATCGCCCACATCCGCGCAGAGTGGACCAAGGACCACGAGTTCGTGAAGTCGCTCGGCGGCCTGCGCATCATCGCCACCGAACGCCACGAGTCGCGCCGCATCGACAACCAGCTGCGCGGCCGTTCGGGCCGCCAGGGCGACCCCGGCTCCTCGCGCTTCTACCTGAGCCTGGACGATCCGCTGATGCGCATCTTCGCGGGCGACCGCGTGAAGGCGATCATGGACCGCCTGAAGATGCCCGACGGCGAAGCGATCGAGGCCGGCATCGTCACGCGCAGCATCGAGAGCGCGCAGCGCAAGGTCGAGGCGCGCAACTTCGACATCCGCAAGCAGCTGCTCGAGTACGACGACGTGTCGAACGACCAGCGCAAGGTGATCTACCAGCAGCGCAACGACATCCTCGACGCGGGCGACCTCACGGCGCAGATCGCCGCGCTGCGCGAAGGCTGCTTCACCGACCTCGTGCGCCAGTACGTGCCGGCCGAGTCGGTCGAGGAGCAGTGGGACCTCGAAGGCCTGGAGAAGACGCTCTTCAACGAGTGGGGCATCGACATGCCGCTCAAGAAGGAGGTCGAGGCCTCCGAGGCCGTCTCCGACGAGGACATCGTCGAGAAGGTGCTCAAGGCCGCCAACGAGACCTTCGACGCCAAGGTCGCGCTGATCGGCCAGGAGAACTTCACCCAGTTCGAGCGCATGGTGCTGCTGCAGAGCATCGACACCCACTGGCGCGAACACCTGGCATCGCTCGACTACCTGCGCCAGGGCATCCACCTGCGCGGCTACGCGCAGAAGCAACCCAAGCAGGAATACAAGCGCGAGGCCTTCGAACTCTTCGGCCAGCTGCTCGATTCGGTCAAGAACGAAGTCACGCGCCAGCTCATGACGGTGCGCGTGCAGTCGAGCGAGCAGCTCGAGGAGGCTGCCGAAGCGCTGGAGAGCCGCGGCGAGAACGTCTCGAACATCACCTATTCGGCGCCGACCGAGACGGGCGAGGTCGAAGTCCGCGTCGACGAGGAGAGCCAGCGCCGCGCCGCCGCCACCGGGCTTGCCGCGGGTGCCGCTGCCTTCGCCCGCGTCGGCCGCAACGACCCCTGCCCCTGCGGCAGCGGCAAGAAGTACAAGCAGTGCCACGGCAAGCTCACCTGAAGTAGGGATACTCCCGCAGGCGCGCCGCACTCAGTGTGGCCGCCGGCCCCTCGCGGGGGGCGATGCCGGCGGACCGGCAAGGCCGGCTCCGCGGTATCCCGGGCGACGAAGAGTGCGTCGTGTCGGTGCCGATGAAAGATTGATACGCCAGAAGGAATAAGTGCCATGCCCGTGAACCTGTCCGCTCCCGATCCTGCCGCCCTGTTCGCGGTGCCCGGCGTCCGCATCGGCGTGGCCGAAGCCGGCGTGCGCAAGGCCAATCGCAAGGACCTGACGGTCGTGCTGATCGACGAGGGCTCGGCCGTCGGCGGCGTGTTCACGCAGAACCGCTTCTGCGCCGCGCCCGTGCAGGTCTGCCGCGACCACCTGGCCGCGAACCACGGCATCCGCGCGATGGTCATCAACACCGGCAACGCCAATGCAGGCACCGGTGAAGACGGACTGATGCGCACCCGCTCCACCTGCATCGCGCTGGCGCGCAAGCTGGAGATCTCGCCCGAGCAGATCCTGCCGTTCTCCACCGGCGTGATCATGGAGCCGCTGCCCGTCGACCGCATCGAGGCCGGCCTTCCCGCCGCCCTGGCCGACGCCAGGGAGGACAACTGGGCGCGCGCGGCCGAAGGCATCATGACCACCGACACGATTCCGAAGGCATTCAGCCAGCGGGTGCAGGTCGGCGGCGCCACCGTCACCATCACCGGCATCAGCAAGGGCGCCGGCATGATCCGCCCGAACATGGCGACCATGCTGGGCTTCCTGGCGACCGACGCGAAGATCGATCCCTCGCTGATCCAGCAGCTGGCGAAGCAACTGGCCGACGCCTCGTTCAACCGCGTGACCATCGACGGCGACACCTCCACGAACGACTCGTTCGTGGTCATCGCGACCCAGAAGGCCGCCCACGCGGCCATCACCTCGCTCGACTCCGCCGACGGCAAGGCCCTCGTGGCCGCCATGCAGGAGGTCGCCCGCAAGCTGGCGCAGGCCATCGTTCGCGACGGCGAGGGCGCGACCAAGTTCATCACCGTGCAGGTCGAAGGCGGCAAGGACGCCGCCGAGTGCAGGCAGGTGGCTTATGCCGTGGCGCATTCGCCGCTGGTCAAGACGGCCTTCTACGCCAGCGACCCGAACCTGGGCCGCATCCTGGCGGCCGTGGGCTACGCGGGCATCGCCGATCTCGACCAGACCGGCATCGACCTGTTCCTCGACGACGTGCACGTGGCCGTCAAGGGCGGGCGCAACCCGTCGTACCGCGAGGAGGACGGCCAGCGCGTGATGAAGCAGAGCGAGATCACCGTGCGCATCGGCCTGGGCCGCGGCAATGCCAGCGAAACCGTGTGGACCTGCGACTTCAGCCACGAATACGTGACGATCAACGCCGACTACAGATCCTGATGACCCCCACGCTCCGCACTTCGTGTCGTCGCTGCCCCCCGAGGGGGCGCTCTACGCCCTTCGGGCGGCCGGGCGGGCGCAGATGAACGAGCAGTTCCAACGGCTGATCGAACGCGCCGAACAGCTCATCACCCGCATCGAATCGATCCTTCCGCAACCGCTGGCGGAGCCCGCCGACTGGAACGCGTCCATCGCCTGGCGCTATCGCCGCCGCAGCTCGGGCCACGGCGTGCTCGAGCCCGTGAAGCACGTGGCGGCGATGTCGCTCGATTCGCTGAAGGAAATCGACGTCCAGAAGGAAAAGATCGCGCGCAACACGCAGCAGTTCGTCGAGGGCAAGCCCGCCAACAACGTGCTGCTGACGGGCGCGCGCGGCACGGGCAAGTCGTCGCTGATCCGCGCCTGCCTGCAGACCTACGCGCCGCAGGGGCTGCGCCTGATCGAGGTGGACAAGGCCGAGCTCACCGACCTGCCCGACATCGTCGAGGTGGTCTCGCAGCGGCCCGAGAAATTCATCGTGTTCAGCGACGACCTGAGCTTCGACGAGGGCGAGCCGGGTTACAAGGCGCTGAAGTCGATCCTCGACGGCTCCATCGCGGCCTCGACGCCCAACGTGCTGATCTACGCGACCAGCAACCGGCGCCACCTGCTGCCCGAGTACATGAAGGACAACCTCTCGTACACCCACACCGAGGACGGCGAAGTCCACCCCGGCGAGGTGATCGAGGAAAAGATCTCGCTGTCGGAGCGCTTCGGCCTCTGGGTGAGCTTCTATCCCTTCAGCCAGAACGAATACCTGACGATCGTGGGCCAATGGCTCTCGTCGTTCGGCATGGACGACGCCACCATCGCGGCGGCGCGGCCCGAGGCGCTCGTGTGGGCGCTGGAGCGCGGCTCGCGCAGCGGCCGCGTGGCCTACCAGTTCGCGCGCGACTACGCGGGGCGGAGTAAGGCGTGAGCGAACAGGCCCGCAAGCACACGGAGGTCGCGGTCGGCGTGCTGATCCGCCTGTCCGACGATGCGCTGCTGCTTTCCACCCGGCCCGAGGGCAAGGCCTACGCGGGCTTCTGGGAGTTTCCCGGCGGCAAGATCGAGGCGGGCGAGACGGTCGAGGAGGCGCTGCGGCGTGAGCTGCAGGAAGAGCTCGGCATCACCATCGACGGCGCCGAGGTCTGGAAGGTGACCGAGCACGACTATCCGCACGCGCTGGTGCGTCTGCACTGGTGCAAGGTCATGGCCTGGAGCGGCGAGTTCGAGATGCGCGAAGGCCAGCGCATGGCCTGGCAGCAGTTGCCGCTGGACGTGGCGCCGGTGCTGCCGGGCGCGTTCCCGGTGCTGCAGTGGCTGTCGGAAGAGCGCGGCCTGCCGTTCGTGGCGCCGCCGGTGGTCGCGCCTGCCGACGAGCCGGCCAGCTGATCGCTTGATGCATCCCAAGTACCGTCCGGACATCGACGGCCTGCGGGCAATCGCCGTGGGCTCGGTACTGGTCTACCACGCCTTCCCGACGGCGCTGATGGGCGGCTTCATCGGGGTCGACATCTTCTTCGTGATCTCGGGCTTCCTGATCACGACCATCATTCTCCAGAGCCTCGCGGCGGGCGACTTCAGCTACCGCGACTTCTACGCGCGGCGCATCCGGCGGATTTTCCCGGCGCTGATCGTGGTGCTGTTCGCCACGCTGTGCGCGGGCTGGTACCTGCTGCTGTCCGACGAGTTCGCCGAGCTCGGCAAGCAGACCGTGGGCGGCGCCGCCTTCGTCGCCAACTTCGTATTCTGGGGCGAGTCGGGCTACTTCGACACGGCGGCCGAGACCAAGCCGCTGCTGCACCTGTGGTCGCTGGGCATCGAGGAGCAGTTCTACATCTTCTGGCCCCTGCTGCTGGGGCTCGCCTGGCGCAAGGGCTGGCCGATCGTGCGCGTGGTGCTGGCGGTGGCGGCGGTCTCGTTCCTGGTGAACGTGACCACGGTGCATCCGCTGCCGGCAGCGTCGTTCTACTCGCCGGCTTCCCGTTTCTGGGAGCTGATGGTGGGCGGCATCCTGGCCTGCATGCGGCTGAAGCCGCCGGCGCCGAGCGCGTGGCGCAGCCACCTGCAGTCGGTGCTGGGCGTGGGGCTGATCGTCCTGGGGCTGGTGATGATCCGCAGCAACAAGTCCTTCCCGGGCTGGTGGGCGCTGCTGCCTACGCTGGGCGCGGTGAGCTGCATCGCCGCCGGGCCGAACGGCGTGCTCAACAAGTACCTGCTGTCGAACCGGGTGATGGTGTGGATCGGCCTCATCAGCTATCCGCTGTACCTGTGGCACTGGCCGCTGCTGGCCTTCGTGCGCATCGTCGAGGCCGACCCGCTGCATCCCTCGCCGGTCTACCGCGCCTGTGCGATGGTGGCCGCCGTGCTGCTGGCCTGGGCCACCTACCGCTTCGTGGAGCGGCATACCCGAAGCCGCTCGGGCACGGGCGTCCTCAAGGCGCTGGGCGCGGGCATGGTGCTGATCGCCGCGCTGGGCACCGCGATCTTCTTCGGCGTGCCCGGACCCCGCAACGACAGCGAGCGGCTGCAGATCGTCGCCAACGCCACGCTGGACGCCGACTACTACGCCGGCTTCAAGCTCGACCAGATCGGCGAGCAGCTGGTCTACAAGACCGGCGGTGGGCCGAAGCGCGTGCTCTTCGTGGGCGACAGCCACGTGCAGCAGTACGCGCCGCGCATCATGGAGCTGTCCCGCACGCTGTCGATGCCCGACAAGTCGGCCTGGTTCGTGACCCAGGGCGCCTGCCCCGCGGTGCCGGGCGTGCAAGCCGACAAGAACATCGGCTGCGCCGAGCGGCGCGACGCGATGCTGGCCTATGCCCTGACGCCCGAGGTCGACTCGGTGGTGATCGGCGGCTGCTGGAACTGCTACTTCGTCGGCCACGGCGCGCTGGGGTACTACTTCCGTGGACCCGACAACAAGGTCCATCCGTTCCAGGGCGGCGACGGCATCGAGCGCTCGCTGGCCTCGCTGGAAGCCACGCTGCGCGAGCTGGCACGGCACAAGAAGGTCTTCCTGCTGCTCGACAACCCCGGCGGCCCCGAGTTCACGCCCAAGCGCCTGATCGAAGGCAGCCGCCTCACGCACATGGAAGCCATGACTTCCGCGCCGACCGCGCCGCTGCCGGCCGACCAGAAGGCGCTCAACGACAGGCTGCGCGCCATCGCCGAGGCGAGCGGCGCGGAGCCCATCGATGCGATGGCGGTGCTGTGCAGGGACGGCAGCCATTGCCTTGTCACGCTGCCCGACGGCGCGCCTGCCTACAAGGACGCCGACCACCTGCGGCCGCGCTACACGCGCGAAGAGGCGAGCTACTTCGACCGCACCGTGCGCAGCGCCCCGGCGCAGCAGCCGTCGCGCTGATCGGCCCTTCGCCCGCAGCCGACCGACCGATCGAAGAAGACCCAGCGACCATGCATCCCAAGTACCGCCCGGACATCGACGGCCTGCGAGCCATCGCGGTCGGCTCGGTGCTGGCGTACCACGCCTTCCCGAGCCTGCTGCCGGGCGGCTTCATCGGCGTCGACATCTTCTTCGTGATCTCGGGCTTCCTGATCACGACCATCCTCCTGCAGAGCCTGGCGGCGGGCGACTTCAGCTACCGCGACTTCTATGCGCGCCGCATCCGGCGGATCTTCCCGGCGCTGGTGCTTGTGCTGCTGGCGACGCTGGCCTTCGGCTGGTACGTGCTTCTGCCGGGCGAGTTCTCGCAGCTGGGCAAGCAGACGACGGGCGGCGCCGCCTTCTTCGCCAACCTCGTCTTCCTGGGCGAGGCCGGCTACTTCGACGCCACGGCCGAGACCAAGCCGCTGCTGCACCTGTGGTCGCTGGGCATCGAGGAGCAGTTCTACATCTTCTGGCCCCTGCTGCTGGGGCTGGCCTGGCGCAAGCGCTGGCCGATCCTGCGCGTGACGCTGGCGGTGGCGACGGTTTCCTTCCTCGTCAACGTGCTGACGGTGCAGCCGCACCGCGCTGCCGCCTTCTATTCGCCGCTGTCGCGCGCCTGGGAGCTGATGGCGGGCGGGCTGCTGGCGGTCATGCAGCTGCAGGCCGCCGCGGCAGCCGGCCAGGGGCAGGCGGGCGGCCGCGTGTGGAAGAAGCACCTGCAGTCGATCGTCGGCATCGCGCTGATCGTGCTCGGCCTCTTCATGACGCGCAGCACGAAGGCGTTCCCGGGCTGGTGGGCGCTGCTGCCGGTACTCGGCGCGGCGAGCTGCATCGCGGCGGGGCCGGGCGGGGTGCTCAACAAGTACCTGCTGTCGAACCGGGTGATGGTGTGGATCGGCCTCATCAGCTATCCGCTTTACCTTTGGCACTGGCCGCTGCTGTCCTACGCGCGCATCGTGACCGGCGGCGAGCCGCCGCTGCAGTTGCGCATCGTGCTGGTGGTGGCCTCGATCGTGCTGGCCTGGGCCACGTATCGCTTCCTGGAGCGCTTCGTCAAGCTGCACCTCTCGCAGGCGATGCTGCGCGGGCTGGCGGGTGCGGGCGCGGCGCTGGCGCTGGCCGGCGTCATTGTTTTCCTGGGCACGCCGACGCCGCGCCACGACAGCCCGGCCCTGCAGGCGGTGGCCGACGCGACCCGCGAGGACAACTACTACGACGGCTTCGAGGAAGCCGCGCTGGGCGACCAGTTCGTCTATCGTGCCGGCAGCGGCAAGCGCAACGTGCTGCTGATCGGCGACAGCCATGTCGAGCAGTACGCGCCCCGCGCGCTCGAGCTGGTGCGTACGCAGCCCGACAAGGCGCGCACCATCTACTTCGCGACCAAGGGCTCGTGCCCGCCGGTGCCGGGCCTGTTCAGCGGCCTGGACACCGGCTGCGACGAGCGGCGCACCGCGGTGCTCGAGCTGGCGCTCAAGCCCGAGATCGACTCGGTCGTGCTGGGTGCGTGCTGGAGCTGCTACTTCACCGGCGCCGGTCCGACGGTGAACTACTTCGTCGACGACCGCAAGGCCGTGCACCCGTTCATCGGCGGCGACGGGATCGAGCAGTCGCTCAGGTCGCTGGGCGAGGTGCTGAAGCGGCTGTCGGCGGTCAAGCCGGTCTACCTGGTGCTCGGCAACCCGGTGGGAATGGATTTCGATCCGCTGCGGCAGATCGAGGGAAGCCGCCTGGGACGCATGACGGCGGAATCCGGACAGCTCAGGGCACCGATGCCGCAGGATCAGGCGCAATTCAACGCGCGCCTGAAGCAGGTGGCCGAGGCCAACGGCGCGCGGGTCATAGAGCCCTTCGCCAGCCTGTGCGCTGGCGGCGAATGCATCCGCAGCATGCCCGACGACGGTTCGCCGGCCTACAAGGACATCGGCCACCTGAGGCCGCGCTATGCGCGCAGCTTCGCGACGTACATCGATCCGGCGCTGCTGGACGATGGCGTGGCCGGCAAATAACCAGCCGCTGCACCGTACGGCCTCATCGGCCTGCCGGTCCGCCGTTTCTTTCTGCTTACTGGATCTTGGGATCGCCGAAAGGCTCGTCGTCCGGCGGCGCTTCGGCCGGCATGCGGAATTCCTCGCTGGCCCAGGCGCCCAGGTCGATGCCCTTGCAGCGCGCGCTGCAGAAGGGCCGGTAGGCATTGCTGGGAGCGTAGATGCTGTCGCCGCCGCAGGTCGGGCAGCGCACGATGCGCTCGCCCCTTTCGTTCACGCCGACGGTCATGCGCAGAGGGTGAGCTCGAAGGGCGCGTCTTCCGAGCTCTGTTGCAGGCGGTCGTCCTTGTCGTGGCGCATGAGGCGCACCGAGACCATGAGGCGGTTGCCGCTGATTTCAGGAATGAGCCCCAGCTTGGGGTCTATGCGCAGGCGCAGCAGCTGGAAGCTGCGGCCCTGGGGCAGGTTCTGCTGGAACTGGCCGTTGACCGCGATCACCTTGTAGGGCACGTCGGCGTCGCGCAGCAGCTTGAGCAGCAGGTAGATCGACGAGGCCAGCGGCGACAGCGTGTTCGACCAGCGCTCCAGGTCGGCGCGCCGGCTGGCGGCGGGGCGGTGCTGCCAGGCGTAGTAGGCAGGCAGGTCGAATTCACAGGTGCCGCCCGGAATGCCGGCGCGGCTGCGGATGCTCATGAGCCACTCGTTCTCGGTCAGCGCCTGGCCGGCCTTGCCGGCGACGCTGTTGAGCGCGGCGAAGTTGCCTTCGAGCTGGCCGATGACCTGGTCGAGCACGGCCTCGGCGATCGCCGGATTGCCCCGGTAGCCGTTGAAGACGTTCTTGTGCTTGTCCAGGTCGCGCAGCACGTCGGCCTTGAGGTCGGCGCGCGCAGCGACGTCCATGATCTCGAAGATCGTGACCAGGGCGTAGTGGTGCGACAGGGGAGATTCGGCCGGCACCAGCTCGCCGAGGCGGCGGAACAGGTGCTCGAGCCGCAGGTACGTGCGGATGCGCTCGTTGAAGGGGTACTCGTAGAGGATCACGCGTATCGGTTTTTCACGTCGGGTTCGGGCTCATTGCGTCTTGGGGGCCGGTGGCGGGAACACCTCGCGCACAGCCTCCAGCATACGCTCCCCGAAAAGAATGTAACCCCGGGTCGACACATGTGTCTCGTTGGCAGGAAAAAGATCCTTCATCTTGAAGCGATTCTGTTCTGCCAGCGCGAACAGGTCCGGTCCGATATTTTGCGGGTTGAACGCAGCCCGGAACTCGTCGGCATGGTTTTGTTGCAAATACACGCTGGTCTTGTTGGGCACGACCATCCACACCACCTTGTAGGGCGCTGCGGTGCTCTCGAAGCGCTTCATGAACTTCGCGGATTCGGCCGTCAGCGCCGGATTGACGCGGTCCTCGGCGGTCATCAGCAGCTTGTCGCAGGCGCGATGGCTGAACTGCTTGCAGCCGTCGGGCACCACGCGTGCGTCGATCAGCGGGCCCCAGCGCTCGGGCGTGTTGGTCCAGCTGTCGGAGGCCAGGATCTCCTTCGTGTTCTTGTAGGTCAGCCAGCCGCTGAGCAGCTGCGCGTCCCAGTTGAGCTGGAAGCCGGGGGCGGGCCTGGACGGGTTCTCGAAGGGCGGCGGCGTCGGCTTGAACGCGTGCTTCATGGTCCTGCACGACTCGGACTTCTCGATGCGGTCGGAAAGCAGCCGCTCGATGCTCTCGACGATCACCACCTTGCCCTTGAAGCCCGACTTCTGGAGCCAGCCCGAGAAGTCGTCGCAGAGCACGCCGCCCAGGTTGTCCCAGTGCGTGGTGGTGACCTTGTAGCCCGCGCCCACCAGCTTCGACTGCCAGGCGTAGCGCACCGAGAAGCTGTCGCCGATCACCAGGATGTCGGATTCGGTGATGGGCCAGGTCTTGACGTCGGCGTCGGGAATGGGCGGCGGCGGCTCGTGCCAGCCGAACTCGCGCTCGGAAATGCGCCCGATGCGGGTCAGGTCGCCGTACGGAATGGGCGTGAGCAGGCTGACGAGCAGCAAGGCGCAGCACACCAGGTAGCCCGCGGCGAAGATGCGAAGCCAGGTCTTGGCCGATTTCGTGTCTTCCATCTCAGCCCCCCACCGCGCTCCGCCTGATCTGCGCTGCATGAATCGAGCGCGCCCCACTCGCGGGACGCCGTGGAACCGGCTTTGCCGGGCCACCGGCGTCGCCCCCGGCGAGGGGGTTGGAGAAGCGACACGAATTGCGCGAAGCCTGGGGGAGTTTCATTTCAGAACTGGAAATAGAGGAAGGGGCTGTAGCTGCCGAACTTCGACACGCACAGGCCAAACAGGTAGACGCAGCCCAGGCCGGTGACCCAGGTGGCCAGGCGCTGCAGGCGCGGGCGACCGGCCAGGCCTGCGACCGCAGGAATCCAGCGGTCGAGCGTGATCGTGGGCGGCAGCGCCAGGCAGATCACGATGGCCACGAGCAGAGTCTGGAAGAACTCGGGCTTGCGGAACGGCACGCGGAATTCGCTGAAGGCCGACACAGGGGCACCGTGCATGCCCAGCATGCCCTTGTAGATCTCGATGGCGGCCGACATGCTGTCGGCGCGGAACACCACCCAGGCGATCATCACGCAGACGAAGGTGATGAACCATCCGATCACGCGGCCGTACCAGGTGGTCTCGGTCCTGCCGCGCCGCACCTTGGCGTTCCAGAAGTGGTTGACCATCAGGTAGAAGCCGTGCAGCGCGCCCCAGATCACGAAGGTCCAGGCGGCGCCGTGCCACAGGCCGCCCAGCAGCATCGTCAGGAACAGGTTGATGTAGCGCCGCGCCGGGCCCTTGCGGTTGCCACCCAGCGGCACGTAGAGGTAGTCGCGCAGGAAGGTCGAAAGCGAGATGTGCCAGCGCCGCCAGAACTCGATCATGTTGGTCGACTTGTAGGGCGAGCGGAAGTTGAGCGGCAGCTGCACCCCGACGCACAGCGACAGGCCCACGGCCATGTCGGAGTAGCCCGAGAAGTCGAAGTAGATCTGCATCGTGTACGCCAGCACCCCGAACCACGCCGTGTACAGGGAAGGCATCACGCCTTCGTGCACGCCCTTGAACATCATGTCGGCGTACTGGCCCATCGGGTCGGCGATCAGCATCTTCTTGCCCAGGCCGAAGACGAAGATGCCCAGGCCCAGCGCGATGTTGTTGGCGTTGATCCGGTAGGTGGCCGGGTTGTTGAACTGCGGCATCATCTGCGCGTGATGCAGCACGGGGCCCGCGATCAGGTGCGGGAAGTAGGTCACGAACAGCACGTAGTGGATGAAGCTGCGCTCGTGCACCTTGCCCTGCCAGCAGTCGACCAGGAAAGCGATCTGGGTGAAGGTATAGAACGAGATGCCGATCGGCAGGACGATGTGCACCAGGTCGATCTGCGGCAGGCCCGCAGCGGCCAACCCGGCATCGATGTTCTCGAGGAAGAAGTTGGCGTACTTGAAGACCGCCAGCACCCCGAGGTTGACCACCAGCGCGACGATCAGCAGCGTCTTGCGGTACTTGTCCTCGCGGCTGGGCGAGGGGGTGAGCCGCAGCCCGAACCAGTAGTTGACGCAGATCGACCCCAGCAGCAGCGGAAGCGCCTTGACGCTCCACCAGCCATAGAAGAAGAGGGAGGCCAGTGCCAGGAACCCCGCCGCCGACCGGGGGCTGCGCGCACCGATCAGGAAGAAGCCGATCAGGACCAGCGGGAAGAAAACGAAGATGAAGGGGTACGAATTGAAAAGCATCGTGAGGGGCGCTTGGGCATGCGCCGTTTGACGTGATCGTCCTTTTGCCGTCGCGGCGTCAACCCCAAATTATCGCGTGCCCGACTTAGCCCACCTTTCCCAGAAACCCCGGACCTCCTGAGCGAGTTCCTCCAGGTTCAGGGACTCGTTGTAGATCACGGCATCCGCCGCCGCCCGGCGCTCCCGCCGGGTGGCCTGCTGCGCGATCACCGCCTTGACCGCCTCCGGCGCCCAGCCGGAGCGTGCAACGACGCGTTTCAACTGTGTTTCCTCGGTGGCGTCGACCACCAGCACCCGGTCGACGATGGCGCGCCAGCGCCCAGACTCGACCAGCAGGGGAACGTCGAACACGACGACCGCATCCTCGCCGGCGGCCGCGGCCTGCCGCTGGGTTTCGGCTCCGATCAGCGGATGGAGGATGGATTCGAGCCGGGCCTTGGCGCCTGCGTCCGCGAACACGATCTGGCGCATGGCGGCACGGTCCAGGCCGCCGGCCGCGTCGATGACGCCAGGGCCGAAGGCGGCCTCCAGCGCGGGCATCGCGATGCCGCCCGGCAGTGCGATGGACCGCGCGATGGCGTCCGTGTCCACGAGAACCGCTCCCTTGGCCACCAGGAGCCCGGCGACGGTGCTCTTGCCGCTGCCGATACCGCCCGTCAGGCCGATGCGCCGCACCACCATGCGGATGTCAGCGGATCAGTGCGCCCAGGGGGAAGGCGAACGGAATCCACTGCCTCACGACTTCCGGGCCCGCCGCCAGGCAGACGAGGCCCGCGCCGGCCAGGAAGGGGCCGAAGGCGATCGGGATGTCCTTGTGCGCCAGCTTGCCGGCGACGCGCAATGCGATGCCGATCACCGCGCCCACCAGCGAAGAGACGAGGATGATCGCGATGAGGTAGTCGGCGCCGAGCCATGCACCCAGCGCAGCCAGCAGCTTGAAGTCTCCATAGCCCATGCCTTCCTTGCCCGTGACCAGGCGAAAGGCATGGTACACAAGCCACAGGCTCAGGTAGCCGAACACGGCGCCCCAGACGGCGGAACCCAGGGAGACGCCGGTCCAGCCCATGGCCGCGCCGATCAGCCCGAGCCACAGCAGGGGGTAGTTGAGCGAATCGGGCAGGAACTGCGTGTCGAAATCGATCAGGAACTGGCAGATCAGGAGGGCCCCGAACGCCGCCCACAGCGCCCCGGCGGGCGTGATGCCGAAACGCCAGGCGCACAGAGCGAACAGGGCGCCGGTGATCAGCTCGACCAGCGGATAGCGCAGGCTGATCGGAGTCTTGCACGAAGAGCAGCGCCCGCGCAGCACGGCGTAGCTCAGCACGGGGATGTTCTCGTACCAGCGGATCCGGTGGCCGCAGGCACCGCAGCGCGAAGCAGGGCGCATCAGGTCGAAGGGAGGCTGCTTCTCTACGAGCTCGGCGGCCTTGTCGGCCGCGGCCTCCAGCCCCGCGGGTGCCGCGACCTTCGGCCCGAAGGCGAGCGTCCACAGCGACGGCGCCTCCTTGGAGGACATCAGATTGGCGACTGCGTCGGCGAGCCATTCCCGATACATCATCACCGGCACGCGGTAGATGACGACGTTCAGGAAGCTTCCGATCAACAACCCCAGGACACCGGCGAAAGCGGTGTCGAACTCCCGCGAAACCAGCATCAAACGACCTGGCCGAGCTTGAAGATGGGCAGGTACATGGACACCACGATGCCGCCGATGATCGTGCCGAGGAAGACGATGATGATCGGCTCCATCAGGCTGGATAGACCGGCGACCATGTCATCCACCTCGGATTCATAGAAGTCGGCGGCCTTGCCGAGCATGTGGTCGATGGAGCCGGATTCCTCGCCGATGGCGGTCATCTGGATCACCATGGACGGGAACAGGTTGACGTTGGTCATGGCGGCCGTGAGGCTGGTGCCGGTGGACACCTCCTGCTGGATCTTCGCCGTGGCGTCGCCGTAGACGGTGTTGCCCGAAGCGCCGCCCACGGAGTCGAGCGCTTCGACCAGCGGGACGCCGGCGGCGAACATGGTGGCCAGGGTGCGGGTCCAGCGGGCCACGCAAGATTTTTCGATGAGGACGCCGAAGACAGGGATCCTCAGCAGCAGGCGGTCCATCGTTCTTTGGACGCGCTCGTTGCGTTTCCAGGCCTGCATGAAGAAGTAGAGCCCCCCACCGATGCCGCCGAAAATAAGCCACCAATAGGAAACGAAGAACTCGCTGATACCGATCACGATCAGTGTTGGCGCAGGCAGGTCGGCGCCAAAAGACGTGAACACCTCCTTGAACGCGGGGATCACGAAGATCATGATGATGGCGATCACGATGAATGCCACCACGATCACCGAGATCGGATACATCAGCGCCGACTTGATCTTCGACTTGATCGCCTCGGTCTTCTCCATGTAGGTGGCCAGCCGGTCCAGCAGTTCTTCCAGAATACCGGCCGCTTCGCCAGCCTCCACCAGGTTGCAATACAGGTTGTCGAAGTACTTCGGGAACTTGCGGAATGCGGAGGACAGCGAGCTACCAGTTTCCACGTCGCTGCGAATGTCATTGAGCAGCTTGGCTACGCTTGGATTCGCATTGCCGCGTCCCACGATGTCGAACGACTGCATCAGCGGCACGCCCGCCTTCATCATCGTCGCCAACTGGCGCGTGAAGATCGCAATGTCCTTCGGCTTGATCGCCTTGCCCGAGCGCATGCGGCGCTTCTTGATCTTGGAGGCGAGCACGCCCTGGCGGCGCAGCGCGGCCTGCACCTGGTTCTCGCCGGCCGCACGAAGTTCGCCGCGTACCAGCTTGCCGTTGCGGTCCTTGCCTTCCCACTCGAAGACATATTCCTTGTGGGTGGGCTGGGTGCGGGAGGATGCCACTGTAGCCATTCGATCTCCGGTGTTCGGTATGTTCGTTATTCGTTGGTGCAGGCCACCACTTCTTCCAGCGAAGTGAGACCTTGCATGACCTTGCGCAGGCCCGACTGCCGCAGGGAGCGCACGCCCTCGGCCTCGGACTGCAGGGCGATGTCGAGTGCGCTGCCGTCGCGCAGGATGATTTCCTGGATGGCTTCCGAGATCGGCATCACCTGGTAGATGCCGACGCGGCCCTTGTAGCCGCTGTTGCAGGCGGAGCAGCCGACGGGGCGGTAGGGCTTCCAGGATCCGTCCAGCTCCTCTTCCTTGAAGCCGGCGTCCAGCAGCGTTTCACGCGGAATGTCGGCCGGGAGCTTGCAGACCGTGCACAGGCGGCGCGCGAGGCGCTGGGCGGTGATCAGGATCACGCTCGACGCGATGTTGAACGGTGCGATGCCCATGTTGCGCATCCGCGTGAGGGTGGTGGGCGCGTCGTTGGTGTGCAGCGTGGAGAGCACGAGGTGGCCGGTCTGCGCAGCCTTGATCGAGATGTCGGCGGTTTCCAGGTCTCGGATTTCGCCGACCATGATGATGTCGGGATCCTGGCGCAGGAAGGCGCGCAGCGCAGCCGCGAAGGTCAGGCCCGCGCGCTCGTTGACGTTCACCTGGTTGACGCCGGGCAGGTTGATTTCGGACGGGTCTTCGGCCGTCGCGATGTTCACGCCCGGCTGGTTCAGCAGGTTCAGGCAGGTATACAGCGACACCGTCTTGCCCGAGCCCGTGGGGCCGGTGACGAGCACCATGCCATAGGGCCGGCCGATCGCATGCAGCAGCCGCGCCTTCTCGTCCGCGTCGTAGCCCAGGGCGTCGATGCCCAGCCGTGCGCTGCTCGGGTCGAGAATACGCACGACGATCTTCTCGCCGAAGAGCGTCGGCAGCGTGCTCACGCGGAAATCGATCACGCGATCGGGCCCGATCTTGAGCTTCATGCGGCCGTCCTGCGGCACGCGCTTCTCGGAGATGTCGAGCCGGGAGATGACCTTGATGCGCGAGGCCAGCTTGTCCTTGATGACGGTCGGCGGGCTGGCCACCTCGCGCAGTTCGCCGTCGATGCGGAAACGCACGCGGTAGTTGTGTTCGTACGGTTCGAAGTGGATGTCCGATGCCCGCATGCTGACGGCGTCGAGCAGCATCTTGTGCAGGAAGCGCACGACCGGTGCGTCTTCGACTTCGGCGATGGCCTGGTCGTTGCTCTCGTTCGCGGTCTCGGCGGAGACCTCGTCGAACTCGAACTCGCTGCCGACGATGCTGTTGATGGTCTCCGCCGCGCTGACCGCGGCGGCCTCGATCATCCGCGACAGCTTGTCGTACTCGGCGATGACCCAGTCGACGCCCATCTGCGAGGCGAACTTGATCTTCTCGGCCGCCTGTTGGTCTGAAGGATCGGCCGTCGCGACGATCAGGCGATTGTTGCGCTTGCTGAGGACGACGATGCGATACGCCTGGCAGAGCTTCGGGTCGACCAGGTCCTTCGGCAGGCGCTGCGGATCGATGGCGTCCAGATCGAGCAGCGGGGCGCCGAAGGCGGAGGAAAGCGTATGGGCGAGGTCGGCTGCCGAAACGGCGCCGGAGCCGGTCAGCTCGGCGATGAAGCTGGTGCGAGCAGTAAGAGACTTCTGATAGATGTCCTCAGCAGCCTTGGCGGGAAGCTTGCCGGCCGAAACCAGGGCGCGCGCAAGCCCTGGCAGGGCTATTTGCGAAGGTTCTTTAACAGGAAGTTCGGCTGCAGCCATTCAGCGAGTGAAAAAGATGTGAAAAATTGCTTCACGATCATCGCTGAACAGTCCTGTGCTGTAAATCGCTACACAGCAACAGGCTGGCCATTTGTCGATTAATGCCAGCCAAAGGCTGGTCGGGGTGAGAGGATTCGAACCTCCGGCCTCTACGTCCCGAACGTAGCGCTCTACCAGGCTAAGCTACACCCCGATGGTTGCAAGAAAGAAGAAGTCGTCCTAGATGCCAACTCAGGAGAGGTGTTCAGGCACGTCGCTCAAGCAACTGAGCCGCTAATTGTAGCAAACCTGAAGCGTGCAAATTCGACGGAAAGTTTTTTAATGCATGAATCGCACGCTGCGCCTCCGCTGCAGCGGCGGCGCGGGATGCATCCAGTGCGCCGGTTTCCTGGACGATCTCGATGACCTTGCCCAGCTGGGTGGTGTCCCCGGCCTCGATGGCGGCGCGCACGAGTTCGCTCTGGGCGGACGTGCCTCGCTGCATTGCGAAGATGAGCGGCAGCGTCGTCTTGCCTTCACGCAGGTCGTCGCCGACGTTCTTGCCGGTTTCGCTGGCATCGCCCGTGTAGTCGAGAACGTCGTCGATCACCTGAAAGGCGGTGCCCAGTGCCTGCCCGTAGGTGGCACAGGCTTCTTCCAGTTCGGGCGATGCGTCGGCCAGCACGGCTGCAAGGCGGGTGCTGGCCTCGAAGAGCTTCGCGGTCTTCGAGCGGATCACGCGCAGGTAGGCCGCTTCGTCCAGCGAGGCGTCGTGCATGTTCATCAGCTGAAGCACCTCGCCCTCGGCGATGATGTTCGTGGCCTCGGCCAGGATCTGCATCACGCGCATGTTGTTTGCGTCCAACATCATCTGGAACGCGCGCGAATAGAGGAAGTCGCCGACCAGCACGCTGGCCGGGTTGCCGAACGACTCATTGGCCGTCGCCCGGCCGCGCCGCAGGGTGGATTCGTCGACGACGTCGTCGTGCAGCAGCGTGGCGGTGTGGATGAACTCCACCACGGCCGCGAGGTTGAAGCGCTGCTCGCCGGTATATCCCAGTGCCCCCGACATCAGAAGCAGCAGCGCCGGCCGCAGGCGTTTGCCGCCTGCGGAGATGATGTATCTGGAAACCTGGCTGACCAGTGGCACGCCCGTGTCGAGGCGACGAGCGATCACGCGGTCGACTTCGACCATGTCGCCGGCAATCAGGTCCAGCACGGTGGCGGTGGGGGAGGTGTCGGCGGCGGGAACTGGCAAAGCGAAGGCGCGGGGCGCTGCTGAGTGTTGGTGGTGGGCGGCCCAGGCGGGGCAAGGCCGGAAGGCGCAAATTATAGGGAGCCGAAGAGGCTTGCTAGCGGGGCCTGCGCCCGGGAGTGGCTAGCAGGCGCGAACCGCGCTATAATCTTGGGCTCTGCGGAATTCGCCGCGGAGACTCATTTCTAAGAGGTTTACATGTACGCGGTCATAAAAACCGGTGGCAAGCAATATCGCGTTGCTTCCGGCGAGAAAATCAAAGTAGAACAGATTGCTGCGGACGTAGGCCAGGAAATCGTGATCGACCAGGTTCTGGCCGTCGGCAACGGCGCTGAAATCAAGGTTGGCACGCCCCTGGTGTCCGGTGCAACGGTGACGGTCACGGTGCTGTCGCACGGCAAGCACGACAAGGTTCGCATCTTCAAGATGCGCCGTCGCAAGCACTATCAGAAACGTCAAGGCCATCGCCAGCAGTTCACCGAGCTGCAAATCGGCGCGATCGCCGCTTAACACGGCACAGGAGCAGATTCCATGGCACAGAAAAAAGGCGGCGGCTCAACGCGAAACGGGCGCGATTCCAAGCCCAAGATGCTCGGCGTGAAGGCTTTCGGCGGCGAACTGATCAGCGCAGGCTCGATCATCGTGCGTCAGCGTGGCACCCAGTTCCACCCCGGCGTGAACGTCGGCGTGGGCAAGGACCACACGCTGTTCGCCCTGGTCGACGGCCACGTGTCGTTCGCTACCAAGGGTGCGCTGAACAAGCACACGGTCAACGTGACTCCCGCGGCTTAAGCCCCGAGTCAGACCGACCATCCCGAGGCCCCGCATTGCCGGGGCTTCTTCATTTGTAAACTAGGTATCCCATGAAGTTCGTCGACGAAGCCTTCATCGACGTCGCCGCTGGCGACGGCGGGAACGGCTGCGTGTCGTTCCGTCATGAGAAGTACAAGGAATTCGGCGGCCCCAACGGTGGCGACGGTGGCCGTGGCGGCCACGTGTTCGCGGTGGCCGATTCCAACCTCAACACCCTGGTCGATTTCCGCTATTCGCGCCGCCACGAGGCCAAGCGCGGCGAGCACGGCATGGGCTCCGACATGTTCGGAGCCGCCGGCGACGACATCACGCTGAAGATGCCGGTCGGAACGATCATTTCCGACGCGGAAACCGGCGAAGTGCTGTTCGAGCTGCTGAAGGAGGGCGAGGTCATCACCATCGCCAAGGGCGGCGACGGCGGCTTCGGCAACATGCGCTTCAAGAGCGCGATCAACCGCGCCCCGCGCCAGAAGACTCCGGGCTGGCCCGGCGAGAAGCGCAGCCTCAAGCTCGAACTCAAGGTGCTTGCCGATGTGGGTCTGCTCGGCATGCCGAATGCCGGCAAGTCGACGCTGATCAGCGCCATTTCGAACGCCCGTCCGCGCATCGCGGACTACCCCTTCACCACGCTGCACCCGAACCTGGGTGTCGTGCGCGTCGGCCCCGAGCAGAGCTTTGTCGTGGCGGACCTGCCCGGCCTGATCGAGGGCGCATCCGAAGGCGCCGGCCTCGGCCATCTGTTCCTGCGGCACCTGCAGCGCACGCGCCTGCTGCTGCACGTCGTCGACATGGCTCCCTTCGACGACAGCGTCGATCCGGTGGCGCAGGCCAAGGCCATCGTGGGCGAGCTGAAGAAATACGACGCCGATCTCTACGAGAAGCCACGCTGGCTCGTGCTGAACAAGCTCGACATGGTGCCCGCCGACGAGCGCGCGGCGCGCATCAAGGACTTCGTGAAGCGCCTGCGCTTCAAGGGCCCGGTGTTCGAGATCTCGGCGCTCACGCGCGAGGGCTGCGAGCATCTGGTGCAGGCCATCTACCAGCAGGTCAAGGCAGAGCAGGTGGCGGAGCACCAGACGGTCGAGGTCGACCCGCGTTTCGCGCCCCTGCCTCCTGAAGGCTCCTGAGCGGCATCCGCCGCAGCACCGACGGCCGGCCCTGCCGGCTGCAACACAGCCAACCCAGCAGCATCCAAAGACCTCCACTCCCTCCCAAGATGACCTCGAACTCCGGATCCACTGCCTTGCGGGATGCCCGCCGTATCGTCGTCAAGGTGGGCTCCAGCCTCGTGACCAACGAGGGGCGCGGTCTCGACGAGGCCGCCATCGGCGAGTGGTGCCGGCAGCTGGCCGCGCTGGTGCGCGACGGGCGCGAGGTGGTGATGGTGTCGAGCGGCGCCATTGCCGAAGGCATGAAGCGCCTCGGCTGGCGCACCCGGCCGCATGAAATCAACGAGCTCCAGGCCGCGGCCGCGGTCGGCCAGATGGGCCTGGCCCAGATGTACGAGACCAAGCTGCGCGAGAACGAGATCGGCAGCGCCCAGGTGCTGTTGACGCACGCCGACCTGGCGGATCGCGAACGCTATCTCAACGCCCGCTCGACATTGGTCACGCTGCTCAAGCTGGGCGTGGTGCCGGTCATCAACGAGAACGACACGGTCGTCAACGACGAGATCAAGTTCGGCGACAACGACACGCTCGGCGCCCTCGTGGCCAACCTGGTCGAAGCCGATGCGCTGGTCATCCTGACCGACCAGAAGGGCCTGTACACGGCCGATCCGCGCAAGGACCCGGACGCGAAGTTCGTGCACGAGGCCGCCGCCGGCGACCCGGCGCTCGAGGCGATGGCCGGGGGCGCGGGCTCGAGCATCGGCAAGGGCGGCATGATCACCAAGATCCTCGCGGCCAAGCGCGCGGCGGGCTCGGGCGCCTCCACGGTCATCGCCTGGGGCCGCGAAGCCGACGCACTGCTGCGACTGGCGAAGGGCGAATCCATCGGTACGCTGCTGGTGGCGCAGACCGCCAAGCACCAGGCCCGCAAGCGCTGGATGGCCGACCATCTGCAACTGCGCGGCTCCGTCGTGGTCGATGCGGGCGCTGCCGCCAAGGTGCGCGCCGAGGGCAAGAGCCTGCTGCCGATCGGCATGACCGGCGTCTCGGGCGAGTTCTCGCGCGGCGACGTGATCGCGGTGCGCGACGCCGACGGCGTCGAGCTGGCCCGGGGTCTTGCCAACTACTCGAGCGTGGAGGCGCGGCTGCTGTGCCGCAAGCCCTCGTCCGAATTCGAGCGCCTGCTGGGCTATGTGGCGGAGCCGGAAATGGTCCACCGCGACAACATGGTGCTGATGCCGGGCTGAGAGGCCCCAGAAACGAAAACGGGGCCCATGGGCCCCGTTTCTTCATCTTTCGGCGCGGACGCCTACTGCACTTCGCGCACCGGATTGCGGAGGTTCTGGACCATGTCGCCCACCGACGCACGCGGCGCGTTGCCGCGGCACAGGGCCTGGTTGGCCAGCTTGCGGGTGTAGCTGGAGTTCATGTCGCTCAGGCGCTTCCACTCCGGCTTCGCCACGTCCTGCCAAGTCCCGCTGTTGTAGCGGGCGTAGCTCTTCATCTCGGCCGTGGAGCAGCGGATGCCTTCGTAGAAGGCATTGGTCGCGCCGCCGCTGCGGTTCTGGGCCACTACCACGTAGCGGACGATGCCGTCGCCGGTGATGGCGATCGTCTGCGGATCGATGCCGAACTTCAGGCTCATGTAGGGCGGCATTTCGATCGGCAGCAGGCGGCTTTCGCTGAAGGCCGGCGGGGGCGGGGTGGCCGTTTCTTCCCACTCCTTGTCCGTCTCGTATCGCTTGGGCGGGGGCGGCAGGCCTGCCTGTGCCCAGTCGGGGTTGTCGGTGTCGTGCGGACCCGAGGCGCACCCGGCGAGGATGCCGAAGCAGGCCAGCAGGAGAACGCGCTCAGCGCTGCGTCGGAAGGGGCGGGGGTGCCTTGTTGTCTTGGACAGGAGGTTCATTGCTCGCGGAAGGAATGTCGGGATGCGGATCGAAGCTGCCGCCGGGCGGCAGATCGAGTCCGGGCGGCGCCCCGGCGTCCGGCGAGTGGCGCTCGAATTCTCGGGCGCGCACGTTGCTGCGCAGGAAGCGGTTGCGGAAGTCCTGCCTCGGCAGGTAGCGAGCGAGCTCGGTGAGCGCCATCTCGTAGACGCCGCGCTTGAACTCGACGACCACGTCGAGTGGCACCCAGTAGTCGTGCCAGCGCCAGGCGTCGAATTCGGGATGGTCGGTTGCACGCAGGTTGAGATCCCAGTCGTGGCCGATGAGTTGCAGCAGGTACCAGATTTGTTTCTGGCCTTTGTAGTGGCCCCGTGCGTCACGGCGAATGAACCGATCCGGCACCTCGTAGCGCAACCAGTCGCGGGTACGGGCCACGATGCGCACGTGCTCCGGGTGGAGCCCCACTTCCTCGTGCAGTTCCCGGTACATGGCCTGCTCGGGACTTTCGCCGCGGTCGATGCCGCCTTGCGGAAACTGCCAGGAGTGAGTACGTATGCGTTTGCCCCAGAAAACCTGGTTTCTCTGGTTGAGCAGGATGATGCCGACGTTGGGCCTGAAGCCGTCCCGGTCGAGCATAATCAAACCCCAATTTTTGAACTGAGTCGATTATGCATGCCGGGTTGCCCTCGGCAAGCTGCCGATGCCAGGCTCTCAGGGTCTCTCCGGGGAGCAGTTCCCCACTTCCGAACCTCGAATCCAGCGAACCCTCACCGCAATCCCGATGAAAGCTTCCCGTTTTTTCGTCTCCACCCTCAAGGAAGCGCCCGCTGACGCCGAAGTGGCGAGCCACCGTCTCATGATGCGGGCCGGCATGATCAAGAAGCTCGGCACGGGCATCTACACCTACATGCCCATGGGGCTGCGCGTGATCCGCAAGGTGGAAGCCATCGTCCGCGAGGAAATGAACCGCGCCGGCGCCGTCGAGATGACCATGCCCGTAGTGCAGCCCGCCGAGCTCTGGCAGGAGACCGGCCGGTTCGACAAGATGGGCCCCGAGCTGCTGCGCATCAAGGACCGCCACGACCGCGACTACGTGGTCCAGCCGACCAGCGAGGAAGTGGTGACCGACATCGCCCGCCAGGAGATCCGCAGCTACAAGCAGCTGCCGAAGAACTTCTACCAGATCCAGACCAAGTTCCGCGACGAACGACGTCCGCGCTTCGGCCTCATGCGCGGGCGCGAGTTCATCATGAAGGACGCCTACAGCTTCGACCGCGACCTCGACGCCGCCAAGGCGAGCTACCAGGTCATGGCGCAGGCCTATCGCAACATCTTCGACCGCTTCGGCCTGCGCTATCGCGCCGTGGCGGCCGACAGCGGCGCCATCGGCGGTGACCTGAGCGAGGAGTTCCAGGTGATCGCCGCCACCGGCGAGGACGCCATCGTCTACTGCCCCGACAGCGACTACGCCGCCAACATGGAGAAGGCCGAGGCGCTGGCCCCGGCCGGTCCGCGCCCCGCTGCCGCCAAGGCGCTCGAGAAGACGCCGACCCCGGGCAAGAGCACCTGCGCCGACGTGGCCGAGCTGCTCGGCGTGCCGCTTTCCACCACCATCAAGTCGCTGGTGCTTGCCACCGACGTCGTCGACGAGGCCGGCGACATCAAGGGTTCGCAGGTCTGGCTGCTGCTGCTGCGCGGCGACCACGACATGAACGAGATCAAGGTCGGCAAGCTGCCCGGCCTCAACCAGGGCTTCCGCTTCGCGACCCTGGCCGAGATCGAGGACCACTTCGGCTGCAAGCCCGGCTACCTGGGTCCGCTGAACCTGAAGAAGCCCGTGAAGCTGGTGGCCGACCGCGAAGCCGCCGTGATGGCCGACTGGATCACCGGTGCCAACGAAGTCGACTTCCACATGACCGGCGTCAACTGGGGCCGCGACCTGCCCGAGCCCGATCTGGTGGCCGACATCCGCAACGTCGTGGCCGGCGACCCGTCGCCCGACGGCAAGGGCGTGCTGGCCATCGAGCGCGGCATCGAGGTGGGCCACGTGTTCGTGCTGGGCACCAAGTACAGCAAGGACATGAACGCCACCTACCTCGACGAAGCCGGCAAGCCGCAGCTTCTGGAGATGGGCTGCTACGGCATCGGCATCACCCGCCTGCCGGCGGCCGCCATCGAACAGAACCACGACGAGCGCGGCATCATCTGGCCGGACGCGATCGCGCCCTTCACCGTGGTGGTCTGCCCGATCGGCATGGACCGCAGTGCCGAGGTCAAGGCGGCTGCCGAGGCGCTCTATGAAGAGTTGCTGGCCAAGGGCGTCGACGTTCTGCTCGACGACCGCGGCGAGCGCCCCGGCGCTATGTTCGCCGACTGGGAGCTGATCGGCGTGCCGCACCGCGTCGTCATCTCCGACCGCGGCCTCAAGGAAGGCCAGCTCGAATACCAGCATCGCCGCGACACCGCGGCCACGAAGGTGCCGGCTGCCGGCATCGCCGAGTTCATCATCGGCAAGCTCGCCCAATGAGCCTGGAGGGCGGCCTCTCGCGACGCCAGTGCCTGGGCGGCGCCGTGACCGCAGGCGCCCTCACGATGCTGTCGCTGCCGCGGGCCGCCATGGCCGGCGCGCAGATTGAGGAGCCGCTGATCGACTCGGTGCGCACCGCGCTGAGTTCGGCCATCCACAACAAGGCGCCGCCGGTGCCGGAATTCGCGAACACCGAGGCCCGGCTGGCCTACCTGCGCTGGCTCGGGGAGATGAGCGGGCGCCTGTCGAGGAAGGTGGCCGATGCGCCCACGCGCATCGAGTTCCTGCAGACGGTCTGGTACGAGGCCAAGCGCTCGGGGCTCGAGGTGAGCCTGGTGCTGGGGCTGATCCAGGTCGAGAGCAACTTCCGCAAGTTCGCGGTGTCGAGTGCCGGCGCGCGCGGCTACATGCAGGTGATGCCGTTCTGGACACGCGTGATCGGCGACGGCGACCCGGCCAAGCTCTTCCACATGCAGACCAATCTGCGCTTCGGCTGCGTCATTCTTCGCCACTACCTGGACCGGGAAAACGGCGACCTGTTCATGACGCTGGGGCGCTACAACGGCAGCCGCGGCAAGTCGCCGTATCCGAACGCGGTTTTCTCCAACCAGCGGCTGTGGGCGTTCAACGAGAAGGAACGCGAGAAGGAACTGCTGCAACAGCAGCAACAACAACAGCAGCAGCGCGACCGCTCGCCGGCCTGAGGCGTCGCCGCCTCCGCGCTCTCCTGCTCAGTTCGCCGGCGCCTTCGCGATGCCGGAACCCTTGGTGACCATCACCTGGTCGATGCGGTAGCTGTCGACGTCCATCACCTCGAAGGTGTAGCCGCCCCAGCTCACGTTGTCGGTCCGCTTGGGCACGCGGCGCAGCATCACCATCAGGAAGCCGGCCAGCGTCTCGTATTCCTCGGCGTGCGGCATCTCGTCGATGTGCAGCGCGCGCTGCACATCCTGGATGGGCGTGACGCCGTCGATGAGCCATGAGTTCTCGTCGCGCTGGACGATCTGCTCCTCGTCGGGCGTGGACACCAGGTCGCCCATCACCGTGCTCATCACGTCGTTGAGCGTGATCACGCCCACCACCAGGCTGTATTCGTTCACGATGATCGCGAAGTCCTCGTGCGCCTGCTGGAACTGCTCCAGCACCTCGGTGAGCGAGAGCCGGTCGGGAATGACCAGCGCCTTGTGCAGCGGCAGCCCCTGGTCGAAGGCCAGCGGCTGGCCGCTGAGCACGCGCTGGAACATGTCCTTGGCGTCGACGTAGCCCAGAACGTGGTCGATGTCGCCGTCGCACACCGGGTACGCCGAGAAGGGCTCGGCGATGATGCGCGCGCGCAGCACCGATTCGGGGTCGTCGTGCAGGAACCAGGTGATGTTGTCGCGCACGGTCATCACGCTGCTGACCAGCCGCGTGTCGAGCTCGAACACATTGGCGATCACCTGCTGCTCGCGTGCCGCGAGCACGCCCGCCTGCGCGCCGGCCTCGGTCATCGCGAGGATGTCGGCCGACGTGATCTTGTCGTCGCGCGCCAGCGGCATGCCCAGCAGCTTGAACAGCAGGTCGGTGCAGCGCGTGAAGAACCACACCAGCGGCTTGAAGGTGGTGATCAGGAGCAGCATCGGCCCCACCATGCGCACCGCCAGCCGCTCCGGGTTGCTCATGCCCAGCCGCTTGGGGAACAGGTCGGCGAACACCAGGAACACCGCGATGATGATCACGAACGAGCACAGGAAGGCCGCGCTGGCCGATGCCTCGGGGCTGAGCCACCGCTCGAAGACGACAGCGAAGTACGGGCTCAGCGAGCCTTCGCCGACCACGCCGCCGAGGATCGCCACCGCGTTCAGCCCGATCTGCACCACGGTGAAGTAGTGGCCCGGTTGCTCCTGCACGCGAAGCACCTTCTCCGCCCGGGGATCGCCCTCGTCGGCCATCTGGCGCAGGCGCAGCCGGCGCGAGGCGGCCAGCGTGATTTCGGCGAGGGAGAAGAAGGCGCTCAGCGCGATCAGCAACGCGATGATGAGCAGGCTTTGGGTGAGGGTCATGGTGGAAGGTCGAAGATCGCCATGGTGCCATGACTGGAGAGCATTCCAGCGAGGCCGCGGGACCGGCTCTGCCGGGCGGCCGATGTGCCACTGGAAGCGGGAGGTGGGGCGGCGCGAAGTGCGCTCAGCCTGCGGGCAGGACTATGTTCCGCCGTGCGGGTGGGTCGGGTCGATCCAGAGCACCGATTCGGGCCTTTCAACGGGCTCGATGTCGAGGTTGACCGCCACCGCCTCGCCGTCGCTGCGGCACAGCACGCATTCGAGCGTCTCGGTCGCGCTGGCGTTGATCTCCTGGTGCGGCACGTAGGGCGGCACGTAGATGAAGTCGCCCGGTCCGGCCTCTGCCGTGAATTCGAGCTTCTCGCCCCATCGCATGCGCGCTCGGCCCCGCACCACGTAGATCACCGATTCGAGGTGCCCGTGATGATGGGCGCCGGTCTTCGCGTCGGCGTGGATGGTCACGGTGCCTGCCCAGAGCTTGCGGGCGCCCACGCGGGCGAAGTTGATGGCGGCGGCCCGGTTCATGCCGGGCGTCTGGGCGGTGTTCGTGTCGAGCTGGCCGGCCGGGATCACGCGCACGCCGTCGTGCTTCCAGGCCGGGGCGGCACTGTCGTTGCCGCTGTCTTCATGGGAATGGTCGTGATCCGCGTGATCGTGGCTCATGACCGTTCCCTCGGGCTTCAGGCGCTGGCGCCGTTCACCACCTGCTGCAGCTCGCCCGACTCGTACATCTCCATCATGATGTCCGAGCCGCCGATGAACTCGCCCTTCACGTACAGCTGCGGGATCGTGGGCCAGTTGCTGTATTCCTTGATGCCCTGGCGGATGCTGTCGTCCTCGAGCACGTTGACGGTCTTGAGCGTCTTCGTGTCGACGCCGACCGCCTTCAGGATCTGGATCGCGCGGCCCGAGAAGCCGCACATCGGAAAGCTGGCGTTGCCCTTCATGAAGAGCACGAGGTCGTTGGTCTTGACGAGGTCGTCGATGCGTTGCTGGGCGTCGGACATGGAGACTCCTGAAAAATAGGCTGAGGGGATTATTTCACCGTGCGCCAGATTCCGCCGGAGCAGCGCTGGATGCCGGCAAGGTCGTCGCGGCTTTGGACTTCGGCGAAGCCGCGCGCGGCGAGCAGGCCGCGCACGGCCGCGGCCTGGTCGTGGCCGTGTTCCAGCAGCAGCCAGCCGCCCTCGGCGAGGTGGCCGGGGGCGTCCTGCACGATGCGGCGGATGTCGTCGAGGCCGTCCGCGCCCGAAACCAGGGCGCAAGAGGGCTCGTGGCGCAGGGCGGGCAGGTGCGGGTCGCCGGCGGCGATGTACGGCGGATTGCTGGCGATGACCGTGTAGCCCGTGCCGGCGCCGTCCAGCCAGTCGGCCTGGGCGAAGCGCACGGGCAGGCCGAGCCGGCCGGCGTTGGCCCGGGCGACGGCCAGCGCGTCGGTGCTGGCATCGACCGCATCGACCTGCGCGTCGGGTCGGGCATGCTGCAGTGCGAGGGCGATCGCGCCGCTGCCGGTGCCGAGGTCGAGCACGCGCGGCGCAGCCTGGCCCTCGAGGCACTGCAGCGCCCATTCGACCAGCGTTTCCGTGTCGGGACGCGGCACCAGCACGCGGGCGTCGACCTGCAGGGCGAGTCCATGAAATTCTTTTTCACCCAGCAGGTAGGCGACAGGCTCTCCGGCCCGGCGGCGCGAGAGATGCGCGGCCAGCGCGGACCACGCGGCATCGGGCATCGCGTCGGTGTCGTGCGCCAGCAGCCAGGCGCGGTCGTGTGGCGCGCGGCCCAGGGCGTGCAGCAGCAGCAGCTGGGCATCGAGCCGATCCACGCCGAGGGCGATGGATGCGGCCAGCGCCTGCGCCACGGTGGCCGGCTTCGGGTCTTCCACTGCGCTCATGCCGGCAGGCTCGATTCCAGCTCGGCCAGCTGCTCGGCTTCGCGTGCGGCGCGAAGGGCGTCCAGCACGTCGCCGAGGTCGCCTTCCATGATGGCTGTCAGCTTGTAGAGCGTGAGGTTGATGCGGTGGTCGGTGAGCCGGCCCTGCGGGAAGTTGTAGGTGCGGATTCGGTCGGAACGGTCGCCGCTGCCGATCAGGCCCTTGCGCATGGCGGCGTCCTTGGCGGCGCGCTCGCTGCGTTCCTTCTCCTGGATGCGCGCCGACAGCACCTGCAGCGCCTTCGCCTTGTTGCGGTGCTGGCTGCGGTCGTCCTGGCACTCGGCCACGATGCCGGTCGGGATGTGCGTGATGCGCACGGCCGAATCGGTCTTGTTGATGTGCTGGCCGCCGGCGCCGCTCGCGCGGTAGGTGTCGATGCGCAGGTCGGCCGGGTTGATCTGCACCGCGACGGTCTCGTCGGGCTCGGCCAGCACGGCGACCGTGCAGGCGCTGGTGTGGATGCGGCCCTGCGTCTCGGTGGCCGGCACGCGCTGCACGCGGTGGCCGCCCGATTCGAAGCGCAGCCGTCCGAACACGTCGTCGCCCACGATGCGCACCACCACTTCCTTGTAGCCGCCGAGCTCGCTCTCGCTCTCGCTCACGATCTCGCAGCGCCAGCCGGCGCGGTCGCAGTAGCGCGTGTACATGCGCAGCAGGTCGCCCGCGAACAGGGCCGACTCGTCGCCGCCCGTGCCCGCGCGGATTTCGAGGAAGGCGTTGCGCGCGTCGTCCGGGTCCTTGGGCAGCAGCAGGCGCTGGAGTTCTTCCTCGAGCTGCACCAGCTCGGCCTCGGCACCGGCGATCTCCTCCTTCGCCATCTCGGCCATGTCGGGGTCGTCGAGCATCTCCCTGGCAGCGGCGATGTCGGACTCGCGCTGCCTGTAGCGCTCGTAGCGGCCTGCGACCTGCGTGACCTCGGCGTGCTCGCGCGAGATGGTGCGGTACTGGGCCATGTCGCTCATGATGTCTTCGCGCGAGAGCAGGAAGTCGAGCTCGCCCAGGCGTTGGGCATAGCGTTCGAGTTGGTGGCGGAGGAAAGGCTTCACGTGGATGGGGTACTGGAAAACTGGGAGCGGGAACCGAACGCAGGGGGCGCTAAGGTTTCGCAGAAAGCGCAGAAGGGAGAGAAGTTCTTTTCTCGAAGGTTTCTTTTGCGTTCTTCGCGAAACCTTCGCGCCCTCTGCGTCCGGAAGTCCGCATTCAGCGGACCGGAACGCAAGCCAGCGTCGCTAACGCTCTTTGCGCAGGAACAGGCGCGAGATCGTCTGCGCCGTCTGCTCGCGCGAGGCGGCATCGCCCGCATGCAGCTCGGCCATCGCGCCGTGCATCATCTTCTGGGTGAGGCCGCGCGACATCGCCTCGAGCACCGCCTCGATCGATTCGCCCTTGGCCAGCAGCTTGCGCGCACGCGCCATCTCGGCGGCGCGCCACTCGTCGGCCTGCGCGTTGAGCTGCTGGATCAGCGGCACCGTGCCGCGCTGGCCCAGCCAGTGCATGAAGTTCTGCA